>Ga0307514_10000100_pt1 | contig 239037 bp, 187 predicted proteins | sample 16_EM_MG_FD_203088 | JGI IMG/M metagenome (GOLD analysis project Ga0307514, IMG submission 203088) | Populus trichocarpa ectomycorrhiza microbial communities from riparian zone in the Pacific Northwest, United States - 16_EM | ecosystem: Host-associated > Plants > Roots > Unclassified... | reverse complement strand
CACCGAGTACAGCATACACCGAGTACAGCATACACCGAGTACAGCATACACCGAGTACAGCATACACCGAGTACAGCATACACCGAGTACAGCATACACCGAGTACAGCATACACCGAGTACAGTATGCACTGAGTACAGCATACACCTAAGATTGTCTGTCGTTCTTTCATTCTCACGATTGCGAGTTGACTGCCGGATGTAGCTTCAACTTCCAGTGTACTTCCCTGCCGATCGACTGCCAACAGCCAGTTCTCCAAAAGAGCATCAAAGGTAAAGTCACCTAGTCAGATTCCCATACATTGGAGTGAACAAACCGATGAATAGAGTCTCAGCACCTGGCACGCCACCCATCGACAGTCTCCAGATCGACCAGCTACAAGTTCTCTTTCAATCCCGCTCAATCATAGGCTGCAAGTGAATCTCCAAACTCGCTGAATCACAGCCTCAGAGTATATCTCTGCATTCACTCAATCTTGGTCTTCAATAGCATCTCCACAGTCGCTTGATCACTGCCTCAAAGTGCATCTCCAAACTCGCTCGATTATGGCCTCCCAGTGCATATTCAAACTCCCTCGATCACGGCCTTCCAGTGCATCTCCAAACTTGCTCGATAACGGCTTCCCAGTGCATCTCCAAAGTCGCTCTATCACGGCCTCCCAGTGCATCTCCAAACTCGCTCAATCATGGCCTCCCTGTGCATCTCCAAACTCGCCCCATCACAGCCTCAGAGTGTATCTCTGAGGTCACTCAATCTCGGTCTCCAATGGCACCTCCAAACTCACTTGATCACGGTCTCCCAGTGCATCTCTAAACCTGCTTGATCATCATCAGCAAAATGTATTGTAGTCTCTGAGAGCCTCCAGGAGTGTCTGAGAGGATGTGGAGTGTAAACTTAGATGCATCAATTTCAGGAGAGTGTCCGACCCTAGGAGGGCATTCCAGCCGATCTTCAGAGTAACTGAGATCTCTGATGACTAGTACAGGAGTCACTGGCATCTCTGATAGCTGGTACAGGAGTACCATGGGAGTGATTGCGATAGGTTTGGGAACACCTTGGAGCGCCGGAGTGAACTTTGGGTGCACCTGGGAGCACCTGGGAGCACCAGCGACAAGGCTGGGAGGGCCAGAGACAAGGCTGAGTAGGCCGGTGGCAAGTATGGCAGCGCCGGCGACAGTTCTGGGAGCGCTGGTGACAAGTCTGGTAGTACCTCGAATCACAGTACAGCAGTCTGGGAAAAACATCTTCTTTGGAAACGTTGCTGGTGTCCCTGGAAATCATAGCTACTACTTATCATACAACGATTATTAAATCTCATGTATTCAGTTTGTATTCTCATCTATGTATCCATATAGCTACCCATCTACACACAGTATATCTGGACTTGCTGCAGGCGGTGTGTGAGAACAATTTGAGGTGCACCTGAAAATCAAGATCAAGTGAACTCAGAGATACACTCTGAGGCCATGATCGAGCAAGATTGGAGATACACTTGTACGCGGTTATCGAGCATATTTGGAGTTACATTTGGATACTGTGATCAAGTGAACTGCGTGATGCACTCCGAGATCGTGATCTCGCAAGTTTGGAGATGCACCTGGAGGTCATGAATGTGTGGACTTTCAGCCTGTAATTGAGCGACCTTGGAGATGCACTTGGAGACAGTTGTCGAGTGAATGTGGAGGCTGAAATCGAGCGAGGTTGGATGAGTACTTTGAGGCGGTCGATGCACGGTGCACCAGGTGCTGGGACTCCGTTCATCTGTCTGTTAACTAGCAACTGTGGGAATGTGACCAGGTGACTATACTTTTGAGCTCTCATGGAGGGCTGGCTGATGGTGGTCCATCGTGTATGGAGGCATGCCGGAAGCTGAAGCTACATTCTGGGGTCAACTTGTAATCATAATAATGAGGGGAAGACAAACAATCTTGGGTGGATGCTTTGCTCGGTGTATGCTGTACTCGGTGTCAACACATGATCATGACATGGAGTGATAGTGAGGGATGACTGAACTTGGTTTTCTGCAACGATGATAGAGTTGTGGACGAGCAAGAGAGAGATGAGAACGATATGGAGGATACGAGCGAACATGAGAAATCAGGGGTATGACTTCCCTGATTGGGTTAAGAAGACCTCATATCGGTGTAATTACACGCCTGAAAGGGACTCCAAGCTACCATATCGGGGATGGTAAAGTGAGTTGCATACGAAATTCTCTACATCCCAGTTTCTCATGATGATTTGCCCCATCCCTTCTCATATCACTCGTCCTCAACTGTACCATCACCTAAGAACATGAAGTTAAGTCATCCATCTCTATCTCTCCATGCCATGATCAAGAGTTATCACTGAGTACAGCATATACCCAGTACAGCATACACCAAGTACAGCATACACCGAGTACACCATACACTGAGTACTGCATACACCGCATACTGCATCATCCCAAGATCGACTGTATCCCGCTCCCAGCCAGTCTCTCAGCGAACCTTGTTGTACTCAATTCTCTACATTCCCACAATTACAAGTTAACCAATGAATAGAGTCTCAGCTTCCATCACACATGCCTCTCGATCTACCGCCTCCAGATTCACTGCCTCCAGATTGACTACCTCCTGATTGACGGCATTCAGATTAATCACCTCCAGATCAACCACCTCCAAGTACTCCTCAAATCTTGATCGATCATGACCTCCAGGTATATGTCCCAACACTCAATTACGGCTGCCAAGTGCATCTCTAAGCTCACACGATCGCAGCCTCCAAGTGCATCTCGAAACTCACTCAATCACGGCTTCCAAGTGCATCTCTGAGTTCACTTGATCTCGGCCTCCAAGTGCATCTCCAAACTCCCTCGATCATGGCCTCCAACTGCATCTCTGAGTTCACTCGATCCCTTGGTCCCTAAGTGCATCTCGAAACGTGCTTTATCCTGGTCTGCAAGTGTGTCTCTGAGTTCATTCAATCTCAGTCGCTTAGTGCATCTCCGAACACAGTTGATCGCGGCCTCCAAGTAAATCTGCGAGGAATGATCGCGGTTGTACGGAGATTCAGGGGCAACAGAGGTTGATAGCGTGACAGGGAATATATATTCAGCAGACCCCGGAGTAGAGAGACATCACCTCATTTCCATCTGCTTTTATCATACAATGAAAATACACACTCTATCATTCCCAACTTTTGTTTTCATAAACTCTGACCAACATTTCGTGGATCCGTGTAATTGTGTGGATCCTCAACGCCGGGTAGTATTATATCTTCTCACCCAATTCCTACTCTCCTCAAACTGTTGCATGATCCTGACTGAGCTGAGTTTCAGCTAAGCTGATGTCAAGGCACACAGCTGGTAGGGTATAAGGCACCCCACTACCCTGTATATATCTCGCGTCTTTCTCCTGCTCTCCAGTGTCTGTACCTAAGGCCATTCAAACGGTTCTCCCCTCCATATTTCTGCAAGAACCAGAACCGCACTTTCCTATGAATTCCGTTTGAATGATTCGAGAGGTGCTGCAGAGTGTTGATGGTCGGCTCTCTGCCTTCTAGCTCCATCGTTTCACTACAACGGCCTCCAAGTGGTGCATCTCTAACTTCTCTCAATGGGGTGTGTCCTGGTGCTTCTCCGATTATGCTCGAGTACCATCTGTGGCCAGATCGACCGTATGTATATATATACAGAGACTTGAATGATGCATGCCATATTATGATATAGCGAAACTTGTGACTGTAACAAAGACGAAATGCCTTGTTGTTATGTAACAACCACTGCTGTGAGAATACGGCACCAAGTCACCCGCAGAGCTGCGCAGCGGTCTCGGCTGCTCTCGAAGTATCCCTGAGAGCTGCGCAGCAGTTTGAGCTTCTCTCGAAGTCTCCCACAGACCTGTGCAGATGTCTCAGGAGCTCCGAAATTTGACTATTCTATAGGTCAAATCTCGTAGCCTCCTGAATGCACCTCCATAACAGCAGGTGCTTTCCGGAGCACCTGGGAATGCTCTGGGAGAGTCTGAGGGCACTTTGCTTAGCTCCAGGAGGGTCTGGGAGCATCTGGATGTACTTAGAAGAACTGGTGAGATAGTCCGGAGTATCTGGGAGAATTGTGTGTTGCTTTCAGACCAAATTACATTTTACTGATGATGGCCTCCAAGTGCATCTCTGAGTTAACTCAATCTCGGTCTCCAATTGGATCTCCAAACTCGCTCGATCACGGCCTCAAAGTCCATCTTTGAGTTCACTCAACCTCGGCCTTCAAGTGCATCTCCAAACTTGCTTGATCACGGCCTCCCAGCGCATCTCCAAAGTTGCTCGATCATGGCCTGCAAGAGCATCTCCGAGTTCACTCAATCTTGGTCTCCCATTGCATCTTCAAACTTGCTGGATCACAGCCGTAAAGTGCATATCTGAGTTCACTCGACCTTGGCCTCCAAGTGCATCTCTAAACTCGTTCAATCATGGCCTTCCTGTGCATCTGTGAGTTCGCTCAATCACAATCTCCAATTGCATCTCCAAACTGACTTGATCACGCCCTGAGTTCACTCGATCGTCATTTTCTGGCACACCTTGAATTGCTCTCGAGCACCGCCTGTAGCCAGTCCAGATACGTCATGTATAGATGGGTAGCTATATAGATACATAGTTACATAGATGAGAATACAAACTGAGTACATGAGTTTTAAAAATTGTTGAATGATGAGTAGTAGATATGATTTCCAGGGGCACCAGCAGCATTCCCAAAGAAGATGATGTTTTCCCCAGACTGCTCTACTGTGATTCGAGGTGCTCCCAGACATGTCGCTGGCGCACCCAGGTATGTCGCAGACGCTCCCAGGTGGTCCTAAGCTTGTCATCGGCGCTCCCAGGCTTGTAGCTGCCCCTTGCAGTTACTCTGCAGGCCAGCAGGAATGCCCTCCTAGGGTCTGATACTCTCCTGAAATTGATGCATCTAAGTTTACACTCCACTTCCTCTCAGACACTCCCGGAGGCTTCTAGTGACTAAAATACATTTCACTGATGTAACACTACCCATGGTGCCAGCCTCTAAGTGTATGTTGGAGTTTACTTCATTATCATCTTCAGATGCACCTGAAATTGATCTGCAATACTGCTTGCAACCAGTTCAGATATACCATGTGCTGATGGATTGCTAAATAGATACATCCATAGACAGATGAAATTACACACTGAATATAGAAAAACATCAAAATCATTGAATGATAAGTGGTAACTACAATTTCCTGGCAGAGTAGCAGTATTACCAAAGCAGATGTTGTTTTACATAGACTGCTTTACAGTGATTTGGTGTACTCCCAGGCGTGGCTGATGTGTACAGCTGGATGCCCAGCCATGCTGTTGGCGTTCCCGAGCTTTCCTCCCATACAATCAGGTTCTCCGATGGGTTTAACCGGTCATCGGTGTTGTCGTATAGTTGAAGGTAGCCCTGGCAGGTACAGATCATGGACACTGCATCGGTCTGGACGACTGTCGTATTTGATAACCGTGGTATTCAGTTCTGTCAACCCCCAAACACTCAGATTGGCTTCCTGTGACAACAGTTTATATTGCTGATGAGGTTATTTCTTGGATTGTATGCACATCTACTAATCTTCAGCTGTCATTGTATGCTGTTAAGTGCGCTATAGTGTTTCTTACTTGAGCGCTGTCAGTATGGTGATTGCTGACAGTAAAAGTTGGTTATGATTGTGGTACAGTCATTCCCCAATTGAATCTCATAGCTTTGCCAACAACACATCCAGTTGGTTTCAACATATATGGTATCAGTGTTGTAGGCTTTATGCTGATGATAATTGATTGATAGTAGCTGGCAATCTTTAGCAGACAGAGTATAAGTCAGAATCTTAGAACCTGATACAGTATCTCATGTATGATTTCAACTTTGGTATGCTAATTTCATGATACATATCGCTGTGTATTTAGAATTACTTTTGTGAATACCCTGTTTGCTGTTCTCAGAGTGTAATTGTTGCTTCTGCTCCATGTGTACTTGCCACTGCCAGCATCAACTATTAGTTAATTTGCTTCAAGAAACTTGCTATTCACACAGCCAGTATTGTGATTGTTCACTTTATGGGTTGTTCTGAATCCAGTCATTTGATCCCCTTCAGTAAACAATATTGCTCTCCAATCATTAATTGAATATGGACCCATATCATAAGGCAAGCAGATGTTAGCACATACCAAGAGTCAATGAAACTGAGTCAAGATCTTGCTTGGGTTTACATTTGGCTACGTAATGCCGGTATGTAGTTGCATGATTCATTATCTCGTCAAACTAGTTTGAATAGTGCTTAGTATTGTACTTAGTGGAGCCATGCTGCTGTTACATTATATATCTGCATAGATGTATTAGATTGTCACTTCACAGCTTTCAATTAAAGTAAGTAATCTTCAGAAAGGAATATTTTCACCTAACCTCAATATGTTCATAACTTGCAGAAATTCAGTGCCATTGCCTCTCACGATTGATCTGTATCAATCCATAACTGACTGAAATACATCTCCCATTGAGATCCAGTTGACTGAAGCCCTGTGTGTACCTCTGAGTATATCCTCACTTTCTGACAACAATCTAAGATATCTCCTGTAACTCTGGAAGTTTGCTACAGGGTATCATTACTAATCTGAATATTGACCACTTCCCAATGACACGACTGAACACTCCCTTAATCAATCAGGTTTTATATAGTCCATTGAACGGATTCACCAAGACACAGATCCATCCACATTGCTTGCAATGTTTAAGTTCGTATTTGTGATCAGCCTTCTTGATCCCATGATTATATTCTGTATATTTGCTGCAATTTCATGTTACTCCACTCAACTCCAACAAGTTCATAATCCATCCACATTCCAGATTGTTTCTGGAATTGATAGTGTTTCCATACTTAAATGACTCACGAGGCAGGACTGTCTTTGCCATGAGTTTGTTTCAAACCCCAGGGAAATCTCTGTATATCGTCAGACTTTAACTTCCATTGTCTGTAGCAATCATTTCTGTGATTGTTGCAGCTTGATCTGGAAATGATAGTCTCAAATTCTGAATAGATAGTCAGCAGTGCAGCACTAACACGAGGTGTGGATGTATACTTCATTAGTCGCAGCACAGCCCAGCCCCGGAATCCAGCCATTTAATTACTATCCTGCGAACCTGGCAGCAGAGGTTTGTGGTCTCCATGTAAAGGCTTTTCTGCCACAATTTCAGTTACTGCTGCATGCTTGCCCATCTTGTGCCTTGTGCCTATTTCGCTGCCAGATATACTGTCAACTGTCTCTCCCAGCAGCTCTATACAAACTCCCACACTTAGAAATATCTTCCAGCAATTGTATCTTAACTGGCCAATATATTGCTAATACCAATACCCCCTAGTATTTGAGTATATGCAATGCAGTCACCATCAGAATAGGCCTAAGCCCTAGCTGTGCACCAGCTACATTCCTGCAGTATAACTTATGGCCTGCCCAGTCCACTCCCACCTTGTCCACTGATCCTGGAGTTATACAGCCAAATGTTGGATTCTTGGCAAGTCAATACTAGGATTACTGGACTTGAATGAAGGCCATCCCAATTGGGCTCCAGCTTACACGTTGCATTCATTCCGGATATAAGCACATGTGTCAATCAGTTCGCTATGTGAATCATGCGCATGTCACACCCATTTGGACCTGTCCAACAGCCAAGTTATCTACTTGCTTTACCGATATGGGACTGGCTGACAACTAAATAACCGGCAATTTCCACATTTCAATAAGATTCATCAATTAAACTTCTTTGTACTTTGATTAAATGTGAAATCCCTAGGACTCCAGAGAGTGCTTAGATAGTCTATTCTCTGAAAGCCCAGTGGATTTTCAGAATTCTAACTTCAAATAGCATGTTCTTTACAGTATATCTAACCAACCTCTTCATTTGCATTCAAATGGATCAATATCTGGATTTTTCTATTTGAATTTGTTTGATGAATTCACGTAGAGTGGGCATGGATGGCTCTGTTTGCACAATAATTCAATTTGATTGTCCACTATAATGTCAACTTTGGTATTATAATAACCATAATTGCAAAACATGCTTGCTTACAACTATAGATTATTTAGCGTTATTGTACATTCCATTAAGCACTTCCATATTATGTGCAATAGCTTCTCCTCCTCCAGTAGCTTGAACTGGATCCGTTAACAGATGAATGCTATTGGTTATTATTGTTGTTATATTATCCTGCTCACAAAGTATCACCTTGTAAATATTATGTAGCCACTGCAGTAACCTCCAATAATCACCTTGAATGTCAATGACTATGTCATGTTGTTGAGACAGTAACAGCAATTGGAAATGCAATAGACAGCATTGCCGGATCTGACTCAAATGTATTTTCAATCCCACCAAGTCTTGGCAGTAAGTTCCTAATTGAATGTGTCAGATACAGATTGAAGAAATCTCAGATGAAGTCCAAGCATTGGCATTGCTGTGTAGTCACTCTTCTGACAATTTGTACTCTATAATTGTGCCTGTGATTATCAATTAACTTGACCTAATGGCTATTTATTGGAGATCATGAATACTGACATTTGTGGCCATTAATTTGAGTAACTTGTTGTTTCCAATTGACTTTCACCGGCATGGTTACTGATGCATTTCACGGTTGGTTGGCAACTGGAATGAAATGTCAATTGTCACCACAACAGTTAACATTGATTTGGTGAAAATCTGAGGTCATGTTGATTCTGTATTCTATCAATTGCAATTTAGAACGATTTCTCATCGTTAGGTATTGGGACGGGACTCTGGTTGAGTATTCTTTAAAATCTGTAAAGTATCATCAGTGCAACTGTTTGCCTCGATTTGATAGACTGATCATGACTCTTTACTTCTGCAATCAGTACTCCCCAGTTGACAGGATATCACAGATGTATATTGTATACTATTGCAAATGAGTAATGTGTAATTTATATAATCCTGTATATGAAATGCATTATCTACTACACAAGGAAATATTGTATTGTGCTCTATATCTGTTCACTGGCTGGCTTGAAGATAAATAAGTAGTTGGGATTTCAATTATAGTTTCCACCATGGTAGAGTAGTTGAAAGATAGGTAAGGTAACCTTAATACTAAAGATCAATGGCACATGCCAAGCTCACTATCAATTTGTACTGTTATCCAGCCCTAAATACATCACATGCAACCATGCCATTACAAGTTATCCAACGTGGCAGAGAGAAATCTAAAGTGGAAGCAGCAGCTTCACAATGAATACAATAACTACCAAATGGCTCTCAATAGCTCCAACATAGTTAAAGTGACAATCACAGAGTCCCACCTTACCTAGATGAGGTAGTAACAAGCAATGAATGGTAAGAAGCCCTCTGGCAGCACTATTCTGAACTTCAGTGAATCTGAGGTAATTTTAATGGAAGTGAGCAGTGGCAGCTATTACCAGCTATTGGAAGCCAAATATACACCTATCCCAAGTTTGCAAACAGTTGTCTTAACTATACCTATATTAACTGCCTAACCAAGTTGAATTGGGATAGAAAGAATCATAACTGTTATACTTCCAGAGACATACAGAAGGTATAAAACTAATCCAACACTCAAAACCAACAGTTGAATCAAGGAACTGAAAATGTTGTATTGAGCTTCAACTTATTCAGGTAGTGATGTACATGACTTCGTTGATGTTCTTCCCTCAATGACTGCAATCATGGTAATTCACTTTTTACCATTCAATAATCAGTACCAAGTCCATGCTCTGAACAGTGCATGACACTATGATCACTATCTCCACCAACAATATCAACCTGATCTTAAACAGAATGCAAGTGATTTTGAACTATTGCTTATTGGTCTAGCCAAGAATCAGTCTCAAGATAGAGCCAGCACTACCACCTCTGAGTACACCACTACTGAAAATTGTATTATGCCCACAACCACAAAACATATGGCTGATATCATTGTACAGAAGTTTATTGATCCCAAACTGAATACTATCCAACAGCCAGTCTGGCGTATCACCATGAATTGTAGAACTGGCAGATCTAACTATCACAGCGGAGGAGAAAAAGATTATATGAGCCACTGAGCTGATTGGCTGAGCATAAAGGTGAACTGCAGGAGAATATTGAATGATGAAATTAAGATGCTAGCACACAATAAGGGAATGATATGGAATAAAGCCATACCTCTGTTTGAGCAATGGGTAAACAAAGATTCCATGTTGGCTATAAACATTCATTTACAAATTACTGTTAACAGTTGGACAATGTGCAATACAACAGATCTGTTTGATACTCAGTATGGTATCAGCATTTACAATGCACTAAGCTATACGAAATAGACTAAAGATCCAGAGAAATGCAACTACAAAGATGTACACATACAAGGTGGTTTCCAGTGTGGTTCTGTGTTTTTCATTGGATCGATATTATTCTAATTTTCTAACTAGTATGGGTAAAATATTATATGAAATATGAAACAGAAGAGGTGTACTTTGTACAGAGGGCCAGAGAGGAATTGATGTTGGAAAACCAATTTCTCACCACCACTACGTACATGGCCAAATGGGGTTGCATGTACACCAAATGTAAATCAATGATGATACGTTGGTTGTTAGTAAATATATTTCTGAGACTCCAGAGTTAATAGAGATCAGACTTTCAATATATAAAAGATTGCACACTCCATTGTTTCCAGCATCTAGTCATACACACTCTGATCACAACTTCAAATATCCACTCATTGTGTATTACTACTTACAGCTTAGTATCAACTCGGATATTTAGAACTCTTTCTATCCTCATCAAGCCAGCCTCTCATGTTACAAAAATTCCATTTTGATACTGAGAGGTGTAAGCCGGAGTGGTAATGATGTATTTCCTGGCTTGTAGTTCCACTGATTAGCCACAATGGGCAGTATTGATTGTAGTTAACTTGAGTAGTTTTCCTTATTTGAGGAAGCTATATATGCTTGTGACATATTGAGTTCACTACACATCAGGCATTGGTAACATCTGGAGCAATTGGGGGAATTCATGGTGGAAGCAGTAGCAGGCTGAAAATATGCAGCAGGCAGATGGATAAATTAACATAAACACAAAAACTGGAAGAATTCATAGTGGGTATAGGCAAAGTATATGCTACTGTGAAACGAATCAATACCTAAATGACACAATGTCTATTTTATACTCATTAACCCCCCATGAAGCCAATATTGCGAAGTATCACAGGGAAAGAAAGGAGGTCCAGTATATGAACCAAAATGACAATGGTGGAAACAGTAGAGAAAAATCAAGTGTTCCAGATATTCGGGCAAAAAATAACACTGGAAGAAATTTTTTCATTTGTTAATGTAGTTTCATATTTTGCCAATGATTCTAATCAGTCTCCCATACCCATCACGCAACCTCAAAGTAAAATCCAAAGAGTCACACAGGATGGAACTGCATCATGACAACAAAGAATAGCAACAGTAAGTGTTATGTATGGCATGACCCAGTTAGAATAATGGACAATATTTGGAGATTGAATGCAAGTTGTGATGAATAATTGAAAGAGTACACACAGGAGACTGGAAATTGTGCAGTGAAATTATAATAAGAGAATGGGTACAAGATACCCCATTAGGTATATATAAAGCTTCTCCTTGTTACTCTCACACAGTCTAAACGAATGACAGTTACTGAACTGTATGATTTATTTCCCTTCACATTCCAAGATCAGCAGTGACTATTACCAACTCAGTAACTGCTGATGACAACTAACCAGTCTGACAACATTTACATCTATTAATGATATTGTACAAGCACATACCAATACTTTGAATTTTAACAAGCCTTTACTACAACCACCACTGCTATAATTCTCAATTCTATCACAGTGTAACAGCAGTGTGATGTATGCATGGTTACTGTTTCCGGGCAGTTACATGAAATGTGCAGTGCAAGTTAACCACCGACCTTACATGGACATTGCGACAGAGACTTAACTCCATACTACATCTCTTACCACATACTTCAACATTTGATCTCACTCATGCCAATGTCCAATAGTATACCATATACCATTGTCTTTTACTGCCGAGCGCCGGCATATGCACCAGTACACTATATTCAGGACTTCAGAAATCAGATATATTTCTCTCACATGATCATGTGAATCCATCCATTTTATTTGATGTGTTCTAAGAGACATGGAATCAAACAATTGCAGTCAATGGCCCTCCATGCCTCCAAAGATAGTACAGAGAGGCCGAATACACATGGCTAACACACATGTAAGCATGGAATCACTTTGAGCAGCACTCAACTGAATCACACCTATTCCTATGGGCCCTGTTTCAGTCCCACCAGAAAACTAAATCAATCTTGACAATCCTGTCCAACGAAGATTCATGACGAAGCCCATAATCTCGACGATGCAGACAATGACGAAGAAGAAGACAGTCTGCCCTTCTCAGAAATCGAGGATAATCGTAGCCCAGACAACATCTTGTCAAAGATCACCTAGGACAACCAAAAGGAAATGCTTGAGTAGAACAAAATACTACATAAACATGTATTCAAACAACAAGCCAAATGGAAAGAGGACAGAACCCATTTGCTTATAGAACTAAACTGCCACCGAACCACCAACAGATATGAAAATCCCGGAAGTTCGATCAGAATTGTTATGATGGTGGATCCCTTACAGTACTGTGGCGGAGCGAAAGACCTGGATAAGGTTCTTGACACAATGCAGTCAAATGTTGCTTCAGATAAGCACCTATTCCCAAGACGCAATCCCGATCAAGTCAAGTATGCAGTCTGTCTTCGAAATACGGTATCACCACCCAGACACGACTCAGTGAGTGACAAAAAATACAGACCCAGTCGAGGGAGCTAGCAACCTATGATGGGCCAGGGATCCGTGTATGGAGAATTTGGTCAAAAAATATATGGCGATAAAAATCAGTGCCTCACTTCAGTGACAAAAGTCATTCAGAAGTACCAGCAACTACCAAACAAACCAGTTAGAGTGTATACCCAGTTCTTAAAAGCAAACTGGAGGAGAGTCGGTTGAAACCTAATAATGCACAAAGTGGTCCCATACAACATGGCATCGGTGGGCCTGCAGCACCAACTTCAGATGAAAGTCAGATGTTGGATCTCCAGCAGCAAAGACAGATTTGACACACTCCACCAACTCTTCAACTGTGTGGCATCCTCCCAGCTCCAACTGGACGACAACAACCCAAGTGGACATCATCAGTACAGGCAATCAGGAAAGTTTCACCATGGCGGTGATATGAGATCCAATTTCCGAGCAACAATCTCGGAACCTGTGGAAAGCACTTGTGGTTATTCCAACCCAACCAGAAATTGCATCCATTTCAGCACTAGGACTTCAACATCCGGCAAGTCCAACAAGTTGAGGGGAGGCAGCTGTGCCAATTTCTCACCAGTGCTGTGGCTTTCAAAGGAAGTCTAAAAAAGCTGAAAGGTGAACCGGCAATGTACTTGTAGCGGCAGCTGAGCCCACAAAACCTACCTTTGAACCGAATACAGCAAGTCGAACCCACCTGACCAGAATTACAGCAATAACACTGGCAATGACAGTCAACACATTAAGCAACAAAAGTCATTCGATACCCAGCAGCAAAGTATCTAGTCTACTGCTCTGAACATCTTACTTGATAGCAGATGCTGGAGGAAATGGAGTTAGAGTTGGAAAACTTGGGAATCTGAGCCATATTTGCAACTTTGGATGAGATACACCTACATCAAATTACCTTCAAATCAAGACTAATTCTGGAAGGTCATGCTCTGCTGTTATGTCATTGCCCATGCGGCATGGAGAGACCAGACTAGGTGCACACCATCCTTAAAGTTTTGGTATGACATTTACATGGCACCATGCAGCAAGGCAAAGCACAAATAGACTGTAGTTCAATGAGCATCTATATATCCCCAAGCCTACTCAAGCAACTTGAACCGCCATACGAAATGGTTTTCACCTCCACCCTGGGTCTCAATCACCAGGTAATGCTGTCTATAATGGAGAGCCAAAAGGCAAGTCTCTGGGTTCATTATTTTGAAAACTTAATCCGGTTGACAAATTGGAGGTCTTAGTCGTCCCAATTGGAGGAAACAACCTACTCTTGGATTTGCCATGGCTGAAGGCAAGGGCCATAGAAATCGACTGGAGCAATCATCGATTGACAGCCATATGAATGACTAATGGATCACAATGGGTGAATATTCCAAATGCACATTGCTCATGCCTCTCTGCCAGAACACTGTTAGAAAAACATAAATGAAGAGCCTCCCCCAGATGACAAACGACTCGGGGCTGCCGCATTTGGTTACATCTTATCTAGTGAGGCAGTGGTCAAGACATTTGCCATCTGACTTAGGGAATGTCAAAGATTGCTGGGGGTATATGTGGAAGGCATCACCAAGGGTGACAGAAACCAGAGGTTGCTGAATGGGTGAGCAGGTGCAGTGGAGGTATTTGCAGCAGAAGTGTGACACAGTGATGGTTTATAAATGACTAGTACTGGCTCGCTGAGACACAAAGGCAGAAACTGGACAATGGAAATGGTCGATGGCAACACACCGTCTGATCCAGCTGTCCCGGAACCCCTGCTTATCTCCACCGTGCCAAAGCACACTACAATGCATCCAAGGCGAAGGAGAATATAAATAGACATAGATAATGTGGAGATGGTAACAACAGATGATGGGGGTTGTATTGCAGCACAATATCAAGAATTTGTAAATGTCTTCAGCAAGAAAAAGTCCAAGAGATTCCCACCGCACAGGCCAATTGACCATGTAATCAATCTGCAACCTGACTACAATCTACCTTATGGGGAGATCAACAACATCTCAGAGTTCAAATTGAAGACGCTTAAGACCTATATTGAAACAAACCTGGCACATGGCAACATTCAGCGGTCATCATCCTTGGCCCCAACCCTGATATGGTTTCGAAAGACATAAGACAGATAACTATTGTTGTTTGTCGACTATCGACCTCTAAATCTAGGTACAGTACAGATTTGATACCTACTTCCTTCAATCCCAGAACTACTCGATTGAGTGTACAAAGCCCAGATCATCACTATACTTGTCATCCGGAATACCAACCACCTGAACCAAATCAATGAAGGGGGTGAGTTCTAGACTGCATTCCAAACCCACCTTGGTTAGTTGCAATACAGAGTTATGCCCATCAGGTTGACAAGTGCACTGGCAATACTTCTGGCTTTCATTGAGGATTGTCCATGCCCTTATTGACCACTTCACTGTGTATTACCTTGACGATATACTCATCAACTCAGCCAATGAGAAAGTGTACAAATACCACATCCAAAAATTGCTTCAAAGCCTACAGAAATTTGGGCTCTATTGCAGGGCTTATATATGACAATTTGGAATTCGAGGAGTGGGCTTTTTATGATATGTCATTAATTCAGATGCAATAGGTAAGGAGTTGAATCGCATATCCACAATTGAAGACTGGCCATCACAGTAATCAGTTCACCATGTGTAAGTGCTCCTTGGCTTCACAAGCTTGTACCGGAGATTCATTCAGAAATTTGCATTGATGACTGTTCCAATTTCAACCTTCCTAAAGATACAATGCTTGTGGAAGTGGGAATTGACTCGGGATGACGAACTTCCATTGTGAAAGCTCAAAAAGGCTTTTGCTAAAGCCCCGATCCTCCACCATCTCAAGCCGCAAAAACCGATCATTCTGCAGACCAATCCAAGTGGCTTTGCTATCGCTGACAGCCCTAACCAGTACAACTGATTTGGGATTCCTCACCCGGTCATGTACAACACTCGAAACTGCTCTCCCGCTGTACTGCGCAATACCACATATGATCGGCAGCTGATGGCCATTGTCAAAGTGACAAATCAATGGATACACTAACTTTAAGGCGCCAATCATATGGTGCTGATCCAGAGCCACCACAAGAATCTTGAGTACTTCCAAACCTTCAAACTGCTCTCCTGAAGATAGGCCAGGTGTGCAGAAATCCTATCTCATTAGTACTTTGTCATCGAACGCTTGGATGGAAAAATGAACTCTGCTGATGGACGATCAAGAAGACCCAACTACAAGATAGATTGCACAAAACCAAGTGCATAACTACTAGCAACCTTGGCAACTACCACTGTCAAACTGTAGAAGAACCTGCTTCAAGAAATCAAACAGTCCAGGTTATCAACGAGTAAACTGCATATGGGAAAGGCAGGATCGTGGACAGTCCAATGATCGATATTCTGGACCTTCAAAGATTAGACAAAATTGAAGCATGATTGCAGTAACGAATGGAGAATCACCATGATCGTTCTCCCCATATGCAGCGCGGATATTGGTACCAAAGAACAATCTTATTCACCCCAATCTCATTGGCCTTTTCCACAGCAACCCAGAATTGAGCCACTTTGGAGGTCTCAAAACCACTGAGTTAGCACCCCAGGATATCCACTCACCCGCATTGGATGCCACTGTTCGACGATACACTGCCAGATGCATACTGTGCCACCGAATCATGGCACCACAGCATGCCCATCATGGCACAAACATGCTGCTACCACCACAGGTATGATGTTGGGAAGGAGTTACCATGGGCTATGTCACAGATCTCCCTGAGTCAACCGCCTCTGGGTATATGGCAATCCTGGTAGTCATCTATTAATTTAAGAAAATGTAAATCTACCTCCCCTGCAGAAAGGATGCTGACTCCCCAGAGCTGGCACCAAAGGTATTCAACCATGTGATCTCCAACAGTAGCGCACGAGATAATGTTTTGACTAGTTGCGGAAATGAGTTTACCTGCCGATTCTACGATCGAGTGTGCTGTCACCTAGGTACTACTCACTGGCTGTCGACCACTTTCCATCCACAGACTGATGCCCAGATGGATCAGCACAACCAGACCATGAAGCAGTACCTACGGGGCTTTGCCAAGTGTGAGCTCGATAACTGGGTGGAGCCATTACCTTTTGCTTAGTTTGCTAACAACAATTCAGTTTATCACTCAATGTGGATGACACCATTCTGGGCCAGCTACCACAACCTGCCAACACTGCATTGCATGCCACAAAAAGCTCGATCAAGTATAGGATTGGAAATACAGACGGACCCATCAGTGTCGGAAATGGCAGAGATTAACCAACTTCTCAGGGAAAAATTGTTTGAAGTGCAGGTATGGCAATTGACATATGCTGGTGGAAAGGATATGACTTTCAAAGTTGGGAACACCATGCGGCGATCAACTTGATACTTCCAAACTACTCGACCGTCACAGAAACTTGACCACAAGTACATTAGAGCATATACAGCAGGTAAGATCGTCAACAAGAATTCATACGAACCAGACTTGCTGAAAACTATGCGGAATCAAAGCATGGTCCATGTGTCGTAGCTCAATCCCTATAAACCATAGGTCTGCGGACAATCATCCTCGGAATCATGTCCAGCATTAGGCTATGATTTAGAGGAATGGAAGGTGAAACAGATTTGTGACTCCAAGTAGGAATACCAGAAGATACACTCCCTTGCTCATTGGGCCGGTTACGACCGCCTATGCAAATGCTTGGAGCCGCTGTAACACATCGAGACTTCCCATGAACACACTGACAAGCCCCACCAGGACCACCTGAACAAGCCGTAGAGACAAGGGAAGTCGAATCTTGGAACTGGAGGACTTAGTGGAAATGGAGATCTGGAGGTTTAAGTCAATTGGGTATTTCCTTCTGTCGATTCTTTGTTTGGGACATGGTCCAGTACATCTGGCGTCAGCATGGGTTTCACCACATCCAGAAATTCGATTAAGTGGAGGTGGAGTTTCGCCGTGTACCCGAAGGTCACCCTGGATGGTACTAATCAGTCATGGAACTTATGGTATCATCCTATCATATATGCTGGTTGTTTCTGTTTGTTCTACTAGCACTTAGCAGCTGGGGAATTCTGCCCTAAAAGAGGGGGATGGTGTAACAGCGCGGTCATGTATGGGCGGTTTGGGTTGCTGGGCAGTCACATAAGGTATCCAGCAGCAGGTAACCACCAATCATATATGGACATCGCGATGGAGACTTAGCTTCATACCAAATATCTTACCACTAACTTCTACACTTGATTCCACTTGTGCCTCTGTGCAACCATATACCTCATAATATATTGTTATACTGCTGCGCGCAAGCATACGCATCCTTACACACAACCACCACCTCTACCCTCACAGCCACCAGCAGTACCACTGTTGCTATCACCTCTACTACTGCTACAACTGCCACTACCACCACCACCCTCACAGCCACTGCCATCACAATCACAGCTACTACAATCACCATAACCACCACCACAGTTGCCACTACCACTGCCATCACCCCTACCACTGCCAGAGATTCCACTATATCCACCACAGCTACCACTACTACAACTATAGCCACTGTCACCATCATTGGTTTCTGTTCATCCTCCTCACACATCTCTACTCTCAATGTGATTTTTCCTTTATTTATTATTTATTGAAAACTTTTGCTTACTTTACCTAAAGGGTATCTCAATTACATTGAACAATTGTGTGATACAGATATCTTGAAAATGATTCAGAAAATTGATGCTGAAGGCGAAGCGTAGGTTGAGATCGAGATCCATTCCTTCTCGGGTAACATGACCAATTCTATCAACACTCAGACTGTATGGAAATGGAACTTCTCAGACAGTTTCTCAACAGGATGAAACTGAAGTGCAAAGAGTACAATTACCATCTACAGTGCCTTGATAAAGTTGGAAGATTGAGAATGATGATTAAACAGCATGACTCATTGCTTAACGGGAGGATACAAGCTTCAAAGATACTTAGTAACTACCTGCTGTACTATCCTCAACTCTAGAAAATGTTAGGTAATCTTACCATATATGACAAGTAGCTACCATTAACAGGGATTGCCAGCCAAATATCCCCAGAATCCATGTTGGCAAAGGGATGCCTCCACACTGCTTATGTTGACTGCCTAATCAGGTGAATCCGAAAGTCAAAGGCTAAATAGTGATAAATTTCTGGTATCTTCCAACAAGATAAAAAGTTGTTCCATATCGGCTATCCTCCTCTCAAGAACAGAATCACATATAGTATTAATGCTCTGTGATGGTAGTTGTGAGTAGTAATGATAATAAGTAATTCCAGTGGTATGAATAACCACAATTACACCAATTAACTTTCAACTATGTCACACTTGGAACCTCCACCCCACAATATGTTACTTGTACCATTCCCTACCGAAATGAGCGCATATCTGACTCATTTCTAATGCCCCATCCTAACTCAGAGTCTGCCCAGATGGACTGAAAGCGAAACTCATTGATTACTTACCAACAGTACATCGGGTGAATGGAACAACTGCATGACATTCAACTACCGATTTGCAATTTCGACTGCTACTTGGTGAAAAGGTAGTACTTGTGTAAGAACTGGAGAATGGATTATGGAGTGCTGCCAACTCGTTCTCTGAAATCTACAAGACAGCATCATTTCAAGCAGCTACAGTACTGCAGCTGGACTGATGGAAAGAAGATATCAACATTTGCATACCATACCTACAAGAGTGAGCAGATGCCAACAACCCTTACTTCAACCAAACATTCAACCAACAAGCTAATTACTGCTACATTTGGAATTTTGCCCTCCTGCATGAGGGCATGTTAGGGAAGTCACATGGTACCCAACTGGAGGCTAGATGACAAGAACCATACTTCTTCAGAGATATTGACCACAGCTTGGTAACATATTCATTGGCAAATCTAGATAGAGCAGAGCTGGTGGGCTGAATACATAATAGTCTACTCAAGATTGTTTGCACTCCCAGTGAAGAAAAACATAATGCTGGAGACATGTGCCCACAGAGCAGAGCACAAGAGGAGGTATCAGAAAATTTCTAGCAATTCATGGTGGCAGCAGTAGCAGGCCAGATAGAATTTGAAGGAAAATGGATGTAATTGGTTACATGAACAAAATGGGAGGAATGATCATGTGTACAGCCAGAGAATAGGCTGATGTGTAAAGAGTTAGTGAATAAATGGAAAATACAGCTGGTGCTAGCAGATCACCCTACTATGCAATAATAGAGAAGATAAGCTAGGTTCCTGCTGGTAGAAAAGAAATGAATTGGATAGACCAAAAGAGAAGAGTTCAAGATGGTAAATTTCAAACATTCACATATTAGGGGCTTTGTATGATACAGGGGCAAGAATGATTCCAAATTGCTGAGTTGCATCCATGCTACACCAACAGTACCTACCATTGTCTCCTAATACTGAATTGTCTTTCAGATAAACATCACACCAACTACAGCAAGAATAGACAGAAAAACCACCACCAAGAACTGAAGAAACATGCATAATATCCCAAGCAAGAAAGTAGAAGCACTGAAAGAAGTGGGGAAGAAACAGAAAATATTTGAACAGATAGGAGAGGAGGATAGTAGGGAAATGAGAAACTATGTTGATGCTGAATACTAAGGGAATTAACAAATGACAATTGTCTAGCTATATGGTGAGCATTGTCCACTCACATTGATATGGATAGGCAGCCACTCTAGATTAATGATCAACCCCCATCATACACTCCATTCTTACTCTAGGTCTTGAAACTGCAGCATGTATATAACAATTATCCCTTCAAACACAAATAGGCGAACCCCATACCGCCATCTGAATGACCATCACAATGACAACCAAGATGATAATATTGGCTATAAGCAAAATGTACAACGGTTCAGATGCCCTATGAACATCTACCAGACACTCTAGTCAACCTCACCAGTGCTTCTATGTTATTTCAAAAGCTCCCTAGCCCCTCTGAAGCTGAATAAAGAACTTTTAAATGCTGCAGGAGCACTTTCAGGTGCACATCAATACATCTGCCAATTAGGAGGTGCATTCAAAATGCTACAACATCTGACTTATAGGCTAGTCAGATAACAGAGCAGCTGAGACCCCTCCACAGACTGCAGCGGATATTGAAAGCAGCTCAGACAACTGCACAAGAGCTACAGGGGAGAATGAAGCTAAAACAGGAGCAGGGGTCTGGATGTGGTAGACCAATGGATTACGCTCAGACGATGGCCAAGTGGGAGTTGCAGCAGTGTGCAAACATAGAAATCAATGGAGCTCCCACCTGAGCTATCTGGACACTGGGCGCATCCAGCTCTTTGACATTGAGCTTTGCACTATGTGACTGCAGCTTGATGTGATAGTCGAGAAGAGACACACCATACAAAGGCATGGAGTGAAGATGGTGGCAGTCCTGAGAGACTCAAAAACCGCATTTTGATGAGCAGCACACAATGCGCCGGGCATGAGGTAACGAGTAGCAAGGGGGATCAATCGAAGAGCGCGGGCTCTCCTCACCCAGGCATCGCAACTTTGATGCACTGGGTCCCAGGACACTTCGGCATCGCTGCAAATGAACAGGCATACTGTTGGGCAAATCTATCCAGAGGCGTTAGCGGAGGTACGGTGATAGAGCGGCCATCTACCTCATCCTCGCATAGAGGTAGGCGAATCTCTGAGGGAACGTCAGCACCTATAGCAAAGTGGGAGGCCGCCAAGTCCAGGGAAGACTTCAGTTACAGACTCACGGGGAAGACAGGGACCAAGAGACCAGTTCCAATCAGAAGTATCAAGTTACTGGCTACCAGATTCTACAGACTAAAGTGCGGACATGCACCCACAGAAGTACACTGAAAACTGTTCGGCCACCGAGAGGACAATTTATTCTGGTCATGTGGAGGGACAGCGGCCCAGATGCGGGACCACCTCTTCCACCATTGCAGCCGGTGGAGAGACCAGCAGAAAGCACACTGGAAGGTGGTGGGAAAGGCAATTGGCGGGAAAGTGGTCAGATGTCAACAGGTGAATGTGACTGAGCTGTTTCCCATAGAAGAGTGCAACCAAGCGGTGATGAACTTCCTGGTTGCTACTGAAGCTGGGAAGTTCCCGCCAAGATGAATGATGTTATGGTATGGAGCAGGCACAGAGGCAGACTCTGGTGTGGGGGATGGCAGCAGTGGGGTTTATATCAGTTCTTTTCTTGTCTTGTCCGTTTCTTTCCTTCCTCTGACTTATATTCTATCTCTTAACTTTCTTTTGTCAGTGGGGATGAAGGGTAGCGACGGGGGGAGCTCTACCATTTAGCCAGCTCATCCAGAGGCAGGGGGGGGGGGTATTAGGTCCTGTCATACTCTAATTATAGTGCATACAGTATAAATGCACAACAACAATGACAGAGCAGCTGAGACCCCTATGCAGAACTGCAGGGGATATTGAAAGCAGCTCAGACATCTGCACAAGGTCTATAGGAGACTGGAAACTGGGAGTGGTATTCTCACAGCAGTGGGTCTTAGAGTCCCATACCCACAAGCAATTTGTTCTGTCATATTTGTCTTTGTTTGACAATGGTGTTTCACAATCACAAGAAGATTTGCTACATCATGATATGGAAGTTTAATATATCTAAGTGTATCTAAATATTGATATTTGGTCAATGTGGCACCAAAACGTACTCAATCGCAATTTCAGGTGCAAGTGGATGCAGTGATGGAGTGAATATTGAAATTCATAGGGGGTGTGTGATGATGTGAATGTCAATACTAGATTAGTCCGACTCTGGAGTTGCACATGTCGGCTGTGATTGAGCCATATTGGAGATGCACTTCAAGTCCATGGTCAATGAAACATTGATGCCATAATGGTGCGAGATTTGAGATTCACTTGGCAGCAACAATGGTTCAGATATCGAGATCGATTGACAGGCTGTAATTGATTGTGGTCGGACATGATCATGTAGTCCCAGATCATGTGACATCTGAAATGCACCTGGAGGGAGTTGTTATGCAAGTCTAGAGATGCACTTGAAGGCTGAGATCTAGGAATCTAACAGATATACTTGGAGGCTGCGATTGAATGAGCTTAGAGACAGAATTGGAAGTTGTGATTGCATAAATGCAGACATGCACATGAAGGCCCTGAATATGTAAACTTAGAGATACTGTTGAAAGCTGTGCTTGAGCAAGTTCAGAGATGCACTTGGATGCCATGATTCAGAAAGTTCATAAATTAACTATGAGATAGTGGTTGAGCAAGTATGGGAACACACTTACAGGTACCAATAGAGTCAACCCAGAGAAGAACATGTACAACAAGTTCGAGAGAATTTGGTAACAAACTATAAGGATTGATCGCATGACTCCAGCAATGCACTGGGCGGCTGTTATCTAGAGAACTGAATTACATACTTTGAGGCCAAGATAGAACAAGTTTGGATATACACTGGTGGCCACGATAGAGCAATATTTGAGCGGTTTTTGGTGGTGGTCAATCTGAGCAAAGTAGAATGGGAGGGAGGCATAATGGGATTTGATATAGAATTTATTGGGCAACTGAAAATGTTTTGAATGTTGGATGTTCAGTATAACAATAAGGTACAACAAGAAATTTGGGACTATAGACTGGCTGCAAGAGAGAGCGGAGTGTAGGGTGATGCTGTACTCACTGTATACTGAGCTTAGTGTATGCTGCATTTGGTGTACTCTATAGTTGGAGAATACTCTGCTTCCTGTATGATGTACTTTGTGTGTACTCATGATTATAGTATAAAGAAATTGAAAGGGATGACTTAAAGTCATGTTCTCAGCTGATGGTAGAGTTGACCACAAAAAAGAGATACATCAAAGGAGTGGTGGGAATGATGCATGCGAGACTGTGACTTAATTGAACTTTGGTTACATATCCATTCGCTATTCCCGATTCAATCGATATGACACCAAATTAGATACCACTGAGCAGCATTGGAACTTTTTGAATACTGAAAGAGGCAAGTCATACCCCAGATTGCACATGTTTATTGTATCCTCCCTAAAGATCCCATCATTGCACAATACAAAGTTAAGTCTTCACACTACATATCTCCAAGCAATCATCATAAGTTAACGTCAGGCATACCATGCAACGAGGTACAGCATTCATGAAGTAGAACATGCACCAATTGCCACCCACAGCAAGTACCTCATGAACCAAGTACCATATACACTGAGTATTTCATACAAAGAGTCCAGCATGAACTGAGTGCTACATACACCGACTCGCATGTGTACTGAGGACCCTGAACTCCAAGTACGGTATATACCTTGAACTGCATAGACAAAATAGAGAACACAACCAGTACTATGTACACCGAGTGCCACATACACCGAGCACTACATATACCAAGTACTACATACACCAAGTACTGCATAGAGGTAGTACTGCATAGAGGTAGTACTGCATAGAGGTAGTACTGCTTTAACTGAGTACCACATACACTGAGTACCGAATATACGGAGTATCATATGGGATACCAAGTACTGCATGCACTGTGTACAATATACCATGAGTGCTGCATACACAAAGGTCTGTATACACCGGCTCCAGCATATACCGATTCTAACATGCCCTGAGTATACTATCCACCAAGCACAGCAAACATCAAGTGCACCACACACCCAGTACAGCATATACCGAATACAGTGCCCACCCGACATTGTCTTCCCTAGATACTGCTTAGTATGTGTAGACCTCAGAGTGAAATGTCCATTTCCGGCATGCCTTTTTGCAGATTGTAAACCTCCAGGTATCTTGCCATGTGACCTGATAGATACGGTTAACATGTCACCTTTACGTAGTTGCAAGTTAACTTACCGATGAATATTGTTTCAACACTAGACAGGCATCCCAACAACCGCCTTTACATCCACCGCCTCATAGTTGACCCCCACAGGGCACACCTCCAGTTTGACTTCATCATGGCCACCAAGTGCATTCCCACACTCCCTTGTTTATGGCCTTCTGGTGTACAGCTATGTAGACATACTTACCATCTCCAAATGCATCTATGAGTTCACTTACTTGTGGCTGCCAAATGTATCTCTATACTCATTCTATTATGACCTCCAAGTGCATCTCTGTGTTCACTTCATCTTAGCCTCCCAGTATGCCTCTAAACATGCTGAATCAGAGCCTCCAGATGCCTCTGTCTGGTCACTTGATCCTAATCTCCTGACACTTCACCAATTACTCTCATGAACCACCTGCTGCCAGTCCAGTTATGCTGTTTGTCAATGGATAGCAAGATAGCTGCAGGGAGGTATAGATACATAGATATGTAGATATATAGATATATTGATATATTGATACACAGCTACATCGATACATAGATACATATATACATTGATACAGTGATACATTCATCCATTGATTCATAGACACATCGATGTGAATTCAAACTGAATGCATGCAATCTAAAATTGTTCAGCTATAAGAATTAACTACAAATTCCAGATGCACCAGCGGTGATTCGAGTTCAAAAACTGTTACCTGTGTTTTGACGTGGTGCACAGTGTGATGTCTGCATTTCCATGCGCTCCTGAGATAGTCGCTGCATCTTCTATATCCATCCAGCTTCAATACAAAACCTTTCAGGTGCAACGGACAACAAACAGCATTCCTGAAGTTGATTTCAAGATGTGCAACCTGCGCTCCAATGTCAACCTGAATACTGCAGGTATTATATCGCCAACACCTGAATTCAACCATCCCGGGATTCCGCTCTGACCACTCTCACATACTTCCAGAGGGTTCCTGTGACAGATACACATTTTGTTGATATGTCACCAAACAATATTGCAGTGGCACTTACCAACACCATCAGTGATGAACAATCTATACCTTCAACCACCACTGCTACTATCACCCTCGACTTTGCTGCAAACACCATCTCAGTCACCACCACCACAGCTACCACCAATACAGTCACCACTACGTGGCAGCCACCACTACCTGGCAGCCACCACCACCACCACCACCACCACCACCACCACCACCACCACCACCACCACCACCACCACCACTACAACTATTATTACTACAACCACCACCACCACCACCACCACCACCCCCACTACAACCACCACCTCCACCACAGCCACCATCACCACAGGTACTAACACGTCAGCCACCACCACCAACACCACCAAAGCCACCACCACCACCATATCAGTAAAATCAATCATAGCCACTGAAAGCCTCTGGCAGGATTTAGGAGTTGTTGGATCAGGATCCCAGGGTAGATAAATCCTGGAGTTGACTGGACTAATCAAGTGGCATTCAGGTGCCCCTTGGAGTGCTAGGGACACATCTTCCACCATATAGAATGTCCAGTGACACCCAGGGAATCATCTGGGTATGCCAGTGACAGACCGTAGTGTGCCCGCAACAAGCCTGAGAACACCTCTAATTGCTTGCGATTAGTCTGGGATAAAAATTATCTGATGTGAGTTTGCTACTGGTGCATCTGGATATTGTAGTTACCACTTATTATTCAATGATTGCTACAACTTACGTATTCAGTTGGTATTCTCATCTACAGATCTATGTATGTATGTATGTACATTTCTGTCCATCTACAAAGTGTTTATCTGGACTGGCTGAAGGCAGCGCTTGAGAGCAATGTGAAGTATGCCAGAATATAGTGATAGAGAGAACATACTGATACGCAATGGCAGCCATAATCGATTGAATCTGGAGATGCACTTCGATTCCATGATTGTGCTAGTTTGGTGATACACCTGGAGGCCATGATGGTGCGAAATTGCAGGCACTAATCAAGCAAGTTACAAGATGCACTTGAATGGCATGACCATTAGATTGTGGAAGCCGTAATTAAGATAATGTGCACATACACTGGGAGGCAGTAATCATGCAAATATGGAAGCTACGATTGAGTGTAATTGGAGATAGACTTCGAGGCTGAGATCGAGTGACCACGGATGCACTTTCAGTCCCTGCTTGACAGAAATTGGAGATTGAGTTCAAATGTGTTTGGCAACACACTCTCAAAGATGTGATGGAGTTAATATGGAAATGCACTTGCAGGCCATGATTGTGCAACAGTTGAGGCCAAGATCAAATGAGTTTGGAGGCACACTTAGAGGCAATTATGGTGCTACATTGGAGGCATTGATAATGATGGTTTTGTAATAAACATTGGAGGACATGATCGTGTCAACATTAAGCCGCAACAAGATGAAACTGCAGGAATACTAGAAGGTGCTTAACTGGGAGGCATTTTATTGGCAGTACACGAGAATTATTTGTTAGTTAACTTGCAACCATGGGAACAATACAAGTTCACTTTACATTTGAGGTGGCATGGAGAGGCGGCTGTTGGTGATTCAAATACTGGGAGGCACACTGAAAGCTGCAGCGATATTGTTGGGTCATCCCACAATTCGGACAGTGGAGGAAAACTGGCTGCGAAACAGTTGATGATGAGTGTATGCTGAGCTTGATATTAACTAGTGGTAGCAATGGGTCCGGGTGACCTGTGAGCGGTCTCTGTTTGAACCACAAAAATTGGTCAGTTTGGTTTCAGACTCGTCCAAAACCCTGACCTGCTATCTTTTGGTAGGCCAAACCCGAACCCATACCCATCAACATGCAGGTTATGCCGGCTGTGGCTACATCTGAGGGTTCCAATCTCCGGTTTTGCATTTTGGGTTTCACTATTAATAGTCGCATTCAGATATCCTACTGTTAAATGCAACAAATTGACAATGGTACGTAGCTGGCTGTGTTGGATGTATTGTCCACCATGATAATTAAAACGAACATTGACACGCGCCCTACCACATCCTGAAAATGATTGTCAATGGAGCATCAACAATTGGTGGTCATGTAACTTGGGTAATCTGGAGGGCGACAGGTTGCACATAGTCAGAAACATAGTATTGGACTCCTTTTTGGATAATGGAGAAAGCTAGACACCCCGTACCCCATCTTGAAAATGAGCGTCAACGGAGTGTCAAAGATTTTTGAACTTGCTTCTTTGGTAATATCAGTGGCACTTGAATACAAGCATTCACAAACAAGGATATGGCAGACATCATTAGCAAAATGTATAATGGTTTGGAAGTCATACCCGAACAACTCAGCAACTCTGAACAGCCACACTGATCCTTCCAGATGCTCCCGGATACTCCCAGATGGGCTGAAGGCAATGCAATGTGCTCTCAGGTGCTCCGAGACTACTTCACCAGTGCTCCTGAATGCTCCGGAATCTGTGGAACAGAATTCAAGAATATCCTGAAGATTATATAGTTGTCTTCATAATGCTTCCAAATCAAACTATTAGGATGTGCAAATTTCGGAGCTATTGGCAGTATTCGCCAAGGCTCCGTGATTATTCCGGAGAACCTTGATCCTGGAGCCATACTCTCCAGGTGTGATTATTATAATGTTTATATCAAATAGTACAATTCAATTAACTATCTTCTGCACACCTTGATTCAGGCATTGTAACTTTAATGCACAGTCCAGTAGGTATCTAAATCCACATGATTATTTACAAGCCATACGCTATTGATTCTATCTGATGCAGCATTATTCTCTTGCACCAAATGTGCACGTCCAACAATTGCTTCAACAGGAACAATATGCATCTTATCAGTCTGTTTGACAACCCGGATGAACCCGCAACACAATCAGCCCAACCATGCGAATCTTTGTACTTCATTGGAATCACCACCACATAATCCTGAGGTTGAGGACATAATATCCATTGTTGGGTCTTTTTGCACCTCTTAGAGAAGGTCAATATCGTTTTTCCGGCAGGCAGGTACTCGTGAAATTAGAGGATCTGATTCAGTGGAGTCCAGCTGAAGGACAATACAGGAAAAGAAGGAACTCAGCCTTGGAAGGTGTTATTGAGGTCACTGTCTGTATATTGGACCCAGATGTTATGAGATTCAGACATGATCTCTTGGTTGGCATCAGTATATTCTACCTTGCAATCAAGTCCCAGACGCTCAACAGATGTAGGGCAGTGAAATGGTTGACAGTAGTACAACAGCCCATTCTGAAGTTGAATAAATATACTGTCTATGACTACATTCTGATCATATCTGAGCACCAGTCCACTAATTTCATATACGAAGTTGTCTTCAATTTGTGCACGGAAAAGCTGTCAAATGTTGGGAATTCTGGAATCTACTGATCCATTTCTTAGTGAGGTTAATTTGAATACTTCTGCACATGCCACGGATGTTAGATTCTCTCAGATGATGTTCCTGGTGTGATACGGGGAAAATGGCTCTTTCTGCCAATGGTGGAGGTGTAACAGATAGGCTCTGCACGTATTTCGCCATTTATCGGCAGCTGACAGTAGGTTGAAAATGTTTGCAGAGTCAATATTGTACCAGCCTTGAAGGGCATGGTATGACAGTGTCTCCGCCATATATTCAAAACTGGTACACCGGTCATTGTGCTTGAGCATCTGTTGAATGTAATTGACTTTGGTGGTAGATCGATCTGGGTTTTTCACATTGCCGATATGGAGCCATTCTGAAATATCGGTGGTGTAATTGTCACTGGAACCCATTCGCCGAATTGACTCTGATATATGGGTCATAAATTGCATCTTTGGATATCCGAAATGGAATACTTGTTGTTTGATGGTTTTCCGGAGCTCCTGAACTCTGATTGCCTGCCACAACGCGTCAAACTGGACCAAGCGGATGGAGAATTCCTTTCATGAACTGCATCTGGTCTTGCGAAGTGATGCCATACATCTCCCTCTAGAGCTGATTCACACCACGGTCCGTATGAGCGATACTTCGGGTGCTGGCTTGAATCTCAGCATCCAATGAACAGATCTGAAATCGCACACGCTTGTCGGCGGTCATGTTTACCGCCCTGTAAGCATCTTTTTCTGCACCAGTCTTCATTTAAGCAAGTTTTTGGGGAAATTTGGTTCTGGGACCGGTTGCCTTAGTCCCGATTTCCTGCAATAGTTGGTGCTCTTGATGTTGGAATAATTTATCAAAAAGCTTGCATTTAGCAGGTATCACCTGATGGATTTCGCGCTCCAATTGCTCAATTGCCCTCTGCCGATCAGCATCTCACCATATGGTTGCCACTTGGCGGGCTCTATTCTGGCGCAGCTGAAATTGTCTTGGTTTTGATATAGTAACCGTTTCAGCCACGTACAGCTGAACCTCCATTGCTGCATGGATTTCATGAATCATTTGTTCTCGTAACTGATGGGATTCACTTGCGAAAAGTTTATCCAGTTTGGCCTTCGCAGACCTCAGCATTTCCTGATCTTGAAAGGCACCCATCTTGTGGTAAAATTGCTACAGTGCACAGTCTAGTGCTGCGAGGGATAGATGAGGGTGATTTTGTTGGCAGACAAGTAGAGAGAATTCACATAATGCCTGCACTGCTCCCATCACCATTGCATCAGAGGTTGTTTCCACCGCAGTTTCCCCGGCATCCTGGCAGCAGACAAGGATTGGAGCACAATTCACTGTCAGTGTTCTGATCATGCCCCAGGTTTCTTTTCCCTCCCAGGGGCTGCTTTTCATCGAATCGAATGGTTTAGAGAAGCGCTGGGGGCTTGGATATCGTGGAACTGCTGTGAATCGATTGTAAAATTGATCCTTGACATTTCTAGCTTTCAGGTATTTGAGCAGCTAGTGCAATACGTCTTTAACTACACCCAGGAGCAGCTGATGCAATTCATCAGGCTGCCAATGGAGATAGACATTGCAGAGAAGGTATTGCCAGAACTAGTTGCGGATTGGATGAACACCAAGAGTGTGCAGAACATTAATATTAGTTTCGTCCAGAAGCTCCAAGTAAACATGCTGATCCTGTGGGTTATCAAGCGGTCGTAAAGTTGAATGCCCCAAAGGCGCACCTTTAGGAATTTCACACATCAGGCATGAGCCATATGAGACTTGAGCAACCATAACTTGTTCTGAATAATCCCCCACCCAGGCAGCCAAAAGAGGATAACATTGTCTCTGGAATCCATCAGCACAATCCCATTTCAAGCCAGGGCCAGTTATGTCAGGATTCCAGAGTGGGGACAGCACTGTTCCAACTGCGGAATGACATGCCTCGTCAGTATTTTTGGCACCTTTCAGGGGTCAGGGGATCAACCTATCAAGAATCAAGGTACGCTTTGTAGGTGTACAGCAGATATCTTTTCGAATGTTACTGATCATGAGATACAGCAGCCAGGTATGGTGGTTGTCTGAAAAATTGGTCAAGTGGGTCTTGTCGGATGCACAAATAACTGGCACAATTGTCGCTTCAGCAGAAAGCTGATCTAGAGTAACCCACCCCCAATTGCCTGTGTTCATCTTGCTGTATATTCGGCGACATTCGAAGTCTGCAAAGATCACCAGTTTGAATTTGAGGTGCGCCTGAAATGCGAGATGTGCCAAAAGGAACTGTATACATTTCAAATTATCCCTGTAGTATAATGTTCCGAAGATGTGCGAATGATCTTCAATCCAACTATAGTTGCTGAGCCTGAAATTGAATCTAGAGAGGAGCTTCTGTAGAGTATCTGCAGATTGAAATAATTTGATGTTGAAGTTGTCCAGTCCATGCCTCAGATGTTGAACTACGCACATTTTCGTATGCTGGCTAAATGATTGAGCCTGTTGACTGTCGTGTGCTGACTGAAATGGATGTCATGGATTCCATTGTTGTGAGTACTTGCGATGCTTGTTGTACAATCCAGTTGCTTTGCCATATGCTTTCCCTGCCCATGTTTTTCACTCCAACTACCTGCCTTTGAGCCCTCGTCATTGTTGGATCAGGGGTACAAGTCAGATCAGGCTTCAGGGGGTCTATAATTTCTTTGTCGGGAGTATCTTCAGGTTGTGGTGCACCAGGTACATTTTTGATGGGTAGATGAATTCATTGACTAAGCTCATCGATGACTATTCAGGTGTACCGACTGAAGTTGAACCATGATGGCTCGGGTCGATCCCAGCCTGCAGGTGGTAAAATCCCGTCAGGTAATATCCCTTCATTCATCGATATTGGGTGACATTGTTGATTGTAAGCCTCGAGTCAGTTCTGGTGGAATAATTTCCTTTTGCAGATAAAGCACTTGACATGTTTCCGGCAAGTATTGACCATATTTGAACAATGGTTACTGAACATGCATTCCGATGAATCTCAATAATGCTGCAGGGGGTGCTATAGAGTCCCAGCAATATTCGTTTGAAAGCGAGCTAACTCAGGTTAGCGTACCACATTCACAGCTGCATTGCACACCTCCAAATGCGGGGGGAAGGTATCTATAATCATCACTGCAATCACCACAATGGGGCCTTATACTAGATCATTGTGGCATGGTGAGTTTTACCTACACTCGAGCCTGCGAGCAGCTGATAATGAAGGTAGATCGTCACAATACAATGAATAGGTGAGTTTCTTTCCTAGCTGGATGTCCAGGTATTGATCATCGGCAACTGATAACGCTGATAGGATGTTTGCTTCAGTAATGATTCTTGACTGGAGCGTGGATCATGAGGAGAACTAAGATGAATACGCAAGGAGCTCAATAGGAAGCAATCACTGTTGCTGCTCAACTCACAGGCCTTCTATTGAATGAGGTTGTAAGGTCGTACATGCACAACTTATGTATAATATCCCTAGTCGTGCTAACCTTCATACTGGATATAGTTCTTGTTGGGTTCGTGGAGATATCATATTATATCCCTTCTATGACCTGTAATGTCATGGAAGCGTACGATGTTGAGCACCTATCACATATCCTATTCTATGAATTCTAGCATATAACAATGAAAGGGGGGATGTCGGTGATTAAGGTGTCTTTTTCTGGAGGCCTGGATTGGTTTCATAGATCAACAGTGTAGTGAGACACCACAGTTCGTGACAACAAACTGGGATATCGGATCCCCTTCATTGCGCCAAAGATCACTGTTACCTGCAATATACTCAACCATACTCCGATTGATTCTATATCTCATCTCGCATCTATAGTAGTGTACCACTATCTTTGTTTAACAGAGCATGTCAATGAAAAATTCTCCACTGAAGATAGTGAATATGGCTACACCTGGTGGTCTATTTGTCTCACAATAACGCGGTGAGGACATGTTAGAATCACCAGATAAAAGTTCATGACATGCCACTTGCAAAGACATTCAATTTGGGAAACACACCAATCAATATCATCCGCCCCAAGGGTACGGTTACCCTCCTTCACTGCAGCTATTTCCAGGCACTCCGCAGTTTTATCACCAGTCTCCATTCAACATGACAAACAGTTCGCAACCTACCAGCAGCGCAAGCCAAGGATATCCAAGTTAGCGGCCACTGTGGCAATGACATGACCTGCATGAAGGTGGTTGTGGCGGGTCTCAAATGTTCCCCCCTCCACAGTTCCCAGGATGAGAGCCGTCATCTACAGTTGCACCAAGAGTGCCTCCAGGACCCCTGGGATATCATCCAGTCAATCGGCCAACATTTTCCAGCTCAACTCCTCCAGCTCAACCGCATTCTGGCGCACCGGGGAGACACCCCATAACTCTCCCGACAAAATAATTCCAGCTGCCAGCGGAACCGCGGGAAACAGGTGTCGCAGGGATTGCGGAGTTGCCCCCATTGCCAGAGATGTCGTACGATGAATGTGATGCAGCTGATGAGACCGACGATTCGTCGGACGTGGGCGGCGCAGAAGGTAAACCTCCAATCACCCTGAAGCAAATGGAATTTTTGTTGAAGCAATTTGCCAAAAGATTGGGGCACACCGACTACAGTGCATTCAATGAGTGGAAGAACCAATGGGTGGCGGGGTTCTGGAGAAGAAGCATTGGTCCATTAGCCAGGGGCAGAACTGTTTGAAACAGGTTTGAGATGGACCCCTGTACTGGGAGATGGCAGTAGCAGATTTTTAGGTGACATTCGAGAACTGGCTGCCTTTGCATAATTTCGATAATGCTGAATCGATTCGCCAGCAGTGGGTTGAGATGATTTTGAATCAATGTGCAAGCGAATTGCGAGAGGCGAGGAAAAAGGGAAGGCGAGGCCACAAGCAACCGGTGACGGATTTGTGAGAGCACGCAGGTAAAAAGGTGAGAAGCAACCTCCCAGTGTTGCCAAATTCAACGTTCATGGTTATGATTTGCAGGGTGTCCAATGGGAAGGATTGCATTCTAGCCCCCAAACATCTCCAAGCGTTTTATATGGATCTGAGGCACTGGGAGGAGTTGGTTGATTTCATCGACATAAACGGTGGCCCGAAGAAGCCATACATTCCCACATCAATGTTCAAGTAGACCTTGGAGCAGGACGAATTGGAAGAAGAGTAGATGGGATTTTCTAAACATGGGCAAATAATCAATAACCCAATATATGGCCAGATTTCGTACAACTGTTGCCTTTCAAATGCTTTCAAGTTGAAACTTGAACATAAGGTGAAGCTATTTTTGGTAGAAGTGATGAGAGTGACAGGGAAGGAGATTGCCGAGCATGTCATTTGGGTGACAAAGGTAATCCCCGCTAGCCGTGTTAATGCTAGACATGAGCAACTGCAAATCATTATACACAGACTTTGGAAGGTTCTGAAGAGGGTGGCCAAGAGGGAGAAGAGGAGGGAATGGAGGATGGTGGGCGAGAGAATGATACTTGTATTAATGTAAGTTCTGATGGACAGAATAGAATTAATTATATTCCATCCACATGGATTTGTTCAAATGGTTCCTTCTCTGTGAAATACCTAACATTGAGATGAATTTCAGGACTGCTGAAATATGAGCTTATCTGCCCAGCTTACATACGAGAAACTGCAAGGGATCATTGAGGATGAAAAGAACACCGACAAAGGTGCAAAGGACGTTCAAGACCAAGTGGAGGATGGTGACGAGGTCCTCGAGCGAGAATATACAAACTCAGTACTGAATAAGGTTCACGCTACAATCAACAACTAAATTGAACACGAGTGTCTTGCTGAAGCAGTCAGGCTGCTGAATGCACATCCTATTCACCAATCACCAGATGACTGTGTTCCAGTCCGCAAGTATTCAAATCCAGGCCTGCTCAGAATCGAGTTTTTTGCGCACCAGGTTTTGGTCATCTGGTTCATTGTGAGGAGATCGGTTTGGGATGCTAATATGCCAGGAGCTCTTGTGGCGGATGAAATCGGTCTTGGAAAGACGTTCACCTCGGTTGCAGCAGCAATGCTTTGCAAATTGGTAACTGAGAAAGTTGTAATTGGGTTGCCACTGCCCATTTTATGCGGGAATACCCTTGAAGAGTGGGTGATTTTGGCGCACAATGACTTTCCTGGCATTGTCAGTGACGAACGAGAGTGGTATCACCTCCAGAGATTGAATTCTGTGCCCCGCCACCTGTTGGGGATCCAGTTAACACCACCCCCTGCGCATCCAGCACTGATATCAGCCCTTCAACCACTCCTGGTGGTAACAATTCTCAGAGTGGCTGAAACCATCAACAGTGTCACCAACGAGATGACACATGGAACCGATCTCAAACTCGTCAACACATTGCACGCCGAAAATGCGAAACCCACCAACGAGAATCTGAACACCAGTATTGATGAGCTGGAATACCGATGGAATATCCACCTTGTGTTGTATGATACCTTAACATCCAGAGCGAAACCAACAAGTAATGGCCAACTATTCTACTGGTTATGGAGTTTTGGGATTTTTGATAACTCTCATAGGTATAAGACTAGAAACAGTGTGGGCTTGCAAATTGCGATGAATGCGAGAATTTGATTCAAACCTCTAGTCACTGCTTCACCGGGTTTCCATGCACTCTATGACTAGTGTTATCAGATGATGTAGCTGTTTTCTGGTGCATCTGAAGATCTGGAGGATGATACTGTGATGGAAAAGCATGGTCCTGAGGCATTGTATTGAGCAGTGAAGAGTTTGATGCATGCTATCCTGACTAAAGACCAAGAAGCTCAACTGGATACGGTGCACCAGATGATTCAGATTGCAAAGCCATGGACGATCAGACGGTGGTCAGAATTGAAAATAACCAATGGAAAACCACTCGTCCAGATACGGATGGAGAATGCACACCTTATTAATCCCGAGTGGACTGAGGAAGAGCAAAAACATCTGAAACCCCTGGTGCAGAGATATGTCGGTGCGGTGAACGAGTCTCTGCCATATCTTGGCTGAACATGTCCACATAGTCCTTGTATTTCATGTGAATACAACCTCCATCAGCAGTAGGTACAGTACCTGTTCCAGCATCAGTGCATTAGGCTCTATCTCCAACTTGGCATTTGGGGAGATGATGTGGAAGGAAAACCAGGGACGTGTGGATTGAGCAGTTTGCCCAGGAAGGTGCCAAACCCCGGTAGCCCAACACCCTCCCATCATGACTCGGCGAACGGCTAGCAGTTATTCAAGTATATCTGCGTGAGGTTCCTGTTCTGCAGCGACCACCCTCGCAGTGCCCTGCTCACGCGTCCAGCACTTTAGGTTGATTGTCTCATTCTCTCTTGGATCTTCGAAAGTGGTGACCTCCATTCTTGCTCCCAGCAGTCCTCTGCATTTCCCCATTCATAGAACAAACGACTCGATGTTCCCATCCCTAGTTCAGAGATCTTCCATTCCGGCTGCTCCGAGTATTGAGTTACCTGGAGTAGGACTGTCCTCACCCCTCTCACATGGTCTTCTGTATGGATTCACAGGGATCTCCGACATTGAGTAGATCATCGGCATACTACCACACATGGCTGGCAGCTGTACGTTCGTACATTCGTCATTCTAACCTTCGTACCACTTCACGCTCATACCTGATCTGTGTGCCTCCCCGTGGCCACTAAGTGTATGTAATTAAGTTAATCGACTGGTGGACCAGTGGTTCTCCGGCTTGCGGGTTATGATCCATGGGAATTCCAGTACTACATAGTGCGCCTTCGTTGGGATGACCAGCACCTCCGGTTTGTGGACCAGGGCTAAAAGATACCTATATTAATCAGCCATCCCTGTTTTGTGGCTCTTCGTCCCATGGGCGATCACCAGACCAGCCAGGGAGTGAGTTGTGATGTGTACTGCTTCGTGGGGTAGTCCAAGTCTATTCAAAGATTGTGGAGACATTGAGATGCGTGTAGCGCTGCAGTCGATGAGTGCTGGTATCGATTGCAATACTCTGTCTTGATTTCGTATCTGGACTTGGTGGACAATGTGCGATGAATCTGGCCCGCCATTCCACCCAAATATTGATGTGACATGAGAATGTTCTGGCTCTAAGACAACCCTTGGCATTAATGAAACTCAATGCTTTTGAATTTCCTCCATAGTTGCCATCAATGCGCTGGTACCCAGTGACTGCATTCCAAGCTCCAATTCGTCTATCCTTTCCCACCTAGCTAGATATCAAGAGAGGTAGGTTTGTTTTTTCGTAACCAACTGTCGAAGGAGCATAGGCTTGTGATTTGGTGTCTGTCTTCTGGAGGAGCAAAGTTTTCAAGGATGTTGGCACATCTATATTTCGTGCACCGGAATGTTTGATGTCTGGGAAATGTACAGCGTTTGCACTTCGATTGAGACTTCCAAGTCTCATAGAGCTCTAGTAAGACCCGAACCACAGGAGTGCATTTATCATCCTTGCCTGACTTTGACACGTTGGGTGTCGGTGCTTTGGCCAGCACAGATATGGATGGTCAGAAGTTGGGCTTCTTGCCACCATGTTGAGATGATTCTCCTGACAGCTTTTGCTGTTGATGTGGCTGATGCTGTTGGGGCTTTGTGCCGTCCGGCCTGATTTCTGAATCGGCAGCTTGGTCGACAAGATCTTCCATGCTGTCACATTTTCCATTCTTTGAGGTGAACAGCTTGATCTTGGATTTAAGTCCTGGTCGTAGTCTGCTCGAAGCGATTTCGTAATTGTTCTTGGTATCCTCCAGGAGCTATCCTGCTGCTGTCCAATATGCTTCGATTCGATTGGTGTAGACAATCGCCAGTTCATTTGCTCCTTGAAGGAAGTCAGTTTTACATGTCATTGCCACGTTGAGTTTTCGGACTTTGCTGCTATACATCTTTGGGATTTCTTCCAAGACGGCCTCAGAATCTCCCAAACAGGGATCTGTACCTGTTGAATGGTCAGGATGCCACTGCACCGGATCGGTCATCTGTATCAGTCTTTGCCGGGTCCAGGTGAATGCTCTATGTACCGAGACAATTTGCTGCATATTTAGCTTTGTCAGAATCTCCATGTGGGAATCAGTGCATGTGGGATTGGAAAGTAGAGTGTAATATGTCACGGAATCGATGAAGCTTCATTGCTCTGCCACAGTACTGTTCTGGATGGGTTATAGCGAAAAATTTCAGTTTTGTTGCTTCTAGTCAAATTGACTCTCTGCAGTATTCCAGGTTGGCCTCTATCAGTTCGGCATTTGGCATACATAGTGCAGTATTCAGTTAGATGGCATTGTTGAGCATTTCTCATTGTTCATACAGTATCTTTTGCATAGATGCGATCTCGGATTGCATGGTTGGCTTGGGTTTCCTCAGGGTGTTGCCCAGAATGTCTTTTATGTTGTCACCAAGGCTGTCCCGGAGGTCATCTTTGATGTCGGCCGTGTGTTGTTCCTGATCGTGATCACTGTCATCGTGCATCTCATCCCCCAGAAATATGGAGGCTTGTCAGGTGAGAATGGGAGTTACTAGGCTAAGAGGAGCTCATATATTTTCCATGCTTGAACGTGTACCAGCCAAGCGCATTTGACCTCTACCGGCATGCATTGGAGCCATTGTAGACAATTGACGATAGAATGGACATGCATGCTGTTCATTTCCTGTCGATGGTGTTGTTATCTGACAATTAGGGTAAAACTTGTATATCATTGTGAGCGAAATGTATCCGATATCTGAACAATCAAGGATAATGTAAGGGAACGTACGCCGACGCTTCCCCGCAGATTTATGATTTGGTACTACAGCTGCATACCAGAGCGAGTGAGGATATATGGAGAGTATAGTTGTAACATAATTGATACCGATCTAACTGTTGCAGTGGTGATCAATAAACAATAGTGCGTACCTGGCCTTGTGTTTTGTGTCACTGGAAAACGTTTTTGGAAGTAACTACTTCTGGATTCAACTGTATTTGTTCTTAGTTGCTGAAATAAATATGAATCATTGGGTTGGTGTAATGCCAACATGTGACGCAAGCTGGGGTCACGTGCCACCATGACAGTCGGAGAGATTGATCACAAACCTAGCAATTAAACAATGTCACCTTAGGCATTTCATTCTCCAATTGCTCAGTTGCTAGGTGGTAATTTGTATCTGACCAATAGGTTGCAGCATGTGAAACTCTATCCAAGTGTATCTGAAGTTCATTATGAATTGATACAGGAACCCGTTCAGCCTTATATACAGAGACCACCATTATAGTATGCCTTTTAACTGACATTTTTACACATGCCTAATTGGATTCTGTTATTAACTCTGAATCCAGATTGACTATCACATACTTCAATATATTCATTTGTTGAAAGAGTCCTGTTATTTGACAAAATTACTTTATTTCATAAGGAAGTAATAAGTCAGATCAGTCAGACTAATTTTATGGGTAAATGATAGAACAGACTTCACATATTACTTGCCATGCAGGATTTCCTATTTGCTCAGAGGCTGCTTCAAACACATATGCCCATCATAATTGGAGGAGATACAATTTAAAGTGTGACTCACATCCAGTATTCTGATCATTTCCAAACTCCTTTTCCTGGGCAGGTGATATATTGCAATAGGTACAGGTGTTCAAAGAAGTGCTATAGACCTAGCCATCATGATACCAATGATGATTGAGTGGCATATTAAAGTTTACAGTTGCTAGTTTTTAGGTATTCAAGCCACAAGTTTAATAAGTCCTTACCAAATTACAGAAACAGCAGATGAAATCTATCATGCTGTGGAAGCCAATAGAGTGTGCCGAGAGGGTACTATAGTATCTAGTTGAGGATGCCAGGGACAATAAGTAGCAGGATTGGAGATCAGCTATCCAGCCAGCCAGTCCAAAGGTGAAGGGGATTATGGGTTTGTCATACTCTAAGTAGCGTGAATTCAGTATGATTAAAACAGAAATATAGAAACAATTACTGGTTGTGGAATGGGTAATAACTGAAAGCATCTAGAGGGTCAATATTTGTTTCCTCCAGTAACTATGAGCGAACATCCTAATCTGTTCAGTTATCAACTAGTTGAAAAGTTAAATACCATATTTTTGCACGTTTACACATTGGATATTAATTATAGGAGAGTTAATCAACCATAACTGGTTGTGTCTGATCCCCACAGCAGGTGGCCAAACAGGGAAACTGTGACGAAGGAATCAATCAGTGCAATTTCACTTCGAGCACAGACCAGTAATGTCAAGATTGGTACATTGGGGCTGCATATTTTCAACTGTGTTAGGCTTTGATTTTTGAATTGTTTTGGTACCTTCCACAAAACATGGAATCGGTGCTATAACAACGCAGGGGAGCTTTGCTATTGAATGGATGTAATTATATCAAATATAATACTTCGAAGATATAGTATCTCGTAATGTCATTAACAAAAACAACAGCCAGTTGAGCATTGCCAGATGTACATATGACTTGGAAAATGATTGCACCACTAGCATCTTCATCCAGCAGATCACATCACCAACAGCCTGTATTAGTCTTGTTGTATATGCTATGACATTCTGGGTTAATATGGTATACCAGTTCACAATGAAAGTGGACATGAAATAGGAAATGAACTACACTGAGTTGTACAGGTATTGAAAATATTCTTAAAGGACAATTCTCACATAGTATATAAACCATCTTTCATTCCAATATGACTGTCCAGTCAGATGTTTCCTTTAGTGAGCACTGAGTGTGGAAAGCAATCTCAATGTAATTAATCAATTGTAAAGTTGTTTCATGCCATATTCAGATGATAAAGTATTCAACTTTTCATGGGTTGGTTAAATATTCAACTGTATTCAAAGTTGACTGTGCACAGGAAGAGATTGCATGAAGTTTTGTAGCTTAGAGTACTGATGTTATTTAGTATACAATTCTGTTGGCTTGAGGTATACTTTCACCTGCATAATGTGTACTTGAACAAACTTCCAACATGCCTTGGTCTTTGTTGGATTGGGGGTACATATCAGTTTGGTCTTCTGGGGGTATATAGTATCTTCATCAGAAGCAGTTGCAGGTGGCAGTATACCAGGCCAATTATCCATGCGTGAATTATTAGTTGACTAGCATGTCCATGGTAATAGATGTACACCTAATGAAGTTCATCCATAGTGGTTCCAGGTATTTCTGGTCTCCAGGAAAGAAATTTCAGTCAAATACTAGGCTTGTATTGATTGATACTACATGATATTGTTGATTGTGTAGATCTTATTCATTGTTGATATATACCGTCTGCTTGCAGATTACATATTTAATATCTTTCCTGCAGTTGCAAATCAGTTTGGATGACATGTCCTTGTTGTTGTTTTGACATGACCTGATAATTCTCCAGCGGGGGTTGATTCATTGCTAAACTAGAGTCTTTGAGATGTAGAGTTGAGTATAAGCTAAGTTGGATTGGCATACCACTTTTACCACCACCGAGTATCCCAGAAAGTGTAGAAAAGAAATAAAACACAGTTACCTTACAGTAAGTTTAATCTATACTCAAGGATATATATATTATATTCTACAAAATAATTCTGCCTATTTCCTGCCGAAAATCTTTACTGGAAAACAGAAGGTATCTTTTATTATCACTGTTATAGACTGTTATATACTGTTCATTATCCGCTGCTGTATCCAGTATTGATGACCATGTCATATACTACATCAGGGTACAATTTTGATTTCTTCCTATACTCCAACCTCCCGCTACTGTACACACCTTCAACAACACACCTCACCATCTGATTTTGCCAAGACTTCCCCTTCTTTGTGCAGGTTGGGGTTTTACTTTGGCTTGATTATTGCACACCAGAGGGTGTCCGCTCACATCTGCAGAGTGTATCAATTCTGTACATTGCTCAATACCACTCAGCATTGAGACTAAATTGTACTCTCCCATCTGGGGCCACTCGCCTTTGTTTCATTTGTTTTGCACCAGTTACTACGATTCATGACATGTAGTACTTGTGACGATAATTAGCTATGATGTGACAGTCCAGTAGTTTAACGAAGAGTGATTCTGAGGACAGTACGCTCTTACCCACGACACTTGGAGAGGTTTTGATAATCTGCTTCTCAGACAGATGAGTACCATGAGTTGTGACCATGCAAACATCAACCCAATCAAACAGTGAACATTGGAAGACACATCATATGGCACTGTGCTTACCACAGAGTCTGGTTGGGGTTTTCCTCTATAGTCACATCATATTGCACCCTTTGCTTGGCCTATATAACCCTGGATCCGAACAGTTACCATTCTGGGAGAGAACTAAAATATGGTGCCCTGGGGTAACGGGGGTAGTAGAGGGGAGGGGGTGAAACTTTTCGATTCTGGATAGTGGGTGGAGAGCTCTGCCATGTAGCCGGCCCACCCAAAGGCGGAGGGGAATCGCTCTTTGCCATTCTGTAATTAGAGTGAATACGATATGATGAAACAATGACAACGACAATAACCTTGAGCCACTAATCGTATAGGTATATCAACTCAATACAAGGAATAGTGAAGTTTGCTAGATACTTGAAAGCCCACTGATTGGGTATTGAAAAATTATTACACCAGAAAAAATGACCTTATGCGACACGTAACTCATAGAGATACTGTTTTTGAAACAGAAATTCACAGGATATTTGATGAGTAGCACTATGAGGTGCTATGGACCTATGTGTCGAGTAGAATACTATGATATGCATGTGATTTTGTACACTGGATAATATATATCATGCTGCATACAACTTGAAAGCAAGCTGCCAGATTAACTTCATTGCACACTCCCATCTATGCTCTCAAGTACCCTCCCACGTCAGCTTTCAAGATGCTCCCAAGTAGACTCCATGTAGGCTCCAAAGCACACCTCCAAGTATGTTCTGAAGTATACTCCCAGGCATGCTGTCAAGGACACTCCCAATTGCACTTGATTGCATATTACCAGCCTGCTTGACTGTGTGCTGGCACGAAAGCTCTCAAGATGCTTCTGATGTACAGTCCAAGTATGCTTTAAAGTACACCTCCGAGTCCATTCTCATGTACACTCCCGGGCATGGTTTCAAGGACGGTCCCAATTGTACTGGATGGTACACTCCCAGTCTGCTTGACTGTACACTCCCCAAGTAATCTCTCATGACACTCTCAAGCGCTCTCCCAAGCACATGAATTGACTATAGATGATGATAGGCTTCACATTACACTGGGGCTCATGAGAAGCCTGCTATGAGCTGCACCTGTGGGCATGTATGTGTAGCACAGCTTATGGTTGATTTGAACTTTTAGCAATGTAGCTTACAGGATGTTTTGTGTCAGTAATAATCTGTAACTGGTGAATGGATCCTGAGATGAACCATGCAGTCTACACAAGAAGCTCAATAGAAAGCAATCACTATTGCTGGTGAACTTACAGGCTATCTATTAAATGAAGTTGTACCTGATATATATACATTATTTTAAGTGGAATATTCATACTCCACCTGAATGTAAAACAAAATACATTCTTGTTGGATATCTGGAGTCATTATTCCACATCCTGTCTATGAGCTTTACAGTCAAGAACCATAAAGGCTTTCTGTGATTCGATATTCTTGATTTCCAATTGGAATGTACAACCAAGATAGACTAGTGAGGTGTAAATAAGATATTTTATCCTAGTCAGATTTTAGGGATTGAAGAATTAGTAATATTTCACTGTCTGTGCTGACACTAAGGGATATAAGAATTCATCATTTAGTGAAATGTTAGTGCTATATTCAATTGACCTAAGTATGATCCATTTTGTTTACAATTTCGTAGCACCTTATATTAGTATACTGCTAACGTGATCACAAATGATGTTGAAGAACAAATTCGGTCAGACAATGGCCAATACATCTTCATTTGTGCCCTGTATAGGAGGCAATGATGTGAAGATAACAATTTCAAATCATTGGATAATAATACTCAAAATTCATATTACGAAGAAAATCCATTTTTAATATATGCTGGTCAATTTTATATCTCATCTGGGTGCAGTTACTCTCCTTTACAGCAACTATGTCCATATACTTTCCACTTTTACCACCCGTCTCTATCCAACTCGACAGAATGCTTGTAACTAAGCACTGGTTTGAACCAATATTTACCAATTCATGGGCCAATATAACGTGGGTTTGAACACCCCCAAGGTGGTAATGGTGGATCTGAAATATTTCCATATTAACAGCTTTCAGAATGATCTCCATCATCTTCAGGTATATCTGCAGTATCCTCACCACTACTGTAACAGACTCCAGTTATGTAGCTAACATATTTCACCACCACTCTAGGAGGATCCCATTTTCGTACAATCATATGTCAACCTATCCGCATTCCAATTCAATGATATGCAGCAACAGTGCAATCCCAGAAATGTCAAACTGCAAGAATTGGGGACTCATATTTATTCACACAAATTTTCCATTATAAATGAACTGAAGAGAATGTAGGCAAGAATTTGCTTGATATAGGAGGTATCCATAATAAAGCTCCAATCAGCCTGAACCAAACTTAATTCTCCTTGGAGCAATTTTTCAACAGGATGGGTCAGCTCAACAGATGTGCCATCAATAAGTGAAAGATAGTATGGGTAGTATGGATTCTAGATGAAAAGAATTGGAGTATAATGGAGAAAAGAATAGTTTGACATCACTGCCAGATTAAATGCTTACCTGGAGTATGTCAGTTCAAAGGTGTTTGGTGACATCCAACAACCTTCAACTATTTGAATCATCTGACTCTGTACAATCCAATTGATCTTAGTGTATAGGAATCCATTGGATGAAAACTGAATGCCAAGTTCACTGTTAACAATTGAAGCTCTCTCCAGCCTCAATTTTGTCAAATAAGTCAATATTTTCCAGCCAGTACCTCACATCTGCATACAAGACTTAGTGTTGTTTGTAAGATATATAGTTATCATTGTTATTGTACACACAGCAAGTTATAATCATGAATGTTTTGTTTGGCAATTCTTTGTAGTTACTTGTTCTTGTTTCACCCACAGCCTCTTTTAAACCAGTTGCCAATTGCTTGTTACCTTACTATTGATCATATGTCACCACCTGAGAATAAAGTATACCTCAGTGCAGAAACATTTGAATGAGATGTATATTAGATTATACCCACCCAAGGAAATCATATGTGAATCTATATATGGCCAGCTTTGACACAACTGGTGTATGTCAAATACTTCCAAGTTGTGACTTGGATACAATTTGACATAATCGTTATTTGATCTGAGTGCAGATGAAGAAAAGGAGAGTGCTGAGTTTATAATTTAACTGGCTGAGATGATCCCTGCTAGTCCAATAAGGGCAAGACATACCGTGCTGCTAAGTATTGTTTACAGATGTTGAAGCATTCTGAGGAGAAAGTAAGAGCAGATGTTGTAAAGATTGGATGGCACGAGAATAGTAGCAGTACTAATGTAAGTTCTACATGAAAATATAGAATTCTTATAATCCACACATAGTAAATCATTCCAATGCTTCTATGTGTAACTCACAATATTGCAATAAATTTGAAAGGTGCCAAAAGTTGGGCGAATCTGCCCAAAATGCCATGTGACAACTGATGCAGATTATTGAGGATAAAGAGAGAGTAGACTACTGCATGGAGAGGTTTAAATGTTTCTGGATCATGAGCAGATTCATGATCTAGTAATTATCAGTCCAGTATTGACTACAGTATTAATACAATCAACAGTGAATATGCACATGGGTGCTTGGAGGCAGTGGCAATGCTGCTAAATTTCATTGCAATTTGCCAACTGAATGGTAACTGAGTACCTTGAAGGAAGTATTCGATACCTGGCCTATCTGGAACATAGTCTCTGGTGCAACTCGGTTAATTGATATAGTTTACTGTAAGCAGATGAAATCACATTTCAGATATATTCAGATCTCTAGTTGCAGATAAAATCAGTCTCTGCAGTATATCTAGCTGAGTGGTAGTATCTAAGTTATGGGAAGTACTGTTTCAGAATACGATAGTGGGGTTGCCAATTCCAATGTTGCTTGGGAATACAAACACACGATAGGTGAATGAGGCTGCCAAAGACGATCCTCAAAAAATTAGTACAGAATGAAATTTCGATCAATTGCTGAGAATGAATTTAGAAATCAATCGGCTCTTAGCAAGTAGAATCACTGCACCTCTCTGGCCTCGATTGCAGATTTGAGCCTTATATGTTATGCTGGTGGTTATCATAATCAGAGTAGAAGTGATATTACAGAATCTTATCAGTGCAATGATATATGTTACCAATCTTGCAGTTTTTCAATTCACAGGATTTGAATAATGCAAAATTTACTCATGATGATCTAAATAGTATTATTAACATGCCAGAAAACTAATTGATTATCCACCTTGTTCTATAACATATCTTACTGATCAGAAGGACACTATCAAGCCAGTAAGAACTCATTCAATCATTGCGGAGATGTGATATATATAATATGTACCAACCATTCAATATCGGAAACTGTACGACCTGACACATTGACATGAATGATGGAATTGAATAATCACTTCAACTCCCAGCTATGGTCAGAAACAATTTTCTTTTAGGATGGCATTACCTGATAATCAGACTTGTTTCAGATACTGCAGAAGTTCCAAATAACAACATATTGAAGAATTAGTATAATGGAGGGACATTGTATTCTGTTGGGATGAGTTTAAGAATACAAAACTGACTAACAATGGAGCTACTCATCCAAGTATCGAGTACCAGATGTGAACAATTGGAAAGTTCTATTTGAGATAATGGTTGTGGTGGTTGGAATTGAATCAGGCAAATCGGAAACCTTCGGTTCAGGTTGGAAGAAGAATGTTCATGTTGTCAATATTTGGTTGAGTGGCAAGGAACAGCACAATCAGTGGTGACATTTGCAAAGGAACACATTGCAAAGTATGTAAGCAGTATGCACCATATGAAGTCAACAGCAAGAATATATCTCTTTAGAATTGGGAGACATTGAGAATCTCCATTATCTTTCCAGACAGTGGTACAATAACTGACTACTAAATCATCAGCAACATTCACTGATTTCCAGAAGGCTGAGGGAACCAATTCAGCCACCGCTTGATAGTAATCTGGTGGTTAATCCAGAACTCAACCAAGTTCAATAATCAATTGATATACCTCTTGATAAACTAGAGGGAAATACAGATGCCTTTTCTGGTATACCTTCTCCATTAAGGTAATGCATATTTGTTCTCTTCTGGGCTAGGTTGATGAGTTGAAATAGTATATAACCAAGCTTTTGCAAATCACATGAATATTTTCAACAGGTATATAGAATTACACAATAATGATTACACAGAAATACTGCTCTTTCAAATTTCACAAATATCTCTTCAGTTATAACTAGTGTTAGCAACTGTTCCATTTTTGGACTGTTTCAACTATAGCAGTTCCAAGAAAACACAGATCCGGCTAGTTCCATTCCGGTTATTGCTATACAGTACCCTCTACTATGTCCACCAATATTGATTAGAAAATTTAGAGCTTGGTATGTGAAATATGTAGCTTTGCATTGCGCATCTTTTGGTGGTCTCCAATATTGGATATCTTTAAAACACAGCAAGCGGCATTGAAAATACAGTCATTTTTGGTCCGAAAACAATATTATAGCGCCACCACTTGCTTAGTGTTGAAGATATCGTACATCGCAGTCCACCAAAAGATGCACCATGCAAAGCTGCATATTTCACATACCAAGCTCTAGATTGTCTAATAAATATTGGTGGACTTATTGGGGCAAGTTTGCTTAAAAAATCGTTGATTTTTGATGTGGTAAGGCTGTTGCCACACAGACCTATAAAACTAACTGGTTCCAAATATGGAACCATTGCTAACACTACTTACAGCATATTCAGAACCACTAGATTCCTGATTCTGTTGTGATTTATATCAACTTCTTTTTTTCCCCTGTTAGCCAGTGTATTTAAGCACCTACAGCAATATATACAAGACCAAGAACATCTGAGTTCTTACTCCTTGAAATGTCTCTGTATGATTGAGGCCTTTTCAGTCCACATTGGGTGCTGTTATAAGAACTCAGATGTTCTTGGTCTTGTATATATTGCTGTAGGTACTTAAATACACTGTCCGGCAGGGGAAAAAAAGAAGTTGATATAAATCACAACATAATTAGGAATCTACTGGTTGTGAATGTGCTGTAAGTGATATCCACCCATACTCTGCAGTCATTCAAAAAGGAGTTCTATAGGGTCAGATGAGTTGACCAAAAATTATAAGGTGAAAGATTTACCAAATTCTGGAGATACGTCAAGATTACAAAATCAGGATCACTGAGATGGTAGATATGTTGCGATCAAATTGAATCCATCAACAAGAATAATAGATCATCAGGATAGTTAGTACAATGCATGTGTCTGGGAAGATTTCTCTAACCAAATCTCATCAACTGATGGATATAATTATGCGGCATTGTTTGCAAGATACTGTAGGGTGAGTATATGTCATTTCACTGTAAGATTGTAAAGCAAATCAAGAGTCTATATATGATCTGTGGTTTTCGAAATAACTATTTGTAAGGATGGGATTTTAGTCACATTGCTGATAATTAACGATGAATATGAAATGAACTCAATTGATAAGTACTGATCTTGTATACAGAATCAAAGACCCAATTGGACAATCAAATCAATGATATCACAGACATGCCAGTCAATTGATAAAAAATATACTGAGCAATATTGTGTGACCAATAATTGACCAATTTAGCTACAACTATGTAATATATATGTTATTGGCAGAATCATTAAAATATACTTGGGCTGTAGCTACAATGTGAAGTTCTTGAGATGTTCTTTATAACTGTGGCTTATAATACTGGAAATATAACTGATAATTCAGTGATATAAATTGGAATAATTTATGAATGCTATATTTGTTGTATACCAGAAATCTGAGGCTGAGTAGAAATTTGCAAATCCAAACAATCACAGTCGTTGAATTTCACATACCTCTTGACAACTGTTGTACCAGATCCAGTATGGCATATTCCCAGTACACTTCAGAATAACCGAAGCCTTTGATACATTAGATTCCATGGTGAAATTACTAAACATGGCTTGGATTTTCATAACTATGCTGAACTGTAAGAAGTGGTGTAATTTCTGGGTTCCGATTGTAGTTCAAGAACATCTCGGATCTATATTACAGTTTACTACAATACATACTGTTTTATATTAAGCCAGTTACAACCAGCTTTGATTTATTAATAATATATTATTCCAGTCATTGCACACCTGGAAATTTCAAATTTGCCACCACAGAGAGTGTATTTAGTTTAAACTGCACTTGAATAGTATATGTTGCTTCATTCTAAAGATATTGTTTTCCACTCTGAATACATCAGAATTACTCGTGGCAGCAGATATGCATTTTGCTATTTCTCTAACTACTGAAATAAGTTTAGGTAGTGCATTCGGCTATGCTTCAACTTATATCCAACACTATACTTAAAGTATATGTGAAGGCTCCTGCTAAAATCCCTTGACATTCAAACTTCCTATGAACAGTTCTTTGTAGGATGGTAGAAAATGCGTAGAAAGCGATAATTGACAAGCTGGGGTCTGTCAATAATTTCACTGGACTGGATTTGAAGTATGCTGTACATTTGGAACTACACTTTTCAATTATATAATAGCTTCAGTAGTTCAAACTCTGTCCATATAGTTGTAACCTGAGAGAGAAGTTAAATACTGAGTTTGTAATCAGCCACTCTGCAGAAGACTGGGAACTTCCATTTACCCTTTTACCTCATTTTCTTCTTGAGATTTAAGTTCACAATACTTCCAAAGAAGACTTATCTAAATTCACCCCGAGTTATTAGTATCAGCGGCCAAATATTGTATCTTAAAATAAATGATCTGATTCGATTTGTGTTGTAAAGAACATTCAGAGATAATATTTCAATTCGCAACTTGTACTGAGCAATTGAGTAGGTGACTAGCATCTCCTGTCTACAGTATATTCTGACAGGGAAAAGTAGATAATAAAATTTTAAACTAATCAATTGCCCCAGTACAGGATTACCTGTTATGGGTAAAGTACAGGCAACAATTAATAGAAGAACTTGAAGGTATGTGTTGACATTCAAAGACATAGAAATAACATGATCTAATTTGGTGAAACATGGAGGATACTATGTTATGATATGAAAGTGGTCGGATGTATTATGACATTGAATAATGCGGCATAAGTATATTGAGAAAGATGTAGTAGATGGTGAGTCAGATCATAGATAAGAATCCTGACAATGAGATGTAGAATGAATGATATTGTGATGCCACTGGAAGAACCATATACAATGAGAGGATGTTGCCATTACATGATCTCCATTCCTTCTCTCTTTTCAGCTTGTGAGGTAAATGACTCCAATAGATGACTTCAAACATAATCCTGAACCTTTTGCTTGAAGTTCTGATACCAACTACAAGAATTCCTCGAAATTACTGTAGATTTTGTGATGGATAGTATCTAACTTCAACTCTGTGTGTTACCCTGCACTGTGTCAGGTTATTATTTGCTTGAGATGGAATTTTCCGCTACCCATAGTCTGGGTGTGAGTATTCTCCTCAGATTGGTTCATCATGACTGTAGATATGCCAATCAGTGCTACAGATTTGAATATATATCTGGAAAGATATGATTCATTACCTATTGAAACCTACTAGCTTTGACATCAATCAGAACCCACCTAGACCAGTAGTTATGCAAGGCTTTTTACAATGTTTAGTACAATTAGTCAAGAGACTTGTTGGAGTTTGTTGGAACTGAATGATCAATCGGCACACCTTTATATCTGAATCGATTTGAAGGTTTGGTGGCACTCATTACAGTACCCAAGCTGTGTCTTGAATATGAACTTTTGGAACAGTCGAATAACTCATCTTTCTGGCAATAAAAGTTAATAGTGGTTGCACAGGAAGTCGGTCGATACAGTATAAATCATCTTATAATAGGACAATAGTAAATTAAGTACAGGATGGTACATTGTATTTGCTTACCTAATGGCAATTCAGAGCAAACCTGTCATCAGGTAGAACACAATTGCACAGGAATAATATCCACTGCTGGGCATGTACCAGCAGCAGTAAAAGCAGCACAATCAGTAGAAATTCCACACAGTATCAATATATCCCTATTTCTGATGCAATTCAAAATTGAATAGTATAGTTGGTACTGGCAAATGTACATAATCTGATGTTATGTCACAATCAGAAGACTTCCAAACTTTCTTGTTCCCCCATTTATTCATGCATCCGGAAAATATCCACAGGCGGCTGGTAATCATGAACAACATGGCAGGATTGGAATTGATTAACAATAGGATTGCAGCAAATCATAAATTCCTTATCCACGCCAGACTATACTCCAAACCTGTGGCAGTCTTATTGCCATTAAACTACCAGTGCATGATCATTCTACTACAGTGGGAGGTGAGTGACCTGAAGACCAAGTATTTTCTTCTGCTAAAGTGCAATCAGATCAGTTTGGAATCAAGAAATCCAGATGGTCAGTTCCAGCTCAACTCACCCTAACATTACTTACTAACAGACAAGTTATACGAGAAGATACAGAAATACTGTGTGACTTCGTACAGGAGGACATGGGACTCCTCCGAGAAGATAAGGAATCTAGGTACCCAACTGGTGAATCCATTGACATTGGCAGCCAGAGAAGTTCAAGTTGTTCGCCAGAATTCTGATTTCAAAGGACTGAAGTTTCCCACTTCTGAGAATTTACATTTTATGACCACACTAAGTCAAGATGATGGATCACACCACTCTGAATGATAACTTCTAACCCACCTGTAAGATTTCTACATAAGTGGGTGAAGATGTGACATGCATTCAACCAATTCTGGTAGGCAGCATTAAGGAAGATTTTGCAATATCTCTAAGAGGATGGAACAATTTAACTAGGGTATGCACCAGGTTTTATACAACTTCTGGAAACTGCGTTTGCGTACCCCAAGTGAGTAGCAACCAGACCAAGGAATTTTGCAGAAATTAAACAAAAATACTGCAAGTTTTAAGTTATAGCCACTATCTATAAATAGAATCGATTAGATCATTGAAATCTGCTGTATATCGATTGGTATAAAGAAATAAGAGATTGTTCCCAGTCTATGGATTTTTAAAAGGACCTTCCCATACTGATTGTGATCTGCCACAGAGAGAAATCCAGATTTGATGTTGGTAAACGCACAACCCCACTGCAACAGAACTGGGGGTAGGTTTTGCATTATTTCTCAAATTGTATTAATCCTGGGAGAATTTGGTGATAGCTGTGGCGAGCATGGTTGCTGGATATACAGGACCTGTACTGATGAATCTTGGTACCAGAAAACAGAAGTGACCTGCTGTGGACTAGGCATTACAAGTCTCATGTATAGGGTACTCATTCAGTAGCATGTTTAGCCACAGTGCGGCAAAGTTCATGGTGCTGAAGATGAAACATTGTATTGTCGTGGTTGTGGTGGAAGTGAACACTGGAGTGACAGGTAATACTGGCCACGAATTATAACTGGAAGATGTTTACTGAGGAAGAATGACTTGTAAGTCGAACAGAAATAGTTTGATGTGATATAACAATGTGCAACTTCAAGTTATTTGATTAGCAAAGCAAATGTTTTGGAAGATTGAATGACAGCAAAACAATATGCTATAACCTATATGATTACCATTAAGACCAAAGAGATAAAGATACATCTCTTGATCTATAGTTGAGTGACTGGTATTGCATTCATTGATTAAAATTCTGCGTGCCATTATCAACTACCTTTGCAAGTGTTACAAGCCAATGACAAGTCAAAATCATTACTGACAGAATGATTGAGTGAGGAGAGACAATGTACATTACTATAATTCAACTGAGGGTACAGGTTATAAAGATCAGTGTGCAATATTATTCAAGTAATTTGACAACAGTCAAATCATTCTTGGAATTCTTTGTTCATACTTGCACCATGTTGCTGTACAGTTTCCATCAAATACAGTTCCATGTACATCCCAATACTGGATGACAGATTGGCATATTACAGCTGCTACTATCTATGGGGTCTCCAATGTACCCCCTGGAACCATGGTATAACTGACTCAAGTTGATTTTTGAACAGGAATCTAATACCCCTAAAAGTCCAGAGATATCATTGATATTATGCATTAAGTCACAATACTGCAAAACATTGTCAGGGGGGTGGTATAGTGCGAAGTATTGGGACTTATCACAGCCCTGGATCCTACCTTCTGTAGGTCTCGGTAAAGCCTTTCCATAACTTCTTTTAGTTTCTGCTCTTGAAGCTTCTCTTTATTTTGCTCTCTTTGAGCCTTCTTCCGCAGAGCCTTGGTCAGAGGTAACGGTTTGATCATTCCTTTACGAGTTCATCTAAATTGATCGGTATTATAATCCATTTTCAACGTGTTTGAAATTTGCATAAATCTTTCATGATTATCTGATTGTGAAATGGCAGACAACTAACCCTAGTTCCAATTATGTCCAGTAGTATCTGGAGGAGTTGACATTATTGCCCGAGTATTGCAGGTAATATTTTGTCATGCTGTTTGGGATGTTTCGGCTGAAGGGAATATCCCGTTGTCTATATAATAGACTAGGGTAGGCTGTAATCCTACTAATGCTGATATCCACCAAATGGACTGAGCCACAAATAGGTATTGCCACTCGTGAAAGTTCCAAATTGACTTTTCGAAAACCAAAAACAGTACATATGCTTCGTACTCAAAGGTGAAACTCATCAAGGTGCAGGGCTGCCGGTAGAACATGGTAATAGATTTCTTATATAATAATAGATGTAGGAATCATGAAAACACAATAATATATTATGTTCATCTATCGCTAGTAGGTATTTCTGACTGTTTGCTGCGAGCACTTGTTGTTCCCATTGTCGGAACAATCTGATCTCTGTTTCGTTACCTTCAGGGTTTTGGTTACCCATACTTCCGTGCTACGATTCTGTTGCTCATGATTGCTCTATTGGGAACATGACATATGTTCTGCTTGAATGCGCCCGGTAATTGATTGCCATGCATCCCATAGGTTATTGTGTACATGCAATGTAGTTTTGAAGCATTACGCCGCTGATCATTGTTTGGCCATCCATTGTATGTAATCATGTCAGTGAACAAACCAGATCACAACTTCACCTTTGCCGTCTTGCATTCCATATGTTCAGCAGTTGGAACATCTGACGACTCTTTGTCTCATCAGTACTTATCGCAATATGATTTAATTGCTGTTCACTATTATATGTCTCAGGTTTAATTTAGCTATTCAGGATTGCGTCAGAGGTTGAATTTGCAACCAACTGATACACTGCCACCCTAGATTATGACACGTCCACCCCATATTCATATCGAGTGTGACGTTGCAATGCACATTGTCAGAAGCGAATGAGTCTGTTTGCTTCTGGCCTCTGATCTTCAGCCGATACCATTAATCCCTCTGACAGTGTATGCTCAGGTCTCGACCTTCTATAGGCCATGCAGTGCTGCAAGTAGTTCCTACCCCTTAGTATATAGGCTTGCAGCTCCCTGTTACTAACATATTGCATTATTGTCAGCTGCACAGATAATTCTGCAGTATCGCAGCTTAACTGTGTGTTGTCCCGCTAGATAAAGTATAGTAGACATGGCCAATAACAATGTACACTGCTGAAGGTCTTTCACTTCCCAGTAATGGTGAGTATCATCATATATGCATCTGCAAGTGTGAGCGTATCATCACTGATTGATCGACATGTGGCCCAAGTGTAATCCCGCTTAAGTCCACTTGGCTGACAAACATGACATTGTAATTGCAGGTAGATGTTTTGCATGCCATTTAACTAGACCTACAGTTACTCCATAACATGTGCCTACTTCAATCTATTATGTATCATTACCATGACTAGGTTGAACCCCTAACAAACATTCAGACTGAATATTCATCAATCATTGGCGCATTAATCAAGATCATCTAGAAGGCAATTAATGCAATAGACCTTGAGGAACAATGGCACGAAGAAGTCAGTCTCGCACCGTATCTACTAGTTCTCTCACAGTTCAATAGTCTTCTCCCTGACTAATAACTATGGTACAAGCCGGGAATAGAGAATGAAGTATGTCCTAATACAGGGTAGCATGTCTACCTGGTTTGTATAATATTCACTATCAACTGTGGAACTGGTTATCTTGATGAAATGCCTGATACATAACTTGTAACAAGTGTTTACCCAACTGCTGTCCTTACTGTTGGCCACACCAGAAGTGTATATGAAGTAGGTATGTGAATAGTCATCATTATGTATCAAATACTGGGATACACATATTAAAAACCATTTACAATCAGTATACATATCCGCTGATGAGAATACTATTGGGACTCATTTGAAAAGAAAAGATATTCACGCAGTGAAATATTGATAGAGATTATCACCTGTTACACATTCCGAAGGGGAAGGAACATATTTCAGCCTTCAGGAAACAGCAGGGAGTATTTGAATAGAGCATTATTCTAGTTGGGCTTATGAACACCATGGGAGACATCCATGGGTATAATAATAACAATATTCATGAGGTACTTGAGTACATTACATTAGCATATATAGCTGTCACTTAACTTGTAGTAATTCAAAGAATGAAAATATTGAACATGTTAATCATGTCGTAGAATTGGTTTTAATCGCTGGTTTGTATTTTAAACTTGTGAAGTGTAAGTTTCATAAAAATACTGTCAAGTAACTGAAGTTAATTCGATTCACTATAAGCATTTCCATTTACCCAGAAATGGTTGATATGATATGAAACTGAAGCAAGGAAAAGAAAGTATCAAATAGACATCTGAATAACCTCTTCAATTCCTGCTGTCTCTGTAATGCAGAATGTACTACTGACAGTGCATCCCACCATATTTGGATAAAGCAAAATAACAAATAAAATTTACATAGCCAGACAAGTCTTTTATTTAGGAATAAGAATACCAGTCATTGTTTGAAACATGGGTTAGTATGATTCAAAAAGCCTCAAGTTTTCAGAGGTGTAATGATGTCAGAGAAGTAATTATTGAAACAGATGCTTCTCATGGCTGTTGCACTGTGGTTCTATCACAGCAAAATGATAACTAGGTATTACATCCAGTTCCACATTACTGTAACACTCAGTCTCCTGCCAAATATACACACAATTGTGATGCTAAGGTACTTGCAGGAATTATCAATATCCTGGAAATATGCAGACAGTACTGGAAAGGGGAGTTATATGCCCTCCAGTTGTTAATGCATAATTGGAATCTTCATTACTATATGACAATGATAATATTAAACCAATCATATGTCTAAAGGTCTTTGTTCATATTATACTTCAATCATAATGTACTATATTAATCTGGATGAGGAAACTCAACAGCCGATACTATGAGAGGAAAGTCTTGAGAATTGCCCAAGCGGGGGGGATGAACAATTACACAATTATACAATCGGTAACACTACAGCTGGAGAACTCATTGACACAATTATGTGTTTTTGCAGACTGTGCACCTAGAAATGATTAATAATCATTATCAGATGTATTGACTAAAGAATACTTGACTGATATATGCTGAGATAAAGATATAAAAGTACCATAGATGGGAAAATTTATTTTCCCATCTGGACAGGTAGTACTACTGGCACAGGATATAAATAAACATTGACTGATATCTTTGGAATTACTGTACCTGGCAATGTTCTTTAATATCAAATCACTCTGCTTTTGGTATTGTTCAACTGTTACTCTCATCACAAATATATTACAATTATATCTTAATGCCATTCAAGTCGGGGATACAAGTGAGTGATGATTGTATTGTGATGTGGATTGTTGTTGACTGACTCTCAAACACGCACTATATTTTCCTGTACAATTAAATGGTGGATTCAAGGAGCTGGAAAGATCATTCTATATGGTTCGTAGGGAGGCTTGATGTGTTTCCACAAGGTTTCAATTAAGTTGGAGACCTCCATTTACTGCAAGGTTTGGTGACAGTTGTGTGAAACAGTTGGAACTGAAAGAAAGTTATTGATGGCATTTCACCAACATATAGACAGACAAACAAATTGAATGAACTCCAACATGGAATAGTTTCTCTGAGGGGTTGTAAATTGCCACCAGAATTACTGGGTGGAATAATTACCTTTTAAACTATATCCAACCAATAATTGATCTTCCAAGGCAACGATGCATAACTCATTCATTTCGGTCCATGGTCCAGACCCCTGGAAGCCATTCTACAATCATTAGTATGAAAGCAATAATTAGCAAATAGTCGATGCTGATCAGATACAACAAGTGATACAACTGACCTAAAAATACCGTTGTCTGAATATGTGTTAAGATTAAGTTATGCAACAGGCGAATGTGAATTACCTCTGACAGCTATGAGTAAATATGAAAATGGGTAGTGTAGTATAGTTTGATGTCCTATAAGTATAGACAATACAACAATTAGGGAAACAGAATTTTTATTGCCTAGGATATTATGGCATCGTCTGCCAAATATCACTCTATCTTTATCAAGATACTCTGCCTGCTACAGTCACCATTCATAATGTTCAATCTGTATCCATGCTGAATCCAGTTGATAATTACCCTTTCTGTAGACAATACCTCTCCCCACTTCCTCCAATGGAGGTTAATCATAAAAAATAACTTCAAGTTGAAAACATTGAAGATGGCTCAATGTAGGGATATTAGTTACAGAATTTGGTCTGATGAACATTATATACATTACAGATACGGTAATCTATGTACTTTGTTGGTCAACTGAAATTGTTGGATGGATGTTACCAATACGGAGGTTTTACCCCCTGAGAATTAGTGAATCCAATTGGTGCATCTCAAGCCAAATATGGGGATATTGTTGTGACAGTGACTGACTAGTAATCTGAAAGGTACTGACATTCAGTGACACAGGCAATTTCAGATATGTAATGTCATTATACATATAGGAATGGATTATTATGAATTATTCATTGTGGAGGTATTATTTGGTATGATTTCAATGTGGTCTGGGGTGATGTAAGGTTAACAAATGTGGTATAAGTGTATTGATAGAAATGTACTCACTGTTGTATAAGATTACAGATTAGAATTTGGAAGGTAAAACCCAAAATGAAAATTAATGTCAGTTTAAGTGACAAATTGTAAATCAACAGAGGTTGCAAGCATTGTCAGATTTCTTTCCTTTACTGTTGACTCATTCTCCATTGGATTTAAGCAATTCCAATACCTGGAATAATTCATTCCGGATGTTCCGCAATGAAACATTAAATGCAGGTTTTTGATTGTATCTGATAACGTTTGGTTACTGATAGTATCTGTGTCCAAGCCTACCTATTAGACCAATAAGGTTCCTGCAAATTTCCACATTCGAAGCTTATATGAATATTAAACATTCGCAATGGCTCAACTGGAGAGATATCAGGTGCAGAGGGCGAGAGTAACTGTCAGTTTAATGTGAGCCTGTATTCACAGCCATTGCATTGAAATCTACACACTAATTCAAGCCTTGGCGCATCTGAAATTTCCAGAACTCACTGTTTTAATTATTCAATCAACCATGAGATGCAGTCTCACGACTCATTACCTATACCAGGTATCCAGCATGTGAGCAAATTGTTTATTTTTAACTAAATTTATCGCAGAGAGACTCACCATACAAAACTAATTCAAAGATTAGCTGTATATGAGGTATTCAGTGCAAAATATAATGGTGAGTGTGTATTATTCACCCATTTGTGCGCAAAGTTTGCATTACACAATCTTGAACCAATTCAATTACATCTTGGTCATCATTGTGACATTCCATTCTATATCTACATAATGACTTCTTTGTATATCAAAATTTTCTTCTGTTAATAGTTACTGCCATGTTGGTGTGAAGATAAGCTGTAGAAACAATCCAGAAAACTGTATGAAAGTGAATCTATGTACATTGTATACTCTTATCAACTGCTAATGAAGCTAATGATAACTCCACCATGATGATCTCATAGATTTCAGCTATCTTTCTGTTGTATATTCTATGATCAAAATTAATATTCCCTCTCCTACTGTTTCAAACTCGATTAGAATCCTTTTACTTCAGCTGTTGGCATATAGAGATTTGACATATGTCCGGTTCTGAATATTTGCACTGGGTAAACAATTCTGTATGTTACAGGTAGCTCCAGTATATGAGACATGTGTAAGATTAGTACATCTTGAGGAAGTGTATGCAGCGGTAATTAATATATTCCAGTTTCTCAGTACTTCATTTTGTTAGCACTGATAGTTGGTTAATTATATCACTGTGTGACTATAAGGTGTTCCTCAGAAGTATCTGTTTCGATGTAGGTGGGCTGCCTGAAATGGACATTCCATTCCTTAATGTGCAGTGTACAGGGTAGGAGTGCTAACATTCACGATTGGATTTTAGTTATCAAATATTCCCTCTATCTCTGATATTTTGCAGTCTCTGGTAATGGACTGGTATATATAATATTCATATGAATTGGATAATGCATTTCTGCTATACCTTGTTAAAGTTTATCTTGAATTGCAATCTTCCCAACACAGAGCCACTTCCTTGCACTATTTCACTGCTGTTGATGTTTGTTTTATACTATATTTATTTACTCTGATATACAAACTCTGTATATTGGACAACTCAATCTTCAATCTATCAATACGAAATCTATAGCCAGCCAGATAAGGAATCACGATTGACAGAAGAAGAAAGAAGTACATCTTGAAAAATCTTTTTATTTCAAAAGGCAGTGAATCTGTATATGCATCTACAGTGTAACTTCCAACTCTACCATTGTGAAATATATTGTAGAAGTCTATTGGATACAATGTATTTCTTTGTAACAAAGGAGAACGATAAAGATTCTGATCCAAAAAATAGTCATAAAGGAAGTGAGGATACTGCAAAGTCCACTTCATTCCAAGACATCAAAGATAATGTTTTGGATTGCCATATTGTCAATCTATTTTTCAACCTCGTATTTCAGGGCAAGTGATAATCTCTACACTATCACCACTGGCAAAGAAACAGAGATATGTGACTACAATGATTTCTCCCCCTTCACATTCACATTCTCCAAAACCAGCGAGGAATCTGGCTCCCCCAGGGCTCAAATGCCAGAAGTTTACCCTTGACAAATTGTACTAGTTTGACCTTGAATCTACTCAGATGGTTCCTTTCTGAAAGACTGTTGCAGACCAAACTATCCTACAACCAAAAGTAAGTGAACATCATACTGTACACAATCCCAGTGGGCTACTTTCAAAGTTGGAAAAATGGTTCATGGATGCAATGGTGATTACAATGTTTGGTGGGATAATAATATGACATGAGAAGTTCTCGATAGTTGATGAGGATTTGAACCCTGTAGTTGACATGCAAGATCATTACATCAAATCTGTAAATCTGACATCAATTAATCAACTCTCTAGCGGAGGCTTTGAGGATCTTGTTTGGATTAACAAGTGTCGCTGTACATAAAGGGTGCAGTTTAATAAGGTGGTATTTGGTTTATACTATGGACTATACCCTAAAATGGACACATTCAAAAAAGAAGATTATTACAACTTGAGAAGAATTGATGGATGGAGCCTTCCGAACAGTGGTCTGTCATTGTTTCACTCACACTCTGAAACAAGACTCTAAGTGCAGGGAACAGGTCATCCGATTGGTCATATGCAGTGTGAGCAACGTGTCCTGGTAACCCGCCAGCAGTCCGGTTTTTGGCCGGCAGTTCGGTTTGGCTCAGATCCTGATCAGGGTAATGACTTGACCCATTTTGCCTTGGCGCGGTTGTTACCTGGACCGGACATACGCCCACGGCTATTCGGTCAGATTGGAACTGGACTGCGGTTCCAACTTTACTGTTCCTACACCTTTGGCTGCAATTACGTATTGCAGTTCTCATCGTATCATGACATGATCAATAAGTACATTTTGCAGTTCTCGCCGCTCTTTCACCTCTCGTTTTCCGATTTACGATCCGACTGATATTCGTTGAGTGGCTGCGAAAAAAGGGCACATTTTAAGCGAAATGAGCGGGTTTTTGGTAGTAACTCAACGAATATTAGTCAGATGACATATCTGAGATTGGGAGGTTAAAGAACGGCTAGAACTGCACAATCAACGTACTAATCATGTCATGATACGATCAGCACTCAAATACTTAATTACAGGCAAAGTTGTGATGTTGAAATGCCGGGTTTTTGGTGGTGGAACCGGCCCATTTCCAATGGGCCCAGTTTTTCGTGTGGTAAGACCCGTTGCCATGGTCCAGTTTCGGGTGAAACAGAAACCGGAACCGACCCGGGAATTTTGACCCGTTGCTAACCCTAGGGATATGGATATCTTCACGATTATCACGAATACACAATTATGATTCACAGGACAAATCCTGGTGGATATAGTTTACCATCAATTTTTCTTTATTATCAATCGCTTGGGGCACCAACCTACAGCAATGCAGTATTATAAATCTATCACACCCCAAATGTTAGGACTGGTGGTTGTGGCTGTTCATTGTATACAGTCTGGATATTCTACCAGATAGATCATTTCAATGCAGTTCTCTGACAATCAATACAAAGGTTAATATTGGGGTTCAATGGTCATATATTTTACTGTGAAAGCCACTGCTCTCATCAATTACATATTGGTAATCCACTTTATATCCGTCCCCCTTTTGCCACATCAGTGGTGGAATAGACATCATCTAATTTTTATTCATACCTATTCCAATTGATTTGTGCTTGTCTACTTGATTCACTACCCCTTTATCTGTATCTGTAATTCTCTTTTCCAACTAGTACTCTGTAGCTGACTGGCTTTCATTTAATGTTGCATATCTCTTTTTCACTAAGACATATCATACCACTTTTGAAACTCAATATTCACTTACAGTAATTTAATATCGAATTTCACATTTCTTGAATATTACAGACCATGTAAAATAAACTGCGAGTACGATTCCACCCTTTCACCAGATACGAATTGTCGATAAGTGCAATTTCTATCTCCCTCTACTTTGTGGTATTGATGAATTGTGTGTTTCTGCTGTCATTAATGATATTGGGATGGGCGATATAGGTGATGATATTCACTGCATATTCAACAGATATTATTCCATTACCTTCCAAGATATTTGTAGTGGTCTATCAATGGTGCATTCAAGAATTAGTCCCCCGATTCAAGGTTGTATGCGGTCCCAATGTGAAAAGTGGATTATTGAGGAAGATGTTAACTAGAATGGAATAATTTGGAAGTTGACAATTAGTAATAAGCCATGGATCACAATTGATATAGAGAGTAATCTATTGTCTGTGAACATCAGGAGTATATCAACAAATTGTTGCTATCCTCAGAATCACAATCCCAAGCATACAGATATTGGTCATATGTTGATTGGGCTTCCCATATGAGGTGTGCCACACTTGCTTGTGCTCCCACAATTCAGTCTAGTACACTGGTATATATGTAAACTTATTACACCTACTAGTGTGGTACTCCAAATCAAGTTATTCAATTTCAAAGTTACAAAGAAGACTGGTCTGAATATGCTCCTCACATCTGATTCTTATCCAAATTTGATAGTTTCCATTTCATACTTGGCTTCCTCATATACAGTACTGATGGCATACATTAACTATGATTCATTTTGTTAATGCAGTTACAGATTACTACTCTCAGCATGACAGTGATTTGCAGTTGTGTGACTCACCTCATGCTATATGTGATTTATCTCTTGCCCCATTACATTGACAACAATGATATACTTTACATTCTCATTGGGTTATTCAATGTATTTCAATATAGAACTTTTGACATATGCCAGCTAATTTCAATAGGGGCAATAGTTGAATATTACTAATTGTTATAAACAATAAATGGAAACAAATATCATATAATATTAACAAAATTTTAGTACACAGCATACTGCCTAGCCATTACACCTAATACAAGTAATTGAAGTAATCAAAGAAAATTATATCTTTTGTATTTGAGATTGAACAAGTCATAGTGAAAGAATCAGTAGAAGATCTGAATAGGGTGATTGGAAATTCATTGAAGCTGAAATATTAGGAACAGAATGCCAATTCTAAAGCCTTGTTAAGAAGCTTTTGTCAAATTATATAGAGAAAGGTGTTGTACCACATTACCAACTTCGTAGTATATGTATATGCCCCAACTACTAGGCACTACAATCATGGTGAATCTTTATGAAGTAAAGTGTATATTTATTGGACAGTGGATGTTGAATAGCAATTGTACAGAGAAGATAAAGGTTGGACAGAATTGAGAATGTGAATATATGATATATTAATCTCTGTTAGATGTTTTTCATAATTAAGAAAATACTTTAGCAAGTAGTATTAACATCAGCACAATGCAAATCTGGCTGGAAGCCACATGCGCACTGTCTAGACACTTCAGTTGACTCAAGTAATACTACAATGTCATTTGTGATTCTGTCAGGCCTCCCTCATGCTTAGCAAAGTGCACTTGCTCTCTGGAAGGCCACATACTGGTGCATCTGAATGCACCTGCACTTCCGGAGGTGCATTCAGGATACTATAATATATAACTTAGAGAATAGTTACATTTTTGAGCAGCTGAGACCTCTGAGAAGGCATGTGGCAGACTGCGAAACCAGCTGAGACATCTGAACAGCTCTGCAGGACACCTGGTACTGTATTCTCACTGCAGTGGATTGTACACTGCAATAACTAGGTGGCATTTTGTCAATTATACTCATCTTAGTTACAGTCACATGAGTTTCTGTATCTTAATAAGGCATACTGTATCTATCATAGGCTCTATATAAATCTACTACTGATTCACTTATTTCCAGACAGTACATGAGTGTAATCGGGGAAGCACCTGGATGGGCTATTTGAGAGAACATAGATATGCAGTTGGAGGCATTGACCATGTGAGCATAGAGATGTATTTGGAGGCCAAGATTGAGTAAGTTTGGAGATACACATGGAGGACAAGATCAAGTAAACACAGAGATGCACTTGGAGGCCATGATGGAGCAAGGTTAGAGATGCACTTGGAGACTGTAATCTAGGGAGATTGGAGATGCACCTGGAGACAGAGATTGAGTGAACTGAGCGATGCAGTTGAAGGCCATATACAAGCGAGTTTGAAGATAGACTTGGAGGCAGTGATCATGCGTACTTTGTGGCCATAGATTTTGGCCTTGCACTTGGAAGCCGAAAGTATATGAGATTTAAGATACACTTGAAGGCCATAGCGAATCGAGTTTGGAGATACACTTGGAGACTGTGACTGTACAAAGTAAGAGAGCATGAATGAGTAAGTTTGGAGATGTATTTAGAGGCTGCGATCAATCAAAATCAGATGAATTGTTGGGGGCCATTCATCTGGAGTTGGTAGATTGAAAGATAGGCCGAACAGTAGCTGAGACTCTATTTGGGCGGTCAGTTGAACTGTTGGGAATGTACCGAGTTGAGTACAATGATGTTCACCAAGAGATGAGAAATGAGTGACTGGGTGGGAGTGGGGGACAGTCGATGTTGGGGTGATGCGGTACTCTGTATATGCAGTACTCAGTGTATTTAGTAGTCAGTATTTGAACTACATTGTGTATACTGTAGTCAATATATGTGGTACTCAGCAATGCGTCATGATCATCGCATGGAGACATCACAATGGATGACTAAACTTAGGGTTTCTAGATCACTGTAGAGATCAAAATGAGACAGATAAAGATGTGAGCAAATAGGCAAAAGCATCATGAGAACATGATACGTATGAGAATTTCATGTACAAGTCTATCTGTCATTGGTGATACAGAAGGTATGACTAGTGATCCGCCAGGAATGTACTGCAATATGAGGTCTTTAAAGTCTAGCTAGAGTAGTACCCTGATATGAGGTCTTCTAAGTGTAATCAGGTAAGTTTTACCCCTGATTTTGTGTATCTGGTAGTATTCTACCCTCTGTAACCCCCATCACTCTTTCTTGTCCACAATTCTACCATCATCATAGAATACTTAGTTCAGTGATTCCTCTGTACAACCTCATGAAATGTGTTTGAGTCAACACACAATCTTGCATACCCCTAGCAAAGAATACACTGAGTACAGCACCTACTGATGGTTGTGTGTCGTCAATTCATTCTCACTATTGCGAATTGATCCCTGAAGGTAGTATCCCCTTCGAGTGTGCCATTCTACAAGATCAACTGGCACCAGCTAGATTTCTATCAGAGGACAAACGTATAGTCTTTTTATTAAATTCTAACCCTTGCAAGTTAACTGACTGATGATTAATGGATTCTGAGCAGCAGACATTGTCCCCTATCACCCACCATCAAGTATTCCTCGAGCCTTGGTCGAGGATACCTTCCAAGTGCTTCTCCAAAGTAGTTCGATTTGGGCTTTAAAGTGTATCTCAAAGTTTACTCTGTCACTGGCTTAAGGTATATCTCATACATTGCTCAATTACAGCCTTCAGTTGCATCAGCAACCTAATTCAATTGCAGCCTCCATGTTAGAATGATCATGGCCACCATGTGCATCTCTAATTTCACACGATAACAGCCTTATAGTGTATTTCTGAGTTGACTCGAAAGTTATTGTCAGGCACACCTCATATTACTTGTAGACATTGCCTGCAGCTGGTCCAGATAGACTGTGTATAGACAGGTAGTGACATAGATGCATCGATACATTGTTACATAGATGATAGTACACACTGAATACCTGAGTTGTAAACATCATTGAAAGATAAGTAGTAGCTATGATTTCCAGGCACACCAGCAGCATTCCCAAAGAATATCTTGTTTTTTGCTGCCTGCTTAACAGTGATTGTATTTGTCCCTAGGCTTTGGGCCAGTAGTTCGAAGCTTGTTGCCAGTGCTCCTCAACTTAGTGCCAGTGCTTTAAGGCTTGTTGCCTGTAATCCAAGGTTTGTTGCCAGCATACCCAGCCTTGATGCCAGTGCACCCAGGCATGTTGGTAGTGCACCCAGGTGTGTTGGCCGTGCACCCAGGCATGTTGCCAGTGCACCCAGCCTTGTTGCTGGTATTTTCAGGCTATTCACCAGTGGTACCAGACTTGGTGCTGGCAGTCGGGGGATTGTTACTGACAGTCCCAGGCTCGCGACTCGCTGTCCCAGGTTCAATCTGGGGATTCTTGACCATGTTCCTGGCGCTCCCCGACCTTGTTGCCAGAGTTTTCAGGAATGTCACCAGTGCTATCAGGCTTCTTGCCGGCAACTTCAGTCATGCCACCAGCACATCAAGGGGTATCCCTGATGCTTGAAGGCTTCTTGCCAGCACATCTAGGCTCGTTGCCAGTGATTCTAGATTACCTTTGGAACTCCCAGACACTCCCTGATTGTCACCAGACATTCTATGTCCACACATGTTGTTCAGCCATATGTCCAGATGCTCCTGGATGCCACTGCATTGGTTCAATTACTTCTGGGATTTGACCTCCCTGGGTTTCTGGTCAAACATCTTCCAAACACTTCCAGACGCTCAACACAGCACAAATACACCTTGGTGATAATGCAACAATGAAAATTTCTCAACATAGAATACAGTCTGTCACAATTACAGTCAGTATTGCAATGCAATCAACTGAAGCAGTTTACTATTTCAACAGCTGGGTATAAAGGAGGTGCTGGTAAAAGTGGTGTACAATAGTAGCAGGTAGTAAAGATTTCAAAAACTGCTATCCGATTTATTCTGATTCAGGCAACTACTATTTCATAATGTCCACCTAGAACAATACTATATTGCTGCTAATAATTCTACCGCATAGGTTTATCTAGAATTATAAAGATGATTATTACATAAATATAAATGTAGATGTCATCAATATGTAGTCATCATGTTTTGTTCCAATTGGTTGACTGGTAATACGTACCTGATTGCTCTCGGACTCACTCTCAAAATCTATAATTTCCTTCCAAATTCAGCCCACAAGTTTGATCTGATTAGAAAGTGTTCAATACAAGAACTGTACATAACAATCTGTACATTCACCTCGCTATCTCCAACTTCTAATATCTTCAATATTGGTTGTATTTGTTCACATTTAGCCGAATACAATGCTAATAATGGATTATATCGCTACACAGTATCGTCCATGCTGGAGATGTTGTATATTGGCGACAGGGAGGTGAAAGTATTCATAGTTATACACATTGCATGTATAGCACACTTTGTAAAAATAACAAAACTTGTTATTCTAATAAGGAGAGAAATTATGAATTTTGCTATTTTTGGTGCCTCATCTTAGATATTGCTTGATTAGCCTTTATATACATTCCTGGCCTTTCTACTATTGCTCAGCCTGCTGCAGTAATCAGCCGGCCTCAGTACTCAGCCTGAGTGGACTGATTTAGCCAATCGGTACTTGCATAGTATGGAGTATTCATTTGATACATGTCAGCTGTATAACACCTTTTGCACATATTTGTTGACTCATCCCAAAGAATAGGAATTGTATACTTTTCATGTTACCACTTGGTAATACCTGGGAAGATCTCTTTATGTAACATGTAACTCATACAGAAGTAGTTTTTGGGATGGTAATCCCTGGCATATTTGACTTGTCGCATAATGATGTGCAACGGACCTGCAGATTGAGATGAGTGCTATGATACACATCTGATTATGTATGCTTCATACTACTTATCATGCCATGTTCAGCATACTTCAAACCAAACTGTCAATTACACTTGATTGCATATGGCCAAGTACTGTCTAATGCATAGTACTTCTGATTATGCAAAATTGTATACTCAAAGGTAGTTCCATATGTACTGTCTAGTATGGTCTGAAGATACTCCCAAGTATACAACTGATGATGATTGGAAGTACACCGCTGGCCATATTTGCGATAATTCTTATAAATGTATTTGATGGTACACACTCAGCCTGAGTTACTGTATACTCCCATGTAAGTTTCAAAGTCACTCTCAAACACATACCCAGGAATGCTCTGAAAGACACTTCCAATAACACTCAATGGTATACTTCCAGTTTGTTTAACTATAGGCTCCTAAATAGTCATCCAATATGCATTCTAGCATACTCCTGCACATACTCTCATGGATGCTTTCATTTCCAATTTACTGTATACTTGCAACCAGCTTCACTGTATACTTTGAGACAAGCCCTCAAGAATCTCTCTAGCACACTCACAAGAGTACTCTCAAGAAAGCCTCCAAATACTCTCACCTGTATACTTCTCAGTATGCTCCACAAAACACTTCCAATTGCACTCAATAACACACTCCCTGCCTGCAGAACTATAACCTTCCAAGTAAGCTCTCAAATTACACCCAAATACTTTACATGTATGCTTCAAAGTATACCATTCAGTTAGTAATCTAATATACTACTAAGTGTGATCTGAAGAGCACTCATGATAGCTTTCAATGTCACTTCTACAATACTTGTATACTATACTTCGAAGTACACTCTGAAGTGGCAACTCATTTGTATTCCCACTTGGCTGTAGGCACCCATATATGTTTATCAATACATTACTCAGACTCTTAGTGAAGTTGCCAGTGCCAGGCACCCGGGGGTGGAAGGCAGCTGGAGTGTAGGGAGCGGTTTTTGCCAGGCAGCATGTACTGTGTGGTGGGCTACTCATGGTTGAAAAAATCATAGCTACAGTTGATATCAGAGTTTCAACCTGATCAGTAGCTGCACCAGCACCACAATATCTCTCGATGACCTATGAATAGGGCGTTGACAATTGCTGTCTCAGATTAGCCAGGACAATTGCTTAATTGGATATTCTGGTGAGCAAGTCTTGGGTAAAGAGATTCTGTGCAATCTGCTAGCTGGATCATATCAACGATTAGTGTAACTTTGCTTAGTTAGTGTTGGGCTGATAGTGATGATGCCATTCACAATAACAATAGCAATGATAATGGTATCGATAGTGGTGAGCAGTATACCAATAATATTTAGACAAGTTGGTTGGCTTCATCAAAATTAGAGTCAGAGCATCCACACACTTAGTGTCTTCTAGCAGCCAAAACTTCAATACACTTTGAGGTCACTATCAGCAAGAGGCTACTATTGTCACATTCAACTCCTTTCAAAGCATCGCTTTCAACAAGCATCTATTCAAGTAGGTTCTCAAATTGGCTTTCATGCTCCAGCTGACTGTCAAGCAGATTTTCAAAGACAAAGCTACAAATCTGTACAACAGTGGAAGCTCCAGGCCATAGAGACAGTTATAGGTCCAGTTTCAGGCTGCCAGAGATACATCGTTCTGTAGGTCCACATGCACATTATTAGGACGTGGCCATAGATCAATATCTGCTACATGTTTTGCAGGTATCCACACAACGCTTTGAATGAGCTGTGCATATACACATAATGTAGCTTATAGTGATTTTACACTATTACTATTGATGTAGTGGTCATAAATATCTGAAGTTCCAGTATAGACCATTATGTGTATATTACCACTATGGCAATTAGATTTATCCAATTAAATTTACTAATTGATATGATATCAAAATTACTGAAGTATGTAATTACTACCGTATTCTCATCACATTTTGTCTGTTGATATATATGGGTCAACCTGCATTTACAGATCCTAACAATTCAACACCCTTTCTTACTAGCTATCTGTAATTGAGTTGTTCAATATTGGTGTATTTTCTATTAGGTAATTTACAAGTAATTATATTCCAGGAATAAATAGAACCAATAAGAATATAACAATATAATAGTAAAATATTATATAATTAGCGAGAAATAGGAATTAAGTAACACAATAATATATATATCGTTATGTAGAGTTTAATAATATATATTGTATATGATTGGTGTATATCAAGAAGATAATATACTACTGACTGAGCAAAACAAGCCCATTCCATTGGTGAAATACTGACTGACTGACATGATACTGACTTATTTATATGATGATAATTGAATACAAAGTACAATATAGTCAGACAGATATTACAGAGCTCAGTTGAGAGGTAATCATCAAGTTAGAAATTGAGCTGAGATACACACAATATACTCAAATAGCTTTCTAAACTACTTAATTTGTGATGATTCAATGCATTAAAAACATTACCAGGGTTTTGAATAATCATTAAAAGTATGTTCCTAGTGCAATATTTCTGACCTAGTTGAGGGGAATGGAATGGAACATGTGGTATATTTTGGCTGAATAATAATTTTTTTGATATATGTATTGGCAGCACCTCTGAAGATTGACTTAGCATACATGGTACAATATACTTGGCCTGTGTATATCTGTGTTTCCTTACCATATTCACTTGGCACACACAGATTTGCTATTTTGTTAATGTAGTCAAAATAACCTTGCACAATATATATGATCATAGACAAGAAGTTGGTAGGTAGTATTTCACTATTACTGTAGTATGCAATTTTTATTCATTATATTCAAATTTTTGCAGTACAAGAAATACCTCACTAGCAAATTTTAACACCAAGTACCAATAGTAGTATTAACTATTGGCAGACAATATTGCTATCTTGAGTAAGTAATTGCCACTATTGCAGTCATCAGCAAAGGTGCAAATCTGCAATAGACTGCATTACACATACATCCATACAGGGATGGCTCATAGAATGATTTCAGTAGACCCCTGCACAACACACAGTCTAAAGCCATCAATAGTTGGTTTATAGATATCTATTAGTTGGACTATGGAACTATACATGACTGGAAGCTGACAAACCACAGGCTGTCTTAACTGCAGATAGGCTTTGCAGATGCTGACACACTCATTCAGAGCATTGTCCACCGCCATATCTGGGGCTCCCTGAGAGTCTAGTTGGGAGCCTGATTGACAGCCTGTTTCAGAGCCTCAATCGGGGGAGTTAAGCTTTGGCCGCAGTGAAATTTCCAGCGTAATCATTTCGCTTATTGACCTCTAAGTTTGTGGAAGCCTTGGGCAATCGAAGCATTGGGTCTGATGATGCTTTGTCAGTGAGGTAGAGGGTGTGAACTTACTTGATCAAGTGCTTTCAGTACATGTACCATTACCATTACCATTACCATTACCATTACCTTTACCAGCACTACCATCTGCACTGAAATGAATGAGTACTGATATGCCTAATATCAATAGAAATTAGCTGAATATTCTACAGAGAAAATTCAGTTGGTGATTTCTTCTCCCTGAGATCACAATGTCTATGCTTCTTGCCCAATCGTAGGCTGCAGTTGTCAAAACTGTGCCATTGAGGCATTGTGAGATCTTGTTATGGTGGCCATGCAAAATATAAGTATCAGAGTATGATATTAACCAATGTCATCATTTTGGCTGACATACACCACCAGCCACCTGCCATATGCCACATGCGATACCCCTTCCACTGCCCACCCACTATACACTGCGTGGCATATGCCACCATCCTTATTCCTCTTGGCACCCAGGATCTGCAACACAGCAAGTCTCGGCATTGAGCATGCAGGAGCCTTCATTGAGGCATATTGTGAAGTGAAATTGAGAGTGACTTCCCTCTTAAAATGGTACTTTGGAGTGTCTTGAGGGAGTACTTGGGAGCTAGTCAGGGAGACAGCAAGGTGTCCTCAAGTGCAATTGTGAGTATGCTTAAGCGCGTACTTTGGAGCATACTTAGGACCATCTTGAGAGCTTGAATAGACAGGTAGAGACAGACAGACTGGGAGGGGTTGTGAAGTGCAATTGAGAGTGTATTCAACAGTGTGCTGAGAAATATACTGGGGAGCATCTTGCAAGGTTTCTTGGGATCGTACAGTCAAACAGGCCAGGAGTGTACCATTGGGGGCAACTTGAAGTGACGTTGATAGCATGCTTGGAAGTGTACTTCGAAGTATCGTGAGAGCATACTTGGGAGTGTCTTGAGAGCTGTGTTTTGAGCATAAGTCAAGCAGACTAAGAGTGTGCCATTGAGAGCAATTGGGAGCTGCCATTTAAGGAGGCTGGGTAAGGGAGATCAATTGCAATCAGGAGCATACTTGGGAGTCTGTGATGAACTGAATCTAGCTGCTTGCTTTCAGGTTTGTTGTATACAGTGTGATGTATAGTATCCATAGCACAAGATCACATGTGAATCATAGTAATCCAGTCAACATGGAGGTTGACAGGACATTCATATTGCCACAAGCCAATTATGCAATGAACTACAATGCCAAAAACAGCTTCTCTATGAGTTATTTGTCATGTAAGGCTATTTTTACAAGTGGCCACAGCTGCAACACCACTCTTCTCTGTATATCCAACAGTTATTTACAAGATAACAAGTCAATAACATGCCAACTTGAAACAGTTTATGCAAAAGTGTTGGGGAGGATAGGTAGATACTAAAGTTGCTACTTGCCTGACTTCTACTACTGTACGAGTCTTATATACCCTCTTCCCTGCTTGTTACAGTCTCTGCTGCCTCTCAAGTCTAATTCAAATTCTGATTTGGAGTTAACTGAACGCAATGTATTTCAAATATCTTAATCTCTACAATGCCAGTGAAGCTGTCTCCAGCACTTGTACACATTGAAGTTCTTTAGTTAACATATTCATCCTACTCAACCAAAGGGTAAATATATATTACCTTGACACAAAAATGGTAATTATTAAGAGGTATGGAAGGATTTTGGCATTTTGAATTGTTAGACAATTAGCAGCTATGATAGTTAGATACAATAATTGATTGTTAATAGTTGTTATCTAACTGTACTGATTAAAATACATTGCAACAACTGTAAGATTGTATTACATATAGTACTGTATATCAATAACACTGGATGTTAATGTCAAGGGCATACAGGAAAATAGTAACTGTCAGCATTAACTGTTTCAGAATTGATTGTATGGTGTCTTAGAAAAATCTACATCTACCTATAAGTGAGAGACTAATCAGCTAGTGGTATCAATACTTTTGAAAGCTTATGTAACTGGTAATATAAAACGAAGTACTTTCAGATATGGAGGAAATACAGTATGATGAGTTTCACACATCATCCAGTGGTATGAGGAGATTTCATGCTACATACAATAGCATGTGAAGAAGATTTAAATTTTACAGTTGCTGTACTCTTCATAGAGATTGCCTCCAGCTCCTTCAATATGCTATAGAATGTTTCCAATGCTGTTTCTTCAAGTTGAAATTCAAAGCTGATACACTTTGTAGATTTATTGTTTTTTGTTTTTTGAATCTTATATTTCCAACATTGTTGCCAGCAATATTGCTGTAATTCAATATTGATTACTTTCAATAGATCTGTTTACAGCTAGCTGATTTTACAGAGGAAAGTAAACAGGTAAACATGCAGCTGGGGATGATTTAAATTACGACTTGTTATTGAGTAATAGCAGATAGGAATAAAAAGGAAAATATTTTGCAATCATTTACTTTGGGACTATCATTGTGTGAACTGCCCTCGTTGTTTGAAGGCAGGTAACATAGAAACTTCAGGTTGCAGACAATAATATAGTAAACTAACTAATACACTTGGTAGTGGTAATTATGTAGACTTGGGGGATAGATGGGATGAGCAAACCAGAAGGTAATATATGCAAACATTGTATACACATCAGCAAAATGTATTTTAGTCACTGGAAGCCTCCAGGAGTGTCTGAGAGGATGTGGAGTGTAAACTTCGATGTGTGAATTTCAGGAGAGTATCAGACCTTGGGAGGGCACACTTGCTGTCTTTGAGAGTAACTGGGATCTCTGATGACTGGTACAGGAGGACCATGTCAGTGATTGTGACACATTTGGGAACACCTCGGAGCACTGGAGAGAACTTTGAGTGCATCTGGGAGCACCTGGGAGAGCTGGCGACAAGCCTGGGAGTACTGACGACCAGTCTGGGAATACCTGGGAGTGCTGGGGACAAGCCTGGAAGCACGAGCGACAAGTCTGGAAGCACCTCGAATCACAGTACAGCAGTCTGGAAAGAACACCATCTTCTCTGGGAACACTGCTGGTGTGCCTGGAAATCATAGCTACTAGTTATAGTTCAATGCTTTTCAAAACTCACATATTTAGTGTGTATTCCCATCTATGTATCTATGTAGCAGTATAGCTACCCATCTACACGCCGTATATCTGGACTGATGCACACAGTGCATGAAAGCAATATAGTGCGCGACAGAAAATTGCGATCGGGGGAACAGAGACATGCAGTCCGAGGATGTAATCGAGCAAGTGTGGAGATGCACTTTGAAGTGGTAATCTTGTGTACTTATAGATATACTTGCAGGCCATGATCAAGGAAAATTGGAGATGCACTCTGCGTGTGTGATCAAGCAAAGTGGTAGAAGCACTTAGAGGCCATGATTGTGCGAACTTGGAGGCCATAATAGAGCCACCTTGGGGATACACTTGGATGTGGTGAGTAGTGTTAGCAATGGTGCCAAGTTACACGGCTGCGGTCCAGGTTTGGAACCGGACCGGATGCTCCAGTCTGGGTTGTTACCCGGAAAACAGGGGTACCCACTGGGTTCGGGGACGGGTTGGAACCGGACCGCGATTCCATATTACGGTCCCTGCAACTTGGCTCCAATTAAATATCTGAGTTCTGATCGTATCGTGACATGATCAGTACGTAGATTGTGCAGTTTTACCCCCTCTATCACCTCCCGCTGTCAGATTTGCGATTGGACCAATATTCGTTGAATCGCTGTGGAAGAAGGTGATATTTCGGCCGAAAAGTGCGGGTTTTCGATAGCAACTGAACGAATATTGGTCCGATCGCAAATGTGAGAGCGGGAGGTGAAAGAGGGGCTAAAACTACACAATCTACATACTGATCATGTCACGATACGATCAGAACTCAGATACTTAATTGGAGCCAAAATTGTAGACTTGAAATGCCGGGTTTTTGGTGGAAACCCGTTGCAACGGTCCGGTTCCGGGTCGGAACTGAACCCGCAACCGAACCGGGAATTTGGACCCATTGCTAACACTAGCGGTGAGCAAGTGAGTTTAGAGATTCACATGGAGGACGTAATTGGGCAAGTTTGGACGAGAAGTTGGATGCATTCGATGAACATCATGGCATGTGCTGAGACAGTGTTCATTAGTCAGATAGCTCGCAACCATGGGATTGTGAAAATGTGACTGTACCTCTGAGCTCCAATTGGGATGTGGTTGATTGCAGTCAATCATGTAGAGATACATGCTTAAAGCAGAATCTACATTCAGGGGTCAACTCATAATCATGAGAATGAAGGGAAGACAAACAATCAGGGGTGGATGCTGTACTTGGTGTATGCTGCACTTGGTGTATATTGTACTTGGTGTATGCTGTACTTGGCGTATGCTGTACTTGGTGTATGCTATACTCAGTATAAGCTGTACTCAGTGTCAACGGATGATAATGACATGGAGAGATAGAGAGGGATGACTTAACGTTGTGGTCTGTGATGATGGTAGAGTTATGGACGAGAAACAGAGAGTTGGGGGATGATGATGTGAGCAATGTGGAGGATATAAGCAGATATGAGATATAAGGGGTACGACTTACCTTATTAGGTTTGGCCGACCTAGAATCAATGTTATTACAAGCCCGATTGGTACTCCTACCTGTTGTATTGGGGAAGCTAAATTGACTTGCATACAAAATTCTCTGAAGTCCCTGTTTTTCACGATGATTTCCCCCATCCGCTCTCATCTCTCTCTTTCTCGTCCTCAATACTATTATCCCATCAGAACATGAAGTTAAGTCATCGCTCTTCATCTCACCAAGCTTTAATCAAGAGATAATACCGAATACAGCATACAATGAGTACAGCATGCACTGAGTCCTGCATACACCACGTACTGCATAATCCCATGATTGAATGTCTCCCACTCCCAGCCAGCCGCTCATCTCTTGGCAGATCAAGTTTTACAAAATTTTATGCCTTTCCACAATTCCAAGTTAACCAATAAATAGAGTCTCAGCTCCCATTGTGCCTCCCTGGCAAATTACCGCCTCCAGATTGACCGCCTCCAATTGCTCCTCCAATTTGGCTACAACATGGCCTCCATATACATCTCGAAACTCATTTGATCATGGCTTCCAAGTGCCTCTCCAATCTCACTTGATCACAGCCTGCATGTGTATCCCCAACCTCGCTCAATTACGGCCACATAGTTCACACAATGGTGTACTCCAAGTGTATCCCCTAACTTACTCGATCATGGCCTCCAAGTCTATCTCCAAACTAGTACGATTATGGCCTCCAAGTTGACACAATTATGGCCTCCGGGTCCATATCTCCAACCTCGCTCCATCATGGCCTCCAAGTGCATCTCCAAACTGCCATGATCATGAGCTCGGAGTGAATCTCTATGCTCGCTCCATTATGGCCCCCATGTGTATCTCTCAACTCACACAATACCGGTCTCCACTTGTATCTCCAAATTAGCACGATCACAGCCTGGGAGTGTATATCCTAGTTCACTCAATCATGGCCTCCATGTGTGTCTCCAAACATGATCAATTTCAGCCTCCAAGTGCATCTGCATACTCATTCAATAAAGGCCTTGGAGTGTATCTCTTATTTCACTTCATGACGATGTGGTCAAACAGTGTAACTAGAAGGCTGACAGCTTATAATTAACACTCCGCTGCACCTGGCATCGCATCTGAAAGCAATTCTTCAGAAAGAGTAGTACTGGCTCCAGGAGCGTTGGAAGAGAGTGGGAGCATATTTAGAGATACCACGCCATAATGAACCACACAAATTGCGTGGATCTATGAATGCTTGGCAAGAGTGCATGAGGAACCAGAAATATTGTGTGGATCAATGAATGCTTGACAAGAGTGTGTGAAATCAAGAACTGGGCAAGCTAGAGTGTGTAGTTCATATAATGAGATGATGTCTATCTACCCTGCGGTCTACCAAATATATAGTCCCAATCGCTGAGTCAATCTCTGTTATCCCTGTATCTCAGTTTGTATATAGATAGAGAGACTTGGATGATACATGGCACATTATAATGTAGCAAATCTTGTGACTGTAACACAGACAATTATGATATATGAAATGCCTTGTGATTGTGGAACCCTCAGACCCACTGCTGTAAGAGGATGGCACCAAGTCTCCCTCAGAGCTTGCGTAGAGGTTTCAGCTGCTCTTAAAGTCTTCTATAGTCCTTTGCACAGGTCTCAGCTGCTCTCGGCGTCTCCTGCAGACCAATGCAGAGGTTATAGCTGCTCCGAAATTTGACTATCCTAATAGTCAATCTTATAGCATTCTGAATGCACCTCTATAACTCCAGGTGCTTTCAGGATCACCTGAGAATGCTCTTGCAGAGTCTGAGAGCACTTTGCCAAGCTCCAGGGCAGCCTTGAAGCATCTGATAGTACTTAGATGCTCTGGTGAGGGCTACTGGAGTGTCTGGGAGGTTTCCATGTTGCTTCCAGACCAATTTACATTTTGCTGATGAATCTAGTGATATATATCAATATTTGAATAACATAGGAATATAGTTGCAAATATCAACCAATGTGAGTGGCTGTATTTCAGTTAGTGGGTAGATTGTTGCTATGAATAAAGAATCTCATCAGCTTTCCATTCAAGGTTCTCATTACATGGCAATATTGCGTGTATCTATTCTAACTGTAATCTCCAGAATGCAACGTTTCCATTGCACAGTTCTTGACTGTTGGAGTAATCTTCCAAGGATGCATCTCTATGTACCAATAATCGCATGCCAATATACAAACAAAGAGAAATTGGAAATAATATTTATAATGTTTTTTGCATATATGGCATATGAGAAATCTGAACTTTTATTTTATTGTTACCTAATAGTGGTACAACTTTTATATCAAGGCCACTTGAACAAAACTGATACTCAAAAACAAGAACAAGTGAAGAGATAGAAAATGAACAGCAGACTGCACACATGTATACCTTTCCAATCATAATATATTTCATACTGACACACCTGGGGTATTTAAGTAACCATTGTAATACGTATAAATCAGCTAGAGAGGATTCCCAAGATCTTCTACTGGCATTCACAATTAGTATATAGGATTGAATCTGGTCTATTGAATAAAACTTTAAAGTCAGTGACACTGCCTTTCAAAGTAAAGAGTTTCGCTAAGGTTCTAGTATTCCATATATTATATAGTCTCTACGTACAATGTAAGCAATGACAAAAATGTACTGTGGAAATGTGCCGGTTGTGCGGTAATACGTGAAAAACTGCTCCGTTCTATACTATCTTTGGCCAGTCAAACTTTGCAGTAGCCATATGAATGGAAATTGATTAGGGAATGATTTTTGCTTGTATTTGATAAGACTCGAGTGTTACAGCACTGCAGAAACTTTCATGTTGTGTACATGTCGATTAGACTTAGAGTCAGTGAGTAGGGGTCAATGGAGAGGGATTCAGAACTGCAAACAAACCACAAGGGATTAAGAATGTACACACTTGGATGATTTGATGAACTCACTTTAGATATAGATTTCAAAAAGCAGTATCATCAACATGATTTGAATGGAGCAGAGTCAGGTTAGATACATGTATGGATCACAAGATTGCTAAACTAACAGTGATATCAATTAAGATGCGTGGCAGTATAGACTACAAGAAAGGGAGTTTGGAAATTGAGATGGTCATAGAACAGAAGCAGGTAGTAGGCATTGTCAACAGGACAGGTAAAGCAACAGATAGTATAGATGGGACTGACTTTACAATCTGGATGCTGGTTCATACACTGTCATGGTCGACTAGACTTCTCACAATCGAGAGGTCTGAACACTGGTTGTCTAGTGTGCAGGATGCAGTAAGAACACTGTGGAGGCAGCTGAAGGAGAACAATTAGTTGAAGGTAGAGCAGAATGTTTGGGCTTAATGTGATTACTATCAGTTGCAAGGTGAAATGGCAGCAAGATGGTGCACAAATACACATCAATGATCAAGCATTATGTAAATGACATTCACATCCAGGTGTAGTAATTGACCAGTGATATGCCAAAAAGTAAACAGCTCAGTTACCCAAATCAGTGTATGTCTGACGATGATACTTATAGATTATTGTTTCAGTAGATGCACAACATGATCAACACTGTGGTGAACAACCAGCAGAGATTTCTATGATAAGAATAGCTCAGAAAGTGGGATTACCAAATAATAACAATTTGGAGATGGTAGTGATAATTTTACTATTGAGGATAAACAGAGAACAACACAATTCTGAGCAGATGTGGAAGTCTCAGATAACCCATAATATTAATATTGACAGTAAGTGAGGTATTTTAGATAATGAGAAGAAGCATCGTCATATAAATTTGAGAGATCTTCAATCATGCTACAGATAACATACAATGGAGCATGTCAAACAGTATTGATCAAGCTCTACAAGTATCGAGAGTACAGCACCCACAGAGACTGCTTCAGTGGGAGTGATACTGCAAATCATATTAGTTGACATTTATCAGCTGACAGTTATAAATGGAGTGAGCCCATTGAAGAATAGCGGGTAATTGGTGTATGCCACTCCTTCTGGCAATTCTGGAGTTAAGCGAATGTTTGAATGGTACGCCGAATATTCAAAGTGAGAAGTAGCCAACTGGTATCTTTGTTGGCAGAGTAGTAGGCAAAGTGAGAGGATATGGACATGTACAATTGAGAATTTGGTTTCCTGAATACTGCCCAGTAAATAAGCTACTTTTGAGAAATATCTTCTATATTAAAGGAGCATACAGCCCAGGTCACAATCATGGCATCTGGACTGTGAACTTGGGATAGTTACCGACTATGCATTTCAAATCATACCATGTAGAAAATCACCAACCGCCCGTACTCCAGGTCATGGTTGATGTTGAAGCAAGGTTTTGGGTGTGGCACCCCACTGTCATAGATTATTATGGCTGGAGATCAAGTAGATACCAAGAAGATATCAAGTGGATGTATGATAGTTTTGAAGAAGCTTGAGGTACAGTTGATTGCATTTTAGCAGATTTCCATCTGGTTTATTTTTTGTGTCAAATTCTGGGCTTGGCTTTACTAAGGTGGAGCAGTAGACAAAGTTCTCAGTTTAGTTTCCTTAGAGTTTAGCACATACAGTCAACATTCAACCCAGGAGTAGTATTGTAACAGATTTGACTACTGTTATCCAGTCAGTTGATACATAGTTGAGTACAGTAGAGCCATACAATCTGTTCTTCGAGTATATGTATCAATTGGACTTAGAGTTGGTGAGTTTTGGTCAAAAAAGTAAGATTTAGCACAGTGGACATTGTACAATATTCTCAATAGTTTAATTTATAGTATAGTATTCAACAAACAGTTTGTTATTCTTGTGTCAGTCTCTGGTACTTTAAATGTATCTTGTTGAAAGTTACAATATTTATCTGAGCATGTAAGTTATATCAATTCTGACAACAAGTTTTATATGTCAATTTTATGTTTTATGTAATTATTTGGCACACAATTGAATGTGGCTTTTTCTCTCACATTACCATTGTACACATATCAATCTCCCACTCAACATTCAGAGCAGGGGAATGCAGTGTGCTGAAATACACCTCACGATGGAAACGGTAACAACTTCAGAGTGCTGTCAGTTTTGTGGAATTATTGTTAGGATTGTTGAAAGTATATTCGATTACAGTTAGAAGTTCATGCCAACAATATTGTATATAGATACGAAAAACTAGAAAGTGCTACCCTCAATTCAAATTCCAGCATACTTGCTGGCCATATCGTAGTAGACAGCATGTTACAAGCAGTATATAGTGCACTGGGATAGTTGTACAAGCTCAAGTACAGTGATTACAGGTATACTGTAATTTACTGTCAAGTATGCTAGTATTGAGTTTAATACACAGATACCATGTGAATTAAATACTGAATGATAAACAATGTCAAATCTAGTAGGTTGAAATTTTTCAAACAGGGTATGTGCATGTGGTTACAATAGTGTGACACTATTTTAATAACCGCTGTTCTGTGATTAGCAGCGATTACTCAGAGTATGCAAACTTAATAATTAAGTTGGCTTGAACTTAAATATTATTACTTCAATTACTACAGAAGATCATATATTTCTAATAAAGCCACTATACTTACATAAAACAGTATCTGTGATGCTCAAATTCTCATAATGATATATGCATGCTACATTATTACATAACTGACTGTGTCAATCTTGTTAAGTGCAGATGTTATTAATTAGATATCAGAATTATCCATATTGCTTCAATGTAATGAGTATATTTATATGGCACAGGGTAGGTATAAGGCTCAATACATTTCTAGGGAGATTGTAATCATCTTATACTAGATAATATACCTCTTTCAACAGTAAGATTAGTAGTAATTATTTATCCCCAGCATTTGCAGTAACTACATTACGTCTAAAGTGAACATTAATGGTAACTATACTGGTAGGATCCAGTGTTTCAGCAGAACAAGTCAATTAACATGCACATTCAGATAATGATATATCAACTGCATATTTGCATAATTCTAAGAGAAATTGGAAAGTTGACAAATATAAATATCAGTTCAATCAATATCTGCAAAATGCAATCCTCTCTGCAAAGTACCCTGGCTAGCTGAGAGTTGAAAGAGAATAATCTTATAATCAACAAATTTTGAAGACTTTGGATGCTTGCTATTGCTTTCAGCAGCATATAAGACAACCTCAAACTGGTGGTACTCAACTATCAGGGATGATGGAGTTCAGTTAACTTGACTGGGTGTTCTTTACATAACGGCGAAGTACCAAGGCAGTATTGCAATGTGATGTGGAAATGTTGACATTATATCTGGAAATTACTTCAGTATGGAAATACAGTGATTATTCATAGTTGATTAATTGTCAACTTATGTATTTCATTTATTTCGTAATCAATATATTAATCTATGTATTACTAAATGGATTTAGATATATAGGGTCAATTTGGACTGGGTGCAGACTGTACTTGATCAAACTCACAGCTTCAATAGTTGGACAGTAATCTTCTGCTTACACACTTGCCTATCTCGAGGGCTTGCTGTACATGGCAATCGAGATTGAATGAAGTAAGGGATTCGTTGTAAAGGTAAGATGTTGTGAACTAGGAGGCATACTGTAGGGTATTACTGGGTATATGTGGATGTAGTAGTTGAGCAAACTTATAGATACACCTGGAGGCTGAAATACAGTGAACATAAAGGTGTATTCAAAGAAGGTCCTGGCTGTACTCAGAGATGGCTGCGAAGGAAACTTAGATATGTGCTTGAACACAATGATGGAATAAACATAAACGTATACTTTGAAAAAGTACTGGCTGCTCATGGAAATGAAGATTAATTAAATATGGAGATATACATGGAGGTGGTACTGGCTAGGTGTGGAGATTGAGATTCAGTGAATTTGGAGGTGTACTTCAAGTCAGTGCTAGCTGCTATTTGAAATTGCAATTGGAGAAGCTTTGAGATGTACTTGGAGGCTAAGATATAGTAAACTTGGCAGTGTATTTAGTGATACAGCTACCTGTACTGGCAGATAGCCATCAAGCAAATATTGATATACGCTTCAAGGCCAAGTGCCAATCAATATGGTGGTATGATTCAAGACATTGATAGCAGGAGATGGATATATCAATAATGTTATTTTGGTGGATAACTTCAGCAATATACTAACTTCTTGTACAGATTAAAATTGAGCAAACCTGAACATGTACATTGATATGGCACTAGCTGCTGCTAGAGATGCAGAGTCTGCTAACTTGGAAATACACTATAGGGGTTACAATCATGTGAATTGAAAGGAGGTTGACCTGGCAGAGGAGATACTAACTGCAAATAGATAAACTAACTTGTAACTATATTGGTGAGTTCAGTAGATATTTTTCTTTGTGCCACAGGGGAGCTGGCTGCAGACAGTTGAATCTGATGGGTGGTACATTCAAGGTGATTCTCATTTGGGTAATACAGTAAGACTGAGTTTAGGCTTCCGAGACAAGTTAGAAATAACCAATATTTCAGTGTGATAATGTTTCACTGTAGTAGCAGTTGGAGGTAGAGAGCAAAAATATATCTGCAATTGGAGAGGTTTTAGTAGGGTTGTAGATGACAACGAGACATGTCGAAATAGTAGATGCGAGACAAGCTGGAAAATTTTGAGGTGATGGGGGTAATGAGAGACTTAACCTACCTACTTGTGCTTCATCTATCTTGTATTCCAGATTATACCTAGCAGTTTTGAAAACATTCTGGCTGGATTTGATTTGCTAAATTTACACTGATATAAATAACAGCAAAATGAAAATTGGTTTGAAAGTCATAATTGAATATATTTGCCACTATGAAAATACACAATTATCTGATCAGATTCTTTACATATCCTCCCACAGGCTGGATGCAATACAATATACACTTACTAACTTGGAGAGTATTAACAGGTGGTCTGCCAATCTTCTCAGGTTGTAGAATAGAATTCAAAATCACTGTGATGAGTGGGATGTCATGTTCAGTGTACTCTGATATATTTTGAAACTAGTCGAACCTAGCAACTTCTCTCCAAGACCATTCCAGTATACTTCAAACTACGTACCACACTGGTGCTGGGTGACATTTGTTGTACTAAATAGTAAGATATGATAAACTATCTTACAGCCATATACCTAATTCAGAAACTCTAATACATATACAGCAAAGCAGTAATTGAATCCAATTTGATTCTGGGCAACCATTATGTTATTGGCTTGTTCTGATGAAGCTTGATCTTGCAGACGATGAGTGGTTAAACAATTGCTCCAATGGAAACAATGTATATCACATTTGTCCATATATTAACCCACATTGACCCATCAACACCAACAGTGTAATCATACAGATCATTGTACTTTAGTGGAATGATCACTAAATATTGTTATGCTGGAGAATATAATACCCATTGTTGAGTTTTGTTTCACTGTATAGAACAGTTCAATATCTGATTCTTGCTTGCAGGTACTTCTGAACTCAATGGGTCAAATTTGGTAGAGTTAAACTAAAGAATAATACCAGAAATAGTGGAACATGTCGTTGGAAGGTGATATGAAGGTGAATATTTTCGCAAATTTTATATTGGGCCCAGTTGCTATAAGGTGGTGGTACGTTTGCTGGATTGGAATTGGAATATTCTACAATGCAATCAAGTTTTAGATGTTGAACTGATATATAATTGTGAAATGGATGATAGCAATACACCAGCCGAGTTTGGAATGTAATGAATATACAATCTATGGGTATATTCTAATAATATCCAAGTACAAATCCACTAACCTTGTGGATGTCGCCTTGTTCAATTTCTGTGTTAAATAGTTTTTGACAGGTAACCATACTAGATACTACTGATACATCTCTAAGTGATTTGAATATAATACTTCTGTAAACTCTCCAGATATGAGTGTCTGTCAAATACGGTATCTGGTGATATGGAAGGTGGAAAATGGCGATGTCCTGAAAATGCTAAAGACATGAACGATGAAATCAACAGGAATTTCACAAATTATCAGCAGTGAACTGCAGGTTTACAACATTTGCAGAGTTATCATTATCCTTACCATGAAGTGCAGGATATGCCATTGTCTTCTTAATGTCATCATAACTGGTATACATGTTGTGGTACTTGATTGTTTGTTGACAGAGATTGATTTGGGAATTACATCAATAGGACATTTATACATTGCTGAAATGACACTGCAAAGAACTCTGAGCCATAATATTGCCACCAGAATGCATCAGCTGAATTGACATTGATATATGACTTACCAAATGGAACTTTTGGTATATGAAATTTGTATACCAGTTATATAATTTTCCAAAGTACCTGAATCCTGATTGTCTCCCAATAAGCTTAAATTGTACTAAAATGATACAGAATTATATCTGCAACTGCTTCTGCTGATTTAAGATAATGTCATCAATTACACCCTTCAGATAGTCAGTACGTTGCTCTGTAGTAGTCAATATCATGATTGTGGCTTCAGTTTCTGCACTGGATAAATGGTTCTCAAATGGTACATGCTTGGCAGTGGTCACGCTTCCCATCCCCTTAGGTTCTTCATATGCTGCATTGTGCTGTTGGAATTGTTCTTTGACAAACATGCTTCTGAATACAGTTATCTAATTTCTAACATATTGCTGTAATTGCTTTGCCCAATATTGAATCATCTGTGTAAAAAGTTGTATGTAACCAGTAACACATACTGGCTTTTGTACTGGAATAATGCTATTGGTTTCTGTTAATCATCATTTGACCATCTGGATATTACTTGTCAATCTCTTTTCAGGTACAGCTGAAATTGCATACATTGTATAATATCAACTCTTTCAGACCAGTATACAAGGACTCCTGTGTGGTATAAATATCCTGAATTTTATCGTCATGTTGCATGCAGGGATTTGGTTGGTATCAGGTCATCCACTGTGGTCTTTGCGGACTATAACATCTTCTGTTCAAGGAAGATGTACTTCCTCTGATAACACTGCTTGAGGATTGTCAAGTACAGTGTGGAATAGATTATATTGATTTTGTTGGCTCACATGTAGAGAGAATTTACATAATGCACACACTACTCCCAATACTATTTCATTAGAGGCCTTGTCTACTCTTGTATTCCAGTTATTATTTAAACCAACAAGAATTGATGTACCATTGACAGCTAGAGTTCTAATTATTCCCCAGATTGCATTTCCTTACTAGGTAGTTCACTTCAATCAATCCAATATTCTCATGGAGTACTGCAAGCCAGGATATCATTATACTACTGTCATGTGATAGTCAAATTGGTATGTCACATGCTTAGCTTTCAGGCATTTCAGTAGGCAGTGTAATAAGTCTGTAGCTCATGTCTGAATCAGCTGATGCTATTCAATATTCTAAAATAGCAAATTAATATGGCACAGATGGTATCGGTAGACCTGATCCCAGATTGGATGAACACCTAGAGTTTACTGAGCATCAATGATAGATCTCTCCAGTAGCTCCAATGGAGTATACATATCAGGTGAGTTATTGTAGTGGGAAAGTTGAATGAACTATCTGAAAATAATCAGATTTTCACACGTTGGGTGGAAACCATAACCGGTATACATAACTATGGTGTGTTATGGATAATATCATTCCAAGGCAGCCAAAAGCGAATAACATTGAGGGCACCATTTATCAGAACAATTTCATTTCAAGCCAGGATCTGTAATATCAAATTATCATACTTGCAAAAACACAGTTGTAACTTTATTATGCAATGCTTCTTGAGTATTTATGCCATCTTTTGGGTAACATTTCTTCTGCTAAACAAGAATCCAAATGTAATGATTGGGCATAGAGTAGATCATGATTCCCATATTACAACTCCTGAGACCCTGTAGGCAGGCATGCTCATTGTTTGAAGAATTGATTGCGTTTGTTTCATTAGATATTGTAGTAACTGGTACAATTATTTCCCTGTCAGGTAATTGATCAAGTGAATTCAACCACAAATTACCTGTATCTAGCTTTTACAATATTCAACAGCTCGCTGATGTCAGGATATATACGATTTCCCAATCACTATTAACCTGACATGTTATTTATAGCAGTTGACACTGGCTAAATATATAACTATCAGTGTCATATAATGCGTCAAAGATGTATTTATCATCAACAATTCAACTTATAGTAATGAAACTAAAAACACCTTCAGACAAAATTATTTGCAGAATATCTGCCCATTGCAATCATTTCATGTTGAAGTTGTCTGCTATATATAGTAAATATTGGAATGTCAATTATTTTGATCGGTGGGTTAACAATAAAGTTCAACTGAAGTTGTTTTCAGATCAAAATGGAGGCCAAGAATTCCATTGTTTTCAGAACTGGTGATAGATATTGTATCATCCAGTTACTTTGCCTGATTAATTAGCTGCTCATTTGTCTACTCCCAAGCATCCCGGTATGTCTTTCCCTAGGATGGATTGGATATAGATGTTAGGTGAGACTGTGTTGGGTCTAGAGACTCTTTCTCAGAAGTATCTTCCGATGGCAATGTCATATTTTGTATAATCCAATTGTGTACTAGAAGTGGGTTATATTGTTCATAGTGAACCTCTAGTTAGACGTTATTGAATCAGGTCTTCTAACAGTTACAACACTGAATATGTTTTCAGTGAGCGCTGACCAAATTGGAGAATAATGACAGGGTACATAGTCTATGTACTTTGAGTATACCTTGCAGCGTAATGGAATGTTGCAGGGGTAGAGCTGAAGGGATATGTGGTTGAAAGCGAGCTAACTTAGGTTAGCAAATCACTTACAAGGGCAAATAGCACTCTGCCAAACATAGTGGAAGGTATAAAAAATATTGTCCTAGAATCAGTTTCCGCATATACAGACATATATCTATCATATTCCATGCAACAATCCTGCACATCTTGTGCAGAAAACTGTTGAAGAAGAAGAAAATGTTTTCTTTATAAATACCGCAATATACTAGTAAGAACAATACTTCAAATATCACTGTAATTGCCTCTATTATGCATATCATATACTATGGCATTGCCACATAGTTAGTTTTCCCTTCTGTTGGAGGTAAAGCGGCTGATGCTAATCATAGATTCTCTGAGTACATTGAATAGATAGATTTTCCACATAGTAGTATACCCACACAATCATGATTGAAAATCACTTGGCTTGTGGAAAGTATGCTTTAAAAAGAATTCCGAATTGATAAGTAGATCATAAGTAGACAATAAAGATCACACCAGAAGCTGCACAGGAAGCAATTACTATTGTTGTCCAACTCACAGACTCCCTATAGAACCAAGTTGCAGCTTATATCTACATATTGTATTTGTCTTCTCATTTGCCATACTTACCATTAACATTGCTATCACTGGTATAGGGTTGCTGCTGATATCATGTCATATGCCCTGAAGGAATTGTTTAATTATAATCCAGATAACAGTGTGTGGCTATCAATGATTCTAAGTTACCAATTTGAGCATATAATGAAGAAAGGTAGGTTGTGATTAATATGAGTGTATCTCTACTTGGATATACGTATTGCAGGTATAGTGTCACTCTACCTTCAATGAGAATATCCAGGGATATTAGATAACATTATTGTGCTGAAGATTACGGCTACCTTGAGTGTGTTCAACAATATACTGGTTTATTCTAAATTACAAATTGTGTCAATATTTGTATACCATTATCCCAATAACAGATGTTGTCAAAGAACAGATCTCAACTGTAGATTGTACTGATGGCTGCAATGGGTGGCCTATTTGGGTCATGATGATGGGGTTGCAAAGTGGCAGAGCCGGAAGATAGATACCTAATGAGAAACACTCTGCTACGCATTTCATAGCATTTAATGGACATTAGTGAGTTATAGCAGTTCGGCTTCATGTAGTATAGACAGAGAGTGTTAGAGTGTAACAGAATACCTGACTGTAAGGAACTATACAATTTGTCTCAATCCACAGAAACTCAGCTGCAGTATATAAAACTGAGGGGCATAAAAACATGAGTTAATACATTATTGTATGTGTAATCGAATATCTAATTCTCAACCAGGGGAATAGATGCTTCCATTGCTCAGCACACCTGTGTTATCCCTGAATCTACTGGTACCTCCCCTTCAATAATTAAATACCATAGTATGGTATAGATTCTGCAATGACTCCTCGGTGGCCCATCGTGTAAATGCCACCCCTCCTGTTAAATATTGCAGATCACTGTACCCAAATGTGAAGGAATATAGAAATAATATAAAGCCAAAAGAAAATTACAAATGCATAGGAAATGCATACATAGTCTTCACTTCTGCCAAATCTACATTCTTCTTTCTCATTGAATAAATGCTCGGCATTTTCTTGGTCTTATCCTGATGTAAAACAAACTTCCAAGCTGAGCATGAAACTGAACAATCAGATCACTCATTGTGTATCAGGTGCCAGGCATCTGAAGGTGAGCTCCTGAAAAGAGTTGATTATTTTTAATCACAAATAATTAAAAGATGGGAAGAACAATGATCTCTAACATTGATATATTGTGTTTCTAGGAACAAATTTCATTAAGCCATAATCTCTTTCCATTCAGATTAACACTCAGCATGTCCTTAATGCACCAAATGTAATCTGCTTTACTGTACGCCATTATTCTTGGGACTGCTTCTGTCACTGATATAAGTGCATGGCTGGTTGTGACTTTGTATACTGATCTGCATATGATTGGGAGGCTTCTGAGCAGTGTAACTGGCCTCTCTTTTGTCAGCATTCAGAGGGGTCAGGCTGGTTTCCTTTTCAATGTATTTGCCAATATAGTCTTCATGTTGTTAGTGGTGTTTTCATTGCTGGGATTTGGAGTGACATCATTATATATAGTGGAGGTCTATTTTACAGTAGTAGTACTTGCTCCATCTTCAGACCTATCCTCAGCCAGATATATCAAAAGCTCTCCAATGTACCTTTCATTCTTGTCATTGTCCATCTCCTTCAGTTGTGGAATCAGCTGTGGAAGCCTCATGCCAATTTGCAATGACCGAGGCAGAACTGAAGGTGATATGATATAGAGTCAATTAGTATTGGAAATCACTACATAATAATACTAACCCCCAGTACCATCACAAACCCATTGCTTCTAAGTTGATTTATTGTTCATCGAAAACGCAGCCACCATATAGTAGCACTTTTGCTTACTGGATGTCTTTGGAACTATTCCATGAATATGCTTTTCACTTCCAGCTTCAGATGCTGAGGGGATTACTGTATGCACAGTGAATGACGCTTTCATCCAACCCGGTTTCTCTGAGTCATTGGATGCCAATGAAGGGGAAATACATCCAGTTCCAACATGCATTTGAATTCAGTTAAACATCCTGCTATTCAAACTATATCTACTAGACAATCTTTAGGCTGTCATTGTACCATTGGTATTTCAACCTCTTGCAATTTAGATTTGTCACCAGAATCTGACAGAAATGCAACCTGAGTAGTGGCAGTATTAGTATCATCCCCAAACCAGCTATTTCTTCGAATTATGATTTAAACTTCACCTTGCAGTGTAAGTCCCAATAAGGTAATCTCCCCAGCTTCTTGTGATGATTTAACAGCTCTATTAGAGGAGATTTTCTTGCTAAGTTGTGCTGATGTATCAAATAACAGGGGAACTGGAGAAGGATCACTTCAAAATAGGACTATTATTGGAGGATAATAGATACATATGAATGATGACTACTACCATGGTGGTGGTAGTGTAAGTTGCAGTTTCAATATTTCAATATTGGCGGTGGTTACTATGGTGGTGATGGCTATGCTGGTGGTGTGTATGGTGGTGGTGGCAACAGTAGTGGAGGCTGTGGTGGTGGTGGTGGTGGTGGTGGTGGTGGTGGTGGTGGTGGTGGTGGTGGTGGTGGTGGTGGTGGTGGTAGGTTATCAGCAAAATGTAAATTGGTCCGGAAGCGACACGGAATTCTCCCAGACACTTCGGGCAACCTCACCAGCGCTTCTAAGTACTTGTAGATGCTCCCAGACCCCCCTGGAGTTAAGCAAAGTGCTTTGAAACTCTGCAAGAGTATTCTCAGGTGCTCCTGAAATCACCGGCAGTTATTGAGGTGCATTCAGGTTGCAACGGGGTTTGAATTATAGACTAGAGAGTTTCTGGAGCTCTGGAGACCTCTGCACAGATCTGCGGTAGACTTCGAGGGAAGCTGAGACCACTGTGGAGCTCTGCGGGATACTTTGAGAGTAGCCGAGACTGCATTACAGCTCTGCGGAATACTTTGGCAGTAGTCGAGACTGACCCGCAGCTCGGCAGGATACTTTGGCAGCAGTTGAAACCGATGCACAGCCCTGTGGGAGATTTATTGCAGTATCCTCAATGCAGTGGTGCATACATAACCACAAGGCATTTCGTCTTATTACATTCATCTATCTACTCTGGGTCAGCTGAATATACAAACCCCATCACTCTGCCCAAACCAGTTACCCCCATACCTCTGTACACCCGCTGACGCTCCATGATGATGTACTTTGAGGACCTGATCGAGCGCGTTTGGTGATGCATTTGGACACTGAGGTCGAGTGATCTCAGAGATGCATTTAGAGGCCAGGATGCAGCAAGTTTGGAGATGCACTTGGTGACCGAGAGATTGACTGAACTGAGAGATTCACTTGCAGGTCATGATTGAGCAAGTCTGGAGATGCAGGTGGAGGCCGATATCGAGCAAACTCAGAGATGAACTTCGAAGCCGTGATTGACCATGCTGGGAGATAGACTTGAAGGTCAAGATCGATCACAATTGGAGGAGTAGTTGAAGGTGGTTTATCTGGTGGCGATTGATCTGAAGGCAGTCAATCTGAAGGCAGCCAATCTGTAGGTGGTGAATCTGCAGGCGGTACATCGGGAGCCATGTGTGATGGAAGCTGAGACTATATTCATTGGTTTACTTGTGATTGTGGGAATGTGGAGAATTGAGTACGATATGGTTCACTGGCAGCTGAGAGACGGGTTCGGAGTGGAAGTCAGTTGACCTTGGGATAATGCAGTATGCGGTGTATGCAGTACTCAGTGTATGATGCACTCGGTGTATGTTGTACTCGGTGTACGCCTCAGTCAGTGTATGCTGTACTCGGTGTATGCTGTAATCGGTGTATGCTGTACTCGGTGTATTCTGTACTCGGTGTATGCTGTACTCGGTGAATGCTATACTCAATGTGTACTCTCAATCATGGCATGGCGAGATAGAGAGGGATGACTTAACATCGTGTTCTTAGGTGACGGTAGAGTTGAGGACAAGAAGAAGAGAGACGAGAAGAGATGGGGCAAATCGTCATAAGAAACTGCAACTTAGAGAATTTCGTGTCCAGGGCAATTTGCCATCCCCAATACGGCAGCTACGAGTCCAGATCACGTGATGAATTGGACCAACATTAGGTCTTCCCAACTGAGTCAGGCAAGTTGAACCCCTGATTTGTTATATTGGCTCGTGTCTTCCACATTGTTCTTATCTTCCTTCCCCATCTCTCACCTCATCATCCATGACTCTACCATCATCACTGAACATAAAGTTAATTCATCCCTCTCCATCACTTCATGCCATGATTATGAGTTGATATCGACTATAGTATGCACCGAGTACAACATACACCGACTACAACATACACCGAGTACAACATACACAGAGCACAACATACAGCGAGTACACCATACACTGAGTATAGCATACACCAAGTACACCATATGCCAAGTACAACATACACTATGTACAACATCCACCCAACATTGTTTAGCTTCCCATTATTCTCATACTTACGAGATGACTCCTGAATATAGCTTCAGCTTTCCATTCGCCCCCTATGTAATGGCACTCATGATTAGGTTCTCGCCAATGGCACGAGACCTGTCCAGGGCTGGGTAAGTGCAACCTTATATAGATGACTTGCGATAATCATATCTATCAACTACTGTATTATATTACCACATCCACTTGTACAACTGTACATTCCCACATACTCCCATAAGCGGCCATTTACTGATATACGGCGATACACTATTATTGCTTATAATCAATTTGATATGTTTTTCACATGGGATCTTGCGATTTACCCCTTTCAACATGTCGCTATAAAAATAACGCGTTTTATCAAACAGCAGGCCTCCAAAGAAGTCTACCAGAACTGAATTGCGCGTCACTGATATCCATGAGAGTGATGACACTCTGCAGGCAGCGGCATCGACAGCCGAATGTACTACTCCGACGGGCATACCTTAGGCCGAGATTGATAATGACGATAATCTCAATGATGACCTCGACGATAACCTGGGAGGTCAAAGAGACGAAGATAGCCAGATTGACAATGACATTGGTGATCTCTGTTCCCAAATTACTGACCGGGATCTTCTAGATGTGGCAACTCAAAACCGATTGATGCTGGAAATGCTGCTGGAAAACCAAGCCCAGTGGAAAGCCAAACAGAGACTCAAATGGGAGAGAATTGTGGCCAAACAGGAACAAATGGATGCCAAACGGGATCAATGGGCTGCCAAATGTGCGGAATGCGCCAAATGAAGCACTGTAGGCCCAACACTGAATATTTACAAGATGGTTGACCCTGTACGGTACTGTGGCGGTGTAAAAGAGCTGGACTGATTTCTGGATGCATTACGCTTGAATTTCAACTCTCAAGGCCACCTATTCCCACGTGGTGGACCCGATCACATCAAATACGTGATCTCTCTGCCGGATGCCTGGAGTAATCATCAAAACCTGCCACTTAGACAGACGGCGATGACAGACCCTTTTGAATGGGACGGCGACTTATCCGAGGATTCCGACCCATGCCTACAGTACTTCGAGATCTGTTTACATGAAATGGCCCATGTTCATGGAGATAAGGACTGATGACGTGTGGCGGTTATCACACCAATGCATGGATGCTAGCAACTTCGACAAGGATCAGTCAGAGCCTATGGTAATCGTTTGAAAGCTAATTGGAGACAGGCTGGGTGGAATCTTCAAAAGCATGAAGAAGTCCTCTACAATATTGCCTGGGCAGGCCTCTGGAACTCTCTCAAGAACATATTTGGACTGATGACGCCCACCTGCGGAAGATTTGACACCTTGGATGAATTCTTTGACAAGGCTGTGGCCTCTGAAGTTACACATGTCGAAAACAAGATGCCAGAGCAGCAGAAACAACAACAGAAGCAGCAACAGCAGCAGCAACAGTCTACGGACTCGTCTTCCAAAGGCAGCAAGCGAGGGCACCGGCCATCCATCTCTGAGCCAGCCGACACCACCAGCAGTGCCAAATCCGGCCAATCGGGATCAAACAGACACGGCAATTCAGGCGGCGGAGGACAATTGTCAGGCTTACCACCATCACCATGGGTCTCAACGGATATCTTCGAATGCCAATGATCTACCAGCAAATGCTTACGATGCGGATCTCCGAACCAAAAGGCGAGCTTCTGCCCTATATACTCATGATGAGGTAATGCACCGCAACAGTAGGACCAGACACTTGCCCCAAACAGGGATGGAGGACACCAAATCAAACAACAGAAGTCCTTCAACAATCAACAACCACAAAACTAATAGGCCTCTGTCGGGATCTGGCCCGATGGGAGAGGTTCGACGTGGCGGAATCGGGGTTCGAGTGGTTAGCAATTCAGACTATGATGGCGACGATGGACAGCATACAACTGCATCGGATTGCTTTGAAGTCAAGGGTGTTGTTGGGGAGCCCAAAAGATCTCATGTCAAGTCAGTAATAATGTGGCATGTCCAGACCGGACACATCCCATATTATTCACAATGTTTAGGTTAGAGATGGATGTGGGGAAATGCAATTCGTGCAACCTCTCATCTATTGTGGCGCAACGATCATCTGTATGGCACCGAGATTGCGAACACGGCTTGGTCTAGCGGATGAAGCAGTATACGTCACACCTTAAGGCCTCAACGGCGAGGTAATGGCTCACGCAAGTGAAAGTTGAAAAACAGCGTTCACAGTTCAGTATATCGAGCACTTACCACCGGTACAAGAATCGGAGGTGCTAGTTGTGGCCATGGAGGCTTACAACTTGGTTTTGGGATTGCCTTGGTTTGAGTCAGGGAATCCTGACCTCGATTGGCAACGCGGTCGACTTTTGGCTCTGGGAACCCCATCGGGAGCGGAAGTGGTGGCAGTGAGCTGGGTAGACCATCAGGAAAGCCCTGGGAATGTACCAGAATCTACGGCTAGGGAGGATGCATGTTCTGAAAGAGGTGGCGGTATCCCAGATATTGAAATACTCAGAGCAACTGCATTTGATGATCTACTGGCCAATGAGCAGGTCGTCGGGACATTCTTCCTAGGAGTGGGGGATTGTACAGTGCTGCTGGGAGCGACCGTGGAAGGAATCACTCATGGTGAGTGAGATAGGCCCCAGGCATTGGACGGGTGAGCAGGGAGCAGCAGCGGTCATTGTGGCAGAGCAGTGTCCAGGACGGAACCTTGAATGACTGCTACTGGCATGCCGAGAGGTGAAGGGAGGACTGCATGGCGGGCCTTGCCCCTATTGTGGCGAACCTTTTCAAATCTGAGCTCCTGGATATTCGTCCTCACCGCTCCATATCGATTATGAATGGAGAACCAACGTGTACAGATGCAGCTGGCAGAAAGACAAAGAGGGTGCCTACAGATAGTGGAGGAGATATCCCGGCCACATACGGAGAATTTGTGGAGGTTTTCAGCAAAGATCAGGCGGAGACACTCCCACCACATTGGTCAACTGACCATGCAATTGACTTGGAGCCCGGCTATAACTTGCCATATAGGCGGATTTGCAACATATTGGAGTTTGAGTTGAGAACCTTACAGGCTTACATCGAGGCAAACCTAGCGAACAGGTTTATTGAGCAATCATCATCGCCAGCGGCATTGCCAATCGTCTTTGCAAAAAAGAATGATGGAGGGTTAAGGCATTGTGTGGATTACTGCGCGCTCAATCTGGCAACGGTGAAGAATCGGCATCCCCTTGTATTAATCTCATTGATGCTTGATGGTGTATGCGAGGCCAGAATATTCACGAAACTGGACTTCCGCTGTGCCTCTCACCCTAACCAGATCACGGAAGGTGATGAATGAAAGATGGCTGTTCAAACATGTTACGGCCAATTCGAATAACGGGTCATGCCATTCTGTCCAAAAAACGCACCTGCCATGTTCCTGTCTTATATCGATGATTGCCTACTGCCATCCATTGAAGAATTCGCGGTATGCTATCTTGACGACATACACACCAATTCCACAAACGAGAAGGAGCATGAGGAGCATGTGAGGCAAGCGCTGCACCGACTAAGGGAATTCGGCATGTATTGCAAAGCCGAGAAGTATCAATTCCCAGTTTTGGAAGTCGGATTCCTGTGGTTTGTTATTGCTCCCAATGGAGTCGGCATGGAATCGGACCAGATCTCCACAATCGAGGACTGGCCAACACCGAAATCAGTCAGAGAAGTCCAGGTGCTTCTCGAATTCATGAACTTCTACTGAAGATTTATTCGGAAATATGTCAACGTGACCCTTCCACTGACAGAATGACTAAGGAAATCAGAGTCATCGTGCGGCAAGAAATTGGAAAGCTCAGCCAAATGGGATTGGACTCGGGAAGCCGAGTGGGTATTCCAGAAACTATAAAGGACCTTCACTGAGCCACTGATCTTCCACGATTTGGATACAGCCAAGCCGCTCATTCTCAACACGGACATGAGTGGATTCGCGATTGCAGGTAGTCTCAATCAGTACGATGTTCTTTGGGGTTCTGAGGCCAGTCAATTTCTAATCCCGGAAGTTCTCTGCAGCTGAATGGGATTACAACACTTATAATTGGGAGCTAAAGGCCATCATGGAAACACTAAAACTGTCGTGGCATTACCTCGAGGGCACCAATTAGAAGGTCTTAGTTCGGGGCGACCACAAGAATCTCGAACACTTCCAGACATCCAAAGTACTCTCCAGAAGACCAGCTAGGTGGTCGGAAATTTTTTCGGCTAACGACTTTTTCATTGAACACCGGGAAGGCACCAAGAACCCTACCGATGGCACGTCTAGATGGCCCAACTACGAGATCAGCTATGAAAGTCTTGTCGCCTGACTACTGGCAACTGCCGCAGTGGAACCATATGATGACCTCATGCCAGCAATTATTGCAGCACAGGCTTCTGACTCCTTGGATGTTGATGTCTCGGCGAGGCTAGTCGACCAACTAGCTGCTGACGGCACTGATACGGTGGGGAAGGAGACCGAATGGGAAGTTGTGGTGGGAGAATTGACTTACAGAGAGAGGATACACGTTGCTACGGTCGATTATCTACGCGGAAAAGTGATAAGTCTGTTCCATGACAACCCTGAGTTCAGTCATTTCGGAGCTCTTAAGACTGCTGAGCTGGTATCTAGGGATATCTACTGCCCAGCAATGGACTCGCATGTACATACGTATGTCAGTGGCTGCAAGGTATGCCACTCAATGAAAGCGCCTCAGCACGCCACACATGGGATTAACATGCCTCTGGAGACACCATCATCGCAATGGGAAGGGGTCACGATGGCCTTCGTCACCGTTTTGTCAGAGTTGACGGCATCGGGCTATGGCAGGATTCTTGTAATCATGAACCGACTGACAAAGATGGCAATGTACTTACAGTGCCGGAAGGATATCGACTTGCTGGAATTGGCACAGCTCTTTCTTGAACAAGACATCTGCAAGCGCGGCGTCCCAGATAACATAGTTACAGATCATGGCGCCCAATTTACAAGCCGATTCTGGACCCCAGTATGTTCTCACTTGGGTACTGACCATCGGCTCTTGATAGCCTTCCATCCACAGACGGACGGACGGACAGAGCGTTGAATCCTGATGATGGAGGAGTATCTCCGGGCTTTCTGTAACTACAAGCATGACAATTGGGTCGAACTCCTGCAACTAGCCAAATTTGCTTACAATAACGCGATACACACGTCCCCAAGGATGACTCCATTCTGCGTGAATTACAACTACCATCCGGTGATGCAGTTTAAGGCGCTGAAGCAACCATCTAGCCTGCATTTGGAAATCCAAGTAGACACTTTTGCAGCTGGCTTGCAGGAAACTCACCAAACTCTCCTGAAGAACTTGCAGGAGGCTTAAGCCAGTCAGACAAAATACGCCGGTGGCAAAGAGGTTGTTTTCAAGGTTGGAGATAAGGTCTGGCCTTCAATGCGGCACTTCTGGATGACAAGACCGTCAAAGAAGTTGGGTTACAAACAGACAGGACCATACATGGTAAGTAAGGTCATCAATAAGAATGGTTACAAATTAGACATTCCGTATACGATCCGGAAGCACAACGTTTTCCATGTCTCTTTGCTTGACCTCTATACACCTCCTGCCGCCGGCCTGCCGCCATCTGAACCACAACCGACGGTCATCGACTACACTGACAAATGGGTAGTCGACCAGATCCTCAACTCTAAGCGACGCTACCGGAAGCTCCATTATCTCGTACAGTAGGCGGGTTACAGTTACATACGGACTAACTGCGAACCTGCGGAGAATCTCGGCAATGTGCAGGAATTGGGTCATCAGTTCCACCGAGAGCATCCGAGGAAGCCTCGACGATGATTGGTCTGGAGGAGTGGGATTGGACGTTTTTACAGGGTCTTTACTTTGCTTGCTTCTTATGGATCTCGGCCCAGTACAAATGGCGTCAGCACAGGTTTTTCCCACTTCCGGAGACAAGGCAATTGAAGGTGGAGTTTCCCTGTGCACCGAATCTGCCATGAGGCTGCTCATAGGGCAGTGATCGGTTGTGGTACTTATTAAATCGTGCGGAGGCGTACACATTGGTTTTGTCTAGTTTTGTTGGGCTTCTCTTATTATCTATACGAGTGTGGCAGCCCAGGGGGTCTGCTCCCAAGGTGGGGATTAATGTAATGGCAGTCATAATTAGGTTCTCGCCAATGGCACAAGACGTGTCAAGGGCTGGGTAACCACAACCTTATACCGAAGACTCGCTATCTCTCTGAGATCGCCAGTGATAATTCTACCTATTAACTACTCTATTATATTACCACATTCACGTGTGCAACCATATCTTCCCATATACTCTCATACATGGCCATATACGGATATACGGCCTTATACCCTTACACTATCGACTGCCATCAGCTACCTTGCCATGTGAGCTCAAAGGCAAAGTCACCTTGTCAGATTGCCACCTTTGTAAGTCAACTAACTGATGAACAGAGTTTCAGCACCCCACACGCCATCTATCAATGGCCTCCAAGTCGTTGTCACATCTCCCTCAATTAGGGCCTCCAAAGTGTATCACCAATTTCGCTCGATTATGGTCTCCAAGTTCTCATGACCTTAGCCTCCTACTTTATCTCCACACTCGGACAATTCTAATATCTCGGAGCGCATCTCTGAGTTTACTTGATCACAGCCCCCAAGTGAATCTCCATCCACACTCGATTACCACCTCCAAGTACATCTCCAAACCCCCTTGATCACGGCCTCCCAGTGTATCCCCATATATGCTTGAAGATGGCCTCCAAGCCCATCTCCAAGCTCACTCAATCACAGCCTCGAAGTGTACTACCAAACTCGCTCACTTACGGTCTCACAGCTCACCCGATGTTGTCCTACAAGTGCCTCTTGAAATTCGCACGATCCTGATCTCAGATTGAATTTCTAAGCTCACTCAATGACAGCCTCCAAGAGTATGTCCACTTACAATCAATTACCGCCTCCAAGTGCATTTCTGAACTGGCTTGCTCATGAGGTCCAAGTGAATCTCCAAAGACGCTCGGTTACTGCCTCCAAGTGTATCTCCAACCTGACTCGGAGTGTATTGCTGAATTCACTTGGTCGCCATTTTCAGACGCACCACAAATTGCTCTCATGCACCGCCTGCAGCCAGTGCAGATGTACTGTGTGTAGATGGGTAGCTATATAGATAGATAGATGAGAATACAAACTGAATAAAAGAGTTATCAAAATTGTTGAATAATAAGTAGTAGCTACATTGTCTAGGTGCACCAGAAATGTCCCTAAATAAGGTGTCATTTTTCCCAGACTGCTTTGCAGTGATTCGAGGTGCTTCGTGGCTTGTAGCTGGCGTGCCCATGCGCTGCCAGGCTTGTTGTTGGCACTGCCAGGCTGGTTGTCAGCGCGGCCAGGCTGGTTGTCAGTGCGGCTAGGCTGGTTGTCAGCGCGGCCAGGCTGGTTGTCAGCGCGGCCAGGCTGGTTGTCCGCGCGGCCAGGCTGGTTGTCCGCGCGGCCAGGCTGGTTGTCCGCGCGGCCAGGCTGGTTGTCAGCGCGGCCAGGCTGGTTGTCAGCGCGGCCAGGCTGGTTGTCAGCGCGGCCAGGCTGGTTGTCAGCGCGGCCAGGCTGGTTGTCAGCACGGCCAGGCTGGTTGTCAGCGCGGCCAGGCTGGTTGTTGGCGCTGCCAGGCAGGTAGTCGGTGCCCCCAGCCATGTTGTTGGCGCTCCCAGGCTTGTCGTCAGTGCTCCCAATCTTGAAGTTGGTGGTTGCAGACTTTGTGTTGTTACACCAAGACTTCTCTTTTGCGCTCCCAGATGCTTCCAGGTGCACCCAACAATCTCTCCGGCGCTCCGAGGTGTTCTCAATCCTATTACCATCACTCCCATTATACTCTGGTACCAGTCATCAGAGATCCCACTTACTCCAAAGGCCGGCTGGAATGCCCTCTTAGGGTCTGATACTCTCCTGAAATTGACGCATCTACGTTTACACTCCATATCCTCTCAGTCACTCCTGGAGGCTCCCAGTGACCAAAATACATTTTGCTGATGTTCCAGACACTCTTGTTCACCTCTTTACTACACCTAAGTCATTCCAGAACCACCCAGACTCCCCTGGTCCTCTGTAAAGTGATCCCCATTGCTGCAACAGCATTCTCAGGTTGGGCTGAAAGCACCTGCACTGATAGAGATTCATTCAAGATTCCGCAGAATTTGAATTATATGAAAGCCAAATTTTGGAGCAGTGGAGACCTCTACACAGGACTGCCGGAGACTTCAAGAGCTGATATTGAGACCTCTGCACAGCTCTGTGGGAGACTTTGAACTTCGTGTCATATTCTGAGTGTAGTGGTTCTTAGGGTCCCATAACACAAGCAATTTTGTCTATCATATTCATCTTTCTTACAATTGCAAGATGATTTGCTACATTACATGATGGCATGTATTACTTGTCTTAGTCTGTCTATATATGTACATACAGCTAATCTGGCTGCAGACAGTACTCAAGTGCAATTGGGGCACCTGCAGACACCGAATGATTGAATATTTCAGGTACACCTGCAGGCTGATATCGAGCAAGCTTACAGATCCACTTGAAGGCTATATTCATACCTACTTGGGGGCTGGGATTGAGTCAGTTTGTTGACACACATAGAGGCCATACTCGAGAAGAATCAGAGATACACTAGTAGTCAGGATCAAGGGATGTCAGAGATGCACATTGAGGCCATGATTATGTGCAAGTCGAGATGCACTTGAAGCTCATAATCATGTGAAACTGGAGGCCAAGATTGACCGAGTGCGATGATACATGGACGTGCCATAAATATGTAAAGTTGGAGACTGTAGTCGAGTGAGTTCGGGGATGTACATGGAGGCTCACATTGTGTAAACTTGGAGGTTGTCATCAAGCTGAATTGGAGTGTCGATTGGTGACAATGCTTGAGCGAAATTGGAGTCTAAGATTGAGATTGTTTGGAGATACACTAGATGACTCAGATTTTGCAGAGTTGGATGCCCCGAGTGTACAAGTTTGGGGGTATTGTAGGGCGCTGTGATTACATGAACCCAGAAATGCACTGTGTGGCCATAACCTACTGAGGTTGGAGCAGTACATGGTGTTGATCGATGTTGGAAGTGGTCGACACAGCGGTGAGATGTGAGCTGCCACTATGTTCATTGGTTAATTGGCAATTGTGGGAGTGCATAGTATACATTTCAACAACATCGACCAATTGATGAGACATGAGAGACGAGACAGGCTGGCAGTAGGAGACAGACATCTTTGGGTTGATGCTGCACTCAGTGCATGCTGTGCATGTTATTTGCATTACATGCCAATGAATTATAATCATGGTATAGAGAGATTGGGAGGGAGGAGATAATTTCTAGTTTTCAGATGATACTAGAGTTGAGTAGAGGAATACAATTGATGAATGGGGTAATGAGAAATTATAATCAAATTCTGGAACCGAAGAGAACTTGAAGGGGTAACCATCTTGCCATCCCTGATATGGCACGTACTACTTCTGATCCTGCAGGTCGGAACATCAATACCTGGTATTTTACATCCACTGAGTAACTAATAAGCATGATATTATATCCTCCATATCACTCCAATGTTCATCATGCATCTCTCTTTCCAGTGTGTATGTCTGCTATTGTTGCAGAGTATACAGTTTGGTCATCCCGCTCTATATTACCATGTGTTAGGGGTTCTTCCTTAGCAGTGGTAATGATACATATTTGAACGAAGCAGGTACATGCGACAAATCATGAGGATGATCATATGCGAAACACCTACCTGGTATTAGGTGAACATGGATGTCAGTCAAGTGGATCTTAGCAGATTCAGACTTGAGCCACGTGTCGAGCAATTGGTGATGATTACGGTCACACTAGCTGATTCAGGTATGATGATTCAATCATGTCGCCATGACTGCGAAGTGAAAATCCTTCAGCAGTGCGCATAATTATTGGCCACACCTATCAATCCCTGGGTAGCGGGACAACATATAGTTAAGTTGTGATTATGCAGAATTAAGTTTGCAGCAGATGTTATTGCAATATGCAAGTAAGCGAGATCTGCAGATTCATGTGCTAAGAGGTGAGAACATTCTGTAGCACTCCCCGGTTTACAGAAGGTCGAGACCTAAGCATGCAGTGTCTCAGGGATTAATGACATTGGCTGAAGATAAGGGGCCAGTAGCAAACCAGTGTATTGGGTTAAGACCGAATCAATTGCAACGTCATACTCGTCAAAGATATGAAGTTGACGTGTCATGATCTACGTTGGCGGAGTATCGGTTGGTCACAAATAAAATATCTGGCGCAATGCCTAATAGCCAGATTAGAGGCGAGGCGTTTAATAGTGAAGAGCTATAAAACATATTGCAATAAGCACCGATAAGACCAAGGTCGTCAAATCTTCCAGCTACTGAACCAATGGGAAGCAAAATGTCTAACATAAAGTTATAAGCTGTCATTTTATTCGTTTTTGATATCATGATGATGAAGATGGCCCCATGGGGATGTAACGATCAAAACCACTAATGCATGAACACGATAACAAGAGGGAATTTGTGGCACTATCAACCGAGCACTGCAGGTGACTCCCTAGAAAAGCGATCAAACAAGAATGGTGTCATGACGGAAAACCGAAGGCAAGCTTGACCTTAGGAACCGATTATAAGATGCTCAAATTGTTTCTGATGATGAGAAGAACCAAGCTCTAGCAGCAATCCACAGTCAGACATTACCAGCAAAGAACACCTTAAAATATTATTAAGAATTCTATCTACCAAAAAAAAATTCACAATTACTTCTCTATTCCATGTACGTGAATACACTCTGTATGAATTTGTGGAACCCAACACATTCTCAGTACATACACCAGAGGGTTGTCGCAACTTTCAGAGATCTCATCCCATACTACAAGGAGCAGGGTTTCACCCACATCTCCTGCATACTTTTGTACTTGGCAGTTATCGAAGGGGTTCGATACGAGGTGCAAAAGTACATCACTACTGGTGCGTTGCCTTACGATGAGTGGTCTGAAGAGCGACCTTGCACGGACGAGGCAGAGTGGTAAGCTCTGATTCTTGAGGGGATGAGAGATTGAGTCTGGGAAGACAAGGAGAAACGGACAGGGAGATAGGCGGCTGTATTTAGTCTAATAAATGTTGTATTGATTATTGGGACTTAAAATACCCCCATAACACCATGTACTTATTATCAGTTCAGGCAAATACAAGCAATGGTTCCGGAGTGCCAATGCGGGTCTGGGTTTGGGTCTCAACTGAACTGTTGCCAAACAAGGGGTCCAGGTTGACAATAGACCCAAACAGTCAATTTGGGTACGGTTCAACGGACAGCTCCCAACCCATCCGAATTGGGCGGATTCTCAGTGGGTTGTCCATCGGGGCCGTCTGCACATTCATATAATGCCCTTGCTTTTGCTGTCTGATAACTGTATTTGATCAAAATCGCTCAACTAACATCCAATGATATGTTTTCAAACACTTTACAGATTGCGACATTGGCTATTTTGGAATGAATGGTTTTCCTTTTGTGGGTTATATTTAGAAGTACCAAGACGGTCAACAGTACTGTTATGAGCTTATACATCTGTGCGACACCTTGATTACCCAATATACAAGACCAACAATTGATGACGCTGAGTTGACACTCATTATCAGCATGGGGCAATAACCGTGTCGCTTTCTTTTTCGCCTATAAAGGCAGTCATTGCACCCATTACACCTAGCCACAACTAGATCACTTTGTAATTACCTGACTTAGAAGACTAACAATAGTTGACGCTAGGTTGACAGTCATTTTCATGATGTGGTAACGAACAGCTCAGGCATTGTGTTGCTTGAAAAGGCCACCAACAAATTGTATATGAAGTAATACCACAAATCAACACTTAGATAACTGAAGATGCAAAGGTAAAAATTGATGACCCCCAGTTGACACTGATCTTCAGAATGGGGCAGTGACCGTGTCTGTTATGTCTAATAAGGCTCCCAATACAATGGTAATACTAAATAGCAATTAAATCACTTTACAATTACCATACTTCCAAGACCAAAAATTCTTGACGCTCTGTTGACACTTGTTTTCAGAATGGGGCAGTGACCGTGTCACTTGCTGTTTTGCCTATAAAGGCTGCCAATGCAATGGTTATGCTCGATAGGGATTAAATCACTTCACAATTACCATACTTACATGATCAAAAATCGTTGATGTTCCATTGACACTCATTTTCAAGATGAGGCAGTTAGTGTATCACCATAATTTTGCCTATAAAGGTGGCCACTAGTTCGATGATGTATAACCCCGACCAAATTACTTTTTAATAACCAGACTTACATAACCTGAAATTGTTGAAGCTACATTGATGCTCATTTTGGCACTGGCATATCTGCAACATGTACTCAATTGATTTTGCATAGTATATCATCCACATTGTTTTGGCAGTCTTTCTAGCATTTCCATCAACTTTCTTCTTGATCACTACATTGTGCTTTAATAATACATATAAATATATTCTTTAAAATATACTTCACTGTGTCCACTAAATGTAGATGATAGTACACTCCAACATCCGGTTCCTTTCGATCACTAGTCATCATCACTTGCAGGCTCGCTCACAATGCTGCTCTGGTCTTCAAAATTGATGGTGGCTGCATTACCACACAGCAGATATGTACGAATCAGTGGATATTCCTACATCAGTCAGTATATCTGGTTCAAAATCTGTATCATACTGGCGATCGTGGCCATATGAATGATAAGTCAATAATTTAGCACTGGGAAGTGACGTATGGGAATATGCATATCCGGCAGGCACTTTGACGCATTGGGAACGTTGAGTTCCAGAATTGTTTCCTGGTGGTGCGGGTGGCATTCCGTGCCTAGATGGAGTTCCGGGCAGAGGTGGTGTTCCGGGCAGAGGTTGCGTTGGCTCTGGTGTTGTCAGCCTGCTTTGGTCAGGTGGGGGTATAGCTGTTCCTTTGTGTCTCCAGCGTGTCTGCGGATTCTTTGTGGTGCCATTTTGGGAAGGATGGCATCCGTCTGTTTGATTTTGATGTAGCATCGCCAGGTGTATTTCTATTGCAGCCTTCAACTTGTTATGCCCCGGAAACTCAACACACCGCTTCTTCTCTTCTTGGACTTTGATGCGAGGTTTCTTGATCAGATACTGTGTTTCCTCTATTGCAGCACACGAATACCCACCTTTGGCCACTTTGGCCATATTCAATGCCAGGCGCCTGTCGGACTGTTCCAGCTGTACGCGATCTCCTTGCATTGCCAGAGTAGCAGAAATATTGAAAACCTAGAAGAAATTAGTTGTTGCTCGTAACAATGAGATTCAGCTAGTACCTCAACTATATATGCTTCTGTAGCCTCCTCTTCGGTGATTAAGACCTGTTTCATCCATTCCCAGGGATGTTTATCACGAAATTCCTGCGCAAAAATCCCCAAGCTGAGAACATCATAAGGTTCGATTTTGCAGACTGTGCGGACAAATACCTTCTTCCACCATGGAGGTTTCCCATTACAGGCGGCAATAAATTGGTCACGGTGCTGTTTATGTACACCAACTGTACGTTGGACGATCATTAGACGGCCGTTCACCACGGTATGGATATACTCACATCCAATTGCGTGCTGGTTCTGATTCTTGCTGCTTCTGGTCTTACGGATGATTTTCAAATGTGCATCCTGGGTCATATGTTTGATGGCTGCATTGCCAGCGTCGCGGTGGACTGACTGGTGTCTACGTTCTTGCTGTGTGCCACCATATAACGTATCGGACAAAATGCCCGTTGTTCAGCTTAATTCTTATCGGGTCTCCCCTGGCTGAGGTATTTGTGTATGCATGATTTGGTGGTGTGGAATAGGAGAGGAAGATGATAACAAAAAGAAGTGGGAAGTCCTGAGGAATATATAGTTAGCTTCATGTCAGAATGGAATAAGTAGCAGCATAGTTGTAGGTTATACTCAAGTCGAATCCTGCTGTGTATGGCGGCAAGATGCAGCATTTTCCCACCATCCCACGACTGGCAATAAGTCGGTCCGATGTTGCTAGTTCGTATCCAGGGATACATTTCGGTGTACAACAGCCGAAATCGCATGATTGTTAGATATACATAGGGCATTCCTCGAGGGAAAGGATGGCTCCTGATGTTTGTCTCACCAAATCCGCAGAATGATACGTGAAACTGACACTAACAATCAAGTCATGTTGTACAGTTAGCCTAACTATTCCCGGTTTATTGACAATCACCAGCCAGATCTGGCAGTGTTCACGATGATTGAATATACCAACCTTGACATAAAAGACTCAGCTTGCCTCCATACTGTCTGTATCTTGCAACATCCAACATCCCACACAACAACAAAGTCAACACAAACTACAATGGTCAATGCTCTGAAAAAGAAGATTTCACAACATCCAGTGTGCAAATAGGGCCAATTGACGAAGCCTTCCACATGACAACGGCATCAAATGAATGAGGGCTAGAGCGGCATCGCAGCAGAAACAGTCCGAGACCATGGGGCATTACGCCGCGTGCGATCGAAAAAAAGCTTGCGGCAGTGAAACGATGACAAACGCAAGTCTCAAGCTATGAAGAGAAAGAGAAATGGATCAAGGATTATATTGCGAGACAAACCACTGGGGCAAGGCAGCGAGTTGAAGACGCTGAGGCAACGAATAGGCAGGAGCAGCAACATAGGGAAACAGCTGAAAACATGGGATTGACAACCAGCGAGCTCGAAAAAGTGATTCATGAGATGATGGTTGCTATCTGAGCCACTCTGAGCGATATTGCAAGTTCCGACAATGGGGAGGATTGGGAAGATGAGAATGATGAAGAGACAGAGCAGTGCAAGCTGAGCGAAGATGACGAACCCAGCTAGGTGATGGACACAATATCCAAAATGGTACTGCAGCGCATGGAGAGTTTTCGGCAGAAGAGGACGAGGCTTGACAAATTGACTCAACCGGGATGGGGGGACGCAGCCAATTACTTCCGTGAAAGAGATAAGAAGTACATCACATCCGAACTGAGGGTTCTGGCAGTCGTGAATCTGCAAAACAATCAAGATGGAGCCGCACCTACTCCCACAAGATTTGGAGAGCTTGTGGAGTTTCTTGATATTGTCCCCGGAATATCGCAAATGCTGCAATGGACTTCTCGACCAGGAAGTAGTCATATCCGGCTAGGTTCTGGTAAGCACCAGTCAGACACAGGTAAACCCGGTCTTGGGCCTTCCGCAGAGCCCGATTCATAATCTATGCTGTAAGTAAAGCCTGTTGAGCCCGTAAACTTTCTCCCCTTAATATAGCCTCCTTAGCAAATCACTGTATAGATATTGGATTTGGACGACAACATGGTGACAGCTCCTTAGTGAGCGGAGGAATAGATAGGCAAATTGACATTTTTCACATCATATCTCAGTGAAAAGCAATTTGTGTACAAATGTTGCTGCTTCTCAGCTTTTTCTCGATTTTAGTGACCAAATTGTGACACATGATAATTCGTCTATGCATGTGCAAGGGTCAAACACACCATGCGAAAGTTCTACTATCCAAATCAGGTTGCACAATGGCCAATCAGGTCGATTTTTGTTTCCTGATTAGTGTTAAGGGAGAAAGCAAAAGCAAAATTAGTGAGGAAATACAGTACCAAAATTTATATTAGTGATGTCATACGAGTCATAGAAGGTGCTGTCTGTGCTCAATACAAATCTGTCTGCATGATGACCATCATGCGGTATTTATCCACGCATCCAACTGCATAACTCTCCACACAGATCTGGTGCACAGGGTTCAGCTAGTTGAAATTGCGTTTTGTAGGTCATGGATATCAAGGAAATGGAGCTGGATGATGAAAGGTGAGGAAGTCAAGCTATATTGAGCAAAAATTAGTGAAATGGTTAACATGCTGTCAATTCCCAGCCGAAAGTGCAGGAATGTGATAGGGCCACGTGGTCTCTCACACACATAACGTGCCTGGAGGTTGATCAGAAATCAAAAAGCCACAAACCTTCTGGATGCAAACGATGACAATTGGACACACAATTCTGGATGTCAAAAACGAGTATACGATCTGTTGCATATAATGATTCAGTGTAGGATGGCTGTTTGTCATTTCCGCATCCTACAAATCAGCCTCAATGGAGTGTAAATCATTTTCAGTCTTTCACATTCGACAATCAAATGGCTGCATTTTCACGTCACTCCAAAGTAAATGTATTGGTCGGCGTTATAGCCCAAATGGCACAGGAGACTTTCGTTGCCCCATCCTGAAGTTGAGCGTCACCCGAGTGTCAACGATTGTTGGCCTTCACTCTCAGAAATTACTAGGGTAGTACGGCAACATTAACTTATAATTGTACTACTGGCTGCCTCTCGAGTCAAAAATGCTTGCGACAACATTGTTTCAATGTCAAAAAAATGACTGTCAACGGAGCGTCAACAATTATTGGACTTGTATCATAGAAAATGCTAAGACTGTGCGTTAACCTTTACCCATAATCGAATGAACAGCCGCCTTTGTAAGCAAACTCGCTTCCAACAGCATCGCTACCATGTCCTAAAAATATGTTTCAACGGAGTGTCACCAATTGTTGGACTTGTATTATGGAAAATGCTATTGCAGTCCGGCGACATTAAGTCATAATCGAACTTTCGGCCACCATTTTAGGCAAAAATGCTTGCAACACCATTGCTACTGTGAGTTAAAACTGAGTGTCTATGGAGCGTCAACTGAGCGTCAACGATGGGTCAACTGAGAGTCAATGATTTATGGTCATCCAACATGCATAATCCAATCGCTGTGCATCCACATATACCCATCATTACAGTATTGGCCACCTTTGTGGGCAAAAATCCCACTAACAATACCGCTACCGCCTTGTAAAAATATGTTTCACTGGAACGGCTACTGGTTTCGTTGGGCGCAGTAGGCTTCGCAGAAATGAAGTTCCTTAGGCCGTTCCTAAATGCCGTTCTTAACAGTCAGTCTTATCAGTATGATCCTGTATACAACTTAACAACTATCCATGCAGTGTCTCACAGGTCTTACTATTGTCTTGCATGTAGCTCAAGAGTCAATAATTAAATACCAGCGTTCTACTCAACAATAATGTCACTTTTGACAGTCTCTCAACTGGAATTACACAGTCTAAAACTTCCTACAGGGATGTCGAATTCTCAATCTATAAATATCTCGTTGCTAGAGAGTATGATATCTTCCAACAATGAAGGAGTCTTTATTCGTGTTTTGGCCAACTTTACTTTGCAAGTCATATTCGACCCTTGTTGGGCTTCAATGAATGTGGGCTCGAAGCTTCCTATTGCCTGGAATAATTCAAGACATGCGCCACCATGGCACTTCAATTTGCACTGCGGAATTGAGGAGACTGGCAGCCCTGGCATCATATGCATTGTTTGTCATCTAGTTCTTCACCATCCATCAGCACATGGGACTAACTCCATGGGGAATCACTTGGTTGCAAAAGCGCACATTGCAAAGTTAAACAAACTAACAGAGTTGGAAGTTTCTGAATTGACAAGTACAACCATTGAGGAAACAGCATTGGCCATATTGAAATGACAAGGCAGTTGGGGAATTACAAGTGTAAGATCATAGAAGAAATTCATATTCGATAGTTTGATCTTACTTATATTTACATCATTGACAGATACAATGCTCTGAACTGGCAAGTGAGGACATCCTAACTGCAGAATTTCTCCAAGATACCTGGAATTGCTACCTCATGTTATGATTTCTTTTACCTCACAGTCCTTGGAACGTTTTCTCAAACGATGAGCTATGACGGTCATATAATACATTACGCAGTGAGCTTGTGCTTCCACCCGCCAGCACTCTTAGCAACATTTGCCGGAGGGAATACTTACTGACAGTGGATGCAAATAAGCAGTGATGGCCGTCAAGAAATAACGTTAGCTTAGCTTTAGATGGATCAACATCAATAATCAAATTGGCAATAACATTGGTCATCGCTTACTATATGGATCGAAATTGGGCATTGCGAGATGTTCAACTCCGACTCGATGACGTAGATAACCTTTTCTTTTCCTATAGCGAATGCTATTTCAGATTACTAAGCCAAGGTTCAACATACTGAACCAAGGCTAGCCATACATTTGAAGGAAGTTCTGGATCATTTTGAGCTAACCGATGGCCATTTACTAGGAATTATGACAGATAATGCTTCATCAAATTACTCGATGACTGGGGAGCTTCAATCAACCCTTGATGCCTCGAGTATCCTGTGGCCTGCAAAGAGAAACCACATACCATGCCTGGCGCACGTCATTCGGCTTGCTTTGGGTGCATTCCTGAGCAGTCTCTGGATCAAAGGCTGCACCAAGTTTTGGGAAGCCCATGTGCGCGATCAGCAATTTGGAAACAATGAAAGCACAGACCTTGGCAAGAGTCAAAGACTGCGAAAAGAGGGCATTGCTGGAATCAACAAGGTGTCGGCTATGCAGCCGGGTTTGGCAAAGATAATTGAGAAAGTACATATTTCATGACATTGTGAATGACATGAAACTGACATTGATATGGCAAAGAATGCTTGCTGTATTGATTACGCTGACACCTGGTCATCGAAACAAGTTCATTAACTGTCAAAAAGCGAAAGTACGAATTGCAGTAGTACTTAATATGGATGTGAAAACAAGGTGGAATTCGGCACTGGAGTTGCTTGAGCAAGCCTACCAATTATGCCAATTCACCTGCGAGTGGCTCAAGAATCCAAAATATTCAGAGTACTGGCCACTGTTCACAACACAGGATGAATAGACCATCGTCAAGTACATCATGCAAGTTTTGAAGCCATGTCAATACTGGATCCTGTGTATGTTGAAAAGACATGCAGTTACTCTGCATCATGTCATCACTGTCTACAATGACATATTCCATTACATGGATGGCATCATACGAGCTTTGTCTAAGAAGAAGACACAATGGAAGGCTGCCTTATACTTTGCCGTGAAGGTTGCACGCCAGAAGTTGTCCAAACATTATGCCAAAGTCACTCCAACAACCAGTCTTCATCTCACTTCAGCTCATATCCTTGATCGTTTCCGCAAGTTGTGATCACTTTGAAAGTGGGACAAGGCGATGGAGATTAATCCTGAGGATGAGACGTCTTATACTACCCAATACCTGGAGGCCTTTCTGAAGTATGAGGTGAACGAATACTGCACTAAATATCGAAGAATGTCTGTCATTAAACCCGAAAATGTTTGGCACAGCCACTTCTTCCCCTCGACAAAGAATTCTGGATTTGGTCAATCATCTTCTGATCCATATGATTTGTCCAGCAATGATGACGAATAATTAATGCCGAAATGCATGGCAGAAATAACACCCGGACAACGCGATCATGTAGTACGGTTGTTAACTGCCAGAAGCCTTTATTTGAATTCTCTACCTGAATCACCACAGAACTGTGGGTATGTTAATCCATATGTTAATGATTACCACTCCGACCCAATGGAAATTAGCAGTTCATTTTGGTTACCCAATATCACCGCCTGGTGGCGCCAGCAACAAGAATGACACTCAAAGTATGCCGATCTCCCCAATGTAGCTCGGGACATATTCTTTATTATACCGCATCGTGTCCGAGTGTAGACCAGTTTATTCCTTGTGCAAGACATTATTGGCTGGACACAGTCTAAAACAACTGGAGGGATGGTTTGGGAAAAAGTCATAGTTAGGCAGTTTGCTTGAGCCAATAAAGGAATATTAGCAGGCGATTGTACCGCTTTGGATAGCATGTACATTGAAAACGACTTGGAATTGAAGAAAGAGGCAGTGGAAAGAAAATTTCACAGAATGGCCAAGGTCCACAACATTTTGGAGATGTGGCAAGGCAGCCAAAATCTACATGCTACACAGAAGGAATCTTGTGCTGAAAATGAGCAAATGGCTGCATTAGGATACATTTCAGATACTGAAGAGATCGTGAAAGCATTCTGGTCAAACTTTCATTATGATGGTGTGGCTGCATTTAAATTGTCAGAAAGATCACCTCTGCCACCAGCTTTGCCTGCAAAGGTGCTCCGTGGAGGACGAACTCAATTATGAAACGTCCGCTAAATAAGAGCAATCAACTTTCATCCACCTCAAAGTACTGAGGACAGCGAGCCCAAAAGCATTTCCGACACGGAAAACTGGCTGAAGTGCAATGGCGATATGGATATTCGAAACAAGAGGGAAGATGACTGTGAGGCTGACGATGAATCCAACATGGAGCCAGGCGATGGCATCACGGCTTCGGAAAGCCCAAAGCACCGTGTTTTGAGTGCTGCACTACACGTTGCGGGATTGATTCAGTCAACATGGAGGTGAATAAAACAGGCCGAACGAGGGTTGGTGACTGTCAGTGCAACAGAAACAAGGAGGAATAAGGGAAACAAGAAATTGTAGGACAGATTGGGTCAATATGTTTTCAACAGGTTCTATATGTTGCTCGACCAAGAACTTCACTTAGAGATATATTACGGGAGAATAGTGAGCAGTCGCATTAGGATATTTGTTCATAAAGAAATCTATAGCTGGCGAAATGCAATATTCAAACAGATGTATCAATTTTGGTAGCATGGGAGAGGCCAGTGCAAGAATATTTCTGGGCTGGACTTTGCCAACAGGCTGATTCTCAATCGGACAGAAAGGCAACAAAGGGGTTCAAATAATGATTTCTACTATTATTGATGGCAGCAGAAATTGACTATCCAGCAATTTGAAATGAGTGTCAACGGAAAGTCAATGATTTTCAGTCTTGCGTCCTGGGTTATCAGACTACCAATAGATTGCAAAAAGTCATATAGAAATTTCTGGCCACCTTTATAGCCAAAACAGAGTACCGTATCCTCCCTGTGCCATCTTGAAAATAAGCATCACCGGAGTGTCCACGATTATTCGTTGTGTATCATGGGTAATCTAGGCGGCCACTGGTTGCAGACAGTCATAAACAATGTATTGGCCGCCTTTATAGGAAATAGAGAAAGTGACATGCTACCTGCGCCGTCTTGAAAATGAGCGTCAATGGAGCGTCAACGATTGTTGGCCTTGCATCATGGTTATTCACAGCACAATGTGGTCGGTATTGTCTATATACGTCGTTTTGACTGGTTTTGTTGATCAAAAGGGTCAAGAACACTTGGTGGTAGCTCTGTAAATGGAATAAGTTGTTATGGTCTCGGAGGATACGGCGGAAATATTCCATCCGTATTTGTCTATACACCTCAGCAAAATGTATGTTAGTCTCTGGAAGACTCCAGGAGTGGCTGAGTCTAGGTGGAGTGTAAACTTAGATGCGTCAATTTAAGCAGAGTATCAGACCCTAGGAGGGTATTTCAGCCAGTCATCAGAGAAACTGGGATCTCTGACGACAGGTACATGAGTAACTGGGATCTCTGATGACTGATACAGGAGTATGATGAGAGTGATTGTGATAAGTTTGGAACCATGTCGGAGCACCAGAAGGAACTTTGGGTGCACCTGGGAGTATCACCGAACCAATGCGGGAATCACAAACAATCTCTGAGAGATGCCTGCATTCTTATGGATAATCATTCGGAGGACTGCAGGCAATATCTGAGAATCTTCGGATGTTGATGAGCAATGGACTTCCCTCAACAGCAAATACAATGCATGGATTATTGTTCATTATCATTACTGAATCATACTAGCCGTCATCTTCTTCAGCATTGTATTTTGTTCCTCGCTACATTAAGGAAATGAAAGAAAAAGGCGAGAGATTCAAACATAGTTGTTGGTACACTGAAACAATAACCCAACTAAGCGATCGAAAAATATCAATCAAACATGATGTCGATGTCATCCACTCCATCTCGCATCTCTTCAGGGCCAACGAAAGCAGGAACACACAATTCATCAACGGCGCAAAGAAGCTGGAGGCGCTCCTTGTATTTGTTGATTACTTATTCCTGGCGAGTGGATGAAATGGAATTCCAATGTCATTGGGCTCGATTTGTGATATGTAACACAGGTGTAATGAGATGTTAGCTAGCTGCGAATCTAAATGGGGGTATGAGAGGCAATATGATATATTCGGATGAAAAATGGTAACAACTACCATGGGAAAAAAGGAGCGCCAGATGGGGAATGTTGTGTGGAAAAGTGGAGTACCACAGAAGGTGTTGGAGAAGCACGGAATGAAAAAGAAGAGCGTCAAGTCTAGTCTGAGGAGCGCCTAAAGAGGAGGGGTTAAGGAGTGCGGTATGATATTGAGGAGCACCGAAAGAGGGTGGGTTATAGAGTGCGGAATGACATTGAGGAGCACCTTAGAGGGTGCGTTGAGGGGTACAGAATGAAATTGAGGAGCGCGGAAATGGGGGTGAATAGAGTTCGGGAATGGGATAGCGAAGCGCTGGGAGAGGAGGAATTGAGTACGGATTGAAATAGAAGAGGTTGAATCTAGGCTGAGAAGCTCCAACAAGGATTGTGGAGCGCCTATTCTAGTGGAGTTGTGCCGCAGGTGAGGCGGGGGTGTTATGCGGCCGTTGATGTGTGATTGAGTGTGTAGTAGCTTCTAGAGTGTAATTGACCACAGGGGATGGGCGAAATGTACCTCGATGTTCAGTTTGACAAAATATACCCGGGTGTTTCTTTCCCCTGGCGTATTGAGACAGCGCACAATGAATAGCTGCGGCTGCCAGTGCTAAAGTCTGAGGAACAACAGGTTGGAAATACTGTGATGTTGTTGGCTGGTGCCCCAAGTTATTGGCAGCGAAGAAAAATTGGTGCTAAATGGGATCAAGCACTTCCATTCGGGTAGACCATGACTTCTTATCGTCGATGATCTTGGAGAGGTAAGCATCATCACACAGCAGCTCCTTAACCTTGATCCGAAGCCCAGTCTCAGAGCCCACATCCAACCGGTCACTATGGACGAGAGTTTGATGTGCCACGTCGGCCAACCATCCTCGAAGGGTACTAATCCTCAGTTTCAATATGTATATTTTTGGGGGTAGTCAATATCCATTAGTCTGATAGAGGAGCATTAAACAGAATTCAAGACTTCAGCTTCACAAGTTTGTGGATCTATTTTGAGAGATGGACCACCAGGCAATTGACACACAAATGGTGTACCTACAGGTGCACCTGCTAATACCCGCTGACGATCCTGGGCATCAATCGCTAGATTCCATGCTTCTTTAACCATCGAGTACTTGTCATCAGAGGGTATTAGCCAAGGAGTCTTCGTGAATATGATTACCTCCATGAACCATTTTGCTGCGTCAAGAGTAGCCTTCTGGTGTTGGGGAACATTCTGATCACTACTGGCCTTGGGTTGTGGAATATTCTTGTTTCCACTAGACATGTTGGAAAGCACCAGCGCCCGGGAAGATGGTGCATGGTCAGGCTCAGATAATATGTTGACGAGCGATGACGTTTGGTGTTTGAGCAGCGGTGGTGCCATTGCAGCAGGTAGGTGTCGGGAATTTGGAAACGGAGGGTATGCAATGACAGTATCGCCAAGGCTCCGTTTCTTTCGCAATGGAACCATTGTAGTGCGTAATGACTTGTCCCGGCGGGCCTGAGCAAGATAAAGGACCTCCTGTAGATGATCAAAATTGTCTTCTTCGATGTTGGATGAAAAGGTGGACTCTCCGGTGTCCTCACTGTTGCCATCACCGAACACATGATTGGTTTTGTCATCCTGATTCATTAATGAAATCGGGGATATTAGTCATCGGCAATAGGATGGACGAAGGCAGACAATTGGAAGTCAAACATTTGATAGACAATGAAGATTAGCTGCTTTCTTGAAAGCGGGTGCTCTCTCTAGGTGTGCTTCTTGATTCTTCTGTGAATAGTGATTTCTCACCTGGCTGGGTGTAGGTTCCATTTGCTGTAATGATGATCTAAAGTTGGAGAATGTGGGAGAAAGCGTATAAGCAGGAAATATAAGATTAAGTGCAATACAATAACATGATAAATGGTGCAAGTATTTGCACCTAGTCAAGGAGGATACAATTGGAGGTGCGCCTTGAAAGGGTTCTGGAGAGATGACTTCAACAGTATATATTTATATTGAGGGTGGCAGTCCATGTTGCAATTTCAGATATTGTCAGGTGCGCCAGAATGGGCAGATTCTTTGTCAGGTGAGCTGGAATAGATGGAATCGTAATGCTGAATGTTAGTAACTCCTATGAACGACACTCTGTATGGATTCAAGAATTAGAGTTTGGCTAAAGCCAACACACATAGGGAATAGAACCAGACGTACCAGAAGATAACTTGCAACATCAACTAACCCTTGGTGCTAGCCACAAATTAACCGTTGAGAACCTGAATGAAAATATGAGCCCCTGCATATGACTGCTCTAAATGTAGTCATCATGCGTGAAAGTTCGAGCATTTGCGGTGACCACATAGCATAGAAATTGGAGCAGTATTGAGAATCTGCAGAACTCGATAGATTTGGTTGCGATGTTGTGAGTGATGGCTGAGTTCCAAGTGTTCATACTGGAGTTTGTTATCGAACGAGGAGAAATAGGAATCTTCTATGTGGTATATCTACCAGAAGCACACATGTATTATCTTGATATTCTATTGTATTAGAATGTTGCAGCTAAGTTAGCAGTCGACATGGTAAGGTCATAAGCATATCATCCCTTTCATGTGTTCATCCATCAGCAAAAAACATTTCCGTCTGGGCGGACTGGCTGCGTCAGAGTGGACGCGCTCCGTCAGAGCCGTCAGAGACACCCCGGTGGCGGATTACTCCGTGCCCGGCGTCAATACCACGAGTTGAGTTGCATATCGCCCTCCGATCGCCATTTCGCCGATTCATCTCGCTCTGTCGGCCTCCTACTTTAAACAAACACTCTGGCGTTGTGGCCCACTGTGACCATACGTCGGAATGGGTTCATTGTGTACACGCTTGCATCGGGATTGCAATGCATAAGGATCCACACAATTGCGCGGATTCACGAAATCTCGCGAAGAGCGAGTGAGACCAACAGTTGGGAAACATAGAGTGTGTATTTTCGTTGTATGACAAGATGAGATGAAAATGAGATGCTGTCTATCTATCTACCCCGGGGTCTCCCGAATATATACTCCGCGTCGCTCATTCCACCTCCGTTACCTCTGTATCTCCGTACACCCACCGTCGCTCATTCCACCTCCGTTACCTCTGTATCTCCGTACATCCACCGTCGCTCCTTAACGATATACTTGAGGGCAGTGATTGAGCTAGTTTGGAGATGAACTTGGAGGCCGAGATTGAGTGAACTGAGAGATGCACTTGGAGGCCGTGATCGATCGAGTTTGGAGATGCACTGGGAGGCCGAGGTCGAGTGAACTCAGAGATGCACTTGGAGGCCGTGATCGAGCGAGTTTGGAGATGCAATTGGAGGCTGAGATCGAGTGAACAGAGAGCTGCACTTGGAGGCCGTGATCGATCGAGTTTGGAGATGCACTTGGAGGCCGGGATCGATTGAGTTTGGAGATGCACTTGGAGGCCGGGATCGATTGAGTTTGGAGATGCACTGGGAGGCCGAGATCGAGGGAACTCAGAGATGCACTTGGAGGCCGTGATCGATCGAGTTTGGAGATGCACTGGGAGGCCGAGGTCAAGTGAACTCAGAGATGCACTTTGAGGCCGTGATCGAGCGAGTTTGGAGATGCAATTGGAGGCCGAGATCAAGTGAACTGAGAGCTGCACTTGGAGGCCAAGATCGAGGGAGTTTGGAGATGCACTTGGAGGCCGAGATCGAGTGAACTCAGAGATGCACTCTCAGGCTGTGACCGAGCGAGTTTGGAGATGCACTTGCAGGCTATGATCGAGCGAGATTGGAGGAGTACTTGGAGGCGGTCGATTTGAAGGGAGGCGCGACAGCAGCGGGACTGTCGGTCTTGGGATGATGCTGTACTTGGTGTATGCTGTACTAGGTGTTAACTCATGATTATGGCATGGAGAGATAGAGAGGGATGACTTAACTTCGTGTTCTTAGGTGATGGTAGAGTTGAGCACAAGAAAGAGAGAGATCAGAGGAGATGGGGGAAATCATCATGAGAAACTGGGACTTGAGAAAATTTCGTGTGCCAGTCAATTGACCATCCCCGATACGGCAGGTATGCTTCCCGATCCGGCGGGTAATAACACCAATACGGGGTCTTCTAAACCCAATCAGGCAAGTCGTACTCCTGATTTCTCATAGCTGCTCGTATTCTCCATATCGTTCTCATCTTCATCCCCCATCTCCTTCTTTCTTGTCCACAACTCTACCATCATCACAAGAACACAAAGTTAAGTCATCCCTCTCCATCTCTCCATGCCATAATCATGAGTTAACACCGAGTACAGCATACACCTAAGATTGTCTGTCGTCCCTTCATTCTCACGATTTCAAGTTGACCCCTGAATGTAGCGTCAGCTTCTGGCGTACCTCCCTACCGATCCACCGCCACCAGCCAGTTCTCCATATGAGCTTCAAAGGTGAAGTCACCTTGGCAGATTCCCATGGTTTCGAGTTAACTAACCGATGAATAGAGTCTCAGCACCTGGCATGCCTCCCACCGACCGCCTCCAGATCGACCACCTCCAAGTACTCCTGCAATCTCGCTCGATCATAGCCTGCTACAAGTGCATCTCCAAACTCGCTCGATCACGGCCTCCAAGTGCATCTCCAAACTCGCTCGATCACGGCCTCCCAGTGCATCTCCAAACTCAATCGATCATGGCCTCCAGGTGCAGCTCTCAGTTCACTCGATCTCGGCCTCCAAGTGCATCTGCAAACTCGCTCGATCACGGCCTCAAAGTGCATATCTGAGTTCACTCGACCTCGGCCTCGCAGTGCATCTCCAAACTCCATCGATCACGGCCTCCCAGTGCATCTCTGAGTTCACTCAATCTCAGTCTCCAATTGCATCTCCAAATTCGCTCGATCACGGCCTCCAAGTGCAGCTCTCAGTTCACTCGATCTCGGCCTCCAAGTGCATCTCCAAACTCCCTCGATCACGGCCTCCAAGTGCAGCTCTCAGTTCACTCGATTTCGGCCTCCAAGTCTATCTCCAAAGTCGCTCGATCACGGCCTCCAAGTGCAGCTCTCAGTTCACTCGATCTCGGCCTCCAAGTGCATCTCCAAACTCCCTCGATCACGGCCTCCAAGTGCAGCTCTCAGTTCACTTGATCTCGGCCTCCAAGTGTATCTCCAAACTCGCTCGATCACGGCCTCCAAGTGCAGCTCTCAGTTCACTCGACCTCGGCCTCCAAGTGCATCTGCAAACTCCCTCGATCACGGCCTCCAAGTGCAGCTCTCAGTTCACTCGATCTCGGCCTCCAAGTACATCTCCAAACTCGTTCGATCACGGCCTCCCAGTGTATCTCTGAGTTCACTCAATCTCGGTCTCCAATTGCATCTCGAAACTCACTCGATCACGGCCTCAAAGTGCATCTCTGAGTTCACTCGACCTCGGCCTCCAAGTGCATCTCCAAACTCACTCGGTCACGGCCTCCCAGTGCATCTCTGAGTTTACTCAATGTCGATCTCCAATTGCATCTCCAAACTCGCTCGATCACGGCCTCGGAGTGTATCTCTGAGTTGTAGATTGGTAGCTATATAGATAAATAGATACATAGATGAGAATACAACCTGAATACATGAGTTTTAAAAATCGTTGCACGATTAGTAGTAGCTATGAGTTCCAGGCGCTCCAGCAGCGTTCCCAGATGTTGTTTTTCCCAGAATGCTCTACTGTGATTCGAGGTGCTCCCAGACGCTCACAGGTTTGTCGCTGGCGCTCCCAGGTGCTGTGCTGTGCAACGCGACCTGTCGCCTGGGCGACAGGCAGCGTGTAATTCTCCGTCAGAGGGTACGAGGTTCTGTCAGAGCCGTCAGAGCCGTCCGGAACACCCGGGTGTTTCAGACGGAAACCAGGGTTGTTGCTGATGTCTGGACTGTATCTGCAATATAATCTTCACAACAATGTTGCAGTAGTTAATGGAAGAGGGAGAGATTTTGGTACACAAAGGAGAGATACAGATGTAGAGAAAGAATGGTAATGTACAATGGATGATTCAGGGGTAATCTTATTGATTCAAGCACTCATCAATGCCAAGATTGCTAACAAATGGGTCATGAATTCTCACTCACATTATGATTATGCACCTAACATCTAGTAAATCGCAAACCGTTAAATCACACATTCATTATGAATCTCACAACTTCAATGTTGACTTAAAATAAATGTTGGGGTTGATAGCTATATTCTACAATGGTATGAATGTATAGTGAGATGCCATAAAATGGCAGGCAGCGAAATGATGGTTGCATGCATGCAGGTCCGGGGGATTCAGGTGCACCAAAGTTGAAATCGTTCGACTTGGATTCAATGGCTGAGGATTGCAGGCTCGGCTTACTCAGAAATTTAATTGCACTTGTTGTAGCTGTCTTCTTGCACCTCGAGCTTTCAAGATTCTCTCTCTCACAGATTCTCTCGATGGAATGCAGTGAACATCATCTATTTCCTGACACGTGTTGTGGCGGCCCAAACATACATTTAGTCAGTATACAGTTAAATTTTGATTCAAAGATTTGAAAACTAAGGCCTCGTTGGGTAAGTGCGGTACATGGGTGTGCGGGAGTTGCCGGCCATCTTGCAGAGTCGCAGAGCAGAATCAGTCTTTTGAGATTCCCACCGCTCATTGGACAGAGCTCAAACTTGCAGAAGCTATTTTAGGATATGGAAGCATTGGTCCAAACATACTACTAAGTCAATATCGAGTAAAGTGGGGTTTCTAATTGGCCGCGGGTGTGCATTTATGGTTTAGTTGTGCTGTGGCAACCTGCCTCCAACCGATAGTTGACATGAGGCTGACTGTTCAAGACATGTTAGCAGCGGCCTTCAATGGTCTGATCGATCATAGGTTCATATGTTAGCAGGTGTGGTGTGGGATGAGCCGCCTGCACCTATAGATGAAGTGTCTTGATACAGCTCTGTGCACTGGGTCCACTAATTCAAAGTCGAAGAAAGTATGATGAAAATGAAGCACACTAAAATATACAAATTGCACTACATACTGCAAGTAGATGCGCTTCGGTGGCTTATTTGTCGCTGTTGAGGCGCGCCTGGGCTGAAATGATACATCCATAATGACTTGCAGCTTGTCATAGCTGGCTTCATACATATCCAAGAAGCCCATTCTGGACAGGATTGAAGAACTCAGTTGCGCATGATCTCCAATCATAGGCCAGGAAAACCCCAGCAGTGAAAGCTGCATTTGTGCAAAAAATACCCGAGCCGTGTCCCAGCTTCCGACTCACCGGGTTGCAGATCAGAGGTGTGCCAGAATGTTAATGATAGGCCCGCAAATGCCGCGGCTTTGCCACGAATTAGTGAGCCCATGTCTTATATTCTAACAGAAGTACTCAATATCGCCTGCTCTGGTTTCATTCACAAATGGGATTCGCGAATATGCAGTGCTGGATCCGTCACGGAGAAATGCCCAAGATTCTCTGGTGCACCAGAACTTCAACCATAGGCCACCAAATGCTGGCGCTATGCCACCAATATCCTGATACAGGTACTCAATATCGCCTATTCTGTTTTAATTGACAAATGAGATTGGCAAATAACCAGTGCTTGCTCAGTCATTAAGATATGTGCTGGATTCTCCTGTGAACCTGAGAGTCCGGGGCACATATCATTATGACCGATCGAGCACTGCATATTTCTCTATTTCATTTCACATAAAGACAGTATAAGTAATATTGAGTACCTGTGTTAGGATAGCTGTGGCATAGCCGCAGCATTTGCTGGCCTAAGGTTGAAGTTCCAGTGCACCTGAACTTCGATCATATGCATGCAAAAGCTCCCACGTTGCCACAAATAAGCGAGCCATGTCTTATACACAAACATTAGTACTTGAATATCACCTAGACTGTCTGATTGCTAAATGTCATTGGTAGATATGCAGTGCTCAATCTGTTATAACGAATCATATGACATTTGCCGAAGAGACTCCAGTGTACCTGAAAGTGGGTGAATTTGGCTTTGTCATTCGAAATACATACGTGGCTTTAGGCTTCCAGTGCACCTCAAATTTGCAACTAATGATTGATAGAAGCCCATTGCTGTATCATTCTCACAATTCGACTGATGCCATTCATCATGCAATAGGTCAGCCGCAGGAATGTCTAATGTCGCGTATCAATTCAATTCATCTCATATGGTCATTAATTATAAACAAGAACACCAATGAAATCTCACTCTAGCCATTTCTAATTCAAGATACAACAATTCCAATATCAGAACTTTGATTCACTTCAACATTGAAGAGAGAAAGGATTTATGTATCCAGTGGAGTGTCCCTTACACACAACCTTTTTGACTATTTGTATCAGTTAAAAAGATTATGTTGCTTCAATGTGTAAAGAGGCATACCTTGATGAAGCGTCTAACACTCTAGGATTAATGGGTCATCAGACTGCAACTTGTCTCCGTTCTTTGTCAGCCTCTTGCTATGGTCCTCACGAGGCTCAAGAATCTGGTATATTATGGACGTTGTGATCTTCGGTGAACTCATGAAGCCATGCAGGATACTCATTTGCACCACGCCAGAGGGTTGGTGGAGATTACTCGTGTGGTTATTGTAGCCACCAGGACTTGTATTTGGTAACCATGTGTGTGGTACCCGGATTTGCCCTAGCCAGACAACTTGTGCAAATGCCTGCTGCTGCTCATTCAATACCCACAATTTCTGAGCTATTACTTCATGATCTGTAGCTGTAAGATTTGGGCCTGTCCCACCCACTTTGGGTGTGGTTATGGATACAGAGGGATTTCGTAAATCCTGGAATTTGAGCTGCATTTCTGTGTGTTCATCATTGCCCATTTTGGCATACATGTGGAATATATCCACATTGTCCGCAAAAATCTTCATGAGCCACCACTTCAAATCATGAATTTGGCCAGGAAGAGGACAAAATAGCACTTTCTTCTGTGGAGGAGGTGCATTGGGTGGTGGATTTTCATTTCTCTCTTCTGGAAGGAGCGTCTCTCTTGATGCGTCGTCTTGGTCAGGTTTGGGATACTCTGCTGGTTCCATGACAAGCATTGGCAAAAATGTCTCTCTCCGCCATCGGGAAATCAGAGATTCTACCCAAGTATCCATTGGCCTTTCATCATGCCATTGCCCAGAAACATCTTTCGAATCGTCGGTGTCTCCCAACACTAATGAGAATCATGCAAGCTGTGATCAATGAACCCTCCATGCTCCAGAAGCACCCCATGAAGTAAATTGACCGTGCAAACGATTTGGAACCAGGCTTCAATTAAATGTATGGCCAAATCCCCAACTGTTCAGAACTCCAGTTCCAAACTCTCAATGCCAACATAGAAACACACCTAGCCAATCGATTAATTCGGTGGTCATCAATGTCCGCAGCAGCACGAATCCTATTTGCCAAGGAGAAGGATGACGAACTGCCGCTGTGTGTGGACTACTGAGCTCTCAATACAGCCACTGTGAGCAACCGATACCCTCTCCCTTTGAGTCCAGAGACACTCAATAGGTTTTGCAGATCTCAGATCTTTTCGAAACTGGACCTCAGGAACATCTATCACATCATTCAATTCAAGGAAGGGGACAAGAACAAACTGCGTTCCGGACTCTGAATGGGCAGTTCTATTACCGAGTCATACCATTTGCGTAAATGAATGCACCAGCTACTGTCCAAGCCTTTATCGATAACTGCTTACATCCTGACATTTGCGGCTTCCGTGTGTGCTACCTTGATGATATACTGATCTACTCCACCAATGAGGAGGAGCACAGAGAGCAGGTACGAAAAGTGCTGGAACAACTACAAGCATATGGTCTTTATGGCGCAGCCAAAATGTGCCGTTTCGGGGTCTCACTGGTCGGCTTTCTCGGATGCGTCATTTGTTGTAATTGCATTGCGATGGCATCGGACTGCATATCAACAATTGAAGACAGGCATACCCCAAAAACGATTCGAGTCCTGCAGGTGATTCTTCGATTCATGAACTTTTACTGGTGGTTCATCAGGTAATATGCAAAGGTAACAACACCAATCTTGGACCTACTAAACCAAACAGAGAATTGCAGGATATCAAAACAGGTCAAATAGGAACAAACTCGAGACGACGAGCTCATATTCCTGAAGTTAGAATGATCCTTCGCTGATGCTCCCATCTTCAAGCATTTTAAACCGGCTGTGCCGAACATTCTGCAGTCCAATGCGAGCATCAACGCCATAGCTTGCAGTCTCAACCAGTAAAACAGTTTCGGAATACTCAGACCAGTCAACTTCTACCCTCCAAAATGCTCTGGTGTTGAACGGAACTACCACATTTACAACCGGCAGCACTTGGCTATTGTGGAGACTATCAAGCAATGACAGCACAACCTCGAGGGAGCAACTAATAAGGTCCTGATACGATGCGACCATAAGAACCTTCAATATTTCCAAACTTCAAAATTGCTCTCCCAGTAGCAGGCTAGCAGGGCAGATATCCTCTCTTTATACAACATCATGGTGGGTCAGCTGGATGACATGATGAACCCAGCGGATGGATGATCGGGAAGACGCAACTATGACATCAGCTATGTCAATATGACAGCAATGCTCCGGAGCACCGTAGCGCCAACCACCATCACCGAATCATATGGTGATCTTCTACAAGTCATCAAGGCAGCCCAGGAGATCAACTTTTTAGCCACCAAAATATGGCCAAACTTGTTCAATGATTCAATCACAGATGACAGTCAACGGAAATCAATCGACAGAGTACTGATCTACAACAGGACATTATCTGTGCTCACAGCACTTTGCAGTAGAGTGATTCGCGATTTCCACAACAACATTGCATCTGGTCACTTCGGAGTACTAAAGACTGTCGAGCCCAGATGACGAGAATATTGTTGGCCTGGGATGGTGTTAGAGATATGGGCATACGTTGCCAGCTGCCAGCTGTGCCACCGAATCAATGCACTACATCACACTTGCAATGGACTGAACATGCCACTGTCACTGTCCTCTTGCCCCTGTGAGGCACTGACCATAGAGTATGTTACCAACTTGCCAGAGTCAATAGCATTGGAATACACCAGGATCCAGGTATTCTTCAATTGTTTGACCAAAATGGCAACATACCTTCCCAGCGGAAAGGGCATTGACTGCCCAGCGCTATCATGCATGTTTTTCGAACACGTAAGCTGAAAAGGTGGTATACCAGACAATATCACCTCCAATCGCACTAAAGATTTTACCAATCCATTTTGGTACATCGTTTGCTCCCACCATGTTATCAATTAGCGACTCTCAACTCTTTTCACCCACGTACGGACTGTCAAACCTAGCGGCAAAACCAACTGATGGAGCAGTACCTCAGTGCCTTTTGCACCTACAAGCAGGACAACTGGGTCGAATTGTTACCACTGACGGAACTTGTACACAACAACTCCATCCCCCATTCCACGCTGATGACACCCGTCTGGGTAAACTACAATAACCATCCTACAATTCAATTCAAGCATCCCAAAGACCCCAATTTCTGTTCACAGGTGCAGGCAAACTTGTGGATGGCAGGCATGGAAAAGATTGACTAAATTCTGCAAGGATACATAATAGAGACTCATGAGCGACCAACAAAGTACGCCAGCGGAAAAGAGATGATCTTTGTAGTTGGAAACAAAGTATAGCTATCGACCAGGAACTTGAAAACATCTAGGCCTTCAAAGAAGCTGAATTACAAACGCACAGGACTGTATACGGTAAGTACGATCATCAATCTGAATGCTTACAAATTAGACATGCCCAGTACAAGGACGAACCACAGTATTTTCCATGTGTCGCTTATTGATAGTTATACACCACCAGTCAGAGGTCAACTATCTTCAGAACCACACCCAGTGATAGTCGAGGAAACAGAGGAATGGGATATTGACCGCATACTCAACTCTATGTAGTGCTATTGGAAGCTGCATTATCTCATCCAATGGGCCAGTTACAACCACATACACAAGAACTGAAAACTGGCTGATGACCTTAAAAACGCCTACTAACTGGTTGACGAGTTTCACCAACAGCATCCGGATCAGCCACAGGAGTAAAGTTAAAGAGTTTGAGGGTGCAGGTGCAAAGGAAACGGACAAAGTTTGGACGTTTTGTAGTACTTTGTTTTCATTTCCTTCACTGCTATTTCGATTTAATTTGGGCCCAGTATAAATAACATCGATATTGGTTTCACCAGCTACCAATGGAGGTGGAGTTTCCCCATGCGTCAAATCTGCTGAAAAGTGGCCACTGCGCCATACTCATTGGTGGTGGGACTTATGTGTTTGTACAATTGTGTACGTTGAGTAATTGTTTCATTCTTCATTTCCCTTTCTGTCTTGTATTATATATACTGGATTTGGCAGTCCAGAAGGTCTCCGCATGAAGGGGAGGATAATGTAACAGTGACATGTACCCCGAGGCCAGGTAAAACCCATTGTATCTAGGTCGCCACTGCAACAGTTACATGAATATTAAATATCTTCCCACAATACTCTCAATTGATACTTACTCACTCCCATGTTGAACTGTATTACCATATTATATGACTGGCGTCAAGCATAGCAATACATTCTCTTACCAAACTTGTACCAATAAATGCTGCGGTAGAAGATGAACATGTTTACAAACCACTGATTAAAACCCCAATAAGGGAGTGAAATTTCAAATCAATTCATCTAATGGTGAAACTAAAGTCAATACTTGAGTTATGACTGAGAAGGTCCATATATTGTAATTTGTAGGGAGATTGATGTATGTTATCAGCTGAAATAAACTGAAATAGTTTATAAGTATATTATCGATCTCCTCAACTGTATTCAAGGCTTGGTGGGATATAATCAGGATTCTGCAGCTCCAGGAAACTATACAATAGTCAGTAACATAACGTGTATATTTTCAGATGTATATAGTGAGCCTGATATTTTAAATAATGAGTTCTAGTGATAATTTTAACATTGAGATTTCAGAATAGCTATATATGAGCAATGTAAAAGAGTTTATGTGAATAACATTTATTATATACCAAATTATAATACACAGAATACTAATCTGGACAATATGAAGGAGGCACTGTCAAATCTTGCTCTTTAAGGCTGGTAGAATATTGACTCTGCCAGAGATTTCCATCACCCATATACCCCCCATACACTGTGAGATATATGTAGAGCCTACCTTTTATATCTCTGCTATTGTTACCAAGTTTCATTTTTTCACTTTATATTACAACAGGGATATTATTTCAGAGAAACACATGTCTGTATAGGATGCAGGAGTTGTAAATGCTCATCACTTAGAGAAACATTAGTTGGTTTCAGAATGCCCAACATTGGTCAGCAGTTTCACACACCAATTAAAGAATACTATTGACACACTGTGAGTACATTGGTTCTTGGATATAACCGAAAAATACTCGCAGACTGTATGTTGGTTTCACTCCAGACTGGGCTGTAGCAATGCAATCAACCATGTTGTGGTGCTACACTGGTTTTGCTTCCAAAACTTGATTACAAGGTAATATATACCAATACGAAACATGTAAGCATACCTAAAGTTGACATAGTTGGGTTCAATAAATGCGAAGTGAAGAGAATGATATTAATAATATCTTCCAAATACAAGAACCTTTATGTTGTATATTAAACATCAGCTGGACTCCGCTAAATCCAATTGTCCAATTAAATAAGCACCTGGCAGCCCAAAATTTGACATGGATATGTTCTAAGAGATTCAAGGTAATTCAATGATGGGAATCACATTCTCAAGCTCAAGAATATATACAGGTAGCTGCAACAAACAACAAATACTAGAATTGTGTGATTCTTTGTATTGAAAGGTTCACTTCAGTTGTCAAACAGACAAATATGATGCATATTGAACCTGGCAGAGCAATGGTTGGACTAGAATATTGTGAGACAGGGAATGCTACATCATCTTGAAAATAATAGCATACGCAATCAAAATAACCATGCGGATATATATATTTACTGAAATGTATATTAATTGTAGTATTTAAATGAAAATGTGCAGAAGTAAGTTAGTGTATCATATTGCACTCATTGAGACAGACATTAGACAAACTACCTCTAGATAGTATAGCTGCAAGTTCCCTATCTACTGGATTTGTCAATATGATGATCTTTATTTTCACAAGACCTTCAAATATTAAACAATTTAATCGCATTATATACTCGCATTCAAAAGACAATAATGTACTTCTCAGAATGTTCTTATATTCTGTTGCTCAACTTTTGAAGCATTGAGTGGCATCAAAAAGTTGGTTTGATGAATCTGTAATCACTTAATTGTGAATTAAGCCTTTCTGGAAGTATCTGGAAGTACCAGAAATAATCTGTATAAGTGTTCAATATTGTTGTATTGTTTAGTTATTTCTTTATAATCATTTCACATTTTGCTAATGTAAGTATCAATATATATTTATCTATATACTTTTATAATATCAGTATCTAATCTTATAGCCCGTCTAAATAATATTCACAATCATGTCTCTATATTTTATGTGCTTAAAGAAATACGAATTAATTCTTCCTTCTTAATTTGTATTAAACATAACATTAGAGATTATCATTAACTGGAGTGCTATATATATCGTCTAAATTTTGCTACTTGAAACTTGTACATTTACTTGAAAGTTGCTATTGTTGTATGGTATTTGCTTAGATACTAATTTGCTCCTATTTGGTAATTGCCTGTAGATTCTTATATCTAGAATTGAAGTTAATTTCTCTTTACATAACTATACATTTGACTTACTAGTTATATTATATTTGGTTAGTTTTGGTTATTGTAGTTTAAATAGTGTATAGAATGAATAGAACGAAAACAATTAACCGCAGTGCCTAAAGAATGTTAATAAACGTAAAATCTCCCCTCAGCTTGTATATTTCTGTTATTTCGTTCTTCAAATCAGCTGTTCTAGTCTGCTATTCTACTACTAACAATTTTACTTCACTGCTACTTCTGCTACTTTACTACTTAATCTGTTTTATTATGTATGGAATATTTTCTCTCTCTACCTCTACTTGGTAGATTTCACAATGTATTTATTTCTTACTGTGTGCCACATTCTGGTTAGTCAACTCTGGCTGTTACATTTATATATGCTACTGTAGACTGTATTCAAGTTACTGAGATCCAAGACCTCTGTTTGGTATCAAAGTAACATCTCCAATAGTTGTCCAACCTGTATTTAATGAAAAACCCCTGGCAGCCATCGTAGATGTCAGTGCCAAAGTTTTCAACTTAGAGTTCCCTGATTGTAATACTAAAGTTTTGGCATGAGAGCAGTTTAATATTCCTGCTGGTATGTACTAACTGATATCCCACAGAGGGAACTTATTGTAGATTATTTTCAGATCATCTGTTTCCGATAAAGCCCTATGATTTTGCACTGTCGATTGGAATTCTATCTTGTTAGACTGCAATTGAAACTATGCTGCATACTGCCAACTATCGAATCTCTTGACTACTAAGAAACAACATATTTCCTACAGTATTAATCTCATTTATATTGGATTTTTCCAATTAACTCATGGCAATTACCTGCTAAATACAGTAATTTAGGCAACTTTGCAATACTTCATAACAGTGGTTAATATAATTATCCCAGGTAATTATTCTAATGTATTAATGTATTTTACTGAAGTGTATAATATCAATCTATACCAATACAACCAGACTATAAAATAAGCTAAATGAAACATCATCAAGTTCACTATAGTTAAAAATATTATAATACTGATAAAGGCAATAAACAATCCCTGCACTGTATAGCATTGTTGCTTTATGGATTGGATTGTTATGAACAGTATTTCATACTGTAATGATAATTATTTAAGTAGAATTCCCTTATGTTTAAGGTATTTATTTCATTTGAATACTTATACATTCTGACACAGCTTAATTCAACAGGGATAATATTTAATATTAAGTTTGCATGATATGTAATATATTCCAATATTCTTATTGTATTACAACTATATTGATCAATTGGATTGTAACCAGTTTGCACCCAATACAGGCCATCCATTTAACCACCTGACCACATGTCTATAAATAATCAATTCAGGTCCTTCTTTTTATCATGTATGCTTTACTAATAAACACTGTGTTCAATTCCAGTAAATTGCAACTAATACACAATGACACTTTGTATGTCTTACTTCCTCTTCGAAATTTTCCTCTCCAAACTGGTAATCTCATTTCACATCAATGTATCACTACTTACATTTCTTCGATAATGGTAATTGAAATATATAACACACTATCTTTGATTACAGAAACACTGTAGTTACCTTCATATTGAACTTCCATTACACAGTGAGGACAGACATTTGTTATTTCTAACTGGACATTACAGCTGGCAATGCCTTATCGTAACTACTGTCCTTTCTAAACATGTGCTGACGATCACCCACAGCTTTAGCTTTAACTGAGAAGTAAAGTACTACGCTATTTGAAATTTAATACAGTCTTTTGGCCATGCAAACTATATAAGCTGAACAATGAATATGAATATCCCCCATTCAGCCTTAACTCACATATTGATTGCAGATAGATTTGGTTGTCTGCAATATGAGTTGAGCATCAAGGTATGCCTTTCGCACCAAGATTGAATGATTTATCAAGTTGTATTGGATTGCGGTGTCTATCTGAACAGTGCAGTGACATTCTAGAAGTGTTATAAAGCTAGCAATTAGCAAATTCTTTCAACAGACACTGTACTATTATCAGCATCCAATTCCTGTACAGTCTTTAATATTTTCCATACTACTTTCAAGTCATAATGTAGTAGATTTACATTACTTTTTTGCAAAATCTACAGCTATAGTTGAATTACTAAACATTTGCTGTAGGAAGTTAGTTGTCTTATTTCAATAGACCAGAAATACTAAAGTTATTATCCATGGGATAATGTGTTATACAAATTTTTGTCTAAGTTAGCTGTGTTAAAACTATGATTAAATAGTCTAACAAAGTGAAGAGTAGGAATATTGTTATATGGCATGTTCCATTTATGGCTTAGAATTACTTACAATATTCTTGATAAAGGGATATTACAATAATAAATATGGTCATATATATTGTACAGTAAATACTGATAAGATAATAACCATCTAGCTATACTTCAATAATCCAACTTGACAACGTATTATATTCATAAATTTATATAAAGTTTAATTCTTTACAGTGTTTGAATGTTTGGTCACTACAAGACTTATCATATATTGAAACCGTCCACAGTCAGTTATATTCATGTTATATACTATCGTTTATGGTATTTTTGACATATAATAGATATGTAGTTTGGGAAATTCCATTTGCAGAAATGAAAGTTTAAATTTAATTAGAAATTGATAAATATAAAACTATAGTTTGATGATCAATCCAGTGATTTGATTGTACAATTAACTTTTATCCAACATGTATTTTCCCTCTGCTTTAAATATTGCAATGAATAATATAGATATTTTTTAGTACAAAATGTATATTGTATACCGGACTAGAAATAACAAATAAATCATACAGTATAAATATATTTATTCCTATATCAAATATAAGGATATAATCCATAATAATTATTGGAAATATTAGTATATATAATTTAAACAATAGTAATATAAAATCATTATAGTTAGGAAATTGTCATTTATCACATATTTACTATCAACTAACTATCTTTAGGAGTAGTTATATAACTCAATTCATATTTTCTAATTAGTATGAAAATACAATCAATACTCTGATGTTTACAACCATCTGTGAATTCTATCCAGAACCAGATAGAAAACAGTTAAAGCGCTGTGCAGTATGATAAAAACTTATGAATATGCATTTGAATATGTGGGATTCTAAATATATTTATCCTGTTCTGTATCTGATATAATAGTATTGTGTATTGGTTTAAAACAAAATCCCTATAGGCTATTGTCTCTAAGTTCATAAATTTTGTCAACATTCTATCCTTGGTCCTTTAGCATACTCTATATCTGTGTTAACTATTTGTAAAATATTATCTTCAATACCTCATACCCCTAATTTTCCTTCACTTCTCTGCTACTTCAGCAAGACAATGTATTGTAATGATATTCAGCAGATGTTATAGATACCAATTACAGGAACATGCAGAAATATCTAGCTGTGAAGTTACAATTGCATCTCTGCAGCATTCCCCTACTTTGAAAGAATCATCCGAACAGAATAAAACCCAGTGGGGTCAGTAGGAGCAAGCAATGAGTGCCAAAATACTAAGGCACATTATCACAGGATTAGAGAGAAGATGCAATTGAACTGTACTACCGTAACTAGTATGCAGTTGAAAGTATTTCTGACTCCATCCCCATGGTTACCCTAGCCGCCACCCGGTCACCTAATAGCAGAGGAGCGACCGATCTTCTACAGCCTGACTCGAGTACGTGTTGCTGACCAATCCTTCCCGATCATTCTCGTTATCAAATATTACATATCTATCGACACTCATTCTGTCCCTCCTAAATCTCACCCAGTCTCCTGGAGTGGACCCTCTCAACGTATTCCCTCCCAGTAATGCCCACCCTTCACCCCTCCAATAGCCTTTTCCGATGCTAATTAAACTCCTCCCGAGACGTCCCCGCCACCCAAAACCTCCATTTCGACCTTCGAATGGCTCTTCGGCTGGTGTGACGCTGGACCAAACCACTTGTCTCGCCCAAGCAAACACAACTACGATACAGTAGAGCCTGATTGCCCAAAAAATTGCAATAATGAAGATGCTGGTTGCGGACTCCGGCTGGAGCATGCCACCTGCGACACCTGAGACCATAGCATCCTCTGGTGATCCCACAGCAATTGCCTCCTGTCCACCAATGAAAGTGTCCGGTGGGGTGGACACAACATTAACAAGGGAAACGTTGAAAGAGGTAGAGGTAATTTGAGAAGCTTCATCCATCTTCTTGCCAGCAGATGGTAAGGCAACACGGTGATTGGAAGAAAGGACAAAGAACCAGGAGATGGCGAAAAGTACCGTGTAACTAATATTTATTAATGAGTCGAGGAGGTAAAGGTACGCAAATGACAACGCGGGTAAAGGTGATCGATTGCGTATTTGTGGAGTGAGGAAGCAGATGAGTCCAAATAGAGAAAGGGAGTAGAAGTACATCGAAAGTTGAATTATGGATATTTGTGCTCCTAAGCTAATTAACCATCATCTTCGCTAGTTTGAATGAAATGGTGCACTTACCACTGAAGATGGCTAATACTCCGAATATTCCGGAGGATTTGTTTATTAACAAGCTCATGAGGATAAGTTCCGCGCCATGTTGCAGTTCGAAAAAACCGACAAATTTCTGGGCGGTCAGCTGTTAGCGACTTAGTGGAGAGAGAGAGCGATATCACCTACCCACAGCGCCGGAGACTTCAAGTATTGGAGCATATCCTTAGTCCCAACAATCGCCTTATATATGGCGTAGCGATGTAGTAATCTACTTGACTGGAGGTGAGGACGAAGTGTAAATTGCCCTGCAATGTTTTTGCAACTCAAAGGTACGATATTTTAGAACATGAGATGGTGCAAGTTCTACAGGAGAAGAGGGAAGGAGGAGTTTCGGTGATAACAGAGAACTGAACTTTACTTCAGAGTGCTCTGGAGTTAAACTTCAGGATATAAACTGACCAACCTCGGTAGAATTTGCTCTAAAAGTTTTAATGGAGGATACTATAGTAGGTTACCCGGCAGTCGGACATTCCATAGTATTGGGACACTTGTGCACTCCCACTCTATTCTAAAATCGCGATATCTCCACAACCAACACTTCAATGGATTTAGAATTTAAAAGGAGACACCTAACGTGTTCTACCGGGAAGCGAGTCCCACTGCGAATCTTACACTAGCGATTTAATATCTCTACCATTAATACTAACAACAAAGTGTATTTAGAAATATTTATATTTACACTTTAGCTGCTTTCTCTCCTCTCCTCTCTCTTCTGGAGTACATTTTACCCCTCCAGACGGCCCTTCCAATATGTGGCCTCTTTGTTTTGTGATGTTTCTTTCTTGTGTACACAAGTAGTTTTATGTTTTTTTGCATGCTCTCTCTTCTTGTTACTGTTACTATCCTATTATCCTGTACTCTTTATGTAGTTCTCTCCCTTATGCCCTTAGTACACCTGTTTGTACTTTTTCAAGTATCTTCTCTCTTCTCTTTTTCTTCCAAACTTTTTTTTTTAAGTTTACCACTTACTACTTGGTTTAATAATAAGGTGCTAGAGAACTCCACAAGTGATTAGTATAAAAATAAAAAACAATATACTGCAGTATTAGCATAGAATTGCACCTACAATTCTTTTCTCACTATAACTGATGTACTTTTGCACTACATAGGACTATATTGATAGTATGTTACATTAGCAAGAGTGCAAATTGACTATTTGCTGCATGACACACACACATGTACACATGCCACTTAGAGCAAGCTTCTTGGGGACCCCTGTACACTGTGCAGCCTATTGTCAGCTATTGTCGAAGCATAGAGATTTGTGCATCCACAGATAGAAGTATATGTGGCTGCCTGTCAGAAATAGTCCAATACCAATCTTGACTGTCCTTAGTATTTTCCATTAAAGCAACAGTCTATGCTAAATCTGCTTGACTGTGCATAAGAGTCTAGTGGTGATAGATACTCCTCTCCAGAGCCTACATAGGAGTCCATTTCAAAGCCTGCTGGACAGCCTGCTGGATAGGCTAATTGAGGGCACCGCATTTGAAACAGTTGCACTTCGAATGGAGTTGTGATTTTCATGAAAATCTTTTGGATGATGGCAGACTCTGTGTTTGTGGAAAGTTTGGCTAATGGAAGGCTATATGTCTGTGAATGCTTTGGCTAATCAAAGGCTCTTAGTCTGTGAAAGCTTTGGCTAATAGAAGACTCCAAGTGTGTGAAAGCTTTGACTAACAGAATAGTTTAAGTCTATAAAAGCTTTGATGATAACAGTGATGTAGCCAACCAACTTGTCTAAGTGCTTCTCATACTATGATTACCATCACCAATACAATTACCATTGCCTTCATCACCATCATCAATATTGCCATCACCATTATCAGCATCAGCGCTGGACCAAATGCACACACATATGTGTACAATCATGGGGAAGCCAGCAGCTGATTCTGCTCAAACAGCTGGATTGGATATTTTGTCTCCCCTTTATCAAATTCTCGACCTTTCCTGCAGAATTTGAGACTGCAACTGTCAACACCATCACTATGAGGTATTATGGGATATTGTCTTGGTGGGCATGCTAAAGATAAGTATCAGACTATGATATTGACTGACATCATAATTTTAGCCACATTACACCATCTGCCACCTGTCTCTTGCCTCCAGGTATCTGGCTCTGAATACTCAGCCAGTCTGTTAATCGAACACCCTGGTGCAAACATATATGCATTGTGTCAAGTGAGATTGGGAGTGTCTTACCTCTTGAGAGTGTACGGCAGGGGATGCTTGCCAGTTTTCTTGAGAGTATCGTGAGAGCATGCTGAGAAGCACACAGTCAAGCAGGCTGGGAGCGAACAATCAGATGACATTGGGAGAATTCTTTGCAGCATGGTTGGGAGTGTACTTCAGAATGTGCTTGTAGATGTATGTACTCGGAAGTGTATGTACCATATGGCTAACATTTTTGCGTATGCAGAGTATGTTCTAAATTAACTGGAGGGCATACTGCGAAATGTATAGTCAAGCAGACTGGGAGTGTCATTGAGACCATTGGGAATGTGACTTGAAAGTGTGCTCAGGAGTATACATGTGAGTTGTGAGAGCTTATGTGGAACCATACAGTAACGCAGACTGGGAGGTGCCGTCGAGTGCAAAATGGAGTATAATAGAGACTATGCTGGGGTGTGTACATTATAATTTACTTGCAGATTTTAACAAGAAGGGATGTAGAGCGTACATAAGAGTGTCTTGAGAGCGAACTTGGTAGTATAATGTCAAGCTGGATGGGAGTGTGTCATCACAGGTGATTGGGAGTGTACATTTAAGCCAACTTGAGATTGAGAGTGTTCTTGAAAGCTTGACCAGAAGTGTACTTGAGAATGTACTTAGCAGTTTACTTGGAAGCATACTCTGTGTGCACTACCCATCCCACAGCTGTCATAGTAAACAGGGCTAAAACCCACTTTGTCAAATATCAAAGCAGGCATATCTTTACCCCTCAGCCAGAGCTGGAGTCACGGGTAATTTCAGTACACTTTGGAAAGAGAATGTCGCTGGGATTGTCGCTTTGCCTGCAAGAAAGCCCAGCCAGAAATGCCAAATCTCCACCGAAACTTTGCACAGCATATTTAAAATGCAAATACAAGTGGTGTCTCAATAATGGATGGCATTATATTGTGGAATTCCATCACCTGTTAAGGAGAATGGTGGGTAGTGGTGTATAGACATGGTGTGAATTGCCAGCTCAGAGAGCAAATTGTGGTGGTGCAGTAAGACTTACAAAGTCACATCACATATAATTTACAATTTACTTTGACAGTACATTTTATTTGTTCATTAAGAAGACTTAATAACAAGGATGGCCTTTGATGACTATTATTTTATATGTGGTGGCCCATACAGGTCAGGAACAATTACAATCCAAGGAATAGCATATCTAGGCAATCGTAAACATTATTGGTATCAGACATATTATATCAACTGTTGGGCTTATTTGACAAAAGATAAAAATGTCATCACTTGTAATAACTATTACTTAAATATTTGATTATTATTTATTAGACCACTATATAGTAATCATATTTAAGAAGTCATTTGCCATATTATGTATTCAAATCTGCTGAAAGAAGAAACAGTACACAGGTGTTTATAAGTGTGTATTATTTGAGTCTATAGTAATAATATATGGCATCTGTAAATAATACGTTAATGACCCAGTAAGTTACAAATATTACACTTTTGTCTCACTTTATATACTTGATATTGTTATCTAACATCACCGAAGGGATATTTCATCGACTTACAATAACAAAACTATTATTAACTGATACTGACAAGTAGTTAATTTTTTAACATTGCATATTTCAATAGAAGAATTCAATATAGATTATAGTGTCTTTACAGATTCAAAAACTTGAATGAATGTTACAGGAAACCATATTCCAGACTATAAAGTAGTGTATAAAATAAAAGCTACATATACTGTACAAGATATACTATACACATGTACTAAACTGACATTCTGAAGATTGCACCAAAAATGAATTATGGAAGTAAAATGTTAAACTCTTCTGATCTGAAAAGCAACTTACAAACATACTTATAGCAATTCAACATTGTATTGATATTAATATCCATGGTAATAAAACTCAATACCATGAGAACAAAATATCTTTGAAACAAATATGAACATTTTAATATCTAAATTAACTTGCCCAATATACCAATTAATGTATTTTATATTGAGTTGCCTTTATTTCAAATATATTTGCCTGATTAATGCAAATAGATAATATATTTCATACCAAAAATAGCCAATGTAACAACTAAAGAAGTTGTAATCAGGTAAGAAATAGTACAATATATAATTATCATATTATAAATATTACAGAATCAGAATACTTATTTTGGCTTTTCTTAACTTAATCAACATTGTGTAAACTTTTCACAGTTTAAAAATACATTGGTTGTATAAGTTAAGAACAAAATTCAGTACCCAGCAAAATATACCTATAACTTTTTCTTACAAGTAAATTAAATGTTCGAATTTTCAAATACAAGCAGACTTAATACCACCAAATCAAAAATCACAATACAATTTCAATACACAGAGTACAGTTGGTAAATATAATATTAGTTATTTCAAAATATTATCTCCAATTTAGTTTTACAGATTGTTCAAATCTACTGTAACGAAATATACATATATTTTTGAAATTTGTAGAAGTTAACAACAACTGTTTTCATTATATTGGAGTTGAATAATAAGATATATGAAATAAATAGAATAGTATCTGACTATATTAGTTAGATATCAAACACTAAATAGGGTAATTTAATTTTATGATACTAATTTTGTAGCTAATAATATGTTTCACACTGTACAGTATAAATGACAATTGAATTGTTGGCCAAAATATATTCTGCGAGAGGATTTGCAGATAAAATGGTGATAACTAATAGTGCCATAAATATTTCTGTTCAAAACATATTCAGTATAATATACCATATTTATAAATATCTAATACAATACCTTTTCCAAATACAGTATATTAAATTACATAACATTTTGTTATTATTTACAAAATTATCAACTGCAACTGCACAATAGATTGTATTTACTGGGAGCTTTCAAAAGTAAATTCCACTTTTCAATGATACAAATCTAGAATATTTAATCCACTATGCAAACTTAGTACTGAGACTGGTGGTCAGTAATACTCAAAAAGTATCTTGAAGTTCATCTGATGCCTCACCTAGCAGTACCATACAGAATACAGTTGTAAGGTAGTATAGATATATTTGTTAAAAACACTCCTGGTTAGCTTGATATCACACTAGTAAGAAGACTACATTTCACTAATTGTAAATTCAGTTATAAAGGAATACATTAGATTTATTTACTAATCTTATTATTGATTGCTGTTGTAAGGGCACATACGCCAGCATTTGGCCTTATAGGCATACATATGGTAATTATGGTATACAGTTGCAAACGTGGACTCGAGTGATAGTAAAATATAGGTGTAGAGGTAAGATTATTGCTAGAGATCTAAGTCTCGTGGTGATCCGACTATATAGAATGGCCGTCACCCGGCCACAGTCACGTGTCGCCGTTACATTATCCCCCTCTTTAGGTGCAGACCTTCTGGGCTGCAAAAACCGTACAAGAGAAAAGGAAAGGAAAGGGAAGGAAGCATTGTACACTTCTGCCGCGTACCAACTCATACAGAATTATAAGTCCTGCTACCAATTGGTATAGCTTGATGGCAACCTTTCGCTGGATCCTGCACAAAGGGAAACTCCACCTCCATTAGCTGGTGGTAAAACCCGCGCCGACACCATTTGTACCAGGCTGAGATCCAAAGAAGAGAAGACGAGAAGTGAGAAACAAGAAAATATCCAAAGGGATCCCGTCCTTCATTATCTCAACTTCCTAACCCATTCCCTAACGACCATCATTCCAGTAGCTTGTATCTCGGCGTAGGTCATTGTCGGAATTGTCACGGTGGTAGAGCTTCTGCTCATGACTTGGCATCAAAGGGAGCTTCCGCTAGTGACTCAGCATCAATGGGAGCTTCTGCTGCTGGCATTGTGCGTAGCCTTCTGTAATCATTGATCATATATGTCAAGTGCGAGTAGTTGCATCTTATTAGTTGACATCTAACACGTGAGCTTCTCTAAAATGGTTATACTTACCAAGTTCGAGTGCGCCTGGGCTCTCCTGATCCTTTGTGCAGTGCTTCCGCATGCTCTGTAGAATATCTCGTGCAGCCAGTAGTGGCATTGACTTGTAGATGCTGCTTGAATAGGTAATTTACTGTTGAAGTCCGCTTCGGTGACCATCCTGTTGACTTCATGGTTGCTCTTAATAGGCGGCGTCAGTAGAATCATCGTCAACTTCTTGGTAGACTCCACGGTAGACTGCCTCCCGGTGGGCTTTTGGCTTGTCGGTAGGACGCATTTTTGACATGGTCATCCCCCCTTTTGAAGTTCGTTGCTCCGTCGGCGTCTTACACTCAAATCGGTTGTTGATTGCTGTCATGGTTCAGTAGACTTATGAACCTGGGTAGACTTTTGGTGATCTTGTTGACCAACGCGCCGTTCGGCAGCCTTTGTCTCTGGACTTTGGAGGTCTTCGACTTCGCTTGTCTTTTGGCTGGTCTTGGTCGGCTTGCTTCGTCTAATTAATGCACTTGCTTTCGTCTTATTTTTCCATATGCTTTGGCCTTGCTTTTTGACTTGCTTTGGTTATTGACCTGCTTGGTGTTTTGACTTGCTTGGTGTTTTGACTAGCTTCGTGTTGACCTTTTGACTTCTTTTCACCTTTTCGAACTTTGCTTGGTCTGTTCTCGTTGTCTCAGACTTCGGACTCTGGTCGTGAATTCTCTAGGTGGGCTTATCATGTTCCGGATGCTAGGTGCATATGTTGATTCTTCTCAAGGTATGTGTATCCCTGCTCTCTCGGTACCGCTGGACTTTTCTGTCGTTAAGTGCACTCTGGTCCTTCTTTCTGGAATGTTCGGTACGGTCATGGTATATGAGGATTTCGGTTCCGGTAGGGTCATTGGTTGCTTTAATGTGTCGTTGCTCTGCCGACAACTTATCTCTTCTGATTTGTATTGTAGCTTGGTAATATGGTAGCTGGTGCGTTCGTCAACCCAAACGGCATAACTCGTTGCCCGTACCGCAGTTTTGTACTTGTCGCCTTCCTTGATTCGTATTAGGTAATAGGCATTCTGGTGCTGTATTGAGAGCTTGGTAGTCCACACACAGTCACAGTCCACCGTCCAGCTTTGCAAATGAGATTGGTGCTGCCGCAGGCGGTGTCTATCTTTCCCAGCTCTTGATCTCACTCGCTCTTTCTGAGATTTTGTAGATCCACGCAATTTGTGTGGTTCCTCACGGCCGGGCTACCCTGTCATTTCCTCTCACGCTCTTGCTATGCTCCTCGAGCTAGAACCGCTGTTCCTCACAAATTGAGTTTGGATGCCATGAACAGTGCGGTGCGAGAGAATGCCATATCTTTGCTGCATTTGTCAACATAGTCCTTGAATGTCACGAGGATACGACAAATCTTGACATTGTGAAATCTTGATATTTGTGCTGGGATGCGACCCCCATCATCTGTTACCATCTCCACATTAACTATGTCTGTTTCTATTCTCATTAGCCTTTTCTGCATTCTGCATTGTAGCATGCGTTGGCGGAGTGGAGATGGGTAGGGGTCCCAGGATAGCTGGATCAGACAGTTTATCACAATAGGACCAAACCTCGTTGATCAGTTTCTCCCTTTGTGTCTCGGCGAGCCGGTAGCAGTCATTGAAGCACCGTCACTGTGTCACTCTTCTGCCGCAACTCCCGCCATTGCTCCTGCTCGCACATTCAACATTCTGGGGTTTCTCTCACTTTCGTTGGTGGCTTTCAGCGATGCTCCCAGCGACCCTTGAGATTCACCAAGTCATATCGCGAATGCCTCGACTTCTTACTTGCTAAGAGATGATCGAATGCGGTAGCCCCAAGTGGGTGTATACCCAGAGAAGGCTCACCGGTTTGGCTTACCTCACCGCGTTCCGGCAGAGGACTTGTGCGATCTCCTTCTGGAATCTTCGCCTGTAGCGATACATTTGGTGTTCATAGGGCTGTCAATCGACCTTTGCTCCAGTAGAATTCTGGGTTTCCTGCCAGGGCAAACCCAAGACTAGGTTGTATGCCTTCATTGGGATGGCTAAAACCTCCAATTCGTCAACCGGTGTAAGGTGTTCAATATAATGAACCAAGAGACTTGCCTTTCGGCTCTCTACAGACATCATCACCGGGCAAGGGTGGAGGTGAATGCTGGTTCGGATGGTTGCTCCAGTTTCCTAAGTAGGCTCGGCTATAGAAAGATGCTTATTGCACAGCAGTCGATTTGTGCTTTGACTTGCTGCATGTTGCCGTGGATATTTCCTACAGAACTTCATCGATGATATGCACCGAATCAGGTCTCTGTGTGCCACATAGATATTGGTTTCACATTAGAGCCCAACATTCCAGAATGACTCTTGATTTTATTGCGATTCAGTGCAGTTGTATCACATCCAAGGTTGCAAATAAGGTTTTCTGGTCTCTGCTGCTGCAGCCAGTGCATTGCCGGTTATCTTTTCGGCTTTTGTAGACTTCCTCTGAAAGCCACGGCGCTGGTGATAAGTTGGCATCGCTGCCTCCACTGGGCATATTGGACTTGACCGATTTTGAATTCCCGGGATCAGGATTGTTCGAATTATTAGAATTATTGAAATTATTGGAATTGCCGGACGTCTTGTCCGCAGATTCGGAGACGGATGGTCCGAAGTTTCATTTCTTATCTCCGCTTTTCTGAGACTCTCCCGATTGCCTTTGCTGTTGCTGTCCTCCAGGCGTCTTTGAGGTTGCTAGAGTTCTAAGTATATACGATGCGCTGACTCACATTCATCACTTGACTACGCCTTCGGTTCTCGTCATTGCCCATTTAGGGGTAAGATCGCGCCATTGATTGTAGGTGCTCTGACTGATGTTTGCGCTTAATTGCCTTGTAGTAATGGTATTTGATTTCTCTGTTGGATAGGGTTGAATCCTGAACTCATGATAATCATTGTCTTTGCTGGTGATGCGTTTCGTCCATTGTAGCTTCTCTGGCTGATGATCGCACTCAGTTGACTCCTAGGAATGGTGTTCAACGCAATATCTCAATCGTATTCGGTTTCTCTCATTGCCAGGATCGAATAGTCGCGGCTTGGAGTTGTGATAATTGTGGTCATCGCCGGTGAGGCATCTCGTGCGACAGTTGGTCTCTGAGCTGCTCTCCGCTGCCATCAGGGTGCTCAATTGAATGATGAAATGATTGATATGCATACTTGCAGTAATCATGCTTTGATATGTCGTTTTTAAGGCTGTAATCTCAATTGTAGACTTTATGATGTGGTGCGTTGTTAAAGGGGTAAAACTCGTAAATCCCGTGAGCAAAACATATCCATTTACTGAAAAAGTGATAATAGTGTAAGGGCACGTACCCCAGTGTTCGGCCTTATGGGCATACGTATGGTAGTTATGGTATATGGTTGGAAACATGGACTTGAGTGATAGTAAAATATAGATATATAGGTACGATTATCGCTAGAGATCCAAGTCTTGTGGCGAGCCAACTAATACAATGGCCATTACCTGGCCACAGTCATGTGTCGCCGTTACAGCTGTATTTATTTACCTTGACAAAGAATTTGAACTCACTGCCTACAATTTTGAAGGGTAGTCAATTATATACCAGACAATTGCAATTGTAATACCATGGGGGGGTAGATCAATCCTGTGATGATGTTATATTTTGATAGTTGTAGGGGAAATATTGAGATGTACATTAAGTTGAACCCTGTGATGGAGATTACTGTATGATGTGCTATTAGGTGATAATTACATAACCATCAATGTGAACTTGCATATAATAAGAAATTGCTTGCAGCCGGCAATTGAGTCAATATTGTACTAAACTACACCAAACTTCATGCAAATTCTTAGTTACAGTTAAAGTAAAGTTAAACATAACTATAATATTTACTGTATATTAATATATACCATTCAATATACAATTAGCTACTCTGTTAATACTGGCAGTGCAATACAAATCAGCAGATTGCATATTGATTGTCAACCTGACATGAGCTCCAGGTGAACTCAAACTCAATCAGAGAAATACCAATTTACCTTGATAATATTGCAACATTCAACTGTACGTATGCTAATTTACATGTCTAAACATAGTCTATTAATTCACAAAGAGCCAAGGGGGGGTCACAATCTATTATAAATCAATGGGTAAGTGAAGAAATCTAGTAACTATCCAAATGCAGTCGGTATGCATAAATACCTGACTAGAAATTGAGGTCAAGAAGAGAAGTATGTTAAGAGCCGTAACTGTATTGATAATATTACTAATATAAAAATTGAAGTGAAGTTTGCAATATTCTTCTGGAGGTGATTAGTAACTACCGGTTAATACTATGAGTATTGACTCATCCTTATACTATATCTGATTATTGAATGTCCAGTTAAGTATATTCTTTCAAATAATGCTCCAGCTGTTTAGAAGATTGAAAGATATAGAAAATAGATATAATATAAATAATGGAATATTCTACAAGAAGAGGTATAATTAAGTACATTGGAGGTTCTACTGGCTATTGAAGATTTTATAAAGTGACAATGCTAAATAAAATCCTGTTTTAATATGATTGTTTTATTATGATTCATTACATCTCATCTGATCTACCACCATTGCATTACAATATGCTTTGTAGCAATGATGTTTAATTTCAACTCATTATACGTTGCTGATTCGGTTAGTTCTCAGCCTAGTAGTTAATAATGTTGAAGTTGTTATAGAAAACTATTTTGAATTGTTTGACATTCTCTCCATTTTAGTCACTTAATCTTTCATGTACTTCAACTTCAGATTGACAATCTGTTAGCAGCTTCCAAACAGTAGAATTGCTAACCATACTTTCACTCAATTTCTATAACTATCAGTTATTCTATAACTCTACTTGCAGCTCCCAGCACTCCTTCATCAAGATTAATCATTCTTTCATTCCTATTTCTGTCCCGTATTTGTATCATTTAAATGCCTCTTTAAGCTTCTGTAGTTTGATTCTCTATTTTCCCCTTGACACTCTATTTATGATAATAACCATGTCTATCATAATGTTTGCCATTTACTCTCGGTAAGTATAGGCAACTATTTTTACACGAACTTGTTTTAGTTTCATCAATTGTCATTTTTCTGTGTGTTTGTTTATTCTATTAAATCCAGCTCCAACTATCTATTCAAGGGTACCTGATTGCCATTTCCAAGGACAGCAGCTCTCAACTTCAGATAGAGCTGAATTAGCACTTGATTGTCTTCTCCATCTGTATGTTAGTGTGTACTAGAATACTATCAACAGTAGACCAAGTATCGTTTCACATATCTTTTTAAAAGAATATCCGTCTGTATTGCAATGTAATTTATTTCCGCTTGCAGTATTAGTGAATTACCAATCACATGTATAAGACATTGAATATACAAAACATGGTTACTATAGTATATAGAACAAAGTTTTCACTGAATATTACATTATATTTGAGTGGGAGAGATAGGTTTCACCGATTTCTGCAGAGGTTTGGCCTATTGAATACTTTGCTATCCTGTTAACTAATTCTTAACTAAATCTGGTTACTCTCTAAACCATACAATCTGAAAATTTTTATTCATATATACTGGGTACAACAGTGAGCATACTGGTCATTGATAAGAGTCTAGAACATTTCTGAAATACTTGACAGATTAATACTAATAGTATATATTTTCAGAATCATTGTACATTTAATGCATCTGTGCTATTAGTATATAGATTAGTACTAAATATTATCTTATCCAGCTTGTTGATATTTGTATATTTAGAATTACAACTGTCCATTGTTGTAATTTTGTTATATTTTATGTTTATGTATATATCTATATATGTTGCATTATCTCTGATAACAGTAAATAGAGTAAGCAAACTCATTATTGATAATGGAATATATATTTCATGCGGTTGTGACTATTTGTCTAATTGCAGAAAGTATTCAAATGATCAATCTACTACAAAAATATGACTAGAAGCACCTGGAATTATATTTAGTAACCAAATCACTTCATTTATATTCTGCCAATATCAAGCTTCTAGACTGAGTTCAATTTGAAGTAATCAAATCTGTCAGCTCTATATAAACCACCCACATTATAGGACTTTCATAAATACAGATTGTATATTTTCTATCAATAAATATAGATCACAATCAATTCTACAAAATTCGTATAATTTATAGTTAGAACAGATATTATCAATATTCCACATATTATACTGGCTAGATAGGTAACAATGAATATATGATAAAATTGGTTTACTGGATTTCTACAGACTACCTGCTAAAGCAATATTGTAATATAGATACCAAGTCATTTTTAAACAATTCAAGATGTTCAATATGAATGTTTAAACTTGAAAGCTGGCTACTATAATACTATACAGTCAAATATTATACCAGAGAAAATAAAGTCAAAAAACAACTTCTTACTATGTGGATTTAATATAGTATTACAATATAGTTATACAGTTAGATTTCGAAATGTATTCTATAAACCCAGTTGTTAATAAGGTAAAACTATTTTATTGAAATATATATCAAAATATCAAGTTATAAAATACAATAAAAATATTATAATAATTTACAACATGTATCAATTTAAAATATCCCCAGTTGTACATGACAAGACAGTAGGAAATCAAATTCGGTTAATCAATTTGCAATGTATACTAACTTATACTATTTATATATAGCCAGCTTGTACTGTCAGTATAGATTTTGGAATAATCAGTACAAATAGAGTTGATAAATATATGCTAATAGACTTACGTTCTGTACTGTTGACAATATTGCATCAAACAAATAATATTAGGTGTGTTGAGAAGTGTTCTCAGAGTATCATTTTGCTGTAACCAGTACTTAGAGCGGATTTCATTAATAAACATTTCCCCAACTTGACGAAGATCAATTATAGAAGGAATATAATCCAGGAATTTACATTTAGATAGAACTTATACTTGAATTGATATTGAAATTACATCAATAATAGAGAATCAACAATACTATTTGGAAGATGATTACTGACAATATTCTATATTGAATAACCTTATAAAATTAAATGTTTTTGGCAATGATTAATTTTCAATATTATAGAAAATGAATTGGTAGAATAGAATGAAACATAAGACAATCTTGTCAACAGCATGTAGATAAGTACAATGTAGCAATTTGATTATATACAAGCAATTTCAGGTATTTGAGTTTGATAGAATATACTCTACTTGTTACTTATAGTGTTGTTATCTTTACCTTACTATTACTATTTCATTTACTTTACTACTGCTACTATGCAATATAAAGGTTAATATGTACCTGTTGCTCCTTATATTATTACTGAAGGCTATATTCAGTATGCAGAATAACCATCTTTAAGTGATTTCAGAACTTGAAGTTCATGCATAGAGTCAATATTTCTATATTAATAAGGTGTGTATTTAGTGTATTCAATAGTAATCTTTACAGAGACTATTTGCTTTCAGCAAGCCTTACTGGTATCGAATCACTCAAAGTGCACTTCTCAGAGATTCAATGGTACAATTCATTTTCAACATATTCTCAAAATTTGTTACAATAATAAATATTGCAGTTCCATATCTTTTAAAGTTTATAGTGGAAGAATCTTTTCCAGTAATGTCTAATCATGACTGACAATTTGTATCAAAAATCAGATTCATTGTCAGTTTAAAAAGACAGCAATATCTCTATGACAGTATATATATTTGGACCCACTAATTTGTACACCAACAAAGTTTCATTTTTACAACCAAATATTTACTTGATAAGTTTTACAGAAATACAATACTTCTATACGTACTAGCTATTGTAAAAATTGTGATTGTCAGTATAGAGAATACGGCTTAGCGATGTAGTAAGCCGCAAACTGTGATTTTTGATGTTTACTTCAAACAGACTCTGAACTCTAGTAGTTTTCTCTTGGTGAATATGTTGTTCCATTTTCTATGTCAGTAGTATACTTATGTTCCAGCACCATATTGAGTTGTTAGAAGACTTATTGTAGTCCAGTAGAATTGTGAATTGTAACAATTATCCAAAATAATGGCTAAGGAAAATATTACAAGGTATTTTGAAATCAGTATATTTACATTGGATATACTCATTGATAGCTAAGATGTTGAAATAGCTTATAGCTTGCTTTCCAGATCATGGAGACTTATAGTTGGAAAGTTGGAAATTAATTATCACAGATTTTGGTTATGATTAGCTCTATAAGTGTAGAATGCCATATACTAATTCTATGATCAACAATACAGTGTTGGCAAATACTTACTGAGAATTTACATGTTCAACCTTCAGGTAGTTAGCTTTTAAATGATATTACTCTGGTTGGGAATGCAAGTTGGTGCTTATTGTATAATAACAAAGAAGGTATAAATAACCTAAGAGTAACCCACAGCAGTATGTACCAGTGGCACTAAAATCTCTTAATGAATATTAAGTTGACATTGTGTCTTTTATTTACTGCTCCACCATCTTTATAAATAATTTGACTGTTATAGCAATACTACTTTTAAAGGTACTGAATCACCATTCCTATGTATTGCGCATACTGTATTATTGTATGTCATCAAGTTAATGTCAGTATACTCTCCATGTAAAAATCTATTGATGCAGTCGTCTCAACTATATGTTAATCTCAAGCTGCATTGAAGTACTGTATACACTGCAGGTAGATCATTTCAAATATGCCTTATACAGTTGTCTGGTCGTACTGCATAATCTTTCCTTGCTTATTTACTGATCTCAAATTCCCTTGGCATTCAACAATTACTGTTCCATTCTTTATTGTTTAATTACATTCCTTTTTCAGTTGTTTCTAGCAACATTGTTGTTTACTAATTACTTAGCATTTTAATAGTATGGATTCCACTTATTATTATATCATATTTTGTTATATAGATATTGGTAAAATACATTAGTGATTCAAAAAAAGTTGAAATTTAAAAATAATCCAAAACTATATAACTCAATCTATTGGATATCTTCTTGCAAGAAATTATTTCTATAATATATATTAAGGAAATTAGATTGGAAAGAATTAGCTTTCTCTTTGACTGGTATCATAATTACAGCTGCTATATTATTTTCAATGTCTATTTGTGATATGCTATTGCTTATGCAATTGGTAAACCCTTGATAAAACGATTTCCTTGCTTTCAGTATTTTCAATTCACTTTCTTTTCAAATTACCAGCTTTATATTACTTGATTAATATATTTCTATGGGCAATACATATTCAGCCACGGTTAATGTGTAGGTTAAAACGATTTAGTGTCACAGCCAGTTGATAGTTGCTAACAACGGTAACTGATATGGCAATAGTTTCATTGAAGTCTGCTAGATGTATTACTAATATGTCAAACAGTATGAAATCCAGATGTAGATAATGTTACCATTTAAAACAACTGATTAAATTCTTTCTAGAGTTTTCAGGTATCTTGCTGCTAGGCTTGATGTAATGAAATGTTCAGTTAGGTTATTTGAAAGCACTTTCATGTACTTCTTAATGGTCATAATAGTATCAAGCACTCCAAAATAATAGCTAATTGAGTTTAAAGTTACTTCATGATCACTGTTGAATAAAGCCAGCAGAGTTGTAAAATTTCAGAGCTACTAGGCCCACTTTTCTCATCTCCAAAATGAACATGGTATACCCTAAAGACAGAGGGATACTGTGAAAGAAAGAATATAAACTGCATATGAACTGATAAAATTAGATTAACGATCCAAAATATATACATTCAACTCAGATATTGTAATCTATATACAATGCACTATGTATTCCAATTTGAACAATCAGACTGTAAACATAAACAGCAAAAACTATCCAATCGATTATGATTGCACACAAAATATATAGATTGTCCGGTTGCTCCTATTGGTTTAATATATATCTCGAGTCATTTCCACAATATGAATACATCCCTGAATATTTGCAGCCCAATCATGCAAATCTTGATACATTATTGCATATGCCAACTTACCTATTGAGCGTCAGTATATAATTCACATTGATAGCGCATTTTATTCTAGTTTGACAGTGTCAATTGGCAAAGTACATAGAGACTGTTGACTGCACTATATATACATGTATTCATGCGCAGCTCATAGCGAGGCTTCCACAGACCCCTGCACCACTCACTGTTCATTGTCGTACAGTGTCAGTCCACACCTATCAGCCCATGTGCTTATGGCATGTGTACAGCTGGTGGGTCTAGGAGTGGACTGCCATCAGACTTATCATCTTCTGTACATATCCATAGGCTCTATGCATTAGTACAACACATATTAGGATACCTGGTGGATATACTGAGCCCTCTGTGTTGCAAAATGGCAACTGGTATTCAGCCGCTACATGTCGAGACATGGCTGCAGTGCCGCAAGATACAGGGTGGTTATCCTACAATTGCACATTAAGTGTGAGGCAACTACATGTCAGGTGAACCGTGAATTTATTGAAGTAGAAAATGCCACTGGAAGAAGAATGGATATTTTGTGACAGCACACTGGGTGTACTGTGACTATAAGTCAAATCCACACTAATGCTATCAATATTCCGAATGGGCATCATATGCTGGTATTGGTATATTGACTAAATTTTTTCATGAACAATAGCACAAAGGTAAATGGAGTACTGGTAAAACTAGAGCACAATCGTTAGAGAGTGGCAGTAGTCTTTATGAGCTATAGTACCATTTCCAGTGCAGCAATGGTAAAATGGTCAAAGAGTTGCAGCAGTCAGTGAGGGCAAATGTATGACATTCAGTGGAACAATGGCACAATGATCATTGACCTCTGGTGGCTAGACAGGGTCTGCATGAGCTATGGTACAATTAAATTAACACTCATATATATGCTGTTACTGATGAATACAGTACATTTAGCAGCATGTCTAGTCTATTGGCCAAACCATAACCCCATCCTGCAAACCACAATTCCATTCATTTAACAATCCTATGGACACTGCCCTTGTGAACCTTACTAGCAATACTATACCAGCTGCCATTCATTCCACTGTAAACTAGTCAACATGCGGCATATAACATCGGGTATACTATGTTATCCTACAGATAATGAACCTCACTCAGAATTATCTGAGTCTTGCTGTACCTCTAAAGCAGCATGACTGTCCTTTTTATTGTCGTTTTCCTCTTATCTCTGGAATGCTGTTAGTTTCAGAAAGTGGATACTTTGAATCACATTTCCATTGTGTTATGTTATATCTAGAACCTTATGTCTGATTAAGCTCATGGTAATATCTTATGATTCCAGCATTGTGTACATGCCATCCCACATCTTCTAATATGTCTTGTATGTCGCTACATTGGTCATTGATTCTGCAGCTGCCATTGGCATTTTCACTGACCATCAGCATTTGTCGAGTTCAAAAGCAGCCCTAATACAGCCTTGGCAGTGGCAACCCAGGTGTTGAGGTGTCACTGGAGAGTGGTTGCTATTAGACAGATGCACCCAAGTGATATTCGTGCTAGAAAGTGCAAATCTTGGACACCTAGGGATTTGTTTGCTTGGAAAGAACAGTGGTAAATGGAGATAGAAATCTAACTGCTAACATATGGCCCCTTATGAGTCTACTGATACATATTGGAATTGTTCCAGCCAGTGGATGTATGATATCTTCCTTTGCATCTTGCTTATCCAGGATATATCATTTTGTATTTTGTAGCCAGCAGACCTTACCCTGCCTCAATGAGAATTCTGTCTCCAAGAGTTGGCATGTCTGATTGACATTTATGCTAATTTACAAGACAGCAGTACATTGCACAGCATTGTGAAATTCTCTGATCTGCAGCTGGTGGTTAACATTGATATGAAGAGAGTCTAGGGGACTTGTCTAGGCCCCAAATTCAAGCACTGGTTGTTGGGAAACACTGTGTTCAAATGCTGCACAATATGTAGATTTTAGCCCAGACAGTGGTAGCTATCACATCTGCATTTGCTGGGAATGGGTTATTGAACAATGCCTGCCACCAGATCATACTGAAAGCCTGTGCCATCACATCTCTACTTGGTTGTTCTATATACTGGTTGATACCTCTGGACCAATATCCTTGTTGTGTCATTTTGTCCTCCAATGATTATGAACAAGTATGAGCTGCAGTGCATTTCTACTGGGAGCTCTGAGGGCTTGATTACAATATCACAGGTATCCAGGCTTGCTTACTAGAATAATAGCTTTATTGGGAGCAAACTGCACTCAATGCGGGTATTGACAGGGGATTAGACACCAATGTTAAGGATATGGAGGATAACAAGATGCACCTTGGGGCTGTGCTGAGTTAGTTCAGCTGTGGTGGTTCTTTGCAGCGGTCAGCAAGTGTCCAGTGTCAACTATCTACGTTGCAGCTTTTTGAGTGGAAAGAAACCAAGCTTCAGAAAAGTTCATCGTTGGTATTGTGGAAATTGTCTGGTACCTCTGGGAGTTTATCATTTGGATGCGTATTTACCTAGTGGGTTAGATTCCAAATATGTATGACAACCAGGCTACAGGATGTAATCTTACCATCTGCTGAGAATAGGACTTGGATAACCAGCATAGGGTTTTAGTATACTCATCTTTGCATCCAGCAGAAGGGATTTCTTTCTCACCTTCCCTATTATCCTTTTCCTTGAACAGTTTCATCCAATGGCTGGTGGTTTGTGTTTCGGCCATGGTACTGCTCCAAGATATCTGAGTGTTGCTTCCTGCCATTTCAATGTGATTGGGTAAGGTGTATTGAGAGATAATCAAAAGAGAAAGGAGGAAGAAGGGAGAGTGTTCTGCACAGTACACTCATCATAGTGCATGTGTCAAGTTGGAGTCTGGACTTTCCTCATTTGGTAGTGATTCTCCATAACCTAAATTCTGTAAGGCAAAGATTTTAATCCAGATCTCTTTGAATGAAATTCTTCTAGATGAAAACGTATATCATGAACCTTAATTCCGCTGGATGAAGACTTTGAGTTGGATATCTATAACTGCAATTTTACCAGGTGAATACTTAGATCACTATAACGACAATCTTGTGGGATTAAGTCTTGCACTAATATCTTGATAACCAGTATTCTGCTGGGTAAACAATGTGACTTCTGCAACTATGTTTCTGCTGGATAAAGACTTTGATCCAGATCTCCATCGCTTGAATTCCTCTGGCTGAGCTTCATTGAGATTTCTACACTCTGACATTCACAGCAAGAATGTTACCGGCCACTCGTAGTAATGCGGAAACCATTGGGGAATAGTACAATCAAATTGATATGGAAGAAATGCAAGATTCAAGTAAGGAAAGTTAATCCACATGACGATATTCAACTGACCATAAACAGTATAAGACAACAACACAGTCAATACCAAACCATGCAGATAATTGAAAAACTGCCCCAACATTCATGACAAGCAGGAATACCATATGAAACTGACAAAACACCATCCAAATGACCCAAACTGCTTCAGTTGATTGATGACTAGCAGAAAACCTTATAACAGCCTGTGGAATATGAACCAATAATCCTAACTCCAATGGTACATGAACCAATTGATAATCCCACAGTCAATACTACCAACAAGTGGAGGTTTATGAACTGGGTGAATGTTGTTAACTGCAGTCAGCAAAGGATCCATCTAACTGAGACCAGAAGCCTCCCTCTATTGCCATTGGGAATTGCATGTGGCAACATGACCGGATTCATGTCAGCTGCATCTCCGGAATGTCTGAACCAAGTTGAAATATCCTTGTTTCGCTTAAGGAAAGCCAATTTTTCCAGAGGCAAGGTATGTGAAAGCCCACTGGATGTATATAATTGACTGATGTATGTTGCACCAGGCCAGTCCAATAGACTCACGGCCTGCATCTTTGGCCCCCAAATAGTTCCATGAGATTACTGGAAACCCAGAATCTCGACAATATCCTCATCATAATAGCCATATCTGGCACAGTTGGCAACATTAATCTCATGGTGGTATCTGATCGGCCAATCTACAGGAGGCCAAACTGGAGGAAGCCAAACTGCAGCAGGTTAAGGGGGATCAGACACACCGAAGCAGGCCACACCGTAGTACACTCAACCACAGCAGGCCAATCTGGAGATGATCAAACTGGTGGTGGCAAATCCAGAGCAGATTAAACAAAAGGCAGGCAAACCAGAGGATGGGAAACCTGAGGAGGTCAGGCTGAATGACAGCAATCTGGAGACCTGGAAACCAGACGAGGGATAACTGGAAGAGGTCAAACTGCATGGTGGGCACACCAGAGGATATGGCATGACCTGATGGCAAACTGCTGCTGTAACAACAGCCACAAGAGTAGAATTGGCCGCAGGAGTTGAATTGAGAATGGCAGTAGCAATGACTATGGGAGTAGAATCCACCGTGGGAGAAGGATTAGCAAAGGGTGTGTTAGTGGAATAGTCAGGGGACACAGGTTCGGGTTGTCAAGAAGGTCGCAGTTGTTAAGAGTGTCCCTGTTGTAGAAAAGGTGGCAGTTGTGCAGGAGGTCTCTAGGTTGTGGGTTGCTTAATAGTTGGCTGGGGGTGTCATTGGTCCTCTTTCATTTCTGCTGGCTCTTTTAGGCCAACTCCTCCAAGATATGCATCAGTGTCTACTAGACTGCCTCCTCCCCATGTTGGTCATTCCAATGTTTGCAATTTCTTTGTTTGGCACCAACCTTCCACACATCACAGAACTGGGTACAACTGGCGAATTCAAAGACTTTCTCAGCAGTCACCACTTGGCAGTCGGCTGACCTCAAGGGTATCTGCATTTTCCTGCCAACTTTCCGGCATTCCAGCACTCCAAATCAGTGCTTGCCATGATTCAAGCTGAATACAATTATACCACCACATCTGCCGATAGCCTTGGACCCAGCAGCCAAGACTGTGTGATATTCCTGGTTGGGAGTGTGGATTGTGTGGTGATCTCGATGGTCAGTGTTACCACAGTTGGAAGATTCCAGATATGAGAACTACAAGTTCCGTCACCACATCATTTTGATAGCTCTTGGGCAACTATCAGTAGTGTTAGAAACGTGTCTGGGTAACCTGCCAGCAGTCCCAGTTTGGACTGCAAATACGGTTCCATTTGGTCCATGATGCATCCAAAAGCCCGACCTGCTGCAGCTTACCGGGCCAACCCGAATTCGTACCTATCAAAGTACAGGGTTTGCTGTAATTGGCCACAGATGTTGGTTACAATTTTAAGTTCTGTATTATGGGTTTTTCGATGTATGATGGCATTCAGATATTCTACTGATAATCCCAAAATGTTGACTTTGGTACGGCATTATCCTTTGTCCGTGTACTGGCCACCTTTATAATCAACACAAAGAGAGAAATGCTCCCTACCGTATCCTGAAAATGAGTATCGATGGAGTGTCACCAATGGTTGGTCTTACATGATGGGAAATCTGAGTTGTGATTGGTTGGTGACATTTATTAATCAAGTAGTGACCACCTATACATGCAAAAAAGGAAGGGACATGCTCCCTGCCCCATTCTGAAAATACGCGTCAATGGTGCATCAACGATATTTGGACTTGTGAATCAGATAATCATTATGGAACATTGTTGCTCTTAAACATAATGGCATTATTGCCTGCCTTGATACGCAAAAATGGTAGCGACGACATTGCTACTGTCTCCCAAAAGTGAGCATCAACGGAGCATCAACAATTCTTGGCCATGCATCATGGTTATTCAGAGCACGAGGTGGCCATTATTGTCTATATATGACATTTTGACCGCTGTTGTTGGATAAAACCCTTATGCAAATGTAGTGGCAGCTTGGTCAATGAAATATGTTGTTACTGTCCGGGAGCCTGTCGTGGCAATATCTCTACCTTATCTGCCTATAACAGCTGCCAATGCCTTGGATATAGATGTGTGCGATCAAGTACCACATAGATTGCCCAAGATGCAAGATCAAAACTGGTTAACAGGCCATTGACGTATGTTCCAAGATGGGGCAGGGACCGTGCTGCATTTGTCTGTGCGCATAAAGATGACCGATACAATCACTATAAATAAGCAGTACCAAATCACTGCTGAATTTCCCAATTTAGATGACCAACAATCGTTAACCCTCTGTTGACCCTCATGTTCAGTATGGGGCAGGGAGGGTGTTGCTTTCTCATTTGCCTGTAAAGGCGGGCAAAACTCTCATTATGTACCTCCACTACCAAATCACGTCTTGAATACTTTACATATAAGACCGGAAATAGTTGATGCTGCGTTAACGCTTATTTTCACGAGATAGTAATAATGTCGTTGCTCCCATTATTGCCCATCAAGGTGGCCAATAATATCATTATGCTGACATGCAACAAAGTCTCTTATTAATTACATGCTTTACAAGTCCAGAAATCGTTGACACACTGTTGTCACCTATTTGGCCATGAGTGTATCTGCAATATGCAATCACATGAATTAGCACAGTATGTCATTAGTCGTGATTTGGCAGCCTTTCATTCATCTTCATGTGCTTTCTCCCTTATGAAGAAATCGTTCTTTAACAGTACATATAAAGATACTCCCTAAAATATACATTAGAGTGTCCGCTAATTGTAGATAATTATAAACTCTAAAACACCGTTTCTTTCGGTCAATGCTCATTGTCAATCGCAGGTTCACACAATACACTTCTCTCATCAGTATAATGGATGTTACCTGCATTACCATACAGCAGTTAGTGTACTAACCACTGGATGTTCCTTCCTCAGTCAGCAAATCTGGATCAAAGTCTGTATCATGCTGGCTATCCTGGGAATACACATCAAGATTGACAAAATCAGCACTTGGAACAGAAGTATGTGGATACATCTATCCAGGTGGCAAATTGTTGATTTGGGAAATTTGGGCATTCTCATTGTCACCAAGTAGCCCAGCTGGCATTGGAAATGCACATGGTATTGGTTCAGGTGTCTGCTGGCTGTATTGGTCTGGTGGAGATACACCCATTTCTTTGTGCCTTCAGCATGTCTGCGGATTCACTGCTGTGCAATGTTGGCAAGGAATGTAGCCATCCGTGTGGTTTTCATGAAGCGTTGCCGGGTGTCATCATATCACAGCTTTCACCTTCCATTGCAGAGGAAACTCAACTTACCACTACCTCTCTTTTTGCCCTTCGGCTCGAGGTTTCTTGAAAAGCTATTGCATTATCTCCGTTGCAGTGCGCACAAACCCTTCTGTGTTCATTGTGGTCACATTCAGAGCAAGGCGCATGTCAGACTGTTCTAGCTGTACCTGACCTCCTTGCCTTGCCATGGTAGCAGACATGTTGAAAACATACAAGAAATTAGTTGCTTCTAAAAATGAGATTCGGCTATTACCTCCACACTCTATATTTCCGTAACATCCTGTAAGGTGTTCAATGCCTGTTTAGACCATTCCCAGGGACAGTAATCTTGAAACTCATCCGGGCAAATCCCAGAGCTCACAGCAGCATAGTGATCGATTTCACAGAGAGTGCGGACAGATGGCTTGGTTGAGCATCGATGTTTTGCATTATGGGCTGCAATAAATTGGTCACGTACTTCCCTACGTATACATGGTGAACGTTATATGGTTAGTTGGCACCCATCATCAATGATACGCATATTCTAACATCCAACCGCAATCAGCTGTAATCCTTGCTGTTTGCAGTTTTACAGACTGTTTTTAGATGTGTGGCCTTCGTTATATGTGTAGTCGCAGCATTGGCAGCATCGCAGTGGACTCACTGGTGGCTGCGTGGTTGTTGTGTCCTAGCATGTGATTAATCCAATAAAGTGTCCATTGTTTTGCTTGATTTGGATTTGCTCTCACCGGGCTGAGGTGTTTGTGTAGCGATGATTTGCTTGTCTGGATAAGGAGAGGAAGGTGATATTGAAAAGAAGTTGGAAGTCCGGAGGAATATATAGTAAGCTTCACGTCAAAATGTAATCAGAAATAGGCAACTGTCACATCCTACTCAAGATGAATCATACCATGTAAAGCTGTAGGTTGCAGGGGTTTGCAACCATCCCGTAATTTGCTGTAACACAGTCCAATGTTGTGTGTTTGTGTTCAGCGATGTATACTGGTGAATGACAGCCAAAACCTCATGATTGTCACATGTAAACAGGAAATTCTTCGATGGAAAAGACATCTGGTGATGATTGTCCCAAGCCATCCCAGTGATTTTATATGAAACTGACACTAATACCCAAGTCATATTGTACAGTTAGCATAACTATTCCTCATTTGGTGTTGGTTAACACGCGGATATTGCTTTGTTCATGTTGATCAAATGTACCATCCTTGAGATAAATGATGTAGCTTGCCTCCATGTTATCCATATCTTGCAACATCCAACATCCTGCCCAACAACAAAGGCAATACAAAATACAACGGTCAACACTCTGAAAAAGAACATGTCGCCACTTCCGGCAGGCAAATACAGCCAATCAACAAAGCTGTCGCCTCGATGACATTATGATGTAAATAAAGGCAACTGCGGCTTGGAAGTTTAAAGAGTCACAGCCCTTGGGGCAATCTGCAGCTTGCGATCCTACATGAAGCTTGCAGTGGAGAAAAGACAAGAAAGGCACTTTTTGAGCTGCGAAGAGAAAGAGCGATGGATTGAGTATTATGGGGATTGAAAAATTGCTGTGGCAAGATAGCAAGTTGATGACACAGAGGCAGCAATAGAGCAGTAGCAGGAAGATATGACAAATGTAGGAAACACAGAATTGGCAACAAGAAAGCCGGAAGAATCGTTTAAGGAAATGCTGAGTGCTATCAGAGATAGTGTTAGCAACCATTCCAAACCACCAGGTCTTACCACATGAAAACCCGGACCATTGCAATTGGGCCAGTTCTACCAGCAAAAACCGGCATTTCAACATCACAAGATTGCCTCTAATTAAGTGTCTGAGTTCTGATCGTATCGTGAAATGATCAATACGTAACTTGTGCAGTTTTATGCGCTATTTCACCTCCCGATTTCAGATATGTCATCCGACCAATATTTGTTGAGTCGCAATTGACAACACGTGATTTTCCATTCATATTTGGCCTCATTTCATAATAATTCAACGAATACTGGTTGGATTGCAAATCTGAAATCGGGAGGTGAAAGAGAGCAGAAATCTGCAAAATTTGCATATTGATCATGTCACGATATGATCACAACTCAGATACTTATTTGGGGCCAAAGTTGAGCCAAAGTGGAAAGAACCATAAAATTGAGCCACTGTGTTGTTCCACCATGGCAATAACCCACAGGTTTCTGTCCAGTCCAGGTAGCAACCCCGCCAGGACGAAGCGGGTCAGGTTTTTGGCCGGGTCTGGAAATGAATCAAACCCAACAGCCTGCCAAAAACCCCACCACTGGCGGGTTACTCTGACGTGTTGCTAATACTAATCAGGGACAGTGTAAGTGATCTTGCTAGTTCTGGCGATAAAGAGGATGGGGAAGTTGCAGACAATGATGAAGAAGAATCAGAGCTGGGCCAGCTGTGCAAAGATGACGAACCCGGCTGGGTAACATGCAGAATCTCCAAAATTGTACACCACTGCATGGAAATATATCCGGACATAAATGTAGCGCTGGACAAATTAACGCAACGAGGATAAGAGTACCCGGCCAACCTCTTCGCGAGAAGAGATAAGAAGCACCTGATGGCTGAATTTATGATTCCGGATGTCATTAAGCCCGAAATAGATAAAGTTACAGCAGTACCTACCGCTTCAACATTTGGAGAGCATTTGGAGACTCTGGATATCCATCCCGGGATATGGCAAATCCAACAAGGTTCTGGTCGACCAGTCAGTAGTCATATGAGGTTTGGTTCCGCGAAACCACAGTCACACAAATACATGGTGGCTCTTGCACCCAACACAGGGCCCAACTTGTCACCAATTAAACAAGTAAAGCCTGTTGAACCCGTAAGTGTGTACCCTTGCACATGGCCACCCTGGCTAATTACAATACAGATATCGGATTCTGACGAAATACTGGTAACGGCTCGTGCATCCCTGCAGGAAGAGATCGTCAAATCGCTATTTTTCATACCATACCTCTTGTAAATGTAACTTGTGAACTTATTGTGCTACATATCCACATTTCCATGATTTCAGTAACCAAAATGTGAGACATGATAATTCGTCTGTGCATGTGAAAGGGTCATATGCATCATGCTACAGTGCTTGATTCCAAATCAGTCTGATAGATGAGAAACAAACTAAATATCAACTTACCTGTAACTAGTATTAGCAACAGGTCAGGTCAATTCGCCAGCAGTCCGGGTTTGGACTGGAAATACCCTTTCGTTCATTTCCAGACCTGTCCAAAAACCCGACCTGCTCTGTCTTGGCAGTGTTGTTACCTGGATAGGACAGAAATCTCCGGTTTTTTGGCCGGGTTTATTTTACAGTAGAGCCTCATTTTCGCAAACTCAGATCTTTTGTTCCAATTAACTATTCGAGTATTGATTGTATCCCAATATGATATACATGTGAAAGATGCTGTTTTACATGTTTTATCTCCTCCTCTTCTTCAATTTGCGATCCGATCAATTTTCGGCATTATTTGACAGCAACTAATCGAATTGTGCTCGGATCGCACATTGATTAATGGGAGGTGAAAGAGAATCTCAAACCGCATCTTTTATGTATATATCATATTGTGACACCATCCAAACTCAAATACTTAATTGTTATCAAAGTTCTGAGTTTGTGACAATGTGGAACCGGCCTAAAAACTGCTGGTTCAGTGAGGTTCCTGATTTGTGATGGGGTGAAACCCGTTGCAATAGTGCCAGTTCGATTCCAACCTGGACCTGGAACTGAACTGCCAATTTGCAACCATTGCTAACACTACCTGTTACTGTAAAGAGAGAAACCAAAATCTACATTTGTCACGAAATTTACTCAAAAATTTTCAGTTAGTGATGCAATATCCGTCATAGAAGAAGTGGTCAGTGCACAATATGAATTCGTACGATTGCCAACCATCATGGTGAATTCATGTATATGTCCACCTGGACAATTGTGCACTCCGACCTGGTGCACATTGTCGAGATCATGAACATTGCTTATGGTATATTATGGACATCCAGGAGATGGAGCAAGAGAAGGAATTCAGCAGAAGTCGGGCTGTATTGATCAAAAACTAGGAAATCGATCGGCATTCAGTAAGTTGCCCACCAAAAGTGCTGCAATGTGCCAGGGCTATGTCATACAGGACTCAGATAACATGTAAAAAGGTGAATTAGAAATTGCGAGGCCATGAAGCTTTTGGATGCAAATGATTATACATAGAAATGATATATTGGTTGTCAATAATGAGTATATGAATTTTTGTATCCTGTTAATGCGCATACAACGACTGTTGGGATGTGTTCACTGTGCGCTTCAATGAAGTGTCAATGATTTTTAGTTTGTCACTTTCTGCAATCAACAGGTTGCATAGCTGCATTCTTTCAAAGTAATAGTATCGGCTATATTCAAATGGAAAATGGCATGCAACACACTTATTGCCCCTTCCTAAAACAATTGTTAACAATTTTTCGTCATTCCTCCTGGATAAGCCAATGGCTTTGCAATAACCTAAACCCATAATCAATGTAAAGGATTCCTCACTGTATCACAATGCTAGAGATGATATAGCTACCACCTAAAAATCACAGTCAATGGAGCATCAATGATGATTGGTTATGCATGGTGAATAACTCAATGGCTGTCGAATGACATTAACCTATAATGGATCTATTGGCCACCATTATAGGTACAAATGTTGGTGATGATGTCACTACTACCTCCTAAAAGTGATTGTCAATGGAGCATCAACGATTTTTAATCTTGCATGTTGGACAATCCAAGGGCGGTGCAATGACTGTGATTCATAATCAATGTATTGGCCGCCATTATGGGTAAAAAATTCTTTTGAGGATCTTGCTACCACATCTAACAAATGAGGATCAATGAAGCATGCATGATTTTTGGTCTTGCATTGTGGATAACTCAACAGCTGTGCATTGACAGTAACCTATAATGGAAGTATTGGCCGTCATACTGGGCAAAAATGCTAGCCACGATATCACTACCAGCTTCTATAAAGAAGCATTTAGGTGGCATCACCAATTGTTGATGCTGCGCTATGGACAATCCAAGCGCTGTACAAAACATTAACTCATTCCAATGTATTGGAACACATTATAGACTAAATTAGTAGCATTGACCTCGCGACTGTCTCCTAAAAATCTGCCCCAACCAAGTGACACCAGAGCATCAACGGAGCGTAAAGGATGTTTTGTTACACATCGTTGATAATGGAACGGCTGAGCAACCGCATTCACACAAAGTTAACTTATTGGCTGCACCTATTGGTAAAAAAGATATTGACGATCTCACTACTACCTTCTAAAAATTTTTGTCAATGGCATCAACAGTTTGTGTGGTGGCTCAGTCAGCTACACAGCAATGAGCTGCATTTTATCATTTCTCAATTGGGATTTTAATGGTCCATCTTTTCAATATGTTGTCATAGACGCCTTGGCGACTATGCATGCAAGATCTCACACATTATAGTATTTTATTGTTCGTAGTACTAGAGTCAATATTGAAGAATCAGCAGTCTACTGCGCGATAACAAAACGTTTGACAGTCAATCAAGCCGTATTACACAGATTGAAATTCCTACGGCTATGTGGAATTCGAAATCTTTAAATACATCGTGGCTAGATGTTGTAAACTCTTCCAAAAACCAATGTATCTGTGTTTGTGATTTGAATGACCGTACTTGCCAAATCATATTCGATGCTTGGTGGATATCTATAAATGAGGTCTTTGAACATCCAATCATTGGGAATAATTCTAGACTTGTGCCTTTCTCGTGATTCTATTTACATTCCAGAATTGAGCAGACTGGTAGACCTGGCATCATATGTATTGTTTGTCATCACGTTCTTCGATATCCATTAGAACATGGGACTAGCTAAATACGGAATCAGTTATTACCAAAATCGCATATCGCACAGTGAAACGAATTAACCCAGTCTGAAGGTTCTAAAGTGACTGGTTCAAAGTTTGATAAAACAGCTTTGGCTTTACTGAATAGACAACAAACTCAAGGAATTACTATAGTTAGTTCGCAATGCAAATTCATATTGGACATTTCGATCCTATCCATAATTACTGGGTCGACAGACAAAATGCTCCAAACTCGGATCTAAGGACTTTGTAAGTTCCAAATTTCACCAAAACACCTGGAATTGTTACCTTATGTTAGGCATTTTTTCAACTTGTATTCCATGGAACCCTATATCAAACCTCAAGCTACAATAGTGATTAAATGTATTATAGAGTGAGCTCGTGCTACCCTCCACCAGCACCCATAACAATATGTGCCAGATGGAATACTCACTGACAGTGGATGCAGTTAAGAAGCAATTGTCATTAACAAATAAAGTCAGCTTAGCTTTGGACAGGTGGACATTAATGAATAAACTAGCCATAATGTCAGTCATTGCTTACTATGTGAATTGCAGTTGGGTATTGGAAGAAGGTCAAGTTACCTCTCATGAGGTCGATAGCCACTCCTGTTTCTATTTTCATAGCTAAATATGAATAGATGGTTGAGGGTCAACATACGGGACCAAGGTTATCCATACATTTGAACGAAGTTCTTGATCGTTTAGAGCTTACTGACAGCCGTTTACTCTGAATTACAAGAGATAGCACTTCATCAAATTACCCAATGATGCGGAAACTACAGTCAACACTTGAGGCCTGCAGAACCTAGTGGCCTGCATTGCGAAACTACATAACATGCATGGTGCACACATTCAGCTATCATTGGGTGCGTTCATGAGAAGTCTCAGTGCAAAAGGCTGCACTAAGTCTTGGAAAGCCCATGAGCACAATCAGCAATTTCGAGAGAATCAAAGCATTGACATTGGGAAGAGTCAAAGACTTCGACAAGAGGGTAATGTAAGAATCAACAAGGTGTCTGCCAAGAGACCAGGTTTAGCAAAGATAACTGAGAAAGAACGTAGTTCAAGACATTTTGAAAGTCCTGACTGTGACCTGCATGCTGCAGCAAATGCATGCTGGATAGATTGTGCTGACACCTGGTTATGGAAATGAGTTAATTCACTGACAACATGCCAATTCATGAATTGCAGTACTACATATTGTGGATGCAGATACATGGTGGAATTTCATATTCAAGTTGCTTGAGCAAGCCTACCAGTGACTAGAATTCACCCGTGATTGGCTCCAGAATCGAAAATGCAGTATTTACTAGGCACTGTTCACAACACAGAATGAATGGACCATTGTCAAGTATGTCCTGGAAGTTTTAAGGCTATTTCGATACTGGACTCCCTGAATGTCGAAACACCGTACAGTTACTTGGCATAACGTTGATACTGTAGACAATGACATGTTTGATCATATGAATGACATTATGTGAGTTTTAGCTATGAAGAAGACTCAATGGAAGGAAGACTTACACTTCACCATGAAGTTTGCATAATCGACGCCATCCAAATATGATGCTGAAGATACTCGAATAACCGGTCTGCATCTCATTTCAACACACACACTTCATCCTGTCTGCCAGGTGCGATCAATTCGGAAGTGGGACAAGTGAATGGATATTAATCCTAATAACGAGACTTCTTGTACTACCCTATACTAATAGGCCCCTCTGATGTATGTGTAGATCGAATACTGTGCCAAACATGGATGATTGGCAGTCAATATACCAGAAAACGTACCAAGTAACAATCTGTTCCCCTCCGGACCAGTTTTTGGATCTGGTCACTCTTATTTTGATCTGTATGATTTGTCCAGCAATGATGACCATTACTTAGCACCTGAAAATGTGGCTGAAACTAGACACGGACAAAGCAATTATGCAGAACGCATGTCACCTGCCGCAAGGCTCTATTCGAGTTCACCGCCTGAATCATCAAAGAACTGAGGGGACGTTAATGTGAATCATAATAATTACCACTCCGACCTAATGACGATTTGCAGTCCATATTGGGTGCCCGATATCATCAACTAGTGTTAGGAACGGTTCATGACTGTTGCTTCGTGTCCAAGCCCGAGTTAGAACCAAACCTGTGCCAAATTGGCGATCCGGGTCATCAATTGACTTGAACTGTGGATTTGGTTACAGTTTAATAGAAATCTCCCGACCTGTCTGAATCAAGCGGGTCGTCAGTCAGTTGTCCAGCGGGTCTATCTGTAAATATGTATAACATGGTTACCTGTACAATTTGATAATAGTACTGAATCCACATCGATTATTTGACATCTAGAAATCATATTTTGCATGTTTTGCTGGTTGCAATTTCGATAATATTTGAATTTGTGATTTTCCTTTAATATATTGTATTTTTGAATATAAAGGAGGTCAATTTTTCTATTATATGCTCAAATATCCATGCAATGTCATCATTACCCAATATGCATCACCAGAAATTGATGACGCTTAGTTGATACTCAGTTGACTGTCATTTTCAGAATGGGGTAGTGACCATGTTACTTTCTCTTTTGCCTATAATGGCTACCAATATGTTGGTTATGGATAACAGTGAGCAAATCACTTACCAATTATCTTACTTACAAGACCAAAAATCGTTCAGGCTGAATTGACACTCATTTTCAGAATAGAGCAGTGACCGCATTGCTTAATCTTTTGCTGGTAAAGGCTGCCAATATGTTGGTTACACATAACAGCAAGCATATCCCTTTCCAAATACCTTACTTGCATTGCCAAATATTATTGACGCTCTGTTGAGGCTCAGTTTCAAGTGGTAGCAACATTGACACAGACTATATTGCATATAAAGGTGGCCAAACTTCTATTATGGGTAAATGCCGTAGTACAACCCTGGGACAATACAAGATGCAACAACCAAAATTGTTGACGTTCTGCTGATGCTCTGTTGACACTCTGTTGATGTTCTGTTAACGCTCTGTTAACGCTCTGTTGATGCTCTGTTGACGCTCGGTTCACACTCGATTGATGATGTGTTGACTCTCATTTTTAGGTGTAGCAACATCGACACTAACCATATTTCCCTTAAAAACAGCCAATACTTCAATTATGGGTAAATCCCATAGCACAGCCCTTGGATTATACAAGATGCCACCCCCAAAATGGTTGGCGCTCGGTTGGTGCTCTGTTGATGCTCTGTTGATGCTGTTTTGACCCTGTGCTGACGCTCTGTTGATGCTCTGTTGATGTTTGGTTGACCCTCTGTTGACACTCTGGTGATGTTCGGTTGACGCTCTGTTGACACTCTGTCGGCGCTCTGTTGACGCTCTTTGGACTCTTTGTTGACACTCTGTTGACACTGAGTTGACGCTCTGTTGACACTGTGTTGATGCTCTGTTGACGCATATTTTGAGGTGTAGTGACATCAACACTAACTATATTACCAATAAAGGCGGCCAAATTTTGATTATGGGTAAATGCCATGGCACAGCCTTTGGATTATACAACATGCAGCACCCAGAATCGTTGATGCTGTGTTGACGCTCTGTTGACGCTCATTTTTAGGAGTTGCGACATCGAGGCTAATCATATATCCCACAAATGCGACTAATACTTCACTTATGGGTAAATGCCATAGCACAGGACTTGTATTGTACAAGATGCAATACCCAAAATTGATGATGCACTGTTGACACTCTGTTCACGCTCTGCTGATGATCATTTTGAGGTGTAGTGACATCGACACTAAGTATATTATCAATAACGGTGGCTAATACTTTAATTATGGGTAAATGCTGTTGCACAGCACATGGATTATGTAAGACGCAACACCCAAAATCATTGACGCTCTGTTGACGCTCTGTTGATACTCTGTTGATGCTCTGTTGACGCTCTGTTGACGCTCTGTTGACGCTCTGTTGACACTCTGATGATGCTCTGTTGACGCTCTGTTGACGCTCTGTTGACGCTCTGTTGACGCTCTGTTGACACTCTGATGATGCTCTGTTGACGCTCTGTTGACGCTCTGTTGACGCTCTGTTGACGCTCTGTTGACGCTCTGTTGACGCTCTGTTGACGCTCTGTTGACGCTCTGTTGACGCGTATTTTTAGGTGTAGTAACATTGACACTAATCATACTGCCTATAAAGGCAGCCAATACTTCGATTATGGGTAGAAGCCATAGCACAACCCTTGGATTATACAAGATGCAATACCCAAAATTGTTGACGCTCTCTTGACGCTCATCTGTAGGTATAGGGATATCGACATTAACCATACTGCCCCTAAAGGCAGCCATTACTTCGATTATGGATAAACATCATATCACAGTCCTTGAAAAATACAAGATGCAACAGGAAAAATTGTTGATGCTCCATTGACACTCTATTGACTCTGCATTGAAGCTCATTTTCAGAATGGGGTTGTAACCATGTCACTTACTCTTTAGCTGATAAAGGCTGCCAATGTATTGATTATGGTTAACAGCGAGCAAATCGCTTCCCAATTGAATTACTTTCAAGACCAAAGATTGTTGACAATCCATTGACATTCACTTTAACACTGGGGCTGCTACTGTATCGCTTTCTGGTGTGCCAATGAAGGCTGCCAATACATTGATTATGTATAACAGCAAGCAAATCACTTCCCAATTAACTTACTCACAGGACCAAAAATTGTTGACGCTCCATTGAAGCTCATTTTCAGAATGGGGCTGTTACCGTGTTGCTGCCTCATTTGCCGATGAACTCTGCTATTGTCTTAATTATGGATAATAGCGAGCAAGTAGCTTCCCAATTGAGTTGCTTACACATCCAAAAATTGTTGATGCTTCTTTGATGCTCATTTCCAAAATGGGGCTGTTACGGCGTCGCTTTCCAATTTGCCAATAAAGGCTACTAATTTGTTGGTTATGGATAACAGTGAGCAAATCGCTTCCCAATTATCTTACTAACAAGACCGAAAATGGTTGATGCTCCGGTGACTCTCATTTTCAGCATGGGACTATGACTGTGTCACTCTTTCTTTTGGCTATCAAGGCTCCCAATACGTTTGTTATTAATAACACCAAGCAAATCGCTTCCAAATTAACTCACTTACAATATCAACAATCCTTGATGCTCAGTTGAGTCTCATCATAAAGATGTCCTAACTGTTGTTGTATGGTCAATAATTTTGTAGAAATAATCATATAGCCATTATTGACAGCAAATGTATCATTTCTAAGAATACTCAGTTGCATTCAAAAGCATTGTGGGGTCCCATTTTCTGATCCACTGATACACAGGTTCTCTGAGAGATGGATAATGTAGTGCTGTCACATTCCAGTGCTTTCTGCTGGCAATTTACCACATGTAGATCCATACACTAATTTGTCATTACTATAGCCCAACTTTCTCACTGTGCCTTATCCAGTTTCCTCTCCTCAATTTCCATAACCTACCATAAGCAATTTTCAAAATGTTGACCATGTGCACCAGGTCTGAACACAGAGTGATGGAGTTGGATGTATGGATGAAAGCAACATGATGGTGGTCAGTCATACTGATTCGCATTGCACATTGAACGCTCCTTCCATCACTTGTATTTCATCACTGACACAAATTTTGTTAGTACATCTTGTGTGCAATTTAGATTGCGCGTTCTCACTGATCCTTAAGAGGCAGGACGATATCACGTTGATCAATTGTCAATCAACTCTGTTTGGAGTCTAGAACTTTCGTATGGCCATGTGGACTCTTGCACATGCAGTGGCAAATTATCATGTCGCACAATTTGGTCACTGAACTCGAACAAATGCTGACACATAGCAAAATAAATACAGCAATGACTTTTCACGGAGACCTGTCGTCAATAATCACAATTTGTGCAGGTAGTGTAAAGCTGAGAAACCAGCTGTTGCAATTTCTTCATTTAAATCCAATTCCTATATGGTAATTAGCGAGGGAGACTATATGCAGTGGTAAAAGCTCATGGGTTTAACAGGCTTTGATTTCTTAATCGGTGATGAGTTGGGTACCATGTTGGGTGTGAGACACAATATGCATATGTGAGACTGTGGTTCCTAGATGCCAATCTGACATAACGACTTTCTGCTCATGAAGTGCAGTGCAGCATTGCAATTTTCTGCTGCCACTATCCAGTATCTCCATCAGCTCTCCAAATGTTGTCCGCATAGTAGCAGGTGCACACTGATCCATTTGCAGTTTAATGACTGCCTTAATTGTCAATGTGGCTGTCCTGTACCTCTAATCTTGGTTATTATGCAAGACAAAAAATCGTTCACACTCAACTTCAGGATATAGCAGGGAGCATGTCTCTGTTTGTTTTAATTATAAATGCAGCCAATACAACAAACAAAGACAATGATGTACCAAAGTTGATATTTTGGACTTCAAAGTAAGATATCTGAATGCGACCCTGAATAGAAAAACCCGAAAATGAGAACCGGAGATTAGAACCGATGGGTCAAGTCAATCCTGGCAAAACCCCAAGATTGATGTGTACAGGTACGGGTTTGCACCGCAAAGAAGCAACCTGTCAGGTTTTTGAGCAGGTCTGGAACCGAACTGAAACGTCTTCCCGGTCCAAACCCGAACTGTTGGCCAGCTATCCGAACCCGTTGCTAATACTATCGTCAACTGGTTGTTGCAGCAAGAGGAAATGCACTCAAAGTATATTGATTTCTCCAAAGTGGAATGCGACATATTCTCTATCATACCACATGGTCTTACAGTAGATGTGAGATTTTCGCTTGTATGAGATGTTATCGGCTGGAGGCAGTCAAATACCCCAGGCGAGACCCTTCACATAAAGTTTGTTCTAAGATAGCTTGCTCGAGCCACCAACGGGACATTCGCAGGTGACAACCCAGCATTGGATATGACAGAACCTGCAAACGACTTTGAATTGAAGAATGAAGCTCAGGACAGAATGTTGCAAAGATTGGCCAAAATCCACAACTTTTTGGTGATGTGGCCGGGCAGCCAAAATATACATGCCACACAGAAGGAATATCAGGCTCAAAACAATCAAATGACCACTATAGAGTACATTTCAGACACTGAAGACATCATCAAAGCATCCTAGTGAAACTTTCAACATCACAGTTTGGCTCAATTTAAATTGTTGGAAACATCACTGTTGCCACCAGTGTTGTCTGCAAAGGACCTCCCTGGTAGACAAACTCAAGTATTGATTGTCCACCTAATCGAAAAAATCCACCACTATCGATCCTAAAGTGATGAAGATAGTGCAGCTGAAAGCATTTCCGACACCAAAAACTGACTTGACTGGAATGGTGACTTGGCTAATCAAAATATGAGTCAAGATAACTGGGAGGAAGACAATGAATTTGATCTAGAGCTAGACAATGGCATCGATGATCTGGAAAGCCCAGGGCAGCATGATGTGTATGCTGCAACAAATGTTCCCGGATTGATTTGCCCAACAGGGAGGTTACAGAATATCGTTGAAACAGAGATTATGACGGTCAGTGCAATGTAAATACGGAGGAATGATGGAAACTAGAAAATATACCACCGAACACGTCAATATGATTTGACCACATTTGGCAGGTTGCTTGATCAAGAAATTTGCTTCGAGAAATATTCTGGGAGAATTGGGAGCTGTCAAATGTGAATATTTGTTGGTAAACCAATCCATAGCACGCAAAATGCATATTCAAGCATGATACATAAATTTCAATATAACGAGAAAAACCTGTGCAAAATGATGACTAGGCCCTGTTTTGCCACAGGGCCGAGTCTCAATCAGACAGAACAGTCACGAATATAGTAAACGATATATGCATACAATTATTCATCTCAGTGGATATTGACAAGACAATACAATGAAATAAGTGTCAAAGGTTTTGGGTCTTGTAAGTATGGCAATTGGAGAGTGATATGGTCACTTTTATGCATAACCAACATCATGGTGGCATTTAATGGGATAAGAGAAAACAATACGGTCACTGCCCCATTCTGACAATGAGTATCAATGGAGTGTCAACGATGTTTGGCTATGCATTTTGAGTTATCCAAATGGCAATGGGTGGCAGTAATTTATATACAACATACTGGCAGCCTATTCAAGCAAAACAATACATGATATATTCATTACCCTATCATCAAAATGAGCATCAAAGGAGCATCAACAATTTTCGGTCTTCTAAGTAACATCATTGAGAATTGATTTGGTCACTGTTACGATTAACCAATGTATTGGCAGCCATTATAGGCAAAACAGGACATGACATGGCCACTGCCCCATTCTGAAAAGTTCGTTACCCCATCATGAGACTGAGCATCAATGGAGTGTTAACGATATGTGGTCATGTAAGTATGGTAATTGACAATTGACATGGTCGCTGTTATGCAGAACCGACATATTGGCAGTGTTTATTTGCCAAAGAGGATGCGACATGGACACTGCCCCATTCTGAAAACTTTGTTACCCCATCATGAAAATGAACGTCAACGGACTGTCAACAATCATTGGTCTGGCATATAGGGTAATCAAGGCATCATGTCAGTATTCAAGCAATTAACAGAAGTATTGACCACCTGAATAGGCAAAAATATACAATATAGAAGGAAAAACATGAATTGCAAAATAATTGACATTGCAAACTGTAAAACGTGCAAAAAGTGATTATTCGATGTTGCATATGCAGTTTTGATAAGATACTGATGTCAAACAGCAAAAACATAAGCATTATATGCATCAATAGATGGACCCGCTGGACAACCTGCTAGCAACCAACCCAATTCAGCCAGGTTGTGCGATTTCCTTTGAGCCGTATCCAAATTGATAGTTTGGGTATATTGGTAACCCGAACCACCAATTTGGCGATGGTTTGGTTACGACCTGAATTCCGACCTGAAGTGATGGTTCGGAATCTTTGATACTACTTACTACTAGGGTACTCTGGTGTTATTGTCATTCAACAGATTATTATCATTCATGCTGTATTCATCCAGCTGCACCAGTTTCATTCCTCTTCTAGTATTTGCTGCCTTTTCTTGCCCACTGGCATTTGAAATGCAATTCCCATTGCCAATATCATCAACATCAGAAACATTGTAGTTGTGAAGATTAATTTGCTATTCTGGAATATCTAGCCACCAGCAACACAGTGTATCCACCAGTGACACAGTGTCTCCACCAGTGACCAAGTGTCTCCCCAAAGCTCTAAGCGGCTCAACTGGTGCCCCAGTGTCCGCACTGGTGATGCAATATCTCTACCACCCACCAGATGAGGGCCTCCCCACATGTTACCATGTCTATATTATTGATGGCTTCCCAAGTCACTGCTCTGCTGTAGGCTTTGCCTATAGCCCCAAGTAGAGGGCAATGATATAAAATTGTGTTCAGGGCCTCTGTTGGGTCTTCATGGAGCATTTGGATGTGCTCAGTGGTGGTGAAAATCGAGAGTATACTGGTGTTGTAGAATGTATTATGGTTGTACTGTCACCAGATATTCAACAATCTCTGTCAACTCTGTATATGGCTTGCACCATTGTAGGTAGGACGCCATACTGATCCCCTCCTCCATGAAACCAGGATTCATATCTGGCGGTTAGGTATATCCCTCCAGATACCCAATACCAGTTACCAGGTACCCATCCACAGTCTCCAGGCTGGTATAAATCATACTATTATGCTTCTGATCTTCATTATCCTTGTCCTTGTCACCCTTGTCCTGGTTATCCTCCACTTCATTGGTCTCCAACACCTGCTGTTTGTCATTTGACCGCTGCTATTACTCTGGCTGTGGTTGCCTGTTGCTTCTGCCATAATCAGAGATAGTGATTGCAAACAACACTTGGAGTATCCGGACACAGATTTGGCAACAGGTTTTGACCTTGGGCAAGCTCGGCTGGCCCATTGCCTGCCTGTCAGGATTGTTATGCTTGTGGCAGTACCCTGCCTGGTTGTACCCAGGGTGCTGGGGGTTCATTGGCTTCAGTATGTTAGTTAGTGATGGCACCATATTAAGACTGTATCAAAGATACCTGTGTTGGTAACCTTGGTTTGGCTTGTGACCGTAATATGGTGGCAAGCATGATCACATAGACACAGTGAGATCGGTGACTGTAGGACCAGAGGTCAGTGGTTGTGCATGGCAGCGATTTCAAGTCAGTAGAATGGGTGCCATGGCCACATCAGGTATCCTGCGTTCACATCAGAAGTGTATACACTGTGTAGATGTCAGGCCAGATGGGCGCATTGCCTAGAGACAGTTTGTATACATAATATCTATGAACTATGGCTGTGGGCATATAGATAGTAAACTCAATCTTCTAGAGTTATCTATAAATGTCCCCACTTCCAATTGTATCCCTTTGCCAGTAACCAGGTTTGGGCCCACAGATAGGCCCATGGGCCAGCTTTAAAAATACATATCACACAACCACAATCCAGCCAAATGCCCTCAGAATGGATAGAAATACACTACATATGGTCAAATTCATGAAAACAATTTCGTTTGGGTGTGAAACATAAAGCCTCATTGCAGTTCTCACACTTTATGTTGGTTTTCATGCCTTCTCCCCTATCACCCTGACTTCTTCTCCACCGGCAAAGGAAACAATCTACTCTACTCTACATCCAAAGTGGGGAATGCATTCCTGGTATCTTTTTGCAGTGGGGCAGGGGGGATGTGCCTGGTAACTAGCCTGGTAGGCAGTGGGGCCAAGGCAGATTGTGTGGGTGGAGCCAACTGAGTGATTATCTGTAAAGCCGGAATGCAGAAGGAACTTTTCATTGTTGATCGACATTCAGCTTGCAGAAGGTCATGCACAATGGAGAGACAGAAGTCAAAGTGATCCACAGTGCGCTCTTTGTTTGCTGGCAGATCTCAATAGATTATTAGGCTGTTGATGAGGGCTGTCCCCAGAATCCAATAGAAAACTGGATACCAATTGCATTCGGATATGAGCTGTGTATCAAAATAGGTTCGATGCTGGTCCGCCACATCCACTCCCACCATTTGCTGGTTGTACGCATCAATATTAACAGGTATGCCAAGCTCTTTCTGGCATTCTCCAGGAAGAAATGTGGAAGTTGCTCCACTTCCATTGGTACTCTTGTTGCCTTGATGCGATCTCATTCTCAGTACCAGTGAATCCTCGCCACGTGGAGGGTGGATTGTAGACATCACAGTAACAGCAGAACTGTCCATTCATAGCAGGGTTGCAACACCATCATTAACAGCTCCACTTTGAAAATGATATGGCAATTTGGCATTCTTCCCAATCTTTAGCTCCTTGCGAAATCCTTGTAACTGCTGCCGAAATGTGCCACATGTTCCTATCCACATTTGACGAAGCTCTGCCAGTACAGGTTGTGTTTTAAACAAGTTGTTCATGTAGACATTGAAGGAGAGCTTTCGATGCCTCTGGTGTAAACATCTAATCAAGTGGTGAACCATCTTTCCAGTGTCTGTAAGCTGTAACAGACGGGATTCTACAGCAACAGGATCCCCTCCAACTGCATTTGATGATGGGTGGAACTCCCAGACATAGCCCTTCTCTGCCATGCAGAAAAATTTATATCCTTGAAAAATTGGCTTCTATGGCATCTTGGTAATATGAATTGACCTGCCTGTAAATAGAATCATGGCTTCATCAATAGTAACATTGCTGCCAGGTACTCGGTACTGCTGCGAGAAAAACCACAGCAGATCCAGTAGAACATTCACCTTTGAATGCCAACTAGGTAGGCCATCAGGAGTTTCAGTCGTTGAATTGTATGGAGCAACATGAAACAAGCAGCAGATCTCCTAAAAGTGAGTCTTGCCATGATAGGCAGCTGGTGGTAATCCATCCTTGGGAAAATAAACTCCATCCTTCATCCAGTACATCTCAATAGAAACTCCAATCAGACCCATACGAATCTGAATTGCCAGCCAGAGATTCAGATGCTAAGCAGTAGCTGGCTGCCAGGAACGCTGCCGTGCCTTCCCTGGCCCAAAAAGCTGCTCCTGGGCATAGGAATTGGTATTGGCTACAAGCTGTCCCATAATGGAGTTGGTAAAAAGAGATTGAAGATTTGGATTGGAGTAATGGCATCCAGCTCGGAGAATGGGAAGGGCAATCGGTTGAATGCTTTGTGAGGAGGGACAACTCATTGTGAAGGGTCGAATGTGGGTAGCTTAGGGAGATCTGGCAAATTTTGAAATGGTTTTTGAGTGTTTTCTTGCGCAACTTGACTGAGTGACCAGCAGTGATCGACTCACTTCGCGCAATATATGCCTCATCTAAGGAGCTATAATTGTCATCAAGGTTGAGCATTGCAGGTGGAGCTTCAGTAGTGAGTGCAGACACATCAGGCATAATGACAAGTCGCTTCCATACCACTGTAGGTGGTGGTGGTGGTTCGGAGGAGGTGCCCTTTAAACCAGAGTGATTGTCCATGTTGCGATGCTTGGCACTTTGTTTTTTGACATTTTTGGTTGAGGATGGTGGAGATGAGAGTATAAGTGGTGGGGGTAGGTAGTTGACATTAAGGTTCTGAGGTCTGAGGGCTTCTCTGCTTCTGATTGTTGTGGTGTAGTAGATGGGAAGTGGGAAGGTGGTTGCCACTGGGCTGAAGGATGGTACTCTCACAATCTCCAAAGTACTGCTATTTATATGCAACTCAGCACCACAGAACTTGTCACACTGCCACAAGAATTTGTAAATAGAAGCTTCAACTAGCTATCTTTCAATTCATAATATTCTTGAGGGGGGTTTTAGAGGGTGGCTGGATTGTTATATGCAACAAGGTGCAGCACACACGAAAGTGGGCCCTTTCGTGAGCCCACTATCGGCGAAGGGATACCAATTCTATATCCCCTGAGCAATAGTGAATGCTGCCGGAACTGTCATCTATGCAGAAGATGTTGATATGTCTGTGATACTCTAGCTAGAGTAAATACAGTATGAATAAACTATAACAATAAGAATATGTTGATATGTACTGAGTCATTTGTATCCACGCTTCGGGTAGACAAATGGAGCCAAATGGATATTTTGCACAAATTGTGACAGTTGATGGTCATCAGCATCCATTTGACAAGACAAGGATTGAGCAACCAGCTGATATCAGTCTGCCATGCATATGCAGCCATACCCAGCTTGGCTACAAGGACCTAAAGTTAATCAAGGCAGCCATTGGAATCCGCGAACCCGCTACAGTTATCCACTTGCCGTGGCTTGGATACTATCCTATCACTGTATACTTCTAATCTGATTATGCATTGTCTAACTTTATATAAATGGTTAATCTCCCTATAAATTATCAAACTTTATATGTATAGCCAAACTTTATATATATTATCAAACATTGAATAAATCATCAAACTACATATGCATCGTCCAACCATATATGTATTGAAAAACTTGATAAGCATCATTATACCTCATATGAACTAAGGAACAAATAATTCACAACATGGCACTTCTTTGGTCAGGTATTTCAGTTTTCAATGCACACTCTCTAACCTTTGGATGGATCTTAAACCCTGTTTCTGGAAGCACTTTATCACATGCACACCTATTGACACATTCCTCAGGTTGTCTTGGAACCTGAAATGTCAATTTGCTAGGTGAATTCATTTCACCAACTGCAAACATGCTCTGACCATTTCACAACCATTGAGCCATGCCCCAATTATCGAGATAACAGATAATTGCCAATGACACACTCAACTTCCCTCATTCTGTTTGCATGAAAGTATTTGTCATATATGGAAACAACAGATGCCATTGGCACACCAGCCGTCATAGATCTCTACAACTACTGGCAAGCAATTAATGGAGCCCCCCAATGCATCAATAACAGTACTCACCATATCAACGATGTCAGGGAGAAACCCTCACACCTTCTGGTGGTATCGTTGTGGTTGCACTTGACCACATTCCAGTCTAAACAACCTCTGAAGACAATGGCCTCGATGCATGCATTCCCCTACTCCATGTTCCAGGGAAATTACAATGTAAAAGGACAATCCAGAAGGCAAGAATATCCCATAGCTAGGAGAATGTTCCGTGACAATCCTAATCCCACTAAGTTTCAAAATCTTTTCAATAGCTGGCAGCAACCTGTAGGTTGTGCTGATGACTATAAACAGTACACTGGATTCATCAACACCCTCTATGCGAAGTCACAACTTGATCCCCACTTCACCACAGGAGGATACAGGGTTTCCAAATTCTATTCCTTCACGATCAGATGAATAATGAACTATCCAATCTCTAGGATTAATCTGTAGCTGAGGAATTAAAATCCATCCTGCAGCTCCACCCCATTCAATCACATTCTTTGCTATAATTGAGACACATCTGGATGTGCAGGATACCTCCATCGCTGAGACCCATATCAAGACCATATTATCCAGGGATCATTATGGGCTGTACATCCTCATGGCATGTAACTGTTTTCTCCGATAAATTCACAGGACTGGATATGGCAGATACTGGATTGACTTCCCATGGGGGTAACAATTGTTCCACTGCACTGTGGATCCAATAAGAGGCAGCGAACAGACTGCTGTATTGATAAGACACCCTGGTCGATATACCTGACCGTGTGCGATCAGCATTTCTATTTAATGGCAAAATCCAGCTATGTCACGCGATATTTACTTGCCTTCATCCTGATTTAGCATGTATTCCCACCAAATTTCTCATCCAAATACCAAGCTCAGAGGTGTACTAACCAGCAGGTGCCGTGTGATATGGCTAACATAGTGCTGGAGCCAATCGCATTATTTTCCATGGAAGAAGTCATCAATTCCCGAGCGCTGGGGTATTATACTGATGGCACAATGTGCCAGTACTTGGCAATTCACATGTCTTGGCTAGTGGATCCCATGCAGCATTTCAACCACATGGGTGTCAAGTACAATGCATGCTATAAGTGTCAAACTCCAAAAGACTAACTGGGGTCACTTATTCCTCCCCTGAAGGTGGAATCCCACTGGTAGAGTTCAGCAGTCTTCCTGCAGAAATTTTACAAGTACCAGAATGACAAATCTGTTAGCAACACTCAGGCTATAGAGATCACTCTGAACAGACTCAAGTTCATCAGTGAGAGGCTGGTTCCATTTAGCATTTGTAATCTTCCACATGTTAAGGAGTATTACCTCCACCAGCCCGACATCCTCTATAATAATTCATTCGAATGTTCAATCATCTTATGATCTGCATTGAGCACTTCCTACAATACAATGGGGAAGCCACAATACTTGACAAGATCAGGGTCGGAGTTCCTCTATACCCCAATGTCTATCACTGTGTCATAGTGTACTGGCATATTTTGTAGTGAGGTGGTAAAGAGATGCAAAATTTTGGTCGAATCAGCAATCTGGCATTGGCAGGAATATTGCAGGACCCTCTTTCCTGGCACTGAGCAGGCTTCGGGGGATCTTTGACCTGTATTCAGTTACAGGTCGCCTGGAGGATTGTGATACAATACTGAACCCACACACCCAAGACCGTATATTATCCAGCTGACAATTCATATGAAATCCGTGCAACTATGCCCATATTTGCTGTCTACTAGTTGTCAATGGCCACAGGCACCATCATTCATTCATCCAACAAGGACCAAAAGGGGCAACTCACGGCTCAATATGCAATTATGGCTAGAGAAAGTGGTGTCATACAGTGGTGTAGACTCGAGAAGTCAAGTACGTAGTGGTGCATGCATACCTGCATTTCAATGGTATGGTGTAACAAGCCACGTCACATCATCATCAGGCCACTAGATGACTAACGGCACTAACTCCAAGAGGGTCAAGGTATATCATAGGCAGTGGCACTGTGATGTCTGTACCCCGAATCTGCTCAACACTCCTCCTGGAAAGCGATTCCAGCGATTTCTAATAAGAGACTACCAAAAGGAGGAGAGGAGCAACTCAATGATTGTGGATTACTTCGAAACAAACTTGCCCAATCAGTTTCCTTTCCAATCGCATTTCTAATGTCCTTTCCAGTGTTACAATAGGTACAATCTCCAGGGCAAATTCCAACGACATTTCGGGGGTGATATCCGGTATCGTTACCCATTCCAATCCTGAGGCCATATCTGACAATTTACTTTGCAGCACATGGCTTCAGTATGGCGGGCTTTGGTAGCAGCTTTGGGAAACAGTTGACGAGCATCTCAGCAGTCAGTACATTAACAAAGTTGGACAATCAATCATTAGTTATATCTGTAGGAAGATGGTACTTGGTGGCAATGTGTGCCACTGCAGCGCTGCGGTAAATGTTGTTCATGTTGCTTGAGACCAGTGACTGTAAATACCAGAACCTGCGAGGGATAGGCAGGATGTCAAGCTTGTTCAACAGATGCCTGATTGTTATTAGTCTCATGCAGCCTATGCTTGAGGAGCAGTATCCGGCATCAGTTATGGACTGTATACTATATATTAAATTTCATTATCTCCAGTTGACTGCTCCTCTGAAGGTGATGACCAGTCAACTTGTCCAACTATTGTCATCCGCGCATTCATCATATTCTGAATCAACATAATGTCTTTGTGTACTATCTCATTTAAATTCTCGTCTGAAATGAAGATGCCAGTTCTTGGTATGATTGAGGTACCACAACATGTGACTGGGAAAAATGATGTGCTCATTGCTTGGGTTGGGGTTGTACCTGCCTAGATCTCTGATGGCAGATTTGATATTGCGCCTGGTGGTCGTCATTGGGTACACAAGGCTTCCAAATGTCAATTGGTATATAGTCTGATGTCAGGCTTCTTCACTGTGCTTTCTGTTCTAAAGCTTCATTATCCTTAGTGTGGCTATTGGTCTGGTCTCATCCAAACGGAGATACTAACAGTGAATTGGTCTTAATCATGGAGTACAAATAGTCCTCCTTCGACACATGATGCAATCAACATAATCAAGATCATAAAGCGGTTGAACGTATCTTATGAATCATGCGAACAGTGGGTCAGGGCACAAATGTTATGATCAAGGGGAGTACCATCCTCTGCGAAGGCTGTGTCAATCCTGGATTAGTGTATAGACTCCCACTTTTGACTGAACAATAATATCCCTGGGGTGGGTGCATATCATTCTCATCTGCCAAGTCAATACCCAGGAAAGCCAGGTATATATTGAAGTGATGAATATCAAGATGGTACTTGGGGGTGATTGCAAGTGGTAGCCTAATATAGTCCACAAGAGCAGTGAGTAGATACATATACCTGTAGTTGTTGCCTTCAATTTGGTGATTTCCTCCACTGACTAGCTTGGACTTGCAGCATGGCCATTGCATACTCCATCGTGCTTGATTATGTATACTCAATAACTTAGTAAATGCTTTCTCCCATCTGGAAGCACTATGAAATGTCCAATTACATAATGCTGACCCACTGCATTTAACTTTGATTTTGTTACCATATCCCATTTCTTGGCAAGTGGAGATTTGATTGCTGCTTTGTATGACTGTGAACCACTGTTTATATTCTTGTCATCGTTGGTGATCACTGCTGCAGCTTAGATGGAACTCATATCTTTGAATTTGTCATCTTTGTGAACTTGTTGTGCAGTCTTGGCCAACTTATCCTTGCCAGGTTGCATTCTGTGACTACATTTGGCCGGTAGTTTCCATGTAATAGCCTGTGACATGACCAGGCCAGCCATATCTTGTGACTTCTTCTGCTGCTTCAAGGGTGCTCGAACTGAATCACTGTCCAATGTCACCTGGGTTTGAAGTTTTGAATGTCCATTTCCAGCTGGCTGCATCTTGATTGGCTGTGATGTATCTGCCTACTTCTTGGTGTGTGTGGGTTCCATTAAGACAGCACTATGGAAGTTCCCATTCAAGATCATTTCATCAGAGCATTTGGTGCTAAGTAGCGCTTTGCTTATCTGAATACTACATCTCTAAAGCGTTAAAGCGTCATGACCAGTGGGTCAAATATGAAGTACTGCTTTGCCAATATGCTGTACCAAATGAACATGCTGGAAGTTGCTCTGTAAGTGAGCTTCTTACATTTCTGTTTGGGATTGTAGATGAAACCCACACATTTGAGCAGATTGATAAGCTTTGAAACTCTGTTCCTTCCGGATGCATGCCTCGCATTGAATCAATTCCAAACTACCACCGGCTGAGTCGGATTGCAGTTCCCGAGACAGACCACCTCTGAGACCTGAAATACTGTGTACTTCTTTGAACATCTGCCATCAAGTGGGATGGATAGTATCTGCTCCAGAATTGTTTAGCTCACCCGTTTGATGACCCTAGTAGACTAAGGAGTGTAGGGCGTAGTTATTTCCAGTATGATCTCTTCTGAATGTAGGTATTTTGTGACCTTCTTGAATGTTCACTCACAGCTACCATCTGTACGAAGTCACTTAACTTGCTTGCTTGACTCCTTTTCTCTAAGGGCCATCCATTGTTTGCATTTTTCCAGTCCTTCCATCATATACTTCAATATGTACTCATGTGTATGGCTTGTGGCATAAACAATGAGGAGTAGCAGATATGGAATTCCTCCAGTCACTGGTTTGAATGGACCACATATGTCCGAGTGCACTTGCTGCACTACCTCAGTGGCACTGGAAGATGTATTTGGAGTAAATGGCTTCTAAGCTAAGTTGCACTTGATGCAGCAGTTGCAATCACACTTGATGGTCATTTTAAAGCATTGGTTATTTCTGGCAAGATCTCCAAAGCCTTGAAACTGACATGTGCCAATCAGTGATGCCATAACATCCGCTTTACAGCATCATGGCACAATCCATGTACAGTGGTCTTATGTGCCAGCAGGCAGTTGTCTTTGTATTTATTTCTGTATTTGGTCGATTCCTGATCCAGAACTGAATCTCAGATGAATCACCCTACTACCTGTAGTACATTTTTAAACAATTTGCCTTGGCTATTTTAGAGGTTAAAACTGGAGCAATTCACCAGATTGACTTTTACTTCATTCTTCCTAATCTGAGACTGAGAGGAGGTGAAACGATACCAGCAAATGCCTAACTTCTGGAAGTATAATCATTACTGTCTTTCCATCTTGTAGTGTACAAATCAACTTGGCATGGCCATATCCAGTTGCAAACAGAATAACCTCATCGTATCCATTCAACTTGTTTATAGTTGATGAATTGTCAGTGCAAGTGACAAACATTGATCAATGGTTGGAGATGTGAGTCAAGCATCTGCAATCGATGAACCCATCACTGCATAAAGCATATGAGTTTGCTGTAATTGAATAGTTTTCAATCAAAGTCATGGGAGTAAATGTTGCTAATGTCTCAGTTGATGCTTTTGGTGCACTATAGAGAGCCTTTGGTGGATTACTGCGTTGCTTGTTCATGCAGTTCTCCGGGATATGCCCTGTCGGCTGCCAATGATAGCCATTGTGCTGATTCTTCTCTTTTCTATTGTCTTTATTATCTCACTTATCCCTTGTTGGACCTTTGCCACCATTACTGCCTTTGTCACCCTTTTTTGCAATAAACAAAGCATCTGGAGCAACTCTATATTGTAACTTCATTGTGGCTTCTAGTGTGACAAGCTTGGTGAATGTATTATCAGGCATGGTGGTTATTGTGTCATTTTTGTTGATCATCACCTCCAGAAAGATATTGCATTCATTGTGCCTGGGGATCCCACAAATAAGGTAGAAGATATCGTTCTGCTTTCCCGTGTTCGCAATTGTCTTTGCAGTGTCCGTATCAGCACAACTGTCAGTAGTGAAAGTTGCAGTTTGCGCTGCAGATAGATTGGAGCCGTGATTTCCAAAATGATTTGTGATGCGCAGCTGTCGATATCTCCCTGTTGCTGTAGAGAGATGCTCTCAAGATATACTGTTATCTCAAAGATGTTGAGCTACAAGTTTCACTTTTATGCTGATTTGAGCGGCTCCAAATGCATCTTCCCAATGTTTAGAATCATGTAAATTTGTATTATTCCTCGACTTCATACCAACAATGATCGTCAATCTTGCAACTCCATGGTAATCCATCCAGTCTCTGAATGTGGACTGCTCTGTGGCTTTCATATTTGCAGCTAGCTTTTCTGGCTTGTCATTATATCCTTTAATAATTCCATACACCTGCTTCTGCTTGATAAGTTGGGCCATCTCGCTTACCCAATTTGCATAATTAGTGCCATTGAACATCGTAATGGTAATCGTAGTTGAACTCATCTGATAGAATCTTCGTCTTTGATTGAAATCATGAACAATAATTATTACTCAAACTGTATAGATGATGTCCAGTAGCTGCCATCTGAATCAAGACTGGATGTGTGGGAATTACTTACCTTATTCATACGCTTCTCCATGAGAATGTTGACCTCCACTCCGCAACCAAAGTGGAAGGGATGATTGTCAATTCTATTTTGTATGCAAGTACTGATAACTAAGTAGCTGGTTGTGCATTGATTAGTAGTCAAGATAGTGAGCATGTATACAAAAGCATTCATCTTTGATCTGGTGTCATGATACATGTCACAACAACAAAAGGCCCATTGATGACTAATTACTCTAACTACAACTGGGGCCAGTTACATCCTAGTTCTTGGCATAGTGATATCTGGACTCCCAATCAGCTCAACCCAGAACACAGAGAAGCTATATCCCACCCATAAAAGAATTACTAACAGGCCTAGGACAAAAGACTGCTACAGGAAATATACAATCCGACAGTATATGTAAGTTCCCCCTTCGATTTCTTCAAAATTCACCTAATGCTGAATTAATTGTATCCAGCAGAATAGTTGGGGCACTTAGTCAAAGGTAGCACCGAAAGAACACAAATATATCTTCTAATGATGTATTTGGGTGCCAGTGACTGGTCAAATCACAACATTCTTTGCACATTGCACATTCTCAATTATAACTTACAAATTCATTTACTCTGGAAGCGGTGCCTTCACTTTCAGCAGCTGGCATATGATTGCCACTGCATTCCCGATATCTAGAAGGCACTTCACCTATCTCAGCCAAAGTAGCAAGTTGTTCTCCACAAAGGCAGCTGTGAAGTAGTACTTATACCTTAGATTATACCCAACAGATTCAATGTAAATGAGTAAAATACCTAAGTCTGTAGGCTGTGATCCCTCAGACAAAAGTACTACTTGGTCATGTGTTAGCCACTTTCAATATCGAACTTTCCACATGGAGACTACATATATCAAGACTGTAGGCAAGATATCATTCAATCCGCTGCAGAGAGGAGGCACCACAGCAGGATGTGTGTGTCCAATTTTGGCCTTCTCACAGTTCCTGTGGCCAACTTCCAGTCCATCAGTGGTCGTATTTTCAATACCCATTAGTCTTGCTGCCTGGACACACCATCCATTCCCAATCCTGTGCCACAGAATCAGTTTAAGCTTTTCCAGGTAAATGAGCCTCTGACAGGTGGTATAGTAGACACATTACCAGCATGACTTTTGTGAATTCTACGGCTACAATGTGGCCTATCCAAAGATACACTACTCTATCGTGGGTACTCCAGCATGAAAACCAAGGTGTGTGTGCACCTGGCCTGGGGTTGGTGAGAGTCTCCTACCAAGTTGTGATTCATGACCTGGCCAACAATATCATAGTCAATATCGAGTGGGTACAGGTAGCAGTGGACATGATCTACATTAGTTGAACACAATACTACTCTTGAAATCATTTAATCAACCTTGTCATCATCAGTTGGGTCTGACCCAAAGCAGCAAATGCTAACGAAAACGTGCAGACTAATGAGAATGATACAATGCCTCAAGAATACCACAAGAACCAAAAAGCTGGAATCGTTCTTGATATGAACAAAGATGATACAGAACAGGAGGAGGCGGAGGATAAGGAGGAGGAGGATAACGAAGATGAGTAGGAGAAGGTATGGTTTCTGACAGGAGTAAGGTATCCTATTGCATTGACCCAACTCCAGTTGACTGGTTAATCCGTGTAATTTCGGCCCGAAGCAAAAGGCCTCCAACTGAGCTGTCATCAATAGCGCCGTATCAAATGAAACCCTGTCCTAAGATATAAGTCATGGCTTTCATACAACACATTGATCGAGTAGTTGCAAATTGTTGAAAAGAGGTATCTCTTGTCAAACTGTTACATTCAATAGCATTACTGTTGAGACAAGCTGGTCTCAGACAGCATACCTTTGACTCTCCCATGTCCCTTGCTGTTAGGGGTTTTCCTCTGATGCTGTCTATGGTACTGGAATAACTCAATGGGTATGTGTCATGTGAACCAGGTCATGTGACATGCAGAACACCTACCCAGGAGGGTATTTCAAACCTATTACCGGTCACAGATACCTTTAGCGCAGCTCGTGGGACATGTCTCAATTGCATCAGCAAGTTTCATTGCTTAGCGGATTCATTGAAAGGTAATGCCATGAGCAGCTGATTTGATGATGCAGCATCACTGCCAGATTGAAAGAAGCTTGCTTCTGCCGAGCGTGATGTTTTCAACCAGATTGATGCCTGGATACTAGCAGGAGATATGTCTGATCAGACTGAGGAATACCTCGACGCACAGACTAGGCCATCATTCGCCAATATGCAATTACGTGACACCTCAGGCCTATCACTATATCGTCATAGGAACACCCAATGTACTGTCTAGCCAAAGAGAATAGTCTTGGCCTAAGTATGTTGTGACTGAGTGATTAAGACATTGGCTATCAATATGAGGCCAGAAGTGACCCCGCACATTGAGTTGAGTTGGAATAGGCAACTACAATGTCTCACTCAAATGTTAATGTCAAGCTACGTGTCTTCAATGTACATTGGCACAGTATTGGTTGGTGGCTTATTCAATTTATGATGCAAGCCAAAAGGCCTTTGAGGGAAGGCATTCATTTCCGGAAGCACTGTCCAGAAATGATCGGCAGATCTACCAATTACTGAACCATACGTGTCACATGATGTCAAAGTTGAAGTTATGATCTGATATATTGTATGGCATGATATTGTACAATGGATGGCGTGAGCGTAATCCTTTAGGAACTACATGCTCAGATGACATGATAACCTGAGAGATGCGTGGCAATTAATCATTCGCCCATTTGTTTGATTGTATGTTGCAACTATTATATTGCTGTCAAACAAATGTGATGGAATTATAGCATGGAAATATGGGCGTACAAGTCTTCTAACATGACTATAAAGCGATCCCATTGTTCTGGCCATGAAAAGAACAAGCTCTAGCAGCGAACAGTCGGATATACCTACCAGCGAACAAATAATCAGTAATATTATTGTGTTTTTATGATACCTATATCTATTATTATTATACATGCAATGAATTAGCTTTGTGTAGCGGCATCCCTGCTCTTTCGGCGACCTTGGTGTTCTACCTCAACTACAAACAGTTCCCATTTCGGCTAGTCAGTAAGGACAGTATAATTGTTGTGGCGAACCTGTCGAGACGATTGATTGATTGAGTCTAAGTCTAAGATGACACATAGCCTATATACTAGCTGCCAGCCCTAACCCACAGCCAAGTGATGACGTACTCTATAAAGACTCGGTCTAAAAATAATGACAAATGACAATTTTGTAATTTCGATACCTGACTTATTTATACCATGATGACTTTCGAGAACGATTACAAGGTCATTGTATAGGTACTTGAGAAAATTATATCCTTCACCAGGAACAATCAGTATCTCTTTGTGACCCAGTGCATTTGGTGGCTAGCATCAATTATCGGATTACAACAGGGGTTGATTAATTGTATTGATAATCTATATTCGGGCACCACGATTAGGGAGATATCTTCAGAACCTAGGGATATCGAAATACAATCTAGTGCTAACGATTTTCCACATCAAGATTGAGCATTGGAATCGGCAGAAAGGTATCTTCAAAAATGTATACAAGCTACGAAATCGTACACTAGTAATCCGTTATCACGAACTCGATATGGGAGGATTAATCAATTGCCTCAAACTAAGCCTGAGCTACAGATGGCTCGGAAGCAACAGCATTTAAAGGAAGCCTGTGAGCAAGCTCAGTCGTCACGGAAAAAGAGGCTTCAAGACATTAGACAAGAAATTATTAACAACCATTGCAAAGAATAAGTATAATAGAATCATGGGCTGTGCCTAAGTATTTTACTATTCTTCGAAGCACTGCCCTAACACTTGCATTCAAGTGCAATTTGTATTACCCATGTACAATTGATATCATCCTGTTCATATCCTTGCAGAAGTACTTAACACATCATATTGTGATAGCATCCATATGTTATCAATTACTAGGCCAACAGCAGTATCTCTATCAGTTACACATTATGTAAGATTGTTCTTTCTTGTGTTGACATGACCTATCTGGTAGATATAAACGCCTAACATTGGAGGATCAGATTTGGTTGATTGCAGCCAAAATATTACACAGGAAAAGATAAAGTACAATATATTATGATACAACCAACTTCATTTTCCTTCACTTGAATAGATTGAGTTAGAGGGTATGGGCTTTAGCTGTGATTTGATTGGTAATATCAGTATACCTATCAATTAAGCTGAGATATGAATTGACAATTGAAACTGGACTGTAATATAGATAATAGAGGCAAAATAACATATATCGGCAAAATGTATTGTAGTCTCTGCAAGCATCCAGCAGTGTGTGAGAGTAGGCGAAATTTAATCTACAATGCATTAAGTTCGGGAGAGAACCACACCCTAGAAGGGCGTTCTGTGCCGGCTTGAAAGTACCAATAATCTCAGATACCGGGGTTCGGAGCAACTTTGAATTGATTGTGATAACTTTGTGAACATATAGGTGCACTGGAAAGACCTTTCTGAGCACCTGGAACCATTGCCAAAGCAATGCTGAAAACCCAAACATAGTCTGCCAGGTAACTGGGTTGTTATGGATAAAAATTGGGAGGACTCCAGATTGTATCTGAGACTCTCCAAATATAAAGGCTGCACTGCGAATATGATGCATTGATTAGTGTTCATTTGCACCGCTAACTCATATGTATACTAGCTCAAACTATCATCTTTAACTTTCTGTCTTATGCATTGCAACTTTCAAGAACAAAAGAAAAATGCAAGTGATTAAATATTAAATCACATACTCAGATGTAATAACCCAAACAAGTGATGAAATGGTATCTTTGGAACATTGTGTCAACATCATCAACTCTATTTTGCATCTCCCCAGGGCAGACCGAAGCCAGAACACACAATTCATCAATACTGCAAAGCAGTTGGAAGGGCACCTGGGATTTCCTGGTACTTTGTACTTGGCAAATGGATTGAATTGAATGCCAATGTCAATTGGCTCGATTTATGATATCTAACCAATGTGTAATTGGATGTCAGCTTGCTGTCCATCAAGGAGGGGGTTCAAACGCAATATAGTATATTCAGATGAAAAAGGGGAGAAACTACTGGGAAAAGTAGTGCAAGATGAGGAGTGCTTCTGTAGAAACATGGAGTACAGTGAAGGTGATAAAGAGGTGCGCAATGCAATTGAAGAGCACAAATCAAGGTTGTTGAGCGCCAACACGGATGGTGAAGTGCTGATCACTGCAGAGATGCAGCATCAAGATGGAGCGAGGGGCACTGAATGATATATAGAATGGGCAATCCTGATTTCAAAGTGCAGGTGGGAATTGAGGTGTGCCCATCCCAGCAGAGGAGTGCCAATTGGGAGAATATAGAGTGATGTATGAAATAGGGAAGTACCAATCGAGACAGCGCAGCACCCATGGCAATTATGGAGTACCCAACTGAGCGGAGCATTGCTGACCAGAGGGGACAAGGAGCATGAACAGATTTATTGCAGTAACTATGCAGTCTGAGTAGCACCCATGGGGATTAAGGAGTGCTATCCCAGCAGGGGAAGTATTATAAGTGTGGGGTAAGAAGCACAGATTGAAATCAAAGAATGCCAAGCCAGTCTGAGAAGCACCTTAGGGGAGTGAGAAGTGCCCAACCCAGCAGAGGTGTATTGAAAAAAGGGGAATTGAACAATGAATGAAATCGCAAAGTGCAAATTGGGATTGAGAAGTGCCTATCCCACTGGAGTTGGGCCAAAGGTTAGTAGGTATGAACAGGCCCACCAATGTCTGATTGCAGTGTGCAATGGCTTCCAAAGTAAAATTACTCCTGGGGGATAGGCAGAATCTACCTCAATATTCATTCTGAGAAAACATAACCACAGCCTTCCATCCACTGGCATATTAGGACAGTGCACAATGACTAGCTGCAGCGACCAGCGCTTAAATCTGCATTGGGATAGGTTGAAATAACCGGGATATAGTAAGCTGTTGCTCCTTGCTATTAGTGGTGAAGGAGAACTGATGGTAGATTAAATTCAAAACTTCCCTTTGGGTAAAGTATAATATCTTGTCTGCCATGACCATTGATTGTAAAGTATTCGCAAACATGAGCATTATAGTGAAAATCAGAAGGTTAATCTCAGAGTTCAAATCAAACTGCCACCAATGTACAATCATTCAGCGAGCCAAATGTACCCACCATCCTCCAATTTTTCGAATCATCGGTTTTGTGGATGCGTATCTTGTAGTATAGCTATCTTCATACATCTGATAGAGAAACACTGACCAGGATTGAATACTTACAGCTTTTGGTGTTTGCAGACCAATATTGAAATATGGACTACCAGGTAATTGACATTCATATGGTGTACCAACAGGAGTGCCAGCTAATGCCCACTGACCATCCCGAGGTTCAATGGGTAATTTGCATGCTTCTTCCACCATCAAAGATTTCTCATCAGATAATAGTAGTCATGGTGTCAACGCAAATATGATTGCCTCCCTGCACCTGGTTGCTAGTAATATACAGTATATCGCTGAATTCTTGTGGCCAGAGATGAGTCTCATATGGCTGCAGGTGAGTCTCTTGTTGCATGCAGTGAGTCTTATGTAAATAGTGATTGCTGTCAGCCTGAAAGGTCTATACATAGATGTATACACATGCAATGACAGTTGTACTCATATATATAACCTTGTAGCACTCTTGGATAAGATACATTTAAGCTTCGTTACGTATCACTACATCAGTACATTAGGAGCCTGGCACCTGCAACTGTTTTTACCTTATGATTTTACAAAGGAGCTTCAAAAACCCTAACCCAGTTACCATCATCACTGCTCATCAGCTGCAATGCCATCACAACTTATCACTCTGCTTTACCACCTATCTAAACTATACTGTGAATATATCTAACAAAATATTCAAGACAGTATATCACAATGTTACTACACGGACTGAGGAAAATCACCGTATCTGGAGGCAAAGAATACACCCAGTCCTCACCACCAAGAATACCTACAATATTATCACCAATGTCAAATACCTCTCTGTCGGCAACAGGTATCGCCTGACATCCTTGCCAAGAACACTGGCATGACAAAGCCAATACAGCAATCGCACTGATATACATTGGATGCTGCAATGCAATCTTACCACTTATTGACAATGTCATTGATTGAGTGGGAATAGATGAATCTTCTAGGAACTTGCTTGACAATACTTCAATAAAACTCAGCTGCTCAAAAGTCCTGTGGAAGATCAATGGTTTTCAATCCTCACTAGTCGAAACTGCCACCCACTATTCTATGAAACTAATCACCTTTTACTAAAAGCTGATCAGCACCACCGATCATATTACCAATGATACCATCAAGATACATCTGTTTACCACCCTACCTACATTATAAGATGCGACCTTCCATCTGCTTGACCAGTAGATCTCTGCCCACATTGCTTAGCTGTGTATGGAAGGGATCTGGGGATAGGCCATGAGATACATGGTAATCAAAGAAATTAGTGATTTATCTGCAGAGTAGCGCTTTACTCTCTTGGCAGGCATTGTGGCCATGGCTGTGGCAGATGAGATGGCAGACAAGGAGGCAGATGAGATGGCAGACAAGGAGGCAGACAAGGAGGCAGACAAGGAGGCAGACAACTGGGCAGACAAGTAGGCAGACAAGTAGGCAGACAAGTGGGCAGACATGTAGGCAGACATGTAGGCAGACAAGTAGGCAGACAAGTAGGCAGACAAGTGGGCAGACAAGTAGGCAGACAAGTAGGCAGACAAGTAGGTGGATGAGCAGGCGGACAAGGAGGCGGACAAGGAAGCGGATGAGGTGGTGGATGAGGTGGCGCACATGGAGGCCGAGAAGGAGGCCGAAGCAGAGGCAGGAAACGATGCAGAAAAGCAGCCGGACAAGCAGCCTGACAAGCAGGCAGACAAGCAGTCAGACACACAGGCGGAGAAGCAGGCGAATAAGCCAGCGGACAAGCATGTGGACAAGGAGGTGGATAATGATGTGGACAATCAGGTGGGCAAAAAGTTGGACAAGCAGGTAGACATTCAGGCACCCGAGGAGGCAGACAAGCAGGCAGACATGCAGGTGGACAAGGAGGTGGGTGAAAAGGCAGACAAGGAAATGGATGCCAGAAGCACAAATCCACATCCTGTACAATGAACAATTATACCACCAAACAATGTGGAAAGAAAAAGCGGGCCAAAAGCAACCCAAACAATAGTAATACAAACACCTTCAAAAATGATAACTGAACATGCAACCACTGCGATTGCCCAGGAAACATCATGGCTGACTGCATCCAATTCCAATGTGCCTGGAATAGAGAGCAATAAAGTCAATACAAGCAATGCATCAACTGCCACAGCCAGAGATCACAACCTAATCTAACTGGCCTACAATGCCATCGTGCTCACTGCAGCCTCTGCTCCAGGTGTTTGGGTCATTCATTCTACAGCATCTCACCATATGCGCAATTACCACACCAAATCCAACTCAATAAAGAAACTTTGTCAGCCAATGGTGATTGAGCTTGGGGATGATATCAAAGGTAGAGTAAGTAACCATGAACATGATAATATTTTACAGGAGTACGAAGTGTATGCTCTCTACATGTCTACAATTGTGATGGCAGCAATAATCGGAGTTGTGGCATTGGTCATCGCAGCTGATGTGGTGGTGGTTGCAGTGGTGGTGGTGGCTGTAGCAGTGGTGGTGGCGGCTGCGGTAGTGGTGGTGGTGGTGGTGGTGGTGGTGGTGGTGGCTGTAGCAGTGGCGGTGGCTGCTGTGGTAGTGGTGGTGGTGGTGGTGGTGGTGGTGGTGGTGGTGGTGGTGGTGGTGGTGGTGGTGTTGCCTGCAGTAGAGTTGAGGTTTATAGTGGCAGTGGTAGTAGCAAAGAATACTTTGGCATCCATGGAATCTGTAAGTGCTACTGCAATGTTGTTGGTTGATGTAAAACATATCTTCCAGGCTAATGGGCATTGAATGACTTGTGAGGGTGAGATTGATGGCAGTGGTCAGTGTGCACAGGGGATAGGATGGTACACTAAGATGGTTGTATTACTGCAGAAAAGTAGGTGTGGGATACTATTATATGCCTCAAGTGTATCTTGTGCCAATTTCATCTTTATTGAATCTCTAGCTGATTTACTGTTTCCCTACTATGCTCTTGTAGTGTCTCATTACCTGTTCTTCATATCTTCCACATCTCTTCTCCTGCCTGTAGTTGGTTGTTGGGTATAACTTCCTCACTCTTTTCGATCTCAGTGGTGAATATTCTGTCAATTGCTGTGTTACTTGCCACCTCGTAATTCTCAAAGGTATTAGAGTATTGAAAGTAGTGTTAGCAACAGGTCTGGGGAACCCACCAGTGGTCTGGGTTTCACTGCAAAAACTGATTGTTTTGGTTCCAGACCTATCTACCAATCTGCCATACTGCTTCCTGGCGGGCCAAACCCATACCCATACCTGTTAACCTGCCGGATTTGCCGGGATAGGATAGACCTGTCTGTTCTAATCTCTGGTGCTTGCCTTTGTGTCTTCCTATCTATGGTTGCATTTAGATATCCTACTGCGAATTGCTAAATATTGATTTTTGTATATTGTTCTCCTTTTAGTATGCATTGGCTGCCTTTATAATCAAAAACAGGAGAGACACGCTCCCTACACCATCATGAAATTAGAAGTCAACTGCGCGTCACTGATTTTTGGTCCTGCATGTATGGTAATCTGAGTGGCAATTGGATGCAGACGTTCATAAATATAGTATAGGCTGTATTTCTAAGCAATCAAGAAAGTGTCACGCTCTGTACCTCATTCTGAAAATGAGTGGCAATGGAGCATCAACAAAATTTGGCCTTGCATCATAGTTAATCTGAGTGGAGATTGGTTGCAGACATTCATAAATAAGGTATTGGCTGCCTTCCCAGGCAAAGGAGAAAGTGACACGCTCTCTGCCCAATTCTGAAAATGAGCATCAATGAAATGTCCACAATTTTTGTTCTGGTAAGTCAGGCAATTGATCACAGACTTGGTCGTTGAAATTTGTACCACAAAGTATTGGCCTTCTCAATGGGCGAAAGCTCTAGCTATGACATCACTACTATCTTCTAAAAATAAGTGTCAATGGAACATCAATGACTGTGGGTCTTGTAAGTCAGGTAATTACAGAGTGACTTGGTCGTTGTAATACATAACTGCCCTATTGGCCCTTACTATAGGTGACAAACATAGTGACACGCTCCCTGCCCAATCATGCAAAACATCGTCAACAGAGAGTCAATGACTTTTGGTCTTGCATCATCGATAAACAAACCGTGATGTGGCCATTATCATCTATATACAAAGATATGACTGATTTTAAAGGGTATAATGCATACGATCACTGAGTTGCTGCGGGGAAACTGAAATATGTTTTAATTGTCCAGGAGGCTGTCACAGAAACATCTCTTGCTTATCTACTGATAAAGACCTCCAACTCCTGGTTTATAGATATCTGTGATTGAGCACCACTTAGAGTATCCAAGATGCAAGACCAAAAATCGTTGTGACTCTGTAGACACTCTTGGTCAAAATGCGGCAGGGAGAGTGCACCTTTCAATTTAGCCTATAAAGGCATCCAATGCAATAATTATGTATAACAATGACTAGGTCGGTTTTTAATTATCTAAATTACAGCACAATGAATCTTTGATGTGCCGGTGACATTCATTTTACCACAGGCGTATCTGCAATGTACAACCATTCAGTATGGCATAGAATATCAGCAATTGTGTATTGGCAGCCGTTCTATTGTCTTCATGAAATTTCTCCTTTATCACTACATTGTTCCTGAATAATGCATATAAATATATCTTTTAAAATATACTTTGAAGTGCTGGCTATTTGTAAATAATGATAATACTCAATAATCTGATTCCTTTCTGTAAATGCTAGTCTTCACTGTCAGGTTTGCTCAAATAGCTGCTCTCATCTGCAAAATGGATGTCAGCGGCATTGCCATGCAGCAGATATTATACTAACCTGAGGATGATACTTAAGTAGTCAGTAAATCTGGAATAAAATCTTTATCGCACTTGTGATCCTTGTTCATTACATCAAGATTGAAATGTTTACCATTGGGAAGCGGAGTATGTATACAAACAAAACTGGATGGTATATGTTCCATTTTGGAACTGTGAGTTGCTGCACTGTCACTAGGTGGCAAAGGTGGCAGTCCAGGCAGAGGTGGCACCGGTTCTGTTGGTGGTGCACCTTGTCCTTTGTGCCAACGGTGTGACTGCGAATTCTTTGCAGTGCCATGTTGGCATGGAAGGCAGCCGTCCATTTAATGGTCATGAACCATTGCCAGGTGTCATTCTATTGCAGTCTTCACCTGTTTATGCACAGGAACCTCAACTCCACATTGATTCCCTTCTTGGACTTCGGTGTGAAGATTGTTGATTGAGTTTTGTTTTTCCTCCATTGCAGCATGTGAATTCCCTCCTTTGGCCATTTTTGCCATATTCAAGGCAAGGTGCATGTCAGACATTTCTAACTGTACACAACCTCCTTGCCAAGCCATAGTAGATGAGATGTTGAAAACGTACAAGAAATTAGTTGCTGCTGCTAAAAGTAACATTCACCTATTATCTCAACCATGTATGACTCAATGGGCCACCTGTATGGTCATTGAAGCTTGTTGTGTCCACTCCCGGGAATGTTGAAGACGAAATTTGTCATGTAGAATCACAGATCCAACAGTACCGTGATGTTTGATTTTACAGACTGCGCAGATGAATGGCATTGTCAACCAGGGCAGTCTCCTAATACAGGCAGCAAAATATTGGTCACCTCAATCTCTACATATACGCGCTGTACATTGTATTGTTAGTTGACAGCTGTCTAATTCAGTATGGAATTACTTACTTTCTGGTTCCATGCCGGTATATATGTTTGCCGTGTCCTGTGTTAGATACCACCTCTAAATGTGCAGCCTGGGTCCTATTCTCGGTGGCTGCAATTGCAGTGTCATGGTTGACTAACCAATGATTCTGTTGCTGCTTTGTCTCAGTGAATGGCACAATGGCTGAAGTGCCTGTCAGTCACCTCGATTTGGATCCAATAGCACCTGGCTCAGTCAAATGTCGAGCCATACCTTGGAGTTTTGGAAGAGGCGAGAAAGATGAGCATGAAATGAAATTGGATGTCCGGAGGAATGTATAGTTAGTTAGAAGTCAAATACAATGTGTGACATCCGACTTGCACTTTCTAATCAAGATAAATTCTACTTTGAATACCTGCAGGTTACAGTGGATTCCAATGGTCCTGCGATTTGGAGTAAGTAGGTCCAATAATTTTAGTGTAATTACCAGAATACATTGTAGTGAACAACAGCTGAAATCTCATCTTTTATAGATATAAAAAGGACATGCTTGAATGAAAACGACGTCTGGTGGTGTTTTTCTCCAGCCATCGCTGGGATGTTATATGAAACACCCGCTAAACATCAAGTCAGATGATATGGTTAGGATGACTATTTCCAATAAAGTGATGGTCAATACGCAGATTGTCCTATGTTTTAGTTGACCAAGCATACCAACTTTGACATTAAAGATGCAGCTTGCCTCCATGTGGTCCATATCTTGCAACATTCAACAACTCACCCAACAACAAGGTCAACACAAGATACAATGGTCAATGCTCTGAAGAAGAAACTTTTGCCACTTCTGGTGGGCAATTACAGGAAATTGACAAAGCAATCCACATGACAACATCATCAAGCAAATGATGGCAAGAGAGGGTTGGAGGTAGATAGAGTCTCAGTGTTGGGAGCATAGCGTAGCTTATGATCCAAAAGACACTTTCAGTGATGAAAAGACATGACTTGCACGTTTCAAGTAACCAAGGGAAAGAAATCTGCATTGAGGATTACGTGGATAGAGAAACTGCTGTTGGAAGAAAGTGAGTTCAAGACTCAGGGACAGCGATTATACAAGAGCAGAATGTTTAATTGATCGAACAGATGAATATATTCACGCTAATTCTATAACTAGACTTCTGAACATAGTCTGTTTAATGTTTACATGATTCTAATATGCCAAACTGCTTCCCAAACTTCGACTCAAGTTGATTTTGAAATCAATTGATAATGAATGCAAGGTAGTGAAATACATTCAATAGTATTTATTTGTACATCCAACAAAGTAAACTGGTAGGATAGAATCAGTCAATTCGGTATGTCAATGCTAGTTCTGACTCATTCTGAATTAGTGAAGATTAATAAACATAAGGTAGCATTTCAATGATCGTTAGTAATTGAATATGATTAATATCAGTATCAGAAGCTCAAATTGAATTGGAATTTGAGACTACCAACATCTAACCCAAGAAGAAATGGAAATTAAAATGCAATTTACACCTGTTGGATATTTTATAAGCACAGTTGAAAACAAGTCAATATATGATAAGCTTAATTTAATATATAATAGATTTCATTTGTTAGGGGTTCTCCTCTAACAGTGATAAAGATACATGACAGATCAAAGAAGGTACATGTCTTACGGTAACCTAAGGGATGCAAAACACCTACCTTCAAATACGATGTCATGTTTGTCTGTCAAGTGATCTTTAGCGGGATTACACTTGAGTCACTTGTCGATCAAGTAGTGACGATACGCTCACACTGTCGGATTCAAATATGATGATGAAGTTATGCTGCCTGCTCTGGAAGTGAGAAACCTTCTTAGATGCGTATAACTCTTGGCCATGATTACTATATCTTATCTAGCGGGGCAATGCATAGTTAAATTGCGAATATGCAGAATTACATGCACAGCAGATGTTATACAATATGCTATTACGAGGGATCTGCAACTCACGCGCAAAAGCGGTGAGATTACTTGCGGCACTCCCCGGTCTACGGAAGGTCGAGGCCTAAGCATACAGTGTCTGAGGGATTATTGGCATTGGCTGAAGATAAGAGGCCTGAAGCGAACCGGTCTTTTTGAATAGAGACTGTAAGCATCGCAACGTCATATTATGACGTGTCAAAATCTACGTTGGCATAGTATCAGTTGGTCGCTGATTAAATCTATGATGCAATGCCGAATAGCCAATTATGGTGAGGCAGAGAATATTGCTATTGAAAGCATTAAGAAGATCAAACACAGTTAAATTGCGATTACACAGAGATACATGTCAGTCGTTAATGTTCCAACTACTGAAACAAACGGGAAAGCAATATGTCCAAGTTGAAGTTATGCTCTGAGACGTCATTTGATATAATTTAATATGATGGATGGCCTGATATTAATGAGGAGCGTAATGCTTCAAAACCACATTATATGAACACGGTAACCTGAGGGAAACGTGGCAATCAATTATTGGGTGCGTTCAGTAGAATGTAAGACGCAACGATAACATTGCAATTATACGATAAGCGGACTCATAGCATGGAAGTATGGGCGATAAGAATACTGTCCCTCAAACATGATTATAAAGAGATCACGATTGTCCAGGCAATTTGAAAGAACAAGCTCTAGCAGCGAACAGTCAGAGACCTACCAGCAAAAGAAGACCTTTATTTATTATTGAGTTTTTATGTTACCTATTATTAATATATAAAATCTATTAGCTTTTTGTAGCGGCAGCACCGCACCTTCGATAAGTATTCATATGAATGCCTATAACCTTTGAAAACAATTCCGACGTCATTGTTTACGCTCTCGAGAAAATTATATCCTTTGCTAGAAATATCCAATACTTATTTGTGGCAAATTGTGTCTGGTGGATAGCCGGAATTATACGATTGGACAACGACCTAAGAATACATATCGATAACCTTACATTCCGGGAAAGGACAATACGAGGAGTATCCTCAACCCCTCGAGATATAGCTAGGAACATTAGCCTTGATTTTGATAAGCAAGCATTATCCTCTTCAGCTAATTACATTAGCGATCCTTTGAGGAGAACTAGGAAGGGACGAGTCAACCCTTTACCTCAATCGAAAAAGCAACTTAAAAAGACTAGGCAAGCGGAAGCCAGACGAATCCAAGTACAAGCAAAATCAAATACTAGGCTTGCCAATATACGGGAGAAGATTATTAGTAATCTCAGACAGAAATAGGATCTACGGCTGTACTAGTACCTATAGTTGGTACCTAAGTATCCCCGTAACATCATTATTATAGAATTTGTCATTATGAGACTTTGCGTTAATATTAACAACTGACTACAGACTATATTGTAACTTTAACTTAGATTCAGTATGTTGTCTAGAAAGTTTCATTACAACTGTATAATAAGCTAGATCCATATACAGCAAAATTGCCACAAAATATAACGAAATAAATGTGCATAAACATTAAGATTGTGAAATCAAAAAATTGTTAGATGTCAAGTTACCAAGTTGCCAGTTTGTTTTATTTGCAAGAGAATAACAAAAGAGACAAATAAAGGATATCTGCCAATATCAAACAACTTCTCTTGATATACTATTTGATATCTCCCCAACAATTACTTGCCAAACTTTATTATACTGATTCTATTCTTATGTATTATACAATACATCATGATCTATATCTTTCGTACCTGAATGATACCACCTTACATCATATTGCAATACATTCATCTTCTTACTTGTTGAAGATATTTAATTTTAAGTACCTGTATTTTAATATTATTCAACTATTTTTTCATCAAATAATTTCTTATATCAGCAATAGTGTAAATCACAAATTGACTGCTCCATGCAAACTGGTGTACTGACATGTGTCATAGCATACTTCACACATACCCTGGGACAATGTGCAGTCTATATTCATACATGATTACTTTATTACTATGTCTGCATTAAACAATAGGGACTACTCCCAGCTGGCAATTGATTGACCTCACCCAGTTGTTACTGCCATTCAACTTCAATGCTGTACTCAGTCAGTGCCACCATATTAAGTGTCCCATTCCAAGGCCACATGAGTGCCTGATCGAAAACCTACTTGAGAACCCACCTAAGAGTCTGCTTGACCGCCTGCTTCACAGCCTGATTCATGGTGATGATTGAGCAAGTTCAGCTACAGGAAGTGTAGCCTGTCCCACGAAATCTTTGGGCTGATTGAGGTATGAGTTTGTGTAAGCTGTACCCTATGGAAGTCATAAATCTGTTGTTGCTTTGACATTGATGTTGACATAGCCAACCTACTGGACTCAGTGCTTTAGGTACCATCATCATTACCATCATCACTATCACCATCACCACCATCACCATCACCACCATCACCATCACCACCATCACCATCAGCACCACCACCATAATCACAATTAGAACTGGACCAAATGATTATGCACACACCCAAAATTGATGAGGAACTGGCTGCTAATTGCACTGAGACAATTGAGTTGGAGATCTGCTCTCCCCATAATACAATTGTCTGCCATCCCTACAGAATGTAAAGCTCCAATGGTCAACACCCTGACTTTGAGAGATGAAGAGATTTTCTGATGGTGGCCATGCTGATCATACGATTCAGACTACCATATTTGCCGATATCATACTTTTGGCCAATCCATACTGGCTACCATCTACTACACAGCCCATGCCACCCACTGCCTGTATCGAGCTAGACACTGCCCACCATCTGCCATCTGCCTCATGACTCCCTCTTTATGGTGTCTGCAACTCATCAAGTCTCTGGATTGAGCATGCAGAAGCATACATGGCAGTATATATTCAAGTGAGTAAGGAAGTGTCTTGCCACTTGAGAGTATACCTGAAAGTGAAAATCCAAGTAGGCTGGGAGTGTGTCATTGAGTGCGATTGGAAGTATACTTGGGAGCTTCCTGAGTAGCATACTTCAGAGCATCTTGAGATGTTCCTTGGGTGAGTACAGTAAATAATGCTGCGAGTTTGTAATCAAGTGCGACTGGAAGCATCCTTGTGAGCATTCCTGGAAGGGTGATTGAGAACGTACTTGGGGCAAATGGGAGTGTACTCATACTGAACTGTGGTGCCTCTTGAGCCCTGTCTTCGGAGTGCATTGACAAGCAGACAGGGAGTGGGCCATTGAGTGCAGCTGCGAGCAACCTTAAGAGCATGCCCAGGATTGTACATGAGAATTTACTAGGAGGTGTAATTGGGAGTATACACAGTGTGTACTTGGGAGCGTTCTGAGAGCTGACTTGCGAATGGAAAGTCCAGCTGGCTGGGAGCATGCTATTGAGTGAACATTGCGAGTGTCCTTGTCAGGATGCCGAGCAGTGAGATTGGGAATGTAATGGGAGGTGTACTTGAGAGTGCACTCAGTGTGTATTTGAGAGCATATTGAAAGTGCAGTTGGGGGCATATAGTCAAGTAGGCTGGGAGTGTGTCATTGTGTGTAAATGGGAGCATATATGACAGTGTGCTTAGGAATCTGCTTGAGACCGTCTTGAGAGCTTACTTGGAAGCATATAGTCAAGCAGGCTGAGAGTATCCCATTAGATGCAATTGAGAGAGTCCTTGGGAGCGTACAAGGGAGTGTACATGATGATGTAACTGTCAGTATACTTGGGAGCATCTTGAGGGCTGACTTGGGAAGATATGTCAAGCAGGCGAGAATTGTACAATCAAGTACAATTAGAAGTGTACTTCAGAATGAACATGGCAGTGAATAAATACTTGGGAGCGTACAATCACTCGGAAGCCTAAGCTGACTACATCAGCAAAATGCATTTTAGTCACTGGGAGCATCCAAGAGTATGTGAGAGGAGACGGAGTGGAAACTTGGCAGCATCAATTTCAGCAGAGAACCAGACTGTAGGAGGGTACTCCGGCCGGCCATCATAGTAAATTGGATCTTTGATGTCTGGTACAGGAGCACCATGGGAGCGGTTGTGAAATGTTTGGGAACCCCAGGAACTGTCACCCAACCAATGGGGGAATCCCAAACTAACTGTGAGAGATGCCGGGTTCTTATGGATATTCATTCGAAGGACTGCAGGCGTTATTTGAGACACTCCGGATGTTCACGAGCAATAAGAACACCCTCCATGTATGAGGCAGAGATTATTGTTTATTATCAACTTCTAAAGTATACTATAGTACCAAGCATCTCATCAACATTCTATCGTTTGCATCACTTCATTAAGGAGAACCAAAGAAAATAGTAAGTGATTCAAACATGAAAGTAGGTAAAGCCAACACAATAACCCGACTAAGCAATCAGAATGATATCAATCGAACATATTCTCAATGTCATCAACTAAGTATCCCATCTCAGCAGGGCCGACAAATGTGGGAATATACAATTCATCAACGGCCCAATGAAGCTGGTGGCGCTTGTTGAATTTCGGAATGATTTGGGCCTGGTCAGTGGGTGAAATCGAATTCCAATGTCGTTTCCCTCGATCTGTGCTTTCTAAAAGGGTTGGAATTGAGGTTAGCTCACGGAGAATCACAATGGAGTTTGAATGGCAATATGATAAATTTGGGGGAAAAAGAGGTGTGCCACAAGGAAAGGCGGAGTGCCTGTTGTGGTGTGCGAGGTGGGCAAGGGGAGTGGTGATGGTGATGGAGGAGTGCAGAATGAAATTAAGGGGTGCAAATCCCGGCCAAGGAGCGCCGATGGGGATTGAGAAGTGCATATGCAGTGGTGCAGCCCTTCCAGGCTGAGAAGCACCGAAAGGGGAGGTTGCTAAAGAGGCTGGAATGAAGTAGAGGCGCTCGTAATCAAGGTTGAGGAGGGGATTTAGGAGTGCCCATTCTTAAGGAGAGTGCAGACAGAAAAGGCAGTATTGAGGGTGGAATGAAATATCAAGGCACCAAACTTGACTCAGGAGCACCGACGGGGATTGATGATCGCTGACTGGGATTGACAAGTGCTGACAGGGATTGAGGAGCGTCTATTATAGCGGAGGAGCACCTTTGGGGGGGGGGGGTATGAAGCAGCCCCACCATGGGTAATTGATGAGTGCAATGCCTTCTGCATTAATACAATCGATCACTGTGGAAGGGCAAAATTTACCTCAATATTCATATGGAGAAAACCTAACTGTAATCTTCTGTCCAGTGGTATACTCAGGCAGCGCACAATGAGAGGCTGTGGCCACAAGCACTAACGTCTGCAGTGTAAGAGGTTGAAAGATCTGCGATGTGGTCGGTTGTCGCCCCAAGCTATCGGTGGTGAAGGAAAACTGTTAGTAGATTAACTCAACCACTTCCATCTGTGTGGACGATGATTTCTTATCATCGATAACCTTCAACAGATAATCATCGTCAAACAGGAGCTTTTTAAGTTGGATTCGAACCTCAGTCACTGATCCCAAATCCAACTGGTAGCCATGCACAGTAGTTCGACATGCTCCATCGGCCAAACTCCCTTGAATGGTACTTATGTTTAGTTTGAACTATGTACTGTTTGGGGTTTAGCATCAACATAAGTCCAATCAAGGAGCAGAAAACAGAATATATACATACAGCTCCTCGGGTTTACGGATCGATTTTAAGGGATGGACCACTGGGTAATTGACAGAGAGATGGTGTACCTACAGGAACACCTGCTAATGCCCCCTGACGATCCTGGGCACCAATGGCTAGTTACAAAGCTTCATCTACCATCAAGTATGTGTCATCAGAAATGATTGGCCGTGGAGTATTTCAGAATATGATTGCCTCCATGAATCGTTTCGCTATGTTCAAAGTAGCATTTTCGATTTGTGGGACATTGCGATCTCCACCAACCTTTGGTTGAGGAACATTCTGGTCTCCACCGGCCTTCGGAAGCCGTAGTGCCTGTACAACATCTGACTCGCGTGATGTGTTGATGGTTGAATTTTGGCATTTCAGCAATGATGGTAGTATCGCCCTGACTGCATGTCGTAGATTTGGAAGTGGAGTGCGGGCAATGACAGTATCAGCACAGCTCCATTTGTTTCGCAGTGGAACCATTGTAATTCGTATGATCTTATCCTGGCGTGCCTGGTCTAGATGTTGAATCTCCTGCTAGTTGTCCAAATCATCTTCTTCAATATCGGATGACACAGTGGACTCTGCTGGGTTTTCACTTTCATTATTGCTGATTTCCTAATCGGAATCATCATTATCCTGCTACATCAGAATTATGGCCCGGATATTAGCTATCTCAAATACTATACTCGATTGCTTGGTTGGGCATTCAATCATTTTATCAGCAATCAAGATTGGCTGTCTTCTTGAATGCACGTGCAACTGCCCTCTCATGGTGTGCTTCTTGATCCTTCTGTGCATAGCGATTCCTCAGTTGGCGGGCCATAGATTCCATGTTTGATGAAGTGAAGTAGGGAATGTAGAGAGAAGTATATAAGGGTAAACATAGTACGAAGTATAATAGAATGATAGGAAAACAGGGCAACTAAGTGACACGTAGTCAAGTAGGATGCAATTCGAGGCGTGGCTGGGAAAAGTGATGCTCGGCCGAGGAGAAGGCAATTCCAGGTGTGCCTGGAAACAGTTGTGAAGTCATGTCAGTGGTTCATATTTATATTGTTGATAATAGTACTTGGTTGTGATTTAGGAAGGGTCAGGTGCACCAGTATACATGGATTCTTCATGCCCCCAATTGCCGAATGTTAGCACTCATATTCAAGTACGCTATTAATGCAAGAATTGGAGATTGGTTTAAGCCAACATACCTAGAATGGAACCAGACGCACCTGAAGAACTCGAGATATTGACATAGTTGTATCAATAACTAACTCTCAGGACGGGACATAGAATACAGAGAAATGGGTTGCTCATGATCACTCTAGCATATAACGCCGCCAAAGGTGGTTCATTATGCCTCTAGTTTGAGCATATGTGTGGTGACCGCGTGGACCAGAATTGTTGGTGTGTTGAAGAATCTTGCTGAACATGGATGGAGGATAGAGTTGAGTCCTTGGTGAGTGGCAACACTTGAAGTTACATCGGTTCAAACTGAGTTTGCTGCAAATAGTGGATAAATATGAATCTCTGGATGCAGCATACCAGTCGGAAGAACACCCACTTTTTATGATAATGTGTTGTTGTAGAATTCTGCAGCAAACTTAGCAGTCAATTAGACAATGTCGTGTGCAGAAGTTCACTTTCAGTGGTTCAAGTCTGCTCAATCACACTATAAATGCAGTCAGTGTAAGAGAAGACAGAGGATTTGGATATACACAGGAGAGATTCAACATAGTGGAAGAACGGTAAAGGTACAATGCAGATTCAGGGGAAATCAAATCGATTCCAGTTACCTGCAATGCCAAGATTACTAGCGAATGGGTCTTAAATAGTCACTCACATTACAAAGTTGCGCATAATATTTTGTCAACACTGCTTTATTCAATCAGAAACTTGTTATGTGTCTCAATGCTACAATGTCCACTTAACATAAATATTGGGGTTCATAGCAGTGCATAAGAATGATATGAATGTGTCATAAGGCTTCATCTGACAGGTGAAAGACGAGTAACAGCATGCAGTTCCTACTAAGTGGAGTGCAGCGAGCATTGAATCGGCATGCAGGATTCAATCTAATGTAATGACTGGGACCATTGGCTCACCTTACTTTGACAGTTACTTGTACCCTCAAAAAATGCCTTGTCTTAACTCAAGCTGTCATCACAATTTGTTCTTCAGTTACTCTTGGCCTTGAACCTTGGTGGAAATCAGATATTCTCTGTTTACGATTTGTCACAAACTTCAGGTATTCAAGATATGCGGTGGGCAGCAGCTTGCCGGTCACCGATTCACCCATTGAGCAGAAACTGGCATTCAGATTCTATCTCTTCGAGCCCTCTTGATGGGAATCGGGTCACATAATCTATTTTAAGATATCGTTTTTGATGGCCCAAACATACCAGTTAGTCAAAATGAAGTTAGGTCTGCATTGGAAGAGTTGTGAATGTAAGCCTAGTCGAGGAAGTGTGGTATACAAGTGAGTGGGATTTGCCAGTCATGTGTAGAATCACTGCGCAGAAACTATCTCTTGAGGTTCACTCTCTCAAGTTGCAGCTTGATTATGGAGCCTGAACGGCAGAAGCTATTTTAGCATCTTGGAAATGCATTGTCCGAACATTCTTCTTAGTCAAAATCCAGTTAAATGTGGTTGCCTATCACCCAGGGCTTTGCATCAACAGTCAGGGTATGGTGGAAACCTTCCTCCAAAGGATAGGTTCACACGGAGCATGACAGTTATGGCAATTTGGCAGCGGGCTTCACACACCACTTAAGCATGGATTAAGATTGCAGCTGCGGCCGAGGGGGATGGGCCGCACCTGCACCTAAACATTTAGTGTCTGAAAGATGACACTCTGTCTGTGCTGGCAGCCACAGATTCGAAACATTCAGGAACGAAAAATATTTGTTTGGAATGGAGCAAAATAAATCGTTCAAGGGTAATGCAAAGTGGGTAAACACGGTTCAGAGGCATGCCTGGAGTGGGATCATATGTTAATAATGAGTGGTGGTTTGTCAAAATAGGCCTGTGAATAGAATATGTATACTCTGTCAAATCTGAAACTATCAAACTCGACAGGGGAGTTGATCTGAGGTGTGACTGAACTCGATTTCTGAGCAAGGAAGTACTCAGCGGTATTCTTCTGGTGAGCCTGGACTACATAAGCCATGTCTCAGGATATGATTCATCAACTTGATATCGCTTAGATAGTCTGTCTATCCCTGGATAATTAGCTATATATTGTACTGAATCTGCCTCAGGAGCGTCAAGAAGATGGCACCAATTCTCTTGTGCAATTGAGTGTAAACTATTCAACATTGTAGATTCAGTAAATATCCAGCATTCTTTTGTGACTCTAGTATCCGGTGCGCCTGAAATAGTCAAGCAATACATAATTGGAATTATAGTTGGAAGTTCAGGCGCACCTAAAAACATGTATTACATTCACGGACTTCAGCATCACAATTCCATACAGACAATACAGGATGATGATGAGCAGTGACTGCAGCATAGTCAGATTCCCACAAGAGAATATACAGCACCACGGAATTTCACTTAGTCCACAGTTAACCTCGCGCACCTGCTGTTCATCACATATTTGTTCATTCATATGAAGCTATGATTCAGTTTACCAGATATCTGTTTCCCATTAAGATCATCTCATATTGATCACAATAATCAAGTAACACAAAATGGAATCGAACTCTAACCAATACTCCTGGAATCCTCAATTGCGCCTTATTCTCCATACAATTTGACTATTGTGTATCAGTTGGTGAGATTGTGTTGGTTGAATGTTTAAAGAGGCATACCTTGATTTCACTGCCCTCATAATTATCATTCATCCTCACAATCTGACAGCATGATGTCTCCATGCTCAGTAACCCCCTTCGTCTGGTCCTGATAACAATCCAGCATCCAGTATATCATTGTCGTCATGAAGCTCGGTCAGTTCATCAGACCATGCTGGACTCTCATTTGAGACACTCCAGAGAGCTGTTGGAGATCACTTGCTCTGTTATCATAACCATTGGGTCCAGTGTTTAGAAGCCATGTGTGGGGAACTGAGTTTTGCCCCAGTTGAACAACCGTGTAAGTGCCTGGCACTGCTCATTCAATACCCAGAACTTCTGAGTCATTACCGCATGGTTTGCTCCTGTCAGATTGAGGCCTGTCCCACCACTTTAGGTGTAGTTACAAACACAGAGGGATTTCGTGAATCTTGGAAGTTGAACTGCATTTCTGTGCACTCATCGTCGCCCATTTTGGCATACATGTAGAAGATATCCAGATGATCCGTAAAAGACATTCTTACCCACCCCTTCAAATAACGAAGTTGGCATGGCGGAGGACAAAATAGCACGGCCTTTTGAATAGGAGGTGCATGAGGCAAGGTGCTTTTATTACTTTCAGACTTGTGCAGGAGCGCCTGATGTAATATTTCGTCTGCATCAGGTTCGGGATACTCTGCAAATTCGTTGACAAGCATTGGCAGAAATATCTCTCGCAGCCATTGGAAAATCGGCGAATCTACTCAAGTATCAAGTGGCTATTTATCATACCATCATCCAGAAACGTCATTCCGGTTCTCCGTGTCTCTGAATGCCACTAAGCAACATGCCAGCTGCGATTTAGGTACCTTCCACGTTCTTGAAGCACCCCATGAAGAGTATCTCTCCTCAACGGTCTTTAACTTAGCTTGGTCGTCCTAAATGCATTTCAGATCAACAAGGTGTGCATTGTCCTTCGGTATCCGAACAAGTGGGTTGTCATTTGCCAATTTTGATTCTTACCACCTCCTGATCATCCAGGGCTTTACAATCTGCATCATCAAGTGTGTCGTATCCTGTTGAGCGTTGTGGTCTTCTCTCGAGATGGCATGCATCAAACTCTTCACAGCGGACTACAGTGCATTGGTGCGGTGCCTTTTCATTACAGTATCATCCTCTGGATGTTCAGGCGCACCTGAAAACAGCCACATCGTTTGATAACACCAGTCATAGAGTTAATGGAATCCCGGTGTTGCAGTGACTTGCAGTTTGAATCGAATTTTCGCATTCGTCGCAATTCTCCAGCCAATGCTATTTTTCGTCTTGTATGGATGAGATTCATCAAACATCCCAAAACTCCAAGAACAGTGTGAGAACCGGCCATTGCTTGATGGTTTCCCTCTGGATGTTAAGGTATCATACAACAAAAGGTGGATATTGCATCGGATTTCCAGCTCGTCAATAGTGGTATTGAAATCCTAGTAGATGTGATTCCCATGTTCGGTGTCCAACTAGTTGACGAGTGTGAAATCTGTTTCATGTGTCATCTCGCCGATGACAGTATTGAAATTCCCCGACCCTCCCGGCATTGTTACCACCGAGACTGGTTGATGGGCAGATGTAAGTGCTGTATGCCCATGAGGTGGTGTTTTCTGGATCCCCAACAGGCGGCGGGATACAGAGTTCAAGCTCTGGAGCGGATTCAACTCCCGTTCTTCACCGACAATGCCAGGTAAGTCATTGTATGCCAAAATCACCCACTGTCCAAGGGTATTCCCCCATAAAATGTACAGTGGCAACCCCATTACAACTTTCTAAGTCACCAATTTGCAAAGCATTGCCACTGCAACTGAGGTGAAAGTCTTTCCAAGACCCATTTCATCAGCCACCAGTGCTCCTGGCATATCAGCATCCCAAACCCATCTTCTCATGATGAACCAGATGGCCCCAACCTGGTGCACCAGAAACTTATTTCCAGGCAGGCATGGAATTGAATACTTGTGGCCTGGAATCCGCTAATCTGTTGATTGGCGAATGGGATGGGCATTCAGCAGCCTGCCTCCATCCTCCAGATACTCAAGTTCAAATTCATTCTTGATTGTATTCAGAAGAGTGCTCAATACTGAGCTGGTATTATGTGGATCGAGGACCTCCTCACCATCCACTAGCTCCTGAACCTCTTTGCACCTTAGTCAGTCTTCATTTTGTCTTCAATGATCTCTGTCAGTTGCTCTGAGTTAAGTTTGGTAGATGAACTCATACTCCAGCACTTCCGAAATTCATCGCGTTGTTAGGTATTTCACTGACACGTATTTGGACCCAATAATATGTGAAATAGAATCAATTCTATTTATTCATTCAAAACTTATATTAATACCATCAATTTTCTTCCCACCTGCCTTCTCATCCACCGCTTGTTCATTTTCATCAGAATTGTCCGAAGTCTAAGTATACTGATTAGCGGTGGACATAACACACCATAAAGACGCTAGTGGGGATTACCTTGGCCGATCTAATTCCGTACTCCGCACTATCCTTTCCTGCAGCTGCCTTCATTTCTTCCAAAAAAAATTTCACATTGTGTCCCAGTTTCCACTTGAAGGCATTTCAAAGGGAACTGTTGTATCAAATCTGACCATATAGACAGTCGTTCATCATTTGCCCAGTTGCGTATAATCTAATATACTCTTTATAAAGTTCTTCCTGCGTCAAGTTGCATTTGTATATCGCAGTCAAACAGTCGGGTTCTTTTGGGCAACAATCTTTTTCAATGAAATCAAGCCACTCCTCCCAGTGCCTCATATCTGTGTAGAAAGCTTGGAGTTGATTGCTGGATGGCTGGTCATTGTTGCCATTTCGCGCTCAACACATTACAACAATGAAAGTTGTATTTCCCAACTCTGGAACGTTACTTCTCACATTATGGCCCGCACGCTCTCCAAGATCCGGTGTTGTTCGCCTGTTGCCTTGTGATCCCTTCTTCCTCACCTCCCATACCTCACTTGCACATGTCTTCAAAAACATCTTAACCCACTGTCGTCAAATCCATTCAGCATGATCAAAACATTTCAAACACAGCCAGTTCTCGAAAGTCTTCCACAATTCTGCAACTGCCATCGCCCAGTGCAGGGGTTCATCTTGCAGCTGGTTCAAACAATTCTGTCCTGGGATAATTGACCAATGCTTCTTCTCTGGAAAGCCAGCCACCCATACTTTCTTCCACTTGTTCAACATACTATAGTTGGGCTGCCCTATCATTTTGGCAAACTCATTCAAGCAGAATTCCGTTTGCTTAAAGCTGTTTTGGGCTGTGCCTTTGGCCCCGCCCAAGTCCGACAAATCATCGCTCTCATAATCTGCATTCTATTTGTCATTCAAAATGCCTGGTAATAGAGGCAAATCTGCAATCCCTGCAACATCTGTTCTGCGTGATTCTGCAGCCGGCTGAAATCGTCTCATTGGGAAACTAATGGAAGGTTTCCCAGGTCCGCTGGGAAGTTGGCCATATGAAGTAGAAGCAGAAGATGTCGGCCGAATGACTGGAATGTTTCCAGGTGGTGCTGGAGGCACTTGTGGTGCGTCTGGAGATGATGGCCCCTGTCCTGTGAATTGCCGAGGGGGCAACATTTCAGGTCCACCATAACATCCTTTGGGGAAGTTGTATTCTTGGCACCATGGCCCATAACTCGGATATCATTGGGTTGTACCACAGCCTGGTTGCAAGCTTGGTGTCATGTTGAATGGGGCAGGGTGGTAGAACTGGGAAGTGCCTGGAAATGGTAGCTTCTAACGTATGTGACAATACCCCGGTGGTGAATGAAATTGATTCGGTGGTTGCCCGAATTGAGTGTTTTTGTTTGGTGTATTTCCAGTATTTCTATCTGATGCTCCCACATTATCCTCTGGGCATTGTTGTGAGCTAAACAGCCCACCTGTTGGAGCCATATTGTTTGTCTTCGGTGTAGATCCATTCGTCAATATTGTCTGTGAACACAAGATGGTGGTAAATGAATTATCAATTCAATTGGTGATTTCAAATAAAGCAGAGTATGGTTGAGAATATTGAAGGTAGCAGTGACCTTCAGCGGAATGAAAGCCTCTTATATCTGTTTTATTTGTCATAAACTGTGGTGTTTCACTGCACCTTTGATCTCATGAAACCCAGCTGAGAAAAAGAAATCTTAATCACACACATCCTGTCTTTCTTGGTTATATGCTAGAATTCGTATGCTAGGAACTTTGATAGAAGCTTACCTTTGTCCAGTTTATAACTGTAAAGGTCATAGAAGGGTATTGACATGATATCTCCAGGAAGCCAACATGAACCATATTGGGTTGGAAGGTTACCATAACTAGGCATTTTACACTCAAAATGTGTGCGTACAACCTACTACTTCATTGAATATGAGGCCTGTGAGTCAAACAGCAACAGCGATTACTTCCTTTTGAGCTCCTTGAGTAAACTTCATTGTCTCCTCTGGATCCACCTACCACTCAACGACTGATGCTCACGACAGCATCCAACCAGCGTGTCAGTGCGTAATGATCATTCAGCGGGTATACAGCCAGCTGGGAATCTTACCTGTTGATTGCATTGTACTCATGTTGTCCGCTGCTTAAGGCTTGAGCGTAGACATAATCTGCACTATGCCGCAATGGCATTGTATACAATATGGCACATCATAGTAGATTCTGATGAACAGTATTAAAAGTTGATTGTAGTGATGACAAAAGAAATATTCTCAGCTAACAGTTTTCAGTTGGTAATGTGCCACATCATTGTGTGGGAATTGATAGATAATATCATACTGTGTGAAGAAAACTGATCATGAGGTGACTTTGTTTTACCCCTCCTGTACATGATCTGGGGTGTGATGTGGCTTTGAAAGTGATACGCAAATCTGAGTTACCTTGGTTTCAAACAAATATTGCTGTGGCTAAAATCCAGCAACAAACCATACCCCATAAAGCATCATCGAGATTCGTCAGAACACTGAGCGCTTCTCAACTATGGGTAACACTCACCGGAAATCTGTTAAATACATTATCTGCAAAAAGATTTCATTCAATGAGAACCGACTGGAAGCTCACTATCAACAATATCACCTACTATCGATGAATGAAGGGCTATTACCCAACAGGATTCTAGCACCAGCCGGCTGGGATCACCTTAAGCCATCATGGATTGACTGTACTAGGTGCACCTGAATGGCCATCGACAAGCTGTCAATTAATGATCTACTCATAGACAATATACCAGGTACACCACCACCACCTGATGATACTGCCAACAAAGAACCTATAGACCCTCAGCAGCCTGATCTCACCTGTACCCCTGATCCAACCAAGACAAAGGCTCATAGGCAAATAGTTGGAGTGGAAAATGTGGGGAGGAAAGCGTATTGCAAAGCAACTTGATTGTGCAACAAGCATTGAAATTACTCAAAACAATGAAATCCGTGGCATCCATTTCGATTCGCACACAACTTTGAGCAGGTACAGTTCTTTAGCCAGCAAACAAAAGCCTTGATTGATCAACATCTCAGGCGTGAACTTAACAACTCAAAATTGAATCATTCCAATCAGCAGATGCCCTACAAAAGCTCCTTGCTGAACTCAATTTTGTACTTCGCAATGATAGTTGGATTGATGATTACTCACATCTCTTTAGAACATTATACTACAGGGATATTTTCAACAGTATCCACTTCCTTTTAGCACATTACCCATTTCAGCCACACATCAATGTTGAACCAGTCCACATCAGTAACTCTAAGGGTGATCGAATTATCACTGGAATGAACCCAGACCATTGTTTGTGCGAGAGACAGGATCAAGTTTGTACCAGAGCAACGATTGTGCCAGCCCAATGTGCATCCAACGCGACTCACCTGACTTATTTTTCGGGTGACCAGCAGGCCTGGCCACTGTATCTCACAATTGGCAATATTTGAAAAGATATCCGCCACACACCTAAATTGCATGACTGCATTCTTGTTGGCTTGATCCCATGTCCCCTGACCAGTGCGAAAAACATTGACGAAGCATGGCATTCCGCCATTGGAACTGAGATGTCTCAACTTAGGCATGTTGATATCACTGGCCCTGGCTTGAAATGGGATTGTGCAGATGCATTCCAGCAACAATGTTACCCTCTTTTGGCTGCCTGGGTCGGGGATTATCTGGAACAAGTCATGGTTGCTCAAGTCTCATATGGCTCATGCCCCATGTGTGAAAATCCAAAATGTGCGCCGATAGGTCATTCAACTTTTCAACTACTTGATAACTCAAGAGACCAGCATATTCACTCGGAGCTGCTGCAGTACAATAGTATTGATGCTCTGCACCCTTTTGATGTGCACCCAATCCATAACCAGTTCTGGTAATACCCTCTCTGCAATGTCCATTGGCTTTGGCAGCCTGATGAATTGCATCAGCTACTCCTGGGTTTAGTTAAAGACTTATTGCACTGGCTGCTGAAATTCCTGGTAGGTAGAAATGCCAACAATCAATTTGACTATCGATTCACATCAGTGCCATAATATCCCGGCCTCCAGTACTTCTCTAATCCATTCAATTCATTGAAAAGCAACACCTCACAAGGTAAAGTGATCTGTCGAATGATCATAACACCGGCAGTGATTTGCGCTCCAATTCTTTACCACTGCAAGGATGACAACAAAACTGTGGCGGAAAATGCCTCCAATGAAATGGTATTGGGAGCAGTATGAGCATTCTGTGAATTCTCTCTACTTGTTAGCAAACAAAATCACTTGGTTATATCCCTCAAAGCACTGGCCAATGCATTGAAGTGATTTTACGCCAGGAAGGGTATTTTTCGGGAACAGAAAATGTCGAAGTCTACCACGGTCACCATGGATGACCTGTTGGCAAGGGAATCCCATCAGTTACACGAACAAAGGATTTATGAAATTTGTGCTGCAATGGAAACTCTTGTGTATGGGGCTGAAAACGTTTCCACAACTACATGTAGGCAATTTGAGGTGCGCCTGAACAGAGCCCGACAAACAGCAACCACTTGGTCAGATGCAGATTATCAGAAGGTGGTTGAGCAATTGGAGTGCCAAATCTATCAGTGCTAATGGCAAGCCTATCTATAAATTATTCCAACGTCATCAGTACCAACTATTGCCGGAAGTCAGGACTAGAGCAACCGGTCGCAGAATCATATTCACCAAGGATCTTCCCAAAATGAAAACTGCCGCCAAAGATGATGCTTATGGGGCTGCAACTCTCCCCACGGACAAGCGACTGTAAGGTCAGATCCGCCAATCCTGTGCTGGGACAGATGCCACAACCCAGAGCTTGATTGATACGGAGCGGGTCAGTAACCTGCTGGAGACAGCGATTTATGGCATCACCTTGAATGAACAGAAGCGGTTGAAACAGGAATTCTCCATCCGCTTGATCCAGTTTGAGGCTTGGTGGGAGACAATTGGCATTCAGGTGCTCCGGAAAATCATTGTGCAATGTGTAGTACATTTCAGATATCCAAAGATGAATCTTGTGGGGCATGTATCAGAGGCAATATGTTGGATGGGTTGTGGTGACAATTTTACCACTCATATATCTGAACGGATACATCTCGCCAATGGGAAAGAGGTATATCGATCTGTCAACAAAGGCAATTACATTTGACAGATGCTCTAGCACAATGACCGGTGTACTGGTCTTGACTATATGGAGAAGACAGTGTCATATCTTGCACTCCAAGTCTGGTACAATATTGACTCTGCAAAAGTTTTCAACCTACTGTCTGCTACCAATTAACCGCAAAGTACACACAAAGCCCATTTGTCATGTCTCCAATCAATTGAGGATGAGCCATTTATCCACCCTGTATCACAGCAGGTATATCATTTGAGAGAAACGCATGTCTGCATGGTGTGCAGAAGTATCAAATTAAGCTCACTCAGTGGTACATCAAAACATTTCAGAATTCCCACCTGTGGACAGCTATTCCGCGCATACATTGAAGAGAACTGGGGACTCAAAGTTAGTGGACTCATGCTCGGATATGATCAGAATGTACTCGTTGACAGTATAGTTATTAAATCCAAAATGGGCTGTTGTATTAACGTCAACTATTTCACAACCCTACTTCTGTTGAGCATCTGGGACTTGATTGCAAGGTAGAATATACCAATGCCAACTAAGGGATCATGCCTGAAGCTCATAACATCTGGGTCCAGTATATGCAAAGTGAAGAGAATAATCTCGATAACACCTTCCAAGGATGAATTTCTTCATTCCCTGTATCATACTTCAGCTGAACTCCACCACTCAGATCCTTCAATTTCAGGAGCACCTGCCAGCTGGGTAAGCATTATTGTCCTTTACTAAGAGGTGCAAGAAGACTCAACAGTGGCTATTATGTCCTCAAGCTCAAGAATATGTGGTGGTGATCCCAACAAAGTACAAAGATCTTCATGGTTGGTCTGATTGTGTTAACGGGTTCATCCGGGTTGTCAAATAAACAAATAAGATGTATATTGGACCTGTTGGAGCAATAGTTCAACCAGTACATATGGTGCAGGAGAAAGCTTCATTGGGCGGCATCAATATCGTCTGGCTTGTAAATAGTCATGTTGATTTGGATACCTGCTGGACTGTATATTAATTACATTAGAATGCCTGATTGTGTGTGTGTGTTATTCATACTGTATTCACTCTAACTAGAGTATGACAGAATCCATTTTTCCCCGATACTCAGAGGTGTGACCGCGACGTATCTGCCAAGCCCTCCTCCCGGTCAAATGTACGATCCCTTTCTTCTTCCCCCCATTTATCCACCACCCCACCATCCCTCGTACTCTCCCCTCTCCCATGTAAGGTCTCATTGATGTCATCGCAGTGGATTACCCCAACGGGCCAATCCCTGTCCATTCCGCCCTCACCCCCTTACTGGGTACTAGGTCTTGGTTGACTGACCAGCATGTTCGATCGAAAGCGGAGAAGGCGCGTTAAGATTGTTTCTGGAGCAGGTGCCGGGATTCGAATCTGTAGCATAGTAGTATAGTGGCACAGCTTCTTATACAATCATCAGCAGATTATCCACTACACTACAAGGATCCGCCCCCAGAATGTCTGATTTAGAGGTATAGCTGTGAAATAGGTTATCGAATTCTACTATTTGATTTATAAAATATCAATTTTCACTCCAGGAGAGTCAGTCTCCAGGTGCACCTGGATCGTCCTGGGAGATGAGTGTCGTAGTCCCAGCAGCGCCAAAATTTTACTAACTTCAACGAATGATTTTATAGCATTCTGATGAAGACTTAATACTCTTTAGAATATTCTTGTATTCTGTTCAGCGACTTCAGAAGCATTGAGGAGCACCTAAAAGTACTCTCAGAGTACCTGAGAAGCACATCATTTTGTATTCAGCCTGTTTGGGAGCTTCTGGGAGCTTCTGGAAGAATTGGTGTGGCTGTTCAGAAAAGCCGAGTTGTTGAGTTATAACTTCTGAAACATTTTACATTTTGCTGATGTAGTGAACATATCACAACATGTGTGCAGTGAAGTACATTTGGTATTTTGGTTTCAAGTTTGTTGAATGCAGCATGATGTATAGTATCGAGTGCATATAATCACATGTCTATTAAAGTAATCCATTCAGCGTACAGGTCAGTAGAACTACATAGTGCCTTGTGTCTAATATGTTATAGATTCCTGTCTCAGCACCAACTTCTCTATGAGATACCTATCTTATAAGGTTATTTTTCACAGTGTAATAGACTGATTGAAACTCCAATACATATATTTCAACTGTTCCAGTGTCTGATAAGAGCCTTCCGGACATATCTCCAGTACTTCAGATTGTTAAAGATCAATTTCCAATGGTGTTGGATGTATTTAACTGCAGACTCATGTTCTCAAATACTTTTCAAAATCACTACAAGAGTTCTATTACCTTTATCACTTCTCCTTTTGTCGATTTAGCCTGACTGTTCATAAATATTCGTTGAAACTTGATATAAAATTACATTTTACTACTAATGTATTACAAGTATCATGGAAATTTTTTCTTTTGTAGGAGTACTACAGAGGATGTTATGTACAATTTACTGTGCAATGGCCAGTGCAAGATGGGTACCTACATTGGAATAACTCATCCTTACAAATGTAGTTGAGAGTCATCTAATTTAATATACTACTGCTGCATTGTTTTACCATTCATAATCAGCTCCGCAATATCACCCAACACATAGTCTGCCAGTATTACCAAATGCACAAGTCTTCAGTCGTCGTAATATCACTTGTTTGTTTTTAGTGTTTTGCATTTTCTTGATCGCATTTTGTAGGGAAGCTTCAAAGGGAAGGGTACTCTGTATAATATATTTGATATAGAGGTAGTTTGTATTAAAACCGTTACTATATTGCAAAAGGATAATCGTAATCGAACTACCAATTTAAGTCCAGGTTGATCACCTTCGTGAAATTCATTTCTGACACTTAACCACATTGCGGAATGTAGCTGTAGATGTGCTGTTTCACCAAAACCCTAACAGTGGGAAGTCACATCTTCCGTAGCATCCAGCCTGCTACAGCACTTAATTGATAATAACTACTTAGGTATGATATCCTCATCGAGAAGGTACGTAAGAAAAACAGATCTAACTGCAACAGCTGAACTTGAAATATTCGTCTAACTAAAGTGTAGTAAACAAATATCAGCAGTAGCATTGCACACCTCCCTTCATTCACCGTTTTCGTCGCGTTATTATTCCAAAAGATTGTTCCTGCCCTTCCAAGCTTTGACAAACCCAATCTTGTCCCTAATGCCCAAGTTCAGTCTTTTGATCCTTCCGATCCTCGCTAAAGCTTCGGAGCTGCGTTCGCACACCCGACATAACTCCTCTTCCTCCACCGTATAACTGCTATCCTCACTGTCAAAACTCTCCACCTTCCTGACCCCAACGTCAGTGTTGTAAATTATCTCCGCAATTCGCACACGGATGCAATGTGTCGGCCGCGATAGCAAGCTCCAAAAAAAGTCGATGTAGGTATTTGGTATAGGTGTAGTAATATCCGCTGGTGTATATTTCAGGGAGACAGGGAATATCTTGGTCGTTGACGGGACAGTAGACAGGGCAGGGGTGAAGCATAGGATTCCACGGCCATTAGTTGGAGTAGCCTCGGGGAAAAGTAAGATGGTGCAGTTTGCCTTCTTTTTCAGTAACTCAGGGAGTGAAATCAAGTTCGTTAGTTCAACAGGGTGCAGTGTAGGGTCGGTGAAGTAACGCCAGAGGAAAACAGGAAGTGAAACATGTTCCACGAGCTTTGTCGTCGGATAACTCGTCGTGAAAATTGGGTCAAAAATGGCAGCAAGGTATATCGCATCTAAAGGTGACGTGCAAGAGGAAACGATGATGCTGTTTGGACCAGGAAGCTTGGTGGCCTGTTGTGCCAGTGACCTTGGTCAATTAGTACGGTGCGACATGATAATGCGACAGATAGATGCACCCTCTCCGCACACCCTCAACTTGTAGATCCACCCACCACACACCAGACACTCCGAGAATGCTCCATAACCATGCTTTCCGTATTAGTGAGCCTACCGGGAGCCAGTGAATGACAAGGAGGTAGAAGCCAACAACGGAGACGAAGAACGGCAGCCGCAGCAAGAACAGGAAGATGCCACATGTCCTTTGGAATGCAGACCTACGACAGTGAATAGGAACGAACGGGGCAATTTGCGTACCTAGGGTTGGCATGAAAAATGAAAAAGATCAGCTAAACGTGCTTCCAAAGATCATAATGCAGTACATACCCCGATCACGATAGATGGAGAGCTTCTCCATTGGGCGGGGTGTGAACAAAGAATACAATTTCACTTCGATGTAGATCTCAATAAGGAAGAATCGATTTCGGACGACGGGTAAGAAAGAGAGGGAGAAGGGCGCGCGATATCAGGTGATACAAATCGCCCGTTGCAATTCATCTCGAGCCCAGCCTTCCACTTAGCAACACTGGCAAAACCGGGGACGCCAAAACGGGAGCATGAAAAAAGGGAGGTAAATAGCCACGGTCGTAAGTACTATAAGAAAAAACCCCAATTTTTGCATTCAGACTTATGTTGGGCGTTGGGATAAACAACTAAAGAAAAGTCATCGAACACAATAGTGAGAGTTTAACAGTTCACCTCAGTTGACTAATTTGCATCTGTCTGCAAAATCTTGTATTTCTTAACTGATATGAAGATTGTCATATCTACAGTGCAGAATCGCACATGTACAGTCACTATGCAAAAGTCTTGGTGATTCGGTCTGTGTGCCCTCTCACGAACACACTCTCCAGCAACAAAAATCAATATTACACCACAACCAAAAATGATACAGTCTTCAAATCAAAATACAAAGTGCCTCAATACTTATAATGATGTTTGTGTAAGGAGAAAAAAAATAGAATAGAATTACATGCTCAATACCTTGTATACAATCCCTTAGCATCAATTACAGCAGCCACCCAGTCAGGCAGACTTTTCCACAGTTTCTGAAGGTATGCCTCTGTCATCTCCTCGTAGATCTCAGGCAGAACTTCCCCCAACCTTGCTTTCACTTGATTCAGGCCTCCTTTCGTATTTCCAATGTCTGGGTATTTTCTATAATGGCTGTGCTTGAGCTCTACCCAGACATGTTCAACAGAGTTGAGATCTGGGGAATAGAGTGGCCAGTCCTCAACCAGGATGATGCATTTCTCAAAAAAATCCATAACCACAGCTGCTTTGTGTACTGCAGCATTGTCTTGCTGGAAGATGGGATCCCCTAGGGTGTCATGGACATGTTTAACAACTGGAGGAAGAAGGTACTCAAGATGCTTGATATAGACACCTTTGTTGACCAATTTGACAATAATAGGACAGAAAGTTCGATGGTTCCTGCCCCAAAAACGATCACAAATCATCAAGGAAATCCCTTTACCCTTACGTTTTGGTGCAATGCAGTGTTTGAACCACTTTTCAGGTGGTTGTTGAAATACCCAAATTTATCACCCTGAATCACTCTTCTCCACTGAGCATTCATCACTCCAAATAACTCCTTCCCACTCCTTATCTGTCCAATCCTTGTGTTCAAGTGTCTATTGTAGCCTTTGGAATACATTTTTGTCCTCAAACTTTGTTTGTTTCATTGCTAGCCACTTTCAATTGTTATTTTGGTACAGGTACTGATTAATGGTTGACAGTGATACATTTGGTGCATACATATCATGCTATTCTGCTTGTGTCATTTGTCTGTCTTTCTTGACTACTTGCATGATCGATCTTCATTGCCACCAAGTAACAATACATGGTCTGCCGCTGTGTGCGATGTTGTCAAGGGATTGGTAGTCGGTAGCACAAGGAACAAAATCGCGAACTGTTGACCAAGGTCGCTCTGTAACCAGGCTAATCGCTGCAAAAAAGTGTTGCAAGTAAAAGAGAACAATGATTGTCCCCTTTGCTGCCAGAGACATCTCTTGCCAGACAGTAACAGGTATCATAGACGGTATAGCGAGCTTGGAAAGTCACAACCCCGTATTGTTGATGGGGTGCATACAAACCCTATCACACAGACTTTTACATAGTGACTGTAAGTAGCGATTAAACAATACCCACTATAGAAAACCCCAATCAAAACTTGAAAGCTACAAAACCCTAAGAGTCCCAAATATCATAGCTTTCTGTACTTGAAATTGTTCACTGGGTATTCTGCTGTATTGTTCATTCACAAGGACTGGTATATTTATGTTTGCTGTAGATTTGTGTATTGCTTAGCTGACTGCTCAAGTACAATAAATAAATGTTTATTTTAAATCGTGAGTAAATGAAGTATACAATATCCCAAGCTCAGTTAGAATGTAGGTTGTTAATAGTTAGACAGAGATATTTGATTTATGTTCGATATTTTCAGAAAAGATTAATGTATTTTTGTTAAAACAAAAAAAGATAGAAATCAAGTATCCTCAATTGACTACCTTCAAATTCTTAGGAACTTATATCTACTACTATTTAATGCTGTATGGTTTTAGTAATAGTGATGTATATGTTAGGCTAATTAATAAATCGGAATAGAACTAGTAAATACATTTGAAACTTATCTATAAATCTGAATATTATTATGGTTTTAAATTAAAACTCTACATTTTTTGTAGTTTACTAAATAAGTGGTAATGCAAAAACTCCAGCATACAATATCTACATATTTTTCAGAATGGTTATTTTACCAAATTCCCTTCTATGTTTCATCTTATATATACCTTTTGGATATAAACTCAAACTCAATTTTGCAAATTCTATCTATAAACTTTTACTTTCTCTAAACTTGTTACATTTTCTCCATTTCTAACTTAGATTCAGTTCATCTTTACATTCAATTCTCTGAATTGTATTAGCAAGTATTTACTATACTAGATTTCATAGAAAAGTTAGAGGCAACTGGGTTGCAGTTATATATATCATAAAACTTACTCAGCCAAATGCTGCCATATAATGATTTCAATATCATTCAGCCAAGTGTGTTTCTAACTTTCAAAGCTTGCTTTCCCCACATTAGGACACACTACATATATTGTACAAAACTTGGTTCATTGAATGCTTGCATTTTTCACAACACTGTTGGTACCGAATGTATCTTGATCCAAACTGCTAATTATCATTTACCTACATCAGTTCCAGTTTTGAGTCCACTTCCCATATGTCTGGAGCTGTCAGCTGTAGCCCCCTATTAGCAAATTCTATTATTATCATCTCATGACTAGTCTTTTTATATTCCGCTTGACAATCTGTTACTACTCTACTAACAAGTCCTGTCACAATATATTACTATTTTCCCTCAGCATTCATTTACAAAATTATCACTGTATTCAGATATATCTTGAAGTGTAGTCCAGTATTGTCTTCAAGTACACTCCACAGTATTTTTTGGTATAACTTCGGGTCCAATATGGAAATACAACAACTAATATATCTCTAATGATATATATTATTGCAGGTACTACCATCTGCTATATCATCTTTGTCTTATTCATAATGAAACCCACTGTAATATAATCTAAAAAACTTACCTATATTCGTAACTAGTACAATATACCTAATTATGATATCAAATTTTGTTATATATTTTGGAGTCTAATAAATCAAATATAATATAACAGCAAAGGTTGTCTCCAAATTAGCAATTACCTTTAATGTTTAATATCTAATAGGAATTAGTGAATTTGTCCAATGCTAAATAATACAGATTTTGGTCTCCAAATATGGAAAGAGTATAATTGAATAGTATTTTTGATACATCTTGTTGAGATATAAACTTATGGGTTACCAATTCATAACAGTAAAAGGTATAATGCAAGAGAAGAAATTGTGCTAGTATTGTAAACAGTTTGTTTCTTCTAGTTCTCAATTAGTCTGTTAATTATTATTGCTACTTCTGATTATCGAAACCACAAAACCATTTTATACTAGATCCTGTAGTTTATCATTCAAAAGGTTTGTATATATATAATATCACACTATAAGAACTACTTCAATTTCAGTTATTTTTACTCTATCTGTACAATGTTTGATATTCCACTACAATTTTATCAGGTTATTGTACTCATTCATAAAGAGTTCTCTAGGGTTTTTCTCCCCAATTGCAATGACATTCTGCTGAATATTGCTATTTCATAATTACTTGACATAAATATCAACTTGAATTTATTATATTCTATTGAGTTGATAGTTGGAATTTGCACTGGTATATAGTCTACCAGTATATTCATTTCAGTTCTATTCACACCATACTTAGTAGACTTATTAGCAACTTCTTTAATAACAAAATTTGATACTTACTGTACTTCCCCATTATTGAGTTTAATATCATAAAGTATGTACAACTTAACCAATTGTCAGATTCACTTCAGATCTTTTAACTTCTGTCAATCCCAATACCTTCCCAGATAATACAGTCTTTCGTTGTTAGTATTTTCAGTCCAGTTAGTACTGAGTATAAATTTAACTCATTTGCAGTCAAGCTATCAGATTCCACTTACTAGCCAATTACATATTATCTACCTTTCAGGTAGTTGAATACAATTATAACTCAACTTGCAAATGATCTGCTTGCTGAGTTATACATTCTATTGGTGATTACCATCTATATTACTTGCATATATCTCAGTGAAGATAATCAGGTGATTTTGGTTAAAATAAATCTACTCATATACATGGTAGGCTGTATATATCAATAGAGAGTTAGTTTACATTGTAATATTGTAAAGGACAACTCAGCAAGCAAAAATCTAATATTATAAGTAGATGATATCCCAGCTGATGATTCTATGATGTGAATATAGTCTTGAATATGCTGATCACTTTACTTATACTATGGTATACTCCAAGGCCGAACTGCTAACTAAGAATACTTTTACATGTAACTTTAAGTATATTGGGGTAGTATTTATACAGAAATTTCCATTGAACATAAGCATAATCTGCAACTGAAGTTATTTCCAATATATACCGCTACTCTGGGTTCTTGAGATTTTTGGAAATTAATCTTAGAGAAATACATACTTTAAATTAAATTATTGCAATTTGATACTAATTGTAACCTGAAAATGAATGTAACTTATGACTTAAATTTGAGTTATGGGTATATTTGTCAGTATGTGCTATACTTGTGAACCCTTTAACAATATTGCATGATTTTGGAATTGAAATCTTAAAGTCATACTTCTTTGTGACTGAAGCTACATGGTATGTAGCATGTCAAGCATTTCAAATAATAATATATTTTGATATTCACTGTGGTGTTTGCTGTTATATGTATATTGACTATTCGGAATTTTGAAAACTTGTTTTTATATTAGATATTTATTGAAACAGTCAACATATCAGTCATAGTATTGAAGATTATATGTATTACAATAATAAGCTATATTTGTAGAGTTCAAAGAGCTATACTACATATAATAATAATAGTTATAATTGGAGGTAATAAAATACAATAATTAATAGCATTTTATAATAATGTAATAAAAGTAAACTGAATAATTCAATTAAGATAAGTGAAGTTGAAGAGAATTATAAAGATTTGTGTACTATTAATTGTATTTTTGCCAGTTTAATCTATATAAATAGCAAAATTTTTGATTTATGGTTCAACTAATAACAGAAATATACTATATGGGATGCAATTTGGTGCAATGAATATTGGCAGTTGATATTAGCATGCTTATTTAAACAATTAGCCATCTATACATGTTAGAAAGGGTAAATTGAGATTTATTGGAGATAAAACAAGATAACAAAAAGTAATATAATAATCGCAATATACAATGTGATACAATTTAAATATCAATTAACCCATGGGAAGTAATACATTTACAAATACATATAAATTGTTATTAATGCTGCATTTGAATTACATAGTATAAACTATACTGATATTAACTGGTATATATCATTTGGCTATTTACAGTAACAGAATGATTTACTGCCAAGAATAGATATACGTATAGTAGATGGCATTAAAACTATGAGAAATATCAAAGCAACACTAGTGGGGACTGTTGAAGGCCTTCTCATGGCCCCTGAATAGCATTACAAAGATATATATCAAGAAAATCTTTTACATTACAATAACTGAGATTTGTTATGGCTGTTTGCAAATTACAACAATATCGTATTGATAACAACGCTACAGCATGGCACGATATGGGTTTATTACCATAAGTAACATGATTTTATCGTACGTTTGTATACCGTTTTACTGTTTGATAGATATTATGGGATCTCATGTGTGAGAAAAACAACTTATGAACACCATTTTTGATACTGATTTGGACACCAACAAGTTGATGTTCACATGTACTACTAATTAGTCCCAATCACATGATATAGTAGAGCAATCCTGCCCTTAATCAAGAGATATGATACTCTGTTGGTGTAGAATTTGTATAGCCAAATATACACAATGCGGAACTTGTCTACCACATTTCCAATAGCTCTCTGCTCTACAGCAAAGCCATCTCGAATGCGCATGGTATATAATCCTTCTGAAGGTTACTATTTGAATTGGAAACCACATTGCTGAAAGAGTAGCTGACACTTTACACATGTTCATCAACTAATTCCAATGTGCACATACTCAAGAATATTTGTTCTGAGTTATGTATTAGGAGTATACAACATTCCTGAGAATTTCGATATTATTATCATGCGATTGGTACTGCAACAACTTCCGGGCATTTTTTACAACTCTATTGCAACCAGTACAGTACTGATACGGTCTCTGACAATAGTGGTTTGATAAATGTGACTCGGACAAGTATGGCACTGATAGAGTTCCTGAAAATTCCAGCAATGAAAGTCCACTCTGACGTAGTCTCAGACTATGCTGGCTGGGATAACTGTGGCCCTGCCAAGAGCTACTTTGTCATGGTACCTGATATGGTCTCCGCCAATCCCAGCTTCCATAAGTATGCCTCTGACAGGTGTACTCGGACAGGATCTGACAATCTCGGCTGTGATAAAGAATTTTGGCTCTATTGAATGTGGCTCTACCAAGTGTGGCTCTGACGAGTACAGCTCTGACAGGTTCTCTGGCAATTGCAGCTCTGACAACCATGGCTCTGGGAGGTGTACTCTGATATGATCTGACAATTCTGACTACAATAAATGAAACTGAGAAGTGTTACTCTGACATGGACTCTAGCTCTGATTGGCTCTGACAAGGTACCAAAGATGGCACTGGATATCTGCCATCCCTGATGAGATCAACATATCCAATCGATTTAGTATATCATGTTATATGATTCCAAAGATGTGTATTGCTTGAGTAGGTATTGGTAAAGATAGCTGCTTGGAACAAGTTGCAAAAGGGTAAAAACTGAAGAAACAAGTACAATGCATTGTACCCTTTGTGCTGCATTTCATTACATTAGCATTCCACCATTTCTGTTTCTTAGTGGAGATAATAGATAGTCCAAATCCACTCCCAATGATATCTCATGACAAACAGTTCACCATATTACACTTTCATTAATATTGGCTTCCCCTATACTAATGCTATCAAGAAAATGCAAACCATATAAAAGCTTGACAGGGTAATATGTTTGTTGAAGTGCCCAACAATTGTTATGTGGTGCTCGATCTCCTGGAATCAAAATATTGTCAAATTGATTGCCCTGTCTGAACTCCTTCTCCATACAACTTGCGTTTCAAACTACAACTGCATTTGGACTATTGCACTCCTGTATAATGGGTGTGATGCCATTCACTTGGTATATGTTTTGATGGAGAATTTGGAATGCTCAGTGGAGGGAGGTTCATAGGTATTGACTGGAGGTTCATCAGCGAAATGTAATTCGGTCTGGAAGCCAAATGCAAATCTTCTAGACAGTCTGGTAGCCCTCACCAGCGCTTCTAAGTACTTCCAGATGCTCCCAGCCCCCCCTGGAGCTTTGCAAAGTACTGTCAGACTCTGCATGAGCATTCTCACATGCTCCTGGAAGCATCTGTTATGATGGAGGTTCATTCAGAATGCTACAAGATTGACTATTAGAATAGTCAAATTTTGGAGCTGCTGAGACCTCAGCACAGCTCTGTGAGAGAGTTTGAGAGCAGCTGAGACCTCTGCATGAGCTCTGCGGGAGACTTGGTGCCATATTCTCACACCAGTGGTTCTTAGAGTTCAATAACCACATGGCATTTCATTGATCATATTGGTCTTTGTTATAGTCAGAAGATTCGCTACATTATAATATGGCATGTATTATCAAAGTCTTTCTATACATAGACATACATGGATACAGGGATAACAGAGATGGACTCAGCCACAGGCAGTATATATTTGGGAGACCCTGGGGTAGATAGACATCATCTCATTATACAAAATACATAGTCTATGTGTCCCAGCTCTTGGTCTCAGGCACTCTTGCTGAGCTTTGGATGATCCACACAAATTGTGTGGATCCTCACACACTCTTGCCTAGTATTCATAGATCAATGCAATTTGTGTGGTTCATGATGGCGAGGTATCCCTTCATATCAGCGAACCCTTTTCGTATGCTCATTGAGCTAGAACCATTCTGGCTTATGAATTGCGATTAGATTCCATGCAAGGTGCGGCTGAGTATTGATGATGGGCTGTGTGCCAGCGAGCTCCACCATTTCACCACACTGTGATTGAGTGAACTTAAAAATGCACTCTGAGGCCGTGATCGAGTGAGTTTCGAGGCCATAATCCAGTGAGGTTGGAGATACGCTTGGAAGGTGTCAACGAGCGAGTTGGGAGATGCACTTGGAGGCCGTGACCGAGTGAGGTTCAAGATGCACTTGGAGGCCATGATTATGTGAATTTCAAGACGCACTTGGAGGCTGTTATTGCACGAACTTGGAGGCCATAATCATGCGAGTTTAGAGATACACTTGGTGGGTATGATCGAGCGAGTTCAGAGAAGCACTTGGAGGCCATAATTGAGCGGGATTGGAGAAGTACTTGGAGGCAGTCAATCTGGAGGCGGTTGTTCGGGAGGGAGGCAGGAGTTGAGCTTAGACTGTATTCATTGGATAAATTGTAATTGAGGGAATGTAGAGAGTTGAGTACAACATGGTGTGCCGCAAGTTGAGAGACAGGCTGGGAGCGGGAGACAGTCTATCATGAGATGATGCAGTACATGGTGTATGCAGTACTTGGGGTATGTTGTACTCGGTGTATACAGTTCTGGGTGTATGCTGTACTTGGTGTATGCTGTACATGGGGTAAACTCTTGATCATGGCATGGAGAGATAGAGAGCGATGACTTAAGTTAGTGTTCTTAGGTAATGGTAAAGTTGAGGATGAGAAAGAGAGAGATGAGAGGGTATGAGGGAAATTACCATGAAAACCTGGAACTTAAGAGAATTTTGTGTGCAAGTCAATTTACCATCTCCAATATGGCAGGTATGGGTCCCCATCCAGTGTATAATAACACCGATATGAGGTCTTCCCAACCCAATCAGGCAAGTGATACCCCTGGTTACTCATATCCGCTCATATCCACCATATTGTTCTCATCTTCATCACCAATCTCTCTGTTTCTCGTCCAGGACTCAATCATCATCGGAGATTACAGAGTTAAGTGATCGCTCTCTATCTCTCCATCTCATGATGATAAGTCGAGACTGTGTACAGAATACACCAAGTACAGCATACACCGAGTACTGCACACAGTGAGTACAGCATACAGCAAGTACAGCATACAGCAAGTACAGCATACAGCAAGTACAGCATACACCGAGTACAGTATACACCAAGTAAAGCATAAACTGAGTACAGTATACCCCGAGTACAGCATACACTGAGTAAAGAATACACTGAGTTTAGCATACATCGAGTGCAGCATACACCGAGTACAACTTACACCATGTACAGCATCCACCCAAAAATGTTTGTCTTTCCTTCATTCAATCAGCAAAATGTAATTCTGTCCGGAAGCCACATGCAAACCTCCCAGACACTCCGGCAGCCCTCACCAGTGCTTCTACGTACTTCCAGATACTCCCAGGCCTCCCTGGAGCTTTGCAATGTGCTCCTGGAATCTGCAAGAGCATTCTCAGGTGGTCCTGAAAGCACCTGCAGTTATGAAGGTGCATTCAGGATGCTACGAAATTGACTATTAGAATAGTCACATTTGGAGCAGCTGAGATATCTGCGCAGGCCTGTGGGAGACCGGGAGGGAAGCTGAGACCTCAGCCCAGCTCTGCGGGAGACTTTGAGAGCAGCTGAGAACTCTGCGCAAGCTCTGTGGGAGTCTTGGTGCCAAATTCCCACAGCAGTGGTTTATAGACTGCAGTGGTGCTTAGCGTTCCACAACTACAAGGCATTTCGTTGCTCACAATCATCTTTGTTCCAGTCACCAGATTTGCTACATCACGATATGGCATGTATTATCTATGTATTTCCATATATATAGATACGGAGATACAGGGATAATGGAGATGGACTCAGCGACAGGGAGTATATATTTGGCAGATCCCGGCGTAGATAGACATCATCGCATTATACGAAATAGACACTCTTTCTTTCCCAGTTCGTGGTCTCACACACCGTTGCCGAGCTTTCATAGATCTACACAATTCGTGTGGCTCCTGACACACTCTTACCAAGCGTTCATAGAGCCACTCAATTTGTGTGGTTCATCACAGCCGGGTATCCCTTCATATCCGCTCAACGTCTCCCTACGCTTGTCAAGCCAGAATGGCTCTTTTCTAAGAATTGTCATCGGATGCTATGCGAGGTGCGGCGGAGTGTTGATGATGAGCTGACTGACTTCGAGCTCCACCGTTTCACCACACCGTGATCGAGTGAACTTAAAGATGCACTCCGATGCCCTGATTGTGGGAACTTGGAGGCTGTGATTGAGCGAGTTTGGAGATACCTATCAGCAAAATGTAAAATGGTTCGCAAGTAATAACTCAATGACTCAGCTATTCTGAACAGGCACACTGATCCATCCAGAAGCTCCCAGAAGCTCCCGAACAGGCTGAATGCAAAACAATGTCCTCCTTACGTGCTCTGAGACGTACTTTCAGGTGCTCCTCAACGCTCCTGAAGTTGCAGAACAGAATACAAGAATGTTCTACAAACTATGAAGTCATCTTCAGAATGCTATAAAATAATCCCTTTAAGTTGGCAAAATTTCGGAGCTGCTGGGACTACAACACTTGTCGCCGAGACCATTTCGGTGCACCTGGAGCCAGACTCTCCGGGAGTGATAATATATAATGTCTATATTGAATAGTACAATTTGATAAACTATCTCACAGCTATACACCTAAATCAGGCATTCTAATCTAATTAATATACAGTCCAGTATGTATCTAAATCAACATAATTAATTACAAGCCATATGTGATCGATGCCGTCCGATGCAGCATTCTCGCTCACGAAATGTGCCGGTTCAACTATTGCTCCAACGGGTACAATATTCATGGTATTCATCTGTTTGACCACCCGGATGAACCCGTCAACACAATCAGCCCAACCATGATGAGCTTTGAACTTGGTTGGAATCACCACTGCGTATGCTTGAGCTTGCGGACGTAATATACATTGTTGGGTATTTTTGCACCTCTTGGAAAATATCGATATTGCTTTGCAGGCTGGCAAGCGCCGCTTAAATTGGACGATCTGATTCGGTAGAGTCCAGCTGAAGTATAATACGGGAAAAGAAGGAATTTGTCCTTGGAAGGTGTTATCGAGGTCATTCTCTTCACTTTGCGTATACTGGACCCAGATGTTATGAGCTTTAGGCATGACCCCTTGGTTGGCATTGGTATATTCTACCTTGCAATCAAGTCCCAGATGCTCAACAGAAGTAGGGTTGTGAAATGGTTGATGGTAGTACAATCGCCCATTCTGGAGTTTGATAAATATACTGTTAATGAGTACATTCTGATCGTATCTGAGCACGAGTCCACAAACTTCGGGTCCCCAGTCCTCGTCAATATGAGCGCAGAATAGCTGTCCAATGTTGGGAATTCCGAAATCTTCTGATGCATCTCTGAGTGAAGTTAATTTGATACTTCTGCACACTGCGTGGATATGCATATCTCTCAAATGATATACCTGCTGTAATACAGCGTGGAGAATGGGCTCATCCTGAATTGTTTGGAGACATAACAGATGGGCTCTGTGTGTACTTCGCCGTTTATCGATAGTGGACAGTAGGTTGGAAACTTTTGCAGAGTCAATATTGTAGCAGCCTTCGAGTGCCAGATATGACAGTGTCTCCTCCATATAGTCAAGACCGGTAGACCAGTCATTATGCTTAAGCATCTGTTGAACGTAATTGACTTTGCTGCTAGATCGATATGCCTTTTTCACATTGGCGACATGTAGCCATTAGTGTTAGCAACGGGTCCGGGTAACCCGCCAGCGGTCCGGGTTTTGCCCGGCGGTTTGGTTTGGTTTGGTTCCAAACCCGGCCAACAACCCGACCCACTGTGTCTTGGCAGGTTTGCTACCCGGACCGGACATAAACCCGCAGTTTTTTGGCCAGGTTGTACCAGGACCGTGGTTCCATTTTGCGGTTCCTCCAACTTTCGCTCCAATTAAGTATTTGAGTTCCGATCGTATCATGACATGATCAGTACGTAGATTGCGCAGTTTTAGCTGCTCTTTCATCTCCCGCTGTCAGATTTGTGATCGGACCAATATTCGTTGAGTCGCTGTAAAATAACGCCATATTCTACACCAAATTGGCAGGTTTTCAAGAGCGACTGAACGAATATTGGTCCGATCGCAAATCTGAGAGCTGGAGGTGAAAGAGTGGCTAAAACTGCACAGTCTACATACTGATCATGTCATGATACAATTAGAACTCAAATACTTAATCGGAGCCAAAATTGTGAACTTGAAATGCCGGGTTTTTGGTGGTAAAATCGTCCCATTTCCAATGGTCCTGGTTTTCGTGTGGTAAGACCCGTTGCCATGGTGCGGTTTCGGGTAGAATCGTACCCGGAACCAACTCGGGAATTTGGACCCGTTGCTAACACTAGTAGCCATTCAGAAATATTAGTGGTGAAATTGTCACCGGAACCCATTCCGCGAATTGACTCTAAAATATGGCTTATAAGATACATCTTTGAATATCTGAAATGGATTACGCGCTGTTCAATGGTTTTCCGGAGCGTCTGAATGCCGATTGTCTCCCACCAAGCTTCAAACTCGATCATGCGGATGGAAAATTCCTTCTTGAACCGCTTCTGTTCATTCGAGGTGATGCCAATATTCTCTCTCGCCAGCTGGATAGTGACGCGCTCTGTATCAGCCAACCTCCAGGTCGTGGCTTCTGTTCCAGCAATGGATAGGCAGATCTGAAATTGCAGTCCCTTGTCGGGGGTTATGTTTGCTGCCTCCAAAGCCTCGTATTCGGCTGCAGTTTTCATTAGTGCACGTTGATTGGTGAATATGCTTCTGGGACCAGTTGCCTTCGAGCAAACTTCCTGCAATGGTTCTCGCTCATGATGTTGGAATATTGCATTGAAAAGATTAAGTATAGCAGGTATCACTTGATGGAGATCGCACTCCAATTGCTCGATTGCCTTCTGATGATCAGCATCTGACCAAGTGGTTGCTGCTTGCCGGGCTTTATTCAGGAGCACCTAAAATTTGCTGCGTTTTGTTGAGGAAACCTTTTCAGCCCCATATACAAGGGCCTGCATTGCAGCACTAATCTTATAAATATTTTGTTTGCGTAACTGATAGGATTCCGTTGCCAACAGCTCATCTACTTTGGTCTTTGCAGACTTCGACATTTTGTGTTCTCGTAACATTCTTTTCCTCTGGTAAGATCGCTTGAGTGCATTGTCTAGTGCTTTGAGGGATAGATCTGAGTGATTTTGTTGGCTAGCAAGTAGAGAGAATTAACATAATGCCCATACGGCTCCCATTACTTTTTCATCGGAGGCTGTTTCTGACGCAGTTTTCCCATCAGCCTTGGAGGAAACACGAATTGCAGCGCAATTCACAGCCAGTGTTCTGATCATCATACGGATCTCTTTACCTTGCCAGTTGCCCCGTTTAAAGGAATTGAATGGTTTGGAGAAATGCTGCTTAACAGGATATCGTGGCACCGATGTGAATCGATTGTCAAATTGATCCTTGACCTGTCTCGCTTTCAGGTATTTGAGCAGCCAGTACAATAAGACTTTAACTAAACCCAGGAGCAGCTAATGCAATTCATCAGGCTGCCAAAGCCGATAGACATTGCAGAGAGGGAATTGCCAGAACTGGTTGCAGATTGGGTTGACACCTAGAGTGTGCAGAGCATCAATATTATTGTCCTCCAGCAGCTCCGAGGAAATATGCTGGTCCCTTGAGATATCGAGTGGTTGAAAGGTGGAATGCCCCATCGGCTCACTTTTAGGAATTTCACACATCGGATATGAGCCATATGAGACTTGAGAAACCATGACTTGTTCCGGATAATCTCCGACCCAGGCAACCAACAGCGGGTAACATTGTCACTGGAATCCATCAGCACAATCCCATTTCAAGCCGGGGCTAGCAATGTCAAGATACCTAAGTTGAGACAGCACAGTTCCAACCGCGGAATGCCATGCTTCGTGTATGTTTTTGGCATCATTCAGGGGATATGGGATCAAGCCGAGGAGGATACAGGCGTGTTTTTTAGGTGTACAGAGGATATTCTTTCGAATTTTTCTTATTGTGGAATACAGCGGCCAGGCATGCTGATTGCCCGAAAAATTTCTCAAGTGAGTCTGGTCAGAGGCACACATAACTGGCACAATTGTTTCTCCGGCAGAAAGTTGATCTTCTGTATCCCACTACCAATTCCCCGTGATCATCACGCTGTAGCTTCGACGATCCCCAGTGTCCGTGAGGCCCACCGGTTCGAAATCGAGGTATGCCCGAAAAGCAGGATGTGCTAGGTGTAACTGGATATATTTGAAAATATCCCTGTAGTATAATGTTCCAAAGATATGTCAGTCATCGTCAATTCAACTATCATCGCCGAGCCCGAAATCGAGTTCTGAGAGGAGTTTTCGCATGGCATCTGCTGATTTGAAGTATTCAATTTTGAAGTGGTTCAGTCCACACCTCAGATGTTGATCTATCCAGGTTTTGGGATTGCTGGCTAAACAATTGAGCTTGCTGAAAGTCGTGTGCAGACCGAAATGGATGTCATGGATTCCATTGTTCTGAGCACTTTTGATGCTTGTTGTACAATCCAGTTGCTTTGCCATACGCTTTCCCCCACGCATTTTCCACTCTAACTACCTGTCTATGAGCCTTTGTCTTGGTTGGATCAGGGGTACAGGTGAGATCAGACTGCTGAAGGTCTATTAGTTCTTCGTTGGGAGTATCTTCAGGTGGTGGTGCACCTGGTACATTGTCTATGAGTAGATCATTAATTGACAGCTTGTCAATGGCCATTCAGGTGCACCTACTGTAGGCAATCTATGATGGCTCAGGGTGAGGGGAGACTGCAGGTGGTGAAATCCCGTTGGGTAATAGCCCTTCATTCATCGACACTAGGTGATATTGTTGATTGTGAGCATACAGTCGGTTCTCGTTGCATCATTTCTTTTTGCAGATAATGCATTTCACATGTTTCTGGTTTGTATTGACCATATTCAATAAATGCTCAGTGTTCTGACGAATCTCGAAGATGGTTTAGGGGGTATGGATTGTTGCTGGTTTTGGGCCCCAAGGGAATTTGTTTGAAAGCGAGCTAACTTCAACTCAGGTTAGCTTATCACTTTCAAAGCCGCATCACACCCCACCAAATGTAGAGGAGGGGTAAAACAAAGTCACTTTATGATCAGTTTTCTTCACAAACTAGGATAATATCAATCAAATCCCGCACAATAATGCTGCACATTATCTACTGAAAATTCTCAGCAATGAAAGCTTTTTATGTCATCACTGTGATCAACTTTGAATACTGTTGATTAGGTGCAACTACGATTGGCCTTATCATATACTATGTCATTGCGGCATTGTGCAGGTTATGTCTACGCTGGAGCCTCAAGCAGCGGATAACATCAGCTTAATACAATGAATATGTATTTTTCCTAACTGACTGTATGCCCGCTCAATGATCATCAAGAACTGATAGGCTGGTAGGATGTTTCATTCAGTAACGATTCTTGACCGGTGGGTGGATCCTGAGGAGACAACGATGTTAACAGAAGGAGCTGAAAAGGAAGGAATCACTGTTGCTACTCAACTAACAGGCCTCATATTGAATGAAGTAGTAGGTTGTACACACACATTTTGAGTATAAAATGCCCAGTCGTGCTAACCTTCCAACCGGATATAGTTCTTATTGGGTTCCTGGAGATATTATGTCATATCCCTTCTGTGACCTTTACAGTCATGAACTGAACAAAGGTGAGCGTCTGTCCAAGATCCTACTATACGAATTGGAGCATATACCAAAGAAAGGCGGGAAGTGTGTGATTATGATTTCTGTTTCTCAGCCCGGTTTCATGGGATCAAAGGAGAAGTGAAACACCACAGTTCGTGACAACGAAGATGGATATAAGCGACCTTCATTCTGCGAAAGGTCACTGCTACCTTCAATATTCTCAACTATACTACGCTTCATCCGAAATCAGCAATTGAATTGATTATTTGATTACCACAATCTTTTTTTCATATACGATGTCGACAAATGGATCTGCGCCAAAGACAACCAATATGGCTCCAACCAGTTGGCTGTTTGGCTCACAACAGCGCCCAGATGACAATGTGGGAGCATCAGATGATAATGATGGAAATCCACCAAGCAAAGACACTCAATTCGGGCAACCCGAGAATCAATTTCCTCTACCCCAACCACTAGGGTATAGTTATCCGCCTTCGCAGCCACCATTTCAAGGCACACCCCAGTTCCAACACCAGGCTGCATTCAACATGACACCAAGCTCACTACCAGGCTCTGGTGCGACCCAAGGATATCCGAGTTGTGGGCCATCGTGGCAAGCATATGATTTCCATCAAGGAAAATATGGTGGACCTCAAATGTTCCCCCCTCAGCAATTCACAGGACATGGGCCGTCATCTCCAGGAGCACCTCGTGTGCCTCCAGCACTGCCTGGAAACAATCCAGGCATCCGGCCGACCTCTTCCGCTTCCACAGCTTCATGACAACTTCCCAGCGCACCTGGTAGACCGCCCATTAGCCTCCCAATGAAACAATTTCTGCTGGTAGCGGAACCGCGCCGGACAGTTATTGCCAGGATTGCCCATTTGCTCCCATTGCCAGAGATTTCCTACGACCAATATGATGCAGATTATGAGAGTGACGATTCGTCGGACTTGGGTGGGGCCGAAGGCAAAGCCCTAATCAGCTTGAAGCAAACGGAATTCTCCTTGAAGCAATTTGCCAAAAGAATGGGGCAGCCCAACTTTAGTATATTCAACAAGTGGAAGAAAGTATGGGTGGATGGGATTCTCGAGAAGAAGTATCGGTCCACTATCGGGGGAAAGAACCGTCTGAAACAGCTCCGAGACGGACCCCTGTACCCGGAGACAGCGGTTGCAGATTTTTTGGAGACTTCTCAGACCTGGCTGCATTTGGAAAATTTCCATCATGCGGAATGGATTCGGCGACAGTGGACGGAGATGTTTTTGAACAAATGTGCAAGCAAGGTTCGGGAGGTGAGGATAAAGGGAAGGCGAGGCAACAAGCGACCAGCGACGGATTTGGGTGAGCGCGTGCGCAAAAAAGCGAGAGGTAACCTCCCAGAGTTGCCAAATACAACTTTCATGGTTGTGATTCGTCAAGTGCCGAATGGCAACAATGACCAGATATCCAGAATGTAACTCCAAGCTTTGTATACAGATGTGAGGCACTGGGAGGAGCTGATTGATTTCATTGAACAAAATTGCGACCCAAAAGAACCATACAGTCTGACTGCGATATACAAATGCAACTTGATGCTGGAAGAATTGGATGAAGAGTATATGGGATTATACGCACCGGGGCAAATGATGAATGACCATCCATCTGGTCAGATTTGGTACAACAGTTTCATTTCAAATACCTTCGAGTTGAAACTGGGACACGATGTGAAACTATTGTTGGTAGAAATGAAGGCAGCTACAGGGAAGGATATTACGGAGCACGTAATTAGACCAGTGAAGGTAATCCCCGCTAGCCTTGTTCCAGTTAGTTATGCCACACTGCTAATCCGTATACTTAGACTTCAGAGGGAGCGGATGAAAATGAAAGAGTGGTGGATGAGGAGGCAGGTGAGAAAGTGGCTGATAGTAGTAATTATGTAAGTTCTGATTGAGTGAATAGAATTGATTATATTCCACATACTTGTTGGGTCCAAATACTTGTCTGGGAAATACCTAACATTGCGGCGACTTTCAGAAGCGCGGGAGTATCAGCCCATCAGCCCAACTTACTTCGGAGCAACTGAAAGAGATCATTGAGGATGAAAAGGAGACCGACCAAGGTGCAACAGAGGTTCAGAAGGAAGTAGATGGCGAGGAGGACCTTGATCCAGAAAATATCAGTTCAGTACTAAATACTGTTCTCAACACAATCAACAATGAATTTGAACACGACTGTCTCGAGGAGGCGGTCAGGATGCTGAATGCCCATCCGATTTGTCAATCAATAGATAACCATGTTCCAGGCCAGAGGTATTGAATTCCAGGTCTGCCCAGAACGAAGTTTCTGGCGTACCAGGTTTTGGCGATCTGGCTCATCATGAAGTGGTGGGTTTGGGATGCTGATATGCCAGGAGCACTGGTGGCGGATGAAATGGGACTTGGAAAGACATTCACCTCGGTGGCAGCAGTAATGATTTGAAAATGCTGACTGAGAAAATTGTAATGGGGTTACCACTGTCGATTTTGTGGGGGAATACCCTTGCTGAGTGGGTGAATATGGCACAGAATAACTGTCCCGGGATAATCGGTGAAGAACGGGAATGGTACCCACTGCGGAGACATAATTCAGTGCCACGCCGCCTCATTGAGATTCAGAGAACTCCACCACAAAGGCATCCTGCGCCAACATCCACCCTTGAACCAATCCTGGTGGTGACAATGCCCGGAGTTGGAGAGACGTTCAGGAGTATCACCGACGAGATGACATTTTCAATAGATTTCAAACTCATTAACTTGTTCCACCCGGAATATGCGAATCTCACCAACGAGGTTCTGAACACCAGTCTTGACGAACCAGAAAACCAATGGAATATCCACCTTGTGTCGTATGATACCTTAACATCCAGAGTGAAACCATCAAGTAATGGCCAAATCTTGCACTGTACATGGAGTTTTGGGATATTTGATGAGGCTCATCGGTACAGGACGAAAAATAGTGTGGGCTGGCGAATTGCAATGAATGCAGCAATTGGATTGAAAATTCTAGTCACTGCAATGCCGGGTTTCCATTCACTCTATGACTGGTGTTTTCAGACAATGTAGCTGTTTTCAAGTATGCCTGAAGATCCAGAAGATGATACTGAGATGGAAATGCACGGCGCTGATACACTGTATTCTGCAGTGAAGAGTTTGATGCATACTAGCCGGACTGACGAGGAACACGCTCAACGGAATGCGGCACACTGGATGATCCAAATTGCAAATCCCTGGACGACCAGGAGGTGGTCAGTATCAAAACTTGCGAATGGGAACCCACTTGTGTGGATACCCAACGAGAATGCACACCTTGTTGATCTCGAATGGACTGAAGAAGAGCAAGCAAAACTGAAGACCCTTGCAGAGAGATACACTACACAGGGTGTTTCAGGAGCGTGGAGGGTTCATCAATGGTGGCTGGCATGCATCTCCTTGGTATTGGGACACACTGAGGATCGGAATGTCATTTCTGGACAATGGTACAATGGATGGCCACACGATACTTGGGTGGATTCTCCAATTTTCCTATGGCGGAGAGACATGTTTCTGCCAGTGCTTGTCAAGGAACCTGTGGAATATCCCAAGCCTGACGAAGACGAAGCATAAAATGAGGCGCTTCTGCATGAACCTGAAGGTAATAATAGCTCCTTGTCTTGTGCACCTCCTCCTCAAAAGGCGGTGCTATTTTGTCCGCTTTCAGGCCAAGTTCGTCATTTGAAGTGGTGGCTCACAAAGTTTTTTGCAGATCATTTGGATATTTTCTACATGTATGTGGAAATGGGCAATGATAAGCACACAGAAATGCAGCTCAAATTCCAAGATTTGCCAAATCCCTCTGTGTTCGTAACTACACCCAAAGTGGGTGGGACATGCCTAAATCTTCCAGCAGCAAACCATGCGGTAATAACTCAGAAGTTCTCGGTATTGAATGAGCAGCGCCAGGCATTTGCACGGGTTGTCTGACTTGGGCAAAACAGAGTTCCACACACCTGGCTATTCAACACTGGACCAAGTGGTTATGATAACAGAGCAAGTGATTTCCACCAGCTCTCTAGAGTGGCACAAATGAAAGTCCTGCATGGCCTGATGAGCCAACCGAACATCACTACTTCGATGATATACCAGAACCTGGAGTGTCGTGAAGACCAAACAAAGCATCTTACGGAGCAAGGAGATGTGGGGCCGACAGATGGTGAGGATGAACAATCATTATCTGGGCAGTGTAATCAAGGTACGCCTCTTTAAATATTCTACCAACACAATCTCCCCAACTGATGCAAAATAGGCATATGGTATGGAGAAAAAGGTGCTCGTGGGGAGTATTGGTCAGAGCTCAATTCCATTTCGTGTTAGTTGATTTTTGTGATGAATATGGGATGGAGTCAATGATCAATAGATATCTGTTAAACGGTATCATAGCCTCATTTGGATGCTCTAATATGTGATGAAAAGCAGGTGCGCCGGTTGAATGGTCGACCAGGTCAATTTCTGCAATGCCGTACATTTCTCTTTGTGTCAATTTGAAGAAGGTGCTGCTACATATCATCTTCATCGTATATTGTCCGTGTGGAATTGTAACACTGAATTCTGTCAACAGGATCATCAGCAAAAAATATTTCCGTCCGGGCGGAATGGCTCGATCAGAGTGGACGCGCTCCGTCAGAGCCGTCAGAGACACCCCGGTGGTGGATTACTCCGGGCCCGGCCTCAATACCACGCGTCGCGTTGCATATCGCCCTCCGATCGCTGTTTCACCGTTTCTTCTTGCTCTGTCGGTCTCCTATTTTAAACGAACGCTCTGGC
>Ga0307514_10000099_pt1 | contig 241017 bp, 226 predicted proteins | sample 16_EM_MG_FD_203088 | JGI IMG/M metagenome (GOLD analysis project Ga0307514, IMG submission 203088) | Populus trichocarpa ectomycorrhiza microbial communities from riparian zone in the Pacific Northwest, United States - 16_EM | ecosystem: Host-associated > Plants > Roots > Unclassified... | reverse complement strand
TCCCCTCCCTCCCCTCCTCTTTATAACCCCGTGATATTAGCTGCAAAGGCTAGGGATACGTAGCAATGTACCATATATTAATTAACCTTCTGGAAGGGATCACCTCAAACCCAGCTCGGATGATGGTACCTGCAGCTGCTGAGTGGCTGTGGGCAGCGTACATACACCCTTTCCTTGCTCATTGTGGTGGGAGTGATGGCCTTATTGCGCCCCAACCACGTACCAAGAAATGCGAGTTATTCGATATACTGTAGCGGTGGTCAGAGGAGGTCCGCTGAGGCGTTTGAAGCCGAGCTGCCTAAGCGGCATTGACGTCGTACAACGCATGTGTCAATAGCCGAGCCTTTAACTTCAATCCTACCGTCACCTCTCTCCATCACCACAACAACAATGACCACCACATCACTGGCCTTGTCGCCAACAGCCACAACCGAAACAACCGAAACAACCACAATAGGGAAAGAAATATCGCCGAATTCCTACACCTTCCCCTTCGCAGCAGCTCCAGACATCAGTTTGTCCCCCCAGCCTTCTCCCTTCGCCTCACTAACACCTCCAGTCCGCGCGAACCAAAAAGACACCTACTACCAGAGCATCCTCCTCGATAGGTTCTCGACTATCCTCCGCAACATCTATGGCGCGCGCATCTTGCACCAACACCACCTGGAAGTAAAAGTCGTTGCCGAGCTCCTGTACTTCGCACTCACCACCCTCCGCGACGCCCGTACCCTCGGCGAAGAGTACTGCGACATTCTCCACGTCTCCCGTGACGGCATCAAAACCCCACGGTTCAAGGCCCGCGCAGGATGGATCCTCACCTCCGTTTTCGGCCCCTACATCCTCGCCAAATCTCTCCCACGCTTCCGCGCGCGTTTGCGGCGGATGCTATCGTCGCCAGGGAAACAGCAGGGCGCGGTGAAGAAGTACTTCCTTGAGAACTTGGACCCGCTGACAAGTCCCGACACCGCTCTTGCTGTACACCTCGGCGTGTTCTATTTCTGGGGTAGCTACTACCATCTCTCGAAGCGGCTGTGGGGACTGCGGTATATCTTTACTCAGCGGCTGCAGCTGGACGAGCAGCGGCAGGGGTACGAGGTTCTTGGGGTGATGCTACTTGCGCAGCTTGTGACGCAGGCGTATTTCCATGTGAAGAACCAGTGGAGTAATATCGTTGCTATAACTCCGGAAGAGGCGAAGGTATCGTTGCTGGGGGGTGGGGAAAAGAATCCGAGGCATGACGAGTTGACTGGGAGGGAAAGTGAGAAAGTGGTGGATCTGGCAAACGAAAAGGAGATGAAGTTTTTAAAGGGTCTCGTCAGGAAGTGTACGCTTTGTCTCGAGGATATGAAGGATCCCGCCGCCACCGCATGTGGACATGTATTTTGCTGGGGGTGTATTAGCGAGTGGTGTAGGAGTAAACCTGAGTGTCCGCTCTGTAGGCAGGGCGCGGCAGTGCAGCAGTTGTTACCGTTGAGAGCGTAGAAGGGGCTTTGTTTGCACTTCTTAGAAGGTTTGTTTTATGCGGATGAGAAGATGTGCATATACATTTTTGTTTACCTTCCAGAGGGACTATTTTGAAAGAGAGGAATAGCGTTGATGAGTCCGGAGTTTCCTTTTCCTTCAATTGCTTTTTATGGTATACAGCATTATATAGAGCGGAGTCTGTTTCTGCATAAGCATGTTTCAGTTCGATGATAATTGACCGGCTGTCCCTTTTCTTGATACGGCTGGTATAGTAGTTTTGGTCGGTTGGATATGTCTTTATACTCAATATATAGAGCGGGGGGCCAAAGCATATATTTTATACAAACACCAATGCCCAATTCTACGTATAATACACCTCCTTTCCCATCGCACTATAGGAACAGCTCCTTCTCCACAGCATCATCATCCAGCCCCAGCGCCTCCAAAACATTTCTATACCTCACGCCTCCCTTCTCCTTCCTCTTCAAATACTTTAGCAACTTCTGCCGTCTATGCACCATGAGCCTTAAATTCCGCTTGTTATGCTTATCCTTCGTATTATGTCCATCATCTCTATGCAACGCCTTTGCTAGCGCCCGGATCTTAACCGTCAAGATAGCCGCCTGCACCTCGCTACTCCCCGTATCGGGGCCCGCCCGCGGCGTCTTCCCTGTATTCTGCAGCGTTCCCGGGTCCGCAGGAAGCTGGGTGTCTGTGACGTGCCGCCCAAACAGGTCAATGCAGACCTGCTTGTTCGCACGGGTGCGGTCTGCAGAGTTTCCGTTGCCAAGCGCTACGATACGCCGGATCGCTTCGACACTGTGTTCGTGTTGCCGCTGGAATGCACGCGTATTATCCGGGTCAATGAAATCCTCGCCGACGGCGTATGGGGCTGCAAGGGCACGGCTGGTTTGCAGGAACTCAGGGAGCTCCTGGCGAGCGATGAAGTGGTTGAGGCGTTGCTGTTCTGGCGAGGGGATGGTGGCAGAGGTGGAGAGGATGGCATCTACGGAAGGTAGTGGTGGTGGAATGGCGTCAAGGGATTCTAGGAATGGGGTTGGACGACCGAGGACAGGATCGACGGCGGCGGCGGCCCTCTGTGTGCGCAGCTCAGATTGCCGTGTGAGGTTGGTCTCTTTGCGTTTCTTTGCGGCGGCGGCGGCATGAGGGTTGAAGGTCTCGCGCTTTTGCATTTGGAGGTGGGCGGGGGTTGTGCTGAAGGTGCGGGCTGCTGGGTGGTGTTAGTGGCTATGGTGGTGCGAGGGCAGGTGGGGTACCGGCGGGGGATATCCGCAGTGACGAGAGAGAGGCGGCTAGAGAGGTTGGGAGACGAGACGACATGGCGGGCGGATGAGATAGCTCTTCCCCCTCTCAATGCTGTGTAGGCGGTGGGTGATGCAGCAGGAAAGTTTTCTGGGGTTGAAAGTCAATCGCAGAGCCGCATGGAGTTCACGTGATGCACTAAATGAAAAAGCCCGTCTTTTTTCGAAGCTTCGCTGCGCTCAGGTTTTTGTACCAATTACCGTGAAGTACATGCTTGCCTCTGATGGCGGGATTTGTCTCCCATCTTCTTTCTATCACGTGGTTTGAGTCTCGTACCACTTCGGAAACGGGCTGGGGTGTACGTATCAGGCGGCAACTGTACTTGAGATATAGTGCGTTGATACTATGGATATCTCCACGCAGCCTGCAATCTTTCGTGGCCGCACTCGATCCATTCTCATGTCAGACGAAGTCAGTACCATGAAAAATATCCCAAATCCCCTTTGTACTGAGAAAACTATATGTCAGCAATTGGAGTGTACCAACCATGAAACCCACTACAGTAAAATCACAATCCAACTTCACAATCTGTCACTCACTATATAATAGTCATAAATCTTCTCCTTTCTCCCGCCTTAAAATACAAACACCACACTTTCCTAGAAGAAAAAACTAGACATCTTCACCGCCCAGAAAAACCAAAAACACCTTAATCATAATGATCCCTAGTCGAAAAATAAAAAAAATAAAATTATCACTCAAAAGATACAATTTAGGATATCTCGCCTACAAATGGGAAGTAATCATCAAAAAGATATCACCGCTATATAGCAAATGAAAAAGTTTGACAAAGGGAAGCAAAAAACTCATACTAATAAATACCTCCAATCCCCCAAACCATCATTTCCATGGGTATATATCAATCAAGCAGCAGTAGCAGAAAAAGCCTTCCTCCCACCCCTTCCCAGCCAACCAGCCAAGATGCGAAAAACGCCCATCTCCATCTTCTCTCTCCAACACGTTTTTTCCCTTGTTATATATCCTCTATACCTCCCTTCAGCATAGAGCATTTTATACACATTCGATTCTGTTCGCCCTATGATGCCGAGAAAAAAAAAACAAAGAAAATCACAAAGGATATTGCCAAGCACTACCAAGGGTCGAAACGCCGGCCACCAGTCAGACTTGATATCGTCAGACAAACAAAAAAGATTTCCTGTTTCCCACATTATAGTAAGCACCCCACCATCCCAATTTAGTCTATCGTCATCCTCGCTGGGACGGGCTGAGACGCATGATTGCTCATTTCCGTCATGCTGTTCTTGTCCTCCTCATCCGAAGGTTTTCGTTTGGTGATGTGTGGTTTCAGGCCCTTGTCGAAGTTGAGGATGCAGGCAATTGCATTGCCGATCGTCAGGCAGATGAGCAGAATTGTAATCACGGCTAGAAGATTTGTCAATTTTTGTATTCATCCCATCAAGAATTGAAATGCCGAAACGTACCAAATGTTGTCAAACTTCGTCGCGCGGGCTTGTAGTTCTGCTGATACGCTGGCTGCCACATGCGTACCAGCTTGAATATGAAATACGCCAAAGCCGCGAAGAAGACGAAAACAACGCCCCACATTATCCCTCTCTTCTCCCTTCGGGTGCACCAGGCTGCAAGGATCAGGAAGGCGATGGTAATTGGGAGGGCAGCGATTGTGACATAAAACTCGTAATCCTTTCCACCGACAGTATCGCTAGGGCTGGTGGCAAATCCAGTGGTGGATGCTACAATAACGATGAATTGGACCGTGAATCCGACAAAGAAGAAAAAGTCAAACTTCAAGAGTGCAATGAAAATCTATTCAACCTAGTTAACAGCTGCTAGTAGGCGTATATCTCGGAGGAATAAAAACCTGAAAAGTCAGATATCGCTTCTTCATTCGAAGATCGGCACTGATATGCTTGTAGATACGCCATGCAAACTCATCGTATAGCTTCCAGCACACCACAGCCATAAGGACAGTTGACAAGGCGATCACACACGGAATGGTAATCAGGAATGGGCGAATGTCATCCCAAATGTCCTCACTCCTCAGTTGGAGGCCATCAGTAGTATCGGCAAGGGCAAGGTTCGCATCCTTGATCTGATCCATTTGGATGGCAGCATATATTAGCAGGGCGAGATTGAAGATACAGATGCCGATAACTTGAATGGTGTTTTTGAGTCGGAGCGCATCGTAGCAAAGGCCAACGAGGAAGATGTGACCAAAAATGAACAACGTCAGGTACCTGCAAGTATCATACATCATCAAACGCACCATTCATCTTACCATCAGAAAGAAACCTACGTTGGAATGGTCCGGGTCTGCGCTCTCTGGAATTCTACTTTTGATACCTCAGCCGGGTTGTGATCATCTTTCGGTTTCAGTTTCAAAATGCCGTCTAATATCAGATTGTTCTGAAACTTTGCAAACACAAACCTGCAAACGACAGCGTTTCATCAGCGACTGAACAAACGACCTCACGCGCCAAAAAAAAAAGACTCCATGGATCCAATCCATGGATCATGCTTTCGCCTTGCGAATTCCCAGGGAGAGAGGGAATTCATACCCTTCACATGCCAACACGATGCAACTCTGCACGAAAGCCAAAACCAAGAAGCTCCAGCTCCATGGTGTAGTCGGTCGATAAACCATCCCTTTAGAGCGCGGGCTTCCGCCTCCAAGTAGGGAATTCCTGCTATCGTAAATGTTGGCGGTTGTGAGGACGGGAATGCTTCCCGCCGACAAAGGCGACTGGAATTTGATGAAGCGACAAGCGAAAGGACGGGTGGCTAACTAAGTAAGGGTCGTGTGATTAGGTGGAAGTTATCGACTCGTCGGGCGGATTGATGATAGTATCGGTCGGAGTCGGGGCCGCTGTAAAAATTTGAGCAGAAGCAGCTAAAAGCCGGTTTCCGTCTTCCTTTTCACACGTCCTATTACGTATTTAATGGTCGCTTTGTAGCTGAGACCCGGATGTCGATAGGTCGGTGGTAGCGACGAGGTGATACTTTGCGCGTAAGACGGGGGGGGCGTGGGACGGTATTGAATTATGCGAGATGCTTGGTGTCAATGGAGAACGAGTGGATTATATCGAGGCAAGGAAAAATACGTGAAATGAAGAAAACAAAAGAAGAGGAGAAAGAGTGTGAGCGAACTAACTTTGGGTATGTGTAGCGACCGACGAAAATGAGGCTTGTGCTGTATGAGATGTGGAAGCACCAAGAGGTGAAGTGTCCTGGTTTGGGTGCAGTAGGTAGGCTCAGCCGCAAAGCCCGTCTCTTTGCATTGCAGGGATGTTCTTCTCTAGCACTGCCCGAAAATCGCACATTTACGTTTACACTGCACTGCCATTTCTCTCCGATTTCACTCGGTCGTTCAAAGATTTGTTTCTTCAACACATGGGAGTAAAGGAGTCTTGTTTGGGTGTGGATTGCCTAAAATAAAAGCGATCACCAAAGCAGCAGCACGGCGGTGTTTCAGTTCCTAGAAGTGACTAAGTTCCCCTCACAATAACACAGATCCAGGCGTTGAGAAGCTGTGAGCGTCCACATGCGCCTGAAAATGCATGATCGTGCATCCGATCTTAGTACACAGTGAGCAATTCAGTCAACCATCGGGACGAAGGTGGGCGATTCTCGTTAGCCTACCATTTAGGTAATTGATGCGACGTGCGTGCCATATCTTCCTCACAGTTGATTTATGTATCAGACTCTTGTAACACTTGACAACCACAGTCCAGGCATGATCCTATCCTTGGGTTGGGAGGCGGGGCATACCAGGTACACTGAAGGTATTGATGTGACGGTTCCTGACAGTTGGAGCTATTAAACATGACCATCTGTTCAAGGCTCGCAATGGAAGCGTTATCATTGAATACCACTGCGCCGGTTCCAACACCTACCGGGCCAAGAACCATGTACAACCCGAGTACATGGCCGCCGAAGGCCGCAAAGGGTCCCTTCTGCCGTAAAGTACTTACCATGGACACTACACTATCAATGCTACAGGCATACGGAACGTAAAGATTCGAATGTCGCCATTTGGGATTTGAAAAGATGGACAACGACAATGATACTAGGTTGGTCGACTCTGAGGGAGGACGTGAGGGCGGAAGCGGAAAGTTGTTGGAGTAGTGTGTGAGGAATGAAAGTTTGTGGAAGCGAAGGCATCGAAGATTGGTACGTGCTGCACAAGATTCTTGGATTGATGCCTAGTTCTCTCGACGTATAGAGTATAATACAGAATGTCTGCTTCGATATTCTAGTTAGTGCTCATCATTCATCCCGCATTATCATGCACCGGGCCTCCGTAACTAGTCCTTGTTTATTAGTCTCACGCGAAGACTTCCACTGACTGATGATGTTCCATAGTAGTAATTGATGGCATTCATCAGGAAGCGGCTCGGACCTGAGCCTTACCAATTGAGCAGTCCAATCGCTCAACAGCTTTCCGAGGCCGGGTTTTCGACCAAGATCGGGCTAAAAGGTGATCGGCGGGATATCGATTGATGTAGCCAAGGTCTAGTACTCCAGGCTCCGGAAGCTAGAAGCCTGGTGGTGATGCATCTCGGAGCGAACCAAAATATCTATCGACCGAATCCGTGCTCCTATCCAGCAAGCGGATGGCAGAGCTCAACGGATGTTGGCCCCCGGAGAAGACCGACTTCCATGTTTGATATCCTGATTTCGGCTTTTGGTGTAACAAAGAAGAAGTTCGGTGAGAGTTGGGGCTCGGGGGCTGTGCAAAGCACACACCCTAATATATTTAAACTTCACCCAAGTAACACATATCCGCCTCCACATTGAACCTCGCCTCTTATCGTGTGGGAGTGGTGGTGGTGCTGTCAAGACGTCAAATAGAGTACCATATATCTATCACAACTTCTCGTCTAACGATTGACTTGACACTTATAGCACAATAGGTAATCTCACATGCATGCGCGAGCGAAATTAGTGCAGCCTTGTAACGGGTTGGGCCCTTCAAACAATTAATCATCCACTAGAACCCTGAAGAACCTTTCTCCGCATTGATCCGGGGCAAGGTGGCTGACTGCTGGCTAGCTAGCGTGACATCGCCGACGCGGAATTGTGCTTCTCAGCCTTCAGCCTATCAAGTCTATTCTGGTATACCGCATACTGCACATCAACCTCTCCAATGAGGACGCAGTTTTATGAGCCCAGTGCCCGAACTTTGCCTGGTTACCGGAGGTCCGAGACTATTACCAGAGACGTGTAAAGCATCTCTAACCGCATGTTCACGTGATGAGGCTCAGAAATCGTGCGACAGTACTAGATGAAACCCTGGTATACCGAGAATATCTTTTGCAGCTTCCGGTTCTCCCGCGAAGCCCTTCTCTCTTCTTTCTTCGTCTTTCCCTTCGATCGAGATATCCCAATCTCCACTAGGTACATGACTATTCCTCGCGCTCATTCTTCTGTTCCTCACTAAAGAATGTTGGTGCCATTGGCGTCGTGATGCGGTAAAGCCGTCAACAACCGCTCCTACTATCCGTGGCGCCTCCACATCCCAACATCGGCTTAAGTGACGGGACTATCACAATGCGTGGCACAACTTCCGCTACCATTCCCACCCGCGAGTTAGTCGGCAATGATGAATTCATCAAAGGTGATTCAGGCGACGACGGCATTGACCCAATCTCTTCTGGGATTCCACGAGACGACTAAAGGGCTGCCGGAGCGATAGTTACACAGCCGAGGTCATTATGGGACTGCCTTGTGGATGCCTTGATGTAGTGAACATTCCAGAGGTTTTGTTCGACGAATATTCCGGTGCCAAGGAGTCCAGTAGTCTCTGTTCTCAACAACTGTCAACCGGGGCTGCAGCGCCAGCAAAGGACGTTTGTGAGGCGCAGAAGTTGTTACCTGCCAGTGCTCTTCGGAGGGCAGCCCGGGCTTGTGTGACTCTAGAATGAAGACTGCAACTTTGGGAGAAGGTCTGGGGAGAATGGGCGGGGCATATATCTTCTCGTAAATAGTGCGTTATCACCATATCCATGAGTTCGTGGGGTTCCAGCAGGAAGCATTCAAAACTTGATGAGGTACAGCACAGCACACCCGTCGTTTCCAACTTTCCGCATCATGGATAGGACCAACTTGAGATTCGTCAATTGATTGGTACAGTCCGCTCGGAAATGGTGGTTATTAGCACACCCGGCGGCGGTAACAAAGGGATGCTCTAGTCTAGGAGGCAAATTGTGGAGCACCAGAAACCCAATCGTTTGTATCCGGATACGTCAATGGACCCTGAAAGGAAATCAGGCCGAAATAACCTTCTCAGATGATATCATAGCAGCGGGAACGAAACGTTTGAAAAATCATCACGGGCCCTTCTAGCATACAATTTATAAATAAACATTATTCTTTACACTACTCTACCTAACGATGTCGAACCTATTTGAAAGTACTTGGCGTCGTAAATCGGGCTTCTGTGCCCTTTATCTAAGCGTCCCGGGACTACCGGGCCCACGAGACTGAGACGTCCTGGGCTCTACTGAAATATCATCTCGTCTCGTCACTAAGTCCAGCCGATTTGCAAGGACCCTCGACTGAGAAGCGTTCGCGAAACCGGGGACCTCATTATTCATGATATCCTTGCTGTCTGACAGGCCAGGTTTATGATTCGCATTTCGGAGACATGACCTTCCCCTCACAAGTCCCACGCGTTTTTGGCTATAGGTAGAGGACGAAGTAGATCCTAAATGTTATTAACTTCTTCAACGTCAGTGTATTTATACCCGTGTAGTTAGTTTATTCTTCAAAGATGTCGGTTGAACCAGAACGAGGAGATCCTAGATCTACAAACAAGAAGTCACCCGGTTCGATTAGCCTGGTTCTTCGTCTTCGGCTGCTTTCGTCTTGTCATAGAGATCTTCGTCTCGTTGTGTAGTTTGGGGAATTACGGTTTCAGGCATGATAGATAGTGTTGTTTTCTTTTAATGAGTTCATATTGCGCCGTGGGTTTGGCTTGTTGAGTTATCATTGGTTAAGCTGCATTAAACCCCCCCCCTTTTGTATAATACATCCCGAGCCATTTTCGTTATTATTTTATTCAATACCTAGCAATTGCATCTTGTCCTTGTCAGCTGATCAAATTGGCTGGGGTGTATAAAACCCGATTGACGACCGCCGATCGCGGGGTGCTTCAAAAGTTCAAACGTCATTGTATCAATGAAGCGCCCCGCCACCGCCATATCTATGAAACAGTGACAGCTTTAAAAAGCCCATTCTAACAGTCGTCTGTGTTCCCAAGCTGACTGGGCTCTATATACTTGATGACGACGAAACTCCAGGAGCGCGAGTGGGGTGTAGGACAGTGACGCTCTGAAGTGCCGTTTGTTTCGGTAGTGTTAAGGATTTATTCAGATTACGCATGTACCATTGGGAGAGAGATAGAGATACTAGCGCACGTGCCACTCGTTTCGTGAGCTCAAATCGCTTTGCATGCCTCCCCCCTTTCCCGTTTGAGAATGAATGATACCGAATCATAACCAGCGCGGGCATCAATTGATGTGTTCGGCGTCTGAAGTTGGCGGGGTGTTTGGCGGGCAGGCGGGTAGAGGGGTGGAGCCCGCTTCCCACTGGATGGGAGCAAACATTACTTAGGAATGCATCTGAGAGTCGATTTAGAACTGACAACCCATATCTGTCTTCTAAGCCTCCACCAACACATGCACATACTATACATGGGCATGATTGTAATATTATTAATCGTGATTACTTTGAAACCACAATGGAATACCTAGGTAAGTTCACGGCCGAATGACATTCACATTTACTTACTCGAATAACTGCAATTAGCATAAGCACCCACTCCGAGAGAACCCCACTATGAATGATATCAATATGATCAAAAAGGAACAACCAAGAAGGACTACAGAACAGAAAGAGATAACAAAATGGCAACAAAACCCCCAATGATAGACAATCGTCATATAAGAAACTTTTCTTGACCTGTACCACCATTGCACCCACAGGTTGCAAAATAATAAAGGATAGCCTGTGGGTACTTCACCAAAAGTAGATTATCGAAACACTTCATCTGTCGTGTCCCAGCGAATACACCCCTCTGCCCTGCAATTGTTGTACAAATTTCCCACTGAGACAGAGTTTTCGTACCTACTCGAGTCCGCTCTTTCTCTTCTTGCGGCCCCTCTTCTTGGGACTCTCGTCAGCCGCTGGCTCGGCATCCTTAACCTTCTTGGTTCTCGACTTGCGCGGCTTTTTCTCGGAAGGGAGGATTTCAGCTGCCACCTTAATAGGTGTAGATCTGGGCTTGCGGCCTCGGGGAGCAGCCTTTGGCTTCTCAGGCTCGGCAGGAGGGGGAGTCAACGAGGAATCAGAGGACTCGTCTTGCATCCTGGAAACTTCGGCCACATCTTCTTCGACGGGTTCCTCCACCTCGGGCTCCTCCTCTACCTCAGGAGCGTCTTCAATCTCTTCATCAGAGTCATCCACTGTTTCATGACTGAGTTTGGAGTGGTTGACAGCAGTGAAACCTCCGGTTGCTGTAGTTTCTGCTTGGACAGGAACCGGAAGTCCATCAGTGCTTGCTCCCGCAACGTCCGCTGCATCTGCTGCGTCTGCTGCATCGATATCTGTCTTGTGGGAGAGGTATGCCTCGTTTACTTTCTTCCATTCGGCAAGTTTAACCTGATAGAGATCGGACCAAGCCTAGCCAAAGCTATCAGTAACAATCTCGCGGAAGGTTCGATCATAGTATCTCACCTGCTTCTCCTCTTGCGGCAAAACCTCCCAGCGTCTCCTCAGCTCCTGCTGTACATCCTTGAACTCGACACCATGGCCCATATCGCTCTTGACGGTGGCTCTGCCCTCCGAGCAGAAAAGGAAGAACGGGGTCGCTGGTTTCTTGGGCGCATTTGGGTCCTTCGGCTTAACATTCCTCTTGCGCTTCCTTTTGTTGTCGCCGCCAGCCTCCGGTTCTTCAGTCTGGGCGCGGCCAGGAGGAGCCGACATCGCGCGGACGAAGCTTGCAAAGTTGTCGCCATTGATACCACCGGCTGAAACGCCATGGGTGACTATATCAAAGTAGGCAAGACCAGCACGCGATGCTTCATCGGCGGCATTGCGGAGCATGGCCATTGACGTGACAAACTGGTGGGATGGTACGTTAGCATTTGCGGTTGCGGTGTGTGCGACATTGGTGGGGTTTATTTTGTTCCAAAGAGATGTGATGGGATGAAAACATTTGTGGGGGTTAGTGGCATGACGCGTGCCCACTGAGCAAAGGAGTATCTACGCGACTTTGGAATACACTTTGGGGGTGAAAAAAAGGCGCAAGAAGCAAAAAGAGAGAAGTAACTTACACTGTCACGTTTGCGCATCAAGTCCTCATGATCGACTGCGGCGGGAGCAGGAGCGATAGGAACAGCGTCCTTGGCTTTTCGGGGAGCCATGAAGATTGTGAAATGTTCACGCTTTTTTTCTCTTTATGCGGGCGGATTTAGGTAGGTGAAAGAAGAGAGATGTAGAAAGCAGTGGGTGGTGGGTGGTGGGTGTCGGTAATTGTATGTTTGTTTTGTTTAGGGGGGGAGGAACAGAAGAGGATGGGACGAGATGGAAAAGACGGGGTGTGGAATGATTCGGGGGGTTGGGAAAAAGGGTGGAATGATGCTGCGGCTGATGAGGTTTGTCATTAAATAAAAGGTGAGAGTCAATCAATCTAGTGTCCACGTCCATTTGGCCATCTGGCCATGTCCATTTGGGCTCGACACACACCCCTCACACATTTGGTAGGGTGCAGGTTGAGTGAGTGCTCAAGTGATCACCCACCACCAAAAAAAACCAAAAATAATAGTGATCGCAATAATAATACCACGTACGAAGAAGCACCACTACACCCACAACCGACCGATCGATAATGGTCATCGCCCATACATCACATTCCAATTTTCTGTGCGTGCCGTCTCCAAATTGGGTGCGTGTGTTATTGTTCTCGTCTCAGAATAACAGGCAAATTTGTTCACTTGAGGCACTTAGTCGCGGAGAGATGATTTGCCGACCTCCCTGCCATAATATCGAAATTTCATGAATTCACCCGTTCACCATTTGAGCCGCTCAATAATAATAATTCACATCCCACCCTCCATTTATGTATGACCCCACCACAAGTACCTCCACCGCCACCACTGTCGCCGCCTAACCACAACCATGCCAGCCATTCAAGAGATCTCCGATGACGAAGAAACTCATGCAGCAAACATCGATTCTCAAAAGTACCTTCGCCACCGCTTTTTCCGAACCAGGAGTCGCTAATAGCTCTCCAGAGCTTCTGCTACTCTCGACAAATGCCTTCACGCTCTGAACGACGAGTCGCGAACCCTTGAGAGTCGATACGACGAGGTACTACAAACCTGCCCTTCTTGAAGCAGGCTTACTGTCTAACACGATCGAACTTGAGATCCTCTCAGCCCTCCCATCCGTAAAGAACTACCTCTCCACAAATCCATCTTCCCTCCCTCCGCTGGAATCAAGACTCCTTCAACTCCTACGGCCGCATCCCCTCCTCCATCCTCAACAAACTTTTGGTTTCGACGATCCCGATGGCTCCTCCGAATCACCCGCCCTACTGCTCTACCAAACACTCTCTCATCAACTCCTTTCGCTCCTCGCGGATCCTACACCTTCTCCCGACCTCGCCGCTGTCTTAGCAGCCTTCGCATCAACCTCAGACCCATGGACGACCACGCGTACCCAATACATCTCTGTCGGTTTCTTATCCTCCATGCCTTCCCTCCTTGACCGCAAAATCCTGATCGACGGTCTTCTGCGCGACACCCTCAAGCCCCTCTTCAGCGCACGAACCACCTCAGCAGTACGCATAACCTCCAGCGGCCGCATCGCCCTGCGTGAGAACACAAACCGTCGCATCAACACGGACGTCCCAGCGTGGCTTCAGCAGCGACCAGAAAGCGTAGCGATCCTCGAATGGGTCATCTCCGCCATCCCAAACGGCGACATCGAGACCGCATGGAGCCTCCTAATCCCGCCAATACTCACCTTAATCGACTCAACCCTCTCCTCAGTCAAAACCCGCGCAATAGGCATGATCACGCTTCTCCTCCAACGACTGGAGGAGACAGATGAAACCCGGACGCTCCTGCAGCGCACGGGACTGGCGCCGGTGTTTTGGGATGCCGTGTTGCCATGTCTTTCATATCTTCCACCGCTCACACCCACCCCCGAGTCCGTTCCCCTCCTGAAAGCGGCGTATACATGTCTCCTCTCTCTGGCGCGCGCAAGGGAGGTAAACGCGAGGAAGAGGAGTGCACTGTTGGATATTCTCGTGCGTGAAGGATTTCTGCGGGGATTGTCATTTGCGGACGAACACATCCTAGTGATCGTTGTGATAGTCTCAGCGCTCTCCCAAATCGTGGAGGAGATGGGAGTGTGGGCTGTTCGACACCTGAAGAGCATAGTGCCCGCGTTGTCAGAGATCTTAGCGAATCCGTTCGGACACACGTTTCCGCCGCTACTGGTGGAAGCGGCAAAGACTATTAAGGTTGTGGTAAGGACGTGCTGGCCTAGGATGCGCGAGTATGTGGCAGAGGTTATGAGGGGGGTGGCGATGTGCTGGGGTCGGATATATGAGGAGGATATCAAAGAAATGGAAGGAGTGAAGGAGAATCTAAGGGCAGTTGTGGAGGTGCTTAGAGCTGTTGTTGAGAATGAAGAGGGCGGGGTGGAAAGGTGGAAACAGTTAGAGCAGAGAGTGAGGGAAGTTGATGAAAATGCGTTTGCGGGACTGTTTGAGCCAGTAGAAGATAGGGATGGTTAAGTGTAGGATACTAGGGATGGTTGAGTGTAGGATACCTGTGTATATCGTGCTGGGACAGTATAATGATCATACTTATCTCTTGCCTTTCACCGAGTAGCTTATTCATACCAACTCACTCGATATTTCCGCCATAAGTTCTCACTCACCCTTCTCAACTTTCACAATAGCGCCCCCGAGTTGCTGAACTACCTATTACAGGACCACGATTGGAAAATATGAACATTTCGGTGAAAAATAGAAGGTACAACGATGCCTCAACCTTCGACTTTCCATTCTCGTGACATGCGTCATGACCACAGAGGACCTCCAGGCTTCTGGAAAAATCCGAAGTCATGTGAACCGGGACCATAAGGGGTTCTCCCTCGCAATCTGCACTGTGTTTATAGAACCCCGCACCACGTTCTCGGACCCTGTGATTACTGCCTTGTGCGACTAGGCGGTGAAGCTCCCGACCACCTTGGGGCCTCCAGCCTCCCGGAGTCATGCGGACCCGTGACAATAGGGTTGGTCTTCAACCATCCTCCTTGCCATCACGCTCTGTGCGCCCAGAACCCGCCCCATGTTCTCGGGTGCCTTGTGCGACTCGGACGGTGATACTCCCCAAATGCCTGGAGGCATTCAGTCTCCTTGGAACCCCAGAACATGCAAACCGCGACCATGGGGATCCTATCCAACAATCCCATCGCCACCTCGCCCTCGTGCCCCGAACCCCGCACTACATTCTTGGATTGTGTGATGGATGCCTTATGCGACTCGGGCGGTGGGCTGGAGTGTGGGTATGTCCTCAGGTGCTGGTGGGGGTTCCAGGCAGACGCCGAGCTCAGTTGCTGGAGACGATGGGTATGGGTAGCTGTCAGGCTACGGCAGGTGTGAAAGACAGTTGGGAGTCCATCACTTATATAGTTCAGCGGGATACTGTGGATTGAACTGCATGAAAGTATTTAAAGTGACGGGCTTGGAGAGGGTTACAGCCTGCAGGGCTTGTGATGGAGGTCGTTCCAGTCGGCTAGGGACTTTGCTGCGAGGTAAGGTGTATATTAAACGGCATATGTATCAACATGTAAAGCACTCTACAGACTCTTGGTTTGTGGTGATTAATGTCGGCAGCACGATGATGGTTCGCACAGCGTCTGTAATGCGACGCCTCACGAGACTGGTGTGACACCACTTTTTTCTTGTCAGTTCGATATCACTGGCGACTGTGGTCGGGATAGTGCTGACAATCCCCCGATCTTTAAATAGTCAACATCCTGCGAAATTTTCTATCAAAACCTTTAGGACACTATCTTCGCTGACCTCATTGTCCTCTGGTGGCCAAAAGAAATGCTGTCAGACCCCATCCTGCTGGCGTCCCAATCGCAATTGCCAGTACTGTGCATACGGACAAATATTGGACATTTGTGCCCCTAGATCGGAGTACTCTAATGCTCAAGTACGGGAATGGCTTCAACCAATTAGTTGACTCCAGCACAGTGAAATCGATGAAATTGAACGGGTTTTCTTTTGTGAGTTAATACCAACAAAGGATGGTTTCGCTGTGATACCAACCATCGCGCTCACTACAGTATTGGCACGCATCCAAGAGTTTCTGAATGATTCTGCGAGAACCAGCGGATAGTGTGGCATTCGTGATAAAGATTCACCGGCAGTCTCTGGAGGAGGGGATGGAATGGTGTCTGCTCTGTCCAATCCGTACGTTCCGTCATGCCTCAACCCTCAACCCTCAACATTCAACCACTGCAGAGAATAAACCCTCGAGTACATACTTGTATACACTATATGCGTGTGACCAAAGGTGCACGATATCTCAAACGCTGTTTGCGTCGATCGACAGCTTTGCTCCGAGCTCCTTTCAATCAATTGCATACGAGGTTGACATTCTTGGTAGTGATGTGCGGTACCGGGAAGGTCTGGCAGGGAAGACGTCAGAGCTGCCATCACTCATCAACGACTTGGCTATTATTGGTCGGCAGTAGTGCTTCCCACCAGCTCATCGAACACAACGTCCTGGGACTTTCCTAGGTACCGTCTGTTCTTTAGTACCCGGTGCTTATCTACAGCAAAGTAACTCCCTCTTAGATTTATACACAATTCCACGCTTACGCAGTCAATCTCCCTTCGGCTCCTCGGAGTTGTTGAACGGGGCGGGAGCTGATAAGGAAGGAAGCTGCTTGAAAACTGTGAGATATCTGGCAGAAGGGAGGCACTGAGATTCAGGAGGTACGTGCCTACCCTGCTCCTCCTGTACGTAACTCGCAGGTGCGTTCGATGGCTGGATCTGAAGAAATCCATGCGTGTGTTTGAAAAAAGGCGAAACGAAATATGCAAGCCAACCTTAGTAACGTTGCTGCTCACGTGGCAGCCCCGTTTCACCGCCCGCTTCTTCTGCGCTGCTGGAACTACTGTTGGAGAAACTTTTTTCTCTGGTTGGGGCTTGATACCATGTACTGAGAACGTCTGTGAACTTCCTAATCCAAGGCTTCTCTTGAAGGGTCCACACAGAGTGTGTCAAATTTCGTCATAGGCAATTTTCGTTTCCGTCTCAGCTTACCCTTTTGGCTGGTCAGGGATCAACTCGTCAATTCCGGTTGGTCGGATCGTCTTCTCCTGCGTCATGATGCAGGGATAAGAGAGTTTAGTGTCTCACTCATTTTCCGAATGGTTTCTTCGTGCTCAGTTCACCGTTTTTGTGTGTGCGCTGAGGAACTACTCCCATTGCATTTCTTATGACGAACGAGTACTCCGCTCCCCCTACTAGAAACTCTTCAAACTTCTCATCGTCGATTGCCTCTCCCCCAACCTACCTCAGATCCATGTTCCTTCCTTCGGTGATAATCCGATGAACTATCGTCACAAGCCCTGTCGCTCCACGAGCGACTCTCTACCATCGTTAGATTGACTCCTCAGAAAACTACTTTAACCAACCAGATTCGTTAGCTATACCAAAGGGGTACTCACTCTACTGCGCAATAGAAGGCCAGCCAGCAGATATACTTTATTTGCTATCTTGGTTTGTGCTTATGGACGAAATTGGGTTCCTCAGTCGCATGTAGCCCCCAGAAGAGGGCGGCAGCAGTACAAGACTACTTGAGTTGTATGTATCTAGTAGTACAACCAACTGTCGCTCACCGCCAGTTATGTTATGATGTAGGACAACGGTACTGCTATAGGTTACTAGCCTGTTGCACCTTTTGTCACTGAGCATGAGCCCATCCCCTTCCTTCCTCTCCATGGACTGGTTGATTGATTGATGGCGCCGCGCTCTGAGGCAGATGCATCTGCATTCCAAAATAGAAGAAGAGACGACACTGAAGAGCTTTCGCAACACCAGAGTCCAGCCATGTTGACAGGCATCAGTTTATTGTTCTATTTACCTAGTGTGCATTTTTGCAGTAGCCATTACGGCCAGTTTTGGGGTCTTCGATAGCTAAATACAGTTCATGGTCCTGACACGAAGAAGAGGAGCCTTGTAGCGTGACACTTGTTTGTTTAGTGGTGAGCCAAAAATGTGTAAAGTGGGGAGGACGGCAGCGGAGGAGAGGCAACGAGTAAAGAGGCAAGTGGAATTCATTCCGAGACACGGAGTGTAAGCAAACGCTTGTACTGTACATAGCAGCAACAGCTGGATATTTCAGATATTTAGAGACTTTTTCTTTTCTACAGCTAGCCAAGTACATCACGACAGAAAAGTTAAATTCTATTTTATGACACTTTGAGAAGCACCTGAAGAGTCGGTGAACTTCAGAAGTCAACCATTCTTCGACCACGACAACAACCCAACCCAACTACCACCACCATCTCCACCACCACGGCCACCATCAACATCACCACCACTAATAACTAGATTCCACCCAACACCAATCCCTTCCGACCAAACGACTACCGACGATTTTGCCATTTCGCGCTACTACACACTAGCACCCAACTCCTCTTTCGGCTTGTCCCTAGTCGTCTCCTCCGCCACTTTCGTTGCCTCACCGTCTCCGCTCCGGACCGGACCACCGTCTCCCTCCGCCTACTTTGGTTGTGTGTCCGCCGCCGCCGCCATTCTCCGCGTCACACATACACTTTGACCTCATTACGACGATCAGCCTACCCATCGTCGGCTGTGCCTACTCTGCACCTGCAACGTGTAGGCCGTCACTTGCTAGCTCCCGCATAGTTGGTGTAGATAGTGGACAGAACCTCTCGGAATTCGTGTGGGACCACCCTTTTTTTCAGCACGACGCACCCACCTAGTTGGTACTCCACCTACCTACATACATACATAGTACGTGCGGCCCACTTGTCCACTACATACGACAGGTCATCCATTCCACCGGGTTTCCTCTGCAGCCATTTCGCCGCTCAACTTGACCCGCCGTCGTCTCGCGAGGACAAATACCCCCAAAGGCCGCCAGCTCTTCAACAATCCACATTCTGCCTCGGATATCACCACCACCACCACTACGGCTCCCTCCAACAGCACTGATACGCCGGCTTCCAATATGGTAACACCTGCTAGGCCACCAAATAATCGTACTTTGTCTACACGGTCTCAAGTGGAGCCGGTGGAGTTGCCGCCTTTATCTAGTGCGGAGTCAACTCCTTCAATAGCCGATGATCACGATCCGATACAAGACAGCATCGTGGCAAGTGATAAGGACGATGGCGCTGGAGAGGAGGATGAGCGGAGGGGGCGATCATCGACTGTTGATCATTCAAAGTATGAAATGATGGACCCCAGGAATATGAGTCCTCGACGAGACAGCGAGGAACTGAATCAGCTCGGCGCGGAAGCCAAGGCGAGACTTGAGGCGTAGGTTACCTAATGATGGGAGGGGTAGCGTTTCACCGGGTTTTGCGGCGCTGACTGGCGCTTTCTTCAACAATAGACAAGCCCAAACACTCCAATCAGGTCTACTGGCATTGCTAGATCGGGTCGAAAAAGTCCGCGAAGAACACGACAAACTGGAGGGTGAAAATCGTTTCCTACAAGAGTACGACTTCTATTTCTCAACAATTCCTGAACAGCTATCATCCACTTCAGCACCAATAATGTCTTACTAATATATTGATCCTTATAGGTACATTGGTTCCCTAATGGCAACATCAAAGATTACTGGGTCGTCTTCTGGAGCGCGCGGCAGGAATTCCGGTGGGAGGTTAAAGTGAATCCGAACGTTTTGTAGCTTGAAAGGAACGGTAGCACGGCGGCACCGAGGAAATGGAGATATCAGCCTATTAGAGCGGGGGTCGGGGGTGTTATTTTTCGTCTTTCATTTGTACAGTGGATTTTTTGAGCGATGCATGGTGCAACGATTAATTGGTTTGGGGGGCATGTTGGTGGACGACGATGGAAGGGAATGGGTACGGTGAGACACGAAACCGACGACACGACAACGATAGACGGCAACTCTACCCTGGTGCCGAACCTGGGCTCTCATCCATTGCCCTAGGAGGCTGGCGAAGTCACCTGTGGCACTCGCTTTCTTGATGACTCAATATCCCCATGAAGCGTCATATCGCATATATCGGGTCGTTTTTTTTAGTTTTCTAGGAACTGCACGGAGGTTTTACACTCGGCGCCGCTGCTGTACATCTATTTCCCAATTCAAGCCTGGGGAGAGGAAAACAAACCTGTATATATTTTTAATTCTTCTGAGCGGTTTGGAGAAGCTTATTGTATGTTTTCCCCCCTTTTTTCTTGGTTCTTTTTCCTAGCGGTATCTTCTTGAGCTACTGGTTTGGGTGTTTATTGTCTGCATATATTTTTTTGTGATGGGATCTTTTGGCTGTAGGTATTTGTGGATTCCCTATCTACGGATTGGGATCCGGTTCTTGACTGTCGTTCATCAAGAGGCTGAATAGGGTCTGCGATTATTTTTTTCCTGCTTGAACGGGGAAGAAGACTTGTATGTAGTAGCAGTTGGCTGGGTAAGACATGGTGGGCGTTGAAGCTTCTGCTTTAGGAATTGTGGAGATCTTCCACGTTAAAGACTTGACATATGAGACAGACCCCGCGTGTGTGATGCAGTGATACGTGAGACAGCTTTCCCGGATGGGGCAGTGCTCTATGAATGTAAACCGCCTTTTTGGGACCACGCTTGTAGAAGTAGAGTAGCTTCAACGGTGGATTTACCTTGCCACCGAAGATGCAGCAGACGGATACGGACACACCATCCGAATTTTTGCCCCATCTTAAACAGGCCGTGCTCATCGCCCAAAACGATCAAATGAACCCTGCGTTGTGCGGCCCGCCGCGTCTTACATCTCCGCTCTTTTCTTCATGCGGGCGGTCGTTGCACCAATTGGATTCTAGATTGACTGGGGGAAGCTTTAATCTGTGTAGAGTGTGGACAACACATAGGGAGTACTATACGGGTTTTTTATCTTCCCGCTCCTTGGTCATCGCCGCACGTACCATGCCATCTATTCCAGCCATCTCATCCCGATTTGGCACACCTGCGTTGTTCAATTTGTGACGGCGGGACGCGGGCAAGACGTGTACCAACCCTACCAGCCACCCGCCCTTACCCACGAGCTTCTCCTGTATGGCGGACATGCCCGCGGCATCTAATTCGGTGTGTTGTACGCGGCGAGACGATGTGGCGGTGGCCAGGGCGCGATCCCTTTCCACATCAGATGATGGGTACATAAGTGTAGTGCTCTACATTACAAACTTTCTCTTATTTCTCCCATGCTGAGCAATTCGTCATCTCGACTGACGTCTTTTGAAGCTTGCACTGCATTGCCGCCAACCACATCTGCAGCATCGAGAAGGATATCTATGTATAACTTTTCGCCCAGACGCCACAAACTGGTCGGGTCGCGTGCTGTTATGTAACTACGGTATTTCCCCAGCCCGCGCCCGCGTCAAAGGCGGCGGCCAGATATGATCTTTTGCTTTTGTGAAAAAAAATATGGGGAAGCCAGGACTGGAAGCAAAAAAAAAAAAAAAAACGTCATGTGTGCGCGCGTGAATGGGTGTCCCTGTATGCAGCCCTTTGCAGTGCAGCTACGTATGGGGTGCGTGTGGGGGGTTGAGGTTATGTAAACGTGGTTGTAACGTGGGGAAAACGATAGATGCGTCATTGTAGAAATGGAATGAAGGGGCGGCGGAAACGGCGGGTGGTGCAGAATATTCTACGCCTATCGGGACCTTTGTCCAATGTTGTGTTGCATCTTTTTTTTCGGCGGTGCTTTGCCCGAGGCAGCGAAGGAGCGGAAGATAGTTAATCACTCGCGATCGATCACGTCGTGTCACGATATATGCGGCTCTACGCTGCAGCAAAATGATATCACTTATTTACCCACCCAAACCCACGTATGTACATACACCCAGCGGATCTCCGTGCATAGAAAACCGTCAGCCGGCAGTTTTTCCATCGAAATCTGGGTCCTAGGAAGGGTAGAAGTTTCGGTACATAAATTCGACGTCGCAGATATCCGATGGGACGTTGTTTCGTGATATAGGATGTTAGCCAGAAGAATACTAAGGCCAATAGTTTTGAGGTGAACAGCTTTGAGGCATTTGGTGGATAGCGTGGTTAGGCAGGGATGTAAGGCTTTGTTTGATGGGGAAACATACACATGCACACATTTGGATCCAATGCCATTCGATTGGAACTGCAGGGATAGGAAACAGACAGCAAAAGAGTTTGCTGGGAACGCTTGACAGTTTGGGTATGAGCATCGAATTTGCTCGAATAATGCTACCGCTGGTACGCTAGTGGGAGAACTGGGTATGAAAGTGTTTCTGATAGTTTCAAGTGTTTCTAGATTGGGGATATGCGGGGAACCCCAGCGGAGCTATCGGGGGTGATTGTGACGTCGTTGATCTATACTGGACTCGGTGTGAAGCCACATGGCGGCGAGAGTATTGGATGGGGGGTGGGAGAATGCAAAAGCCGCCAGGAGGAGCTGCCGAGAGGACAAGACCCCCCCCCCCAAAACCATGTCTGTTTTGAGTGTTCTTCAAACCGACTCGTTAGTTCCGTCTCAGAATGCTGAAATCCCGACCTCGTCATCATCATCCCGAGTATCTACGTCCTGAACTGGTGACCACTGACGCAGCATAATTCACGCTCCACGGGGTTCCTGTACTCTACAATCTCGATCCCTAACCAGCTTTCCCCGCGGCTGCTGCGGTTGTAGAATAGCGTTGATTCTAACCACGGGGAACGGTTGTTACATCGGGAATATACTGCTGTTCAAGCCCGGGATTGGGTGGTGAAAAGGGACGGGCTGTTTTGCGAGAAGTTGTAAGTTTGCATCTCTCTAGACGTGACTACTCGTGGGATACCCATATGTTGGTCGGACCCTTCCGTGATGGGTACCGTACGTATATGCTCATATATAAGAGGCAAATCGAGAGTGTTTAGTCCCTGCTTCCATAGAAATTTGTATGGATCGGAGCTAAAACATTTCCGGTTTCGTCTACCCTGTGTGAGTACCTAGAAATGACTCGGGCCGGGTGTTCAAAAGGTACGATTCCAAGCTTCCTCGGTACCACCCTTGGGAGCACGAATAAGAAATCACACCTTCTACTAGTGGGAGGTTTCATTCGGGGTACGATTGAAGTAAAACTAATCTAATGAGAAGTCTTAAATTTGGGTTATTAGTTATGGGTCTTCCTAGAGCTGCCGGGTTGGGTACGGACTTAATTCTATGAACTGCAATTTGCAAAGTCGTGATGCTGTCAATACTTTTGCTAATATGGGATTTTGGATATAGTTGATTTAGAAGAGGGCTACATTGGCTTGCGGGATGATATATCACAACACATCTGGTCCCGGGTTACCAAACAAGCCCCCACCAACATAACACTGACATCATATTTCTAGTATACAAGCATCGCTGCCGATTATTGGAATATCAGCTTCCAATGTCTGTAGAGTACATCTACTCGGAAGACCCGTCCCTGCTTATCCCGCACTCTCGGATAGTTTGAATATGCTCACCGCAATGAACGTATGGTGTCTTCGGTGTAACAAGTAGGGATAATCTGGAGAGTTCCATCGGGTAGGTTGCGTTTTGACCAGATAGTGGGTGTATGAGATTGAAAGATTTCTCTAAGATGTAAGCTCTTATATGTATTCATCGCTTGTCACTCGTTACCCCTTATCAGTATCACGTTACGCAATGATAACCGCCAAGCCAGATAACCTTTGGACAAGACAACGTTGCTACAACGTGCCTCCTCGCTAGTTACACTTAGTGCCGGTATCTTACTTCTCGCCTTCAAGCAGATCGAGCACACACGAAGCTTACCCAACTGAGTTCTCCAATAAACAGTACCTTCCAAACGATAGTTATTGCACCCAATGTCGGGTCGGCTACAGCGGAAGAGCGTGCGCAGCTCCCAGCGCTCGCGTCACTCGGTAATGGTAACCGGAGACGATGCCCTCTCATACGCTCTGCGCACCGCCTACCTGCACTACCTGCTTCAGCCTCGACCCCGACGCCAGGTCCCTGCTCCTGCTCCGCAGCACGTCAACCGCATATCCACAGGTAGCTTCCAGGACTTGGTTGCCGACTTTTCCCGCACACATAGGGACCCCAAGAGCATTAGATTCCCAAAGGGCTTCTTACCTGTGTTGAAAGAGCGGACCCAGTTGGTGTTGATGGGCCAGGACCGTCAAGTCGAATATAAAGATGCTGCGGTGAAGCGTACATTTGGTTCCTTCTATGGTGCATTGGTCGAGCCTCGTTACTACGAAAATACAGCGAAGTCACGGCGGCCGGAGGATCTGCTGTTGATTTTCTACACCCATGCTACAAAGGAGCTTCAGAAACTTAAGCACGATGACTCTTGGAAACAATTGGTCGATCGGCACGTTGCGCTTTTTGTTAGGCTTATGAATATCATCATTAAGGAGCAGGGCTGGGCTTCGAGTAACCCGGAACTGACGGCTCGATTGTCCACATTGGAAAAGAAACTGTTACGACATGATGAGAATCTGACGGAAGATAGTGGCGGTGGACGCGGGTCGTCATCAGGAATGGTGCTGGGACCGCCAGAACCTTTAAGCTATAACATTAATGATATGCCAATGGTGAAGACTGTGTCAAGAGTATTCAATGTCCCTTTGGACGTATTACAACAAGATATAAACAAAAACAAATCAGTATGGACGGAAAAAGCCGCCTTCCAGGACATGAAGGCATATATGAATAATCTCAATATGAACACCGGAAATACCCTACGGAGCAATGATTTTGATCTAGATGATGCCTACGATGCTTGGTGTAAAGCTGAAAAGTCGGAAGTCTCAGAGTTAATCTTGGTTATGGGTCGGGCACATCAAGAATTGCTGACAGGATCCGCCTCTGCACCGCGTGGCAGGCTGAACCATACGCACACCGCATCGACATATGACAGTATCCATCGGGCTCAGAGCGACCTACATCGGACGTCAATGTACGAGTCACCATCTTTGTACAACGGCCAGAGCTTGGATCAAATGGGGACTACTATGGAAGACGAAGATACTCCATACGTCTATATTCCTCCGGATCCCCGGATCTTTTACCGGCACGTTGTTAGCCGCTGTTTAACGGCCGACTATAACGATTCTGAGATCGAGCTAGAACCCATTGACATACCCGGCTCGGATGATCCCGTTTTACTATTGTCAAAATCATCGTTTGAACTACTGGAGCAGTGTAGTCTTCGATGGAGGGTACCAAAGTTCTCGAGAATGGTTTTATTCCTTGATGCCTTACGGATGAAATACCAAGAAGGAGAAGTCGACCTTTCTACACTCGATGCTGCGTTCATGTTTTTCGACAAAATGGTTGAGAGCAACTGGGTAGCATGGTCACTTGCAGATCAAAATACGTACAGGCAACTTTTGTCTTCGGTACACGACTTTATTCTGCGCGAATTATACGACATACTGCAGCATGCGTACGATAAGAAAGCTAAGCCAATTGGACAAGTGATGTGGGTTCTCGATCAGCATATATATAACAATGAGCTGTTTACCCGGGGCAATATGGATGATTATGTGCAGCAAATGAAAGAGGGATTGAAGAAGAGAGCGGAACAGGTTCTGGAGGAAATGTATGAGGAGGAAATTCTACGGAATAGCAAAACCTTGGATCCATTGAATGTTGTGAATCTGGTACAGAATGTCATCAAACTGGCCGAGAAAGTTAGCAAGAGGTTCAGGGAACCGGTTTTAGGGTAAGCCTTTCGTCCACTCAAATGTAGGATGTTCTAATACGACATATATGGCTAGCGCGGTGGAGCCAATGTTGACCCTCGTGGAGATTGTTTTCCCGAAACTCGCCCTCAAAATTCGGGATGTAGTTGAGGACCTTATCGACGCGCTTCGAGAAGAAGGAAAGGAGATGGATATTGAGGATGGGTTCGAGCTTTACAGGGAGCTGTCGGAAATACGTCGCATATACCAAGAAGCATTTCCAGGAAGCCAACTTCCAGTGCACCTCGAGGACATCTTCATTCAATTCCCCTTGCGATGGCTCGAAAGGATTGATTCGCTGGTTATGGGTTGGGTTGAAGGGGCAGTAAAACAGGATAAACTTATGTTCGAATGGCCAGAGGGTAAAGAATTGGGCGATGAAAGACATACAAGTTCGGCAGTGGATATATTCCGCTCTTTCAACCAGTCGATTGATTTTCTCAAGAAGCTAGAATGGCAAGACGAATTACAGTACGCCAAGTTCATGACGACTATGTCAAAGATACTAGGCAAGGGTATCATGCGGTATTGCGAAGAACTAGATTACTGGTTTACCCATGAAATGAGCAAGAAAACTCCAGAGCAAGAGGCAGCGCAATCCCAGACGAAGCAGCAGAAGTGGATGGCAATGGCGAAGGAAGCGTGGTCCAACACGGCAAAAGTGGAGCCGTTTCAGTTTGCTCGTGAGGTATGCACCCATATATTCGATGGGTTGTGGCGCTATTGGTTAACTGATTTGGCAACCAGTCGTGCGTTAAACTCAATAACGTAGAATTTGCATTGGAGCAATTTGATAAAGTTGAAACTGTAGTCGGTGCTGAACGACTGGCCGGAATCATCCAAAAATACGAACCACCGCAGCGTGGCCGGGACAAGAAGACCACATATGTCTTTACTGTCAAAATCATGGAAGCGGAAGACCTGAAGGCAATGGATATCAGCGGATACAGCGATCCATATGTCGTCCTCGGTGATGAATTCCACAGGAGGCTCGCCAAAACTCGGATTGTTTACAGTAACTTGAATCCACGATGGGAGGAGTCATTTGATATTACTACAGAAGGCTCCTTGTTGTTGGTTGCAACTTTGTGGGACTGGGATACCGTGGGTGATCATGACTGTCTTGGGCGAGCTAGTCTCAAGTTGGATCCTCACGCTTTCATGGACTTTTTGCCAAGAGAGCTCTGGTTGGATTTGGATACCCAAGGGCGGCTTTTGTTACGGATCAGCATGGAGGGTGAAAGGGATGATATCCAGTTCCATTTTGGAAAAGCATTCCGGACTTTGAAGAGGACTGAACGGGATATGACGAGGCAGGTTACTGATAAGGTACTCTTGAATTGCTCAGCGTGATTTTGAGGTTACTAATTCAGTACCATAGCTGTCTGCATATATTCACCACTGTCTTTCACGAGCTGCTTTAAAGAACGTTCTTTCGAAGGGTGGCTACAGCATTTCTGCCGTCTCTAGTCTGTTCAGCCGTACGGGGTTCAACAGTGGAAGGCCGCAATCAACACAGACACAGGCAATCACCGATGCTGACATTGCCGCGGCAGTCGCGCCTTTGACTAACTACTTTAACGAGAACTTTGCAATCCTGAACCAAACACTGACGCATTTCGCAATGACTCTCGTTATGACGAAGTTGTGGAAGGAAGTACTCGTCACCCTTGAGGCCTTATTAGTCCCAACACTTTCGGACAAACCCTCGCAGCAACGCCCGCTATCGCGACAGGAGACAGAAGTAGTGTTCAGGTGGCTCCAGGTGCTACATCCATTCCATCACCCCAGAACACCAGCTAACAAGAGTAGTTAATGTTCGACTTCTTCCACGCCGTTGACGAGGCTACAGGTGAAGCCACGGGTGTCCCAATCGAGCGACTAAAATCGCCCAAGTACCATGAGCTCCAAACATTAAACTTCTTCTACTTCGAGTCCACCAGCGACCTGATCCGGAGCTCGGAACGTATCGGAAACGCCATTTCGGCAAAGCAGCAAGCACACCGACAACAAATGATGAACAAATCCTCGTCCTCCAATACTTTAACCGTTGGCGGCGGAGGAGTCGGAAGATCGAAGAGTGTGTTGAACAAACGAAACCTGGGGACTATGAGGAAGGTGAAGGAAGAGAAGCGCAGAGAGGCACAGGCAGAGCCGAATGATGATATGATTTTGAGGATTCTGAGGATGAGACCTGAGGCCGCTGGGTATCTAAGGGATAGGGCGAGACAGAAGGAGAAGGTTGAGAGTATTGCGGCCATGGATGCGATTGTAGCTAGGAGCGTACAGCAGGGGCCTGGGAGAATGGGAAGTTTTCAGAATATTGGGAGGCGGTAGGGGGGACGATGAGGGGTTGGTTGCTTTTTGAGCGGGGTGCTTTTTTCCGTTTTTAGGTTATGCGTGGTTTCCTTTCGGTAAAGGATTGCTATGGTCATGTCGGGGTGTTACGTTTTATATCATGCTGCTAGTGCTACTGGCTGGGGTTGTTAATTTCTGTTTTCTGTCCCTTTTTTTTATTTTATTTTCTTATTGTCCTAATTACGCATTTGAAGAGATGAAATTTGGGCATTTTTGCTTAGGAAATACCCCTGTAGAAACTTGATGTTTTAACGGGGGTAGAGGGAAATAATAACGTTGTTCTTCAGTCCGGATCCATCACTCGGATGTGGTAAATTTATAACTTGGCTTTCTATCCGTCTGTTCTTATCTGAAATAGACTGGATCACATTCTTTTGATCCCGGGATTTCTGCGTTCTTGCTTGCTTGTGAGAAGTGAATTAGGAAGTAGCCTTCTATCCATACTCGTAGGCGATTGAAACAGTGTGCTTGTGACTATCAGAGGTGGTCATTCGGAGACATCGATTTAGATATGTGAGGGATCTTTTAGGTCTGGATTGATTCCAATTGGTATGGTACAACCTCCCCACGAATAGGTAGCTGGGGATTGGGGAAGGGGGCGCTGTTTTTGGTATGTAAATCTGGCCGCGTTTTGGTCACACGATGATCAAGTGTCAAAGATACTCGGCGCCCGAACTGATGTTAGTGTCACCACCCCGTCAGAGGAAATATAGAGTATGAAACAAAAATTCGCTCAGGAAGGTACTGAGTAACTAGCCCGTGTTTATGCTAATGAGTACACTATAGATCTTCGTTTCCCGGTTCACTGACTAAACACTCAATGATATACCATTCAGCTCTCCAGATTCCCGAGTTCGTTGGCTGGGTTACCGTCCTGATCGTCTCCTCGTTGATAGTGGTTACACTAGTGGAAGCTACCACGCTCTTAGTTGTAATGGCTACTAGATAGTTAAGTAGTCTTCCAATTAACGTCCCCGGAACTTCGGTCAAGCATCAACTTCTGTCCATTGAACGGGGTCCGTCAATTGGTCGATCATGAGCTGTGCAGCAAGAGACGTTCACTCAGAACATCTGGGTTGTCGATTCGAATGTATTTGTGGGGGAAGAGCAAGTGAGGTCGAAATAAGATGCGGCTCGCAACCACGTGCAGTGGCGCAAGTGGAGACCAGATGTATTCACCACCACCACCCAAGTACAGACAAGTATAGATACAAGTAAGTATATACTTCGGGGAAATTTAACAAAAGAACCAAAGGAGTGATCGCTGCATGTTTTGAGCCTGTGGCATTGGTGTTCATAGCACCACTCTCAACCGAGCTAGGAAGTTCTTTTTTGTTCAATATCCTGGGTCATTGAACTCCCAATCCATGAAGTTGCGTTGGCTGAATGCGGGTGTCTTTGAATCTGCAATTCTATGAATGGTACGAGTGCCAGAGCACTGCGGGACAAAAGTTAAGCAAAAAAGTTGCGGGTTTCGAGTCTGTGTTCTTGGTGTTTACAGCACCACGAGCTAGGTTTATGCAATGGTATTATGAGATCCTGAATCACTAACCTCCCGGTCCCTAAGATTACGTTGGGCTTCTTCGGGCAGTCCCCTTCACTCCAGTAAAAACATCGAGTTTCTTAGTAGTTCTCATTGTCCATTATCGTGTAGATCTGACCGAATACCCTAGAGAAACACAGGAAGCCAAAAACTACAGTATGCTCTATGGAGTACTAGTAAAAGTACCAAAAGAATAATCTTCGCAGGTTTCGAACCCACGACTAACGTTTACAGCACCCTGCGTTTATAGCACCTGGCGTTTTTAGTACCATACTTTGCTAGCTAAGCTAACAGGTCTTGTTCACTGTGGGTTTTACAGGATCGTCAAACTGCTCGGAGGCTATTAGTCGGCTTTTGTGCAAAGACATAGAGTACTCCGATCCAGTGAAAATTCCCTGTACCGTTTTCCTACAGAGTGTTTTAATACAATGGCGAGAAAATAGCAGCATATTTTCACCTCGTGGGTGACTGGTGATAGCCTCTTAACAAGTCTCTAAACGTACGAATCGTCGGCCAAATACAGCCTAAGATAACGAACCGTGATGAAAAGTACGTTCGTACCTCAAAGCTCGGTACAGAGTTTGCGATTGTAATTGTAGAACAGACCTTTTTTTTTTAATTCTGTCAATGGAGCACGACCGGCTATTTAATCCTTCTTTCCTTCCTCAGCGACAGCCAGCAAATCCATACCATCCAGTTCGTTAGCCACTACAACTACCCTCTTTGGCTCCACACCACGGAATTCCTCAAATAATTACTCGGGTGTTGTCACCTGCGTCCGACTTGCGGTGGACTCAAAGCTTTGGCTGCAAGCCCTTCAACACTCAGCCGCACCAGGGCCTCAACAATGCTCTTGCGATAGCTTAGTATCCTCAACACTGTCGCTATCGTGACCGCCACCGCAAGCACTATATACAGCACGCACAAGGCCACTAACGTCTAGAACGGACCTTTAGAAAGCTTTGCAACTAGCCTCGTGTTGCGGACCCACTGCTCACGGTTCGGAAGTGGGGCCAAAATACCAGCATTAATTCCCATAAATATGCGTGCAAACGAATTCCCCAACGACTGCCCCGTTGCAATGCTTGTATTTTCTGTAGCAGCCTGGTACATTGTGTACCTTACCATATCTTGCCAGTAGTTAACAGCCGTGGCGGTATTGCTACTTCAAAGACGCCCATTTCGCAAGTGAAGATAGCGATATAGCGAGTTGCGGAATTCGTTCCCACTTCTAGGTCGTAGGCAAGGGATAACGGCACCAAGGGAAACCTCGCTGCGTATGCAAAGCGGAACGGATTTGTCCGCGTCCCTGAATCCATCCTTTGTGTTGCGGCGCTGTCGTTGGCGAATGCTGTTTCAAAGAAGGGAGTTTTCTCGGTGTCGCCACTGAAGATCGGAAATGTGTTGCCCCGGCTGCAGTTGAATTTGACGGAATGCTTTTGGCTAATCAAGCCGCATGCAATGCTAGCAGGTTTGCATGATGCCTGTAGGGCGAATGTTGACGCCTTGTAGTCAATATCGGGGTCGGGCGTTGTTGGGACCATGATGGTGTACCCGTCTACCAGTGCAGCAGTATTGTTAGAGGATATGTTGAGAACAGCGGTCATCGATTGTTCCGAATTTAGCAGTTGCGCACCGCCGTTTCCAGCGCCGTAGACGTTGCATGGTCCCACTGTGGCACCCGCGCGCGGGTCGTTGAGGTAGAAGCCCATCAGCTTTAGACATTCCGCAGATAAACCTCTTCCGTAAAATTTCTCCTCGCCAGCGGCAGCAGCTTTGCTAGTGGTGAGCAATACCGTAGAAGATGCGACATGAAGCCAGGTGTCGGTCGCAGTCACAACCCAACCTATCAATAGTGCAACGGCGAGAACATGTGCTGAAGTCTTTAAAAGTGGTGGCGTTGGGTGCTTTTGGAGCTGGTGTATTGGTATCCTAGGAACTTCCACAGAAACCCTATGCCGCCGGCCCCAATGACCTTAACTAAAATTGCAAGCTGCATCAGTGTTGGGGTCTCGGAAAAGCTCTTCGAAGTATTCAGACTCGCAGCGTGCCATTTCTTAGCAATAACGTACGATAATATTGCCATGATAAAGCCCGGCATCAGATGCTCACTGTTGCCATCCACGATGTAATCGTCAATAGTCTCGACAGGCTGTATTCGATGTAGTAGGAGTCGGTCGACGTGATATCCCATAGGAACGATCTTGCGGAGCGCGGTGAGAGATCCACCAGGTACCGAAAGACCAGACCGACAAGGAGCAAGACACTCAATATCAATAGCAATATTACGAGTACTACGTATAAGATAACATCGAAATACTGGGGGCTTTCGATTCGGTTTTGTCGATGAAGGCAGAAGCTTTTCTGCCTCTGCTGTTTTTGTCGTATTCGGCGGTTTCTCGGCGGCTTCGGCTGCTTTAGAGGAGGGGTCTATAGCGAGCCGTGGGGCAGAAAGTATCAAGAACAGCTAGCTATCCTTATAGGTTTGTCGTTAATTGCAATTGCAAGTATTGCCGGGGCTCAATATTAAATTGATGTAGAATCTGCCGGCATACGTATGTAGCATTATTTTGAGTTTTAGATTTTGGTATCAGCTGAGAATCTACATTGCCCGCATGTAATTTGGTACTAGTATGAAATATGAAGTTCCTTTGTGCTCTTGTGCCCAGACTTCCTGGTCGACGTTTGGTTGCCTAGCGGAGCCAAAGGCCAACGTCTGGTTTACGAGAGAAGTTCACCATGCATGCACTTGTTATGAAGTCTGGATATGGGGGCTGTCATGCAGCTTCGCTTAACTTTCCAATAACACTGAACTAAGCCTCCAATCGTTCGCCTACAAACACTGATGTTCTGACGGACGGATCTTAACTGCAAACACAGATCAATAATACAAGTAGCATCTATGGCACTGAATATGAAGTTCGTATTTATGCCAGCAAAACACGAGGGCATATAGGAAAAAAAACGAAGCTTCGTACATATGCTTGAATCGAAAAAGAATTTGCAACTGCATGCAGCGGATACCCAAGCACCGAATTTGTCCAATGGATATCACGAGTGATATATTGTGTACATGCCATTTTCATAGGACAATGGGTAGGTGCGGAGGGGCCTCAACCACCTTTATATATGCTTTGATGTCCGTACACTCATTCCCCATTAACCCCGCTCTACCGTCATGCTAGAGCTCCACCAGCATGACGAACTGAATGCGTGAAATCACGATCATCGTCAGGTTCAAGCCAAAATCTTGAAAATCATATGCGCAGTACTTACTAGTCTTAGCTTTTGAATAGTTATATACCTGATAGCAAATCTTAACCAGCCGCCTTGGTATTCGCGATGTCTATTTTATGCGTCTGTTCATTCTTCCTGTTCTCCAAAAGCTGCATCGCCTAACACCACGGTATTTCCCTTGTTTGCCACATTATACCATCGGTAGTCACTGAATATTACCTACGGGTTCCAATTTGATATTGAGAAAATGGATAAGGCAGTTTTGTGTGATACACGCCGGTACGCCTGAGATAATGACCGTAACGGAGTTCATTGTGGGTGACGTCTCTTAAGGGTTAGGGTCCCATTCGGGATCTTGGGACCCTTAGATAGCCCTCTCGCTATCCGTCCGAATGCCATCGTTCCCAGCCATTTTTCCTATGGTGTCGCATATTGACCATTGAGTTTAGTGCAGGGGTGTCTTGGACACCGGTACCCTTATAAGAGTTCAGAAGATTAACACAATATCTGAACCTTCACCTGACATATCATACGAAAGCAGCCTTCCAATGTGGCTTAAAGGTTTTATCGCAATTCAAATATAACTCTATGAGCCCTGAACATTGCTCAGAGACATGAAATAAAGGTCTTCATGGCGCTTAGTTCGAGTCTTGTTTTGGGAACTTAACTTTCTTGGTTCGAATCCGATTGGCATATTCATCTCTGAATATCTCCTGGCCGTTGTATTCGGGATCAACACGTGAAAGATGCTGTCGAAGTGATTTTCAATGGGCTCATCTTCAATGTACCTCGCAGTTCTACGGTCGCCGCATATGACATCATAGGATAGCAGCGATCTAACCGGGTAACAAACCCTTAGCTTTCCGACACGACGCACCTTCCTCCTCTTTTCGCCGTCACCGAAATCTCGCCACCGGCAATCGCCACATCGCCGCTTCTGTTACCTTCTTCTCTCCTCTCGACATCAGAAATTTGACCTTGACTCTTCTCGTATAAAACAACATGTCTTCTGCAAAGATCGAAGACGAAAGCGGTGAAGCTGAGCTCCCATGGTTCGAGGGGAATTTCGCACAGGCGCTGGATCATGCAGAAAAGCACTTTCAGTTCATATTTGCTGTTCTTGAAACGGATGTGAATCCATTCAAGAGGGAATTGCTCGCTACGTCCCAGCTGCTGGATTTGCTTGGAAAGGGTAAACTCATCTTATGGGGCAGCGTGGCAAATACTGCAGAGGTAAGGAAGGTAGCTACCGAGTTTGGGTGCATGGAGTTGCCTATCGCTATACTCATCACTCCAGTATCCCTTCCGGGCGTCAATTCGAACGTGCTGGCTACGTTCCCGGAAAATTCCATAGCACAGGTTTTCACCGAGACACTATCAGGCTCAATCAACGTTAATACCCCTCGTATCAATCGCATTCGCGACGATCGCGCTGCTCAAGCTGCTACTCAAGACGATGAAGAATTCCGGATTATCTCTACCCTGTGTCACGTTTTGGATAATCCCAGCCTTTTTAACCATACCTCAGAGAGTCGGCGCTTGTTCCAGATACCCCTCAAAGTCAACATTAATGCTCAACCGTACATGGGTAAGAGCACACGTGCCCATCTCAAAACACTTCGTCAACTCTGTTTCCTCCTGGTGAGGAATCATGAGATCATAGCCGCTGTCCCTCATGTACTACCAGGTGGGGTCGTCGGTGTGTTGAGCGGAACGACGACCAGTGGTGAGATACTTGGTGACAAGAGTGCACTCCTCCACTTAACACACAACGACAATGACGTGTATGTTACCGAAAGCCAATATCATCACGTTTCGTGAATTTCGCTAAAAAGCATAGGTCAGGATCGAATCGTTTCTGTATGCAAACCATACCAAGTACGCAGCCACCCGAGAAGATAATGAAACATATTCTATCAAGCTGGTATGAAACTCTTCTGGTTGCTGGATAATGATACTAACACTGGGATTAACAGGGGGTCGGATTTTGAAACCCATTGCGCTACTGTGGCATCTCTGATCAAGGCGTTAGTCAACAACCGCGAGGAGCTGGGCACATGTGCACTCGACCTGATAATATATGTCCATGCTGTCAGCTCACCCAAGCTGCGAAGAAGGTTCAAACGCACATCGCATGATAGCCGTGACCCGCATCACCTCAATGTGTTGGAACATGCCGGAACTATCGACAAAATGCTAACTGTGGACTATAATTATGCTGTCACACCAGATCAAATCCACATCCTTGACACGGCGGACGGATTTCGTTGTTTGCTGTCGTTATCCCAAACTGAGCGCGCTTGGTTTAGAGGGCAACAACCATGGTCGGAAAAGGAGACTGAATATCCACCTCCTCTGATTAATTCCTACAACTCGATTTGCGATTTCCTTGTCAAGTTGGAAAGCGGAGAGCTACAACCGGCGGAGGACAATGTTGGAAGTTTTTATTACCATTTCCTCCAATATGCAATCGCGCTATTTAGTCTCTATGGCGATTACATCTCTCGGATTGAGAAGGTTACGCTCCTACCAGATGCACCCATAGGAGAGTGCTTGGCCAATTTTCAACGGGATGTGGTCTGTGCCACCAAAATCGCAGATAAAGTCACTGAACTAGCATGGGATTCACCCATGCTGAAACGTGTGTTATCAGTTCTAAACCTGGAGATGTGGAAATCGAAAGAACAGTTGAAGGCGATCATGGACAGGAAACGAAATTCTAGTGTGGTCGCGGGGCCATCTCCCCTCCTGGGTCTCGATACAACGGAGGATGAACAGATGCAGGAACCTGTTGCAGAAGAGCAGACCGTTACTGAGGATGAAGAGGATGAACTCTCGAATAAAGACCTCGAAGAAGATGAGGATGAATACGTCGAAACGCTGGGAAAGAAGCTGATTACGCTAAAACCAGTGAACATGAACGAGTTTGAGATGGCGCAGAAAATCCTTTTATGGATGCGACTTGTTACCTTTCAGATCAAGTCGATCTTCCAATGGGAATATACAGCGACTAGCCGCCGTGTGAAGTCTCCGTTGCTATCATTGGCGTTAATAAAGCCTCCCATTGCAACACACAATACACTAAACTGGTGCGAGTACGTTAAGCAGCTGGTTCCCCCGGAAGACTCGGTCGATGCGGCTGAAGCTCTCCAGCATTATGCAACAAAATCCGGAATAGCGAAGTTGCAGCGAGTGGATTCCTGCCACCGGCATTGCGAAGCGATGCTTGCAAGCTTAGTGTACGTAGCGAAGAACAACATGAAGTCCTATAGATCCGACCTTAAGTCAATCCTTCCAGTTCTGAGGGGTGTGCCTGAAATATTCGGGACGAGTAAAAGATGTTGCCATATATGCAACACAGTGATTGGATTCCTCTGCGAAGACAGTGCCAAGTTCACCATGTTGGACTCACATTCATCTATTTATCCATACTCCCTGCCGCCTCTCTTGCCTCCGCTCATCCGCAAGAGCATCATAGACTACTATAAGAAGCCCCTCGTGGATGCCCTGGTTTCGCTTATCGCGGCCTACCGTCAGCATAAGAAGCTTGACGAAAGACCAAGAATGCGCTCGCTGGATAGTAATCCAGGTTTTAGCTCCTCTGATGGGAGCGAAAGCGAGGGAGAGGGCATTGGCCAAAAGAAAGTGCGAATGCCGAGACGCACACTTGCTTCGATCCTCGATAGCGAGAAATACCTCGAGTGAGATTCAGCAAAATCGATGAAGGCAGCTGGTATGGTAACGTGGGGTTTTCAGGCTTCAAACATGTCTTGTTATACCATCTATTGCAGTTTTTCTTGCATAGTTAATTAATGGAGTAATGGGGGAAGTGGTGTTTAGGGGAGTTTGTTTTCGTCACTGGCTAATGAGGAGTTCGGGTGAGATTCAGCAAAATCGATGAAGGCAGCTGATAAGGTAATGTGGAGTTTTCGGGCTTCAAATATGTCTTGTTATACCATCTATTGCAGTTTTTCTTCCATTGCCAATCAATGGAGTATTGTGAGAAGTGGTGATTAGAGGGGCTATCTGGAGTTGCTTGTTTTTCGTCATATGGATAAGATCTTGTCAAGTATGAATTGATATCTCCAAAAAAAAGCCTCGAAAGTGCCTGCGAGTCCCGAAACTGGCTTCTACCTCTCCCGGCGCAGGTAGTAGTTGCACCGTATCACCCTGGCATTTTAGCATCAAGGTCTACTAGCTAGGCTGGGCGACTTGTTCTTGTTTAACACCAAGTCAGGATTCAAAATCTTTTAGGGTCCATTCTTTTGTTTAGGCGTGCAGAATGTACTCTACGTTTTCCCCTCGTTATCTCTCCCGCCAGGTTACTGGGGTAGGTACAGCCGTCCGGATAATTCAGGTAATTGGTTGTTTCCGGACCGATTGTCGGAAGACTTCTTTTTCGTGGTTAGCATCAATAAACAAGAGCCGATACCTAGCTTAGCTGGCAGTGGCTAGATGCTATAAACACTCAAGATTCGACACCTGTAGGGCTCCCCTTTTGCTCTCATTTAACAACAGAGATGCTGTATAAGCTGAAGAAATCAAGAGCAATCTAGCGCGAGCAATTATAACTAGAGGCCAAAACCGGTATAACCACTATCCTACTCTCATATCTATATCCGGGCATTATATATGATATTTGTGAACATTTGGTACTGTAGGAGAAAATAAGCGAAAAATAATGATTAGTTGCAGGTTTTGAGCCAGTAACCAGGTGTTTTAAGCACCAGGCGTTTTGAGAACTGAGTGTTTAGAGCGACAGACGTTAACTAGAGTAGATCTACAGGTTTCGAACCCGTGTAATGGTTTTGAAGCACCATAGGTGTTTAAAACACTAGCGTTTAAAGCACTTTTGCCGATTAAGCCAAGCGATCTAATCATGTTTATACGATGGATCTTGGTTCCTTCAGCTGTGTGACATACAATCTATCGATCACCATGCATGGCTGTAGCGAATCCGAGCATCTGCGTGGGGCCATTTCCTTATAAATACGTAATGTCAACCAAGGAATGTAATGGTTTGCGTTTGCATTATTGTTTCTTTTTACATAGATACTGGCATTGTCAACAAGAAGATAGGGACAACTGCTTTTCTTGTTTTAAATCATACTCGTATTGAGGCCATAGGCCTATGACGGATACAGGGAAACAAAGATACATATCCTCCCAACATAGCGAGCTTGCGAGACCCCCATACATAAAAGGCAGACACTACCCTGGAGTTTGAAGAATACGAAGGATATTGACCAGCTCAATACATCTGCAATTGGTAATTATTGCTATGGGTCGTACGGTTTGATATGGTTGCACATGAGCATATACGTTGTACACATAGACGCAGGTATTTCCCAGCATGATCACCCTAGACTGGTGAGAACGCTCCAAAAAGGTATTCTGCACACACCCACGGGGTCCGCAACTCAAAAGAGTGAACAGTCAACTGCATCCATCGGGAATCGAACCCGAGCCACTTGCTTGGAAGGCAAGTATGATACCATTTCACCATGGAAGCTTGTATTCTTTCTCTGCTACCTGCTTACATGGACAAAAATTAATTATGGTAGTTCTTTGCAGGACCGGATAGAGTTGGCTGATTTGTATCCTACGGCATAAAATAGAGCGCTAAAGGCGGGTTTATGTTGAGACGTCATGCAATATTGGTATCACACATAATAGAGAATTGATTGATTGAGGCTGGGGGCATAAATAGGCTGGCATGGTGCGGGGTGTTAACTACGTATACTTTACTCTATTGGGGAGCTGACAAAACTTGTAAGCCTATTGAAAGACGTTTTCATTTGTCACCCTTATACATAGAACCATTTCATCAAGACTTGTCTTAGATAGCCTTTCCGTATGGATGATATACGAATGGTATAAGAGTTGCAGCTAAAAACGCTTTCAATGAGCCTAAGATTTATTAATCCTCCTCTAAGGTAGGTAATTGTCATTTAAAAGGACACTGGCAAATACGACGAGCGTGTTAAGTTGATAAATTTGTGCGATGTGGTGGTGGTGAGAGCGTATGCTATTAGCGATGATGTTGTCCTTAATCTTTAATGTCATTTACAGGACGAATTCAAACTTAGCAGTTCTTTAACAAGAGAGTTTGATGGACCAATGAGATTCGCTACGTCTACCTAGGTAACATCAAACCAGCGTTATAGGTACAAAGCCCAGCAAGTAAGAACATAGACATGATACCACCGAGCTTGCCTCAGATTACCCATGTGCTAGGAGATGAAAAGCAGACCAACAGACCGCGAAAAAAGCCCGACAAAGCAAACAGAGCTAGACCCAAGGTAGAAATCGAAACACCTGTACACGCACAGGAAAAACACCCAAAGTAAATAATGCGAGATGTGCACATTTTCGTCTGTTAGGGGGGTATCGTGGTGCTGTGCAAACAATAGGGAACGGGAGAAAAATTCGATGGAAGTAAAAGGGAAGTAAAAACTCCCACCAAACTAGCAAAACAAAGGAGTTGCTATCCCTTATGGAGCGTAGAGATACAAATAATCTCTACTCGAATGTTGGGGATGAGAGTGTTTCACTCGATCCAGGAGTCGGCGATTCCTGAGGAAGCGGTGGAATCGGGTAGCTCCCGCCGTGCTTCATGAAGTGTATCAGATCGTCGTTCCGTATGTTGATGCAGTCAAAAGTCTCTACTTTTTCGATATTTGGTGTAGAAAACATTTTTCCTTTGTGTGTCAGGACTAAGCCATAAGTTAGCGTAGTACAAAGGTGAGATTAAAGTGAGCTTTACGATCCCACTCCAATGCCCATCCTCTCAACGTCAACGACTTAATAGAGTCATTGCAGATCCCTCTCCAGTTTTTCCACTTCTTAATTGCGCAGAAAAGCTCCATTTGGTTTTGCATCGAATGACCATACTGCTCAAAAACCATTTTATCGAGTTTTGGTGAATGGTGGATCATCGAGAAAAATAGCATCGATGCTGCCCTACTTTCGTCCTTCATAGTATTTCCCTGGAGACTAATAAAGATCTCACGTAGCCGGGGCATTCTCGAAACAAACTCATACGGAGACCAGCATTCCTTTGCTTTTCCTGTAAGAACCCTCGCAGAAGAAATACATTTGAATATCCCAACTTCAAGCTCCGGGAAAAGCGTGCCGAGGTGACATATAATTTCGGCATCAACCTTCATGTAGGTGGAAAATGATAGCCTGGTGATGTAGTTGTGGCTACCACGAATTTCTCCATTTCTAAGCGATGCGAGTTCCTTGAAATTCTTGAGCTGGAGAGTGCTATCCATATAGTGGCTCATGATGTCCATGGTAATTGATGTCAAGTGCGGCCAATACTGAAAGATATCGATCAAGGTATGAAGGTTGAAGCCGGGATATGTCATCCCTGGGAGCAGACTGATCGTGAAGTCTGTGACCTGACGAAAGCTTTCATTTTCTTCGAGAAGCCTCTTTATGAACTCTATGCGTTTCGGCTTCAGAGGGACAGAGCCTTTTTCAATCGTGAAGCTTTTGAGTTCGTGCTCACGGGCGAAATAAGCCAGTATCTTGTCAGCCTTGGGGAGATTATACTATTTGTCGGTTGAAGAGTCAGTGTATCCGCTGCATAATCCAAGAGAGAAGTGAGATTGCTTGCCAGCTTGTACACCAGAGTCAGCCCCTTGACACACTTAGGCGGCATATGATGTTCAATATGCGGGATTATTTTCTCAATGAGAACGCTGTATGGAATATCTCTAGTATCTATTACCGACCACAAGCTGGCGACCCAGTGATACTCATTGAGATCTGGCGACACCGCCGTTGTCATAGTCTTGCGATCTTTGAACTTCAAGTGACTCAGAATATTGACAATAACTATTTGCCATGGTTAACACGCCGTGAAAACCGCCACACAACAGCCAACACATAAATACCTTCTGCCGGGAGCACCCCTAACGTCCCCAATCCACCCCCACCGGTCCTTGGTAGAACCTCCCTCCTCTTTTCATTGGCTGCCTTGCTCACTTCAGCTTTGAAGCTGGCCCGGAACTCGGCAGAGCTCTTAAACATCGTGCAGATAAGGCGCTCGAGCTTTGGTCTGGACATTTGGTTGGTGAGCTCTCGCACACCCGCCTGAGAGAACGGATTCTTGACAGGCTCCAAAGCTCCGATCTCCTCGATGCCAGAATCACTTTCATCCACCTCGTTGTAGTTGACGCCGGCTTTCGCTCGCCGGGGGCGCCCTCGAGCAACCGTCTCGTCAGGCTCCATCGTAGGGTTGTCTCGTCGGGTTGGTATTTCTACCGTGAAGGAATCAAGCTGTCGAGAAATTGTAACGAAGATGAGCTGCGTACCGATTGCTGAAGCTGAGTTTGTTGTCAGAAGAGCAGTAGTGCGGTAGGTACGAAGTGCTAGGGATGAGGAGACGATGGCGTAGAGGATTGTGGAGAGGCTCAAGGACTGCGTTTTTGGTGAATTGAATAAACGTTGTTGGGCAAGAAGTGAACAGTGCAACAATGCAAGCTGCGGCGGAAAGGCCCACAGGTTAACTAGCATGTTTGATCGTTGGGCCCAAGACGGAAATAAGGTTTGCGTAGATTGGTGTTTCAATGAGCCTCGAGCTGACTTGTGCTAAAACCTCCTTAGAGATTCTATCCAGATCAGCAATAGAAAGAACATGCTGTTTCTGGAAAAAATTTCTTGAACGATATTAATGTTTATTTTTTGGGCGCCCGAGTGATTTCGAGTGGACTTCAGGGATATGCTAGTCGAAGGTGAAGTTTGAAACTATGACGCTTCACCTAACCCTTGTACCCTGAGAGTGGATTATGGCCTGGTATGAGCGACTTTGCGACTTGTGAAGCAGCTTCATAGGATTCTCTCGGCGTGTCGGTACGGCATGTTTGTGTAGTTGTTCCGAAATAGCCTAGGTCAAGAGGTCAGCCTAGTTACTTCACGAGAACGCTTTTTAATTGGGTCAACCCCCTTGACAAGTAGACAGTTATCAGGAGAAGGCTTGGTGACTAAGTTGCGGCTAAAGTCAACCGGGTAGTCAGGGAGTTCACTTGATGACACTCCATATATTCCCACCCAGCAGAGGTCTAGGGGCAGTTGAATTCCCATACTTTCGCTCTCCATAGACTCCCGCAGCAATATCCCAAAGACCATAGCTAGCCTCCAGAGCTCCTGTGCTCTATAGGTTCCTACACAGTGTAATTCCAAATGATAATGGCCGCTGAAGCTTCCGCGTTACATAGCTGCTTTCAATAGTACTGTGAAAGGCCGTAGAAAAACAGCTTCCTATGCGCTGTGCGACGCGCAAGATCTGTTTGCCGGTGATCTCCTTGGCCGTCAGGTTGACCCTAGTTGCAACAGTGACCAAGATAACTGGACTGTCTGCTTGTCAAGGGGGTTGACCCAGTTGGAAAGCATAAGTAGGTTGACCTCTTGATCAAGCCCGCCACTTGGCAGCGGGGTTGGAACAGTCATTAATCATAAACCATGACGTGCGTTTCTGGCGGCGATGGAGACCTACCTAGTTTCATCGATGCAAAAACTAGCTCGAAGCTTTGTGTGGAGATAAATTCGTCGGTAGCGAAGAATGTGTGCTCAAAAACAAGCAGTCATTGGGCGAGCAGCGGATGAAAGCAACACAATCTAGAAACTGCCTCTTACCAATCTACCGAACTGATTCCCTATTTAGTGAATAAAGGGGTATTGTGACTCCTATTCTATATGTGGACAATCCTCCACGGGCAGTCCAGAAAACGCACCTCAGGGCGGTCCGAGGAATGGCAGTAAGGACTTTTCTCTGCCCCCGCTCTCTCCGTTCTCCACCTCCCATTCATCAATATCCTCCCACCTTCTAACCCTCATTCCCCATACATCCTCTTTCGACTCACCAGAGTCTCAACACTTAACTCTGGAAACTGCCCTCGCGGTATTTGATTTGATTGCGTTGCAGTCAATTTTCCTTTTCCCACTATCGCTATACAATTTTGCTCCATCCCCAACAATCCGGTGACTTTTCAAGCGAAACTGTACAACTACTGCTTTGACTCCCTTGGGCGTTTGAGGCATCACGCTCATCGATATTCCTTGGTTTATAAAAGCATTTTTTCTGGTCATGATTTTAAGATGTGGCCGAATATGACTATAGTCGGTCAGTCAATGGCGAAGACTATGGGTATGCTCCAGTGTTTCAAAGTCAATCTACCACATACATTTCCGCGATATCGTCATATCATCCATCAATTGCCTTCTCCATTACTCCAAGTGTCACTCCATCTTCTATGTCACTTGCCGAGGACTTGGAATCCGAAGGCTGTAGAGAGGCTGAATTTGAAGATAAGACAGCCCATAAGCCACTACAAATGACATGGAATCGCAAGATGGTAGTGAAGATTAATTAGGCACAAGGTGAAACTGGTACGTTCACTCTTTCCATCCTTTTTCGTTTCATCCCTTCCAAACACTGATGGGTCACCAGCCTCCAGAGAATCTACTGATGTCTTGAAGTCGCAAGATGGTGGGGAGGATGAATTCGAAGATGATACGATCTCTGGCCAATCTCCAGAAAGGAGTGAAGCCAGAAACATTGAAGCAATAGGACGTATATTTTGACAGGTTATTTGGGCATGACCAATGATTCAATTGTAACAAGACCAAGAATCTTTATCCCCATCTATTCCTAATTCGATAACAGGTCAATTTTCACCCAAAGACCTTGCTGTCATCATTTATCGAGGGCGGACACAAGACTGATTACATCCTACAAATTACTGTAAGTTACCCAATATAGTCGAATAACACTTAAGAAAACTAAGAGGTTGTAATAGGCTTGCCGAAATAAAAGCACATGACGGATATTATTGTCCCGTAAGATCAAAGGCTTTTGAACTGCTGCCGTCACTGTTGCAACAAATTTACAGGACATTGAATATGGTTTGTCGCCGGAGATGCCTTTACAGCCAACAATCAGTGATCGAGACAGACGTTCCAATTCCGGAAATTCTCCTCCAAGACTGTCACCCGATAGCGATAGGCTTTTACATCAAACATTTGGACTCTGGGTCCACTTTCTTGACATAAAATTCTGGCACAATATAAGTCACAGCTACTACGACCGCAAGCGGGACTCCTCCTCACACAACCGCCGAGACTCACGGGAGAGAAATGAAAAGGTAATTGCTTGAGGATACCTTTCTGAAGGCGAGAGCAGTCCCAGATCCCCACAAGCGTCTTACCGTCCCTGCCGCTCACCACCTAGAACCACTAGCTTGTTCTGGTTCTACGGAAACGGGGCTGCTGGAAGCGGCGAGAAGTCTTATATTTGATACCAGACCCATCACCACCCATGCACTCATACTCAAATGCATCTCGCCCATCACAAACCGCATATTGGTAGGACTTCCGCTCTCCCAAGATCAGGAATATCTCGACTACCTGGTTGAGCTCTCAAAGATGGTTTCACGTGCGGACCTGGTCATTAATATTTCGTCCTAAATTTTCAAATCTTTCCTCGCCTGGTGCATTGCCTTTTCGACCAATGAATTCCGCCCTCGACACCGTCCAACGGTGGATCGAATACTTCACCAGCTTGGAATGTCGAGTTCGTTCGCATCTGGTCTACTGATGCCATCTTCAAGTTCTTCGATCAGACTGACGCATACCTGCCCGCTAGGGATATACGTGAACGCCGCCAGAGAGATACGGTGGCCGTTCTCTTCCCTGCAAAGGAAGAAAGCGTGTCGAACTAGCAATTCCTTCACCAAAGCCGACTTCTTGTTTCTGAGTAGGACTTAGGCTTGTCTACTTATGGACTTACTAGTCTTATATGCCGAAGCGGTCTGCTTTGAATTCGGTGCTTGCTTGCTTCTCTATTCACACCCAACTGGTCAGAAGCGGGGGAAGACATGTCTCCTTACAGCTGGCCGCTCATGCTGTTGCGTTATCACCGAGTACGGCAACAAGCGCCGCCAATGCAAGAGACGTTGATGGCTTGTATTACTTGCATTTATTGCCGATGTACGCGCTCCCAATCTTCAAGTTGGATATACCTATGTTAACTTCTGTTCTAGTGCCGTCGCCTGCAATCTAGTAGGCAAATCAAACAAGAGAAACTCTGTGCTCCCAAACTATGGTTAGCAAGCCTTGCCATGTCTCAGTCAAGGCCTTCCGTTTTAAGTAATGATGGAAAGATGATGATCTGAATATTTATTGCCATCAAAACCCACCGCATTATCGAATGTTAACGAAGCCTACCGGCAAAGCTAAGGCCGAAATACTCTTCCATTGCTCCAGGATATATGTGGAGGACATGTTTTCTTATTAGTTACAGTCGATACCTGGTGTTCGTGGTATCGAACGTCGCCGGGGGATGTTGCTGTTGCATTCAGGTGTGAACTTCATGTCTGATGTCTGATTCATTCATGTTTCTTTTCATGTTTGATGTTGATACTTTACGTGTCTGATTCTCTCTGATATACGTTCCTGCTCCCCAGGCCAGACACACCCACGCTTCTTCTGCTCTAAGACCGCTGCCTGCTATCTTAGGGACAGGCAATATGAGATACTCGGCGTTCGTCAGCCACCAAACTCGCCGCAATGTCGAAACTCAACGAACGTTCTAGCTAGGTAGTGCGAAATACATGTTTCCTCATAGCCACTACCTCCGCGTATCAAGGACCGCTAGGAAGCGTTCTTACTTGGCATTTTACATGCAAAGGGCAATTTGTCAGCAAGGAAGCTCGTTATGTTGGAATCTGCTTTGGAGGGTTTGTTGGGTTCGTTTGCGGACTTCTCACAGCTGACACGACTCTCCGTCGACTTTATGTTGCTGATAGAGGGATTTGGCTTTCCATCGTTGACATTCGCATACCGTCTACAATTTCTTCGCCTAGATCTAGTTCTGTTTGCAAATCGCAACAGAGGTCAAGTCAAAGCCGAGGTCGAGGCGAAAAGTATAGAAGACCTGAACCTTCTAAGATAAAACTCGCCGTATTATCCAAACTCAGCGATAGCTTACCTAAAAGCCTAAGCGGAGATTCGAAGCAGCTCTTCCGCCGCTCTAGTAGATGCAACGGAGAAGCTTCATCAGAGATAGACAGATGGAATTCATGGACCTCAGCACTCCGTATGTCCATACATCCTGACTGTTTCCGTCTCAATGTTGACTTTCCCTCAGCAATACAAGAGTTCCGCCAGCTCTGGGTCATGATTACATTGTATCGAGCATGCAGAGCGCCTGAGATGTTAACGAGATGTATTCTGTATCACTCAGAAACCCGAGAGCATCTTGAGCTCACCATCCGCCGGCCCAGAGCTTCATTTTCATTCACCACTTCTTCAAACTATAACCATAAACCCCTGGTCACGATGTCTGCCGATATGCCAAAGATGTCCGACCTATCACCTACAAACAAACTGAACCTGAGAGGGTTGTCATAAAATATCCCCACCGCGGGGAAATCGTCACTTCTCACAGTTGTCTGGATTGCATCATTCTATCGTTTCATCTAGCAGGGTATGGGAAGACATGTCTTCTCATAAGTGTCATCCTCCATTCTAGCCTTGAAGACTAGATCCACGAAGATTGGGAGGTCGCCGAAGAGTCCCAAGGTTATGGGAAGTCATCCTCGTCGAGTATGAAGGATGAGAGGTGACAAGCCTTCTGGTCGCGACGAGTGTGTTGTACTTTCCCCAGGTTTCCAAGCTGAAGCTTTTTGTCAACTAGGGCTGAAATACGTGGCTATATTAGAGCTGGAATGGTGGAGCGTGTTTTTTTAAACTGCTAGAAAACTATTCATGAGCTCGTATGTACATCCTCCTGACTACCCCGATCTTCATGTTAACTTTCTTCAGAAACTTGAGAGCTTCTTCGCTATTCTTGGTCGTCTGGGAGGCGCGGGGAAGACATGTCTTCTCTCACATCTCCCCCATCTATCCATTCGCAATCACAAACCCTAATCGCGATGTCATGTGTGAAAAAGTCTCTCATGGAGTGGGTGTTTCCCTAGACATCCGACCGAGCACTCCCAACCAGGCTTGGGTAAAGCAGTCGGTGCCACTGTGTTGGCAGTTGTACCAATATATCTCCTACAGCTGTAGCTGCTCGCACGTCTGATGATACAGAGCGCCGACGCGCATTACGGGACATTCTATCCGACCTGGTGACAGAGCAACGCCTTCCTGATTGTCTGGGCTGCATCGTTCACCAGGGGCGGGGAGAAGACATGTCTCCTTATCAGTTACAGCCTCCGGGCCTGAGGCGCAAATGTTTCATGAGCCCCACGACTTCGTACGTATTCTTCATAATTCCTGACTGCCCCGACCTTCCTATTGACATTTTCCTCAGAAACCCGAGAGCTTCATCAGTCTCTCCTGGTGGGGGGTGCGGGAAGACATGTCTTCTTATCAGTTACAACCGCAGTTCTCCCGTAGTCTGGGGAAAACATGTCTTCCCATTGCATCTCTTCCATCAATCCACAGCTTCCATCCACCACTTCAAATTATAACGATCGCAATGTCTTTGTCAATGTGCCAAACATGTCCGTCAACAAGATGGACCAGGAGTACTGTCTCAAAGCAGCTCCGGGAAAATCGTCAGTCTCCCAGTTGTCGGGACCAGATAATTTGACCCGTGGGAAGACATGTCTTCTCATCAGTTACGGTAAGTTCCTCACCTCGTGTATTGACTTATATGTACTAACATCCCAAGATCTAGCCGTGCCCCACAGCATCAATCAGTCGCAATGGAAGAGGCCCACCCTACCGCCACCGGTATCGTTATCTATCATCACCATACACATACCATGAGGTACAACACTCTGGACGAACCTTCCAATAATTATGCTAATTCACCCCCAAGGCAACAGATCGTGACACTCTATCTTCGTATATCTTCTGGATGATTTTATCAATATATTGCCCCAATAGATGTGGGGAGAAGACATGTCCCCTCATCAATAATGGTGAGTATTTTCCCTCCCAGGGTGCTTGGCGTGCGTGCGTATGCTAACTTCACAAGTCTAGATGGCTCCCCCGCATCAATTAGTTGCGGAGAACGAGGCTCAAAAGATGAATACCACCACCGCAGGTATTGGTACCTTCTACCACGATGACACGCATACGAACACCCCAACGACCCACGCTAACTCACAACATTCTATTTTTCATATTAGTATCTTGTGGATATGATTGTATCCAACAAAAAAGCACAACTTCAATCTGATTAAAGTACCGTAGCTACCAAAATAAAAAATTACACGTTGCTAAAAATATATATATGCCTATGAAAAAACCCAAGGAAAAAAACCTATACATACATCCAACATTATCATAACGCGTCAAGTCATCACAAGAACTCCCTCCCCATAAACAACTAGCAAAGTAAACAAAAACACCAGTCCAATCTATACCCAAAAACCCGCCCTACCCACACCCGGGACTAATCCCCAACGGGTCCGGAATCCTCTGCGGCACCCCCGAAACCGCGCCAAACACCGAGAACCCAGGAGGCGGCATCTGGTTCGGCGGGTGCACCAACATACTCGGTGGCAACTGGCCCCCCCGTGGCACGCCCTCCTCGAACGCCGGCGGCGGCGCAAGCATCCTCGTCTCACCCACCAGCGTAGCCGGGGCAACAACACGGGGGGTGAAGAACTCCTCAACCCCACCGCCATCATACTGGTCGGCCACATCTTTCGCCGGCTGACAGACCTGCAGCGGGATCTTCAACGAAAGGCTGGTCTGGCTGTGATTACTTGTCCGCACTGACACCGAGAGGTCGAGGGTGTAGGAGCGGCTGGCGAAGCAGGTGGAGAAGGATGGGACTAGGTGTTTTCCCTTCGGGGTTATCACTGGCACGACGAGGGAGGCTTTGTACGCTGTCTTGCTGGAGCGGTCTGAAGACTGCTGCTGCTCCCAGTTTACACCGGCGACGCAGCGGGAGGAGAGGAGGGTGCTTTCTGTGTAGTTCCCCACCGACGGGTCGGGCATTGAGCGAGAGAAGGTGGGGATGTAGGCTTGTCTGGTGGTGGAGAAGAAGGTGGAGGTTCTTAGCTTTGCGGTTAGGGTTTCGAGGGGGGGTGGAGGGGCTTGGGGATCGTTTGAGATGTAGGTTAGTGAGACCGAGACGGTTGTTGAGGCTGGGCAGGGGGAGTTGGGGTTTGTTTTTAGCGGCTGGGGTTGCTCCGCAAAGACTGAGATGCGGCCGAACTTCCGGCCCAGTAGTCCGCGTCGGAGGTCCTTTTCTCGGCGGAGGATGAAGTCCTTCGACTTTTCTGGGATGTGCATGGGTGGGGCCACCTCGAATGATGGAGAAACTGGGATCTTGCGAGCTATGTCGGCAAGGATAACAAGTTTGTCGTCGGCGTCCCGCTTGCGGAGGATCCGTGTCCGGATTGCGTATGTGATGCGTGTCATATCCGGGGCCAAGTCATCTTTGCCGTCCCCGACTGAACGGTCACCGAGTGATGGCGGGGGATATAAGTGGGCGTCTTTGACCAGGGAGTTTTCGACCAGATGATCACAGGCAGTGTCTAGGAGCCGCTCCGGGATCACGAATGTGAAAGGGAAGGTGTATGTTTTCCCCTTTGTTGCGACTCTGGGTATGGGGAGTGTAGACTCGTCCACAGGTTGGGTCAGACGCAAGAACTGAGTCGTCGTCAAAAACGGGATCCTAACATCTTCTGGACACGTTCCGCCTGGAAAACTCACGGTTTGGGAGACGGATGTACGTCCTGACGTTGCGGGGGAGCCTCCGAATCTCTCCATCCAGGTTCTTGAAGTGCCTATATTCCACGTCAAAAACCCCGAATGTGGCGGCTAATCAGCTATGGGTGGTACCTTCGAAAGTGATACTGACTTCATCGAAGCGGGTATCGGCCGGTGCGACAATGCTCACTTCTCCTTCTATCCTGTCCGAGGTGGTATAGAACTTCTGGGGTACTCCTTCGGACTCTCCGTTGATGCTGATGGTGATCGATGGCTTGCTCTTGTGTGCTTCGGCTGCCATCTCTCTGATCGATGTCATGACTGTATTGCGTGTCGCAACTGATTCTGCGTAGGCGAACATGGTGGGCAGATTTTGACAGAAGATGGGCGTTTATAACTGAGCTCTTGTTCGGGGCAGATCGATCTGCTAGGAATTGACAAGATGTCTCAATATCCGATTGTGGGGTTTGCGGCGCTGATAAGAAAGACCGAGACTAGCCTTGCCGCTGATCCTGGGCTACGCAGATGACCTCGAAAGGGAATCTGTGACAGCAGCCGACGTTAATCGCAACATCACACAACGCTGGTGTGATTTCCGAGAACGCCTACCCTTGGTATAACAGTCAAGACTCTTGGTCTTCTTGGACCCTCCACTGGAAGGCTGTAGAAACGAAGCTGAAGATACTTGGCTCTGCAACTGGGCAGATTGCTTGGTCGGCAAGCTGTGGAAGGTATGGTCTTTGGTGGTTAAGCTCCACGGTCATGGGGATGGGCGAATTGAACTTTTTTATTCACGAGGCAGATCTAGGAGATCTCATCAAAGCTGCTGCTACCTTAGACACCTACCTACTCGAGTTTGACTCATGGAAACCTGAATTATGACAGACGCAGAATGATTAATTCAAAGTCCCGGGAATAACCTGCTAAGCGAGAAGGCATCCGGCTGTCGTATTTGCTGGGTCGGGTCCAATACAATCATGCAACCACACCCCCACCAGCTCTTTAAGCTTATGCACATTCGCTAAAAGGCAGCTCTGCTTAGCCCGCGGAGGGAACGTCGAACATCTTGGAGAACATTCCGTGATCGTCACTATTAATTGGCATTTAAGTAAATATCTCAGCTTTCTGCAAGTTAGTAGTAGCATACGACTACCTATACTACCTAGCATCGGACATGTTTGTCCGTCTATGGATCTGGCACTACCCAGGCCATTTCGAAGGGATTGATGAATGTGTACATTAAGCAACCCCTCCCAAATAGGCAAAAAAGTGATCTTTGAAACAAACAAAAGACGGTGTAACAAATTGGGAAAGACCAACCATGTGTGGATACGTTCGCAACCTCGAATCTGCACCATGACACCCTCGCTCTTCTCCGATGCTGAGAAATCAACAAAGGGAACGCCATCATATCATTCACCTGAGCAACAGCAGCCACCAAACGGCACATTTCGACCCCATTATTTCTGCTCAGGCGAATCCGGGATAACCATTTCATGAAACCGGCACATTGCTGGATACGAAGGTGCGCTTGCGGATACCGCATTAAGCGAGAACCATTCAAGCCTTTTATAAAAAGTAAAATCGACTATCGATGATGATGACCCCAGATGACTCACTTTCGGCGACAAACGACGTCGACAAGCTTTATCAAATGTCCGGACGGATTAGCCGTTGGTGACTACAGGTATCGGTGTTCTACCGCCGGCAGCTCAAAAATCGATGCCCCCAAATCCAGCTAAGAGCGTTGCTATAAGCTATATTGGGCTAGGCGGCCGCCCCTCGGACCGATCTCTACTAGTAGTCGTTGTTGTTCGATGGTGAACAAGGAGGGTATATATACTGCTTGGTATAGGGAAAAAAGGTTTTGACGAATACACAAGTACACTTCTGCTGGACCTCTCGCCGAAGGGTACTTGCGAGAGTAGCCCAACTATGGCGTCTGCATTGCAAATATTTTTCCATACCTAGTACCTTACTTAAGTATGTACGTCACCTTCAATTGGACAGGGGCTTGGATATAAACGTTGAAGATAAGTACTGTATGTCACTACAGTCTACCCTTGATATAACGGACCTCCTTCTACTGGATACCTTACTGTACCAGATTCTCAGAGGCAAAGCTCGCCTGCCACTCGCCTGTTATACTGGATTTCAGGCCTATAATGGACCAGATGAGATTGTCAAAAATATTAACCCTTGCTCCATACAAATAAATTTTTGCTATATTCGATGCTAAGGTGAGCACCGCTAGCGCGGATCCAGACAACTGTTGTATGTATACTTAGAACATCAGCCTCAGCCTCCGTGAGACTGATATGAGCTGATGGTAGAGTATGGGCTGATGCTAGAATACGGGCTGTAGGGACTCGGCCGAAGCCTCGGTGGTACGAGGCTCGACACGAAGAGCTGGTACACGGGACTACTGTATATATACGGGCCTTCTGCCCTCGAGAGAGATCAGCAAGTCAATCAAGTCAACGATCTTCATCACACAAATGTAACACAAACATTGACCGCCGGGAACTAGTCCTGCCCGCCAGCCCTCTGTTTACTCATCTCAGTGGCCCCAAAACTACCTAGCTAAAGAATGAGTAATTTTAGCACCAAACACTATTCTCTCAAGCGACCTGCCCTACTGCTGCACCAAACGACGGTAGGAATGCGTAAGTAAAGCGCGGATTGAAGGTGTAGGTACGTAAGCCGTTGCCCCACTTCACATGTCCGACACCTTCATCTCTTCGCTGCTGATGGCCATTTGGCTCCGTGAAAACACTGCAAATCGTAGATAGCATTGGGATCGCATCAAATCCGAATGCAAATAATTAGTCTCGGACTACCACGGACTGGTCTGAGATTTCTTGGTCCTAGTACTTGGGATGTACAGCGGGTATCTAGCTGGGGCCGGTAGAGCATCCAAGTGATCTGTTGCTACCTTCAATTTGCCTTCAGCCGCCGCAAAACTCTCTAGACGTCTAGCGGGTGGTGCTTCGGCTGTCTTGAACCCTACAAATTAAAGCTAGCCGCACCACCGAGAATCTTGACTCATTTTGCTTCTAGACGGCGATGCTTGAAGCACGGATACGCTTCAGCGCTGTGAAGGCAACCCACAAGTTCCCATATCTACCCGACTATAACTAAAGTACAATTTTTTTCTGTGTATGCCATTCTGTACATGATGAAAGCATTCCTATTCATTGTTCAGCGCCAAAGAGACTCACAAATCCCGCCTCAAGCTCCTGCCTTCAATATCATATCCGCCTCATTCCACTTCCTTAGGGCTATCTATCCCCTCACGGCTGCATCTTTCCCGTCCTCATCGTCCTCCATGTGTCCTGCAAAAGCCTCCACCTCTTCGGTAATGACAATCTCCGGGGGTAGCGCTGAGGTGTCGTGACCAACCGCCACAATCAACGTCTGCAACATTGTCTCCCGAAGGTAGCGACCAAGAGTCGCCTAGGCAACCTCTCGCTAGGTTTACTACTGCAGCCAGCCTTTGCGTTTATGCCGTCTCGCACGCAACAAGGCAACAACGTAACGGAAGTACAAATAGCGCGCCTTTGGACAGTGCGAGGTCTGGAAGACTAATTCCGTTCCATCGATATCTCCAAATGTCAAAACGCGCGAGTCCATGGTGGGAATTCTCTTGATCTTGGTATCATCGTCGACGATTCTAATTTTCCATCTCTCGATGGAGCCGCGGTCCGCTTTTTTCCAAAGATTGGTGGCGGTTATCATCCAGAATTGGGGTGAATACTACAATATGCTGAGCAAATTTCTTCTCAATGTAGTCACGCAAAACCAGCCCGTTCGAGGGACTGAATAGTTCCTCGTGTGTTCCGGCCCAAAAACTCGCTCCATAATTACATTCCTGATAAAAAAAGGTGTGATGTGAGCAGCCGTCATTAAATCCGGATCAACATATTCCCGCAAGACATAATCCCATATCTCCACTTTTCCTTCTTGATTCCTTGACGAGCCATAGGCGTTAATACAGGCGGTCCTAAAGTTCTGCTGATCCGAGGTCTTTCGGGGGTCTCGGGTCTCGTAAAATTCGGTTATTAGGTCGGCATAGCTTCTTGACATCAGGGGATACCCGGGACCTTCAACTCCGTTGCTCATGAATTTTCCTTAGGATATCATGTTTCAATCCTAGTATGCCATTGGTATGCTCTTGAGTGTCTGATTTCCATCTCATAATATTTCTTTGTATTGAACTCCACTTCTCTTTGTCGTATTCACCTGAGGTGTATTTCTTCTTCTCGCTCTCGTTGAAGAGATCGAACTAATCTATTTCGTTTCGTAAGTACTCATCCTCATATGCCCACCACGTTGTCGGATCCGTATGGATATCAAGTCCCGCGGCACTCCTCTTCAGTGTGGCCCGCTTCTCAACAATAGACTCTTTGCTCGGCTTTTTTGTGACACCGAAGAGGTTGGGAGGCAAGGAGCTGACTCTAGATGGGACTACCAGCCCTGTTCGTCCTAAATCGCCCATAACTATAAGGAAGAATTTGGATAGATGTCGTTGGAAGATCGTCGCAGGTCGAGGCAAGTGAGTTGTGGCGGAGTCGAGATGAGGGATGCTTTTCGTGGTGGAGTCTTCGCGATGTTTGGGTAGGTTTAGTCGGGCCCGGAGGTTGGGGAATGTAGTGGAGATGGTACTAGTGGTTATATCATCTGTAGTATGTATACGCAATGCTTGGGGGTTAAGGCTGGTGTAGCTTCGAGCGGGGAAGTGGGGAAGATCTAAGGTGTCTTTGAAAGTTTTTCAATTTTTAGAGTTTAGGTTGGGAGTTTGAACCTCCTTTTGTTACTTTGGGTGGTTGATTGACTTATTGATTGACTATCTATCGAGGCCGCGAGGCCAGTATATGTACAGTCTCCCAGATGCGTACGCGTACGCACATATCTACCCTGTATTCTGATACAAGCCATATCTTCATACAAGGCTGTAACGGAGGCTGAGACGGATCCAAGTATATATACATCACCTCCCCCTCTTGCTATTTCCCATAGCAAGTCCTATCTCCGTGAACCTATGCAAAGAGTCGATGTGTGAAGAGTCTCCGGTACCTCTTTAAAATCCTCCTCCTAATGACAGTAGTAGGTAGGGAAAGAGTGCAATCCGTAGCCTGATATGGGACGGCCATCCCGTATAACCAAAGAAAAGTAAAATCCATCGAAAAGAAGAAAAGTGAAACAATCTTAAATCCAACCCTAAATCGACTTCCGTGGACTTACCCGTTCCATCACATTCTCGTGGTTCCATTATCATATTCGTGAATTTATCGTGCTTATCGACAATCCCGCGGGTATGTAGGTCTCAAGCGTTGTTGTGGTACCATAAGTCAATGTGTAGCATTATGTGCTTCGTCCAAACTTTGATTTGGTGGTAATATGTGAAAGAACCCTGGGTATAGTAGTAGATCGGTAGCCGTTCTGTGTCATTGCAATCATTGTGGTTGTAGATTCCTTCTATAGTTGGAGTGTTTTCAATATTGCCATGATGTAGGTCCGTTGCTGGTAAGAAAGATAGGGCCACACCTTGTGATTCGTGATCGGCACTATCACGTGTCAAATCAGACTCTCTAGATCCCACGAGATGAGTTTCGTTGCCGTTACCGTTGCCGTTACAGTCGAAGTGCAGTAGAAAATTGGCCGTGGATTTGAGGTATCGGAGGACTTTTTGAAGCGGTCATATGGATGAGTGAACCGATATTAGCATGGTAGTCTTTGATGCTTTCGATGATCGCATTAATGATCACTTGGTAGTCTTTGATGATGTCGAGGATCACTTGCTAGTCTTTCAAATCTTCCAGTTCCTTCTTCCTCCGATCCTCAGCTAAATCCAACTTCACATATGGATTTATGAGAGTGGCGAAGCTGATAGTGATACCGGATAACGTCGATTTTTCGGTGGATCTCAATGCCGAGAATTGGCGTGCAAGGCTGAGAGCTGTGGTCTTGTCCTTTTGAGCGAGCTTTGCCCTCCGATCACTGATTTGGTAGCGGCCTTCATATGCGGGTATATCATGGAGGTTTGGTCCACAAATCCAAGAGTAGAAGCACATTGATCTGCGAGAGTTGTGGTGTTTGTTAGAGGCCGTAAGTGCTATTTTAAGCAACGTTGATTGCAGGTGTGTAGCTGCCTTCCGATCAACCTTCTAAGGGTGTCATATAGATGTCGTCGATGATGGCAGGTATGTAGATGTCTTCCATCAGGGCTTTCTTAATTCTGGGGATAATCTCGGGTATGTGGATGCCTTCCAGCAGTATCGTGTACATGTCATCATCATTGACCTCGGAAATACGGTGACTATATCTAAAGATTGATATTCCATCCACATCTACCGAATAGAGAGATGAGATATTGTAAGGTGGTTAGCTTGTAAATAGGGGTATAAGTCTCACCGAAATTAGTTTGTTTGTAGCATTGGAGTTGATGCTATTACTGCTTTCGCGAAAGTCTTTCCTTGACTGCTGGTGACACGATCCGTGCTCGGTGATTATAGTGTTTGTCTTAATTTCTTGGTCATTCAATCTGTAAGCACTGGGACTTTCTTGACCGCAACAGATTGTTGCACTAATATACGTTTATTGGTAATGACCTCCACTCTTGATGGGGCTTGTGTATAAGAATGGTGGATGGGGCAGCGATCGCTGTGTCCATTTGTGTGTGAGAGCAATATCCTCATCAGGAGCTATATGTGTGTGGGTTATACTGGAGAGGTTGCCTGCCGGTCAGTCGCTGAGGATCCCGCTGCGGCAGGAGTAGATACCGCTCTCCAATCATCATCAACTGGGCATGCAAATGGGCATGGAGATCGAAGTCCACCTGCTTCAGGTGAGAAAGATGGCCATCATACTAAGATATACTTTCATCCGTTCAACTCTGGTCATGAGTACAGCCGTGAGTCATGCTCTCATCCGTCCCACTAGCTAGTGTGTCAATTATCTCAATGTATACCCCTTCTTACAGTGGACTGAAGATGTAGGTCTCAGTAGTCTCTTCTGATTCATCATCGTGTATACTCATTTTGCGTATTAATGATTGCGGGCACGATACATATACGTTCCTTTCCTCATTAAACTCGATGCCTGATTGAGACTTTACGGTGTTGTGCTCTGGATCCGAAAACCTCCAAAGTGCCGTGGGTCGTGTACATAGCCGACCATCACTATATCATTGAGCGAGCTCTCAGCTTCTTATCAGTTCTTTACTTTTTAAAATCTGTCAGCTGGCATAGCATCCGAACATCATAAGTGATATAGAGGAGCCAGGTACGATATCTTGTGTCCGTCGCGATCGTCTCGTTTGGTAAGGCCTTCGTTTAGCATGCGTTGATATAGGTAAAGTCCTGTGTTGACTTCTCAGTGATCGTCCGAATTGTGTGTAGTCATCGATGAATTATATGTAGTACTGGTGGCCACCAAGGATGGATTAGAATAATGGACTTGATTCTAGGGGACGTTTGTTTATGCTTGGCCTGGATGCATATGGTCCATATAGGGTCATCGTGCATGTATTTGGTAATAAAATAGTGAGAGTCCCAGGTAGATATTGACTTTGTGGTGGCTGCAAGTGGGCTTATAGATAGGCTGGCAGGTGGACCTGTAGGTACACTTGATGTAGTGGCGGCTGTAAGAGCACTTGATGTCTGTAAGAGGACTTGGAGATACGGTGACAAGTATTTGGTGCACCAAAAGCTTGCTGCAAATTCTAGTTCAATCTTCCTAAGCACGAGTATAGCAAGAATTGCTACCAGAGAACCTACGCTGTATAGTTGGGAGAACCTAGAGTTTACAATCCCGGAGAACTTAGAGTTTTACCATGCAGCATAATCTTGAGTTTCCAGTGCCGTAAACTTAACTAGCCTGTAAATTTAATCTGAGCTGCAGCCTTGTCTCCTGGGAAGCTCAAAAGCTGCTCAGCGATCCTCTGCCCGAAAGCTAGAAACATCCTGGCACACAACAACGGAGGGTGTAGAACAAGAGGGTGCCGAGACGATGGGAGCTAGAAACGACGTTGACCTTGGATTAGGATGTCGAGAAATGTACAATAAGGGAGAACATAGGTTAAAAGAGGGCACCGAAACGATGACCTTCAAGTTGAATGAGAGGGTGGGGAAACTATCACTGGTGCTGGAAACGGGCGGAGTTAAAAAGGGCAATATTAGCAAAGGTTCAGAAACGGTCTTGAGGGGCCGAATACGAGGCTTCCCGTCTGCTCAGTTATATCTAAGTATAACATTGCTAGGTTAGTACTACAGTGGGTGATCATGCAAGAATCCCTGGTACTATAATTTTTGTTTATTGAGCCTCTAGGCATATAGAAATTGATCCTTACATGTTATTGTTGGGTGAGAAGTTGTAACTGTACCAGAAATAACGCCGTCTGTTTAATTTCGAGCCCATCAAAGTTCTTTAATATCCTTCTCCCAGCTCTCTTTCTTGCTATGCAGTATATTTTATTAACCTACCCCCATCCACTTGAGAATGAGTAATGCATCGCAGATGAGGTCCACGCAACCATTCGAAAATGACAGGTTTATTGCCATACAGGCTCTAAGACGGTATGAATGCAACATACGCAGCTTCTGTTGGTTCATGAGAATCTGTGGTGAGGAGAACTATGTTTGTTTGCTGGGCATGTATGTTGGTCAAACCTTCTCGCAGTGAGGGATCTCGCAGTAGGGTTAGTTTAGTTCTTCGAAGCCAGTTATGAAAGTGAGTGTGGGATTCTCTTGTCTGAGATAGGAATTGAATGATTATGCATGGCAATAAGTAGCATGAATTGAGAATAGGATGAGCTTTAGAGTGAATTGCACGGCTGCCCCACTACTCCAAGATCGCAATTGTCCATCGTGATACGACGCGCGGGGTCCAGAAACGGTCAGTTTGGCTTGATATTGGGATGGATACACTTGACTGTATAGCACACGAGTCGACTCAGTGTTGCAGTTTCAAGGTCTCTAGATCTTGGAGCTATTTTGATACTACAGTGGAGGAGGAGATGGATAAAGGGGATGTGGATACGGGTTGGCAGTTTGCTAGTCGGGTTATGGGCCATCTAGACTCAAGCCTTCTCGAGACGGGGGGTACTCGAGACGTAACCCAACTCGTCTCGTGTACAACACTATTCCAGGCTCCAAGGTGGACTGTTCTGCAAACAGTTCCTTTTGCCTGCTCTCAGCGCTGTGATTTCCGCGTCTGAATTCCTCACTCGATGAACACCACATCATACCTCGCCAGAAAGAAAGTGAAAAACTAAATACAAGTAAAACCCCCCCAAATCCCGGAATCCCCTCCCAAGCCAGACGCCGTTTTGCAAATGATATATACTCCCCAACCCATGAAAAAAAACACATTGGAAACCCCACGTTAAAACTTGAACCCCGAATGCCCCAACAGTTCTTTCCGGATCTGCTCGCTCCTCTCCATGGGTACATCTCCATCCACACTCCCGCCACCGGCATTACGTTTCGGACCCTATTCCTCTTCCGCAGCGCCGGCTTTCTCCCTCTCCATCAGCTCGTCGAGGCCGCTAAAGATAGTCCCCTCTGGCAGCACTGTAAGATCCTTATCAAACACAGGGCCGATAGTTTCAACCCATCTCTTGCGGCGCTCCATCAACATGCGTGCCTGCTCTCCGATGCCAACATGTGCACGTGCTACGCCGACGCCGTTGGGAACGCTCTTCTTCTTCTTGCTGGCTTTCATATTGCGGCTGCGTTTGGCGAATGCTTGTTCGACCTGGTATCACATGGTTAGCTGAATGAATGTACAGAGCGGGGAAAGGGTGGAGGGTGCCTGTTTATCAAGATCTTCAAGGATCGTCACGTATTCCTGGTATGCGAGCTGCTCCTTAAGCTGCTCGGCTATTCGGGCTTTACGTGCGCCGTTGATAAGCGCCTGTTCCCGCAGCTGCTTCTGCAGTGCGCGGAGACGCGCAGAAACTTCGTCGTCCTGGCGGTTGTCGAAGTCGAGCTCCTGGTTTGGGTCTAGAAGGCCAACGTAGACCATTTCTCGGCGGATACGCTCGTCGAGGGTGGAGTAATCGGATTTGCCAGTAGGGATTTTCCAGTTTACCTCGCCGGAGTTGGGGAGGGAGGTGGCGAAGGTTTTGGAGGGTGCTGGGGTGGTCTCGCCGTTTGCGGTTGGGTGTGAGGGGTCTGCGTCGTCCTCGTGATCCTCGGGGAGGTAGGCGGCAAGAAGCCGAGAGAGGAGTGGTCCGCATGATACTTCTTCCTTATCGAGTTGGTCTTCGGAGACATCGTCGGGCTTTCCTTTCGGGGCGTTGGCGGACTTGTTGCTGCCGTTGTTGGTGGGTGGAGCTGGAGATGCAAATGACGCGCCTGGTCCATCCTCCTCCGCCCACTGCTCCGAATAGTGTTTTCCGAGCTTGGGGATCATGTAGGGAGTCACTCGATCGCCTCTCTCGCGCAGGAAAGCTAGATCTTCCTCTGAGAATTGACGAAAGTACGGTTCGATGTAGGTGCTGAAGGTGTTGATCGCGACTTGATTGGTAGGCTTTGCTTTAGAGAAGTCCTCGTCGGGTGGATCACCAGGTATAAGTTTGGAGAGGTCATCTTTGGGAAACCTGGCTACCGCGAATGCCTTCGCTTTCTCCTCGTAAGGGGTCTTGTCTGTAACGGCGGGGATCTCATAGACTGCTGGATCGTCCTCAAGAGGCTCGAACACGACGAAAGGGGCGGCCGCGGGAGGTTGGTGCTCGGCGTCTGAATCTTCCGTTAGAGAGGCATGTTTAGCCTCGGGGCTCTTCTTTTTCTTCTCTCCTGATTCCTCACGATCAGCTACAATACGAGCAGTTAGAGGAGGATAGAAACCTCTAGCTATAGCGTCGCTGGGAGGACCCTGTCCCGTTGGCTGGTGAGCGCCGACAGCAAGAGGTCTCTTATGCTCTGGCTCTGCCTTGCGTTTCTTCTGCTTGATCTTCTCTCTGCGCTCGGCATCCTCAATTGCCTTGCGGTCCCTCTCCTGTTGTGCTGCCTCATCCCTCGCCTTACGTTCCTCCATCCTCCCCTGGAAAACGCGTAACGCCTTGTCGGTATTCTGGCCACGAGCAGTTGCGTTGTCCTTCAGCACGCCGAGCTCTTGTCGGAGCGCGACGAGTGTAGCCGACGACGGGATACCGGGGTTGTCGGAGAGGTGTAGTCGTTCGAACAGGTCTTCGTATGTGACTTTAGCGGAAGAAGGCCCAGCAAAGTCACTCGAGAGGGTGTCTGCCGAGAAAGCAGAGCCCGACGCCGGGGTCGTGTTTCGACTCCGCGAGCGACGACCCTGTGACGACATACCGCCGCCGCGCGACTTGTTACCTTTGCCCTTTGCGCCTTTGGTCGACATGGCGGGAAAGGCGGTAAAGTAGCCGTCAGGATATGCGCTGTGTGTGCGGCAGTATCTTCCCGGCTGGTGTGCTGGTTGGTTGCAATGTTACTTATGCGATGTCGGGGTGGGAGTTGAGGCGCGACTGTCTCGAAGGCGTAAGTGTACAATTGCACGGTCAGTGGATGTCGAAGGGTCGATAACCGAAAGCGTTAGAGTCGCGGGTTTGGGAGGCTTGGCGCGTCGTACCCGCAATAACGGCAAGAGACTGTCCGGACAAGAGATCAGCGGAGGGAAAGGGGAGCGAAGAGGCGATTAGAAATGGTATTGTAAGCACACGCTCCCTCTAGATATCAATCGCCCGCTGCCGGTCTGCCTCGTCTCTCTGTTCTGCTCTGCGTTGCTGCGACTACAACACGGACAAGTATGGCCAAGACATGCTGCGACACTTCTACCCTACCATTGCTATCGCCAACGCTCGGCCTTTGCTGGGCAGAGGAACAGCCCACACCACCAAGAAGCTAAGACCATGTCCATAATACGACAAGACACAGGCCGAAGATTCTGCTTCCCACATTTTCGAGCCAAACGACGTCCTCCACAGCCAACTGCCTGAACCTCTCATCCTCCGAACCATTCCGCCATCCTGAGACCATCCGAGCGGTATTAGTACCGGTGTTAGCTGTCGTCAGAGCTTGGTAATCCCCAAGCTGAAACCCACCATCGATCGTTGTCACGCATATCCCCGCTCCCGACTGCAACTCTTGCGAACTATCATCGGGGGCGCGTATACGGAAGACAAGAGGACGAGTTTATGAAAAAAGTTGGTGTTGTTAGACGTCGCAGACATTGCCTCAGATGTGTACGTCGCTCAAAGTTTGCCGTGTTGTGTTTTGTCCTACCCTGCGGAAGCTTACACTTTTCACCACAGCTGCAGAGACCATCCGTGCCTCCGTCCTGGTATTCCCAGTCGTTTCCCCTCTCGCCCAGGTCAACCCGAACACATTCTCCCAAGCCCAAGTTCACTCCTCGCTCCCCGCCCGAAATCGCACCGCTGACCTCCCCAGCCCAGCAACCTCACCTTTACTCTCTCGGTCTCAAACCCACACATAACTACTCTCTTCACGGCGGGTCGAAACAGTGGCGACGCTGTTGCCGGTGTCCTACATTTCCCGGAACTCTCGCAGACCTCTACATGCCGCAACATCTCCACTCTTCCTCGCACCAGCCTTGTTGATGATCTCCCCAAGAATAACAACAGCGCCATCGCGCTATTCCCAGTAATAGCCTTTGCGCCGTGGACTCCATATTGTAACAAAGAATTTCTTGACGCAGCACAAAATGAGAGGTCTACACTTGACGGGTTCTTTTTCTACTCTCCGAACTTCACCAACTCGATTCCAGACCATGGCGACGACTACTGGCGTGGCATCAAGTTCAAGGACTACATGTTTCCGATTTATGCCATGCGTGGGCGGGAGGGGGAGTTACTGATGAGCAAATACACCGAGTACGCAGAGCAGAAACGTGTGATGATAGACATCAACAACACCACGGGGCGCGCAAGGATCTTTATAGAAGTCGACACCGGGAACGGCACCAAATTACCTGGGCTCTGGCTCTTCCTCCTTATTGTCTTGGGCGTGCTAATCGTTGCCATCGGCCTCACATCGTTATCAATGCACCTTCTACAATATCGGCGCCGACGGTCCCTACGAAGGAGAGTAGCACGCGGAGAGGTAGACCTGGAAGCATTGGGGATAAAGCGACTCGTAGTCCCGCGAAAGATCTTAGATAAAATCCCCATGCGGTCTTACCAGCCCGGCGGATACGAGCAACCTTCCTGCTCCATCTGTCTAGAAGACTTCGTACCCAACGCAACAACAGTCCGAGAACTGCCGTGCAAACACGTCTACCATCCCGCCTGCATAGATAGCTTTTTAGAGAAACAGAGCAGTCTATGTCCTTTATGCAAGAGCAGTGCGCTTCCAAAAGGATACGTGCCGCAGTATCTTACCAATGCTACAGTGCGACGGGAACGGACTATTCGGCGACAGCGGGAGCGGGCGCTGAGAGAGCAGAGGGGCGGAGGTACACGGGCGATGCTGTGGCGCGCTTGGAGAGACGGCGTGTGGCCGGGAAACGAGGCGAGGGCAAGAGAGAGGACGGTTGAGATGAGGCAGCGGGCGGAGCGGAGGAGAAGGACGAGTGGGGGATTCCAGGGTGAAGAGGAGGATACCGCTAGAGGCGGGAAACGTGAGCAAACCCTTGATTGGAGTTGTGGGGTGTGGGTGCGCTAACGAGATGATAGTTCGCAGAGCTTTGAGAACGGTGTTTCCGGGATATGGATAACAGCAGCATATCCCAATATCTTCTTTTATCATATTCATCTTTTTGGTTTGTGCTGTTCTGGTCTCATATTATTTTGGATGCTGGGTTTTAGTTTCGGCGTTTTGTCTTGCTTGCCTTGCATATCTACTGCGGTTTTGAATTATGGTTATGGGCTTGCCCTTTGGGGTTTTTTGGAGGTAAAGGGCCTTCTTGGTTAGGTTTTTGTGGCAATTCAGTGGAGGGGTATATCTGTCAATTCATGACTTGTAGAGGAAGATGTGTCAATCATAAGTACGGGTGGAAGCATGGAGATTGAAATAGGTGATATATTTCGCTCGTGATGTCGCAAGTGGCCGGAATGCTATATGGATTACAGACAAACTTAAACGCTCTGCGCTTAGGGTGCTAAATGGGTATCACGAGTGATTTTGGTGATTCCCTGCCAGCGAAAGTTGGGTTCAATCTTAAACATCCACCTACACTTTTCATAGGCCAGCTCGCACATCACTTGGGCAAATACCGAATACTATTCTCGGGACAACTACTCCCTCTGGTACTTTCGGTCTCTTCGTACTGTCCTCCCAGCACCTTCCCCCTCAGCCAATGGTAATACCACAGTTCATTCAGCCGTCCCTCACTATCGCAGCCCACAAATGGCGTCGCGCTAAACGCCCTCTGCAAGCACCCCACCACCTCTGCGCGGGAATACATCTTTGTATCCGAAGGGACGATGCCGCATTTTTTCAACCACTATTCATTCATTAACACCCCAATCCGCCACCCCCCATCCTGGAGTAATACCTTAAACGAATCCAAACGCTTAAACAACTTCTTTGTAGCTTTAAAATGCTGCACCTCCTCTATTCCCTCTGTATATCGTTTCCCGTAGCACCTAGGTTCAAGCGTGCTCATGCACGTACCATGCTTATCAAACTCATGTTTCCAGAACGCCTCATCGTCCACGCCATCCCTGGTATTCGTTTTCCAGTATTTGCGCATATACCGCAGCAATTCGTGCTCCCCGGCGCCTTCGAGGACCGCGACGGGGCTGGCGTACTCGCGCGCCGCATCACAGTACGCGGGATACGTGCCGTTGCAGAAATCGGGCCAGAGCCCGTGGATCGTCCAGGAGTGTGCGGGTCCTGGTGACGGGAGCCAGTATTGTGTTTGCAGCAGTAGCCCGCCGGGGTACTCGCTGCAGCAGGTGGATGTGAGCGCCGTGGTGTTGTGGCAGGAGAGGGTTGAGAGGTCTTTTGGGGAGCAGTAGGCGGAGACGAGGGAGAGCGTCCTGAGAAGCGATATGAGGGGATGCATTGTTCTGCTGCTACGGAGGAGATCCGGGATACTCTAGGATTTTATATCGGTGCATATGTAGGCCTCGCTATGCTGTGTGTATCCCCGATAGTTCGGTATTGCCGGCAGCCGGACCTTTTACTTGAAGCTTGGTTTCGCCCGCTGGTAGGACATATATATGGATGGGTGGATGGATGCCAATCAGTGCACTCACGTTTTCCGGGAATATTCTTCGGCTTTTTCCGATCAATAAATAATTGCAACTCTGCCATAAAGTACAAAATCCAGGTTTAAAGTCGATTTCATGGTTTTGTTCGGCAATCACCAAATTATAGCTAGAAAGTATTCCAAATCCATTGTTTTAGTTTAGAGCTTTGCCTCTCAAGATCAGTGCATCGAAAAAGCTCCCAAAGCATGGCACTTTTTTTAAAAGAAGGACCTCTGCAATTCCAACTTCACTCTAGGAGAAGAATCGTTTTCTCAGAACCATAGTTTGACAGGTGAACGGTGGAGTGGAGGGAGTATAATCTTCGAGTTGAAATATTGTAGTGCTGGAGGTTTTGCACAAGTCCTTCTTTGAGGCAAAGAAGTTTCATCCTGATCCCTGAGCAGGAAGTATCCAGTGGGTGTCGTGCAAGTAGAAGCTTGTTCTGTTCAAAGAACTCGAGATACCCACAACTCGGAAGGTTCTGGTAATAATAGGGCACTGCCATACTCTAGTTAGAGTGAATGCAGAGTGATTAAAACAAACAAAGGTTCTAGTAATTCCAGATGGCCAAAATTAAGAGAGTTTTTAGCTTTTACTTGCGAATCCTGAGTGACTGAATATAAACATGTGTGCTCTTATTTCTAAGGACGCACGATACATGGATTTCTGCTCATACTAGTCGATTTCAAGTCATGGGCCACCTATAACCCTAACCCTTGGCCGAGTCATTTTAAGCGTTAGGCAAATTCATCTTGCTGTGGGTTAGGGTTCAAGAATGGCCCATACTTGGAGGGGCGCCTATTTTCAATCATAGGCGTCACGGTTCCTTTCACAAACAGATCTCTGCCACGATGTCCGCAACTGACGTCGTTTCCCCGACCCTCGACGAGATGATATTTGCAATCAGTCAAATCAATTTCAGCACAGTATGCCAACCGTCATCACCTCCTCCCCCTTTTATGAACCGCCTGTCTGCTTCCCTCAACAACGCCCCCCAACAGTCGCCAACGAAGACACCCACAAATGCTGATACCGGTACTACTACTATTAACGATGATACTGACGATGAGGATGGCAGCGAAATTGACGAGGACGACGACAAAGGAAATCTGGGCAAGGTTGTGAGTGCTGAACTGGACAGCAGCCGATGGCACCGCTCCCCAAAGTCAAAGCACCTGGTTTTCTTGGATCTACTTGTGTTATTGCCCGTCACCGAAGCGAAGTCTGATGTGGCGGCAACCATGTTGATTATGATCGGGCCTATGAAATTCTTCTACAGCAAGAATAAGCCGTTCACCGACGGCGAAAACAAGTACGTTCGCATGCTCTTCAATTGCGCTTCCTAGACCGATAGGAACGCTACCGATCGCTATAAGGATTTAATGGCTATTATAGTCGATAAGTGCCAAAAGAAGATAAAGGCTCGCATATCAAGGTGTTGCGGGGGGTTAAAGAACTTTAGTCTACTATAGATCGAGGAATCCACCCTGAAGACCGCCTTCCCCCTGAAGTGGTAAAAAATCTCAAAGCACAGTTGAAGATTGGCCCCGAAAGTCCCTGAAACACTGTCTCGTCTATTGGTGCGATTATCTGGATTCTACCCAGCGTTCCAAGGACCCGGAAGACTTGCGATATGCAGTAGCAAGCGCTCACACGTTCGACTTACCTTCGGAGATGAAGCTCATGATTGATCGAAAGCTGTTATGGAGAATTCGTAAGCTAGGCGACTACTTAGGAGTAGTTATACAACTAGTCGGCGAATTGACCGACTCTCCCCCAAGACCCTACAAGCCTTAGTCATGCAGAAAGTACGTACTTAAGTCGCCGACTCTCCCCCAAGACCCACAAGCCTTAGTCATACAGGAAGTACGTACTTAAGTCGTCGGTGTTCACATTAACAAATTTCGCAGGTTCCCCACCGCCTCCCGAAGAAATCGTGATTAAGAAGACTAGCGTTGAAATGAGGTTGGCGTGTTGAAGTCTCTCTGCAACCTTTGGGAGGTCTTCATGGGATTGATCAAAAGTGATATCCGAACATCACGATCATGGTATCCACCCACAACGGCAAGAACGTTGCTGGTTGGAGGCTTCCGCCTTTGATACCACTGGAGATTGGTCGGGGGGTGGAAGACCACGTCCAGAGCTCCATCGAAGAGATCAGGTCCAAGGCAATCCGGGAACGCCGTTCGGATTCCGAACCTTATGTTTTTGACACCGCGTTTGGCCAAGAGACGGCGGCCGTTGCAATGAGCCAATTTAACCCGTTGGGTTTTCATGGTAGTTTACACCCCCTCTCTCTCCCCGCCGAATCTCCGCCCTTTGCCTCATCATCACAGCGATCCCGTCATACTCCAAACAAGCCCATTGATCGTGAGCTTTCCCCATCGTCCCAGGGGACTAGCCCCTATGATAGGATCATACATCTAAAGGTTGTGCCAATTGTCTTTGAAGAGAACTGTATTCCCGGACCACGAGGTGGGGACCATCAATATTCTGATGATTTGCTGCAATGAGGATTGGAACTATGCCTATTGCACCCCGACAAAAGGAGTCGATTTAAAAGAAATGGATGTAGTGCTTACTACCAATGTGGATAAAAGTTATGTTTCTCGAAAGTGGTTATCAGTTATTAAATGAGAAATTTTGGGCGTTGTAGAGTAGGGGTTTTGCTGTTTCTTCGCTTGGGGTCTTCATTCATAATTACGGTGTGCGCTCCTGCTTGTCTGTATTATTATGAAGGAAAGGAAGTTGTGTAAACCGTGTCAAGAATTATCAATTTACCGGTATCACTTGGGCGATCTTGAGATTGCCCAATGAGATCCAGCTGCGTACTCGTACCTAGGCGTTGCGTGTCCTTAATCTGCAATGTATAGTATATCGGGTTTCAAGCTGAAATCCGCACAAACTTATTCATCTAGAAGCCTTGCCAAAAGCTGCTGTTGCCAATAAACCCTCTGTATTTTATTACACGAAAAAAGAAATGAGTAGCTTATCTGGCTCTACAATCCACAATCTAGCTGTCCAGAAGAAGTGGGAGAATAGCCGAGCATTCTGCATGCAGGCCTGCAGCTTGTGTGCCACTCATTACTGTATCAATGCCTCCTCGGGTGCAGGATAATTCATTTATGGTACTCTACATGAAGATGGCAAACTACCTAGGTAAATCTCTGTTATGGCGGAATCGGAGCCAATGATGGATGCCAAAGATCCAGTTTCGAACACTTTTCCACCACACAGATATAGCACATTTTTAAACCCTGTCTGATGCCGACTGGCCCAATCTGCAAGTTAGCGCGCACTTTTTGTCAGTGCCACTCTTCGCTTCCACTTTGCTTGAGGCAACATTCCCAAGTGCTATCCTGGTTACTTGTTGAACATCAGCCGAAGAAACGTAGATATCTATGATATGAACATCCATGCGACCTCTAGTCAAAGAAGCGTTACCCGGCAGTCATGATTTGAACGTCAACTTCCAACGCAGTGTCAACTGTATTATGAATGCTAGGTATTATTCCTGCCGATTCTAACTTAAATATCCAACGCTTTAATAAGGCAAGGCTGGCAAGAATATAGAAAGACTAGTTTACTGACGTACGAGAAAAACTGAGTATTCTGGATTCTATAACTATGCTGCTTTCAAGCCAGTATTCACCAACCATATTTGGTGCAATTCTGTCAAATGCGTTAATTCAGGATGAGTTGTATAGTTATGGCTATAGTGCGTGCAGAGCAAACCTGGGATCGTCTCAGTGTTCATGATTAGGAGCAAGGGCTGATACCAAAGGTTGACTCGAATTTACAAGTCAGGAAATATGTGACGTTCCTCAGCACGCGAGTGCGGTCAAATGTACTAGAAACGTCTCAGAGTGGGGTCCACTTTGCGAATCTGGATCTATATTTGGATATATACGTTGGCTTGAAAAGCCGAATCCACCCCAAATCATGTGTACCATGAATGCAGGAGATATACTCCCACATAAAACCCTGACCCCATCAACCACAACCAAGCGTCTTGATGAAGCTGATTCGGAGATTCGTTGTAGCCCACCTCAAACACCACGATCGGATAGAGCGAGGGGCCGGTCGGACGAAGTCTGCAGCCCGGTTGCTTGCGAGAACGATGGTAGATGCCAGTTATCCCTTCAATGGCTATAGGTTTATCAGCAATCATGTTAAGACACCTATTGGATGATGCTGGGTGCGTGGATAATTTACTTACCCCACAACCAAGGCCATTTCCTTATTCTCGACACGCGTCAAGAATCCTCCAAGAACCATTTCGACGTGCTCGTTTTTGATCCATGCTATGCAAATGTCGAGGATTTCGACGGGCATGCCGATTTTCAGTTCCTCCCGGACCGAGTCGTAGGTGAGACTGGAGAGATAAGGATTAGTGGGAGTGCATCGGTGGGTCAACAGCAGGACATCCGGGGAGGACATTCATACCGATACTTCCCTTTACCAATACGATGATCTGCTTCCAAACTCTCCATCAGAGTGCCTGCGTTGTCGAGAGGGATATTGTGTACTTGGATGAGTCGGAGGCTTGCTTTATCGCACGGAGGGTACGTAGGAAAGATAGATGAGGGAATTCAGGAGTCGAAGGGAGCGTAGTAGACGATCTGGTATCAACTGCCATAGTTGTGGCTCGACAAGTAACTCGAAAGGTATGGCGAAGGTGATTTGCTTGTCTGCTTGGTCTTGCTTCGAAGTGCTCTGAAATTTACTTCAGGGATTAGATAACGCGGCAGGATTGTACGTGGCTAACAAACTTCCTTGGACACTCCTGTAGTATATCAACAACTACATATAACACAGACCCTCGCTAAGAGATGATGAATATAATTGTAGGTTTACACTCACTTGCACGCTTTTGTCTGGTCAAGTTTGGCGAAGTCGTGCATCGCAATTGTTGTTACAGGGTGTCCAACGAATTCTACTGTGAGCCTCATATACGCCTAACCCTAACAAACCGCAACCCGCAACCCTAACCTATCTTATCTCTGTTCACTGCTCTTGACTGCATTTCTTACACGAATAAACATCGCGCATTCAGCTCACAGTGCCATAAATCAGATTGGCGGGCCGTAAGGCAAACCTCAGAAAGCACCCTGGGGAGCGAAGCGTCTCATTTACTTCGGCCTATTTCGCGTAACTAGTTACCCGGCCTCAGTCGCCAAGTTAAACTCTACTTAGAGTAGAGCTCTTTAGCGGGAAGCATTTCCTATTAGTAGGTTTTTTAAATTCAATGACACACTTTGTGATACTCTCTGGTCTGAAATTGCGGTATTCGACCGGAAACCTTGAGTGCCTGCACACTCGCCGCTATTAATGTGTCCAGCAATCTCCATATCGTCCAGATACGTGTCGGGGAAGTCTTTCAGTTTGTTTGCACCCCTGCCTGAAATCTCGTCTGCTGCACGACTCATGTAGAACTCGTTCCGGTTACCTTGTGCGTGGGGGAATGGGAAAATGATAAAGCACTTAGGTCGACAAGGGAATTCTGAACAGGAAATCCTGCCGGAAGCGGAAAGGAACTAGCCGCGATAGGAATTCGCTATAACAGAAACTGCCAATGTAGTATCTCAGTAGTAGATTGATCTAGCGGGAAAGTAGAGAATCTTACCAAGGAGGAACCCCACAGATTTACTAAAAATCCTCGTTTATCACACGATGGGTATTTTGGTGGATCCGGATCGTGGGCTGATAGATCTTGGAGAGAAAGAAACCTACAAGTGCCGGTCAGTGGTGGGCCGGCGACGGGAAAGTGTAGTAATAAGTATTATTAGCCAACACTATTGAAGGTTGCATGCAGCATGCTTCAAAGACATGTCGAGGGTGCCTCAGGTGGTTGGTTTGCAGCACATGGATGATGCGTCGACTTACCCGAATCTGCCATTCTGGAGGCGGGGCGGGCATATTGTCGTCGTCAACTTGTCGTCCATCATCTCAATCTACTTTACTCAAGCGGTTCTGGCTACAGGGTAGGGTACCACAACATCCGTCCCGCGCGGGGCGGCGCATTGACTCTCCGAATTCAAATTCGAACTGGCAGTTCCATCCTATCCGTACGACGTAGATATCTGATAACAGCCTGCTGTGTCTCAGGCTCCAGATAAGCTTTTCCCAAAGTGACGGGGTCTGCAGACCTAAGAGATCTATGAGTGTGTGCCTCAGTTGTTGCGGGCGTTTGTTATCCGTGACGTTTTATTTACTATTCCCAGAGCACGTTTCGTTTTTGTAGGTCACAACTACCTCCACGTCTTTGTCGTTGGTTACATGAGGTCTACGGCCCACGGCTCACGCGGAAATATATAATCTCCCAGTCACATGGTCTACGTACTCCTGCAGTACAATATCAAATCCTATTCGAACACCTCATCCTTCTAGAAAGGCGCCCAAATCACTACTATGGCTGGCGATCGAGCAAAGAAACGCGCGGGGGAAGAGAAGGGTAAGGCCCAGGGCGATCTCCCACCGTATCTAGTTGATCTTGCAGTTGATAAGGAACACGCTAATTAATGAAAAAGCGGACCGTGAAATATAAAATCCCGGGGTTGGAAGTGTGTGTATAGCTCCAGGATTCGTTGCTTCCGGGGATGCGGCTGCACTGCCGTTGGCTACCTGTTTGCTGAGGGGAATTGATATGCATGAGGGTTGGAAGGACTAGAAGAGGTCCTTTCCTTGAACTTTATCATTTTAGTTCTTCAAGGTTGCGAGTATGTATGAGAAGACCTGTGGGGTATACGTATCCAGAGTTGCATACAACTCGCAGATCTAGAAGGCAAGAATCGAGAGATACAGCTTAACATTCAATGCCGGTACAACGTTCTGGTAGGTATTGTGACACTCTTATCTAGAGGTGCCAGGGGAAGACTTCTCATCATCCACTGCGGCGAATAGTGTTGTTTATACGGGGATAGAAGCAAGGTCGAAATCTTGTTCCTCAATTTAAAATTTAACCCTAACCTCAGGTTCCTGGCACAAAGTGGTAACAGATTTTTGAGTGGATAGGGAGATTCACCATTATTTCCCTTGTCCTACAACTCGGTCCTATTCAAGTAATAGAAAACAAAATGACGGACGATGACGCTCGTGCGACGATCCACCAGCTCAGAGGAATTTACCAACTCCTGTTATATTCAATCTAGATAAACAGGTAGGAGCGAGCTTCGGCTCACGGACTTTCTGGAATTGCGCTGATCAATTCTAACCGGCGGGCGGGCAGGTGACTGATGAAGTTCTATCGCGGGAGAAGCTTGATGGATGACTTCTAGAGTAAACTAGGCGACGTCGTTGTCAAGGGTCCAAAGTCTCAGATAACAGGGAGGGGAGGGTGATTCTAGACATTCCAATCATGAATTAGCATTTCACACCCCTAGGATCAAAGCTTCTCAGAAGAGCAGGACGCTGGAGACGTCATACAAGCTTTCGTGGCCGGTAATCCGTTACCTGCTATAGTCGCCCACAGCCCATGTGAGATTGGAAATCATCGTCATTACCACCGAGAAACGACGACAGCTTCGGTTCTACTGTGTTCCATTCGACCGCCTAGTAAGTCAGCATGACAAGAGACCGAAATTCTGATATGCGAGAAACACTGCCTCGAAATTCCTGAAATTTCTCCCAACAAAACTGTCAGGCGCCGAGCCTCGCGTACTTATACCATTGCCTTGTCGAGCCTTCTTAAATAACCGTTGATGTGTTGTACTTTCCTATTTCTTATCGAGCCCTCCAATCTGTGGATGTGTTGTTTCCCGATCGCAAGGCAAGGAATCGAACACACCGGATGTGGTCGGATTAGATAGGGTCGAGTGTCAGCGACACCATGTTAGAAAATGGTTGAAGGTTGTCAATCGCCCATAGTTCAAAAGTTATACCACGACAACAATAATTTTTGCCAAGTTCAAAAATGTGCTCGTAGCCGAGGGGGATACCTTGTTACCCATTTCACGGGTGCACTTTTGGTGCTGGCATCCAATATATCGAGAAGGTTGCTGCACTGCGCATGAAGATCCCCAACCCTGGGCGGCCACATGAAAATGCACGTTGATGTGTGGGAACACAAGCATGTGGTTATATAGTTGATAATAATATCATCTTATGATCCACAGATAGGCGACGCAAATGGAACGTGCAAGAAACAAACGAAGAAAGAAATAAGGATGGTAGGTAAGGCTACAGCTATGATGACGGGGCGACGGAGGAGGTGGAGGAGGAAGTGGTGGTGATTCAACACTTTTTGGTCGCCGTTGATTCCACCATACAACAAAAGAAATGTTTACAGTCCCCATCATCGGTGGGAAGATCGGGCAAATCAATTGTGTCGGGCTGCATCATGTGTGCAACTCCGAGGCATCCCCAAGCCAGCGTGTTAGGAAAAAGTATAGTGTGGAGGGTAGACCCTTTCAGGAAGTAGAGAAATTTCCTTCGCCATGGCTGCTACCTCTGACGTTTCTTGTTCACGTGGTGCATTGATAGTGCACTTTTACCATTTCCCAAATCTCATCCACCTAAAACGCCGACAGACTGAGATCTAGCCGCCCCGAGCCCCCGCAACTAAAGGCTCTCTATCCAACCACACCTTGTTGCGGACTAACAGAGATAGCATTTTATATTTGAGTGCCGTGGCGTAGTAGCAACAGAGGTACGGAGCATCATGTCCGCAACAACCAACTGTTTTATTATTGTTTCGGTCCCCGTTCTAGGCTGCAGTGGAGGAAAAAAAAACTGATGTTGTAGCATGATAAATCTGGTGATGATGAATGATGATAGTGAGCTGTTCGCATAATCCAATGCAACGAACAGCTACTTGCCGCCACCGCCGCCATCATCTCTTCCCGCTTCAAACCCAGGAGACTTGGGCTTGTAAGGGATAGGGGCGAACCTTAGAAGTCAATCTTGCTTGGGGGGAGGCTGCAGCGTACCTAGCATAAAATAAGGTTCTGCCTTTCGTCGGATGGAAGGCCGTGAGACCCTGGAGCAAGCAAGTAATCACCGACATGTAGACTAAACCTAGCACCTGGGCTACCCCCGCAGCTCTGTCCCGTCTCTATTTTTTCTTACAGTACATACCACACATGATGCCAAGTACGAGCATACACCTGGTTTAACAATCTAGAGCACTGGCGATAGGCCGTTTTCATGGGATATCCATCACCAAATAATGCACCACGAAGACGTAACACGTAAAAGTCTTCTCTTCCTTTGCGTTTTGTTTGCAGTCTAACTACCGGTCCATCTGCACCAAATAAATTTTCCCGTTTTACGCCCCCGCCCAGAACGTTTTCCTTGAGAGAATGGGCACAGTGTGCACATTTGGTGTGTGGTGTTGAGTTTACTGACGATGGTGTGGGAGAACAAGGTGGGTGGTGGGTTGTGCTTAGACGTTGAAATAGGGTTATCCAGTTCACTTCGCATCTCAGGACACTGAAAACGTCACCTAGGAAGTGGGGCGGGATGCAATGCAATGATGGTGCCTTGATAAGGAGAAGAGTATCCAATCAGGAAGTTGCACTTCACTGCACCCTGCCATCCGGCCAACCATTGGTGCTGTTAACAGTGTATCAAGCTTTCGAATCGAAGTATGCGTTGCGGTGGGAGAGAGGTAGGACGCGACGACTCACAAAGAAGGAAGGAAAATAGATATGCGTGACTGGTTCAATTGCCGTGGTGCCCTACACTACATGACGCTACACTTTTTTGTGGTGTTGCTATCTCCGGCGGCGGCGGGGTGGTGGAATCCGATTTCTCAGCTCAAACCATTATCCCAACCACATGTGCCCCGGCCCTAGCTCTGGTATGGCATGAATCATAGCCTGGAGTTGGGACCAAGAAAGTATAAGAAGCCCCACAGAGAACTCTCCCATAACCCATTATTCCATCAACCAGCTCACTCTCTCCCCACCACAAACACACTCCCCAACGCAAACTCCTTAGCTCTTTCACAAGCAAAACCCACAAGCAAACAATCCACATTTCGAAATGTCTGCCCACTACGAGTTCACTACCACCACCGCACAAGCTGCTGGCATCATGCGCCCATCGACTTTCCTCACCCTGGCACCCGTTAGTTCGAGCAGCTACCCCAAGGCGCCTCCAAAGTCTCCCGAGCTCGTCCCATCGGCCGTTCCTTCTGCCATCCTCGAAGTTGCGCCAATCTCTCCTTCGCTCTCTCCCACCGACTCCGAACTCAAGCCAGTGCCTGTCCACAGGACCAACAGTGTCTCTTCTGTCAGTGACAAGAATCGATTCCTGAAGCTCGGCCCCGTCTTCTGGGGCGGCATCCCCGGCGAGAACGACTATGCCATCGAGGTTTAATTCCATCCATTTCAACAAAACATGTTATTACGGAGTCTTTGCGGGGTATTTTGGGGTTTGACGGTTATGTTCGGTCCGGTTGATTGTCAAAGTTTTGTTGGTTGATACAGGAGTTATTGTTTTCGTGGGTATATTGTGGGGTTTGCGTGTTCTGTAGTCCGGTTGCGATGGGTCGGATTTGTGTTCGTCCTTTCCTGTGTCTTCACGGTTATTTTTTCATGTGATTACAACGATCTCTCATCGGACATATAAATATCTTTTTCTTTCGTTATACATATTTTGAAAATGCTTGGAAATAGTATAATATATGGTGATATAGTCTTGCAGTATCGTGGTTCGCAGAACTTAGGTTATCTTCGGCAGTGAGCGATTGATGCAACTCTAACGTAGCCTAAATGAAATCCTTTATGCTGTCGGATGTCTTGAAACTTGTGCAAACTGAAAGGGGGATCTGGTTTTGGCAAAACTAGGTACACTAGAAGTTGGATCGGAACTGAAATTAATCGAGGTACCATTCTACTCTTCTGTCGATAATCAGTTTCGTTATTAATAAAAGTTATAAAAGATGGTAGTCTCTCAATCATACGCAAGCACACAACATGAGCAACGCAGTTAACAGCAAGAAGTTCCGTCCTGACTCGGTTGGGGGATGAAAATATATACTCCCATCGTGAACTCGCCATCATAATTGGCTTGTTGGTTGAGAGCGGTTGGTATTGTTGTAGAGTTGGTTGGAGAGGGGCTCAAGTGGTTGGGTGGTTCCACAGAGTCACTGGATAAGCCGGCGGATGTACAGCGGGCTTGGCGTCGCTTGCAGCATGAAGTGCAGGGATCTACAGGCTCAAAGCAGCATGGTACTTTACTTTACTCCACCCAAATAACGAGCCAAACACGCCGGCAAGGATAAATCGGTAGGCAGCAAGGTGGGTGGCATTTCGTTTGTCAAGCATAAAGATCCCACGGCAGTTGTGTGTGTCGAGTGCATCAGATTGTTCATCAGCACAACGGCGATGCAGACGGTGAGTATTACTTGCGGTTTTGTACTCTACCACCTGGTCTGACTGTTTCGTGGGATTCATAGCAATTCGTACCAAAGTGTGGAAAGAAGATCGCTGCACGAACCCGCGTCCAGAAAGAATGAGCCTCGAGTCTCCAGTCGAATGAAGAAGGGCGAACCTGAGCGTGAGCGAGGAAAGCTCCTTTCTCCGCTGCTGGAAAGATAGAAGAGAAGAAGTAATGAAATCAATCAGTACAAACTCTCGAGTTGACGGAGTGCCTACTTACTGTTGGAGATCGCACCTTATCGAATGAAGACCGAGAGAAGGAGATGTTGAGGCTGTTGGCACTGTTCGCCCTGTAAATACCAGTACTCCTCGAAATCTGTCAAAAACAGACTTGAAAAGAAAAGCCATTGATTCTAAACATAACTGCATCTGTTTTCTGTCGCCCTCTTCCTCTTGACAACGCTCTCTTCTCGCTCACTCGTACACAATCCCAGCCAGCCTCCCATCGTTTTAGCCGTCCGGGCTCCGACTGTTCATTGGCGCTCGTAGAGCCAACCGCTCATTAAACTTCCCTACCACACTAACTGCTCTACCACCACTTCCACCACACACCTCTCCTCCACCATCCGAAATTCATCACCGCGACTCCATCGTCCACCCTCCGCTCTGCGAGATAGATAGATACAGTTGTCTATTCCTTCGCCGCGTCGTCCGTCGTTCTTCGAATTGCAGTCGACCCGTTCAGTATCTTCTTCCGGATCAATCTGGGAGCTTGCTTGAGCTGTTACTTGCTCGCAGGGAGTTTGCGGTCGCGAGTCGGTGTTCTACTACTGCGCCGGGGTAGTTTAACCCTTACTTCTGTGGGATCGACGATCGGGCGGCTACCCTTTTTTTTCCTTCAGAGTGGAATATTCTCGTTCATCACTGTCGGGATCGTACAGTTTTCATTCTTTTAAATAATTTCTATAATCACCGTTTTATCTGGGGTTTCTTCGTATCTATTTAAGGGGTTTCTTGTCAGGTGTTGAGTTCAGTGAACAAATCAGGAGGATCTGTGCAGGAGTTTAGATGGACTCGAAGGATCATTCACCCAAGAGTGCGAACGCGACGAGCGTACCTCTACCAGCATCCTCGTCTGCCGAAGGCGCGACGAACGTACCGAACGAATCTGGTGAGAAGCACAAAATCCATATCTACACCCGTCTCTTTTGTGCACAGCAGGGTTGCTTCCGAAAACCTAAATACGCTACATAATATGCGAGTCATCCTCTCGGTACTTCATTTGCTAATCACATATCCGTCCGTACAGAATCAAAAGCTCAGCCCTCTGCAGCTCCTAACTCTGCACCCAACCCCCCAACTCGATCGTCTTCCATTCAACCCTCAGCGACTAATGCTGTATCTGTTGAAGAGTTCTCCCCTATTACTGCGAACCCTCCCCCATCTGCTTCAACCGGCGGGACCGACGTACCCTTAGCTGCCGCTCAGAAGGGTTCTTTGTTAGCAGTTCCCGCACGATCTTCATCCACAAAAGTGCAGGATCCATCTCCCACATCCACTGCCAGCACTCAGGCGCCCGCAATGAGCGATAATGCGTCGACCGGAAGTAAGCGAAAACGGAGACGAGGCGAAGGCGAAGGCAGTAGTGTGAAATCTGGTGGGCGGACACGGAAGCCTGGGGGTATTGGTCGTTTGTTCACCGTCTTCCTCTGCTGTCGGAGCAGTACTACAGCAGACGATGACGCGCAGCCAGCTCGACCCGCGAACCAACAACGTCAAGCCGCCGTACCGACGCGAACGACGCTTCACGGTAATGAACAGGTTGGAGGGGCCTCTCCGTTAGATAGCGGTATTGGCAGGTCCCTAGAAACAGTAGAGACGGATAAATTTTCAGAAAAGCCGAAGGATGAGGCTGTTCCCGCATCCTCTAAAATTCCAGTATCCGCGGGCGGTGTCGAGAATGGTGTGGATACGGTCTCCAAGGATGCCGTAGATGGAAAGGCACTTGAGAAGAGACCGGAGGCACCCACGCCCTCCACAGTACTGGCAGCACCCATCACTGTCGCGATCCAGTCACCAACACCGACGGTATCCCATCGCGATGATTTCGGTGCCTTGCCTGAAGCACCTTTCCCACCCTCACCAACGATGGGTGAAGAAACTGATATGACTGACACAGACACTATCGATGACAAAACCGGGGAACCTTCGGGTCGCCGGAAAGATGAGGCGATCCAAGTTGCTCTGCCATCAACATCCTCCAGCGAGAAAGAAGATACGGATATGTATTCAACGACATCCAATGATGAAGCGGAAGGACATGCAGCCATCGACGGAACTGCAGTAGAGAATGCTGCAGGAAAAGATCGGCAGCAGTGGCTTCTTCCTCCCCTGCGACCGGAGTTTGAGGGTAAGAAGTGTCTAGTATTGGACTTGGATGAAACCTTGGTGCACAGCAGTTTCAAAGTAAGTTTTGTTTTCCTAAAATTACCACATGATTCCTTTTGTGCTGACCGAACTCTAGCTATTGCATCAAGCAGACTTCACAATCCCGGTTGAGATTGAGGGAACTTTTCACAATGTCTATGTCATAAAGAGACCTGGCGTCGATCAGTTTATGAAGAGAGTGGGTGAATTATACGAGGTTGTGGTCTTTACTGCATCTGTGTCAAAGGTTTGTCTCTCGCTTGTGTTCCCTACAAATTGATTGGGCTAATCAAGACGCAACTAGTACGGTGATCCATTGCTCGATCAACTAGACATTCACCACGTTGTCCACCATAGATTATTCCGGGAAAGTTGTTTCAACCACCAAGGCAATTATGTGAAGGTATGCCCCATCTCTTGTATCGTCTAGTTACGAAAGTTCTAACACTTTCTCAGGACCTCTCACAATTGGGACGTGATCTCAAGGACACCATAATCATCGACAATTCCCCCACAAGTTACATCTTCCACCCGCAACATGCGGTTCCGATTAGCAGCTGGTTCTCAGATGCCCATGACAACGAGCTCTTGGACTTGATACCAGTATTGGAAGACCTATCTGTGCAAGATGTGCAAGATGTCAGCCTTGTGTTGGATGTTTCTCTGTAATGCATAGAAGCGGCAGGTTGGGACAGGCAGGCAATTCATATATTCGACGACACCCCGGGTAATTCAGTATAATCATCATTCTCATGGAGTTCTCTTTTCTACTTTCTCGGTCGTAATTATTGCACTGTACAGATGCTTCTTGCAACAGAGCACTTTTTCTGTTTTCGAGCGTCGTTTGGGAGTGGGGAGCGTATATCTATCTGCTGAGCACAAAAGGAGGGAGCACATAAAGAGGCTTGTGGAGCATGCATGCATGGGCAGGGCAAACGTTACTTCGATTTTTGTTATTTTCCTTGATTGATTTGCGGATATTGTTCTACTAATATCTGGATAGTGTTTCGTTTCTTGTTTCTTTTTCTGTTCGTTTCATCCCTCTTGGCACTGATGCCGATTGCAGAACGGTAGGGAGGGGAGGGTTGGAAGCCGCACGCTCGAATTAGGGATTATCTATCTAGATGATGGGGTTTTTTCTGCCAGAGTTTGGTTTTGGGATTGTGTGTGTGTCGTTGTCGTTTTGTTTGTTCCTCGCCGTTCCTCCCCCCCTTCCTCGTTTTGTTTTCCTTTTCCTTTGTAAATGTGTATTCCCCCGCCCCTCCTCCCCACACTTGACTTGAGCTTTCTTCATATCAACTATTAAACTCTCTTTTGTTTTCTGTTTGTTTTTCTTTTTGATGCTGGCGGCGAAGGCGGCGGAAGGCGGCGGCGAAGGGTGCTTTATATTACAGTACCTAACCTACCTAACCTACCATCTAACTATTTCCCCCCGGCTATATATTTGTTGTGTGTGACCACGTGTACGTGTGTGTTGTGTAGAGTAAAGGATGAAACGACGGTTTGTGGTCGTTGTAATAGAGATTTCTGTTACTAAGATTTGTGGAAGTTCCCAGTCGTCTGTCACGACGTGATAATGCATATCTATATCAACGATGTACTTAATTGCCCGATAGGCTGTGGAAAGCGTTGACATTCAATGGATTTTGGAGAATGGACCGTAAAATTCAGCCCTTCTATCACTTGGTATCACTCATACTGTCTCAAGTTTACAAGCAGGAGCCGAGCTGAGATCTGAAACATTCAGCTGCTATTCAACGCCTGTCAGAAAAACACGATACAGAGCTTAATTTACGAGGCTTCGGGACGACGGTATTGCGTAGCGGTGGGTGTGGATGCTATGCTTCTTACTTCAGATGAATTACATACCAATTGGCTCATCTTTATCATTGAGTGGCGTCATCAGACACGGCTCGAACCAACATTACATATTTGTCTTACAAGATGATGCTCCCTTAACGAGCCCCCCACGGTTCCTTTTCAATCTCCCCCAGCCTCCTTCCCCACAGCATCCGCCATCTCCCCCAAAGTGTGGAACCTCCACTCATACGTGGCCCCCTCAACCTCATCTCCCACCCCTATCACCGCACCCGGCCTCTCAATCCACGCGCTTACCAACCCAAGCTTCTTTGCTGGCACGTGGTCATGAAACAGACTATTCGCCGTAACACACACCTGCTCCCTCTCCACACCAAATTTCTCCTTCACCTCACGTAGCATGTACTCAAAATTCGCTACGTCGGGCTTGTAGCTCCCAATATCCTCGGCCGTGAGCACGAGATCAAATGTTCCCTCGCCGCTCAGCCTCAGCAAGGTACCTGCAAAACTTGCCCGGTCAACATTGGATAGCACGACGAGCTTGTAGTGCTGCTTCAACTGCTGCAGCGCTGCGGCAGAGTCGTCGAACGCCGGCCAGAGACCGATTGATGACCCGAAGGATACGGCTGCGGAGGGTGAGGGGGCCGGAAGGTTGTAGTGCGCTGCGAGCTGCGTGTACACGCTGCTGAGAATGGCGGAGTACTGCAGGTTTGGGGTTGCGGCTTGCTGCGCGTGTTCGAGTGCGAGGTAGGTTCGCAGGAAAGCTTCGCGAGAGGGTGCGGGGGAGAGCTGCAAGAGAAGCGGGGAGGCGGCGTTGTACAGGCCTGTCTCCCAGTCGATCAGGGTGCCGTAAACATCGAAGCATAAGAGCTTTTGCGTTAGGAGAGACGGCGCCATGGTGTTTGTGGTGCTGTGCGCAGTTCTAAGGTTCGACGGTCTTTAAAGAGGACGGGAAGCTGTGTGGGGCTCATTATCGCCGACGTCACCATGAATCCGAATAATTAGCGGAGCTTGGAGTGGAACAATTATCCATATATGGCCACGGCTTTAATTTGGCAGGTGGAGATGGATTAGGGTTCTTCAACTGTACGGCTCTGTCGTATCCAAGCCGTCTGACAGATTGCATTCACGGTCAAAGCAACGATCGTATGATTGCGGATACGAGCGCTCGAGCACTCCTTTGCTTCTGTTAGAAGGTGGCACGCCTTGCTAACAAAACAGCACATCAATGCAAAAGGTCAGAGTCCAAGTCGTTTGAAATCTTAATCGCGCGTGTACATACAAACTGAGACCTGGAATGGGGAGTTGATGTTTCGCTTGAGGCGCCTAAATACAGAGCTGTTCGGACATTTAAACACCTAACCCTCAGTTCAGTTGGCTTCAAGCGCCGGAGACGTCACTGTGCATAAAGTTCAGTACTCCTCACCTTCCGAATCCGCCTGCCGCTTTCTGAGCTGATCTTCAACCTCAACTGTTAGTTATCGCCAATCGCCACTCTGTTTCACGGCGGAGACGCTGGTGGTGTTTTCGAAACAAACATGACATGTCTTGCTAGCCGTTGTTGGCTAAAGCTGCATTCCGTGCTGCCGCCGCGCACACGTCCCCTGCAGTTTAGGTTAACTATTGGCCGAAACTAATTACGGCTCTCCACGAGACACACCATTCTCCTGAGCTCCGAAGCCTTGAAAGTTCAACCTCCGCAGAGCTGCCCCGCACAAACAATGCTCAGCTTGACCCACACCGCAACGACGGTCAGCATACCTTAAATCTCGCCGCCTACGCCTCCTCCTTGTCTCCGTTGCGATATATACGGCTTCTTGCACCTACACACCTACACCTTGAAACGGAGAGCTCTCCAGCGCCACCCAAGTGCGCTGCAACGTTACATCAACTGCGGCCCGTGATTCGAACCTCTATTCAAGATGGTCAGAAGTTCTGTGCGATGTGTTTGTGTCAACATCGGGAGTACCCGCAAGGCGTAATGCAAAAATAGTTCTTATAGCTGCCAACTGGATGCTCTCGCTGTCGACTCAAATGCTGCCCGAAATAAGCACAAGACTTTTGCTGAAACCTTTGTAGGATCTAACTGTGCATCCAGTAACCATTAAGGACGAGGGTCTCACTGTTGTCTGGGATCCAGGTGTTCAGGCAGAATTTGAGTGCGTGAAGCTGTTTCGCCTTCGCTACTCAAAGATATCACAAACTAAACGTGCTAGATAGTTTGATATTTGTGCATGACTTTGGCGATGGGGTTCGACGGACATGGGCAACGAGAGACTTCTTCTGGCCGCAGGATTTCTTGCCAAATGAAGTACCCAATGTCAAGGTTGTGATGTACGGATATCCTACAAAAGGGTCTTTGAATATCATACCGCAGCAAGGGGTAGATCTTTTGAGATGTATACAAGAGGAAAGGAAGAAGAGTAAGGTACTGAGTCTACAGAAATCAGATCTCACTTGTGCTCTAACTGACTGGCGTTCGTAGATTCGGGGCCGCCCGGTAATATTTATATGTCACGGGATAGGAGGTTTGATATGCAAAAATGTATGCAAATTATTGGAACTCAGCTACCCACTCCACTGCGAGGCCAAAGGTGGAGGGTTTTCATGTCCTCACATACTGACTTTTTGTAGGCCATAATTACGTCTGGTAATTCAAAAAATGCTCAACGCTTTCTGGCACACTGCGTGAGGGGTGTGATTTTCCTTGGAACTCCACACAGGGGAAGCAAAGCCACCCTACAAGCTAGATTTACTCGTATTGTCAAGCAGTTTTCGGCAGAGCAACGGCGGGCTTCATTGCCGAATGGACGCTCTAGTTTGTGGGATCAGCTCAGTACATTCGGGAATATCGTGGACAAGTTTCGGATCCCGGTTGAATGTTTCTATGAGGCATCAGCCTCGCAGGTAAGTTTGGATTGACTACCTCTGGGACCGGAGATTGAGATCTTATTCCAGGATAACAGGTTGTCGAAGAAGCATCCGCTACTATGGGAAGAGGGGAGAGAACCCATGCACTCAGTACCACTCACCTGGAAATGTGTCGGTTCAAATCGCCAACGGATCCTGGTTTAACATGCATAGTTGCGTGCATAAAGCGCCTTTGCACTAATCCCAATGATGTCGTAAAGCCTGGTATTGCCTCTCCCTTGCTATTCAAGGCGATGGCTCACAAAGATTGGAACTAGATGAGAAGTACGCTATTCCAATGAAACCACCATTTCCCCGCAACGTCCATTTTTGCGCAAGGGAAGGGATACTCGAAGAGATTCAGAAAATCTTCTGGCCAAACCACCACTTCCAAGAGGATCAATCGCATCCCCTAGGTCGCAAAACCATAACGCTACAGGGAGCCGGCGGAACGGGAAAGACGCAGGTATTACTGGAACATATGTACAGATTCCATGCGTACAAGGGGTATTCGTCAATCTTTTGGTTAAATGCCGACTGTGTCGCGGGTTTGGAAGCGAGTGCGTATGGCATTCTGGAAAGTATAATTAGTCACTATGATGCAATGTGGAGAGGTGCGACAGACTGTGATCAATGGATCGCTCATTCACTAAAGATATTTGAGCCACCTATTACGACACGTGCTGCCTTGATGGAAGCTGTCAACAAGTCATCCAGCGTCAAGATTCTTCGAGACTGGCTCTCGCATGAGTCTAACAGTAGATGGCTGCTCATACTAGACAATTACAGCCCCGATGTTGACCTCTGCACGATTCTGCCGGCTACAGACGTGGGCCACGTCTTGACTTCCACTCGCAACTATAATACCTATCCGGGATCGCATTCGATATCGATGCTAGATAGCATCGGAGAAGCTGAGAGTGTTGATTTGTTGATTAGGAGTTCTGGGAAGGGTCTCAAAGTCTCGAGAAATGGTTCGTATCTCCGTAATCCTCTATACTCATCGCATAACTGCTGACGGATATAAAGATATGGCGTGGGCAAGCACAATTGTCAAAACGATTGGACAACTCCCACTTGCTCTCGACCAAGTCGGCGCATACATATCCAGCTTGCAGATTTCCCTTCAGAAGTATGCCAAGCTGTTGAAGTGCGAACCCGAGCGTTCAATAAACGAGAAAATCACGAATACAAATCGTCTGGATACTATCTGGGAGATATCGTGGAATAAACTCAGCGAGAAGGCGAAGGAGTTACTTCAGCTATGTTCACTTCTTTCTGCCCAAGATATTCCCCTCAAATTGCTTCAAGGCGGGAAAAGAGACATAGGTTGGATGATTGGTATGAATATCTCCCAATTCTAAGGTACGCTGACTTATGAAAAGAAGATGATGAGACTATCATGGAGACTATTGGATGCCTTCTTTCCTTCTCTTTCGCCACAAGCTCCCCGGATGATACTAGCATTTCGATTCCACCGCTCGTTCACACCTGGGTCCAGCAACGTCTTGAACAGGACGAAAAAACTCTCCAGCAATACCGCGAGCAGGTTACATACATGCTCACATCTAGCTTTGTGTTTGACGACACCAAGAGTTCCTCAGAATGGAGTTACGAGCGACAGATCTTACCGCACGTTATGAGATGTACAGAAATTGTGGAATCCCAATCGAATCGGGGCGGCAAATCCATGGATGACCGGTCGAAAGAAGTGGTCTGCAGTCTTGCCAAGGCGCACGAACGGCTTTTGGACCCCCAGAAGGCTAGTTCTCTTTACAAATTAGCTCTCAGGGATGTGAAGAAAGACGAATGTTCTATCCAAGACTTCAAAACCATGGATGCATTTGGATTGAACCTGGCCTTACAAGGAAAATACAAGGAGGCCCTCAGTTGGTATACACGAGCCCTGGAGGGAGCAGAGAGTACAGTTGGTATCGAAAATATTCTCGTCTTGAATATTATCCAGCACATTGCAATAGTGTTCATGGAGCAGGGGCAATACGACCAAGCCGCAGAACAATATCAACGGGTTCTACTTGTTCAGGAGAAGAAATACGGAAAGGACCACCTGAAGACAATTGGAACACGATACCAACTTGCTGTGGTATATATTCACCAAGAGAATCACGATGGTGCTCTGAAGTTATTGTATAGGGTTCGAGATGTAAGGGAGCGGAGTCCATCGCTAGGAACCAGCCACCCCTCAACCCTGGAGACTCTAGAATCCATCGCCAAAGTCCTGGAAAAGCAAGGGAAATATTATGAAGCACTCGAAGTTCACCACTCGGTAATGAACAGAAAGGTTTCATCTCTGGGAGAGAATCACCACTCAACTCTTGAAACTGTTGATGGAATTGCTAGTATGTATGCACGACAGGAGATGTGGAATGAGGCTTTGGAGTGGAATAGCAAGCTTTTGGACGGGTTATCAAAGCTCTTTGGCGCTGGAAATGTGAAGCACCCTCGAACATTTTCTACCCTTACTAGGATTGCAGATGTCCATCTTCATTTAGGGAGATATGATGATGCGGAGAAGGGATACAGGAAGGCTTATGCCGGATTCAAAGATTTGAGCATGGAGACCAAGGAGCTTGAGACAGCTACCAAGGTTGGCATAGTACTCCGTAACAGGGGACACTACACAGAAGCCCTGAATTGGAGTCGAACGGCAGAAAACGGTCTTGAGAAGAAGCTGGGGAGAGACCACACCTCCACTCTCGCAGCAGTTCTCAACGTTGCTAGTGTCTTGGATCTGCAAGGGAACTACATGGAAGCACTAAAACGGTATCAGCAAATCCTCACACTCTACTCCAAGCTCTCCGGACCTCAACATCCCGACACCCTCGCAACAACATCTGCCATTGCCAACATCCTCACAAAACAAGGTGCCTTCCAAAAAGCATTACAGCTCTACACCTCCACCCAACCAACTCAAGAAAAAGTCCTAGGACCCAACCACCCGCAAACCCTCTCCACCATCCAAGGCCACGCCGTGCTCCTCGGCGAACTTGGCAAATACGACCACTCCTTACAACTCCACGAACGCGTTGCCACCGCTATCACCAACACCCTCGGGACCTTGCACCCCGAAACCCACTTCGCAATCTACCACCTCGCCCTCGCCCACGAAAACAAAGGCCAGCTCACAGAAGCGTCCAAATGCTACAACCAAGTCATCTCTGGTCTCCCCGGCCAGCGCCCGTGCGTTCTCCTCGCCACACGAGGAATGGGGAATATCCACCTCCTCTCGCAGCGGCACGAACAAGCCCACTCCCTTTACCAACGCGCCGCCTCTGGGCTAAAAGACAAGCTTGGCGATAAGCACCCCGAGACACTTCGGGCTGTGATGTCGCAGGCTTTCGCGCTGATAAGGTTAGGCCGCCTGGAAGAGGCTGAGGCGATGTACAGAAATGCGCTGGGAGGCTGCGAAGAAACGCTTGGTGCGGAGCATCCGTTGACGCTAACGGCGGTGCATGGGCTTGCGCTGGCGTGGAAGAAGCGGAAGAAGTTTAAGGAGGCGACGGCGGGGTTGAAGAGGGCGAAGGAGGGGAGGGAGAAGGTGCTAGGTAAGGCGCATAGGGATACGGAGGAGAGTAAGAGGGCGTTAGTGAAGGTTAAGAGGAGAAGCTGGGGGTGGTTTTTTTGATATAAAATGCAGCTAAGATGTATGATTTATGAATTTTTTGGTTATGAGATTGTGATGATGTATGATAGATTCTCTATTCATTTCTTTTGACAGCTTTGGCTTTGATGAGGCATGATAATGAATGATTTCATAGACTTGTGGCGGCGGTACTCGCCCTCGACTGTGCTTGTTGGTCGTAGTAAACTGAAACTGGGTCTTGATATTTCCAGACGGAGTGGCGGCAGAATTCGCAGCTCTCCATGGGCCTTTCATATCGTCATCCCCAACTGGTGGCTTTACTCTACTGGCCGGGGCTTGCCTCTGAAACCCCTCCCACGCTAAACATAGATGTCTGTGCTGGATTTAGTGCAAATCTGCAGCCCGTACCCAGGGATCGATAAATTGCCTCATACCTAGACCGGTATAAGCAAGAGCAGTTCACTCGGCTTAACTGGTAAGGTGCTATAAACACCCGGTGCTCCAAACACCATCCAGTTCTCTAAAGACCAGCGCGCAGGTTCGAAACCAATATAAACAAGTGCAGACCGCCTGGTCTAACTGATAAGGTGCTACAAAACACCCCAGTGCTACAAATACCATTGCACAGGTTCAAAACTTGGAGACCTCAGTACTCTTTTGCTCCCCCTCGCATCTTCGGGTTTCTCACAGACGTGTTCTCACAGATGTTAACCCGTACACGTGCACTTCTATATCACGGTGCATCACCCCATAGATCAATGGAAGAATGCGAGCTCGGTGTGTTCTGGCCAACCGTTTGTGCTGTTCCTTCTTTCAGAGATTGCTGTTGCTAGTGAACTGTAGGATAAAGCCAGCGAAAAAGAATGATCAAGGCAGCTTTCGAGCTTTCGAGCTTTCGATCAGATGTTTTGAGCACCACCATTTGACAAGTCCTACAGGTTTCGAACCGATGCACTAGTTTTTAAAGAACCGGGTGTTTAGAGCACTAGGTGTTTGCAGCACTGGGTGTTTATAGCACCTCACTAGTTAAGCTAGTTGATGTGCTATTGAGCACTGTGTCCGTTGTAATCTATGCTAGCCTAATACCTATGGTTTAGTAAAAATACATCTGTTGTACTCGTTCGGACTCCAGAATGTCGTTCCACCCTTTGTTTGCTAGTTAAAGTACAGTTTATTTTCAGTACCTTACTTCGAATTATTGCTCATGAAACGTGCGAAGATGCGCGAGTCGTAATTATTCTAAATTTCAAAAATTCCGCGTATAGATGACTGACTGCTGATATGTTTTAGTGGCATAGGGAGGTCAAGAGGTTGAACTTCATCTTTCACCAGCACCTTTACCATAAGATACTTAATATACATAAAGTAGAGTACACGGTTATGGATCGACTTGTCTTGCTATCAACAATGATATTAAAACATCTTTGGGAAGTGATATTAGTACAACCTAGGTAAATTCAGTGGGGTAACTATTAACTATCTCTTATTTACACTATTATTGATTCTACGCCCTGGGTATCAGAGAAATACCGCAAGAAATAGACTCACAATTCTCTATCATGAATGGGCCTACTAACCACCAACCTAGCGTGTACGAGCCGAATTAAGGCTTAAAATCCATTAAACACGGCCAGGGGATTTTAGCGGGCCCGAAAAACAGATACAATTCTCTATCGTGAATGGGCCTAATAGCCACAAATCCTTCATGCACAACGGCCGCGAAACGGAACTAAGGCTTAAACTCCATCAAACACGGTTTTCCCAGACCCAGAAAATAGATATAATTACCGTCTATTGTCCCGTTATTTCAATGTCTATATACTACCTTCTACTGTCATTGTTACTCTATCAAGCTCACCCGGCATGCTATTGAATACTTCCCTATTCGCTACCCTCATGGCTAGTGTCTCCGTGGGAGCTATTCCTCAAGGGCTTTCCGAACGGGCACCCATTGCCCTCAAACATCCTATGTCCGAGAAAGCATCTACTTTCGATAACGGGTATGCCGAGGAAGCCAATAAAGTGCCTTGGAAACGGCGTCGATCCACGGTCCAATGCCGACGAATTACACTGAGAAAATTGGCAAGTTCGTCAGTTTGTGTTTGGCAGCGATGTGGCCCTTTGGGTTGTAACCCAAGGTGCACATGGTGTACTTTCCAAACGAGCTAACCCAGCTTCTTAATGTAAATAGAATATATGGGAGCACCAATTGTGGCGGCGATGGAACAATGTGGTACGAAATTGGCTATTATGCGAAATACGTAGAGTACACTCACCTCTACTCTGCCCTAAGTCGTCGAAATTAACAACAAATAAATATAGGAAACACGATGATCCATTGGTTTCGAGAATTTGGCTGAACACATACACGGGGATCTGGAAGTCTAGCGTTGGAGTGCACAGTCAGAACATAAATCACTACGTCTGCAGCTATATATATTCTAAGTCTGTATATACGTATATACCTTTTATGGGAGAGATCTTTCAATGGTTGTGGGTTGGAGATATTCAATATAGTCCTTATTTTTCTCGGTGGGGAGGCATCAGAGCGCTATAATATCCTCTATACCTGAATAACACGCCTACATTGCACGACTGACACAGCTACTGAAATTGGGTGTTGGTGTGCATGACATCGTTGAAATGGTATTTTAACCACTTTACCGCACCATAAACGGCTTATATAGGACACCAACTGTAAACTAGACCTTGGTGTCCGCTTCACCTGATTTTAGAGATCAGGCATATACATAACATACACACGCACAAAATTACATGCAGGTAGAAGACTTCCATATATGGTATTTGATAAGTGACAAGTGATGAGAGACGTGGGATGTGTTATGGACAACTTTATGTACCCACGTGATGTTACCTATCCCGAGAGAATAATCATCCTCCTGAAACAATCTTACACATGGGTCCGGGGATCAACTCATAGTGTTACTGCATCACATCCTCAGTAATGTGTCAAGATGTTGTGTGCAGATATTTTTTATGAATGGTTGTATTTTATCTTTATTGTGTCGAGTTTACTATTAGTAGGAACTATACTGTGTAATACTTAGGTAGATCGGCGTATATATAAGTGATTTCATCTACCCCGCGTTGGAATGCGAAACATCACTGGCCGGAAATCGATTGGATCATCCAGAAGCACATCGAGTTTAAGATGAAATCAAATTGATCATCGCCATTATCATAAGGATTCATGGATGGGGCAGAGGAGGTCGTTGGCGGTTCTGCCGCATTGTCCTGACTAGATATCTCTGTATGCATATCACACAATTCAAGCAACGATAGAATGGTATATTTAATTATAGATGGGCTGATCGTTGGCTCATCCCAAAGTCCGCTAGTAATTTGAAGAAGGTGAGTAGAGCATTGGTGTACGAAATCCAGACCAACCACCTGTGTTTGCTGCGGTGATTCCTCTTTCCATACAGGCTTCACTAAACATCAATTGAATTTCCTGGTAGTCGGGCTGTGTGCTTTTCATCAGGATCAATTCTGCTGATGCCTATCAGTCGTCGTGGGGAACACCTCGTAACTGGAGGTTGTCCTTATCTTTGTCTATATTTAGAGTGGTGTTACATTTGTTACTTCTGAATAATGTTTGATGTCTGGTCTAGTGAATTTGTGCTCTCTGTTTGGACAGAAGGGAAGGACATAAACGGGGCAGAAAGACGTCATAGAGTATCATCCAGTTTTTTCTCTCGAACCCCTGCCACTTTCCCCACGATGGCATCCTTAATGGGACAAACAATACGGTTAAGCGGAGGAGTGGACACTCGCGTGCTTACTATAGAGATGGTCAGAGCAGAGAACGATCAACTACAGATAGTGACCCACATGAAGAAGTCCGGGTCCGGCACGAACGTTTTGGCCGTGGATATATGGAGAAGATGGAGGTAAGGGGCTTGGATTCGGCATCCCCACTTCGCAGTCTAATGGTGTAGCAGTATTAGTATGGCAACCAGGAGCTTCGGTATGTAAGCGGAATTTTTCACCTTCCAACCATTTCCGGTCACGTTTCGCTGAGTACGGAAGAATGGTGCTGATTCCGTCGCCTTTGGGAAGTGATGAGAATCCGCGATGGTGACCGCTACTAGATGGTGAGGCGGGAAGCGTTTGGTTTCGGAAAGTTGGGATTTTGATAGGACGCCCTATCTTCACGGATAACAAGTCGGCAGCTTGGGCGGCTTCTTTTTGGGCCTTTCGTTCTCGCCTCTTCCGCTCTTCCCATATCCCCCGCTCCCACCTTATCCCTATCTGTATCATCTGTATCATCTGTTCTTCCCACTCCTCCCGCCTGTCCCACTCCTCCCACTTCTCCCGCTCTGGCCTCATCCGTATCATCCGCATCACCCGCCTCCCCCACTCCTTCTGTTCATGACTCGCTTCCAAACGATTTCTAGCCGCTTTCCCCCCCTCTATCGCTTTGAAGCTTTCGGCAGTAGCCGAGGAAGTAGCTAAAGATGCAGCAGTTCCGCCGTGGGTTTTTCGTGCCAGCTCCATGTCGTATTTCCGTCGTCTCTGTGAGTCGATTAGGATCTCGTATGCCTCATTGACATTCTGGAATTGTTGTGCCTTTTCCGCCCGTTGCGCTTCGTCGCGGAGTTTTTCTGGGTGGCATTGCAGCATGAGTTTTTTGTACGACAATCTTATGGTTGCTGGAGATGCGTCGTGAGAGACTCCAAGAGCCGCGTAGGGATCTATCTGACTGCCATGGTGCATGGTGTCGCGTTTGTTAGGATTCGGGGGGTGGGGGGTCGAGAGGTAGATAGAGAGGGCCGAAGAGTAGAGTAAATAATTACGACTGGCCACGGTAGTAATGGTGATATTGGATTCGCGTCCCTTCTGATTCAAAAGCTGTGGCAATTATGGGGCGCAGCTACTCCCCACAGCTACCGTACTAACAACTAAGAGTAGGTACCCATCACACAAACCAATGATCACCAGTGCAGCTCTATAACACCAAGGGTTAGGGTTGTAGAGAATTCATCTTTACTCCCAGGTTAAAACTGCACTAAACTGCGCCGTGCTGACTGTTGCGCACTCATCACAACATAGGGTTAATAGCCTTCCCATGCAGGACTCCAAACTCCTCGTATCGCACTTGCAAAACATCTTCCACTCAAGACAAGACCATAATTCGACTTCACCCTTCTAAACCATTTAAATCCCCCAAAACAAACAAATAAAGCAGAGGGTAAAATTACTGTACCATTATGCCCTTGTCACAATCCCTTCCCCTCCCTCTCCCTTTGACATTTTAATCTTGCCTCAGCCTCATTTTACTCATTGTCAGACGAATGCCCCGAGGCAATGCTACTAGGTCGTGAAGCACGCCTGAGCCAGGAGGCGTTGTCTTGGAACTCTTGGAAGGCGGTGTTCGTGTCTAGTATAGTGCCATCTTCCTGAACGTGCGCCCTACGCAGAGGGGCTGGGAATAAGACTAGAGCGGTATCAGTCGGCGTGCTACTGTCTGCCGGCTCGTTATCCGAGTTGAAGATCCCTGATGGAGAGTTGAAGATGATCCCAGATGGCAGTTTCCGCTGTTGCAATTGTCTACGGAGTCGCGTTGCTGCGCGTACAGAACGCCTAGTTGCAGGGTCGTTGGCACCGAGAGTCGTTTGCCTGCCTTTCCAGGCACGGCGGTGAAATATAGCAGATTCCTCGAGCTCGCCTCGAATCTCTAGAAGCTTTGCCAAACGCGCAACCGTCGTGAGAGTCTTCTGGTGTCGCTCGCCGTAATGCGTCTGTTCCACATCAAGGAGACGGCTGTATTCGCGGTATGCTTTTTCAAACTCTCCAGCGTGATCGTAGCTTCGAGCAATCTCCTTCTGCAAACTAATACTGTATGGGAGTGGGATGTCGTCCCCCATCTGCAGATACGGCCTAACCAGCGGGGGGACATCGCAATGGTGACCGGACTTGAAAAGTGCTCGCGTTAACTTCTTCAGACATGAGAAGGTATCCCTATGCGTCAATCCAAGCTCTTCAAGTCGTACACGATAAACTAGAAGATACTCGGGAACCGCTTGTTCATGTAGACCAAGATCCTGAAGGACTTGAGCCAGGCAATAGACGGATTCTAACGTGTCTTGATGCTGAACTCCGAGGAGGTCTTCTCTCGTTCGAGCAATTCTCTCACACAGAGGCAACGCATCATGTGGTTTGCCTTGATTCCGTAAAGTCGTTATCATACTAGAGACAGAAAGTAACGTAGATGGGTGATTCTTGCCGAGAAGCTTTTCTTTCTCATCCAATGCCCGCTGGAATAATTTCAATGACTCCTCATACTCACCTTGATCATCGAAGAGGACGGCCATATCATGTACTGTTGCTAGAGTAGTTCTATGGGATTCCCCTAATAAAGCCTCCTTCCCTTGCAACGCCTGGTCGTACCATTTCAGTGCTTCGTCGAACTCTCTGCGAAGTCGAAACACCCAACTAATGTTGTGCATGACTGAGAGCACATCCCGAGAGTTCTCACAAGAATGTTTTTGGTATCCATCCAAAGCCCTACGAAACAACTCAAGCGCTGACGCTAACTCGCCCAAATCACGACAACACTCGCCCTTTACGCAGACACTGAATAACGTCTCCGCATGACTCGGACCGAGTAGCACTTCTTGATGCGCTAGAACATCCCGTATCGAGGCGTAAGCATCTCCAATCCGTTTTAGCTTTTTGAAAGCGAGTGAAAGTTTCTGACCAGCTCGCAGCTCGCTGACGAAGCTGGGCCCAGCTTGAAAGACCGCGATGGCGAAATCAAGCAAGCGTACCGCAGTTTCATAGTCTCCCCAGTGGTAATTCACAACGCCTAATTTGTAGACATTCTCCGCTAATTTGTCGTTGTAGCAATGTCTCAAAGGCAAGTGGTAATAACCGATCATGACTTCATTGCACAATTTAATATGCGTTGCAATACTAGCTTCGAACATCCAGTCTGTTGTTTCCCGTTCAGCATACTCCACCATTATAGCAGTTCCAACCAAGTATACAACTCCAAGTTTAAAATTCTCTCCGGTTTGACTTTGGATCCACACTCGTAAGACAGGGTGAACCCAAAGGCTCTCGCCTTCCGTGGACATCAAGGTTTTCCGCACAATCAATGAAAAATTGACCAGCATATCAATGGCGAGGCTTAATTGGTTAGGATCTTGAAGTAATTAGTATCATCCTTTTCAATTAACAGCATGGAGTGAGGATGCCCCATAATTTTGAGCCAGAACATACCATTGTTGCTCAAGCATGATACACCTTGGATACCGCGATAAAGCAGCTCCATTGGTATATCGCCATCCCCCAAAGAAGAACAAAGCTTCAAAATGTCCTGGGCATTATCACTTAGGGCTGCAAAAGAGAAGCTCCAACAAGAGAATACACCCTGAAGTTCATAAGTCATGAGTTCGAGGTTATGCTGGTTTACCAGAACACGCTTTTTGTCTTCGCAAAGTTTGAGGGCATATTTCTGCAAGTTTGTTCCAGTGGTCAAGATATAAGATCCAGCATGTACGAGCGCTAGAGGTAAATTCCCCAGCTGACTGACTATAGATTCCGCATCGACAATACCTGAGCCAAGTCAGCAAACTTAATCACGGGACGAGGGTTTACTATAGTCTGTTAGACGGCTTTTTAACGCGCCAACGACGAAAAGCCGTCTACAGACTAGAGAAGCTAGTGATCATTTCAAGCCCAAGGAAGACAGGCTTATAGGTTAGAAACCTAATTTAGGTATAACCACAGGCTCACTGAACCTCAAAAATGAAGAAATTACTCACTTGGCGGACTCGAATCAGCCTGGCCGGCCATAGTCATGTTGCAGGAACTTAAGAGCAGCCGGACCCCTGCCTCTTTACCGATGTCTCCGATCTCGATTGACCTCCCGTTGAGATTGGCGACAGTCGCTCGAACCCGGGTTGTCACCACAATTGTGCCAGTGTTACATGTCGGAAGGTAATCATTCATATTAACGGCTTTCAGATCGTCATAATTGTCAACAAGAAGCAGCCACTTCGAGTTTCCCTTCTTCGATAACCAATATCGCACAGCTGTCCAAACCGTTTGAGGCGATAACTCCCCCGACTCCTCCAGCTGTCCCGCTGCAAACTGCCCAGGTACTCCAAGAGCTGTAGAAATTACCGAGTAGTCTGGTGAAGTGGGATATTTCGTCGCGATGTGGGTAATAAGCCTCTGGAGAATGCGCCTTCCACTGGTTGCAAGGGTTTCCTTGTTGCTGACATCAATCCAAAATATGGAGGAGTAGTTTTCTAGGTTCTGGTATGCATATTCTAACATTATTTGAGACTTTCCAATTCCGCCCATTCCATACAAAACCATCACCTCTCGGGATCGAGGAAGTGATCTATTGCCCGCTAGTTGTGGCGAGGAAGTAGAACTCTCGCCCAGTGATTGTTCAGGCCCCAACAATAGCCGCTTCAGGTCGCCCAGCACCGCATCTCTCCCGCAAAAATTGCGATTTCTAGGGAAGGGTAAGTCTGTGCCAACTTCAAATTCCTGGAACAATTTGTCGTTAAGGTAGTAAGGGTCTGGTTGCGAACATTAGCTGCTTAGTATGAAAAGTCGGTGTCGTGAGATCAAACCTTGAAAGCAGGATACAGTTAGTTCGAACAGACGGTCGTTATATCCTCTCAGGTTTTGGACCATTGTTTCCACCTCGTCAAAAGCAGAAAATGACCACCGGAGGCGTCTAGCGACAGAGATGGACTTTTCACACATTTTCACCTTTGCTTCTATTTCTTTGATAATGTCTTCCGTAGAGGTACAAGAACCGTCCCTATTCAACGGCTGGCGATTTTTCTGCTGAGACCGGACGTTGTCAACTTTGGACTTCGTCCTAAGCTTAGGTAGCAGGAAAGCGCGGCCGCGGAACGGGTTCCTTGATTCCTTGGGTGTTTTGTATCCTTCAATCAGTTGCCCGAGCTCTGCGAACACCGTTGCAATGCGTGCCAAAGTTTCTAGGATAATGCAATATAGCCGTTTATCTGGACCGACTAGCTTCGATAAGTCCCCACCGAGTTTAGAAAGCCGTCGAGTCCAGTCCTCAAGTCGTTCGCGCTCAACTTCCATGAAGTACTGAACCCGAACGAGATCCTTGCCGAGGGCGTTTGCTCGAGAAAACAACTGGTATCCTTCCAGTGAGACTTTGAGCAGTTGTCCGACGATTCCAGGTGTCGCCAGGAAGACACCAGCGAGCTCCATGTTTGAGAAATGCAGGCGCGATCGGAAGCGGCAGTCTCACCGTTGGGGTCGATCTTCGAAAGTCAAACAGTCATTTAGAAGAAGGCTAGAACAGCAACTTCACGGGTTTTATTGTCTTTTAATTGTACGTTGGAATTTGTTTTTCTGTTCAGCTGAGGCTGTGCTGTGGCTGCGCCCACTGCGTTAACATATGCCACCACTTACCATTCACTTCGCTGGTAACCAGCCGCCAGATCACACTATGCATGATACAGAGCCAATCCTCTGGTGCCTGGATTCACCCAATGAGAACTACAACAATGGTTTTCGTTCAATTCTGGATTCCGTTTGCTCAATGGTACAATGTTTATATTGGGACGTTATCGTGCTGATATTTTAAAGCCTTACTCTACGCCTTCTTATTTCCTAGGCTTCATCCAGCTTACCGTAGTGGTGGAGTCATTCTATTTGCAAACCACCCTTCATAATTCCTCACTATTATAACTAATGATAACGAAGTATGTTTTCAAGATCCGATTTGATTCCGGTCAGAGGTTACGGGTTTCGGCTCTATAGTGCCTATGATTCAACGTCCCAGGTCAGCAAACTCTCTCTTAGAAACAATCATACACCACTACCTCACCGCCGAAAGAAGTACATTTCCACTTTCATCTTGGAGGCGAACGCAGACTTGATTGTTAGGCTCCGAAGATGAATGGATAATGGGTGGATCCCTTCTGTGTACAGATGTGGGACGAATTATCTGTTGGGAGTTGTACGAAATGCAATCAGCTATTCAGATATTGGCCTTCAGGTGGATGAGCCCCCCCAATGCACTTTGCTTGAAGAGGGTTTTCCAGATACTTATGACTACCCACACATCACCTTCCATTCGCTCACCCGTGAATGAGCCAGGGCGAGGGAAATTCAGCTGCTGTCACCTGTTACGATTCACGGGGCTATATTATGCCTCCGTGATGAAACGGCGAACCACTATTGAGTCATCAGTGGATGTTCTCGAGTCAAACAACATTCAGCTTAGTATTGCCACTAGTCACAACAACGCTTGATTCAATTCTGCTCAACCTGGCCAGACGCACCCAGGCTCTAGCCACGGGGGGGAAAATAATGCAGACGTAAGTGGACTGGAAAGGAAGATTTGAATGCAGCCATTTTCACGTTCTGCGTTAAATTCTTGCGCACACACTCTCACTCGCGACCGCATCCGCTGCTGAATGTTGCATGTGTACTTGGATCGTGAGTCTCAGCATCGTCTGATGTCTTATATGAGAGTGAAGTCTTGTATGAGAATGAAGACTTGTATGAAGATGGTGACTGTATGAGGATATGCATCAGGACCAGGGTGATGCGTCTCATGTCAGATAGAGCATACGCGTACGCATATGGGAGATTGTACATATACGGTCTTTGGCCCTCGAGATAAGAGCAATTAGTATACTTTCAACACTGAACATCTACGGAATTAGGTATGCCGATAAACCTACAACACTGCCCGTGTTCCAGCATCACTAACACTGACCCCAAGCTTGCGGTCTGTCATCTGGGAAAGATGTACTGTCCGTAGCTAGCTGACAGATCAGTGAGAAGGGAAATTGTTGGTTATGGAGGGGTACGGGACGACAAAGGTACCAATATCAATTGCACCGAGATCAAAGATGGTTCACCTGCAGATGTTTTATTATGATACTGAAGCCCCATCGCCCTGTGAGCTCCGCTTCGATGCTTGATGGAAAAATCGAAAATAGGCCGTAAAGCAGATTCTAATGAGCAAAAGCCATCTCCATACATCACCCTCCAATCTCCATGGGTATATCCCGCCCAAAACGGGCGGAGGAGTAAGAGCCGGCGGGCAACGGGTGGAGGAGTAAGAGCCGGCGGGCTCTCCTTGATTTCATCCCTTTTCCTTTGTATTGTATTGACCGCTTTCAGATGCTTTCTTTTGTCAGAAGGGGACGACGGGTAGCAGGAGTGGAGCTCCGCCATCTAGCCGGGCGGAGGGGGCTAAGGGGCTGTCATACTCTAAGTAGAGTGAATACAGTATGATTAAAACAAAAAAAAAAAATCTCCATGGGGGGTTTTTTTTCCTATTCCCTCTTGGTATAAGAACCTATCATTATCGCGAAGCCCGATAAGAATAACAATTCCATCAACACGAAGGTCCCATAACCTACTAATATCCATCATACACCGGTTCCCGGGAACGCCTCCTTATTGCTCAACACCACCATACCCTTCTCCCTGGAGATATACCCCTTCATCAGGCCCTTATAAATCATTCCTGCCAGCAAGCATTCAACCTCCTCAGGCTCAACCTCTTTCCTAGTTCCGCCGTCCTTCCCCGCCACCGCAAACCCCATCGCCTTCCGAAACTCCTCGACCGGAATCCTTGTTTTCTTCTCATTGATCAGGAATACGCGGCGGAAGAGGTTCCTCAGCGCGATATCCCTGCTGCGTTCCAGTGTGAGGTATATCCGCCGCTTCACATACTCATCTTCATTAGCTTCCAGCGCTGCGTCGAAGGCGCCGAGGTTCCCGGTTTTGATTGTGCCACAGATCTTCTGGAAAAGGTGTTTTAGCCGCGGGTAGTTGGTGAAGAGCGTGCTGGTGGGGAGTTGGTGGGTTGTCATCAGGTGAGCCGGAATTAGGTAGGTCAGAATTAACTCTTGGTTTGGAGATGCGTCGGTTCTGCAGAGTTGCAGCGCGGCGAGGAGGTGGGATTCCGCATTCACGTAATCTTCTTCTAGGAAATTGATAACCCCCACGAAGTATTTGAAGGTCACAATATGGGACTTCGGGAAGGCATCAAGAGGTGGCATGTCTGTGGTTGTGGCGGTGAGAGCTCGTATGACATTTTTGCACAGTGTAATGGCGTTTAGCTGAGGGTGTTAGCAATATTCCATACATTGTGTCCAGGACAGTGGGGATATACCTTGAAATATGTCTTGAAGAGCAGGTTGACAATATAGTATGTACCCCATTTTCGACTTTCCTCCAGCGGTGCCCTGAAATCGTTAGTAAGATCTCGTCTAGTAGAAGATTAGAATAACTCACCGATCGCTCAAACACAATGTAAACATCTTGTTCAAATGCCTCGCCGCGTCCTCAAGCTTATTTGCGTCCTTTCCCTCCTTTTTATCTTCCTCATCTGCCAGGATTGCAAAGTCTCTTAGTTGTCGACCCGCTGTATACAACACTGGCAAAAACCAATTGGGCCATCCGCTGTTTGAAAACCCTCGCGATACCGTCCTTTGTATCCCATTAGCCGCATTTCATTCCCTGTACGCGTAGTGACACGTACGTTGTGTAGTTGCTCTGTTTCGAGTACGCCCGGCCCCAATACCCCAAGTCTCCGTCCTCCCCAAGCTGCCGGCCGGTATCACCCCGCTCAAGCTCATAAACCACCTCCCAATATGCAACTACCACATCTACCCACGCCTTCTGCCCTTTATCGGTGATCCCATTACGGAAGGATGAGATGCCGTACAGCTCATTCTGCACCGTGGAGTGGATCTGTGAGTGATTCGATGAGTAGGCGAAGGAATGGTTGTCTGGGTTGGTGGGGTTCAATAGGCCGCCGAGAGCCCGGCTGTCCTGCGCGGAGAGATAGCTGCGGAACGAGTTGCTGGAAGAGAGTGATGAGTTCGTGATGGGAATAAGAAGGGCTTAATTACTTACTAGAAGAGTGACATGATAGGACGGACTGACAACGGGGGCACAGAGGAGAGTTGGGTAGTTGGCGGGCGTTGCAGTGGAATGGCTTGGCGCACGTGGTTTCGTGAGAGGTTGTGTGAAGCTTCAAGGTAGAGCTGTCAGAGTCTCCATAGACTAATATCGAATTCTTGCTTGCTTTACTTGACTTAGGCCACCATTGTCTGCGTTTGAATGATGTAGTTTGCTCTAGCTTGCAGAAGCCAAGTTCGACACATTAGAGAATTCCTCAGTGAAATGAGTAAACGGTTCCATCGACCGCCTGAGAGCTGTTGAAAGTATAGTTTGAAAGCGCAACTCAAATGAGATGATGTTCGCCGTTGCCACGGGTCACGTGAAATGTCTGCGTGGGCTTTGCCCTACTGGCTGCTTAGCGCCGGCGGACAGTCTTTTCGCCCCACAACACAAATTCATCGCCAGCCAAGCGAAGTTCGTGAAGGTCCAATACGCCTACGCCCAGCAACATCCGATCTCCGACAACACACGACCGACCGACCGACGACAGCATAATCAACGTGAGTCTATTCTCCTGTTGCGCCGCTACATTTTGTTGAACGAAAATCGCTAATACTCCGGCAGAATGGGTATGTTTGACGGTTCTCTTTTTCCGCGGTTTCGATTCGGTGGTGGTTCTCTACGTGCGGTACTCGAGAATGGCAGCAGCAGTCTGAATTGGGAGTGGTGGATGTATTGAGGTGCGCAGGAATTGGAAGGAACAAAGAGGAGGGAGAAGAGGGAGGAAGATGGAGGAATTTGCTGCTGTCGTTCTGAGTGTCACGACTTTCGAGATTGCAAGGAGTCCGCCCGCGAAGAACTGCTATTGCCATCGAAAACGCTCCACTGCCTCACGCCCATGAACAACCGCTGATTGGAGCTTGCTCAATAGGTCGCCTCCATGAGTACCAGGTCATCGGCCGGAAGCTTCCTTCCGAGGCTGATGCTACTCCCAAGCTCTACCGGATGCGTCTGTTTGCACCAAACACTGTTGTTGCAAAGTCCCGCTTCTGGTACTTCTTGAAGAAGCTCCGAAAGGTCAAGAAGAGCGCTGGAGAGATTGTATCTCTTAATGAGGTGTGTAGAATCTGAGAATGGTCATTTGAGCAGAACTTGAGACTGATGGGTGTTGTGACAGATCCACGAGAAGAGGCCCACCAAGGTCAAGAACTTTGGTATCTGGATCCGTTACGACTCTCGCTCCGGTACCCACAACATGTACAAGGAGTACCGTGAGATGTCCCGTGCCCAGGCTGTCGACTCCCTCTACCAGGACATGGCTGCCCGCCACCGTGCCCGATTCAGGTCTATCCACGTAAGATACCACTGCTACAAAACACATGGTTCTACGCATTTTCTAACCACAGTTTCTATGAACAGGTCCTCAAGGTTGTCGAGGTCGAGAAGACCGCCGACATCCGTCGCCCTTACATCAAGCAGCTGCTTACCAAGGACCTCAAGTTCCCCCTCCCTCATCGCGTTCCCTCATCTAAGAAGATCTTCTCCGCAAGACGACCAAGCACTTTTTAAATGTGTTACGTTTTTCGAGTTTTCGGTGGGCTCAGGGAGTTTGGTTCGCGGGGTTGTCTTGTTTGAACAAATAAAAGCACGGACGGATTTCGGGGGAAAATGGGGTTTTTTCCGCACTGTATCTTTCTTGTCCTGCAGCTCTGTACGAAATTTTTCCAAGGTTATACAGTGAAACAAGCATTTCATGGCCTGTAGCTGAAGGTGTGCCTTGAGATAAACCGTGTGTTGTCCGCCGCACCGACATCTACCTTTTTCAGATACCAAAGAATACAGCACATTTTCTAAGTACTAAGTATGCACTAGCAGACGTACAAACTCGGGCAAAGCTATGTACGATATGGTGAACGCAAGATCATATACCACAGGCAAGCTGGAAGCTGTGTACGGAAACAGAGCTTGGAATAATATCATACTGGAGCTCTTGAGATTTTCCACAGCTTGTTTCCGTACTCTTCAATTTGAAGAATGTATCGAAAGTCGTGACTGAAAGCTGAAACTACGTGGAGGATACAATCCCTGCCATGCGCTGTGGCTTATTTTTGATTTGCAAGAGTTGCGATGTGGCCTCTGCCCAGCCAAATCTTCCTAACCCTTCTGACACCGACCATCGACTCAAGCTTAACAGCAACCAACTTAGCATCTACCGAACTCTATCACAATTACCCAAAGTCCTTCGCTTCATCCGCTTCTCAATTCGTCCTATTCAGTTCCCGCGTTTTTTTCCACAACTAATCCGATATGGTGAGTGGCCTGTTTGCCCCTTTACAGCAGATATGAAATCGCTCTCGAAATCAACGAACTGACACATCGCTTCTTGCTCCTAGTCTGGCTCGCCTCGCCCTAATTCCCCCGCCGCCGGCGCTGCCTCAGGCTCTGAGGGTGCTCGCTCTTCCGCTCGTCCCAGCTCGCCTACTCCGCCAGGAGGCCCCAAGACTGCTATTCGCCGCAGAGCGGCTCAGGATCGTGCTCAGAAGGTGGCTAATACTCGCCCGAGTTCTACACGCGCTGCCGGTGCGGGCGGTTCGAGTTCGACTATGTTGAGTATGTTCATCTCGATTCTTTGAAGTTAGTGGAAGAGGAAGTATTTGAAATACCAGAGTTACGCGGCGGGGCATAGAGTTATGTTTTGGGGCGATTGGAGTGAATGGATTTTACGATGCCCTGTTATTTGCGTTTTAAGCTCTGGGAGATGCCTCCAAGATTGCATACATGATTGAAGAGCAAGTGGCGAATTAGCGAATGCTGATGGAATCACTTTCAGAGCTCTACACCGACGAGTCTCCCGGACTCAAAGTTGACCCCGTCATTGTCTTGGTTCTCAGCTTGGGTTTCATATTCAGCGTCGTTGCTCTGCATGGTACGTTATATACGCCCATCTACATCAGCAATTATCGACTAATTCGTCTATTACAGTCATTGCTAAGCTTACACGCAAATTCTCGGCATAAATGGCGGCTCACTGGTGTTTGAGGGATACTGTGTTTGTGATGGTGGGAGGTTATGAGTTTGGGTGGCTCTTATCCAAGGACATGGATGAGAAGCGCGGTTTCTGATGGATAATTTGGTGTATATCATCTGCAGTACTGATGCATCTACTGGTTGTTTGTTTTACTAGGTAATGAATGGAAAGGCGAAGTTGTATTTGGGTCTACTATTTTCGCGGACCTGAGGATAGATATGTGCGTGCATTTCTGCTGTCTTATGCCTTTGTTATTCTGCCATTGTGTTAGTGCAATTCTTCAATTCCTCAATTCTTGTTTTCCATCGATGCTTCTGGAACCCCTTACTAAAATGTCCGTTTCTCGGCCCACAAAACCCCTAAGCTGTGGCTAAATGCCTACTCATATATACCGATATGCTTCGTCAAAAGTCGGCCATGATACTTGATACGTACGCTTTCCTGAAATCGCGACGTCGTGCTTTGAACTGAGGTTCGGACGGAAGGCGGACTGCTATCCGGCGGAGGGATAAACTACCGGATAAACAGTTGGTGCGGATAATATGACGTTTTTCCTAGCTCACTGTGGGGCAAACATCTAACTAATCAATGCCGCCAGGATAGGGTATAAAACGGTCCCGCGACCTGCTAGAAATTAACTTTTACTTGGTCATCCATCACACACTGCCGTAAACATGGTCAACGTCCCGAGCATTAAGCTCAACAATGGCAAGAAGATGCCACAGGTCGGGTTTGTTCCTCCTAACTCATTATTTTTTCTTGAACGGTCATTGACATTGCGCAGTTTCGGCCTCTGGAAGGTTCCCACCGATTCCGCCGCAGACACTGTCTACAACGCAATCAAGTCGGGCTACCGCCTCTTTGACGGTGCCTTTGGTACCCCTCCCCTCCTCCGTCCTCTTCACGCTCGCTGACTTGGGAGACTACGGCAACGAGAAGGAGTGTGGCCAGGGCGTAAAGCGTGCCCTTGAAGAGGGCGTCGTAAAGCGCGAAGACCTCTTCATCGTCTCCAAGCTCTGGAACACCTTCCACGAAGCCGACAAGGTCGAACCCATCGTTCGGCAGCAGCTCGAGTGGTGGGGTCTTGAGTATACCTCCCCGCTCCCCGCTCTTCCGCATGCATTAACGGCAGCAGGTACTTCGACCTCTTCCATATCCACTTCCCTGTCGCCCTGGCCTACGTCGACCCAAAGGAAAGCTACCCCAGCGGTTGGAACTACACCGACGGCACCGTGAAATCGATCCGCGTGCCGATCCAGGAAACCTGGCAAGCGCTCGAGAAGCTCGTGGACGCGGGCCTGATCCGCAGTATTGGTGTTTCCAACTTCCAGGTACGGTTATTCCGTTCGCGTCGCACACATAAAGCTAAAACCCTAGTTTCCAGGGATCGCTACTTCTCGATCTCCTACGATATGCTCGCATCCCCCCAGCAGTGCTACAGATTGAGCACAACCCATACTTAGTCCAAAACGACCTGCTCGTACTGGCAAAGAGCGAGAGGATCGCTGTGACGGCGTATTCTTCGTTCGGCCCGCAGAGTTTTATCGAGCTGGAGTGGAAGAAAGCCGTTGACACGCCGCGGCTGTTTGAACAGCCTGTGGTCAAAGGTGTTGCGGAGAAGCATGAAAAGACGCCCGCGCAGGTGTTGCTGCGCTGGGCAACGCAGAGGGGTCTGGCGGTCATTCCGAAAAGCAATAGCCAGCACCGCTTGGTCGAAAACTTGGATGTCACTGGGTGGGATCTGACGGAAGATGAGGTGGAGAGCCTGAGTGCCCTGGATAGAGGGTTGAGGTTTAACAACCCGCCGGATTACCTAGGGACGTTCCATATTTTTGCTTAAAATGGCGTGGGCTGTCGAAGGGCTCTAGGCATAAGGTTGCTCATTACCAGGTCGCCGAACACACCAAGACAGATGGGAAGTAGCTGGCTTGCCAAAGCATCTGTCAGACTGAGATATGGAGTACTCTGACTATGAGATTGAGAATGCTATAAATTTTACCTTAGAGTAACTCCCACGACAGCCACAGTGACGAAGCACAGGCATGAGAAGAGGGCTCTGGGTCTATTTGTGATCTACTGAACAAGACAAGCAACCCGAAATGGAATGCAATCGGTGTGAAACTGCTGACTAGAAGAAGCTTAGAATCTAGAAAAGTATTATTCAGAATGCTAGAGATACTTGTGTTGAAAATTAATCTGACAACATAGTCGATATTTGCCAGCTCCGAGCCATAAATGCAACTGATATGAGTATAAATGGCTTTCTAGAGAGCGAATGTAGTAATGACTGGGGTAGAGGAATCTACCTCACGCAATATGAATCATCCTCTCTGTTCCTTATCACCGATGATCTCCCTGAGCTGCTTGACTCCCGACTTCAATTGGGGAGAGTGAATATATAAGCACCTCACTAATAGCAGTACTCTGGGTCCGTCAACAACCCGCTCCACAATAGATGTTCTCTTCGAAATCATTCGCCATTGCCGGAAGCCATATACAACTCGGAGGTTATCACTTCCTTCAAAGAACAATAGTATATGCTATATAAGCAAACCATATAGGCCTCTAGCACAGCCTCATGCACTTTATACCCATCATTGTCAAAATGGTGAAAACCTTCCTCCAGAATGGGATAATGACGGAGGAGGTTGCTTCCCACGCTTACTCAACTCCAAGCGCCTTCTCTCCCTCTACTTATCAAATCTCGTGACCCCGGGGGGCGGCGGTCTTTCCTTCCTTCTCTCTCCTTCTCTTCTTTTCTTTTCTTCTGTCTTGTAAGCGCGGGCAACGGGTTTATATCTTCCTATCTTTCATCTTTCATCTTTCATCTTTCATTTGTCAGCGGGGACGAAGGGTAGTGGGTGGGAGCTCCGCCATCTAGCCGGCTCGCCCGGAGGTGGAGGGGTTATTAGGCTCTGTCATACTCTAGCAAGAGTGAATACAGTATGAATAAACAACAACAACAACAATCTCGTGACCCCAAGACAGTAAGTTCTCACGGTTCAATCCTGATGCGAAGTTTATGGATCCTTAGATCAGAGAATGGAGACCAAAGCTTTGGGAGTCGACATGCAGCCCTAGGCAGAGATGATAAAATCTTACTTTTAAATTCAATATATAAAGCTTGCGGTTAGGAAGATTATAGGGCGTGAGAAAACCGTGTCTGACGCATGGGAAGACCGAAATGAGAGTCCCAGGACGCCAACAGCTTTGGAGAGTATTGTGACTGTGGTGCGATCATGAACTTGGTGCTCTTAATAGCTAGGTCCAGAATTACCAGGGAGACATTATCCTAGCATTAATAACTTGATATTACTAAACTGTAGGGTAGAAAACAGACCTGTTAATTTGCTACGTTCTCATCCCAAGGTTAATGCCACACACCCTGACAACGGAATGCATAGAGGGTCCTTCCAATCTCAGAAGGGAATCCGGCGAAGGATTTGACCTAGTGTCGTGGTTGGGTTCTACCCAATAATGCTTCATCTTCTTCGACTTACATGTGTACGACATTGCTTTGGGGAAATTCTGGGTGAAAGAGAATAATCAGCCACTCAATTAAGTAGTTCCTGTAAGAATCTGGGTCCAGCTCTAGATTGTCCGACGACCGCTAACCGCAGCAAAAAGTAATTTTTAAGATCTGAGATTTTGGGAGGGTACTCTGGGTCAGGAGGTAGCTAGCGACCTCCTTAGATTTAAGATCTGATATTTGGAGGACCTTCAGACCATATAGGAATTACTTCTATCTATTACATCTAAAATCGATCTGGGGCTCCGAAACCAGATGTGAAATCGAGTGCCAGTCCATAAGATTGTTAGCCTACGACCCTGAGAAATAGACCCGATTGTGCGGCATTCACAGCTACGAGTATTCGGTACCCTTCACGGCGCCCACCGAAGTCTAGGGCAAGATGGAATCTGGGGCGAAGTCGCCATGGAAGATCTCGTACTGGTCTAACAGCTTAGGAAATCAAGTGATGGATCGTCAGCTCGAAAACGGTCGATAAATAAAGTCCTTTAGTGTAGAAAGTGACCTTCTGCGTAACTTGAGCGAATGATTTCTTGTGTCACCAACCTTATTTTGTGCACCCGCTCTAATTCTCTAACTCTGCTTCTTCCCACCGGTGCACCTCGACAACTCACAACCTCCCGCCCTAATGTGGACACAAACACACAAGCTTTAACCACACCAACAAAGCTATACTAAACTGAATTGATCTCTATTCATCCAGACCCACTTGATAAACTAAGATGGATTTTTAGGCGAACTTGAAATGAGATATACTATCGACATGATAAACTGCTCTCGAAATCGAAACGAAACACTGTTATCAAATGGTACACTGTTCTAATTCGAAACACTACCGTCGAAGGCGTCCCGGTTTTGTGAGTGTTTTGGCTAAGATTTCTTGATACGCTCCGAGGGAGCTAAACGGGTGACCCGAGTGCGAGGTAGTGACGCAACATGATCAGAGGTTCCTCTCCTTCAGGAAATGAGTTGAATTTCGCGATCCGAGGTTCGAACTCGGAGAAGGACTTGGATTTTGAAGGTTTAATTTCATTGTATCGTCTGCCCAAATGGTAATCACGGATATCAGCTCTTTGACATTGATGTGGCACTGCTAGCGGGTGTTTACATTGATAACAGCATCTGTTTAGCCACGATTCCTCCTCCGTACTTCCATTCCTTATGTAGTCTTGCTCTTCCTGTTGGGATGACGGTGCTATTTCAACTTTCAACCAGGGAAATGCAACGAGGTCCCGATTCCCCAGGTGCAGGAAGGTAGCAGCACTCATTGTTTACAGGCGGCTACGCGGGCCGGGCTTTTCTTCAACCTGGTATGGGCTGCGCTAAGGTAATTAGGCCTCGGAATTACAGCCGGACCGGCGTGGTCTATGACGGGCCACAGATACATACAGGACCACAGACTTTTCGAACAAGCCGGGTCTATACTAAGCGGCCTTCTAAACGACGGTCGGATTTGGCTGGTTCGCAGATATCTATATATATGGCCTGACGGCCAGGCCGCTTAGGAACACTGACAGCATCCGCAGATCAATTTCAGCTTAAGTCCGTTGAAGTAGTGGGCGGTGCCTATTGTCATCCAGATTCTTTACTAATTTCAACACTGCTGATCAAAGTTACTCTAGATCATTCATGGGCGACCCTCACATCATGTACTCGTTCCACCATACGTGTAAACGGTGCAATATCTCTTCGAGAATCACTTAGGGTGCCTATCGAAACCCGCCGCCAGATTTTGGCCGCCGAGACATACCTCCATAGTAGGTGGTGACTATGCAAAGGAAATCACAATGGGAGCATGCAAACCACAACTGGAATCGCGGCTGCGTTAACTCCCGCCCTGTATCCTAAATCTAAGGTATGCAATATGCGAGACAAACGAAGAAGCCAGGGTTAGATGTCGCCAAAAGAAAATAACTAGTCTCGGTCGAGTTGATAAAGGCTACTTATATAGGAATATCAACGTGGCAATCTGGATTCTAGATCGCATCGATGCAACAACTTATGCGAAAGGTTCAACTAGTCTGAGCTGTGTTCAGCCGTGCCTAGGCCCACGAGGTGTGCGCGGCAAACTCCCTCAACTGCATGAGGTCAGTGATTCGCTGTGGAAGGCGAGGTGGCTCTTTTTTATCCACCCGATTAATTAGCCCGCATGTATGCCTAACCGCCGCGATTGCACTAAAATCCACTGTTATACCGGTGTCGGCAGTTCCTAGTCCAGACGTCCGCACACGCCTTAAATGCCTCAGGAAGGATTCTGTCCTGTAGATGCTTCAGAGTCGGGATGGTGCCACAGGCAACCGCGGAATAGACCAGAGCACTGCCTACTCGGGCCAATGTGTAGAACTAAAACATACAGATGGGCCCATAATCCTTGAGGTAGATAACAATCTCCATGTCAAGCAAGTCTCAGTCACTCAGAAGTTTGATGCTACGATTCGTCCCTCCAAAAACATCTAACCGTACACTTGCTTTCAAATTTCGCGGCAAGTAGACAGACTAGAGAACCGAGGCCATGCACCTGACAAAAAGACGGATGTTATTCGCCCGGTCAGCGCTGGCCCAAATGGAGTTGTAGTCTGTGCATAGGTGGAAAACAACGGTATATCGGACGGAGATAAGTGGAGAATGCCATGAGTTCATATACCATGACTGTTAAAGGCTAATAATTGTGGCGTCTGCAATGCGAACCTCAGGTTGGTTGTTGTGGCGGCAGGGGGCTCACCCAATATCACTGAGACATAGATGGGTATGGGCCTAAAAATCGGAAAACTCACGCGTGTCTATAACCGTGAGAGTACTGAGACAAAAAGATGGAAAATACGATGACCTTCAGTTTACTGAAGGTTTTACCCAACAACAGGGGGTGTTGGGCTGACATGTGTTACTAAGGATCGACGATGTATTCAATTGGATCGAGCAGTCCGAAGCTACATATCTACATATGCCAAGCAATCTATCTAATCGATCTGATCTGATTGCATGTAGACCTTCGCTTTAATTCGCCTCAAGGGCCGTCTGCCGTTGTTTGCCGATATACTAATGCCAAGTGATGTACGATGACGTTATTGTAGAGAGTGCAATCTGGTAAGGTCAATTGAGCGGGAAACCCCAGGTACAACCCCCGGGTACAACCCCCGGGCACCTTTAACCATCACCGTCCCTGCTTTGACGCCCTCCAGCCGTTTTGTACACAGTGACTTTTGGCACCATCTACCGCCCTCCCAAAGCTCGCGATATCTGGGCCCTCAGCTCCCGCAACTCCTCCAGAATTTCAGGATTATCCTCAAACTTGATGACAATCTTTTCTACCACCCGCTCCGGGCCTGGAACAATCCTTTCAACCACTCGCTCTGGCCCTGGTACCACCTTTTCCACCACCCTTTCTGGCCCTAGAACCATCTTTTCCACCACTCGTTCTAGACCAGGTATTATCTTCTCTACCACACGCTCTAGACCTGGAACCTGAATTTGTCTCCCAAGCATAAACTCCATTGCCCCTATGAATTCCCACTTCTGATTTGAGCCCCGATGGGCACCATAGCCGAAGATTCCAGTACCGTTTCGAAGATGGCCGCCATCCAAGTCCATGACAGTGCCGGATTGGACGTTGGTGATCAAATGATATGGGATGGCAAATAGGAGTTAGCGGTCCGCCAACATCTAGAGAAGTAGAAAGACTTGTTTTCATCCCCTTCGCGCCGTATATACCACTGCTGGCTCGATCGTAATCCAAAGCGGAACCAACAAGAATGGAGCCAGAACCATTGACATGAACCACCGTTCCGGAGGCCTCGTTGCGAATGAAGTATACGCCAGAGCAAAGGTTGGCGCTCATTATTATGGCGGTGGGTCGGGATATTGAACAGCAGTCGGCGGGGTTGGAACAGGGGTATATATAGAAAGCGTTCCGTGACTTGATTGGCTGTAAATATTTATCAGCGCCAAGATGTTGAGTGATATTCAATGAATGTTTACGCTTATGCGATGGGAAGCGGCGAGGAAAGAAGTTAGACGTCCATAAAGGGTTCATTGGAAGAAAAGGAGTGTACAAAGGCGGCGGCAGTTCGACGCAAGCCAAGCTGCAACTTCTAAATACTCCTTCTACTCCTTCGTTTCTACCCTAATGCCAGGAGCCTATAACGATACGTTAGTAACTGTGTGCAGTACAATCAGCATTTTGAACTTACAACCACATGGATATCCTTGCCGTCTATATAACGCTTCTTATCGGGATTGTAAGAAGCATGGTGCTTCACCGAGAGTGCCTAGGGGCGGTCGAGGTCTTGCGGACTCGGACGAGACTCACTGACGATTATAGGCGGGGGGTAAGGCGAGGAAACTTACTGTGGCGGAGGAGGTTCTCCCCAGTCTCATGCCTGAAAATTGGAACCATCGACTCCTTCCGACTGGCTCCAGTGTTTTTAAATGGTCAAATTGACTGGTTTGCGATCTAAAGATCTATAGACTGGCTAGGCTTGGTCACCACTAGGGAAGCCGCCCTTGACATAGACCGGCCTATTCAAGGCTCAGAAATGCCTGGATATCTATAGACATGCATAGATATCTGCCTCGGTGCAGGTGTCTGTGAAGACCTATAAATGTCTACAGATGCCAGACGCTTAACCAAAAACGGTAAATATCTATTGCTATCTACAGTTACCAGCAGATATGTTTGATGCAGGTGAAATTATCCACCCACAAGTCGGAGTGGAACCTGATAGATCTTCTCTCGGCAAGCTGCTGGAGGGACTTCCAGCCCCGTTCGATCTGCATTTATCTATAGACCGGCCAGATAAAGATCCGAGGATCTGTAGACCGTCAGATCATGATTTACAAATGCCCATGTATGGCGGAATATCGGTGGTTCTGAGAGGTTGTGGCCTGTTCAATAGCCAAACGAATCTCGTAGGAAGCCGAGGAGCCGGTAAATGTGGTTGGAATGGGAGGCTCGATGGCATCAGCAGCCTGATGTGTCTGATTTGGCGGGGAGGGTGTGTGGTGGTTAGTCGAGATCATCATGGGTTTTTTGATGATATTGCACAAAGAATGAGGAGGTGTATACTCTAGTTAGGCTAGCAGTCACATCGACACATAAACAACTAGAGAAAGAGATATAATAGTCTAGTACAAGTCAAGCTCGACACCAAGTAAAGTTTGAGCATGTACGTAACTCCCTGTTATCTCGACTGTTAGTTGATTCACACAGGGTCGTTAGCGCTTACTGCGGGGAAGCAAATGAAGACGCTGCGAGAAAATTCGCTCTCTACGAATCTACAGTCTGATCCGGCTATTCCAGACCTCCACCTACCTAATACCTGGCAATATCGGATTGAAGCTGAGAGCGAAGTTCACCTACACCAAAATCTCTAGCGGTATGTCACAGACAATAGAGAGAGCATAAGTGTTTGGGACACTTCAGCAGCTGCAATAGCAGTTTGGGCAGCGCAGGGAGCAGTGGATGATCAAGAAGGTGGAGCGCTGTGTAAGAGGTGTCTCATTAAACTTCGTCCGAATCCTCGCCTAACTTATATAGTGCGGCTCATGCCACGCGACCGATAGCGTCATGCGCCTAACTACTCCCGGTGCTATGCCCACAACTGGCTTACCATCCGATCACGCCTATCTTTGCTGCCCAACTGGCTCACGATCCCATTCAGAGACACCTACTATACAGCGATCTACTTTAACTCCCCTACTCGTTTCCGGTGAGCGCTTGAGCCAATTCTCAAGACCATCGCACCCCACCTCGTACGAGCCTCATCCCGTGCTCAAGGTGTCTAGACTTCTCCTACCCAGCGCCGGCAAAGAGAAACTCTAGTATTACTCCCTGTGATCTAGGAGATTCAGCAGCACTGATTGGAGTACTTGGTACCCAGGAAATCACATGCCACACAAAATGGATTGTAGTATCAATCGTCAATAATGCACCTTGAGGGTGAGTTGTTGCTGACAATTAGCAGACTCGGAGCATCCAATTGTCGGAGATTTCCGTGGGCTATACCAACAGGTCTAGAATGTGAATTCGCCGGAGATTTCGACTCGTACTTGTTCCATCCGTGACATAGGTTCCACATCGCAACCAAACCGTCCATTTCAGCCCAATTAGGAACTACTACCGATAGCAACTACACATGCAGTGTTTTGGGTGTTTCTCCGTGCCTATTCCCGTGCAGTGCGTCCAAATTTTGATTAGAGATGAATATTTCCTTTGAAAACATGTTGACTAGTAGATTAGACAAGTACGTTTCTTAGCTAGGCGCAATAGAAAACTATGCGTTAGAGAAAGATGCGGTTATAAACGGCTAGCCTGGTATAGATTTAGTTACCACAAATTATCCCAATATTATACTAATCTTCGCAGGCAAAAGCTTTTTACTGAATGGTTCATGGCCTCCCGTCGGTATTCAAGACGCAAGAGGATATCCTGATCCTGATGGGCGAAGGTGACTGTCAAGAAGTCACAACATCACACATACTCCACAAATACAAAAAGAAGCCACCCTATGGGTATTTGCCGATATGCCGGTTAGAACAGCACTTGATAGTGCTAGGTATCGCTGGTTTATTATGCAGGCAACTAGTCCAGGAAATACACGGATCTCGATAACATGGATGATGTTACGGAAATTTTCATGAATCTCTAGCGATGGGAGGAGATGGTGGTAGCATATCAGTCAGTATTTCGAGCATCGCAAGTGCTCACTCCAAGTTTACCAACATCCGATAAGGTTGAGGCACACAGTACCCATTGGCAATGACGATAATTGAGTGAGTGAACTATGGTCCATGGAATCCTTACCAGTGTTTTGGAGCCGTCGGCAGGACATGTCTACAAGCCCTTGGACCCGAACCGATTGCGTCACACGTACAAGCATGCGGTGCCGCTGTATGTCGCTGTATACCTGATTTTCTCAATCAGCTATCAAATGTTTTCTCTATGGATGGTCAGTGTTCCCAAGCGATCAACCCGGTCAGATCTACGGGCCTTTATCTGGATGGTCTATAGATATTTACAGATGGTACGTGCCAACGGCGCAGAATTAGCTAATGGGAATTGGTGTGCAGAAGGAAATGAATCCTGAGAATAGCGCTGCTAGAAGCCTGCACTTATACTTTATGCTTAGGACCCGCATTTCACAGATATCCGTAAATAATTATAAATATCCACCGCTTTTCTACTACGCGCCAGACATCTGTAGATATCTATAGATATCCAGGATTTTTCGGCCGTTGATCTGGCCGGTCTATTCCAAGAGGAGCTTCGCCAGCAGTAACCGGGACAGATCGGCCTATAGATCACCAGACGGTCGATCTGATCACTTGGGAATGCTGTCAGGATGATATCTGTACTGAGACAGAATCTCATCATATAATACTCCTGAATGCGTCCGAAGACCGAAGGTACGCAACCGCAGTGCTAATTATACAATACATTGCACTGTTTATCTCCAGAAGGACCAGCATGTTTGAAAAAGGGATGATCATATGCCTATATAAAACCCTGGCCTCTCATCCAACATAAAAGCCAGGAGCAGGGTGGATTTTTGAGGAGCTCGTTCATGCGATGTTCGTAACTGGCGGATCTTTCGCTGCTAAACTCTTCTTAAAACCAGCTATCTCCCCGTCCGTACGTGCACGATCAGCAGCGAAGATTCTGAAATTTTGCATCATCCCCATCCTCGTAGTCTGCTGCCAGTGTCATCGAAGATGGCGCCTTGGATTTCACATCATACAAACATCAGAAAAGATTGATTGGATTTCCGGAGACTGCTCATGTGCGGCTCGACGTAATTGAAAAATATGCCCGTGGAGGATGTATTCTAGCATGCTCATGGGTTATGAAGTATATATTTACGCTAGGCGGACTTCAGGAATTTAGGAAACGGGTTTATGGCACTATAGGTCCGTAATATGGTATTGTATTCGGCTTATGATGACTTCCTATTTTGTGGCTGTATAGATATTTTTTCCTTGTTTCTAGCGTTTGGAGTATTGACTATACGCTTCTCTTCAGACTTTGCGATTAGGTACAGTCGTGGTAAGAAAGTAACTACATACTTGAGGGTTCTTTTGGGCGTTGATCATCTTGGCGTGTGTAGTTTCTTACCACGACTGCATCAATAGCATATTGTGGCAGCGTATCAACTATTTCCTAGACATAAACCGAGTACTTACGGTAATCGCTGCCGAATGTCTTCATAGCAAATGCGAATACCATCGATAATGAATTTTCATCTAAGGTAAACTTCATGAGTGCAGTCTCTTCATCTACATACCCAGTGTACAGAGATCAATACAGCATTGCTAAAGTTTATGACGTTGCAGTGTGCGCTGTTACCTACATACAGCCATCATCAATCAACCGAAAAACGGTGTGGTCACGATACCACCGTTTCACTTCAATCTTCCAGCTGCCGCCACCACTAGCTCGCTATCGACGGGTCTCCTGCCGTCCTCCCAGAGAGCCGATTGGCAATCTACCCATCGGCTCCACAACCACAACGTGCATACCCCCTACCACCACAACCATATGTTCTCGGATTCAGACACGGATAGGTATCTGTCTACCTAAATGCCTCAACATCAGCTCAAAAGAACCACCGTGACGGGTTCTGGTGAACAGAGCGGTAACGCTTCTGCTTTCTTCGTTTGGTGGTGATGCTCGTCATCGGGCCCGTGAAGCCCGGAGGCTACAGAGTGTGCTGAGTAATACCGAGACTACTCGTCAATTTATCAAGTCTCCGGACACCCTGTCATGACTTAGATTAAATTAGATTGATTAGATTGATTAGTCATCTCAGGAGATTGTACAGCTGCCCACCATAACGCAGTGGTGCATTGATCTTAGGGGGGGAAATAAATACCATGCATAAATTTTTCATAGCATTCTGGCAGCAAATGTTAGATCCTCAGTAGTATAGTAGGTAGTAATTGGGTTGAGATGAGCAGTCATTAAATTTTTGATGCGTCGCCAAGGGCGCTTATAATGGGGTGTCCGGAGACTTGATAAATTGACGAGTAACGGGATCTAACTAGATCTGCGTCGATATGTGGCTTTTAAAAAATGTCCAATCGCGATCTGATCGCCGTGCCGAAAGCCCACGCAAGTAGGATCTGGAGATATGAAGCAGTCGACGTCAGCATCGAATCTATGCGGTATGGGGCGGAAATGGCGCACTCTATATAATATCTTGGATGTTAATGAAGTGGGTCGCCCAATTCACACCGGACTTTAATAGCTCGATATCCAATCGTCGGATTGGAATTGTCTATCAGCGATAAACCACAAGACTTGCGGAGGAGTTCCAGTTCAGCAAACCCGTACCGATGTCAAGTAGGTGGTTTGCCATTTGCCCTGCCGTGTGCATATGCTCTCCTAAATAAGCCGCAGGGTCCACGTCAAGCGCAGCAGCAATGAAGATCAACACACAAAAATTTGCCGAACCAAACACATTTTGCAATTGAACCATCCGGAACTTCTTTCTGACGGCAGTACTCCGGGTGCGGCTACTTCACAAGTGCAGCTTATTTGGGGAGATCATACGCTCCCTAAAACCTTTACCCCGCATCTTTCGTGTTCTTGCATTGCAGATTAGTGAATGTTGTTCCTTGTTTATTCGAATTGTTGAAGCGCACATTTTCTGAGTCATTGGAAGCTCTGCACCTGAAGAGTGCAATTGCAGATGGAACACCTTCCCTATAAGTCGGCGACTACGGATCTGAAATGCAATGGCAGTTAGTACCTTACTCAGCGAAGACGTTGCATATCAAGGCTTTCGCTATATATTAGCCGCGCGGTACTCTCGCTCTAGAAAATAGGGATCGAAATCTGGAGACGGCGATGGCGGAAAGGCAGGCAGGCCGCAGGCAGTCCACAGTTTTGATCTGTTGTGGAACACGAGCACATTGGAGCTGCACACCATCATTCTATCTAACGGCGGCGATGCTGGTATATCGCACTTTGTTTAAGTTGTTTGGCTGGACAACTTTGGTCTTCTTTGCACCATTCTAGTAAAGAGCCGTGATATCCCGTCCTGCAGCCCGCTCGGGACTTGAGAGTTTGTTTCGCCGCAAAGCCCTGGGGATATTTGAAATGTTTTGTTATAAGGTGTCTGACGTTTACAGACGTATACCCATGCCCTTGCATCTTTGCATTCGCCCGAGAGTTCCTAATCTACGACCTGTGGTGAAGTTACTGGGACGAAATGTCTAGATATCTTTGTTTCGCCGTTTCATGGCATACACTAGCTAGCTGCAGCTCATTGATTGGCATCGTATGGACGAACGGAAGTTGCGCCTGACCTTCCTTAGAGAAAAGGTGTACCTTGGTGAAATGTTCGGCGAGGTCTGTCGTATCGTATCACACAAGGCTTAAACGTTTATCAATGGTAAAAAAATAAACTGCGGAAGGAAGATGGTTGTTCCTGATTCTGTGCCGCAGGCGCACGGAATGGCAAAGCATACTACATACAAAATTACGTACTAGTCGTGTTTGCTTGCGCCTATGCGGTGCATGCCGCCGTACGAAGCCGGCCGCAAACAACAAGGGAAAAGACGGACGTTGAGTTTAATAGTACACATCTGAATGGGTTGTATGTACCCAATTGATAGATGTCTAACACGCACCGCTCTGATTGTGTATCTACTTCAGGCGCTATTCGTCCAGTAGAACGCCGCCATTATTTAACCGGGGTTTATAGATAGATATCTGCTGCGCTTCAGCTGTAACGGATCCAATCCGAAAGTCTAATTCGCAACTGTATTTCTTCGATCAACTCGCCACTGAAACCCTCCCGTGGATCGCGCCAGGGGTGTTCAGATTTGGCACAGATAGTGGCCATTCAACGACACAGAGTGCTGCTGCATTGCTGCACGGTGGTGGATGCACCCTGACTGGGCGCTGCACATCAACATCCCTGGTCAACACAAGCGTGCAGAGTGACAATTTACATTGGCTATCGTTATCATCAGCTGATTTTGGAATCATGCATGCAGGTCTTTCGTCTAGAGTGACCGCCTCGGCTCAGGCTGTATTTTTTTTTTATATCGATTTTGTGCAGGGTGGGATCTTGGAGGTGGTGGGCTGTTAGATGTCAGTGGAGGAGGAGCTAGCTCACGCCAAATCGATCTACACCTATTTTTCCACTCCGCAAACGAGCTCTCGCAACTCAGCTCGACTACAGCTAGAAACCCCATATCGGGTGGTGCGTCCTGGAGGTGTGCTCTGTCCAGAAATCCGTACAGTTTCATGAAGCGTGATTGGTCAGAGGCTTGGTGTACTATCCCCCCGCAGTGGCGAAATGTTATTCCCGGCGCCCCCGCGTTTCGTCAAGGAGCTGAGTTAGGGCTTGCGACGGAGCTCAGCGGAATTTAGAATCATCCGGATACGTGAAGGAATTGAGATCTTTGATTTAAATCACGTGGGCGTGTGTACTGCAGAGTACACCGCCATGGTATGTCTCGTTACACTCGCACTCTATAACTCGGCAGCCGAAATCGAGACCCCAGTCTAATGTAGAGAACAGTACTAAAAATTCACGCACATCGCACATTGATCCTCCTCTGCATATTATTGTTCCGGTGTTGCAAGCAAGCAAGCTTTCCTCGGCAGCTCGTCGGCACTTTATCAGTGTCGAAAGGATTTGTTGTGGCTACTTACGCAGCAGTCACCCGTTTCGAGAAACCCCGTACTGTTTGCTGTACTAGTTGGCACGCAACGCGGATGGACCTGAAGCCGGGCGGTTCTCGCCAGTTTGTATCGTCACTGTCCAGTTTTACTTCTTCCACAAATTGCGAATCTGGTATCTAAGCGGGAACCACCACCGCATATGGTCTGATTGCAAACACCCACACTCCTTAGAACTGTCCAGATGGCGTCAGTTGCCAATCGCGTTAGCCAGTGTGTCGCGGATAATATGCCTACCAGATATACCTAGATACACTAAGCACCTTAGGATCATCCGCTAAGCAATCTCGATCCTTTTTGCACGTGGCGGGCATGGATAGTGGTGGTGATGGTGGTGGTGGCCGAAAGGTTACTCTGCAACGATATGCTGCAAGTGACATGCCAAACATTTTTCACCACAGCAAGAACAGGGATACAGAAACGCTCAGAGGTGCTGCTGATGATAGCCCGTTTTTATTTGTGTCTTCCTGCAGATTGTGCAGACAATAACCAGCATCTATATCCCAACCAGCGCAGTGTATCTTCCATGGATCCAGTGAACGAATAAATATCCGTGCCCAATACATTAAATAAAATGAAGCAACAATAAACATTGGAATAACACTTCTTCAGCCATCACCGGAACTCCTGATAATAGTACCCTCTTCGGATCAGATGAACAAAAGGAAATAAAAACAGCGAGGAACACTTCGCCCGAAGCTTGGCGACATCAACCAAAACCGCAAGCACCGCCAAGACACAAAAGGAAAACGCCAATTCCACACTTGTAGAGTTAACGAAACAAAAAGAATCCCTGGATCTCTGCATTAGTTCGTCGTCGTGCAAAAGCCAGGAAGACAGCTCCTCACCCAAAACACCAGACGCCGTTAAACCCCCCCGTAATACCCCCGGACCCCCTCCCCGATGGCTCGTGAGTGCAAAAAAAAACCGCCCTTCACGAATTCCCGCCGGCATCCTCGCAGGTATCGCATTCATACTCGTGGTCCACTTCTTTCTCCTTGTAGACGGCGCATTTCCCGTTCGATCGCGCCTGCGCGCACGTCACGGTCGAGATCGTGTAGTGCCCACAGGTGAATACGTGCGTGAATCTTGTGCACATGATGGAGGCTGTTTCTGGTGTCTTGGAGTGCGGAGGGTGGGGGTTGGGGGGGTTTTAGAAGGTGTCGTTGATATTGGGGGGGAGGATGAGGAGGAAGCTGAATTGTAAGCGGTTTGTTGAAACTGTGTGTGCTGTGTGGTTGAACAATGTTAGCACAGAAAAAACCAGAGGCAGAGAGAGAGAGCTATGTAACGGCTTTATAGATACAAGAAGATTGCTCCCCCAGTCATACGTACTTTGCTTTGCGCGCTAGAGAAACGGCGGAGCAAGGATTCGTCAAGGTAGATCGTCCGGGAAGTCAAAAACACTACCCTAGCCTAGTTGAACTAGCTGACTAGTATGGGAGCGAAAAGATGCCAGCTGAGATGTTGATGGTTCGTGTTGATAGGCCCGGCTGCGTTCAGAGTTTGCGGCGGCGCAGTTAAAGTGAGAGTTGCTGATAGGTATGTATGAAATAGGTGTATTTTATGTTTCGGAAGCCTAGATGAGAACAAGAACCGAGAGACCTGAGAGGTTGGATGGTGGAATACTGTGGCCAGTGTGTTTTTTTTAAGCAAAGCTGGGTTTTCCTCTGGGGCGTCCTGCAGAATTTATACAAGGTGTTCAAAAGTTTTTGGTCGGCCGCTATTTGGACATTTTGCTGTAATTGAGAACGTTAAGATCCGGTGAACGACGGGTTTGCCCCCCCCCCCCCTCTCCTCCTCCTCCTCCTCCTCCTCCCCTCTTCATGCAGTACGGATGCTGCAAGCTACTGATGTGAGTGACCGATTTCATGCGAGAGCGTGGAGAAACCTGTATTGACACAACACCCACTACCACCCACCAAGCAGCGCGCGCGGAGAACACGCGAATAAGCATACAGCGATTGTCCCTGCTCCAGGATCAAACCAGCAAACCTTTCCATTCCTTTTCCCCTACAACAAACTTCTCTGGAGGATTTCTGTTTCACTTCCACTTACCCCAGTCTAGCCGGGGGGGGGTATGGGGGGAAAGATTTGGACTGGCGACATCCGTGGGACCCTGGCTCATATACTAACAGCAACCAACGGCGTCCTAGCGATCGTTATTATTATCTAAATGAAGAAACAAGAACATCCGCAGCACCTGGTGGTAGCACTGCACCTTCAACCTTTTTTTTTTTTTTTCTCACAGCGGCCTACAGCGGGAGAAAGCTACAAGAAGAAGCAAAACGAAAAACATCATCATGATGGAGAAAAAAAAAACATTTAACCACGTTTGAACCTTAACATACGTGCTTAAGACGCAGCTGACATTGATCCGCGACTGTTTTCATTTGACCGTGTGGGGTCAGTCACCTCTCTGCCTGTCAACGAACCATGGCAAGGCGTTAGCCGCTGCCGCTTCAGAAGGCGGCCAGGCCAGGCCAGGGCCACTACTGGACAGACGTACGTGCGTGCTAGGCTGCTTTTGCTGGGCTTTTATTTATCCACCCCCTTTGCTGATGGGCTACATTCTATTATTTCTTCTCATTTCGGCCATGCCACAAAAGCAGTAAACCTTTCGGTTGCGCCACTAAAGTATTGGTAAATAGCCTTCAGCCATAGCCTCCGATTATTTACAGTCCTCGGAGGTGTGGCAGAAGGGGGAGGAGCGGGGGGGGGGGGCTGGATAAGAGCTAAGGCAGGTGAAGCGGAACTGTGCATGTTATAGAGTAACTTCTATTGCAACCCACCTTTTTCGTGTGGGCTCGCTTCTAGAAAGCTCGATGGAATCACACAGTTGATCCTTGTCAGCTAGTAGTGAATGGCGGAATCCGAGACGGTATATAACTCCTCTAATAAGCCTCCAATTGGGGCAGCAGCAGGCACATGAACATTCAAACCTTGTTGGATATCAAACATTCGATTTGTGCGTTGGTTAGTTGACTGGTTGGATGTTTGTTTGTTTGTTTGTTTGTCGTCACGCAAGATGATATCTGTGAACAAAGCGAGTTTCGGGTATCACAGTTCGGTTGAGATATACTAACTAGTAGGGGGGAGTTGTTCAAGCTCCGAGTGATGTGTACCTGGGGTTCTATTCTGAAATGCAGGCGGGCTAGCTATGCAAGATAGCATGGCCTAAACAGATCTTGCAGATACTGTTGCTCACGATTCATACGAAACCCTGAATCTGTTTACATTCTTCTCGCGATATTAGTATCCAGCCGCTGCCCTACCTGCGTTCAGGTAAACGGACCGGACAGAATTCCACCCAGGCCTGGACAAAGGCTGGTTCGAATGGGATTTCTGTGAATTATGGACAACAATAGGTTCTTCCATGATATTGATATCGATATCGTGGGAAACACTGGTTGATGCATATCCTTCAGCCTCGCCTTTTTCAACCTATATGGGTATGTACATCATCCAGCTTCCCGAGCTCTATGACATCAGATATGGCTGACCGATGAGTGAGCCTGCGGATATCGAAGTGCTAATGCACCGGAGAGTTGTAATCATATTACGCCGCGGAGAGCGACTCGGCAAAGCATCAAGCCCTAGAATCAGACTGGCGAAGTGTTCCAGAAGAAACCTTCAATTAGGCATCTCTCGGCAAGACGGTTAAATATGTTCACAAGGATGGATTTGACGTCTTCAACTTCCTGGAGACAGCCATTTCTGCGAGTTGCTTCTGGAAGCACAAATACAGGATGCTTAATTTGATGCTCGCAAAGTACACGGCCTGTGCAGCATGACATGCCATCAAAATTTAGTATATGGCTCGGAGACACCGACGACGCAAGTACCCTACCACTCTGTGCCACAGAAGAACCGGTACTCCGCAGTAGAGGTAGGTACTCTATCCCTTGCCCAGACGTCAAGTGGCTCTCATACAATAAGACAAACTCGCATGAGCATGAGCATGAGCATGGTATAGTGCCCTAAGAGTATGCATGGTCGAAGGGAACAACGTGTACGGATGTGCAGTTTTGAATATTATATGCTGTCAGATGGTATCACAGGTGCTACGCAACAACGACAACTACTCAGCCAATAGCGGGTCTATGTTTATCGATTCAGTGCCGGATTTCGGACGGAAAAAAAAGGGTCCAGGGGTCCAGATAGGTACACTATTTTGCCTGACGCGTCTTTTAACGTCAACGTACTTTCCACTTTGGGTATTGATCTGGATGTCGAAAGGTCGGTATTGAGCAACTTTCTGCAGAGACGGCCGAATCAGTTCTCGTCGCGTTACTGTATCTCTGGTTGGATTTTTCACCGGGGCTCTTACAATAGAAACAACGGGAACAAACCATTGATCCATCTCCGCCGCCGCCGCTCGGCACATACATATATTACCAACACTCGAGCTAAAGGAAAGGAGAAATGCTTGAGTCAAAGTTATATGACACAAGACCAGTTCTTTTGCCCGAAGACTTAGCAAAATCTCCACAATGGTCCGAATATGACACATTGTTAGTTCGAAATTTCTGCCCACCTTAGCGAATGAGACGAGAACTCCTCCCCCAACCAAAGGGAGGTACCTGAATTGGTCGGCGGCTATAGACTGCGTAACGATAGACTGCGTAACAACCCGCAAGGTTGATCCATGTTTATATACAAGCCGAGGATCGTTGGTGGGCCCTTCCTTCCTTCCTGCTTGCTCTCCTATATATAATAATCCCTTATTCTTCTGAGGGGAACACAAGATGTTCTTTGCCTGAAGCGTGCATATGCACGACATCCATCAGTGCCGAAGCGTCCATCTATCTGGCTGATTATTATTTTTGGTCATTGTGCCGATGAGGCACAATGTCCCACGCATCTACATATGTCCTGGAGATTTGTACGGCACGGGGCCCCAGACGGGGCAAAGAGATGTTCATTTGCTTGGACGAGGCGTGGACGCAAGGGACCGATATCATCATTTATTGAACCACCGCCACGTGGTAGATATGTAGGGCCGGGATAGCTCATATATCCAGCACCATTGGGGGGGATGCCGTGCAATGGCGGCAACAACGGGGGCAGGACTCCGCGAAATAGCAATATACTGACGCGGCAGTGACACCACGGCAATGGGGGTTGATCCTCGAATCTGGTGCATACCCTTGAGGACACCTGGAGTTGAGCATCACCAACCTCCGCCGGGGTTAGGGTTTTCGCACGTAACTTGCATATCCCTTATCTCCCCACCTGATCCGATCGCCCACCGTTCGATCGTCCTGCGATGCAAGTTCCGGCAGCAACTTTGCCTGCTTCTCGCCGGTCAGTTCCGTGTCTCCATTGGAAAGCGTACAGGGCAATTGCGGGGTAGCCATGTCGGATGTTCCCTCAGCCAGCTGAAAAACAAACATCCCCCCGTTGGATCAGAGATCGGGCAGACCCGTAACTTTGTACCTGGCTTTGCCTCCTTCTGGTTGGCTCGACGCAAAATTTTGTTCCAGGCCGTTGAGAAACTTGTTGTTTCCTGTGCTCCGATGCATGCAGGTGCCGTTTGTTTTTTTTCTTGTGCTCTTGCGCTGCACGGCTCAAGCCCCGAGGGGGTGCTGGTGGTTCCGTATCTGAGTCAGATTGGAAACACTCACACAAACAACTGTGGAGTCTTGATTGGATTGCAAAAAGACGAATGGGGCGAAAAATCTTTACTTCTTTCTTCTCCTTCGGCTCCAGATGTCGGGTCGCCACTGAGGAGTGGGGTGGAGGCGTTATGTGGCGGCGGGGCTACTTTGTACATACATACTCCTGTGGCACAGGAAATGGGCTGTTTAGACATCCACTGCGAACGCTATCAGGCGGAAGTTGGCGCAAGTCCTCGGGTGACACTTGCGGCAGAGCGCGGCAGAAAAATTTACGTTACATTACGTTAACGGTACGGTAGGAGGCAGTCCTCTTACATAACCCAAAGCAGGCGCGGGTGATCGTAGTTTCACACCTAGATTCCTCCTACGATATGCACCCCACAGGCAAAACAAGGTACGTACCAACTAACTGCATACCGCCTACATGTTCTGGCCCTGAAGGATTGTGAAACTTTTGGGCTGGGCTGACCACTTGCTTTTTACGGAGATGGATCGTCCGCAGGGCAGGTGGGGGGAGAAAATCGAAGAAATCGGATGTCGTGATGGCTCTAACGATATCCTCCCTAACGCCTCATCCCCCGCCAGCCGAAGATGTAAAAAGAGAATACCACGTGGGCGACGGTGACGTATGTACATGCAAGCCTGACACCGGGTCGCCATTCTCTCTTCGACGCAAAAAAAAACCGTGGGGAGCTGCGCGGGGGAGAGAAGTCAGGTAAGTTATTTCAACATTCCCCACGACGATGATGAGATGGCCACCTCCGCGCGTCCGACGGGTTTTTCCGCGCCAAAAGCAACGAAACGGGCGACAGGCAAAAAATAAAAAATAACTATATTTTATCTGGCGGTTACGGGGTGTGACAGCGGGCCGCGCCAAAATGGGGTGTGCTTATGCTTATCGAGGAAGAGAAAGACGATCTGTAATTGATGCATGCTTTTTTTGTTTTCCCTTTCCTTTCTTTTTTTTTTCGGTACGGCGAACCGGCCGCCGGATGGCCTGCGGGATGAAGGCCGAGCGTTGTGGGTTTGTTTTTTTTTGTTGGGAGTGAGTGAGTGATACATTGTGTCCCTAGAAAGTGGAACGGTTGGAATCGCACGCATGTGTTGCGTTGTGTGGACGTTTGTCTTGTCACTTAGACGGCGTGTAATCACGGAGACCTGGACCGCGAAAACGTTTGTGGGCCCGCGGGAGTGGTGTGAGGTTTGATTAACCAGATTCATAATCAACCCGCGGCAGCCCTGGAAAACGCGCAACATCTCTGGACCCTCAATTCGGTTCACACTGCATTGCGTGCGCGAGGCATCTCTCTCGGGTGCCAGGAGAAACAACAGCATGTGCAAAGTACCATTCCACTACCCCAAATATGCGGCGGTACATGGCGATGACATGTTATTCCTCCACGGACCCAACCCCGAGTACCCAACACGCAGCGAATCATCACCCCCAGTCACTCGATGGGCCTACCGCGCCTATCGATCGCTGTTTCAGTTCGCTGTTCACTCCCTGCACGCCATTGGTACAGAAAATGACTCTTCCGCTCTAGCTGGAAGCGAGCAAATAATCCGGGCCGTGTGGGTGAGCTTTTTAAGGCGCGCGGGGTTCAGCGGGGAGCCGAAGGGGGGGGGGGCGGGAAAGAATGTCCGAACAGAGAAGCCGCCCCCTGCTAGCCTGGTTGGCAACTGCGGTGCTGTGACTGGGTTTTGCGGCGAGCGTTTGCGAAACACGGGCCCGCCCGAGAGGGCAGCAAACAGCTGGATGGTTGGTATGTTGCCGGGGGTTACGTAGCTGTGTGGGCTTGGTGAATCTCGCCCATATCCGCCGTGAAGGCAGCCTCATGACCAGCCCCACCGGTGGGAGGGTACACGTAGCATGCACAATTACCCAAGAACCCACCCCCGCCCCAGTAGTTGATCATGAGAGTCACGGCGCCGGCTATTGTGCAGGATAGCCTACGCACCGTATCCCCACCGGTTCTGGAAATTGCTAGGGAAATTTACGGAGGGCGGGGCTTGACATCTCCGTAGCCCGTAGCCCATTCCGCCTATTCTAATCGACACCAAACGGCGTCTAGCTTCCCGTTTAAACCATGGTGCCCCCCTATACCGCCGTAGCGTTTAGCTTCCGGGCCGTTTAACTACCATACCCCACAGGCGTTTAAGGTTAAATAACGATAACCGTTTTTAATATACCCCATTGGCAGGATAGCGTAATTGCGCAATCCCGGGCGGGAAGTTATATTATCCAGAACCCCCGCTCTCATTTCCAGCGCCACGGAGGGGGCTGGTGCAACGGTCACGGGTGTATAAAAAGCCTATAGACGGGGTGATAGGTGGCCTAAACTTTCCAATCTCCCGCCCGAAATATCAAGCTCCAATGTTGACGAGGATATCGAGAAGAGGTTTAATTCCGCTCCCACCCGGGTTCAGGCCCACCTGCATCATTTCCAGCCTTATCTACTTATCTACGCCCGTAATCTCACTGCGTTGTGCAATACTGATCTCATCTTGTGGACAGGATGGGGCCTGTACATGTTCGCGAGTGTGCAGGAAAAGTGCAAGAAGGAAGGAAGGGAACACGGTCGTCATCCATACTCAGGCGGCTACGTCTTATCTACACGCTCTGCTTATGAGAGCATCTGTAAAGGTGACAAAGTAACAATAATCGTCTGATTCTAAAGGTTCGTCCATCCGTAATCAAAACAACATTCGCACACACAAGAGCCCAATAAAAAACACTCGCAAACCTCATGCGATCCGTAATATACACAAGCCCATCAGATGTACGCACGCAAACAAAGCAAACAAAGAGGCAACACTCCGTTCCTACGCTCAAACTCAATGTGGCATTCCCCATCCAGGCATCTGAGGGTCATCCCAGATTCCCAATCTTGGCTGCTCTTCCTGCTGCTGCTGCTGTTGCTGCTGTTGCTGCTGTTGCTGCTGTTGCTGCTGTTGCTGTTGCTGCAGTCCTGCCACCCTCTGTTCCTCCTCCCGCCTCCTATTCCCCTGTTGCTGCCTCCACTGCCTATAATACACCAACGCCGCCACAGCCGCCGCCAACGCAAGAATAACCACGCTCTCGGCAATATCCTCGTCAAACCCTTCCTCGTACCCATAATCCTCTCCGGGTAACTGCGCATTCGCAGCTTCATCATCCAGGACTGCCTCGGCCTCTGCTGCTGCCGCCGCCTCATACCAATTCTTCAAGAACTCTCTAAAGGAAACCCTCTTCTTCTTGGGGTCGGGTCCAATTCCCTTTATACCACCGTGAGTGACTGTGTTCCACGCGGATCGCACGCGGAGCTTAAGGAGTGATAGGGTGACGGGGAGGTAGGCTTCGGGGTTGGTTTCGAACGCCTGGTCGTAGTAGCGTTTTGCGAGGTGGAAGTCCTGTGAGACACCAACACCATTTTCGTGCATCCAACCTAGGTTCCATAGCGCCTGCGCAGAAGCCTGGTGTTCGGCGGCGGCGCTGTAGCAAGATGCAGCCTTGACGGGATCTGGCTCCGTTCCAATACCCGAAAGGTAATAGTCACCCATTTTCACGAGGGAGTCGACGTTTGCCTGTTTTGCGGAGCGGGTCCAATAGGTCAGTGCTAGCTCCTGGTCTCTTTCAGATTTCTCTTTCTGCTCGGCAGTCTGTAGTGTCGATTTTGAGAGCAGAGATTTCACAGGGAACGCGGAACGGCGTTCGTCGAGGAGGTAGGCAACGTTTGCTTGTGCTGATTCGTAGCCTTGTTCTGCCGCCATCATGTAGCCTACTAGGGCACTTTTAATGTCACCATTTTCATATGCTTTGTTAGCCCAAGCCATAGGACTCTGTGGCGGTTCTATTCGCTCCGCGACGATTTTGTAATATGCTGCTGCGATGCCGCATGAGCGATCCTTGGCCTCTGCGGCATTACTAATTTCCGCCAGGTAGTAGAAAGCTTCGACATTGCCATGCCTAGCGGCAAGTTCAAGATAGCGTTTCGCACGATCCATTTCGTTGCTTTCGATGAGCATTTTTGCATAGTTAACTTGTGCAAGCGGAAAATCTTGGCCTGCGGCGGCTTTGAAATATTTTTGAGCTTTTGTCCGGTCCTCTTTGACCCCATAGCCGTTGAGATACATAAAGCCCAGACCATTCTGCGAGTTTGCGTCTCCGCAAGCAACACCAAGTTTAAACCACTTAAGAGCCTGTGGGAGATCCTGTAGCCCAACTTCTCCTCGCAGTGCCATGTTTCCGAGGTGTCCAGCCGCTCTACCCGCGAATTTTTCAAGATACGGAGGGCCGCCGGAGCGGACCTTGCTATCGCGATCCCAATATTGCCGTGCTACGCGCAAGAAATACTCCCTAGCTTTGGGGATGTTTCGGGGGAGGTTCCGGGAGCCCTCATAATATATTTTGCCTAGAGATATGGTTTCCGGGAGATTACCCTTCTTCGCGAGAAGCTCTAAGTATTCAACGATATCTCCCAATTCTTTTGCTGAGTCGAGTGATTGTTTCTGACGCATTCCGTTTGCCCCAGATGATGATACGGATGCACCTTCGCCATACACACCACCGTGGTCATCTGCTATCCTGAAGGTATGCTTCTGTAGATAATGGCCGCCGGGCGGACCAGAGTCCCACCACTCAATAGCCTTCTGGGCAACGCGTTGATAATAGTATACCGCCTCTTCACAGTTTCTTGGAGTCGCTATTCCTTGGTAATAACGAAACGCGATGGTCATTTCTGAGCGAGTGTCCCCGTTGAGCGCCGCAAACGTGTGGAAAAGAAGTGCCTATATTCCGGTCAGCCACGAAGCCTTTCTATAGCACTCTGGAGTCCCCACCCTTCCTTGATCTTTCGGCACCGCACCACCGAACCCAGTCGCATGCATAAACCCTATCATATGCTGCGCCGTTGCATTCCCAGTAAGATCCGCCAGCTGTTTGTACCATTTGTACGCGGCACTGTAATTCCTCGGATGCGACCAATTACCGTACTGCCGCCTGTCAGCACCTACCCACAAAACCTCCTAAATCTAGCATAAACTTACAAAGTTCATTTCCGCTAACAAAAAGATCGCATCTTCATTCTTTGCCGGTTCGACCGCCTTCTCTAACAACGACTCCGCAGCTTTCAACCGTTGTCCATGCGTCCCTGCCACCGTAGGTCGTTCTTCAAGCGATTCCGCATTGTGCCATAGTAGCAATTGCCTTATATAGTACCATATTGTGCTCATTATCCCCGAACTCTTGCTCTCGCGTGAGGTGACGAAAGGACCTGGGTCGAGCCCGTAAAGGAACATGCGCGCTTCTGATACCCATTGCGCTGCCTGTTTAGCTTCCTCTACTTGCTCTAGACGTCGTTAGATATGCGACCATGTGCACAGAGTGACGGGGGGAATACGTGGATTGATGCTGGGGGCTTCGAGTGCAGTCGCTAATGGTTCGTGGGCGTGGTCATCGGTCGATAATGATGCGTGGTCGTCGGCTGCTAATGGTATTTGAGCGTGATCGTCGGTTAACGAGGCTGTAGTGGTGATTAAGGTAAGGAGCAGTGCTGCCAGAGGTAAAGCGCGGGGTGTCAGCGGTCGATGGAAGAGTGAAGGCGTGGTGGAGAGGTGGGAGAGTACCTAAAAGAAGCACCAAACATCGTGGGGTGGTCGTCAATTTCATATCTATGTGTAGGAACAGGTAATTCTGGAGCGAAAAAAAGAGCTGCACTTATCAGCAAGGCAGGGCAACGAGAGGCAGCTTCATTCCCAAGAAACACACGAAGAATCTCAAGAAGAGAGCGAAGTAATCGATTTGCTGTTGGTATTGATTTTGAATCGACGTTGGTCGTTTCGGTGACGTGAGCCTGCCGCAGTTGGGAGCCGCAACGTGGCCTTTGTACACATTCATAATACATCACTCGGACCATAGCAAAAAAATGTGGTTTTATGACGCCTTTTTCAGCGGATACTTGATATAAAGATAACTGGTTTGCTGTCACTTCTAGGCACATTCACATTCGATTCATGATTATAGAATAATAGCCGCAAATCAGGGGTAATTCCCACGCAAGGCCTACCTATTCCAACGCCTGGTATCTAGTCTAAGGAACATTCACAAAGCAGACAGTCTAAAACTTATAGACATCCTCCTTGGTGTATCCCAAATCCTTAAGAATACCCGCGATTTCGCCCTGGTCCGAGGGCGATTTCTTTGTTCCACTAATGGCCTTGTACATTCCTAATACACATTAGTCTCTCAAGTCTAAGGGCGGAGGGCAGCTAAGGGAAACGTACCCGGTGGTCCACAGACAAAGATCTTGTTGTTTCCCTCTCCACGCTCAGGAAGAACGGTCTTCAATAGCTCCTTAGTGACGCGACCCTGGGTAGCCCAGCCTGCATCCTTTGGTGCATTGTCAAGGACATAGAACGCCTTAAACCGCTGAGGGTAAGTATTCTCAAAATGAGCAAGCTCCTGCTTCAGCAAGATATCGTCTTCCGTGACATTTCCAAAAACCAAGGTGACCTTTGTCTTGTCCTCAGGGTTCGACAAAATCGCACGAATAAGCTGGTACATTGGCGTGATACCGGTTCCACCAGCAATAAGCGCAATGTGTTCGTGCTTGTTCGGGGCCCAGTCGTACTTTGGCAGCGGCCCCTTGAACGCCAACATCTGGTCGACATTCATGTCATGCAAATGGGTGGACATAGGACCTCCCTCGTACTTCTTGACAACCAAATCTATATAACCTGTTTTGGAAACGCTGTCAGTGCGAACCGCGGGAAGGAATGCTAAGTAGATAAGTACCGCGCTGGTTCTCGTCCGAGACGGGGGTATAGCGACGAATTGTAGGTTTCTCATCCTTGGGTCCCTTGAATTTTGTAAGGAGCGCAGAGGTAATCTTCAGTCCCGAGACATGATCTTCGGAGGGAAGCTCGAAGCGTAGACGCTTGGTGTTGGATGAGATCTGCTCAATCTTTGCAAGTTTGAGGTCTACCCATTTTTCGTCGCCGGTAAGGGTGGCGATTGCTGGAGGAAGGGGGGTTTCTGCGGTGTAGAAATAGTAGCCGACACCGGCGCCGGCTCCTGCAAGAGTGGCTAGGGTGTAGAGGAGCGTGGAGGGTTTCTTCTCTTCGCCAGCCGGGGTTGCATAGCGGCGGATACCCTAAATCATCAGTTGTCAATTGAGGCCATAAAGATGGCGTGGAGACGCAAATTTACCTGCTTGATAGGGCCTGCACAGCGAATGGTAGAGAAGACGGAGCGTGCAAACATGACTTTCGGCAGTGATGAGGAGATGCGAATTGAGGTTCAGAGAGAGTTGAAAGTCAAATCTTACAACTGCCGGCGGTAGTGATAGGCGGATGACGTTATCGCCAAGCAATACATTGATTTGTCAGTGGCACATGCATTATTCTGTTTCTCGGCAGAGAAAGGTTCGAACTGAGCGATGAGCGATGGGCAGGTGATGGGCAGCGGATTAATTCAGATGAGTTCTGCTATCTCCGACGTCGAGTGACAATGCACCAGCATGCCCGATCCCACCCCCGAGAATATACTTCATATATACCATGAGAAAAGGGTTATACAGCAAAAAATGGACCTAACGCCGCGGTATCATAAGTATGCTTCAGCCCGAAAAAAATCAATGCCAGATCGACGCCATACCACCTTGCCCAAGTCTAGACCCACATGTGTAGAGCATATCAACGTCCATCAACCCACTTGTCTACCAACCCTCCACCTCTAAACCTCCTCCATTTCCTCTAAACTCCTCCAACAAGCCCCGTCATTATCCCATCCTAGCATCTTCTCTGGAATGCCCAAAGTCTTCAACATCAATCGCATACCCCATTCCTCGCCCTCTTTTTCCTCCTCTTCCTCCTTCTCATCCTCTCCCCCGAGTCCTTCATCCTCATCATCATTCTCCCTTTTTGGCTCATCCTCATCCCACCCAAAGCTCTTGAACCCCCGACCCCCACCTCCCATCATCCCTCTCCAAGCATCCCCTCCAGGGCCTCCAAGTTGATTAACCTTATCACCCGCAATTCCAAACAACGTATCTGCGGCGCCTCTCGCAGCCAGCCTCCACTTCCGAATCGAAGCAGTAAGATCCTCATCACCTTTGGGATTCGCCTCGAGTGCGAGAGCCTGGGTAACCGTTTCCATGCTTTCTTTGATAGCGCGGGTTTCGGTGAGGAGCGCGGTATGTTTCTTTTGAGCGGCAGCAAGCTCAGGGTCTGCACTTGATGGTGTTGCAAAGAGCTGGCGGCGAACGGGGGTGCGGCGAGGTGTTGGAGCGAGGTGTTTGGTTGGTGTTTCGGAGGGTTTGGAGGGAGTCGCGAGAGCGTAGGAATTGGTCTTTGTGGAGGAAGGGGTGGGCAAGGCGAAGGCTGGCGGCGCAGGAGTGCTGCTTCCGGGAGGACGGCTTAGGAGAGGGGAACGGAAGGGTTTCTTGAGTGTTGAGTTGGCGGCGTCAATTCTGCGGCGCTTCGCGGAAGGGAGTGGGGTGGAGGGCGGGTTCGACATTTTGATGCGATGGTGGTGGTCTGACTGTCTGAGAAGGACGCGTTGGGTTTGAGTTCAGGGGAGCTTCGAGCTCATTGCGTCATTGGACATGATATGCAGAGCTAGTGCCTGCCAAGCATCACGAACAAAAGCTCGAGTTTATTTAGGATGGTATTCGCACAAAGCCATAGCGTCAATGATGGATCCGTAGTGTTGTAGCTCAGACCGAAGTGAGAAGTGGGGGGCGAACTCGAGCCCACACAAAGAAACAATGCATCAGTTTAGCCTCAAACGCTGGGATTGAGGTGACCTAGATCCAAAAACAGTGACGGATCAGGTTGATATATCTTCACTTCGAAAGCAGGATTGAACTGTTGCTATGTAACTATGTGGCCAAGCATGTAGTGGCTTGATGGGCCCATTGATCTAAACATGCATACCACTAGAGCAAACAAAGGGGCTGCCCGTAGGGAATACTTCTATCATGACGGCCTGCATTGCTCTCTGAGTTGAATTCCAGAGCAATTAACTGGTGCCTCAATTCCGGGCCATCTGATGTAGAATGCCAATTTGCAGACACCGACGCTTAATGAGTGGCAATGACGCGGGTGACCTCTGATGACCTCCCAAGCCACCACCAAAAATAACCCTCGCCACTTCAAAGCCGCATTGCGTTGTCCAATCTTGCATCACCATTATTGGCCAGACCCTGTTCCATGCCGCAACGATCCTCGCCAATCGGGGCGCAATCTGGACATCATCATCACATTAGGAGCCAGCCCCCCCACTCAGACTATTTCTCCACCACAACCTATAAAACCCACGAACCCACAACAACCTATTTAGAAAAACACACCTCCAACACAACACAACACAGCACAGCACATCATGCCAGTCAACTACTCCAAACACTTCGGTGGCCGCCGTTTCGGCTTCGGTTTCTCCGCAAACAAGCACGGCGTGCGTCCTCACGTCCGCTTCTCATTCTGCGGGTTAGTCCCCCCAACTCTCTACCCTTTGAGATACTAACGAGCAACAGATTGAACTGCTTCAAGTAACCGCATCCTCGCCTCCGACCCTTAACGACGTTACAAATTACACTACACTACACGTAGGGGATTGGGATGGGGGTTCTTTCTTTCTTTCTTTGTTGCGTATTATTCAGCGAACGTTTGTGGGTTTCGGGGAGTCTAGATGATGAAGGGAAAAATAAATACCCTATTTACTACATAGCCGTGCTGCTCCCCCCCGGAATCCGCTGCCGACTAAGCTGCAAATAAACCCGATTGATCCTGCCCTGTAGCGCCTGCAGTGCATCTGTCCATCCACCCCACCTGCATCAGCCGCCCTCCACACACGGGAGAAAAAAAATTCGGGAACAAACTATTAACCGCTACCAGCCTCCTTCGTGTGTCCGCAAGCTTCACTACCGTCTGTCGCAGGATCGGAGGGTCCGTGGTGTCTAGATATCGTTGTAGTTCTGTACCCATCAGCCCCCGTACTCGCAAACCCACCCCCACTCGCAAGCTCGCAAGCGCCTCGTAAATTCAGCGGGAATACTAACGTCCCACCAGCCGATCGAGCTCGCCGCTCAGCTCCTGCTGCGCTAGGTATACATTTGACAGCTTCTGAGTTGTAGTTCTGATGCTTGGGTTGAGGAGGGATTGGAGGCCTGATGCGAGCGGGTCTGCGGCAGCGAGGGGGTCGGCGTCCGTCGTCGCTGTGGTCGAGAGTTCCGGGGTTGGGGAGAGGGAGTCGGTGGGTAAGGGTGGGGATGTCATTGCGTTTGTTGGGATGGGGGGATGGGTGTGGGGGATGAAGAGAGCTCTGGCTTGGCGATACTTGTGATGTTAATTACACGAAATGGGAGAAGACAAAAAACTTAGAAACTCCAAACGCCGACCACCACGAATCACCGGTGTACAATCTGTACATCGCATCCATCCAGCATCTTCAACACCTCCTTCTCCCCTACCTGTAGCTCCGTACATATCTCATCCATCGAGCTCCCGCCCTTCAAGAACCCTACCAAGTTTCCAGGCGCACTGGCCGCCGGACCTGCGACGGGGTACTTGTGCACCCTATAGATTATCCCCTTTACGACGCCAAACCCAATAAACCTCCTGACATCGATTCCCCTCAACTTCTGATGATTTTCCATACACCACTTCTTCAGCGGGATGCCCTGACTCAGAGAGCAGTAGAGCGCAAACACATCCGCGAACGCAATTCCCACGCTCTCCGAGGAACGGATGTAGCCCATGCACTCGTCCTGCATCCCCGAGTCTACCAACAGCGATGAGATCTCGGCGGTTATGGCGTAGATAGCGGAGAAAGTGAAGATATCCACGAGCGTTAGACAGCCGTAGTAGAGGAGGTGGGAGATGGCCTTTTTTGTCAGGTTGTAGTCTGCGTCTGCGAGCTCGCTGATGCGTTGGATGCTGTTAATCCCGTCGATGAAGGGGACGATCTTTTGCATCGTCAGATCCCAGGTTACGTCCATCAGCAGGTCGAGCTCGATGGTGGAGACGGGGACGTGCCAGGCTCGCACGAGAGGAGGCGGCGCGTACGTGGGGAAGAGTTTGAGGCTGATCGTGTTCGATTCGTCTACTAATCATCAATAACCACCACAACCACGGCACCACGTAAAACGTACTTATCGGGATCATGCACTCCGAGTAGTTATTCAGGTCCTCCATTACCTGTTCGATAAGCGCGTAAACCCCGGCTCTGGTAACCTCGTTGCTCAGGAACCCGCTCTGCTCCTCGAGGGCTTTGAACAGCTTTGCCAGCTTCCGTACGACGCTTTTGTAGGCGCTGAATTCATCCTCTTCATCAAGGAGGATGGCGAAATTGAAGATAAACTCGTTGCGCTCGTAGCGGCGGTCATCGATGCAGACGGGATAGCCAAGGAGGCGGTATTTGTTGGTGCAGATGGTGACAAGACGGTCACAGAGCTCTTGTTTCGGAATTATGTGCGAGCTAATCTGATCGAAGTCGATGAGTGGTGGGGGGTCGATGGAGGGTGGTGGAGAAGGTGTGATTGAGCAATCGGGAACTTGGTGGAGAACTTGTGGGCCTGAGAGCGAGGGATGTTAGTGTGCGGGAGGGGGGTACAATTGATGTCGGGGTCTGACCTTTGTCGGGGTGGAAAATGGCAAAGAAGATGGATTTGATCATGGTTAGTCTACATGGGTGATGCGTGTGGGGCTCGCTTCCGATAGGGCTGATATCGATGCACGTGCGAGCATGACTTAGTAGCAACAGATCTTAATGCAATATAAAAGGCGCTACCGACTTTGACTACAACTTGGAGACACAGAATATCATCTATCAATGCAATACCCCCCGCATCCTTGTATTCGTTGTCTCCGGCTAGCGACATAAAGCTTCTGACATTTCTAATGTCGAGTGACTGTATGTGACGGGGCTCTCTTGTTCCGACAGGATTGTTACAGTATAACGGTTCTAAATGCTACCAGTGATTTCCTTTGGGTGCCTTTCTTTGCCACTCAATACTCGAAACTCGTAGATACATCCCGTTTGATGACCACACACATACCTCCATCGTATTCCACCCGCACAACCCAAGTACATAACCCCCACCACCCACCTTCTTCCAATCCCAACTATGACCACCATACCCTTCAAATTCTTCCTCATCATCAGCGCGGAAGTGGAGCTACCGCCAGCACTCCATAAGCGCCTCAAACTCAAAAGTAGTACAGAGTCCTTTACAATCCCGCAGTCTTCAATCGGGCAGTACCCGTCTATGGAAGCACTGGCCACATTGCTACGCACCTTTGATCTCTGCTGGGATTCCGGCATGTTGTTTATCTACGAGCGGGTGCCAGGATTAGATGATCCGGCACTCCGCCACCTGTTACTGAGTCTCAATGTGGAATATGTATACGGTATGCGGTATCAGGTTATTGAGGGGAGGGAGATGGTTGCGCTGGTACTTTCGAAGAAGGCGGGCGGAAGACAGGTAGGTTTGGGCAGGGTTAAGAGGATGTTCTTTTGCATAGTTGTAAGTGGGTTCTTGTACTGGTGGATAGCCGTACTCTTTGTAAAGATATGTAGATGGGCAGGGATTTGAAGCTGTAAACAGTCTTCGTGATTGATTTGTTTCCAAACTTGTGTTGTTTCTGCACACTTATCCCTATAGGAATCTCCAGGGGTGGTGGTAATGCATGTATTCAATCACCAACTGGATCAAGTTTCCCGCTCTGGAGCCGGTAATTGTGTGATATCGTTGTTTAGCAAAGCTATGAGCCATCTAATCAAGCCTTCTAAGAATCATCGTCATATGCATTTCTCAGCCCATAATCTACTGACTATCACAGAATCCGAGTTGATACCTTTTACTGATGACATTCACTATGGCTTTCATCATGCACCTCTATATATTAATATACGGACTGTTCTAGCCACGCCGCGAAAATCTCGGGGTGATCGAGAGGACAATAATGGCGGGCCTTGTCTTGTTAAGCTTAACTTTATTTTAGCGAGAGTGCCCTATTACCGAGTATCTAGCCGAGGACTCGAACTTGAAAGAACCAGGTGATGGCTAGAGGTAAAACCATAACGTAAAGTACACAGAGTTTGAGTGACACGCCATGCGACGGGAGATCCCGAGCTCTTATCGGAAGTTCCTATCAAACAACCCCGCCATCTGCTGTGCAATCATGATTGTAGCCATGCCATCCCCGCACCGAGTTTCTCCGCCAGACCAGGACACAGACGACATCTCGTCAATTCCTCCACCCTCATTGTCCCTACCCAGACCACCACAACCATGCATCTGGTTCCTCGCGAGGTACGCATCTCATCATCATATCCCGCCTTTCACGCAACTAACACTCTCCAGCTCGACAAGCTCATCATCTCTCAAGTTGGCTTCCTGGCACAGAAGCGTCTTGCCCGCGGCCTGAAGCTTAACCAAGTCGAGGCTACAGTCCTCCTCTCCCCCCTTCTCTCTACCGCAACTAACCACCTTAGGCCCTAATCGCCCACAACCTCCAAGAACTAATCCGCGATGGCACGCACACCGTCGCCTCCCTGCAGTCCCATGGAAAAACCATGCTCGGCCGTCGCCATGTGCTCCCGTCTGTCCCCTCGCTCCTGACCGAGATCCAGGTCGAAGGCACCTTCCAAGACGGTAGCTACCTAGTGACAATCCATGACCCAATCAGCACCGACGATGGCGACCTCGAGGCAGCACTCTACGGGTCCTTCCTCCCCATCCCCAGCCAAGACCAATTCCCGCTGCCCGACCTAGCCGTCTACGCCCCAGAACGAAAACCTGGCGCCGTCATCGTGGTGAAGGGGGAGAAGATCACGCTCAACCCCGGCCGGAAGCGTTGTCAGCTCCGCGTTACCAATAAGGGGGACCGTCCGATTCAGGTCGGCTCGCACTACCCCTTCATTAAGACGAACCCGTTGCTTGAGTTTGATCGTAGGCAAGCATATAATTGCAACCTCGATATTCCGGCTGGGACGGCGGTGCGGTTTGAGCCTGGGGAGTCAAAGACGGTGACGCTTGTCGAGATTACGAAAGGGAAACATGGAACCAGCGAAAACTGTAGGCCGTACATAAAGGCGAACAGAACGGCGGACTTTGGGTTCGAGGGGCATAGTGTGAATAAGCTGGAGGATATAATGAAGAATCTCATAGACGGCGGGTTTGCACATGTTGATGCGCCGGTGGTCCCGCAGGAGCAGTGCATGATTGCTACCATGGAGAGGGATGCGTATGCAGCTATGTTTGGCCCCACTGCCGGAGACTTGGTGCGATTGGGTGATACAGAGTTGTGGATTAAGATTGAGCGTGATCATATTGGATATACTGATTGTACCGGATATGGAGATGAGTGCAAGTTTGGTGGTGGGAAGACCATCCGTGAGGGGATGGGACAGTGCAGTGGGGCCCATGACAGTGGATGCTTGGATCTGGTTATCACGGGCGCAGTTATTGTGGATTGGACCGGCATCTATAAGGCGGATATCGGAGTTAAAGAGGGACATATTGTCGGACTTGGAAAGGCTGGTAATCCGGAAATTATGGGCTGCTGTAGGGATATGAGTTGCAGTATGGATATGGTGATTGGGAGTACCACTGATGTGATAGCGGCTGAGGGCATGATTGTGACGTATGGAGGAATGGATTCACACGTATGGCCGTCGCTACCCAATAAACATGTTCTAGCACTGATGGTGGTGATGATAGGTCCATTTCATCTGCCCACAACAAGCAACAGAATCACTTGCATCCGGAATCACAACAGTGCTCGGTGGAGGAACTGGTCCCAGGTAACCACTCATCTTCTGTGAAACCACTCTGTTTCTAACCCCCACTAGTACTGCAACAAAAGCCACAACATGTACGCCTTCCGTACACGACATTAGCCGTATGATGCAAAGCCTCGATTCGACTCCTCTCAACGTCGGCATAACCGGCAAAGGCAATGACAGCAAACGCAATTACACCAAACAGAAATGCAATGAATGCGAAACTAGTGACGGCTGCTGTATTGACGGTGTGGGGTTGCGAGACCAATGCATTGCCGGTGTGGTTGGTCTGAAACTGCACGAAGATTGGGGATCTACACCAGCTGCAATCGACATGTGTCTTAGCATCTGCGATGAGTTCGATGTGCAATGTCTAATCCACACCGACACGCTCAACGAATCCGGCTTCGTCGAACAAACCATTGGAGCCTTCAAGGGCCGCACAATCCACACATACCACACGGAGGGAGCCGGCGGCGGACACGCTCCAGACATCATCTCCGTCGTCGAGCACCTGAACGTGCTTCCCTCCTCTACAAACCCGACCAGACCCTTCACCATGAACACGCTAGACGAGCATCTCGACATGTTAATGGTCTGCCACCACCTCTCCAAAAACATCCCGGAGGACGTCGCCTTTGCCGAGTCGCGTATCCGCGCGGAAACTATCGCTGCTGAAGACGTCCTCCACGACCTTGGCGCAATCAGCATGATGTCCTCGGATTCGCAAGCTATGGGCCGCTGTGGCGAGGTGATCCTGCGCACTTGGCAAACCGCATCTAAGAATAAGCAGCAGCGGGGACCACTACCCGAGGACGAAGGCACGGACGCCGACAACTTCCGCGTGCGTCGCTACATCGCAAAATACACCATCAACCCGGCGATCGCGCACGGAATGAGCCACATCATCGGCTCGGTTGAGCTCGGGAAACTCGCGGATCTGGTACTCTGGAAGCCCGAGAACTTTGGCACGAAACCAGAATTGGTGCTTAAGAGCGGATTCATCGCGTATGCGCAGATGGGCGATCCGAACGCGAGTATTCCCAGCGTCCAGCCCATCATTGGTCGCGAAATGTTCGGTGCAAAGTGTCCGGCGGCCAGTATCATGTTTGTGAGTAAGGTTTCGTTGGAGAATGATATTGTGCAGCAATATGGACTGCAGAAGAGGCTGGAGGCGGTGAGAGACTGTAGAAATATTGGGAAGACGGATATGAAGTTGAATGATGCAATGCCGAGGATGAGGGTGGACCCAGAGACCTATGTGGTCGAGGCCGATGGAGTGGAGTGTAAGGCTGAGCCAAGTGATGTGCTACCACTTACGCAGGGGTACTTTTTGTTTTAACTCCTGACTTCAAGATTGGTTGGATGGAATTGGGGATATTGTGTGTTATCATACAAATGATGAGTTATGATGGTTTTTTCATCTATAACAAATTATTAGCAGCTCAGTATGGCTTATACCTCTTCTTTTTCTCCCCGTCCTTCTTCTCCTTCTTTTCTTTTTTTCGCACCTTCTTCTCTACCTCTGCGCTTTCTTCTGTCGTCGTCGGTGGTCGCCACGTTTTAACCAGCCCGTCCTCTCCGCCCGTAAATATCGTATTCGTCTGTCCCGCTCCATTAGCCTAATCCCCACCATTGTACAAAGCCACAAACATACCTCGATATCAACAACAACATCTCTACAAACCTCACCCCCCATCCTTCCTTCCAGAAGTCTATACCCCCCATTCCCCAACCCCCACTTCTCCCCCGTCCCTTCCAGCGGAACAAAATCCACCCACACCCCCTCCTTATTCCCGGCCACAACCCACCCCCCTTCCCCACGCGGTAAAACATCAACCACATACTCCGCGCCCGTGCTCTCCCTCACATCTCCAAGCATGTGTGCCTCCCCCTCCCCACAATCCCCGTACACACTCAACACCTCGTCGTGACTCAACGCCCACACTTCCCCCTGACCCATCCATCCGCACCTGTGCACGCTTGAGCCGTGGTTTATCACGCTCCGTAGCGCGCCATCGACTTCGTCGTCTGCTTCCCCTCCCGTGCCGGCGGGCGCAGAGAGAGAAAAGATATTTACCAATCCGTCTGTGCCGCCCGACGCCAGCAGCTGGCTGTTGGAGGAGAAGCAGAGCGCGGTGACATCGTCGTTGTGGGACTCGGTGTAGGTTCGTAGAGGGGTGGGTTGTCGGGGGTCGAAGATTTGGACAGTGGCGGCGGAGGAGGTGAGTTCGGTGCCGGCTGCTATGAGGCCAGAGGGGGAGACGGCGAGGGAGGTCACCGGGGCGGGTGCGGTGAGGGTGGATACTATTGGCGTAGGGGCGCGGAGGTCGTGCAGGGTTAGTGTGTTGGAGTGGCCGGAGGTGAGGAGGGACGTGGGGGAGTAGGTTGCGAGGAGGGTATGTGGGGTGGCGAGCGTGCGGGTGGGTTGCAGGGTATGTGATGAGAGGAGGTGGAGGGTTGAGGCGCTTGTCAGCGCGCAGACGGTGGAGGGGAGGAGGGAGAGCGCGAAGATGTAGGTGGGTTCATTGGAGGAGGTGGGAGTGAGGGAGGTTGTTTGGTGGGGGTGGAGGATGGGGCGCAGCATTGTTGTGGTGTTGGATGAGGGTGCTTGCAGGCCGGAGAGCATTCTGAAGAAATTTGGTGGGTTAGGGGTGAGAGTTTTTATATATCATCACCTGCCGTCAAGATATTACGTAATACCTGCGGATAGACTGCATGTTACTGACAACTTACAACAATTCCAAAATGTCCTTTCCATCGATAAATTTCGGGCATTCCATCATACCATGCCTTTCGCAAACTTTATGCAAACTTCGAATTCAGACAGTTCCTTCGATGATCTACAGGTTTCCCCCGACGATCTCATATAGCCCCGAAACAAATTATACAGCTCTTGCGGTTTATCGATATCAAATCCCAGAGATGGAGCATAGCACTTCTCAAGGCTGAGAATTCGTCAAAAGTTTAGGGAACTGCAGCATAAAGAATCAAATCATCGAATAACCGATCAAGGCACTAACCAGCTGCTCTACATCGACCAAGTCGTTCCGAAGGAGGCGGATCCACAGAGCATACAAAGTACATTGTAGAAGATAGAGCTTCAGGCACACTCGCGCCTAGGAGACCGTAGTTGAGCGACAGATGTTAGGAATCTACTCGCATGGCATTGAATCACTATACCAAAGTATTTGGGTGATAGCTATCAATAGCATCCAGCTTTTCCCCTCCCGGTCAATTGGAAATCATCCCCCTAAATGCTGCTGCATGCTATAAAGTAATTTGACATCTATTGTGCCTATAGATGTGTTTAGGTATTTCAGGGAGATGCAGCACCTGACATAAAAGATCTTGGGAGCGTCCAACCCTGGCTTTATGAGTCGATGTGCGAAAAGCTTACATTGCATTTAGAACTACGGCAACTAAGAATTTTCTCGCAATTTTCATCTCAATTCTCCCGCGCATGAGAACTATGAGAACTAGACGGAGCAGTCGACCTCGCCAGCTCCATGCATGTCTGCAAGAATGGGCAGCCGAAAGTACCACCGCCGACGGATCGCTGGGGATAGGCATATTTGCTCGGCAAGTGCGAAGACTCCGAAGCTTTCAGCATCAAATAATGCGTAGCGAGTCGGCCGTCGGCAGTATGATATCGAGCACTCGAATGTATAGGAAGTTTGCTTGTGTAACTGTACCATTCTGATCCATCAGGACTGGAAATTGAAGTTTCTCAACTCAGAATGGTCGATGGGTGCCATGGTAACGTTTTGGTGAGTAGGTGTTGAACGATCATTGATGCGCGAAGGATTGGTAGCAGACGCGACGAGGTTCTCTCCGAAGATAACTGGACAGACGCTCGTGTAACCATCGCGTCAGGATCTGTAACAATGCACCCCTGTCCGAGAACCTCACCTCCCTACCACCACTCACCAAATGCCACAACTCTCAAACCTCCCCGACGAACTTCTTGTCGAAATCACGAAAGCCCTCCATGATCCCAGCCCCCAGCACCCATCCGGAACCAATGGGTCGCCAATCTCCGTCTCGTAAACCGTCACTTCTCGCGCCTCGCCGAGCCGTTCCTCTATTGCTGTTTCGTGGCATCGGACATCACCAAATACAATGTGCATCAACGTGTTCGAGAATTCCTCCGCCTCCTTGATAGCAGACCCGAGTTGGCCAGGTACACCGAGTCCGCTATTCTCTGCGTGGATCACTACGTAGCTGGCAAATATTCTGAGGATGAGATCGCCCGGGATCTTGAAATCTGGCAGTCTGCGACGCAGCACTTAGATAACACGAACAACCTGGCGTTCCTTAGGGACATCCGCGTGGTCGATATCCGTGACGTGCGGCCAGTAGATGACACCTGCATTTATGTGCTGTTGAGCAAATTGCGGGACTTGAAAACGTTATACATGGAGACATGCGGGGACTATGCTGAGGCTTATAAAGATTCGTGGCTTAATATAGATTCAACACCGTTTCCATCTGTGGAAACGCTTGTTTGGAGGGCTGCGCCCGTCGTTAGTGACGATCTTTGGGGTAACCTTAGAAGATTTAGCGTCAGCCCAAGTCATCTGGTGATGATTTCCATGCCGAAACTGAAGCACGTTATCGGGAACAATTGTACCGGCATTTATGAATCTCATATACGGGGTAGTGTACCAGCTACGTGTGAGTGCAACTTGGCATCGATGGAGTTTACTGACTGCCATTGACGGGGACTATTTCGAGTTCTTGTTCGACGTGTTTGGAAAGAATCTCGTGCGCTTCAAGTATCATGACGGTCAAGCCAATTCCAATGATTGTAACTTTGAACCACTAGTGTTTGCCGCCGCCCTGCAAAAAGTCCGTGGTACACTAGAGGAGTTGGAGATCAGAGCCGATGAACTCTGGGGGGACGTCACCATCGGATCGTTGCAGGACTTCCCGCGACTGAAACGCATTACCATCAGTCGCCTATTACTTATACAGTATGAGACAGAGGCGAGATTGATTGATAAACTTCTTTTGGGATTGTCGTATCTTTTCCCTAGTACATACGCTGGCGGGCGATAATTTCATGCTACAGGAGTTTCCAAGACGATTTCGGGATACTGTGACGGAGCTGATAGAGGGTAAAGCTGCCGGGATCTTTCCGTTTTTGGAAGAGTTGAATATAGTGGTTAGATATTGGAACGGGCAGGAACGATATCAGGCGGTCGAATCGGACAGTCTATCATCCTTTTATCGCCCGGCGGCTAGCGCGAGCGAAAAAAGTCGGATGACAGACTAGGAATGGATCTCCCAGCTTTACGAGCAAGTTGGGTTGCGGTACAGCTTCGATCAAGAGAACTACAGTGATGTAAAGTAGGGTATCTGGCAGCAGGTTGGGAGATGGACAGAAAATTAATAACGGTTGATGCACGCCAATTAGACTAAAGACAATGATGAGTACCATTTAGCTATTCCAAAAGCCATAAATGTCTTACTTTTTAAATCTATCTAGACACTCAAACTGTTGTAGGCTACTAGCTGTTGGCAGGTTGTGGATACCATCCGCGGCCTCTGCTCCTCGCATCACTTTCGTTGCACCCGCTGTCACTGTTGCACAGAACCCTCGCTGTCGCCGCTGTGCATATACTTCCTACCACCGGCCACTGTCGTATACAAGTCTTACCACCACTACTAGGTAGCCGGTGCCATGCGCAAGCCCACTGCTGTACCACTCCAAGTCATTTCACGATTCTTACCTACTACTTGTTCGTACTTAAGTAAATTTGGAACACAGCGTATGATATCTACACTTCAATCGTTAACTAGAACTCCCTCCTGCCTCCATACCTTTCTCCCACACCCTTTTCACTCTCCCACACCCGCGCTATCCTCTTACTCACAAGCTACGGGTATGTCAACTACCTCCCACCCGCCAACGTACTAGCACACCGCGAACCTGGCAATCCTCCTCCCCGTCTTAAGCTCGGGGTAACTCTGCCATACCCGGACACATGCGAATGCCGTTTATTCTCGCTTCGCCTCCACCAGTCTTTACATATCCTTTGGCTATACCACTCAGCCCGGTGGGACCACCGACTATCACTCGCGGAATCCCGAGACGTCCCGGGATATCTCGTCTCGTAGCTATCAAAAGCTTGCTAGTCCTGGGCTTTAGTCCCGAGACAAGTCCCGAATTGTTCCAAGTCAAGACTGCCGTTAGCATAAGGATGTGTGCGAGCTCCAGATATTCAATAGGTGGCGATGCGGCAACTCCATTCTCAATATACCAGTTGCTAATGACCCATTATCAAGCGCTATCGGTTAGGTCGTAAGTATGCTCCACGATTGTTCCGGCTTTTGAGTTTGGGAATACACGAGAATGTACTGCGTCTCCGGGGGCTTCATAGAGCTAGTGTTCGGCATGGGGCAGGATATCCCGGACAGGATGAAATTTCTGCAGCTGCGGGACGAGATATTCCGGGATGCCCAAGTTAACTCGATACTGGCAAGACACCAATCCTACACCGAGCCGAGCCAGCTCCATCACGGAGCAAGAAACGTCCCAGGCAACTGCTAAATTTGGGCTTCGTCTGTTTAGCGAGGCCTGGGGCCGGCCCCGTCAACATCATAGTGCTCATGGCGACGTACAACAACCGCGTGTTGTCTTCTCACCTGACCACTATTTCTTCTGGGGCTTCTGAGGTTCATTTCATTGAAGTTGTCAGTGTAGGAGAGTTAGCTGGTGAGGAGACTAGACAGTGGTTGAGCAAGATTAATAGCACCGTGAACTTTGCCCAGACCTTCCCACCGGGACTTCGCTCCAAGTCCCGGGACCGCGAGATTTAATCTACGGCGGGACGACATGTCCCGGAATCTGCTGAAATCTTGTCTCATCTCGTCTCGTGCCGAACACTATCATGGGGTGTTTGGTGCAACCCAATAATCGGTTGGTACCATCGCCTTGTTGCTGCTTTTAACGTAGTAGGGAATTAGCTACCGTCCTCATTGTCCTCGTTATTCTCATTATCATAGACAAGATGACCACTGCTAACACCATTTCAGCCCAACACACACCCGCTCTGTCAGAGGCTTATCTGAAGTTTCTCAGATACTACCTTCAAGGCTTCGGAGACACGGGTACATCATCATCGGTAGGGCGACCTTGGCGTTTATGATACCAGGTAGACGTAAATGTCGATTCTCTATCGACAAAAGAAATGTTATAGGTGAACGTATGGATTTTCTGGTCGCTATATCTGACCGAAAATTTAAGGCTACGACGACCATCGACGACGGATTCCATGTTAACGCGAAGATGATAGAACCCGGTAAACGGTCAGTCGCCCGCGAAAATACCTCTAAATATTCGGTATCGACGGCTACTATAACGCCAAGGTTGCCTGCCTTCCGCTTCTTTTAGTCATGAAGGCTTTGAATTACACGAGAAGAAAGATTCTCCTTGACGCTGAAAAGGATATGAGCAATGCCAGGGCTATTTCCGAGAGGCTTCTCAGCTGTGGTAGTCATTTGGGGTCAGCCGAGCCAGGGTTGCTTTCTGAAGGAGATCTTCGGTCATTCTTCAAGCGACTGGATCCGGAGAGCGGGCTCTAGTGGACCTCCATAAGCTGGGGTTAATTAAACCTCCTGTGGTCATGTCTTCATCGATATCTTCTTGGGTTCCGCCGGGGTGATAAGAGGGAGCTTGTGTTAGGACTGGGAGGGAAGACTGTGATGACAAGGGGGGAGCGCCGTCGCCATTAATACTAAGGTTTCCTGCGTTTTAAATTTTGTGAAATTGTTCGTCCATTTTCGGTGTGCTCCTCAAGCTCATGGGTCTTTTGATGATCGTTTTCCCTGCACAGTGAAGAGTTGATCCACCGTTATTAGAATGCCTATTCACCGTCCCTCTCATATCGACTATGCTAGATAGCTACAATCTCTGCATTGTCGAACTGAAGTTATGGAGGTAAAACCCGAATGTCTAGCACGTTTGCCTGGGGAATTGTTTCACATAAAAATAAAACTACCTATACTAAGTACCTGTATGTGCTCTGACCCCGTTGTCAAGTAAGCTAATTTGTCATGAGCTCACTTTGTAACTGAGAACAGCTCATGATGTCGATTGTGCTTTCTCACCTGTGGCCATATAAGAAGCACAATCTACTATGATCAACCACTGCCTGAAACGTCTCTCACCCTGTAATTACCCAAAGCTTGCTATATGTGCTTGCAGAATTATATATGGCAGCAGAATCGGCAACATATTTGCCACCACCTGCTGCACGAACGTTGTATGTTGGGCAGCAAATACTACTGGTGCCGTAAACTTGTGGTGCCGCCTGTGAACCGTCGGAATATTTTTGGATGGTGCAACAAACGGTGGACATAGTAAAAGGTTACTTCTCGAAAGGTCAAAAGGAAGTCTGCGGTTATTTCCCACAGCAAGGGAACGGTCGGGGTGATTGTGAAGTGTGTCTTACCCGTGAGTGGGTATAAGTGCAGCTAGTAAAGGGTTGAGGCGAGGAGGTTGTTTGTCAACGCGGTTCTCGCGGCCAGAAGAATCTCGTGGCGTTCAGGTTGTTTTGGGGATAGAAGCGGTGGGAATAGTGTGGGAAGAAGTGAGAAATAAGCATGGAGATGGTGGATGGAACCCAGGAGCTAAGGATCTGGAAAATTATGTCGCCCCAAGCTTCTATAGTTCTGGCAGGGTAGGTTGTGTAGATGTGAAGCCATGTAGCAGATGTGGACTCGGCGAGGGACGTTGTTGGTCGGCCCCGAGAAGGGCAGTCCAAACTGTATGTATATGTATTGAGCATAAGTTCCTGAAGATTGCGGGGTATTTATTCGAACACAAGACAGAGGCTTGTGAAATTCTGATCACTTGACTAAAAAACAGCTAGTTGCGGGCTTGCCGAAAATCCAACGCTACAGGACGGACATATGTAGGCATATGCTATCACACGAGTCATGAATGCATCACTTGTTGCATATATGTAGATAACCTACCCTAGGGACTGCTCTGGGCGTGGTCTGAGCTCTCCACAGTAGATATTGGTGCGAGCCGCATGCGACTGTCAACACACAATGAACGATCCTCATCTCCTCATCTAAAAGTAACATCACTTCCCCACTTCCCCACAGACCATGTCCTGCCCCGCAGCATAGGGGGCTGTGTAGCTGCTTCTAGGCCTGTTCGGCGGCCAGATATATTTGGAAAATGCCACGATATTCGAAAATTGGAGTTGGAGGATTTGGTACGTGTTCAGCTACAAATACTGGAGACCTAGTTGCCCCACAATTACGACTTCGAAAAGACCTCCTGAGGTGTATTTCTTGGGTACAGTCCACAGAACATTCTAAGCACCACTGTGCTTGTGGTGTTTTCGTCCACCACACGCTTCAGCAAGTCAAGACCTGTATTCCAGCCTCGCGTCTATCCCAGCAAGAGAAAAAAATTTCAAAATTCAACTCGGACAACCGAACAGGCCCTTTGTATAATAGTATCGATTTAAGCAATGACGCGAGAATCAGCAAGTACCTGAAGCAGTTAAGGGTGGGAGGGCGTGGCAATGGATTGTGGCTGAGGTTAGCCTGGGAGACGATGTGTTGTCTACCAAATTTAGAGGAGGTTTTCTCTTTCCCTCGATCTAACCACGAACTGAAGGGCTTTGTGTTTGCTACGATAGATCACTGAGACTAGCTACTGGGGCAAAGGCAACGCTCGAAAGGTGTGAAGCACAACCCTAACCACACTACAATCCAACTACTAGGCGTTGGGGAATTACTCGTTTTCTGCACATGTGCATATACCATCTACGACATCCACGACACTCCTCGGCTAGGCTCTCTTCAACTGTCTGTTATACCCTTCCCCGGCAGCATTGTAGGCAGAAAATTTGCCTTTGTGTGTGTATATACTTGCGGTAAGGTACTGGTACGTGCATTGCCTTCATCGAGAGCCCCAAACTGATATAGATTGAAGTATTTAGAGCGGTAGAGTAATAGACCGGCCAACAGGACAGCCTACTAAGTGGGACACGCAAGCAAAATATGACAAAATAACAATCAGCAACGGAATTTTAGTAGGCTTTCCCGCGGAGAAGGCTGTGGCCCGTCCGACTTCTCTACGATGACGTACTCCGAAAACACCAAAAATGACCTCATGTATCGAAATTTCTTCGTTGGCACATCCACTCATATGTTCGAGCGACCGAAAATGAATAAGTGGTGGAAGCTGCATGCAATGCGATGCCACGTCTCTAACAGAGACATCGATACCCCGCTTTAGCTGCGGGCTGTGAGGCTGAGAGGAGGAAGTTTAAACTCACGACTACTTCTCGGATTTTCTTAAACATCAAATATTTAGCATCGATAACCCACAAGTTCAGTTGGCGGAAGTTATTCTCATCCCTATTCTCATCGGACCACAGTTCAAGCTCGGACAGAACGACTTTCTGGTTCTGCAGTCATGGATCCCTTCTCGGTTGCAGCTTCCATCGCGGGTATACTTACATTGTCCGGAGATATCATCCAAGTTCTGTATTCATTCGGCAAAAACGCGTTCGAGGCTCAGGAATCTGTTAATCGTGTTCTTTCGGAGATTCAGATTGTCAAGGCTGTGTTTAGCGAGATACAGCACTTCCTACAGACTGATTTCGGCGAGGTGGATGCAGTGAGATTGTCATTGATACCACTACACGAGACGTTGTTAGACGGATGCGAGACGATCTTTATTAAGTTAAAGAAGCATATCATCGATGAGGAAGGAAAGCCGACAATGTGGGAGAGAGTAATATGGGCGGCGAAGGAATCAGAGATTGAAGGCTTGATGGGAAATCTGCAGAGACACAAATCCAGTTTGGACCTGATATTGGGCATCATGAATATGTGAGTTATAGCTATCCGTGATCATGTCGGCCAGGGCTGTCTCTTCCTCTATTAGTAAATAATACTGACCAGTATCGTAGGCACTCCTCCTTGGCTATTGCAAATAGAATGAAGAGATTTCTGGCCGTGCCCGAATCTTCCGCCAACCCCTTTCGTGGAGGCGACGACTCCTCGTCAATTGCAAGCGAAAGCCGAACAATCTTTGACGATGATGATACCACATCTGCAAACCCTGCTCGAGCAATTCGGCCTGTCATGAAGCGGACTTTCGAGTCGGAACTGCGGAATTCATGGCCGTATAGGAAAGAGCGCGTTTGGAACGGTTCAATGATTTCAGTACAAACTTCCGACCGGAAGGGCTCCGGGCTGTCGCAATTGAATCGGGGCGAGCTTTCGGTGTCGGATTTTTCTGTTATGGGACTATCAATCAATTCATCAAGAACTGACTGCTTGGTTAACCCGCCCGTTCAGAGCAGCCAGCATGCGGGGCGTATTCCCAACCAGACCCTAGCCATCTCTGAGTTGAGAAAGCTCATATCTCAATCCCGCCACATCCTCTCCGTGTTTAACAGTTACCTTTTCTGTGAGGTCAACTACTTTTTGGGTACTTCCAAATCTATCGGACTCGTTCAATCGGAGATACAAGCAATCCACTCCATTTTGAAGCAAGCTGAACAACTCATATACGGTGCGAATGGGGCCGGCTGGTTGTCAGTAAAATTGGCCTTCTCCGCGTCCACGATTACTGACTGGGGTCGAATCCTGTCTGATTTGGAGAAACACATCGCCGAGCTTGGACGGCTTACGGATATCATTACCAGTACTACTGAATGGGAAACTGTGCGGAAGGAAACAAGGCCGACCCAGAAGGAATCCGAAATTGAGATGGTGGTGATGCAGGCTTTGCAGAGAGAGAAGTTGGGTCTAAACCTGGTGCTTAGCAGCGTGTTATAGTAGGTTACTTGAGACTTCCGCTATGCACATAGTACTGACCATCCTCAGCAAAATTTCTGAATACTCCAAGATCAATCAAAAAATTCCTGGTCGCCACAATGCAGAAGTCCGCTCCCGAGGCAGTTGGCGAAAAATGGTATCTAAACCATCATTCAGCAATCTCGACATTTATGCCATGACTAGCCGGCGACTGTTGTGAAGAGATGGTTTTGGAGGGAGGAGCAAGAGCCTATTTGGACCATACCATGAAGGAGAAGGGGTATTATTAGACACCAGAGAGGGATGGTTCAGTAAGGGGAGATTCATAAAAGTACGGCCTACTTTATTACGTCGTGCACTGTAGTATTTAGCTCTTCTTTGTCCATCACCTCGTTCGTGAGGGGTAGACAGCGCTATTGCTACGGTTTGTCAGGAGCACTAAGAACCTTAGAGGTCGTTTACTTTTGCACTGAGTATATGTATCAAAGATGGAGGCGCTGTTTGGGTGGTATTTAGGTGGTATTTTGGTAATGTTTGGGTGGTGTTTGGGTGGTGTTTGGGTGGTGTTTGGTTTTGGGAGCTTCGGTTCGTCACTTGGGTTTTTGGTGCTTTGGTTTTGGTTTTTGGTTTGGAGTTACAACTACTGTATGTTATTGGCCTCCGTAAATCACGAGTGTAGAAAGTGTATGAATAAGCCCGGTTATTGACATTGCTACCGCGGGTGATACTTCGTGAGCATACTTAGAAATTCTCTGGGACATACTTATTAGGGCTTCTAGTCAAGTTATTATTACCTCGCACAATTCGATTTGCTCTGGAATTGGCCCCTGGTTGGGCCAAACAAATTGCAATCATGATTTAAAAGCATTTCAGCATTAGACCAGACATAAGCACCAATTCACCCAAAGCCTACGATACATATACGCGCCACTTATAAGAATTTAGTTCCCCTCCCCGCTATGAAGCCTCCGCGCCAAATCTTGAGCATACCCACAGATAGTCATTGTAGGATTCCAACTCCCAGCTGTTGGGAGTATCCCTGCTCCAGTAACAAACTATGGTTCATTAGCCTAGCCTCTTGCATCACAGCTATAGGACAGCTACATACCAAGTTTTTCAAGCCATGGGGTCTGTACAACTCGTCCAAAGATCCGCCGTTAGCTTGGTCCCCTACGTACGACGTGCTGGCTTCATGGACAATTCCGGGGATACGAATATTCTTCACCGCAGGGTGTTCCTTAGTCCACCCTTGCAGATCATCATCCCAATATTCCAACGCGCGAGATCCGCCGGACATGGCCTCGATCGTCTTGTACGTGGCCTGATCCATCACGTCCCATAACTTCTTATCGTCATCTGTGAGCGTGTATTGAAGCAGTACGTTGGTCGTCAGATCCGGATTTTTGGGATCGGGTCGCAAAAAGTTGTTGGGATTGTTCTCGGTAAATTCGCCGAGTGATGCGCACACTGTAGTCCAATGTTAACTCCTCGGGACTAGAGCATTGAATAAAGTAGACGCACCAAATACAACATATTCTTCCGACCCTACCAGCTGGGCGTGAGTTGCTGCCGCGGCGTAGTCGGGACATTCTCTCGCCGCGTCATCGGCCTGTTCATCAGGATTAGTGCTGTGTATTGCGGTAATCTGAACATGATACTGGCGCCCGGTTTCTGGATGAGTACCGGCGACGTAGTGGGCGGCAATCTCAAGATCAGGATTTTGGTTCCATTCGCCAAAAACAGAAATTGGAACCCTGCCGCAATATGTGTCAGAAAGTGTCCAGTGAGTCTCTTTCCGACGGTTTCTTTTGCGCTAGTGAGGGAGTTGAGAAGAAGTGTTGCGTTCGGAAAAGCCTGCCCTCGTGTTAGAATACATGCTTAAGTTTGTTGCATTTTTGAGTCCATACTCCTGCGCAAAGAATCACTTTGGTCTTTTCGTTGGACCATTCGAGGATCTTGTCATTTGTCTGGATCCCACGAACATAGCCATCCCCGCAGTCCTTGAGCCTAGCGACAGTAGCGTTCAGCCTGATCAACAGCCGCGCTCCTTTCCCTTCTCCGCATAAGTCGCGCTGTTTGTTGTTGCGACCTAACAGTGGACCTGGTGTAGAAAACTTGTTGAAACGCAGCGTAGAGGTAGGGTTGTTTCTTCCAACAGCCATCTGGGCTGGCTCGCTGAAGTCCGCGGTCGGCACTAACTGACGAATCTTTGATTGGTCAAGCTTTTGGTCAATCATCTTCTGCAGATCTCCAAACACAGTGTCTTCGATATCAGCAGCCGAAGTCACATTCAACAAGTCCTTAGCTTTCTCCCAAAATCCGGGCTCCTCGGTCGTGGTAATCATGCTATGTGGGAAGTCGCGCATAATGGGTGGAGTCGGCTGCGGACACCAAGCGGACCAAAAAGTTGATCGGCCTCCAAAAAAGGGGCATGAGCCGTGGCAATATTGAAGCTCCTTTGTTTTAAATGTTTCGGCGGAGAGAGTGAAGGGGAATGTCTCTGATTCCCCACCGAGCACCATCTTGAATGGCAGGGGAAGATTTTGGAAGTGCGAGGGCAGCCAGAAATCTACGGTATATGTCAACGAAGGAAGGAATACATGAGGAGAGGAAATAAAGTACCTCCACGTTCGAGACACAGGATCTTCTTGTATGGATCCAATGTGAGCGCCTCTTCGATGAATGCCAATGCAGTGCAACCGGACCCAATCACGATGTAGTCACACATATCAAGAGTCTTGAGGTTGTTCCAGTTTGCGTCTCTACGTAATATTAGCTGACAGTTCTTCATACAGCTCCGTATTCACTTACGAGACGAAGAAATCATTATTCATAACCATGGCGGCCTTTGGCGATTGTTCGCCCGGAACGGGAAATCCATTTTTTGACACAAGCTGCTTTGGTTGTGGCTCAGGTTCCGCACGATCATAACCTCCCGAGATTGGGATCCGGTGGACTGGTACTGACTTCTGCGGTGGGTTCCCCACGCGGCAATGGAAGTTATGGCAGATGTGCTCCCGGGCTCCGAAGATATCTTGACTTTCGTTGGTGGAGGCCATGGCGAGGTTCGGTGAAGTATAATGTAGAATATTCCTTGCGTTGGGATCTCGTAGTGAATTGGATCAGACACGAATATCTGGGAAGAGGTGACATATATATAGTCGAGCCGTGGTGTCACTGTGGTCATATGTAGTGTTTGAAAGACGGGAGAACTAAAGTTAATAAGATCCCACAAAGAAAAGTCTGTGGTACATTTGTATACATTCAGCTGAGATCAAGTGCTTCGATCGACCGATACGTTCCAAAACTGGGATCTCACCGGAATAATTGCTCTCTTTTGATCATGAGTGCATTGTGGAGCATGGATTACAAAACATGGAGGGAGGTGAGGGACCAAACATTGTTGAAATATGAATCTCGAGCTGAATTCTTGCATACCGTCGGAACGTCAGCATAGGGCTGAATGTCGGGTATTGCCTGTAGCAGTTGCCGCTGCAGGGTTTGAACGGGAAAGTTGCGCGTATGGCTAATGGCTTGCGTCACGTTTTTGCCTAATCACTAATCATTGTTCCTCTGTGAAAGGTTCCACGGGGAGAGACCTTGCAACCCGTTTCCTGGACAGCAAATGATACCCCACAACGCTCAGCAACTCAGCCTGTTATTATCGGGATCTCCCCCCCGGTTCACCCAATGCGGTATATCCGATTCCTCGACCGGCAGTATACAGTGCGGGGTCGGCTGCCAAAACCCGCATTGCTGATGTCAGAAGACCGTCAAGCTTCCCTACCGCGGCATTGACCCGCTCCCGTAAGCTCGTGGAACAGATACCTGGCCTATCACCCCCGCTCTCCCTTCATGTTGTGGCACACCGATCTACCGCCGGTAGATACGGTTATAACTACTTATAAGAGGATGTTGTGTGTAGATCCTGAATAGCACGAAAGATTGGGGTTGGCCGAGAATGAGCTTCCTAAGTAGTTTATTCTGCGTTAAGGTTAAGAGCAGCACTGTACCGAACTATGGTACGGCTGGAGTTCTCTATAGATGGCTCGATATTACTGCTTTTGGAGACCGGATAGAGGTTAAATGACGGCTATAAAAGAAAAGCTGGAGAGATTTTGTGGCTGAGTACACTAAAGTATTACTAAGAGTTGGAGAGTGAAGACGAAGAGTACGAAGGAAGAGAAACTAGGTGAGGCCTGAGTGGCCAAGTTCTGTATTTCAAGTAGAAAAAAGTTCGAGCTTATGCTGGCTTTGACTGTATATGATAAGATGATTGGACGCCTTAATAACGGACACATTGCTTATGACGACCTGGAAATCGCAGACGGGGAATGCCTCCGTTCCTTTTAAATTTCAGAACAGTGCCTATATTGTGTTGAAGACTTCAACTCGATAATCAAAGTTGACTGGTAATTGACTGTCTGGGGTCATGAACATACATGCAGATACATCGACCGGCCATCTCCTCAAAGAGTTCTGGCATCAATATTGTAGAACATGGTATCTAATGCTATTCTATTGATTCCTAATAAGTGGCTAGTGAGAATTTATGACCAGAAGTGCCCAAAGCACACCTTAGCATTCTCCGCGTGCTCCATTCACATTGTGATACAGTGACTTTTGCATAAAAAAGGTCTTTTTAAGTCAATTAGTAGGTTGTCAGACAATAGAAAAAAAGGAAATCGTCACAACGACCGCGACCAGTGGACGAGGTAGAGCTTACAACTATAGGAGGTCTTGGATATCCGGCAGTAACTGGTGCAAGGGTCAACTATTTGTACTTGATGGAAGGTTATCTATATGTATGCCGCAATCGTCTTGAGATCACCCACCGTTATTTATCAGTTTTGAACAGTTTTTGAGCTTCAACCCTATCTTGTGAAGTAACAATGCTGTCAGAACTGAAGGAATTACATCCCACTGCGAATTTCATCCTCTCCGTCGGTGTTGTGCGCTGTCATCTGTTCCGATCAGAAATCCACTCAGAAATATTGCGTCCCTCCCAGTGGTTTTCGGTTGCAGATGTAGGTATGCGATACTAGTGGCCGTATAGATGAAAATGTTACTTTCTTAGCTGCCTAGTGATGACTGGTGATGAGGTTTAAGCTGCTTGAGTGGGAAGCATGGCCGCCGACTGAGAACAGATATGAACATCAGAACCTGTCACAGTTGGAGCTTGTGTGGCTAGACAGATCTACAATGCGGGTCAATTTTCCTTCTTGAAACTGTTAAAAGGTACTCCCATTGTAAATCCCGGCCAGTCTTACATGGATTCACAATATTAATATATGACCACTATCTAGTGTCAACAAACGACTGGTGAATCGTTTCCCATAACCCCCACCTTTTTCTTACAGTTGGTGGAATTAACAAGAAATAAAAATTTGAAACTCCTGTTTGATGGTAGCAAGTTGTTCTATCACTGTGCTTTTACGAGACTCGACACAGGGCCGCACATTATTGGTGCTTCTTTCCTCTGCGGTTCTCATTCGTCACGTCCCATCACTCACAAATTGACCAAGACAGGCGTCGTCAGCAATGATATTGTAGTCTTGGCATTAACAGCCTAATGCCCAAAATAGGCTCGCGTTACTAAATGGGGAAATGACTTTCGGGCGAGCTCTGAAACTCACAACCACTTACCTACCAGTTCCCCACGTCAACATCTCCAGTCTCTACAACACTCCACAATTACTACAGCTTCACAACCCGATTACAACCAAAACCATGTTCTTCTTTTTCACCTGCGGGTCTCAAGACCTATCATCTGGCATGAGTGGTTACGAGCATCTGAGGGTTGTCTGTCCAGTGAGCCTCCTTCTTTTCCCTTTGACCTCATTCACGGTTTACTCTACTAACCACATCCTCGCGCGCAGAACTGCCACAACGCCTCCGGTTCATTTCCACTGAGCAGCGACGACAAAGAAGATGGAGGCTGACAGTGCTTAGTGACGCCGATTAAGCGTAGGACGTTCTTCACATTCTGCTTCATCCCGATTTTCCCGATTTCGTGGGGAAAAGAGCTTAGGTGCTCGATTTGCAATTATCATCAGTCTACGTACGTTACACCGTGGACCGTGCGTGGAGATTGCGTTGGGCTGCGACTGATGAGGTGTAGAACTAAGGAACAGCTCAACCAAATGGTGGCACAGCAGCAGATGGCTCCTCCGATTGGAAAATAAGCGGCGATGGCAGCAGCTGGCTGGACCTGCTGGAGGAGAGGGAAATGGGAAGGGGGAAGGGGGAAGGGGAGGGGAAGGGAGAAGGGGGAGGGGGGAAGGGGAATGGACAGGGTGTGGACTATCGCGTAAGTTTAGTATTGGGATTGTTTCTTTTAGGGTTTATCGTTTGGTTCGGATCTGGTTCCTTTGGATTGTCTGGATTTGCGCCACATTGTTGTGTGGTGTTGTCCCTACCACACTGCTACTTAATATCTGATTTCCTTTAATATGCTTTGTCCGGGTTTGGAGTTGAGCATAGGTTTGCGATGTTATACCGAATAATTGAAGGAAAAATCATGTATCGCACAGGGGTTCTTGACCTAGCCTGTGATCCCTTTGTCACTATCGGTATTCCTCTCAAGCTGAATCGTGTCTCATAAGAAGTACTTAGTATGTATTTGTTGGGTGTTAATGTACAATGCATCATCTAATATAACTCGAGAAATCCATACATAACCCCAAACTCCAATCGGCAATGCGATGACCTTCCCTAATGTAGCCTCCATCCTAAATCAATAGACCAATCTCATGAGATATCCGCGACTCCGTGCCGTCCTCCAACTCCAATGAACCTGTGCTCTCAATCCGTATGCGTTCAGCCAATGGCGACGATCCCATATATACACCGCGTATCATCCTACCCATCAAAAAACCCTATACAAACTATCTCTTCGTCTCGCTATCCACTCGCCGTCAAATACCCTAAGATTCGAGCGGGCGATATTGACCCATGTAAACGGCTCCTATCGCACCTGTCAGCATTCACTCCCATCTGAAAGAAGAGTTGGGAATACACACCTCATCATCATCCTCCAAACTCACACTCCCCAGATGTTGTGGCTCGACGACCCATCCAGCGCACCGGTTCTTGACGACTCCCTCCCAAATCTCAAACCACCCGTCCTCCTCCCTGTCCTCTCGCTCCTCCCACTCCTCATCCCACCAGCTCCCCCTTCTTCTTGCGTACCCATTCCCTTTCGCCCTCCTGTCACCATACCCACTCCACAGGCGTCCACCAAACTTCCTAAGCCCCTTTGCACATAGCCTGGACCACTCCCTCTCCACGCCTTTTGCCTGGGACCCCTCGCTCCCCCATGGCAGCGGACTTCTCACACCCTCGGTCTTATCGCACCCCTTCTTGACCTCCATCATCCATGCGAGAACATCTCGCATCCTTCTCCGATCGACCCGCGTCACAAACACACACTCGCTCTCGACTAGCTCGGCCTCAAAGAAGCAATGCGCCATGGGGGCGGACGCAAGGATATTGCGGTCGGTGCGGACATTGAAAACTCGGTTCGCAGGGTGCGAGAGACAGTGTTTTGGGTCGCGGAAGAGCAGGACCGGGTGCGAAACGGGCTCTGGTGTTAAACGCCGCCGGGTGTGGTAGAGATGTTGAATTGCGGTGATCAGTGAGATGGCGAGAACGCATGGGATCAAAGTGAGCGCTGTGGTCAGCGATGAGTTCTGGCGCCGCGGAGACGTGTGCGGTGGCATAGTTATCCGTCCGAGTGATAGCTAGCACGCAATTGGTAGGATTGAGAAACAAAGAATATCGTGTGTAGTTGCGCGCGCACTGAGAACTTAACTACCACCCCTCAAGAGAAGATTTCGGAAGAGACTTTATTTTTTTGTTTAGAAGGGGGTTTATATAACATGTACTTTGCTGGGTCCATGGGGGTCAAGTATGGACAACTAGCAGACGAAACGGGCCCCGCAAAAAAGTGGTAGCTGCGTTGGCAGTGTACTTAACTGGCATTCAATAGACCACCACCACCATCAGGAACAACCCGACGTCGACCGCATGGGTTAGGTCAGGAGTTGGACAGTTACACAGCAGCAGTAGTAAGGGCGGGCACGCGGCAACACGGTGAATAATTGGGTGTGTGGGTGGACACTCATGGTGAAGTGTCGACAACCACGAGCGCAACGTATGCCATTGGTTGCGGAGCTGTGGTTTGGGTCGGTACCGAGCGCCAGGAAAGATGTTCTTCTAGAAATTGCTAAGCTTCTCTAAAAAAAAAAAAGGGTTCGTCCGTTAGCATTCCCGCGCTGGAGATGGGAATAAAAGGCAATAACACCCGAGGACATCGAGAGAAAGCCTTGTGCTAAGGAGGCAGATTTTCGATTCAGTTAACCTGGTAACGACTCACGAGCGTGCATTCGCCAATCGAGAACCCATTTATACCTTTCTGGAATAGAGGTAACAGATGCAGCGACAACAAACATAGCAATTTGGGCCACCGAGCGCCTACTTCCAATATAGCTGGCGCTCCTGAATTCATCATCATTCCATCACCATCATCACCATCGATGTTTTCCTTGTTAACAGATATTCGATGTTCATCAACAGCAATTGGGTTGCCGCCATCAACGCCTGACAGATCATGCTATGCATGTTGTACACGTGTTGACCACTGGTGGTGCAAAACGTCTTTCCAACCAAACATGCATCATCTTCTACATCACTCGCTACATCGTTTGCACGTGGTTCGAATTCGAAACACACACATCAAAATCACTCAGGCTAAACCGCAACGTAGCATTGTAGCGATGATGATAAAGAAGCCTACCAGTAAGAAAGTGAAAGATATCCCATTGACGCCATATAGTGTAGTTTGAGCCCCATAGTTGGTGGCTGAGCGATATCTGACGCGTATACCCTGTAATCCAGCCCTTCTCTTCCACATTCCGTCCGGGCCATACAAAACAGTTGTTGAAAAGATTCCCCAAAGAAACAAACCCAATTACACCCAAAGTAGACAGATGAAGGTACTCCGTGAACTTTTGATTGGTTTTAAATCCACAAAGAGAAGGCAAAAAAAGGTGGAAAACCCGATCCCTCAACGTTCCGTTTATGCGTCCTCGACCTGTAACACGGATTGGTCAATCCATCCGCCTCCAGCTGCCGGATACGGGCGAGGGCGGCGAGGAAACTTACCACTGTCGTATGGAGACCCTTGGGATTCTTGACGTTGACGGCCTGAACGTACGAAAACAGTCTGTGCTTTGCTCCCTCTTCGTCGTTACGCTTGCGCGAGATACGGACACGAAGTCTGTAAGGAACACCCTTGATTCCCTGCTTCCAGACCTCCTTGTTCAACTGAGGGTCGAGACGGACGTCCTCGGTACCCTATTCTCCCGTTCCGTCAGCCAACGCTCCATCTTCCATTCTTCATCCTCATCAACCGTCTTTTCCGCAGTCTCTTGTCGATAATTTAAACATTGAGGTCGATAGAAAAACAGAGGATTTGAAAATTCCAGGGTTTATCGGACCAATCGTGGAGATGTGGATAGAACGCACCATAGCCTGCTTGGCAAAGGCCTTGATCTCCTTCACAGCAAGAGGAGCCCTCTTCTTGAAGGAAGCACCGAAGACGCGCTTGTGGAGGTGGATGGTGTATTCGCGGGCGACGACATCAGCGAGGGCAGACCGTCCGGGCTTTGCAGATTTAGGAGGGGCCATTTCTGGATTGTAGGATCGTCAAATCAGTCGAAAATTCGGGCTTATTGATTCCGTTTTGGTCTGGTAGTAGGTACGTACCTAGGGATTTGTGGCGGTTGTCGTAGGGTCGTCGTCGTCTCGGTGATTGCAGGCTGCGGGCGGTCGGTTAGTCTGGCTCGATCGTGAATATTGCGGCACACAGTTTGGAGTTTGTGCGTGTTGCACCGCTAGCGTGTGACAACTGTCAGGGTAAAGCCCAAAAGAGCCTCAACTCACCTCAACGCTAAATTAAGCTCTGTCAAAGTCGGCTTGGCTTGGGTGATCTCATGCACCGTGATCACTCGTACTCTAGTTCGAAAATCCACCGATACAGACTCTTATATTATAAATGCTTCGAGTCGAGAGCACCTTGAAGTCTGGATCAACATACCGATTAAGGAGCCACGCCAATTGGTTCAGATAGTACATGTACAATACCGTGACGTCATAGATCGTCAATGTCATTACCGAAAGCCTAAGGGCGCGACACATAAGGAGGCAAGGCTACTGGGAAAGGTCGCATCGAGGCTTAATCGCTCTTAGTCTAATACCTAATGTAAACGTCATCTCAGCGTCAGTGACTAGGAGATATCTCATACAAATAGATGGAACCAACATGGCTGGTCCCAATTTGCACCAACAACGCACGCATCGAAGCTTTTGCCCCAATAATTTGACTGGATATCAACATGTCAGGAACACTCCAGAGACTCCAGGAGTCGTTAAACTCTGCCAAAGAGTCCGCGTCGCAGAAATTTAATGATGTTACCACGACCAATGAAAAAATTCTCGATATGTGGTCGAACACCTATGATACCACTAAGAGCAGCAACCGAATGACAACAGATATTGGTGTCAAGGTCCAAGACACCGATCATTGGTTGAGGGTTGTATCCAAGGACACGAATGGCCCATCTTTGCTGGAAGACCAGATTGCTCGTGAGAAGATTCATAGATGTAGGTTCCCGGTTGCTGTTAGAATTTTGTCAGTCCATGCTATACTAACATCACTTTAGTTGACCATGAGAGGATACCAGAGCGTGTTGTCCACGCCCGAGGTACCGGCGCCCACGGCTACTTCAAGCTCCACGAAGCTATCCCCGAGCTCTCCTCGGCAGGCATTCTCAACGACACCAGCCGCACAACTCCTATTTTTGTCCGTTTTTCCACGGTTCTCGGATCCCGTGGTTCTGCAGATACCGTACGTGATGTGCGTGGTTTTGCAATTAAGTTCTATACAGAAGAGGGGAATTGGGATATTGTGGGAAACAACATACCCGTATTCTTCATTCAGGACGCCATTAAATTTCCCGATATTATCCACGCTGGTACCGTGGCCTAACCCACTATTACTATTTACCAAACTGAAACGATGTATAGGCAAGCCGGAACCAAATAACGAAGTCCCGCAGGCACAGGTGAGTTTAAGTTCCGCCACCGATTCTACTGAGTAATTCCCTAGACTAACATTTGTTGCCTTAAGTCTGCGCACAACAATTTCTGGGACTTCCAGTACCTACATCCTGAAGCTACTCATATGTTCATGTGGACAATGAGTGATCGAGCTATACCGCGATCATATCGTATGATGCAGGGTTTCGGTGTTAATAGTATGTCTAAACAAATGTACCCTTGTATCGACTTCCACTCACATGTTACCCAGCATTCACTTTGATCAACGCCAAAGGCGAACGTCACTTCGTCAAGTTCGTCTGGACGCCGGAGCTCGGCGTCCACTCCCTTGTCTGGGATGAAGCTCTTAAACTGGCTGGTCAAGATCCGGATTTCCACCGGAAGGATCTGATGGAAGCCATCGAAAACCGCTGCTATCCCAAGTGGAAATTTGGAATCCAGGTCGTCTCTGAAGCGGAACAGCACAAGTTTGATTTCGACATTCTTGACGCCACTAAAGTCTGGCCAGAGGATTTGGTTCCCGTCCGCTACATAGGAGAGCTCTGTCTGGACCGCAATGTGAACGAATTCTTCCCCGAAACAGAACAAGCTGCCTTTTGTACAAGTCACGTCGTCCCCGGTATTGGCTTTTCAGACGACCCTCTTCTGCAAGGTCGCAACTTCTCGTATTTCGATACTCAAATATCGCGTCTTGGTATCAACTGGGAACAGCTTCCAATCAACCGGTATGCTTCCTCTCTCCTACCCATAGATCTAACGGCTAACAATCTTTAAACAGGCCTGTATGCCCAGTTATGAACTTCAACCGCGACGGAGCAATGAATCATCACATTCACAAAGGTTCTGTGAATTACTGGCCCAACCGCTTTGAGAGCACCCCGCACGCCAAACATACTGGCGAAACCGATGCCTACCGGGAGTTTTCACAATCGATTGTAGGTGTCAAGGAGCGCCTCAATGCCCCTAAGTTCAAAGAACACTTCAACCAGGCACAGCTCTTCTACAACTCCCTCTCTCCCCATGAGAAGATGCACGTCCAAAACTCCCTCGCCTTCGAACTCGATCACTGCGATGATCCTATTGTCTACAAGCGCATGTCCCAACGCCTGTGCGATATCGACCTCTCTCTTGCACAAGCCGTTGCAAAAATGGTCGGTGGCGATATTCCCGAGTCAGCGGAGCGCCAAAACCATGGCAAGAAAGCACCAGCCCTTTCCCAAGCCGAATTCAAGCCCACCACTCCCACCATCGCTTCTCGCCGCATTGCAATGATCATTGCAGACGGCTTTGATATGGAGACTTTTATGGCCGTCCGCACTGCATTCAAAGCGCAGGGCGCCCTCACCTTCGTCATCGCTCCCAGACGCCACATGATCTACCCCGCCGGCTCGAAGCAGGGAATAATGCCCGACCACCACTTTGAGGGTGTGCGCTCTACTATGTTTGACGCCACCTTCATCTGTCCAGGTGCCGAGGCAGTACTTATACTCCGCGAGAACGGACGAGTGGTACACTGGGTGCGTGAGGCATTTGGTCATCTTAAGGCTATTGGTGCGCTCGGCGATGCGGTGGCATTCCTGCAAGAGGCTGTACTACTCCCGGGTGTTGATCTGGCTATCGATCGGGAGTCGAGCCAAGTTATTAGCAGCTATGGTGTGGTTACGGGGTGGAAGTCGAATGTTGGCGTGCTCAACTCGCTCAAGATTGAACCTAGCTCTACGGCGTTCTCAAGCGCGTTTGCGTATGAGATTTCGAAACATAGGTGCTTCGAGCGGGAGTTGGATGGGCTGGTTAAGAAGATTGCGTTTTAGTTTGGGTGCTTTGTTTCATGGGAGGCCTTGTTGTTTTATTTTGATGATTTACGAGTGATGGGTGTGGTAACGGGAGCGTCGAAGAACTGATGAAGTTGTTCGTATCCTGCAGATTTAGTCGAAGGGTCAATGATACTTGTAATTACTTTCTCTCAAGGCCTTGTATCGGTTTATAGTTATCGCGTGTCTACATATCATCGATCTCCAGGTGTAAACAAGGACGTGTGAAGCTGCCCTGAGGCCTCGCTACGATCCACCACACTATGGATGCATATGGGCGCAGGCTGGCGGTGCTATTGTGCCATGGAGGAAGGAAAGGCACCTATCCATTAAGTAACCAAGAGTTGACCCCCTAACTTCCAAACCGAACTACCGAAATCAGAGTACTTGACAGCTTCTGTTCCATCTACTACTTCTTAAACCCTCAACCCTCTTCCTTCTCTCCCACTTCTTCTCACACCACTCCCCCACCTTGTTTCACTTCCCCACTCACCGTCCCACATTTCTGTCCACACCGCCATCAGGCGGGGAAGTTCCCACGCTACTGCAGCCAAGTAGAGTAGTGGTGGCGTTTGTTTTTACTTTGTTAAAGGGGAAGAAGGGTAGCGGAAGGGGATCTCCCCCACCTAACCGGTCATCCGGAGGGGGAGGGGAAACGGGCCCTGCCATACTCTAGATAGAGTGAGTGCAGTATGATTAAAATAAACAACAAACAAACCGCCATCGCCATCCATACGCCACCGACACGCTATCTATACTGTTCCTATGAACCCGTGGCTCACGCAAGAGGACCGTGGCATAGTCATCCCGCCACAATATAGCGCAGTGCCTTATTATCGATTTCTCGCTAGTCTCGGACGCTGGTGAGCTACTCCTGCTCCAAGCAATGTGAGTGATCCCGCTATTCCTTCTTCTAAGCTCACATTTTAAAGCATCGACCGACTTTGCATCGACATAACAATACTTCTGCGCCTTCTGTTGCTACTACTTAGGGAGTCAACATAGGCGGAGTGGTGGTATAGCCGGTGATGAAAAGGGATCCACCGATTCACAGACCGAGACCTGTGACCGCCCAGGCCTCGGGCGGACCGGTCGAAGGTCACTCTGAGTGGTTACAGTACATCAATAACGCATGGCCGGCTGTGGTGGTATTGCCATTGATCGGAAAGGAGGCCAATCAGCTGCCGGTCGATCTAAAGATTCGCAGACCGATCATATTGACCTGTCCAATACAACAGGCCTCAATTAGTAGGTCTGCCTTGGCACAGCCGGTCGGCTACGATTCTCACTCGCGAGTGAAGGCTAAAGGACATTATGTTATGCTTAGATACTTAAACGCCGTGACCATTAGAGACCCTCCCAAGTACGACGAGAACGGGAATCCATACGAGGCCCACGCTCGGCTTAACAAACCTGCTATGTCTTAGAGTCGACGAACTTATTGCGTTCGCTCTCCAGTTAGGATCTTTTTGGTTCCGTGGGTTTCCTTGGTTCTCGGAACATTCAAGATTGCATCAAAAATTGGAAGACTCTCTGGTGTTGTCTGGAGATGAAGTCTTCCTTATTATCTTGAAGTTTCTGGTTGCGGCTGGAGCGATCGAATATAACGGAGTGATCTATTGGAAGAGCTAATTGGCCTTTGGAATATCGATGTGTTGTTGATAGGTTGTTTCTTTCTATGTCATCCATCACGAAAGTCTTTTTAGTGTTCCTCTCCGTGTTATATTGTCTTTGATTGGGTTTGATACAGGATTTCGGTGGTCGTTTTTGCTCCGTGCTTATATTACTTTCCTGCTAACTCCTTGTATGCTCTGGCTTGTTATTTTGTCAGGCTGTATCGAGAATGTGTACTCCGCTGACATACCAAGGAGTATCCAAATATATTTGCGAAATAGAGGCCACAATTCATATACTTTGTGCCATGCCACATCACATAGATGAATGTGATGCCGATATATAACGTCTCATAATGCCCGAACATTAAAACAACTTCATTCACTTTGGCCTTCCATAGACTACGAAGTACTTTTATTTTTAAATAATATTTTGGGGATTGGTATTGCTATTACGTAGATTGTGTGAAGTTCGGCTTGAGTGATGCTCTGTGAACATTCTACGTTTCCACATTCCGGTCTCCGCAACCCCAGCTCTTTTCTTCGGCTGCATGAGGAAGGATGATGCGCTACAACGGAGGCACAGTGAGTGGGGGAGGTGATATGGCTGCATTCCTAGACTGAATGCACGAGACCTGCTGTAAGATGTTGCGAAATCCCTCGATGGTTACTGGATGAACCATTACCGCCGAACCCCCACAGTGGGGACAGCTGGTGGCTTGGGCTAACCGCAAAAAAATGGGGTCCCCAGCCGCGGCTGAGAAGGAGCTACCTACCATATAACCCGCAGTCCTCCATATTCCCCCAAAATCCCCCCATCCACACCCCGCAATGCCTCAACTCACCAAAGTCATCACAGTTCCCATCCTCCCCTCCCTCAAGGGCAGCGGCGATCACGACCAGTGCCCCGCCAGCGCTTCCCAGCGCCTCCCAGGCGCATACTGGGGCACCCAAGTCGAGCACCCCGAGAAATCGACGCTGTTCGTCAGTACGTTCCCCCTCCCCACTCCCCCCCTAGCAAACCCGTCTAACTTTCTCAATAGACTATGACTCCCCCGAAGCCTACACCGCCTTCCAAACCTCGTCCGCCTCCTGCCCGCAGCTGCAAAAAGCCGTGTCGTACCCCACAGACGCGAGCTACGATGCTGAGCTCGCCCCGCCTTCGGCTAAGGTCCTTGGGTCCGCGCCGATTGTTGAGACATCAAAGTTCCATCTGAAACCGGAGGTCACAAGAGAGTGCTGGTGGGAACAGCAACGTGCTGTTGAGGCGCTGCTGGATACCGCTAAGGGGTGTCTTGGCTACTCTTCGGGGTTTTGTACGGAGACGGAACGGGACTTTTTGGCGTTGGTGGGGTGGGAGAGTGTGGCGGCGCATGAGACTTGGGCGGCGGAGGAGCGGAAGAAGAAGGATTCGGTGCTCAAGAGGTATGATGAGCTCGTTGTGGGGTGTGAGGGGTTTCATGTTGCGATTAAGGAGGTTATGCCGGGGGCAAGTGGGTGCTAGCTAGTGAGAGCGGGTAGAGAGAAGACTTGAATGTATTCTAAAGTGCACTCCTTGGAATGAAATCTATGCTTATATCTGCCTCATTGCAGTTCTACTTGCGCTTCTAGAAATGCTGATCATATTTTCGTTAAAACCTTTTGCACGTCAGCTCAGGGGTATACTTATCAATACCACTTGCTTCCAGCTCAAATGTTACAAGACCGAAAGTGGTTAGCGTGCGCCTTGATCGTCGCCTGATTTAGCGACAAACCTTATCTTCACTCACCTCGGACACAGAGTACTCTACATTTTCCCATGTTTCTCGACTCTTGTCATATATTCCCCAGTTCCAGTTATTCTCTTTCTCTCTCGGCCCAAACAACCGTAGGCTGTGTCTTCTATATTTTTAGTTTGCTCCGTCTAAAAGTCATTCTGGAAGCTATTTCGAACCGAAAGCCCGTCATTTCTTCTACACGACCCTCGATATCAATCTCATATCTTCTCAGCTATATATATAGCAGCTTAGAAGCACCTCACAGCCTGTACTAGCGAAATACCAAACAGACAACTAAAGCACCACTAAAACACAGCTCCTTCGCCTATGGTTATCATAATCCCACACCACGGGAATGTAGCCGAGCTATTCTATCTAATATTGCAGCTGTATTGTTACCCTTCCGAAAATTCTTGTCAAGGTTCGGAATAAGGTTGTCATCGGCGTTGGAATTAACAGCTTGAAGGGTAAGATTCGTCTCAATTTCTATCTCCGTCAAAGAACTCGAAACCGAGCTGCAAAATCCTCCGTCAATAAACCAGCTCTCTAGAAGTTGTTTCCTCCTCAATAGGAGGCGTCCTTCCAGGATCTCTCCATGAAGGTTCCAAAAAGGCTTTACCCGAAGACGGACTCCTGCGTAGAGAGGAGGGTTTAAATCCCAGGGTTGATGTAGCATTGTGGTGGGACTAAAACACAGGATATTCCCGCGGAGCATGGAACGAGTTCTTTGCTCAGGGTAGTGGTCGCTGAATCCGAGGATAGAAGGCTCAAGCTTTGTCCCAAGGGCAAACAATATTTCAAACCCCCTACTGGCCGACCACCAGATTCGAGGGTATTTGGGAAAGGCAGATGGCAGAGGAGGTGCTTAGGGCCCCATAGGCGCGGTGACAATACTGTCTCAGCAATTGCGGATGAAACACTTTTTTGCTGACCGGTAATTTTTGGATACAGTGCCGTCTGACAGATAGATACTTAGATAGCTAGCCTTGGTAGGGCTGGCCTGTATAGGGCAGTAAGACATGAATACGGGCTTACGGGCTGGGAAGCACTTTGTACATAAGTTACCTCGAAAATCTGACCTGATTTTCTCTAGATACAGGCCCATCTGACAGATCTCGCTGTAGAAACAAAGCCATTCTGACACTGACCATTGTATTTGATAATGAGATACAAACACCCCGCCTGACAGCTGACGTTTCATCCACAATTGCCAAGACAGTAGAGGAATTCCTCAGGCAGTTATTTAGACCAGTGGAAATTGCGGAACATTCTTTTCGTTATACCTAGACAAACACTTAACTAACTTTAGAAAGTGAGTTAGTTTACGTATCTATTGCGTCATATCCTTATATTTGTTTTCTTCATATTTATAACTTGATCATAGGAAATCTCTAGAATTTTGGAGGTAGTGTGTCGGGCTATCTTTGCAAAGGAGGAGTTTTTTATTTTTCCAGAAGAAATGTTATCTCACTGGTAACTAAAAGCGCCTCACCCAGTGTCACAAAGTTTAACTAGAATGCGTGGTGCTGAGAATTCGTTGAATTGATGATCCAAACTATTACATGAGAAAGTAAGGCGCAAAAAGCTTGGGTTTGCCTTACGCGAACCGCCAATCAACATAACACAAGCTGCTCGCCTAATCAGCCGACGTCACTGATAGATGACATTCCAAACCCAAGGGGGTTTTTTTATGATGGATGCCTCAGTGGCAATTGCAACTTCCGATTTTTGGGTATTTATTAGGGGTGGATTTCATCTGAAACTACTGACTTTGCCTTTCTTCAATCGGCATTCGCGCTTCTGTTTGTAGGGTAGATGCGCATTGATTCATTGTGAACCTTGCAAGTTAAGCTTCAGAAAACGAGTAGTTAGTCTCAGTTATTCTGCAGCTGCAGGTAAACTTAGCAAAAGGATCCAACGTTCTCAGTCGTTCTGCCATCTCAATTCACCGCAGATATCTGCCCATTCACAAATCAAATGCATGGTGTGGGAGACGAATCACTGGCACTAGCATTCTGCTGTGTAGCTCTAATACATACGTAGTGCGAAAGATTCGTCATATTGATGCGACACCTCGAATCTGGCTCGGGAGTTTTGCTTGGAAGCCCTAGGTTTGCATTGAAACCCTCAGAAAAATAGGCAACCTCAGCTATCCGCAGGAATGCGCCGCAACCACAAGGCAGTGCCAGCTTACTGTAGCTGCCAAAAGGGATAGTACGTCAGCAGTCAGAGGGGGTGTTCGGACTTGTAAATATCATCTTTTGGTCAGCGTCAGTAGGACATTGTACTAGCTAATAAATATGTTAGTGAGGCTCTGTACTTGGGTTAAAATGTGTTAGCAAACTACAGAAAATCTGGAAGTGTGTAATTGCTATCTGAGTGGAGTATCTAGCAGGCATAGCAAGAGCATGGCTCTTGGAAGATAATTTTCATGCAGGACCGCCACAGATATTTCCTGTTCTAGCGGCCTGTAGTAATTGCTATGTATGCCACTGCTTTAAACCGGTCTTTGCAAAAAATATGTCAGTTGAGTGTTGTACTACTCCTGTCAGCTGTCAGGAACTTCTTGGACTAATAAAATTTGATGTCATCAAGCCGTTGTGGACTATCCCTTGTGGCCGGTACAGTAGTGACTCATTTCTGCCTAATAGTTAGAAAGCATCCCGGGCCACTTGGATAAGCGTCCACTCGGATGGATCTTAATTAGCTGGAAACAGATTCTAAGTTCATGATTGGTTAAAATGGATCACTCAGCAGCACTGCACCCTTGGGCCAGTTTCTTCAGTTTTGTGAAGATCATTTTGAACCAATCACATACAACAATCTCGGTCCTCTCCGCTGTTTTGATTGGTGTCCGAGTGAATGGGCATCCGAGTGGCCCGGGATAACTTTCTACACGTGTTTCTCAAATTAACAGCACCCCGCATTCTGTTGTGCAGTCTAACTCCGATGTTGAAATACTGATTGCTAGAGAAGCTTAATTGTACTTTCTAAGAGGGCCACAAGGCCATATATATACGGTACGAACATGCACGTACTCATCTAAATGTAGAGACGGCTGAACTCCGTCAGCCCGTATGAGAGCTGAGATCTATTTATGCAACATCCGACTCAATGCGAAACGAATCAGGTGTCATGTCGTAACGACTGAGCCTCTCTGAGATGAACCTCGGTCGGCGGTATGGGAAAAAATTCTGTCTAGGAATTCCTGGGTTTGCATCGATAAAGCCTTGCATAAAACGGCAGTCTCAGTTATCCTGAGCTACGTCAGCAGTAACCAACATTGTTGACTCTGAGGCGGCTAAATCTTCAAGTATATTTTGGGGGAGGGTCTATATAATCCACTCCAAATCCGCCAAAACCCAGAGAAGGGCATCTTATCCTCTAGCACCATTAATCTCATTCTACAGTATATCTGCTGCTTTAGCACTAGATATTGCAAAAAAAAATTGTAGTATTTCAGAATCCTACGAATATAAACTCATTGCGTCCCGCTGTCAAGGTGTCCGACTTTTTTTTTTGTTTATCAAACCGCTCTCGGGCAAATTTATACACACATATATATATATTATCAGTCATGGCTAACATTAGTTACAAAGGTACTATAGGATCAGTGGACATTGGCCACGAAGACCTTGAAGCCTCATCAGTTCCATTACAACCCACGCCCCTCTCGTACGCTTGTTCCTTCGACCACCGCGAGTTATCGGGTGACTTCCTTGATAACATACATTCAACCAACTTTCTGGCGCATCATCCCCGAACACCAACCTTCCACAGTCAAGATCAACTTCCCTTACGCTTAGTTCCATCACCGCTCGAAGAGAATAGCATCCTCAACCACCGGTGGCAGGCCCTACCAAGCTACCCCGACATGGGTCCAGTTGTTGCCAATGGTCAGCAAGTTGTATGCTTGCCGCCTCTGGAATGCATATGCAATCCACTTGGGATGCTAACAGTTATTCTGGCAGCCTGAAAACTCCTTCGGAAACCCTTCAGGTGAAGGCTCTTCCCGCCTCATGGCTGTAAGAGAACCTCCGGATCACTTGCGCTGTACGTGGCCATCCTGTACAGCCAAGGAGGAAGACAGAGTCTTTATTGGTAAAGGCGCCAAAACTGCACATAAGTACGTCCCCTATGCACGCCAATGTTTTGATACACTATGCTACACCGCTCCACCCACTGACTGCGAGTAGACGTCATATGGATGGGCATATGAAGCCTTATGTATGTCCTGAAGTCGAATGCCCCCGCCACACCCGGGGCTTCTCACGCCGAGACAACTACAACAATCACCTCAAAACGCACCGAAACAAGAAAAAACTTCGCCGTAGCTCAGCTTCCGGTCACTCTAGCCCTCTCGGAGTTCTAGGTGGAGGTACCAGTGCGGGGCGTCGCGGTTTGCAGAGAATGACCCCCCGTCAGCGCGGAAGGCTGGTTAATGTCTTGCTTATGTGCTATGAGCTTGGGTTCGAAGTCGATGAGGATGAGGAGGATGACGCTGGGAGTGATGATGAAGAGACCGAGGAGGACTATGCGGATTGACAGCGACGGGTAGTGCAGGAGTTTGGGAGTGGTTGTTAGGGCCGGAACTGAAGGTTTATTCTTGCACTAGAGAAAATATGTTACTCAATTTGTGATAGTACAGCAGGGGGATCTGTTCTTCAAATTTACGACTTGATATCCGCTATCAGTTGCCTTATTTTGCCGTGATCCTACAATTAGTCAATCCCAAACCTCAATCCGTTCGAGCTATGCAGACATCTGAAGACATCTATTGGTCGAATTGATGATCTATGCAATGCAACTGCCAACCGAAATAATGTACTCCATCCATTCATCAATAATGGTGCTCGCTTATGTGTGGCTTACGCAGGAGGACCTGTGGCACAGTCACTTCGCCATATTATTAAAGGTTATTTTCCTGGCCTTATTGACAAGGGGATATCTATGGTGATACGCCCTCGCGTCCTCCTATACCCATCACATTCATTAATAACCGAGATTCCTCAACCCTTACGAGGATTTCTGATTTAACATTCCATTACTTACGCCCGTAATTCATGCAGATTCAAATTAACCCCCCACTCCCCCAATCCGTGTCTGTCTATAAAGCCCCATAGCTAAACAATGGTGCGTATCCAATACGCGTTTCTTCCCCCACAATTTGCTCAAAGCTACAAGTGCCTTCATCCCCTTACACGCTCGGTTATTGGGAATTGGTTAGTATTGTGGCAATCGGGCTGGTCGACTAAACAATCACAGTACGGGGTCCTCACACCTCCGCTTTCGGGTCGTTCTGATAGGTCGTTCTGAGGTACGTTTCGTCTCTCAAAAACGCCGTTTTTCCATTTACCCATTTTTCAGAACTAGCTCAGGAGGTAGTTCAGAGCGTTTAGGTGATCCGTTTTGTAATTCGAGCTCTCCCGGGATGCTCATGGTGTTTCAGCAAAAACGGCCCTAAAACGGCACTCCAAAACAGTAAAACGGAATGTCTGAAAACGCAGGTGTGAGAACGCTTAATGAAGTCCGAGTTGGCTAATTAGCTACTTAAGTTACCCAGATCCGAGTGTGTAGATGGAGACAATGGGAGAGGGCTTGTGCGGTAGTGCCATTGACTCGTAGGTCGATAACATTGCACAATGGACACGACATAACAAACAGCACCACCACACACCTTCGACAACCACTCTCTCCACTTAGGAATACCAAGACACCGTGAGTGGCACTAATCTCAGTAATATCTCCGGTTGAACTTTGGCTTCACAATAGTTTGGTGGTATGTGTCCGCTCTTTCCACCGACGGATTGGGTGTACCAGCGACACAGTGAACCCTTGTGGACCTCACTAGACAGAGGAGAAGTCGACTCCAACCCAACGATGACTTTGTTAGTGGGAGGGATTGAATGTAGATCTATTACCTACATAGGATCATGTTTGACGTCTCCATCGAGATGTGGTTGAGGATTTTGTTGCTTGATTAAACTTCACCGTCATTTCTAGGTTGTGTCATGTACGTCGCCGTTGTCGTACGCTGGATCGAGGTATGCCATATGGTGTGCGAATGGATGATACTAACCCATGCCCAGTGAACATGACCAGGCTGTAACTGGTAGCCAAAAACGAGACTATTAATTACTCATACCTGCTGACGGCCACACAAATATCGTAGCTGAGTTCAGAATTACTTGAAAATGGGAATTCTGGGATGAATTGACACGGCTATTACGCTGTTCTTCAGAACCACCAGCTACTGCCTGGTCATGTTTACTGTTCATCTTAATGGTGACTATGGCTTCCTGGAGGACCTTTACCTAAAGGAGACGTGGTGAGCTACTTGTTTGATGGTAGTCTAACTAAGTAAGTAATTGATCTAAAAATAGATTGCATACGTGCGTATAGAAGCGTATAAAGGCGTACGTTGAAGTACTGCTCTGGACGACTTTTCAAAGCTTCTTGGAAAATGAGAAGTCTGTAGATCGAGTATCAATGGGAGTAGTATATATGGATTCACTGGGTTGTTTTGGGGTCTGCTAGGAGATAGTTTTGACTACAAGGCTTTGGTTTTATCACCCCCTTGGCCATTTTCACGTAGGGAGTTTGGTTAGCTAAAGTGGTTGTTGTGGTATCCCTTTGTGGATATTTCTTGGAGTGTGGTACACATCGGCGGAGTTGCATGGCCGAAAGTAGTTAGCCTGCAGCCTGATCGTCGCACCACTAGGTTTTAGCGACGAGCTTATCTTACAGCTAAATGTCACCCCGGCATGCACTTTAACGAAAGGAGAAAAATCGAAGATGTGTAGGACGTAATTCGTGGCTGTTTGAGAGAAACCCAGAAACGGACGAAGGGGAGAACCGGAACTAAGGTCTTCGAAACTGAGCTCAGAGAAGGTTATCACCATTCCTTATGACAGCAACGTAACGAGCTATCCGCGCCCAGGATTCAAGTTATCCTCACCCTTCTTGAAATTCCCGTCCAGAGTGCCATCACCTAGCGAAACTAGCATCTCGAGAGGGAAAGACTCGTCTCAATTTCCATTACCATCGAAAAATCTGAAACCAGAGGCGTCTTTCTGAGGACTTTTTGTTGAGATACCACTAGGCTTTGCTCGAGGATGAATTGCTGTATGAGGAGGAGGGCTTGAATCTCAGGCTTGATGTTGCTCATCCCAACTTAGTACAAACCTGTTTTGTTTGGGGACGAAGTCCGGAGATAAATCGGCGGTCGTGTTGAACAACTCTGTCGAGTTCAAAAACAAGAACAAATGAATCCAACGACCCTGGAAAGTGAAGCGCTGTTGCTCAGGTATCAGCTTCTATATCATTCAAGGCCATACGTACTTGCAATAACATGGTTCATGAAAACTGGCGTCTTTGAATGATTGAGATTTGGTCCTCACCAGTGCGAATTCAAGAGGATTCCTCCGCCACGCCCTGTCCCAAACGAGTGTGTAATGGTGATAATAGTTATTGGAAATCTAGCAAGTTTCTGATCATCTTCGCGAATGCAGTGGTGCCTAGGTCGACTAAGGAGTAGCTGTTAGGCCATGGGAGTGACCGTAGGTCTAGAGTTAGTGCTATTCCCAAGATTGGGAGGGCCCTAGTGTCTTTACTTTAGCCAATGTTTTTGTTGTCGCAACTAGGTCTCTGGGAGTGTTTGGAGGAATTGTCTGTCTCTAGGACAGATGTTGGATATTGATATCGACCGAGATGATGGTAGATAGGTAGTGTCAGGAGGGATGTTGGTTTGCGTATGGTATGTACGCGTCGTATCTCTGCGTATGGTGAATCCTCGAAGTTTGGAGGTAGTGTGTTGGCCGACTTTGCAAAGGAAAACATTTCACAGAAGAAATGTCATTCCACCTGCGGCCGAAAGACGTGCTCAGTTTCGCAAAAACGTTCCTAAGTTTAGCCCAAAGAACGCGTCATTAGGACCCCTGGCATCATTTTCTTGCGGCTTTGACCACTCGGGTGCACAAAGTTTAAACTTACCCCGCAGCTAACATGCCACAAGCTGCCCACCTGGTCGGTTCGTGCCTCGGTGGCGACGTACGGGTGCTTAGCAGGGTTTGATTTGACGTTCTATCCGAGATTGTTGGCTTTTGCGGCACAGCCGTGCGCTTTTGTTCGCAGGGTTCACCTCGGTGGCCTTGCATAAACCTCAGAAAACTGGTAGTTGGCCTCAGTTATCCTGCAGGTAAACTCAGCAAATCTCACAAGGCTCCCAGAAACCAAATCGTTTTGCCAGCGCGATGATTCACCGCACGTTGACATGAAATCTAGACTCTAGTGCGCCGTATTTTTGCTTGGAACCCCTAGGTTTGCATTGAATAAACCTCAGACAATAGCGAACCTCAGGAGGCATACTCAGGAGTCCCCCAGCTCTGAGACGTCGAGCTGTTATGCCAGCTCAATGGTCCACTGCAGATCCCTAGAGAGTGTTTTTCGAATCAGCGATACCATATTTTGCTGTGTAACCACCTCCCATGCGCTGGGAAGCCCCGTGTTTGCACAAAGAGAGCCTTGCATAAGCCTCAGGTATTGGGATAGGCGCCACCCTGCAGGACGAAAAAGTAAAGGAAGCTAACTAAAAGCAGGCTTTTGTAAGATTGGTGTGGATGCGAAAACATCGTATAACTAGTAGCTATTCCTCAACTTTCATCTCCAGCGGAAGTGCTGCTCGACAATCCTGCGATAATAAAACCTATCCAAGTGCTGCCCGATATGTATGTCTTTTTTTTACCAAGTCACCAAAATTTCAAACATGGCTAACACTGGCTACGACGGTACTGTAGGAACAGTGCACAACTACTGCGAAGACTCCGAAGCCGCATCGGCGCCCCTTCAACTCAGGGACCTCTCGTACATTGACCATTCCCTCGACCACTTCACATATTCTAACCAGACTTCAAACTACCACGACCAAGACCATCCTCAATCAATTCCATCAACATCCGAAGAGAATCAAAGCTTCGATTCCATTGCGTGGCAGGCTACATTGAACTACCCCAACATGGCTCCGGCGATCGCCAATGACCGGCACATTGTATGTTCACCGTGTTCGGGGTGCTTATGTAGCCTTCCTTGGGGGCTAACAGTTGTGCTGTAGTCGGAAACCCCTCTTGAAAACCCTGCAGTGGAAGCCTCCTCCTCCCACTTCACGACTGAAAATGGACCTCAAGGTTTCTTGCGCTGCACGTATCCCTCCTGTACAGCGAAGGAGGAAGCCAAAACCTTCACCGGCAAGGGCGCCAAATCTGCACTCAAGTACGTCCCTTATGTGCGCCAATGTTTGGGCCCACCCGCTACACCGTACCATTCACTGACTGCAAGTAGACGTCATATGGATGGCCATACAAAACCCTTTATGTGTACTGAGGTTAGATGCCCACGCCGCACCAGAGGCTTCTCGCGCCGAGACAACTACAACAATCATCTCAAGACACACCAAAAGAAGAAACATCGCCGTAGCACAGCTTCCAGTCATTCTAGCCCGCTCGGAGTACTGGGTGGACGTACCAGCGCAGTGCGTCGCGGTTTGCAAAGGATGACCCCGCATCAGCGCGGAAGGGTGCTTGATGTCTTACTCACGTGCCTCGAGCTTGAGATTGAAGTTGATGAGGATGAGGAGGACGACGCTGGGAGTGATGATGATGAAGAGACTGAGGAGGACGGTGCGGAATGATAGTGACGGGAAGTTGGAGTTTCTATGGGCGATTATCGTTAGCGCCGGAACTGAAGAATCATCTTTGCGTTGGAGGAGATATGTAACTCAATTGGCGATAGTACAATAGTACAGCGGGGGATCTATTTTCGAATTTACGACTTGATATGTGCATAATTGCCGCCATCAATTGCCTTATCTTGCCGTGATCCTGCAACTGGTCAATCCTAAACCTCAATTCATCCAATTTATTCAGAAGTCTAGAGAAAACATTGATCGAATAGACGATCCATGCAATGCCATGTTCGCTAATGCGTGGCTGACGCAGGTCCCGTGGCACAGTAACTTTGCCACATGTTAGAGGTTATTTTCACAGGTATATTGACAGGGATCATTAGTGCGACATCTACCCGCCTACCCGCCCGCCCGCCCGCCCGCCTCGACCATATCCTTGCACTGGCATCATGTATCGAATACGCCTATTGATCTTGATGGGTTGATTCATTGGCCGATTGAACCTCACCTAGGGAAAAAGGTAACCGGCAACACGTTAGTATCTTATAATTATTCGGTACAAAATACTAGCGATGGGATAATACACATTTATCAAACCAACACCCTCATCCTCATCTAGATCTTCTTCACGCTCGCCATTCACACGGATCCAAATTTCACCCAGCGCTCCCTGACTCGCGTGCAGTCGGTCTACTAATCGATTTGCGTGTTTCTTTCCTCACCACAAACCCAAGCACCTCTAGGTTATGCCGGGGGCAAGTGGGTGCTAGTGAGAGAGGGTAGAGAGAAGACTTGAGTGTATTCTAAAGCGCACTCCTTGGAATGAAGTTCATGCTTATATCTGCCTTATCGCAGTTCTATTTGCGCTTCTAAAAATGCCGATCATATTTTCGTTAAAAACCTTCGCAAGGAAATACTTATAATATCAATACCACTTGCTCTCAGCTCGAAGTATTATAAGACCGAAAGTGGTTAGCGTGCACCTTGGTCGTCCAAATCTTAGCGACAAAACTTATCTTCACTCACAGAGTACTCTACATCATCTCCTGTTTCTCAGCTCTCGTTATATCTTCCCCAGTTCCAGTTACTCTCTTTCTCTCTCGGCCCAAACAACTGCAGATTGTGTCTTCCATATCTTCCGTTCATCAAAAGACATATTAGAGCTCTCTTGAACCGAAACCTATATCTCTTCTTACATGGCCCCCAATATCAACCCCATGTCTTTCTCTCACGTACAGCTATTGAAAGAAAATATCGGGAATTCCCCGTCCTGGCTAATACACCACTTGTTCGGGGTTGGTCACCTGCACAACTTGGTATGGTCTCCTTGTAACCCTCATTACTCTAACCCAGATGTTGAAATCTGATGTTTGAAATCCTCCCTGAAGAGGTTAATCACACGCCCAAACCCTTGCAGTCCTCCCTGTTTCCTGATCTTTTATTTTTATAGCTGTATATATATAGTGTCTTGGAAGCACCTAACAGCCCGTGCTAGCGACGGATAATTAGAAACACAGCTCCTTCGAAAGCCTATAATTTTTATAATCTCACATAACGGCATGCAGTGGAGCTATTCTTATCCTATATTGATATTCCAGCTATATTGTTACCCTTATAGAAACTCTTATCTAGGTTCGGAATAAGGTCGCTATTAGTGCCAACAACTTGGAGGGTTAGACTCGTCTCGATTTCTATCTCCGAAACCGAGCTACAACATCCTCTGTCAATGAAACAAGCTTTCCAGGAGTTGTTTCATCTTTAAACGAGGCGTCCTTCCAGGATCTCTTCATGAAGGTGCCAATAGGCTTGCCTAGAACGACCTGCTGCGTAGAGAGAAGGGTTTGAATCTCTGGCGGAATGTTGCCCATCCCGGCTTAATACGAATCGGCCCTGCTTGGAAACGAAATCTGGAGGTGATCTGGCGGTTGTGTCGAAAGGACTCAGGCGGTTTCTTGTTGCTACTTTAGAACGACGAAAACAATGAATTCAGCGCTGCTTCCAAGTGCTTCCAAGTGCAGTCGCTCAGGCATTAATTTCTATAATTATCATCCCAAAATCATACGTACTTTTATTAGGAGAGTTCATGGATACTGATGTCTCCAAATAATTGAGGCTCAGGTTCTCACCCTATGAATTTAAGAGGATCCCTCCGCCACGCCCCGCCCCTTCAATAGTTATTGGCACACGGGCAAATGTCCAGTAATTTTCGCGAATACACCGGAGCCTAGTTTGACCAACGAGTAGTTGTTCGGCAAGGATCCGGAAGTAGGAGTGACCGTAGGTCTAGAGTTAGTGGTATATCGGAGATAGGGAGGACCCTAATGTCTTTATTTTTGTCATCGCGATTTGATCTCTGAGGTAATGCTTGAGCGAGCTGTCTATCTCCGGAGTGGGTTTTGGGTATGCGACTTGGTTGATAGGTAGACCTCGTCAAGCAACGTCAGAAAGTTGGCTTATGCATGATATGTATGCATACTACTAGGTATGGTGGCGGCTTCGCCACCCCCTTCGGTAAAAAAGAATCCTAAACCCCAAAACCCATGATATCCAGCCAGCTCTCAGCCGGTTCAACATTACGTCTAGCCAGCCGAGAGCCAGCCCATCAAGATTGCGTCCAGCCAGCGCAGAGTTAGCCCGTCCAGATTACGTCCAGCCAACCGAGAGCCAGCCAAGAGCTAGCCCGTCTAGATTGCGTCCAGCTAGCCAAGAACCATCTCAGAGTGAGTATGTCAGGTTTGTCTAGATCGTCTTCAGCCGGCCAAAAGTCAGCCCGTCCAAATCATATTCAGTTGACCAAGAGTCAGCTCATCCAGATCATCTCAAGCTGGCCAAGAGCCAGCCTATCTTGACCATGTCCAGCCAGCAGAGAGCTAGCCCGTCCAAATCGTATCCAGCGAGCCGAAAGTCAGCCCATCTCAATTGTCTCTAGTTGCAGATAGCCAGCCTATCCAGAGCACATCCACCCATCTCGATCGTCTCCAGAAATTCGAGAGCCAGCCCGTCCAGATCACGTCCAGCCAGCCGAACCCGTCCAAATTGTATCCAGCCAGTAGAGAGCAAGCCCGTCTCAATCGGCTCCAGACATTCGAGAGCCAGCCTGTCCAGATCGCGTCCAACTACCAGAGGGCCAGCCCGTCCAGATCGTATCTAGCCAACGCGTCTAGATCGTTTCCAGCAAGTTGAGAGCCAGCCCACCCAGATTGCGTCTAGCCAGCTTGGATTGCTGACCAATAGCAGTTGTGAGAGCCACACTCAAGCAAAGCGCCACGGTTCACTAATCATGACCGAAAAAAACCCATCTGTCAACCAATGAGCATTCTGTAATTTGCCACACTAAGATGGTACGTACCACCATCAACCAATGAGAATGCTTCGAGCAGACAAACCAAGTGTATAACTATTAGATGTGGCAGTGCGTTGAAGCAGGCTTACAAAAGAAAAATCCCACAAAAGAATGCTATCTCACCGTCAGCTGAAAGCGTCTCGCTGTTTCGCAAAGATGTTCCCAAGTTTAACCCAAAGAACGGTGGTTGTACTTAAGATTCTATGTTGCATTGATGATCCACGAAGCATGTGTCACCATTTCCTTGCGGCTTCGACTACTTGATACTCTCTCGGGAGCGGTAGACTACAAGGACAAGAAAGGAGTATAAAGTTTACTCGCTTAAACTGCTTATTAACATGCTGCCCACTTCGACGCTGCAAATTAAAGTCAGAGGTGCCACCGAGGCATACAACGTGAACAGACCCGGCGACCTCCGACTTATGGGTGCTTAGCAAGGTTAAATTTGTTTCATCTAGCTTTGTTGTTCTTCGATCGAGCGCTTCTGTTCGCAGGATTCACACCAGATCTCTTGTATAAACCTCAGAAACTGGTAGTTAGCCTCAGCTATCCTGCAGGTAAACTGGACAAGTCTGTGACGCCCACAAGGCTCCAAGGAACCCAGTCATTTCAATGGTTCACAGCGGATATCTGTCCACTCACGAGTTGATGCGTTCCGCTGTGTAGCCTAAACTCATGCGCAATCATGCGCACCCAGGTGTTCGCCGTAGCCACAATGCTCCTAGATGTTGAGTTGTCTTGTCAGCTCAATGGTTCACCACGGGTATCAAGGTCAAAATGCCTGGTATAGGCTGCGTGTTTCTCGAATCAACATATGCTGCTTTTGGGCAATTCTACGTCATTCACTCATTGCAAAAAACAATCCACCTACCGCAATGATAGTGTGATATTCATGTGTTATGACACCCCTGGACTGAGTACTCTCCCGGAAACCACAACCAACGGCATGGAAGCTTTGCCTGGAAACCCCGAGTTTGTATGGATAGAGCCTTGCATAAACCTCAGGAAAAGCGAAAGTCTCAGTTGTCCTACAGGTACACTCAGCAGGCCTCAGCAGCCACAAGGCACACCAAGGTTCCAAAGTCACCTCACAACAATGTCATCTTCATGGATATACGCAATTGCTTCCTGCCGGTTTCACTACTCGTAAGGCAGGCGCGTAGCGATAAGTTTTGAGAGGTGTTTTGCCGAGAAAAAGTAAAGTTAGCAACCTTTTTCATGATCGGAATATATCTACCTCGCACTTTCCGTCCCTCTTCAACTGCTCTTCAGCAGAAGTGCTGCTCGACAGTTCTACGATAATAAAACTCATAGTGAAGCGCTATCGCAATGTATGTCTTTTTGCTTCCCAAATCACTAAGCTAAAATCTTAATCATGGCTAACACTGGCTACAACGGTACTCCAGGAACAGCGCACAACGAGTGGGAAGACTTCGAGGCCGAAGATCTAGAAGCAATCACGGTACCCTTCCAACTCACGGACCTCTCGTTCACTGAGCATCCCGTCGGCTGCTTTCCGTATTTTAACCAGACTCCAAACCACCACCACAATCAAGGGCACCTTCAACAAATTCCATCAACGCTCGAAGGGAACCGCAACTTTGACCAAATCTATTGGCAGGCTCAACCCACTTACCCCGGCATGGATCCAGTAGTTCCCAATGACCGGCACATTGTATGTTGACTGCGTTTTCGGGTGTTTATGTACCGTTCCTCGGAGGCTAATAGTTGTGCTGGTAGTCGGAAATTCCTCTCGAAAATGCTTCAGTAGAGGGGTCCTCCCACATCATGACTGCGAATAACCCTCAAGGTCTCTTGCGCTGCACATATCCCTCCTGTACAGCGAAGGAGGAAGACAAAATCTTCATGGGTAAGAGCGCCAAATCCGCACATAAGTATGTCCCAATGTTTTGATATACCACGTTACACTATGCCATCCTCTAACTGCGATAGACGCCATATGGATGGCCATATTAAACCCCATAGGTGTCCCCACGTGGAGTGCCCCCGCCATACCAGCGGCTTCGCGCGCCGAGACAATTTCAACAACCATCTTAAGACGCACCAAAACGAGAAGAAGCATCGCCGTAGTCCCGCTCCCAGTTACTCTAAATCGCTCGGGACTCGAGGTGGAGGTATTAGTGCGGGGCGTCGCAGTTTGCAGAGAATGAGCCCACGTAAGCGCGGAAAGCTGGTTAATTTCTTGCTCGTGTGTATGGAGCTTGGGTTCGAAGTCGATGAGGATGAGGAGTATGACGCTGGGGGTGATGGCGACGAAGAAACTGAGGATGGTGCAGATTGATAACAAGTAGTAAGAGAGTTTAAGAGTGTCTATTATCTGAAAGTTTATTTTGCTTGGAGGAGACTCGATTTGTGATGGTGTAGCGGGGAGATCTTTTTTCAAATTTACGACTTGATATGTGTATAAGTGTCGCCATCAATTGCCTTATCTTGCCGTGATCCTATAACTGGTCAACTCCCAGCAGGTGATACGACATCCGCCGCACCCTTGCCCGTCCGCTCGTCCGCACATACTATCCCTTGAATTGGAATTATGCCCTGAATATGCAAATATTATACGAATCATGAACTAAGGATAAGTATTGGGGAGTTGGTTTTATTGACTGATTGATTTTACTAGAGAGAAAATTTCAACGGCTACACGTTTCAAATTCGTATTTCGCAACTATGTGTATTCGATACAAACACCAGTGCGAGGAGATAATACACATTTATCAAACCAACATCTTCATCCTCATTTAGATCTCCTTGCTTACCATCCACACGGATCCAAATTCATCCAGCACTCGCTGACCCGCGCGCCGGCGGTCTGATCTATCTACCAATTCGTGCACGCGTTTCTTCCTCCCTCCCCCCCATCACAAACCCAAGCACCCTAGTTATACCCACCGGCTCCTATACTCGTTCGGTTTTTGCAATAGGTACCGATTATGGCAATTGGATTATCGTGACTAACGAACCAAGCTCTGATTTGTCATAGATCGTCTGAGTAGCGACGCTCAGCTAATTACCAAGTCTGAGCGTTGGGGCATAGACTAGGGTCTAGGGCTCAGGATTAGTTACACCAAACGTCCTCCCATCCACAGCTGCCCGTAAATCACCTGTCGACCCACTTGATGGGTTATCCCGTTACCATACACAATTTTTCCAACTGAACCGAGCCCACGACCAGCGGTTGCCTATTGCACGGAGAAGAAAGGTGCACAAAGTTTACTCGCTCAATCTACCAATCAACATGCTGCCCACGTGCACCCTTCGCCGCAACTCAAAGTCGGAGGTGCATACAACGTGAACAGACCCCGGCCCTTGGTGGCAACCTCCGACTTACAGGCGTGCTCTGCAAGGTTGGACTGTTTCATCCGAGACTGTTGGCTTTGTTTTTCGACCAGCACAGCCGAGCGCTTCTGTTCGCAGGATTCACATAAGTCCCTAGCGTAAACCTCAGAAAACCATAGTTAGCCTCAGTTATCCTGCAAGTAAACTCGACAAGTCTGCGACGCTCACAAGGCTCCAAGGCACCCAGTCGTTTATAACCGCTCAATAGGGCACCTGCTTTCTGCTGTGTAACGCGCAATCATACCCACCTCATAGAGATGAGATAGAATACGTTTTCTCATGCCCCGGACACGCATTAAACAAACCTAAGAAAAATACTAACCTCTGTCATCCTACAGGAGCATTCAGGTATCCACAACATCCACAAGGTTTGAGACACTGAGTTATCATGCTAGCTTAATGGTTTACTGTAAATATCTTTGTTTAGGAGATGTGTTTTTTCGAAACAATACATTCTGATTGTGTAACCCTACATCACACACTCATTGCAACAAACAAGTCGCCTGGTGAAATGACAGTGTGATACTTGCTAGTGTCACCATGTTGCTGGACTCTACCACTCCTCCGGGAGCCAAACGTCAGGGATATAGCCAGCCTCACCTCAATCCGACATGAAAGCATATATCTACTGCGCAACCGCTCCTGTTCACGTATTCAGCAGAAGTGCTGCCCAAAAATACTACGATCATAAAACGTATAGCAGAGCGCTGCCGAAATGTATGTCCCTATTTTTTTTTTACTAAGTCGCTATCAGTCAAATTTTCAGTCATGGTTAACGAAAGCTATAACGGTACTGTAGGAACAGTGCACAACAATTCAGAAGATCCCTTTCAACTCACATACGCTGGACGCGCCGTTGGCGACTTTTCGTATCCTACCCAGACTGCGAGCTACCACGATCAGCAGCACCTTCAATCAACATCCGACGAGAATTGTATCTTCGATCCCATCGGGTGGCTAGCCCCCAGTTACCTCGATATGGCACCTGAAATTTCCAGTAGCCAGCACATTGTACGTTCATGTTCGGGATGGCTATGTTACTTCCTAACAGTCACACTGGTAGTCTGAAAACCCTTACGGGAATTCTTTAGTAGAAGGCTCCTCCCACGTCGCCACTATTAATGAACCACTGGGTCACTTGCGCTGCACGTATTCCTCCTGTACAGCGAGAGAGGAAGACAAAATCTTCACTGGCAAGGGCGCTAAATCCGCACACAAGTACGTCCTCTTTACACCCAATATTCCAACCCACCGCGTTACTTACACACACCGTACCATTCATTGACTGCGAATAGACGCCACATGGATGGCCATACAAAACCCCATATATGTCCCCATCCTGAATGCCCTCGCCACACCAGAGGATTCGCGCGTCGAGACAACTACAACAACCATCTCAAGACACACCGAGACAAGAATAAACACCGCCGTAGCACAGCTTCTGGTCATTCTAGCCCGCTTGAGATCCTGGGAGGGGGTACTAGCGCAGGGCGTTGCGGTTTGCAAAAAATGACCCCGCGTCAGCGCGGAAGGCTGGTTAATGTCTTACTCATGTGCGTTGAACTTGGGCTTGAAGTGGATAAGGATGAGGAGGACGACGCTAGGAGTGATGATGAAGAGACTGAGGAGGACGGTGCGGATTAATTGCAACGGGTAGCAGGAGTGTTTAGGGGGTCAGATTTGATGGTTTATTCTTGCGCTTGGAAGAGATATGTAACTCAGTTTGTGGTTATGATAGTACAACGGAGGATCTGTTCTTTGAATTTACGACTTAACATGTACATAAGTGCCGCCATCAATTGCCTTATCTTGCCGTGATCCTGTAATTGACCAATTCCAAACCTCAATTCATCTAGACGTCTAAATACAATCATTGGTTAAATAGATGACGCATGCAATGCATCTACCTACCGAAATACACTATCTACCCTTAGATAACGGTCGCCCGCTAATGCGTGGCATATGAGGACCCGTGGCACAGTTACTTCGCCACACGACTATAATTTTTTTTTCCCAGCTTACAAGGGGATAGGGTGGTACGACATTCACCACATCCCTGCCCGCCCGCCCGGACCCACTATGTTCATCACATCACTTCACCCCAACAAGCATATTCCATGTATACTCGCCATTGACGCGGATTCAAATTTCACCCAATCTGTCTATCCACCAAGCTCTACGGCCAAACAATGACACTTATCCATCCTTTTTTTTTCCTACCATGAACTCAAACGCCACAAGCGCCCCTACATGCTCGGAATTGGTGGGAATTGGTCTCGCCGACTAAACAATCACAATGAAGTCCGTGTGGCTAGTGCAATTCTCTTACTCGCCATTTAAGTTTTCCCAATCCCGAGCGTGTACCGAGCAGATTGGTACGGACCGGTATTTGACATGACAGGGCTCAACATCGGAGAGGCAAGATGATGTGATTTGGTCTTCACATGACTAGCCTAGCAAAGGAGTCAATTGAGGAGAACTTGTGCGGTAGTGTCATTAACCCGCGGGTCACTTGAAAGATTGTCGATAACACGGCACAACGCCCACCGCCATCATCATCACTACTACCACCTTCTTCCCTGTATGACACTCTAACGAGATACCTTGAGGTTCAGAAGGAACTCTATATGACCGGCAAAGCTATTACCAGACCAAAGACCGCTATAACAGACGACGTCCGTAGCTTCAGGCAGAACTAAAGTAGAGCCTAGGGTTTAGGGCTACACTAAGGCCCTCGCTTCCTCATCTACCGATAGATGATATTTCGGACAAAGGCTTCAGAATGGCAACTTTCGCAGTTGGGTGAAGCGAAGATAACATCAATTGTGAAAGAGTGACGAGGATGCTGATAGAGATGAAGAAAACATTGTACTAGTACTGTATATAAACTAGCCGTTTGTTCTTAGGTCGGACGAGGACATTGTGAATCTTTTCAGAAAAAAGATAGCCTCAAGAGTCACAACAAAGTTAGATTTTATTTTCAGACAGGTCTCAAAGCTCACATTTTGGTTAGGTACTACTAGTATATAATACGACCGATGGCGTCCGGGGTTCATCTGCCACCACAGTATATTGGTAAGTAAACCACTTAGGGAGTTAGTCCGTTATCAAGAGCAATTGCAAGCTCCCCTTGATCGAGTTCCTCACGAGCGCATGTGGTTGGAAATCCTTGCAGATTATTGATCTCTCAACACATTGGACTGGCAGGAAGTTGCAAGATTACCAACCCAATCGTTTCTCTCCTACTCCCTAGCACCCCTCAGCACCTGCATAATGCCTTGACATTGAATCACGTTGAACTTGACATTATTAATCCCCTAAATGACACGACAGCTCTGGATCCTCCACGGGAACCTTGAGACCAGATCACCAGCTGTGTTTCTCGGCCAGCCTAGTTGACATTTCAATAAGTCCTCCTGACCGATGGGAACGCTAGAGATCTGGGTTATTTGGAAAGCTTGCCCTGACCCATTAGAAAGTGGCCTTTTAACCAATTGATTTACTTACCGGCGGGGCCAAAAGTACTTTCTCATAACGCTGTAAAGCCTCAGGCTACTTACCCATCAGTTTGTTGAAGAAAATGACCATCCCCTAGGCTCAAATCTGGTAGTGCCGCTTCCCATGTCCTGTTTTGCTTATTTCTATACTTCCGTTTGCGTTTACTCTTCATCACCACATCAATAACTACTCCTGCCATCCCTATCTACTGATCATTGATGTCTCTTGCGTCGTCACAACTGTCGATACAACTAAGCGAGTGCACAAGTTTCTAGTGTAGTTCACTCGAGAAGTGAAAGAAGATCTCTCTACTCTAACTAATAGCATTTAATAGTTCATGGGCACATTTTATTTTATTCCCTGCGCCTACCCCCAACTGACGAATGACTAGATACAGTAAAGTAAGAGATATAGAAGTAAAGAGTGTGTGAGTAAAGTAAGGAAATGCAACGGATACAGTAAGTAAAGAGCGTGTGAGAAAAGCCAAATGATAGCAAGGGTAATAAACTAACCCATACAGTAGCATTAAAGTAAAAATCTGTGAATAAAAGCTAGTGATAGCAAGGTATAATGAATGAACCCATAGAGTAGAACCTAAGCAGGAAAAAGAGTGTGAATAAGTGCGTACGAAAGCACAAGAACCGAGCTGCCTGGTAAGAAAGTATAAGAACATAGGAAAGGAATTTCATCGTAAGTCGTCGTTGCAGTTTTCGTAAGTAGTATAGTATCAAAATTAAAGTTGGGAGTAGGGAAAGAAGTGTGCATTGATTTTTTGTTGTATTCGCCAAATGAAGAGACAAAAGACGATGACGATATCTTACTTAGTGGCCATCATATTCTTCCAAGCCTGAACCCAGGCCACGCACTCGTGAAGCTTAAGGTTTACTTCAGCATTTGCCAATTCAGCGATAGTGCAGGCCTTCTTTGCCTCGACACAGGCGACTCTTGCATCGTGACTCTTCGTGACTGCCTCCACGATGATCTTGGACAACGCAAACAATCGTTTACTCTTAGCCTTGTCGGGTTCCACCCTGGCCGAATGGATAAGTTCCATCGCCACAGCGATGGGGTTTCCGTCCTTCTCATCTCTCGACGGAGACTCGTCAAAGCTCGGAACCTTCTCCGAGTAGTATCTTCCAGCGACTGTGTTCATGCCACCATCTCCGCCGGGACAATCGGCCTTAAGTTGAGTCTTGAGGTTCTCCACCTCTTCCGCAGTAAATCCATACCCCGTAGATAGCTCCGAGGCCTTAACCGGTGCCGGCTTACCCTCAGCTGGCTTCCCAAACTTCAGAAAGCTCTTGCCGGAAAAGTGAGAGCCATGGCTATTGCGCGGGGACTTGTGGAACCATTCCTTGATCCCCAAATGTTTCTTTGACTTGGAGCTCGGCTCTCTATCAAGCACATTACCGGGGCTAGGCACCGACAGCGTTGAAGGACGGACATTTTCCTTCTGATTTCTAAAGCCCTCAGCGCCGAGATTCGGGGATTTGGCTGCACCCTTAAGTCCTAACCATTTGAGACCAAGACTAGGCCTCGGGTTTTTGGACACGCCCAATCCAGAGATATCAGCCAATGGTTTAGATTTGGTATGAGGTATTGGGATCCCAGTGGGATTTTCTATAACATAGCGCTGCTCTGGGCTCAGGTCGGGCGAGCGAAGACCATAAGCCTTTTGGTTCCTGTGTACCGTACTGTGGTCGACTTGGTCGACTTGGGGAACCTTGTTTCGGGAATCAGAGATGTGGTCGGCTTGGGTGTCGTTGTTCCGGGAAGCGGAGATGTGGTCGACTGGGGAAACCTTGTTCCGGGAAGCAGCGACTGCCTGCTGCATTGGCTTTTTCAACTTTTGACTAGAGGCGTTTGGGCTGACGACATTTATGGGCATTTTACTCAAGGGCGCGGGCTTTTTCGCAGCTGGAAACATAGGTTGACGGAGATTGTTCTTTTTCGTCGGTGTTTCGACAGTCGGGCTTCGTCTTGGAAGTCGTGCAGTCGATACTGCCTTCTTTCCGATTGGCTGGGGTTGGTTAGGTGTCGAACCCTTTGTGGCACTTACTTGGTTGCGCTGCGAATGCACAACTTTTTTGGTCCCGGCTGTAGAAGGATTAGCATTTCTTGATGGATTCAATCGTGTGTAAGTCTGATGGTCGGGAGTTGATGACGTCTCATTACTGCTGTCTCTTCCCAATATTATTCGTTTCTGTTGAGCTATTGTAAGAGACGGCTTGCGAACCCCGCTGTCATTAGCAGCGATACCATTGCCCCTCGGCATATCCCGTGCTAAGCGGGTGTCGCCCTCAAACTTCTCTTCTCGGTCGACTTTCTCCGTACTTGAGGCTTCAGCTGCAGCACTCTTTTTGAAGGATGCGATGATAGCACCTGGGCGTGGATTGTTGGTTAGGCTCATCGTTCTGGAAGTAGACAGTTCCTTATTGGCCTTTGGACTTCCATGGTACGAGTTACGCCTAGCTCCATCTCCGATGTCTACCATTCGTGCTCCTGTAAAAGATGTCGCGACAGCGGCATCTCTGTTACGACGTTCTCCGAACTGAAAGTCGTCACTGATTTTCGTGGCATAGCCCACCAAAGACCCTTCGAATGATTCAGAAAGGTCCCAAAAAAGGCGGGCATTCACAGTGTCGACCCTCTCTATGAGTGGAGTTCTGCCAGGAGTAGAAAGCAGACTGCTGGTAATACTTATCTGCGTCTCCGATTTCAGAAGGCTTTGTCCGCTCCAACTAAGGTTTATCGAATCCTCGTTTGGTCTTCTGTCTTCATTCATTGGTGAAGGGGATTTCCTCGAAATATGTTGTTGCTGTACAGTACTGGTCGATTTTTCGGTGAATGGGTCACTTTCTTCAAATCCATTTGGTGACTTGAGTCGATGCCCCGGCGAAGGACCACTTCCATTCTTGGATTTTGTGAGATCCAAATGACTACCTCCCTTCTTAGCTGAGGTTGTCTTAGATGCCATGCTAGATGACCTCTGATTCATTTGAGCTCGCAACATGCTTGCTCTCGTCTGTCTGACAGGGTTCGATGAAGCCCTGCTTTTCCGAGGAACTTGTGTATGAGTAGTAGTCGGAATGGCATTTCTTGGATCCTTGAGTGCGTTCTCGCCAAGATCCTCGGAAGTCGTAAGTGGCAAAAGGCTGGGCGTAGACACTTTATAGGCTGGTCTGGGATGACGGGTCATTACTTCCTCGGCATGGGCAGAAGATGGTCGTGGAACAGGTCCAACGGTAGCCATTACTACGTTTTGTCCTTCGGGGCTGTCCTGCGGGCAATCATACTGCAAAACCATTAGCATAATAGAATTAGACTATTCAACGCAAGGAGAAACGAACCAGTTGTGGATTCTTTGTTGAGTTAGTAATGGAATCTCTACTACCATGATCCTGATTGATTATCGAGATGGCGATGTCCAGTGTATCAAGAGCAAAATGCCTAACTACCTCGTCTCCAATGGTGCTTGTAGATGACCTCTGGCGATGTCTCTCCTGCATCATTTCGTGCCTCGTAACTTGGTCGTAGACTTTGTAGTACTCCTCTTGGAATGTGACGAAACTTTCGAACACATCTTGATTTTCGCAAAATCCTAGTATATATTCGAAAATCTGCTCTGTGCGAGCGAGGCAAGACAGTTTAGGCTCCCTCTGTTTTACTTCGCGAGAGATGAGAGTGAATAGGGAAATCCATTGAAGCCTCGTTTGGGGTACCGTAATCTGCGTTACTCGTTAACAACGATGCGTAGTAGCGCAGTCAATCACCCTCTACATACTATGCATTCACTCAGGTCAGAAAGCTCGCTAGTCGCTCCGTCAATGAAGGATACTTCTCCATTGGAATCGAGAATGTGCTCCTCCGGCTCCATTGTGAACGACGGAACCAAATTAAAGGTTGAAATTATCAGTAATGACTTGATCAGGAAACCAAAAAACGAGCGAATGATATGGAGCCGTAGGAAGCTAGGAGGGAGAAGCAGGAAGAGGGGGAGGAAAGTGGTAAGGAGTATGTGGTGTTGCTGTGAACGATGGAAGAGAAAGAGTCTGGTGCGAACAGTATTGGAGATACTGGAAGGACAGAAAAGAACAGGGTCGGATTTCCCAAGCCGACTTCCAGTTCTGACTATCGCTGAGGCTCCAAACATCTCGGCAGAGGGGGGTCTGGTGCTGGGGCGGGGATATGCTGCCCTTTGATTAGTGTTTTGTAACATGCAATCGAGGTCTTCCGACTCACTTAGTCGCAGTTTTTGGACTAGCTACTTATCTGTAGGGCTTTGTTATTTGCAGCTACTTATAGTGAGGGTTGGTTCCATGTTCTCTGTGTCCCAGTGAATTTCATTGTAAAAATGTGGACAAAGAGAAGTTGATATTGGGGTCCAGAGTTAAATAAACGCTACAAGGATGGTGTAATAGCCGCGCGGGTTTCCAGCAACTAAAGACTCTTCTGAAGGAAAGGTAAGATTCTGTCTTTAGTTGCTGGAACGTGGAACGCTGGAAGTAAGTCTGGGAAAATACGCAGTATTCTTGAGAACGTTCCGGGCGCAGGGATCAGTCCAGAACGCTGCAAGCTAGGCTTGGCGGAACATAGATGTTCGCAGGGATAAATGATGTGGCGCAAGCGACACAAGAAATTGTGTTAGAGGTGGTTTGGCACCTAGCACAGGCAGCGATCAGCGTAACCAGTCCCTCGGATAACGACAAGGTGAGTCTGCTCAATGTCATTGTCTCTCTAACTGGCTAGAGTACTGAAGACTGACTTGCTAATTTCTCGAGAAGTTAATATGAACACAAGTACTTGTTCTCTGTCCCTTCAGTGATCACTGCTAATGGAATGTCGTCAGTCAAAGCATTCCTGCGTGGGCACTCCGGCCAGTTGGTTGGCGGTGCAGTTGCTATCGTCGGGACCAGTACTGTAACGAGCACGATGCTTCAGACTCACGCGTCACAAATGCCCCGTCCGAAGAGATTTTATTCGAGTTTCCGCCCACTCTTGGGTATTCGGTATTAAAATAATCCGTCACAACCAAAATCTCGTCCGGACCATCGCGCTCGCTACAGCATCGTTGTTTGGGATAGCCGCGTGGGACGTGGACACGCTTTGAACAATTTCGATACAAGGATGAACAATTTCGATACGAAGATTGATGGAGCCAAGGCCGACATTTCCCGCGTCGAATCGAAGCTCGAATCGCAGATCAAATCTAATCATGTAGATCTCCTCATGAACATCCAACAATCCTCGATCCGTACGATGAAAGACCTCGATGGGAATAAGGAGCCTCTGAGGCAATATCTTAGATGGCATGACGATTGTTTGAAGTAGCAGGCACAGGGTTTACCGTGTAAACCTATCAAAGATTATTGAGAAGCCAGAAGTGTTGTAAGTCATGGGTTCCGATTGTCAAGCACTTCAAACGTCACTTCAAAAAGTATATCGGTATCGTTGTCCTTGTCATGGAGTATGTGACCCAACATCAATAATACTTTCGTTAGTAAGTTTTCAAGTCCATTGTCAAAAGAATGAAGCTGATTGAACATGATATAGGTTTGCGGTTAATGGCATAAGTTCCGGTAGTTTCGCGTGGTGTTTGCATAGAAGCTGGTGGCATACAGGACGGTGTTACTTTGGGTTGCTTTTGATTACGTGTTTTTGCTTGTATTGGGCAGCAATTCAGCTAGGCGGATTATTTAATTTATTTGTCATTGATATATTATTATCGAATTCGGGGGACCCCTGAGTGCAGCGAAGGAAGGAGTCGAAGACCCCAGTACCGAAGTGAAGCGTAGGTGACTGACTAAGAGAGAGCGTTGAGCCAGAGGCGGAGTGATTGAGGCACAAGCCACTTTGTGCCGGAAGCAAAGCGTTCCTCAGCAACTAAAGACCTGGGCGAAGCACCAGGTAAGATTCTGTCTGGAATGCGGAATGCTGGAAGTAAATATGGGAAAATATGGTTGGGGACTCCTATTCCCGGAGGGTAAGATATTTGATTGGCTACAGTTTACCCAAGGCTGCGCGTTTGAGTGCCCAGCGTCGCACAGTTCCAGAAGCTGGAAGAAGCTTTGCGCTCGGGCACATGCAAACGAACTACAAGGAAGAATGGGCGCGAGACAATCTTAGCCTCGCTCCCCCTCCCCACAGTCGCAATCATCGTCTCCTTTTCACGTCTTCACCCTTGTCGGCAATGCAAGTGTTCCTGCAAAACAACTGTTGCCTCCGATCGAATGTCAGTCCCATCTCTCCAGATCTTGGTTAGGAACGGCTCGACACGTCAGCTCATTAGCCGGTAGCAACTAAACATCTCAACCCGTGATCCAATCCAATCCTTCACAAACAACCACAGCCTGGAGGAAACTACCGCTAGTAGTCGTACTTCGCGCCTCCCCGCGTTTGGCTGGCGATGCCTGAATCTGCAACCTCCTCCCATACCTCAGCTACACCAGCCAGACACATCTCAACTCCACAGTCGCGTAAGCCATCTGTCGCAATCCCGCGAGGCCCTCATGCTTCGGCCCTCCCACAATATGGAGAGTATATCGTCGATTCGCCTTCAGTAGCAGGAGCTTCAGTTACGTCTTCATTGGTACCTGCAGACCATGAGGACTATGTTTTCTTTGATCTGGTAGCTCTCCGTTCCTCGTGAGAGTTCGCCAGGACCAGTTTCTAATAAGGATGTTACATAGGTAGCCTTTCGATATCTCGAAGAAGATCCTTGTGTTTCTGTAATTGATCGACGGCGTTACCTCTGCGGCTACGAGATCTATCTGGTTGAGCAATGGGCGTGCTCACGTACCTACCCCACATTTGTTATCTGCACCTACACAGGTGATAGCTCGCATCGTATCACTGTTTCGGTTCTCCGCATTCCCAAAGATGTAAAGTTGTGGTCGATGAAGCTGTCCATTTACTTCAAAGAGGTTATGGATAATGCCCGGCGAAAGGAAACAGAATTAGGAACGATGATGGTTACGAATCTTTCCAGCTTTCCGTCAGCGCTGACAGTGGTGTCTGTACCCGGGGGTGACGTGACACATCACAGGACAAATTTCATCGTTAATGAGGATTTGAAACGAATGGGATGCTCTGGCCGCAGCGGATTGTCGTTAACTACGCCTACAGATGCAAGCCAGGCAAAATTTCAGCAACTTTTCCGAACGAGCGACCGTATTAACTTTTGCGATGCTGTGGTTAAGCTTGTGCGACTATGTCAGCTCGCGTTGATAGTCTTCGATAAGCTAAAACTGAATTATGCGGATGGGCTTCTGTGTGATGTGACGGAGAAGGGAATCCGGGATTGGTGGGCTGAGTTTGGAACGGATTTTTACAATATCGAGCCAAATGATGGAATCCTAGGACCTACTACTGTTGCTGCGCTGTTGGGTATGGTTTTGGGTACGAGGAGTAGATTGGGTCTTTGTGGCGCTCCAGTGCCGAAAGATGCATTCGATATTCAGCAGCTCGAAAAAGCAATCGCGCACTTCCAGCGTCAGCAACGCCTGGACCGAAGTGGGCACTTGGAACGGATGGGACGCCTAGATCGTACTACAATGGATCGATTACAACGGTGTACGATGAAATCGGGGCAGGGTGCGGATATTTTTGCCGTTCCTAGAGCTATCAAATCCACTGTTGTCGACCTCTCCGCCCGCGCAGTTGGAAGTTCCTCTGGATCAAACGATGTTGCTGCAGTCGAAACAGTTGACATTGAACGGTTTGCTAGGCACCTTTCGGGAGAGAGTTGCAAATTTCTTTGGCAGGGCAAATCACGGAAGCCTACCAGTCTTGTCGCAGCCACTGCACATTCCAATACACCTTCTCGAAGAAACAGCTTTGATGCACGAAGAGGATCTTTGAGTGGAGACGAAGAATCATCAGTCATTTCAGGGATAGTCAGTAGGACGACCCAAGACTTTGAATCTCCAACTGCCACAGGCATAACTGGATCCATGGGACACCATTTTCAGAACCTCGGATCAAGCAGCACGTTCTCCTCCGTTGAAACCAGCAGAGATGCTACCGTCTCAGATCTTCGGAAAACTGTTTTTAAATCCATGACTGGGAAAATGAAGGATGTGGCGTCGAACATTAGTGCAGGTGCGGACTATATGAGAGGACGTGGTGGACACCAAAGGATGTTTACAAAGGACTTCAACATCACCATCGGGGAGGATGATTCCTCGATATCCGTATCCCCAATCGTCTATCAACAGCAGCAGCAGCCTCCGTTTCACTCCTCCCCAGCCCTAGCCAGTAATTCAGGATCCGCGAAGGTAGAAGGGAAAGCTACTACCGTACCGCCGAGCCCAAAGAGGGATGGAGGTGTTAGTGGGATGCATACGGAGAGTGCTACATCGGGAAGCCCTCCTACCCTGCTCGTCCGCATCTCACCATTGAACGAGAGAATCGTCGCAGATATGTCACAAACACCAGGCTCGTTAGGGGTCGCAACAGCGGGAACCTCAGCCGGGTCTTCCGTGGGGGATCTTGGATCGGTGGAGTCAAATTCGACCAGGGTTGATCCCAATGAATCCCCCAGGCCCACCCGTAGGAGGTCATTTAACGATCTACAAACCCGACGCCACCATCATGATGCCTTCTTCCCTAATCGACTTTCGTTTTCTCTCGCCTCGGAGGCAGTTTTAACATGGAATCTTCCCTTTGAGCCTCCAGACCGAACACTTCTTGCGGACCCAGTACAGCAATCGTGCAACGAGGCTATTGAATGGAATAAAACCCAATTTTCCCGCCTGGATAACTCGTTCATAACACTCGACACAAATGTAGCGCAAATCCAATCTGTACTCGATGCCAAGAGGTTAGAAGTAGGACGAACCAAGCGAGATGGGCATTCGGTGCTCGATACAGAACGAGAAAAAGTGCGGGGTGCGATTAGGGAGGCGGAGGTGTTACGTGCTAGGATGCAATACGAGATAGGTGTTGTGCAAAGTAAGTTGGTGGATCTTGAAGAATCAGTGGCGAATTTGGCAAAGTTTGTGCATGAGGTCGAGAGTGAGGTACAGGCACTTGATGACGAGGAAGATGTAAAGAAAAGGGGATGGTTTTCATGGATTTGGGGGAGGTAGCATATACACAATCAGGCGTCGGATATGTTCTTATTTTCTTTCTTGTATGCACTCTTTTTCTGTCGGCGTGCGTCGACCCTCTTGAAGTTGGCGTTTCATTTGCATATCCTTGCTCATAGTTCCGTTATTTAGCTAGTCGTGGAATAGATGTGGATAAATTTTGTATAGATATCTAAGCCTTGACTTCCGCAATTATTTCAATTGCGGGTTTCATAGCGATAGACCGCACTGTAGCCGTTGAGTATAGTAATGTACAATGTGCCGTTCTTTCGTATCCATCCCTCGTAAATCGTACAGACCCTTTCCCCAAAAATGAATCCACCACAGAACAGAGCAACAGGCTGACTATTGTCCAAAACCGCCAAAACCACTAGCACCCATTCCGCCGCCTCGTGCCTGCTGCTGCATATTCTGCATCTGCTCCGAGACCTGCAATGCATCAGTCCCGCCTCTCCCCCGCAATGTGATGTAGATACCTTGATGTTTACTTCGAAGAACTTAGAGACGCAGCGGTCTAAGCACACCGACTCGCCCTTGTTAAGCTCTCCCTCCTTGTAATCCATTGGGATGCACTTCTTAGTGCACGAGTTAGAGAGCCGGTTGAACATGTCGGTGACCATTTCGAGCTCCGTTTCTGCAGCTGCGATTTTTTGTGCGGATGTAGGTTGCGGCGCGCCGCCGAAGCCGAGGAAGGACATTATGTATGTGGTACGGTAGGTTTGTTGTGGGAGAGGTGGTAGTGGGTGATGGCAGTAGGTGAGCTGATGACGGCTGATGTGAAGCAAGGTCGTCGGTTGAATTGATTGGAGGCTTGGCAATGCGGAGGCTTAAATTTTCTGATCACTTTCATTCAACGTCATGTCATCTCCAAACCTTCATTTGCTCTCTCCTTGAGGTTCTCACAACGCAGGTACTAACGATCAACACGAACAGTAACGACGGAATGATAGTACTGCTATAACAGGTAATGATACCCCACCTCCCCTACCCTTCCCACGTCCCAGATATGATGAGAACCAGTTGTATCGAACCGCTGCGTATGAGGATGCGGGCTCCTTGGAGCGCCGCACCAATGACTACAACCGCCTAAATCTTCTCTCTGATCGTTCCCTTTTCTCTACATTTGCATGTATTCCTGACGCGTGAGTCAATGCTAACCCTGCATTGGAGGTAGATTAGAAACCATGTCTGCAACTCTCCTCCGCCGACTGCCGCGGTTAGGACTACATCCGGGATGTCGATTCTACAGTTCAAAGAAGTCAGTTGCAAGACGGCCGCCAGAAGATGCACTGAAGCGGCGAGATACCTTGCTCATCACCCACCCAGAGCTGTACCCTCGGCTCACGTACGACCGGGAGCATGACGGCCGTTTCTTGCGGCATATAGATTATCTGGCAGAGTATGGCCCAGCGCTGGAAAAGAATGACAAGCGGAAGAATGAGGTGGTTACGATCCGAGGTGTGCGCCTGTATCCGTAGTTGCAATAGAAACATATTCCTTTTATACACGTGCTGAGTAGCAGTTTGTAATTGAGGCCGAATCCGCTCTTACCGCGACCTCTCGGCGAAACTCATCTTCTACGACATCATCCAGGACGGCCGCAAGCTGCAGGGCGTCTCTAGCCATGCCCTCATCGGCGGCACAAAAGAAGATTTCTACGAACTCACCACTGCGCTGCGTATCGGCGATATCGTCAGCGTCACTGGCTTCCCGGGACGCAGCAATACTGGTGAGCTTTCCATCTACGCCACAGAACACCCGAAGCTCCTCGCCCCATGTCTCCACCCAATCCCGGACTCCCTCGAAAACCCGGAAAAAATAAAACATCACCGCCACCTCGACCTCCTCGTAAACTCCGAGGCAGCACAAACCTTGAAACTCCGCTCGCGGATCCTGAAGATGATCCGCAACACCCTCACAAACCAGGACTTCACCGAAGTCCAAACACCAATCCTGTCCTCCTCCGCCGGTGGGGCAATCGCAAAACCTTTCCTCACCACAGCATCAAGCACCAGCCGCACACTCGCCCTCCGCATCGCCCCAGAACTCTGGCTGAAACGTCTCCTCGTCGGCGGCCTCGACCGCGTCTTCGAGCTTGGCCCACAGTTCAGAAACGAAGGCATCGATAACACTCACAATCCCGAGTTCACCACCTGCGAAGCATACATCAGCTACGGGCGGCTTGCGGACGTAATCCGGCTAACCGAGAATCTCTTTCGCGACGTCGCGCGGATGGTAGCACAACTTAAGGAGCCATTGGGGATGTGTCATGCGCTGTCTCCGCTCGACGCCGATATCGCCGAGGCGTTGAACCATCCTTTCAAACAGCTTGAGTTCATCCCCACGCTCGAAGCAGAATTGGGAGAGCCCCTTCCTGATCTAGAGGGGAAGCACGCAGGAGAGGAGCTGAGAGCACTGTGTGAGCGCCACAAGGTCCCCGTGGAAAGTAACACCCCCGCCAAGATCCTCGACAAGCTTGCGCAGCACTTTTTGGAACCCTTGTGTCATGTCCCAACGTTCATCACGCACCATCCTGCATGCATGAGCCCGCTTGCAAAGAGCCGTGTCAGGCGTGGAAGGGTGGTTAGTGAGAGGGTCGAGTTATTTGTACAAGAACAGGAGCTGGTGAATGCGTATGAAGAAGAAAACTCGCCGCGGGAACAGAGGAGGAAGTTTAAACTCCAGCTGGCGAACGAGCAGAGCGAGCGTCCGGCGAGTACTGAAGATACCCCTACGGAGGAGGGAGGACTGGAAGAAGGTATCAACGAATCTTACTGTTCTACGCTTGAGTGGGGAATGCCCCCGACTGCTGGCTGGGGACTAGGCGTGGACCGTATGGTCATGTTGTTCTCGGGTCAGGACCGGATCGCAGACGTGATGGCGTTTGGTGGGTTGCGGGGGGCGGTAAACCAGGGTATCGAGAAACCGGTGAAGAAGGAGGAGGAACAGACAGCTGTGGAACAGAGTAAAGCGAAAGATGAGGGGAAGAAGAAGCAGAAGAAGCAGAAGGAGAAGGAGCAGGAGAAGTGGAATAGGGGCGCAGAGGTAGATGTACGGGAACTCAACGAGTTGGTCGGGGAGCTGGCGGAGAGTTTGAGCGAGAAGCTGGCGGGGCTGGGACAGGAAGGCGAGGCGGCAGCGAGTGAGGAGAAGGAATCCGTCAACGGACCGCCGCCGATTCATGAAGAAATTGAGGAAGTTGCTAAGCTTTTAGAAGAGATGGCGAGGGAGGAGGTGGTGGTGAAAGAACCTGAGGACACTCAAGAGGCACCGACCGAGAAATCAATGGAGGAAATTGCCAAACTTGTGGACTCGGCAGTGTGGAGAGAGGGGGAGGCTGTGAATGAATCTGAAGGCAACCAGGAGGCGCCGGCTGAGGAAGGATTGGAGAAAACTGCCGAGGTGCCGGGCGAGACTGTGGAGACACCGAAAGCCGTGAATGAGGAAGAAATTTTAGCACAGCCTATGGAGGCAGTTGAAACCCCTGCATCACCGCCAGCCCCGACAGAAGAGCAACCAAAAGCAAAAGAAGAAACGACATCCTCAATCCCGCAAGAAGCGCCGTTATCCTTACCCCTTGAGGTGGTCGAAGCTGGAGTTGATGTCGTCGCGGAGACGCTGGGCGAGGTTGCAGAGGCGGTGGAAGGATTAGTGCAGGAGGTAGGAAAGGATTAGAGGGAATGTACTTTACTATACTCTGTGGCGGATAGACAGAGGGCCCGTGTATGATAGCTGTATATATTTTATATACTTAGATCTAGAGATCAATTGAAAGAATACTACTCTGTTCCGTCACATCCTCTCACTCGTCAAGACACTACATGGAATATCACTCGCCCTCACTATCTGCCCAAAACGTTTGCAAGCCGTCCATGGTTGGTTTTCCGACTAGCTTCAACCGTTAGCAGAACCGATTTCATCCGAAAGCAATAATCTAAACGGCCAAACGGATCTCGCTCCCAAAAACGTCATGCGCGCACCCTCGGATATCCCTTCATCACGAACACTTCGAAACAGTCTATAAATCCCGCTGGCCACGCACCCCACAAAACCCCCTACCATGGCATCCAAACCTAAGATCCCATCCATAACACTAACCACCCCCACCGGCCGATCCATCCTTCTTTTCACCCCTAAATCCCGCAACATCGGAAACCCCTCACTCCTTGCACGTTTTGGTACTGTGCTTCGCAACGCATCAGAATTTATCAGACACCGATGTCTTCTCAAATGTAAGGTCCTGAGGGGAAAGATGAGTGATAGAAGGGAGAAAGGCGGTTTTGTTAGTTGATTATATACGGATTGGACGCGATAGCTGTCTAGACTACTCATAAGTGAGCGTTGAGGCGGTTGCAGGGCGATTGTATGGTAGAAAAGGCGTTACGTTTGCAATATATATATTCATCTGCGCAGAAGCAAGGAAGTTCGCTAACACGTGAGATACCAAAAAAATGCGCCAAAACAATTAAGGATTGAGCAGATAAAAAGAGAGTGGGTGGAGGCTCCTCTGTACAGGATTGCGGCGTGGCACCACATTAGTTTATACTCAAATACTCCCCCAGTTACTATATTCCCCTAAAAGGCAAGCCAGCAATGACAAACAACGCAGCAAAACAATGGCACAGAGTGAAAGCCCTTAAGTACCGTTAAACCCCCTGAACGGATGAGTACCAGAACATTTTAGGTAATCCGTGAGGCTACGACGGTGTCTTAACTCTAAGTACACTCAAATGTCCTAGAATCCCGGGCAAGACCATGCTGTAGTCCTGAGATGATGGGGCTAGAGTGGCCGCGGGACGAGATATTCTACGCTTTAATCAAGTCCCATACCATCTCCAAATGTGCATAAAAAGTAGGCAGTTCGCAAACTGGCAGGTTCGCCAACCGAACGGAACATATGCGATGATTTCTACCATCCTACACAGCAGCTATGCTAAGATCTCGAAGTACAAAAAGCAGGGCCGACAAAAGAGCAGGCGCCGTAGGTTTCGAACCGAGTGTTTACAATACCTAGCCTGGCTTTTATAGCGCCTTGAGGTTTAGAACCCTGAAAACTCATGGCCGGGAGTTTCTAGCTTCAAGAAGTTTCGAACCTTGGTGTTTGCAGTACCTGATGTTCAGAGCACTAGCTAAGCCAAATGATCAGTTCCTGTATATGAGAAGATTCCCCCACATACACACATATACACTGTGGATAGTCTTAAGTCCTCTCTTATTTATCCCATCGATGCATCACAACGTACACGCACACGGTTCCTCCCATAAAGTAACATCGAGAGCGCTCGAATCTGTGAATGATGAACCATGACTCTGGTCACAAAGCAGCCGCGGATGAAAGCTATGGGCTTTGCCTGGGCATGGCTAAAACCATCCAATTCACAATAAATCCCTTGGCTTAACAGGCTAAACATGTTGCTAGAAACACCATGTGGCCGGGATGCAGGATCGAAAGGTAAACACCAAGACCTCAGGCTAGAACCTACAGTTATCCCTTTTTACTCTTTTACCCAAGATCTCGAGTAAGACCTCTCTTTTATCCCGAGACTACGAGACTGAGGTGACCGACGAGATGGGCTGTCCTGGGCTCCCCTGGATGTCTAGTCTTTGGCGAACTCGTGTTTGTTTGTAATCATAATGCACTTGACCATTACTGATCATGGCATAAGTACTCTTCCCCGAGGGCGGACTCGTGTGCAACACCGCAAGCGAGTCCGAATATTACAACAAAAACAACTACAAGTGAGCGAGGTGCCTTCCCAGATAAGCTGGCTGCTAGGGAGGGACATTTGGAATCTCTTACCACCTCGAGCTGATACAACAAGCAACCTACGATCTCAATCTAGATCCATACGCTTCATGCTACGCTGTTTGTATAGGCTACGTGCTGCGAGTCATCACTATGCTCTTATGGCCGGCTCTTTTAGATCATATCGACGGTAGTGAGATATCTCTGATGTCCTCAGATCAACTAACTAGAGGTTCTCTATAAAAATACCTGTCCCTGGATTTTTGGCAGAATTTACAGTTTGGCGAGCGCTATTAGGACGCGTGGACGACACAACTGACAATTGCAGTTCGACTTCAGCAATTGGTCCCTGATGTTGGATAAGCTGTCTGATTGCCGAAATTGACGAACCGTGAACCCTTGCATGCAAGGAATGGGTTATTTTGCCGGGCTAGCATAATGTTGGTTCGAGGCTCTTTCTCGGGGCTAGGTCTTGAGGCTGGCAAAACTAGAAGTGACCATTGAGCGAGACATCTCAAGTCCCTCCATCAGTTTTGTTACGATATGAGGAGAACCGTGTGCATAGACTATGGTACAGAGAAGAGAGAAGGAAAATGACACGAGATATATACAGGAGGCATTAGCCCTGCAGCAGCGGCCGTGTATTAGATCTGTAACATAATGTACATCTGTAACAAGTTTAGTCTTGAATTACATGAGTGATTGTTCATGATCCTAATAACCGGCGGATGAAAATCGCGCGCGCATCCAATTAAGCCCATTCTCACTGATTTCTTACCAACTTCGGGCGAAGGGGTCCTCATACATTCAAGTTCGACTCTAGCACCTAAAACAGTGGGCAATGGCAGTTAGATCCTCATGTGTCAAAGCAAGGTGGATCCAGTATAACAGTCTAACCGGAAAATTGCCCCCACGATTTGCCTAGTCACAATGAAACTACACACCGCCACGTGCATCCCCGTACGTGCGGCAGCCCTAGCGCATGAGGTGGCAACGAGAGAACCATGGCAGAACAAGCGCCAGCGCAGAACTGAAGCTGCGCCACCGCCAACAGGCTCGAGGATAACCTTGCTGCCACCCCCCGGAACAGCAGATAAAGCAGGCGAAGGCGTGGAAACCTTGGAAGCCCATGGGGGCCCATAGGGCTCCCCAACAAGCGAAGAAGGCTACAAGCACGAGGGGTTGTGGAGTGCGCGGGCGCAAGTGACCATGGGTTGAAGATGCCACAGGTATAAGGGGGACAATGAAATATGTATTGTGTTCTGTTTTATGTGCGTTAGTCGAAGTTATTGCAAGAATTGCCAATCCCGAGACCCAGAACTTGCTGTGCGAGTGCTGGTTGGTGCGACTATGTACTGAACCCACAAATGAGGTTCTGGCAGACCTTCGGAATGATGGGTTTCATCTTTGGACGAGGATAAATTGACAGCTTTGAGCATCGAACCAAGCTAAAATGCCATCAATTGTAAACGAGAGATATTGAATACACGCCAGGGAGGATGGCGAGTAGTGTTAATGTCAAAGATGTCCAGCGGCGAGCTCTCTCCGCTATTGCACCTCTGGATTTGCAGAAGTAGGGTCTGGCGCACTTTATTGCCTTGAGATGAGGAACGAGGTTGAGAGTAGGGCAATGAAAAGAGTATGGCAGAGCGGGAGTTAGCATTATACTCTACATTAGAGCCCCTATTAATATATATGGCGGGATAATCGGAAATTTTGGTTTGGGTAGGTCTTAATTGACATGTTAAAACTTGTACCGACATTGCTAGTGACAGATGACGTCCACGCGATCCGAATATCGGATCTCAACTATCGGTACAGCTATCCAGACAACTTTTGCGCAATCGCTGCCAACAATTATGGTACTAACTAACTAGCTACAAAACTGACAAACCCATTGGCAGTTGCAATGACCAGGAACGAATGGAATACTTCACCTAAGCATCTAACCTGACTCCAGACTCTCAACCGCGATAAATAATTTCGGGATCTAGCATTCTAGAACGGCGATCGGGGAACAAGGTAGCGACCCCTTTCCCGAATTAGAGATCTGAGGGCCTTACGGGGGTATTGGAATGATCCTTGACCTCAGAAGAATAACCTGGGTGTGATCATTAAACACAGTAACTCATCAATACAATATGTAATGATATCGATACTGTTGGTGGTGACGGCGACCGTAATCCTCCCAGCATAAGCTTTATTTTTGAATCCCGCTTCTACGGGCGGCATCGGATTTCGTCTTCTCTTTCCCAATTCTCGATTACCCGTCGTAAACACCCTCGAATCTTTGATTCCCACTACCAACCACAGACGGGCAACTCACAGCCGCACCGAAGAGTTGTTTGGAAGCTTGTCATTACCAGAACAGGAGCTTTACAAGCGTCAGGTACCGCATCCACTCAAATAGAAACCATAGAACTTTACGTTCCTGGCAGCTTAGGACAGGAGTAGTAAATATTAAAAAACCCCTATTACCGGCGAGCGTTGTGAGGTATTACTACTGAGACACGACAGGAGCTAAAGAGCATGGAGCTAGATCTGGCCGAAGTAAATAGCCCCAGGTCCAGAGCCATCTCCTTGATCTGTGACATGATCACCTGAACCTCCAAATTCAGAACATATTTGCTCGCTAGAAGCGGGAGGTCGATTTCAGTTCTGTGTTTTTTATCCGGGTGGATGCGGTTAAGGTCAGGTACCGTTGTGCCTTCCCATGGCTTCAAGAATGGGTTTTCCGCTTTTAAAGTACCGGCTATTACAGCATCAGGGCATAGCGATAGGAATTGAGTGTTGCATCTAATGGGTTTTTCCGTTGCGCGGTTCGATGGTACTCTACCTTGGAGAAGGTGGATCAGCCGGAAACCATACTCGACGAGGGTACAAAGGGAGTTATATGAGCAGCGTTTGGCAGAATTCCTGAACCCCAGAACCCCAGCATCAAAACAACTCTGCAAGAGCGAGTGCCTCAAAGAGAGTACTAAAAAACTCGAGAACTGAGGAGACAAGCAGTTGCTACTCAAGGTTGCGGTCCAAAACGGTCTATGTGCACCGGTGTCGCAAAGAGAGTTCCTCTCACGACTACGCAAGTGGCACAGGCCTGGAAATAACACTCTTTTTGGACTGGTTTCTTCTGTTGTGGCAAGGAATAGAGCAGTCTGGTTACAGTGTTAGTTTTAGAAGCCCGTTCGTAAAGGGGGGAAACATGACCAGGGACTTGCCGCGACTTCAAAAGACATGCGTGGATGAATAACCGCGGGATTTTCTCCCTATATATATACCTTTCATCACTCTAACGCCCTGTTCCTAGAAATCTACAACATCCGGCCTCTGCCGCTCCCGAAACTTCTGACAGCTGACACATGCACATCACTAACCATCACTCACTCTTTCCGGATGTGCAACCCCAGGCGTCGCTTACCCCCATCCATTCAATTTATCCGCAGTTCAGCCCTCTTTTTGGGTGGGTGTCTTTAGTCTCTGAACCCTGCGTGTGCCACACTGCGAGACTAGGGTATCAAGCAAACAACACCACGCCATTGACTTCTATCTTTACCAGCCTGCATCCGCTGTATCCCACCCCGCGTATTCCTTGCTTTTTTTCGTTTCCATCCCCCAGTTAACATTCCCCTAGGGGTATTGCCCCTCACTTTTCATTTCAATGCGGCCAACGTCAACAGATGGTCACAATGGCGCCACGCCTGGAACATAGCACGTCAAATGTCATCACTTGGAGAATATTTGTAAGAAAGTATGGCAGAGCTTGTAACTTTCATTTTAAGCGCCGCGGTTGGAGCCGCAAGAAAACGCTGGCACAGTCGCACAAACTTGTTTGTGTTACGGACGTAGTGAGAATCTGTGATGTGACAACGATCGGTGGATGGCGTTACCCTGCTGATCACTCTCGCTTAAGAGAGTGTGATTAGTGAACTGATTCACGTACCGATGCCCTCTCTCTCCATAACGCGATGTCGGTTGCCAATCGTTCCGCCGGACATCCACATTCACGATGCGAATGATCCCGCTATGGTTCTCGGAGGTCTCATCCTCACGAACGGTGTGAGTAACGCCAACCTCTATTCGATAGTGGATATTATCTGCATCTTCGACACCAGTTTCTTTTTACGAGACGACAGCGGACTGGAGATTCAGCATGCACTCCAGCCAGGGAATTACTACATTCGTACCAGTGGTAGGTTTATCTCACGCTTTATCGTTGACCGCTAATCGTCCGAATAGGTTCCATCGCCGTCACTGATGAGGCTCCCCTGCTTCGTACGACTTCACGGCAAACCGGAACCTCAGACTCGATGGCCATGGCATCGTGGACAGGTAGGTATCTTGATCAACGGTTTCTCGAGGATCCTTGTCGGGCTTGTGGATCAGCTTTTGCGTTGGCATTTTCGGCAGGCAGTGTTGACTAATATGAAGGGAGCTAGCGAGCCTGTCTTAGAGTGTGATTTTCCGCCCAGCTCGGATATGGTTGGTGAGATAATGAGCGGCCCGAAGGCTGCGGATAGGATGGAGTTTGAACTGTTCAGTCGCTTGGCTGTGAGCCTTGGCTTAGGGTAAGGGATATGGGCGTGCCAGAGGAACAGCGCACACTAGAACATGACACAACACAGCTAAGCACTCGCAGAGTACATGGAATTGCACAGTAAAATGTATAGCGACAGCTGTACATTATCCTAAGCGCTGGGCCATCCCTCTCTACCTGTGCCAATGGCAGGATCGTGAGTTAACACCGAATGCAGTCTCAGATAAACTGTCTCCAGCCAGCCCTGAGCACCATCTCGATTGATCGTCTCCAGCCAGCTCTCTGAGAGTTAGGTTTTCTCTCCTTACATCCTCACGATCCCGAGTTAACCCCTGAATACAGTCCCGGCTCTCGGTCAGCCCAGATCGACCATCTCCACCCAGCTCCGGAGCACCACCTCCAGCTAGCTCCCGAGCACCGTATCCAGCCAGCCTCCATTGACCATCTCCAGCTGGCTTCCGAGCAGCTATCCCAGATCGACCGCCTCCACGTGCACCTCCATATACACCTCCAAGTGTGCTCAATCACCATCTGTAAGTTTGCCTGATCACCATCTCCAAATGCACCTCCAAGTGTGCTCGATCCTCTCCCAGTGCGCTCGATCACCCCCCTCTAAGCCTGTTCGATACACCTTCCAAGTGCACCTCTGAGTGTGCTTGATCACCGTCTCTTAGTGCGTTCGATCGCCATCTGTAAGGCGCTCGGTCACCGTCTGCAAATGTGCTTTTAAGTGAACTTCAGTACCGTATCCCACCAGCCCAGATCGAGCGTATGTACATATATAAGATGCCATATTATCATTTTTACAAATGTTTCGTGATCATGAAATTGAAACTACAAAAACTGAGTACTGTACTAGTCACAGTGGTTCGGACGTCAGTAGTCAGAAGGGGGTGTCCGTCCAGCCAAATATATGTACTTGTCAGCGTCAGGAACCCAATGTCCGATGAGTTAGATCTGTCAGCACTGGTATCATGATGGTATTTGTTCTATCTAAAACGCTCAAGAGTACTATTTGCCGTCAGCAACTGTCCGATGAGAAAATACCTGTCAGCACCCACCTACGTCCGAACCACTATGACCAGTACAGGTGTGATAGTCTGAGCGACGCAAATAAATCTGAGCGAGGATCACAAGTCTGAGCGACACAAATAAGCCTGAGCGAGGATCATATGAGCGCGGAAAATCCTCGCTCGAGCGTGAACTTATTTTTCTGATGAATATGGGAGTTATTGTGGTGGTGGTTCGATCCTTAGCTGGGTCTGCTAGATGTGGAAAATTCCACATCATTCCCCCTGACACTAGAACATAGCACAGCACAGCTGGGCACTCGCAGAATACATAGAGTTGCACAGTAACATGTATCGTGACAACTGTAAAGTACATTATCCTAAGCGCTGGCGGACTGAAAGTTACTCCACACTCTTCCGTTTGTAGCCAACTTGAGCTGGCAAGGCAGGCAGCCTGAAACTCTAGCCGTATCGGGTTCCATCCAACCCTAGCCACTGCACGCCACGGGTGTTGTCTTGTCACCTTCCCACTTTAGCACAGGGATCGTACCGTTCCAATGCACCGGGGAGATTGTGGGGGCCCTGGCACTTAGTTAGGGCTATAGATGGGATGGTTTTTCCTGCGAAATTTGCACCGAGATTGCTGTTGTACTCTAACTTGTTGTTGTTGCTGTTGGAGGTCTTAGTACGCAAATGAAGATAAAATTTGTAGACTGAGCGCGGAATTTTCTAGAGCGCAGAGAAGAAGCAGGGAAACATGGGTTCTGTATCTGTAACGCGGTGTTTTGTTTGTTCTTGTGGAAATTTGGGGGGTCATTGCATATGTCCATCATAAAAAAGCGGGGAAGGCTGCGATACCCCAAAAAACTGTGTCGAGTTGCACAAATAGATATGAGATTGATTGATGGTAGATACAGCGGGTCAACGGAAGGGTTATCGCTTCCAGTATGCATCTCGGGGAAACGACAGCGGACAACAACTATTTCAAGCTACGTTGCGGAAGGAAAGGTGATGCGTTAATTGAGCTGTTCCTGCGTTCACGCCAGGGCTAAAAATTGTAGATATACGATGGTTCCAAGGTATCCGACCTCGTATAAGGCAAGTCAAAGCATGAAGTTACACCTACTCTAGCTGCTGCAGCAGTGCAATCACAGACAGCTGTAAGTGAAAAGTAAGTCTTAGACATACATGCCCCGAGTGAAATGTGTGCCAAACATCGCTTGAGCTGATGGAGTGGGTAAATGGTTGGCCCTGAGAACAACAGGTTCCCCGCGATACCATCGGACCAAGACATTACCGTGTCTCTTTGGGTCCTGCGGCAGCACGAGATTGTCGAATGATCGTGAGTTCCTGAATTTTGCGACCTTTTTTTTGCTATGTTTTGGACTGTCTCCCCCCCCCACTTTCTATATGTAGAGTACCCATACAATACATCCTGGATACTTCGGTGAAGCTTTGCTTTTGGAGCGAGACTTTCTGCACGAAACATCCATCATCAGTAATCCAGCCGCACTATCGTGGAACGATCACTGTCGCCAAACTTAACTACTTTGGCGGGTCTTTTAACAAGTTCTTACGCTCTTGGGAGGACGTCCGGACTGTTCGTTGGGGCTGGCGGAAAGGAAGCTTAAGGCACAAAAAACAACACGGCGACAAAACCGAGGATCCGACACACGCTCTCTGACGACACGACACGACAGAGAAAAGAGATAATTACAACCGAGGAACAGCAGGCAGCGGCTGCGCTGCGCTGTGCGTTTCGTTTGTGTTCACGGCTGCGCAAAGACTAGGTAGAGCTGGTTGGGAGAGGTTCGCCTTTCCGACATTCTTTCTACATCTCTGCTACATACTTCGTATTCTCACCCCTCCCTTCCTCCTCCTCTTCCCCTCCCCTCCCTCTCCTCTCCTCCGACTCGTCAACGTGCCAATCCTATCGTTACGAGGCAGAGTGGGGTAGAACACCTATTCTCCAGCGTTATTATAGCGGCATCGAAAGAAGGCGGGGCTTTAACTAACTCCGTGCCTTTCTGCTCTATCAGCCGGAAATTGGTATTTGCGCGACACTTCAATTCAACATAGTCTTTGTTGTTGCATACTCTTACTCGACAAAGTTACTCAACGGTCAGTGCATATGTTCTCCTCTTCCTCTCGCTGTCTATTCTTGCTCTTGAACTTTGGCTCACGCGCTCGGTGTTGTCATGTCCAGATTAGGTTTGCTTTGTGGGCCAAGTTGATTGGCGTTCTTGTCGTCGTGTTCTTGTTCTCGTTCTTTGTTTCCAAGTTGAATCCGTGCGTGGCTGAAGTCGGACACGCCACGATCCGAATAGCAATCAAACCCCTGCTCAGGCCCAGGAAACAAGAGACAAGCACATCTCCGCTGCGGAGCAAACTTACGAGAGACGAACCGCCAGCCACAAGCAAAATTCAGCCAACCCAACAGAGGATGCTATGAGGGTAGCCGCGTTGGATATTGTAATCTCATCTCGGGCTTAGATTCCACACTTGAGTTGAGGCTTGAGAGCTCATTCCCGGGTGCTACTATTTCTATTTCGGTGAGACTCACTGTTTCCTTGTTTCCCTTTTGTGGTCTTTATCTGCCTGCAACGCCCTCTCTCCTCCTGTCACTCATAGTCTTACCGTCGAGTGGGGAAGAAGGTTGAGATCTGGTCTGGATTTTGGTTGTCGGTCGCACCGTGTTGCCACGACCACACCCTCACGCCATCAAATCCACCAGCTCTCCGGAACCTTGCGGCGGTCGCATCGGCAAATCACCCTCTCTCCGCCATCTCGTTCATCTCTCGCGACCAAGTGTGGAGAAATCGATCGGCACACCTACTCATCGTCTTGTCGTCATCACTGGGTCGCCTTTCCTTACTCCATCCTGCTCCGCCTCACTCGATTACACACCATCACCACTACAAGTGCAACCTGACTGTCGCCCCTCTTCTCAGCAACGCCAACACTTTGTTCAACCGTTGCCTCGCCTCAACTCATCGACTCAACCCCACTCCACTACCGCCGCCCCCCCAAAACGAAGCTGGATCGTCGAACTCTGTCTCGCAACAGACGACAAACCTACGATGACCTCCGCGATACCAGTACACACCTACCACCCACCGCGGCATCCGCACGCAATCGCCCCTACAACACCGACGCCGATACCAAGGTCGTCAACGGCGGCAAGCTACTATACCGCTTCGTCGACTTCAACGCTGCACACCTCGTACTGGCCGAACGGTCCCTCCTCGTCCTTCTCTACTACATCCTCAGCATCTCCTCGATTAAACGCCGGACTGGCCGCGGCCCAGTACGTTACCAAGCACACTACAGGACGTTTGCACAGGCGAGCACGGTCGGGGACCAAGACACCAGAAGAGATACCAGACGAGATGTTTGACGAGGGGTTCTTTTCGGGGCCGGGCTCGCCGCCTCCCGCCGAAATCTTCTCGAAACCCATCAAGTCAAAAAACAAAATCAAGCCACTACTAAAGAAGGTTTCGGTCTCGCGCAACAATTCTCTTGACCTTTCGCGATCAGATGGAGGATTACCAAACGGAGTTGGGCTGGGTATTTTCGACACGCCACCGGGTTACGAATCAAGTGGTGTGGATGAGGAAGTCCTCGAAACAGCATTTCCTAGACATCCGCGGAAACGACACCAGCGGAATGTCTCTGGCCTTTCCGTAGCTAGCGCAAACTCACCACTGATACCGGGTGTGACTCCCACCCAGCCTTTCGCCCACCCTAAACGACAGGTTCCAAGACGAGGCGTCTACACCCCTGACCTATCGCGTGACGGCACCAGCAATGAATCGAGTGACAACTCTGAAGACGAACGGGAAACCAGACGTATAGTGCTCTCTGGTTCTAGCCGAAGAGCGTCTGCCACTGCTGCTCATGCCCGAAGCCTCACGATAAGCACGAGTCATGAAAGTCACTCGACGCCCGTATTGGTTAACAACACAACAAGCATGACAGACTTACACTCGTTTTCTCGCGGTGTGCCAACACCGAGCTCACAACTTACATCCCCCGTCACACCTGTTTCCCCCGTTGAATCGTTATCGACCCCTCAACTACCCGTAAAGAAGCAGCGCGGGCGCCACCTAACATCGAAGGACTCCAAGCGGCGTGAAGCATCGCCATCCTTCGCGGCATCCGTAACCGCGGCGCGGTTAGCGTGGGAGGCTAAAGAAGAGAAGAAGGAGGAGAAGCGGGAAAAGAAGCGGCGAAGATCGGAAGCGAAGGAAGGAGAGCGAAGAACCGTATCCCAAAACTCGTGTCGAGACCGCGGGAATTCCGGATCAAGTGCGCAAACAGTGTGGGATGCCGATACTAAGGAGGACCGAGAGCCGGGTTATCGGGAAAAGGGAAGAAACCTGGACGACAGTGACGACGATGAGGTCTTTACTGGCCGAGGGACACCGGTGGTATCACAACAATCTGACCCAACATGCTGCAGCGGTAGGAAAAGAAACGCGACTGGGAAGAAGTGGAGCGTGTTAAGTGCTGAGCAGAGCCGGAAAGAGAGCAGCAGTCAGAAACATGTCAGCCTGAAGAAACGGTGGTTAGGATTCATCGTGTGGGTCCGAATAGGCATGGTACGATTGGGGAGGAAGATGGGGTTTTGATTTAACCCCCTTCTCCCCCTGGAGGGTGTTGTGATATTTATCTCATTTGTTGGATCATGGATGTATGGGATGGGAAATGATTCTTCTTGTCTGATGTTAGAGATGCAAGGCGGGGCCTCCTTGAACAATTTCAGCGTGTTGGTGTGGTTCAGTTTTTTTATGGTTTCCTGTTCTCTTTGTTTTTCATGCTTTTCCTTGAGTTTTTTCTATGGGTTTTGGCTGGATGGATATTTGCTTTTCGGCGCGAGTGGAGTGAAGTGGGATCCGTTTTTTTTATATGAACTCTTAAGTTTTTTTTTTATGAAGAGAGTTTGCAACGTTCCTTTTGTACGGTGGGTATGTTATCACGACAAACATACAGACATTCGCTAGCGGATTTCCCACGATGGATGCGAGGCCTCGAGATGAGGCAGAAGGAGAAAGATACGCATGGGATTGCGATTTGTTCTGCGGCATGTATGTATGTATGTTTGTATGTATGTATGTGTGGCAATGGAGAATCGGAAATGCATCTATCTTATCTATTTGACGTTTACCTTTGGTGTTGAAAGTGGTAGTGGGTCGGAGTGATGGCGTGTGAACAAGATATTGATGACGTAGGGATGAGGGCGGGGTATGCCATGCAGAACCTCACCGAGGGTCACCGGTCAGCGCGGATATTGTGCCGTCCCGGAGAGGGCGTGTTGAGGCGGTCTCGAACGTCGTATCGACGTCGTGCCACACTTCGAGAATTAGATGGTTGGTATATGCGCCGAAGAAGGTTGAATCAGATATGCTTATGCTCCACAGAATTGGAGGCCCAGATCCCTGGGGGAGAGGTAAGGTATGTTGGGGGACCCTAACCCTAGGTAGTATCATACGGGCCTGGAAACAGCATTGTGGTGTAGATCTAGAGCGTTGCGGTTCTAGACGTTCTTGATCCCAAACATAGGTATGTAGTGGAGTTGGCTAGAAAGAATGTGTGGATGGAAATTTGGTACTTTTACTGTCCTCAGATCTGTCCAAAACGCGAGATACACTTGGCATAGAGGTGGATGTGCGGAGTGTGGATGATGCAGAGTGCTAGGAATCCTGAAGTTCGGAGTTGGTGTAAGGTTCGATTATGACATGTAGGTTTCATTTCGGAGGGTTGAAAAGAAGGGAAGAACCCGATGCAACATGCTGCACCGTTTGAATGGGGCTGGACATAGTTGTAGAATCAAAGTACGAGTACATATAAATTAATCCTGGGGTGCAAAAATGTCGTCACTCGGGATCGATACCGTTATCTCATAGATTCCCCATCCGGCGTCACACCATTAAGTACAAGTAGAATACATTGATGCTGTTCCTCTCGTCCGGGTTCCTGCTTCTCGGGATTCCAATAGATTGACCCGGAACCCGTACGAGCAGCAACGGACGACGACCGCTCAGAAGTGGTGCGTTCACTGGTCATGTCGTCCTGCATAATTGGCTGATTAATACTTAAAAGTGCGGGGGTGGTGTAACCTCCGCACCTCATGACGTCCTTGATTATTCTCCGGTGGGGAATGCGCGACATCATCGCGATTTCTCAGCTTGCGCCTCAAAACCAGACAATATTAATATTTTAGGGCTGCATATTATCCTGGAGGGTATGATTTTTCGGGTGGAGAAATCAGCGGAGTTTCGAGATTAGAGGCTCAGCACGTCTACACCCAAACACCTTCAGTGGTATGAGTTGTGTTGGGTATTACAACTGGACAATAGCATAAGATACCGCTATGTACCCCCTTGCATTTGGACAGAGGAAAGGAACTTCAAAAGTGCACATGTTGTTTCTCCGAGCCCAAGAGTACCGGGTATTCTCTTGATAAGTGTCACAGGTCATCACGAGTGGAAACTTGGTGTCTTGTTAAGGAATATCCATCTGAGTGAGACCACAGAGTCTTCGAGATACTGGTATTTATAAAACCATGGTACCGAGGAATCGAACCTTTATGGTGCTGGTGATATGGAGAACTTGCAGGGTGGAATAATAGCAAGTCTATAAGCCAGGGATGAGGTGAGTTAATGATACTAATTGAAGCAGACAGGATGCCCACAAAATCAACTCAACAGATGACCTACCTATTTCAGACCGTGTATGGCCGATGCCAAACCCGTGGTCAGGACCATCAAAATCCCAGACAGGTTCCCAGACAGGTGAGAGTTTGTTTGTTTGTGATCATTTTGCATTCGCCCGTTTGCGGCATGACATCTATCTCCCTAATATCCCCACTGCTCCAAATCCAATCAAAAAAGGAAAAGTTCAAGTCGCAGTCTCTCGTACTATCTCCTCATCCCCAGACAGGTGAGAATGTTGAGAAATAGTTACCCGAAGCAACCGGGAAATGGTTGGTGCAATTGAATTTGGTACAGTAGCGGGGGAACGCGCGAACTATCTGTACCAACCTAATTAATCCGTTTAACAGCAACAATGCTGAACTCGATCCCCCAAAAGATAGAAGCAGCTCATTAACATCATTTGCTTGGTTTCTATTGAATTTTGACCAAAAGCACCAGTTGACAACGTAAGCGCTGCGCGGCTTGAAGTAGAGTCAACTCCCAAAGTAGCTGCCATAAAAAAGTAGCTACCATAAAAAAGTGGCTCTCAATTGCACTAAGATGAAAATAGAAGTGACAAAAAGGGAATAGTGTGGCGAGGGAAGAAAGTTGTGAGAGAGAGCCTGGAGACCTTGCTCCACACAAAGTTCGCAGGTCAACCTGGTTAATATTTCAACACCACACGTTTGAGCTGGGTTTGCACGGAAAGAAGAGTTTAAGGAACAGAAATAAACTTTGTATGGGGCACTAAGCAAGTCGGGGAAATTTTGTGGTGTAAAGTGAACAAGAGCGACTGGGTCAAGCTGGCAACAATCCGAATCAAGCTGGCAACATCCCAGATCAAGCTGGATCAGCTTTGGATTAAAGCTGTAGTGAGTGCAAATGTGGTGGGATTCTTTAAAAAAAAACTCGGCATTGACTTAGGTAGATGTAAACTAATACCTCCCAAATGCTTAGCTCTCTGGAGGTAATTTGAATTTTTGGTACAGTGATGTCTCCAGGCCCTTTCACCTCACTTTTCTTCATGATCTCAATTTGGATCAGACTCACCATTTCGGTTAGTATAAAATCACGTGAGATCAAGGGCCGGGGGTACGAGGCCAATAAAAAAGTAGCTGCCATAAAAAGAGTGGCGCCTGCATTGCCACTTTTACCGTTACCCGACTGTCAGAGCCCGTGTCCAGGTCTCCGCAACGACAAGAATATGGTCTGAAGCCTATCCGCCATGATATTCCGATTCCACCTGTGGGATTTACCGATAATTCGTGATGCTAACATGTTCCGTAGGCGTCTTCGCTGGAAATACTCCATCCGGTTCCAGCAAGCGGGAAGAGTACCAGCCCCTCCGAAATCGAGTAAGTCGGTTAGCTCATATATTTCGCCCCGTCTAACGCGATGACATCTTCAGTATCGTCTTTGTCCATGGGCTGAACGTCTATGGAGTCAAAGACCATGCACGAAACACATGGACACATGACGATGGGACGTTCTGGCCACAGGATCGCCTTCCCAAGTCGATACCAAGCGCCCGAATCATGCTATTCTCTTACAATTCCAGTGTGGTGGTGGATGTTGCCAATGTATCTATCGCCCATCATGCAACTTCCCTCCTCGATAAGCTCTATGGTTGTAGGTCGGAAGACGTTAGTGCTAGAAAGCAGTGACTCCGGACAAGATGGCTAACTTCAAAGAATAGAAGTGCCGACCGATTATATTTGTTGCACATTCACTTGGTGGCCTGGTCGTAAAGTAGATCTTCTGGCATCTAATGGTTTCGTCGCTGAAATTTGTTTCGACAGGCAGGCTTTGATAAACGCGGTCCACGAAAAACGATACGCAGAGATTCGCAAGGCCACCTTTGGACTTGTGTTTTTTGGCACACCACACCAGGGCGGCAACGGTGCAACACATGCAGATCGTATTGCCAGCGTTCTCAGTGTGATTACCGGACAAACGAAAAACACATTACTTAAGGCTCTCTCCAAAGGATCGTTTCTCAACGAAGCAACTACAGATCAGTTCCGACCTCAGTTGAATGACTACAAGGTGTTGACTTTCTACGAGAGCAAAAAAACGCCTCTCAAGAAGAGCTGGGGGTGGGCTCGCAGCTTGACGTCAGCTTTCGTTAGTATCCGTAGCTCACTGGGACAATACTTTCTTCTTAGCTGACCTCATTTGCTTACAGGTTGTGGATCGCACATCTGCAAAACTTGGCTCTCCAGATGAAATCCTGTTAGACCTCAACGCCGATCACTCCCAATTGTGCAAATTCTGTAAAGAACCCGGTGATCCCGCCTACGAGACGGTAGGGAGGAATATCAAAGAGATTTATGAGCGGGCATGCCAAGTGGTGCCTCTGAATATGGCGAAATGTGTGTAGAATGCCCTTTGCAATTTGCACATAAAATAGCAAATCAATTCCTGTGGTTAAGGGCATTGTGCTCTCTTCACAGACGGCTACTGATTTCTCTGTGATCAATAGTGGGCGCGAATACAAAAAAAAAAGATCTAGAGATTGGAATTCAAGGATTTGAAACTTATATGCAGGTTGTTACTAAGCAACGGGGTACCAACATTTCTTCCAGTTCGATACATCTAGCAGACTACACTCAATTTTTCAGTCGTCAGGAGTTTAAAACATGGCTGTCCGTTTCAGAGAGCGTGCCATCGTTTGGAGATGTGCCTGAGGTTGTAGGCGGTGAGGTCGATGTGCACCACGTACCAACAAGATTCAACCCTAAAACAAATATTACCATATTCCGGACCGACAAGATTCTTTGGCTAACGGGCCCTCAGGGAAACGGAACAGGGCACATATCAAATTACTTAAAGAAAGGTCTAGCTGCACGGAGCGCCAGAGATACTAGAATTATAATGGAATTTACCTGTGCGTCATGCAGCGAGCCTGTATCATCAGCATTTTGCCGGCAATTTTACAAAGAAGTTGTCTATCGCAATTCCCATCCACCATACAATATAGAACCGATTACTTTGAATATTGATATTCTGGCGGAATCTATACACGAATATTCACGGGACCAACTCTCCCGACTGGAGTTGACGATATTCATTGAAGGCCTAGAAAGCGTTAACCGGCAGGAAGAACGGAAAGAATTTTTGACCAGCGTCTTAAATCTATTCCAACGCATGGTGAAGGGGAAGTCACTATTTAAAGCTGCAAGGATGCTGCTCATCAGCCGATATGATCTTGGGATTGAGATGACGATCGAGAAGTCTGGTGTTGAAGTCACCCCCATGATCTTTGCCCAAGAGCGCACAGGTGTGTTGATTCATACACGCCTCTAGATGAATAATACTAATAGACGGTCTTAGAATGTCTAAACTCACTGCAAGTAACCGGCGTTACTGATCGTCGTACATTAGTAGCAGATGCTCATGCCGGATCGCTGCAATGGCTGCGGGTTCACCCGGAGTATTGCAAATGGATCAGGCACCATCATTCAAGCATGCTATGGGTCCAAGGTAAACCAGCAAGTGGTAAATCCACACTTGTCAAGTATTTTCGAGAGCATATCATTCCCAGCACCAGCTCGACTTTTTGCATTGTTGCGGATTTCTTTTATAGCCACAGGGGTGGTGAACTTGGAAAAAGTCATACCGTGATGCTCCAATCACTTCTATACCAAATCTTGGACCAAGCTGGCTCGTTTTTCGAATGTTTTCTGGACGAATATCGATTACTGAGACGACAACACGGTGCTGGCTTTAAATGGCCTGAAGCATCTCTCAAAAGAATTCTTTTGTCGTTGGTGACTCACCAGATGGTCATTGAGACGACCGTCCATCTTTATATAATCATTGACGCACTGGATGAGTCCAACGAAGAGGGCAGGCGATCGATTCTAGATATCTTCCGGCAAATATCATCCACCAAGGGGCCCGTGGTTGTTACCAAAGTATTGATGGCGAGTCGCCCGAATGTCGAGGTCGAGGACATATTGCGAGACTGTCACCTTATTAGGCTCCAGGATGAGAATAGAGATGATATTGGCGCTTTTGTCTCCTACTACTTGAAAGATGTCTACGACGACCTACATTTCGAGGAGCAGGAGTATCTCAATGCGAAAGAGTACATTGTAGAAAATTCGCAGGGTGTGTTCCTATGGACGCATTTCGTGGTTCAAGAACTTGCTGAGAAAGCACGAAGAGGCCTTTCAAGACGCGAGATTCGCCAAACACTAGAGAGCTTACCTTTCGAGCTTTACGGTGTTTACGAGCGAATCATCAGGGAGCTGCTGGCGGAAGAGGACGACGGCGAGATCCAGAAGAGCGAAAAGATGTTTCAGCTGGTTCTTTTTGCTGCACGACCGCTCACCGTGGCGGAATTTAGCCAAGCGATGGCAGTTCCAGCCAATTATTTCCCACATGTGTTTACCGAAGAGGACCTGGAGGATAATCTTATTCGACCCACCATCAAAAGACCAGTTTTGTGTCGCGGTAGGAATCTCATAGAAACGAGTTATCACGTAAAAGTTGACGAGCTTTTCCCTCGCTCCTTGGTGCATGCGGTGGCCGATTCGGACGAGCACGATATCGGAATTGTGCAGTTAATGCACCACAGCGCACGCGAATTCTTGTTACGGCCTAATGGCTATATGAAAGAGACCAAGAGATTCAATCTTCGAGATCGGGCCTGCCATGGAGTCCTAGCAATCATTTGCCTTCGTTACCTTCAGCTTATTGCAGAAAAACTCATCAAAACGGCCCCGCATGCAGGCTTTCTGGATAATGACGCAGATATCAATGGCTGGTGCGACGCTGATATCAAAGCATTTGTTACCTACCTCGGTGAAAAACGGTTCTTTCGCTATGCGCTGGAATATCTACCATGGCACATGGACAGAACTGGCATCGACGTCGAGAGTGGTCGTATAGCTAGGGAATTGTATCATAAGCTATTCGTTAACATGAACGAGCCGTCGTTCAGGCATATGCGGTGCATATTTCGACATTCTTTTTCAAAGCGACACATACCCGTTGGTTGTTCAATCTGGGTTGACAGAAAGTCATCGATGATACATGACGAAGACCCGCCGATAGCGTTCAACGAGGGTTTAATCATCACTGCTGCGCAAGCACGAAAGGTAGACGTTGTATTGGCCTTGGTACATACTGCAGCCACAAATGACCCAAAATCGTTTACCGTTCTCCTGTCACTTGCTGCACTTGGAAACGAGCAAGCGCTCCGACTATTTTTAGAAAACGGTCCCGTAACTGATATCAACGAAACTGGTGGGGAGCATGGAAACGTTCTCAACCTTGCAGCTTATCTAGGCCATATGTCTATCGTCCGTGTGCTCTTGGAACGTGGTGCCGAAATCAATGCCGTTAGCCCGGAATACGGAAATGTTGTCGAGGCAGCAGCGGCTGGCGCAGGAAGTGAAGAGGTGGTGCGGCTGCTCATTGATGCAGGAGCAGATCTTGACGCCGAACCTGGGTTATACGGCACCGCGGTTGAAGTGGCGACTTATCACGGCCACCAACGTGTCGTCAACCTCCTTGTAAATCGTGGAGCCATTGTAGTAGGGAAGACGGCAATGTTTTTTGGCAATGGATGGGGTGGCGGCGCATGGACGCGTAGCACACGGGCGCCGGAATTTTCAGAGAGCCCTATTGGAATTGACTACCGTAGAACCCGAATAAGGTGCACGCCTTATTCACAAGTCAACTAGGGAGAAGCTGTAACGACGTCCACAGAACGACGGAACGAAGAATCTTTGTTCACCAGTGGCCCCAGGCCGATCCGCTTTCCTGGACCTAATTCTCTTGGTAGAATGGATTAATTAAAACAAAGTTTAATGCGAAGAACCCCGTCCCTAAAATTCAAGCTATATCCAAAAATCTATTCCAGCACGTTCTATCCACGTTATTCTAGAGTGAATAGACATCGCCAGATAGAACTACTTCCGTCTAATGTGTGGGAGTTATGGGGCTTTTCCGAGAATCATCAGGTCGATACATGAATGCGAGTTCTTTGACGGGTGCAACGATGCTATACTTGCAATGCTCGGGTCGAATCCGGCGGAGAACGATCGCTCACGGCGCGAAGGCAATAACGACGATAGAAACACCTCGACCGACTGCCAACAGCGTTTAGGTTAGTGCAGAGCTTAGATGGCAGTGGGACAGCGGCCTGAACTGTGGAGAGCAAGTGTCTGTGAGTGGCGGGGCAGCAGTAGATGGCAGAGGAGTAGGGTAGATGTCCGAGCAGTTAGTAGAGGAATGAATGACGAGGCAGGAACTAGCGGAGGAAGAAGCTAAGGCCGCATACGGATTATAGATAGTAAAAGATAGAATGCCTTAATTTATATAGCTTAACTTCCGACCGTTTGACTTGAGGTTGATACGAATTAATCTATCCCCTCCACTAGTAATACTTAAGTGCTGAAGACCTGCATATAATTCACTACAGTTTATACTGTCAATGGTCGGTCCAACCTCACCTCATACTAACAAGTACCTAGGTTGCTTCAGCTTCGCCCGCCGGCAATAGCTAAGAGTCTGTTGTACGCTTCGCTAAGAGCGGGTTCCTCGTAAGAATGAAGATTGAGCAGTGATAGACGCCATATACCATTTATGTACTCTAGATGGGTTTTAGTCCATACCCCGAAATCAGGAAGTCACGGTAAAGATCACTTTCCCGGCGACCTCGTTAGCTGTTTGCCCGAGCTAGATAGTGTACGTGATAAATGTTCATATCTTCCAGTAAATAACTGTTCGCTTAGCCTGGAGTAGTTGGTAGAGCATGGTGCTATAAAACACGGATTCAAAACCTGCTGTGCTCCTTTATTATTGTTCTGCTGATTGTGGATCAAGCATATTATGGTGATAGCTCGAATACTTCTGCGACCCGTTGAACATAGTCCATAGGACGCAGGTGATGACGCGTATCCTCTGGGTTTTCGTAAATATCTGTTATCATTGGTGTACAGGGTAGCCTCCCCGATATGATAACGGCTAAATAATGGTATATACAAAGACTAGTCTCTTGTGCAGATCAGTAGAGCACAGTGCCATAACCACCAGGTGTTGAAAACATCGGGTTCAAACCCCTTTGTCGTTCTTTTATTGCTATTTTCTTGGCTACAGCGGTGACGGAGTGCAATAGATGTCCCCTTACCGACAGAACAAAAGGAAAATAGGTAAGCTAATTATAAGCCATCTTATATATTTCCTTCCCGAGTACAAGGGTGTACAATATACACAGGGAACGGATTTCCGGGGTCTTTGATTTCTTTTGGTGTTCCTCTGGTGTTCCGTCTGTGAAGAGGTCCCACAGTGTCTCAGTGGGGTACTCATACTCATTAGAGTAGATATCTCCTTGCTGGCTCTTGCTATATCCAACTGGTTTGGAGGTTTTTCACCGACAATGCACTACTGGGTGGCGTCTCTTATAAGCTAAATACATAATACTGCGTCTGACGTTTGTGGATTTCGGGTCCATCGTGTGGAACGCAGATGGTGAACTCACACTCGGTCCCTCGTGTTCTTTCTGTGGTCAGGTTTTATGAATGTGGTGCTTTTTCGCTGTGAATGTATCCACATGCGATACCGGTACACATTAGTTAGGTTTATAGTAGACTTTCCAAGGCTTTCTAAGACATGCTCTACCTTAATATGCCGAGTTCCAGACAGTTTCAGGGGTGTCCGGTTCCGGTGAATCAATGTCGAACAAACCGAACAAGCTATGCCATTATTGAGCGGAGAGAGTAAGTTATTCTCGCAAGCTAAGTTAGTGTTGCTTCCCTCTAGTGTGCTGCCTGCTGTTAGACGCCCTATACCAGCGGCATGTGGATGAAAAAGCATCAAAAAGTTCAGACATTACTCATGCACTGGAAACGTGTGAATTGTTTCTTTGGACCTAAAGCTGCCCGTAGTAACAGTCTCCCGCTCACTGCTCTAACAAACACCCTTCCGGGATTCTGAACATTGGAGACCTCCTATAGAAATGAGACAAGCCCCATCTGCCGCACATCTGAAACTACTCCGCCGATCATGATCACTAGAGTACACAATGCCAATGCTATACTTATATACTTCTCGTTTTAGTATGTTTCCGCCACGCCATCGGGTTGACGTTCCGCTCCGCGACCCATTCCACTGGGCTGGTATCAAGTACCGGATACGCTCCGCAGCGACGTTCAACCAGCCAATTAAATTTACACATCAAAAGTGTAGCGGTATTCACCCTCACCCCTTTATATGGGTGATTCCATGTAGCAAGTAGCTGTCACAGACGAAAGGAACTATTATGTAGTTACAGGTCCGAATTTGCTTCGTCGGCATTGGCACCTTAGGGGTACCGGAAGCATGCAATTACTAAAGTGGATAATTATCTATATCACCAAGTCTCACTCATAGGTTTCCGGATCCAATGTCCGAAGACGACCCTAACAATACCTCTTTCTTCATGTATGTTCCTGCCCGAGTACAAAGACCTAGGCCGGAGCATGGTAGAATATGCGGGCCGAATGAATAGACCAATTCGACGTTCTTTGATATCTTTTCTCTCTCCTTCCCGCCCGTGAAGGACTCTAGAAAGCACAAACTCGGTAAATAGCGTCTCAGTGGAGCATTTCGTATCTTCCACCAACTAATATCCCCCTTTCCTTGTCCAAGTTCGGTCTCTCGAACCTACGCCGCACTGTCGGATGGCGCCAGTCTTTTTTCCTATTCCTCGTGCGCTAGGTACCTAGGTACGTAATACTGCATAAACGTTTATGATTCTGGGTACGCAGGTGAAGAACTCTGACGCTTAGGTCTATCCGCCGCCAGGTTTTGCACTTGCTCATGCCTTTTCATCCGTGAACGTACCTTAACTATAGGTCTCCATATATGTGAGTCAGCCTTATGAGGCTACTTGTCCTCGGTGAGCCTGACATGAGTGTGATCGACTCCCTAAAGTATCTACACACAGGTATATCAGAGCACTTAAGTTTTCACGGGTTCGCCGAGACATGCCGACAGTCTAATTTTGTCGGGTTCCAGAGATTTGGAAAAACTTTCCCAACGACTTCAAACATACTGATAGCTCTTGAACATAGTTCTCGAACATTGGACTGTTGGGCACAAATTGATCAGGCAAAATCTTGGAGAACTGCTATTACCCCTGGGCTGGTGATATAGACACTGCTCCCAGTCTCACCCCTGATTCTGAGTATCAAAGACATGATGAAAGCCCCACCAGCTCCACCGTACATCTGAGACTACTCCCCTCAAACACTGATCAGCAAGCTAGCCGCGTACCCGCTCCGCGACCCACTTCACTAGTCTGGTATTAAGGCTATACTGAGGTAGGCGGTCACGTTTAGCTATCCAATCAACATTCGGATTCGGTACTTGTTACCACTACCTCCACCATTTTGGGTGGGTAGAGGTAGGCTGTCATAGGCGGAGGGCACTATTATGTAGAGTCCAACCAGAACCAAGCCTAAGTGTGGCTTGTTTGCACTGGGACTAGGACATGCGAACCACCGTCAGCCAGTCGGAAGCCACTGAGTACATATTCCCTGTTCCGAGAATAAGGATGATAGACAAGGTACATATGTATGGGGCCGGTAGAGCTGATCATGACTTCATCGAAAAGCCTACGAGGTATAACGGGTACGTATGACCCTCTCCCTTCGCTTCTTTTATTCGACCGTCGGATGGAGAATTGTTTCTCAGGAAAGATTATACGCGTACGCTACATTCGAAATGGTCTCTGGAAACGTGGTATGCAGGCAATGAACCACGTTCAGGTCCTTTGATATAGGTATAATAGAATACTTTGAGCTTTTTATGAGCTTGCTGCGTCATTAGCCAGGCTGCCGAGTTCCGGGGCTTTGGGAATATGAACAAAACTGATGGGGTCGGTATGCACGTCCAGTCTTGAGTAGCAAGAAAAAAACTTGGAGATATGCTATTTGTTATTTCTTCTCATCTCGCAAGCGCTAGTTGGTGTTATGTCCACTCGCGCGCGAGCGCTAGACGCTGTTGGCTAGAGAGTAAACTTCCTGCCAACACATATACTACATGTGGGTACCTCTTCATACTTTACAAGATCGCATCTTAGAAAGTGTATGATAGTCGCTAGAATATTCCTGGTGGATACCTCGTTTACGATGAAAATCATTAATACTCGGCGGTTTACATAGTACAGTACCAGGGGATTCAACTTACCTAGAAGGGTTTCCCTCGGCATAAATCTAGCCATGTGTCAATAGTTGCTTTTTCTGCAACTAAATGAATGTGGCTCACGATGAAAGGACCCCTTCTTAGAAAGCGCTAGAGCTGAGGAATCCACTACTGACTGACCCCACTCAAGCGATAACGAGATCCCGACCACCAGGTTCGGAATGCACAACAGCGGCAGCGGCGGTATGAGGAGTACTCGGCTAGGCCGAGCGCCTCATGTTTCATGTATGCACATTTAGTTTCCTGCCCGGACTGTTGAATTCGTCGCGCAGGAAGCCCTGCCCGGCAAACGTGGCCCACCCTCGTTTCCTTCAGAGCGCCACTGGCCAACAAAATCCAATTGCATGCAATATCGAAAACAACCACCGTCCACCTCATAAACCCCGCAATCAGCGCTAGCCAAAATCTCGAACTGAACCATGGGACCGTGCACTATTCGCTCGGAGACAAGTTACAGAAGCGGAAAGCACCGCAGAAGCCCATTTGTCACCTGCTGCTTCTAGCGAACACCAATCATATGCTATCCCGAAGTCCCGGGTTGGAGAAGAGAGTATTCCCGAGTACGTGCAAGTAGTGTAACCACCGGGTAGGTACCGGCATCCCGATCGGTGGTTCTCATGCGGTGGTCGGTTGTGCTATGCATATCGCTGGGTTTTCGCTAGATTTCGGTAATGTCCCACCAAGGAGGGGGAGGAGGGAGCCAGGAGAAAAGGCAGGACTTCGAGCTCCACAGATGAACTCGCTACCAGAAGATCTCTTCCAAGCCGTTCTCGATTCGATCAGCATTCGTCCTTCGCGGGCCGATTAACTGAAACGCACCTAATCCAAACCACGGCCGACCTGTAATCACAGCAACCCCGGCATCCCGGATAAAGCACAACTCACCAGATTCTTCTTCAGGGGTGCGGGTAGATAGACTACCTACCGTAGCCACCCACGACCTAAACTCAATTGGTACAGGCTACCAACCCAGCTCCTCGGGATGTTTTCTACCACACCAGCACGCTGAATCACCTCTTCCCTTCCCTTCCTTCCTTTAAACGACTCCTGTTCCCGCGCGTGCTTTGGGACTTTCGACCCCGACAAATGCTAATGCTGATGCCAATGTTCACTTCGCACGCTCGTTTCACATCAAGATTTTAAGCCCTCGAGAGGAACCCCACGCGTCTTGGGGAGGGAGGATTCCGGGCTGCTGGATGAACAGCAAGCAAGCAGCCTCATGCCTGACCTCAAAGTAGAGACCGACAACACACCATCCACCACAGCATCCTCCACCACCACCACCATAGAACCCACCACCACCACAACTATAGAACCATACACGCATTACTACACACACGCTCACGAATTCCCCTTCGATGACGGCGACCACCTCTCCCTCCGCCTCGAGAGCATCCAAGTCGACGACAACGATGAGGAGGAGGAGCTCCTTGTAGACTTCTCGACCCCAGCCACGCTACGTACCCAGCGCCACGCCGGGATGTCAAAAGTCTATCGCGCCGCAAGACAGCGTCGCAGCGAACGGATGCTGCGTAAGGGCGGCGAAAACGAGAGGGTGAGGAAGCGGACTAAGAAGCGGAAGCGGGAGAAGGAGAAGGTGGAGCTGGAGGAGGGAGGAAGGAGCCAGGCAGCTACTACTAAGAAATTATTGGGGGAATATTTCCAGGGCGGTGAGGAACCAGAAGATGATGCTGCTCCAACAATGCTGCCGGAATACTGGCAGGGCGGTGGCAGTGATAATCGACACCTTGAACATCATCCACCCCCAATACACAGCCACCAGTGTACCGATTGCCACCACAGAGAACCGAACTCGAATCCGTATCACCACCGACAGTTCAATCACCCGCTGAACCCAAATCCATATCGACAGTTCAACCCCAGTACGCCTCAACTGAATCCGAATCCTTATCGACAGCCCAGCCCTCGCCCCCAAAGCCATTTCTATTCATAACCTCCCTGGTGGACTTGTGTTTTCCTTTCTAACTTTCATTTATTCCCTTCAAGTATTCATATCCCTTTTTCTATCGGCGCAAATACCCAGGTGTTGTTGGTGTTGTATTTTTTTTTCTCCCCCCTATAGATTCTCGGGTCTGCTTTTTTTTTATGCGCAGTACAAGGAAAGAAAGCTTGTTGTATATAAACCAAAGAACTATGATCGCCGTTTGTGCTACGACATGGGCTTTGGCGATGTTGTACCAGTCTGATACCGGTACTTCAGTGGTTCCGTTTTCGTAGCAAAACAATGCAGGTGCCCTCATGTGTACATGGCGCACTCAGTACCGGGGTGTAGAGAAGCAATATGTTAACAACCCCTTCACTATCCACAGTTATGAAAAAAAAAAGCACAGGTGGAAGTCCGTATTGACGTACCTCAATTGCTAAATTCGGTAAAATACCTAGTACCGATCTTGTGTAGGAACGGTCTAGGGACATGCCCATGGTATGTATCCTGCATACTTCGGTTCTGGTAGTGCTTGATTTGTCAATACAATAGATATGTGAAGATAACCTACCCTCTACGAGGGGGGCGCTGTGCTGTGCTTCTACAAATCCCAGTACTGAGTACGTAACACTCCCCCCACTGGATGACTGGAAACTTCAGATCATGCACGATTCTTTTTTATTTTCCCCTGATTCCCCACCCGCGCACCGCTGATCCGCAGAGATCGCTCGCTTATCAGGAATAAAACTTTGAAGCCTTAATGTGGCTATGGTGGCTGATGGAAAAAAACGCAGGCGGACTTGTGCTAGCAACTGCAATGATACGAGGGTGCAACACAAAACCTTTGCGCTTATTTTTAGCAGTAGATAAGGTATCTGGAGTATGGAATAAATTCCCGTGGGCAAACCTGGGCCATATCAATGGAGGTTCGGGCTGAGAGATCTGGGATATATTACCAACCCTTATCGTTGTACTGTACTCTCCACTAGTATCACATATGGTCGGAGGCTACGGTTGTGCGGAGACTTCACAATAGTTCCCGCCACGGAATTTACTACCCAAGAGAGCGGGCAGTGTTGGCATTTTCGGCGGCTCCTCATGTACTCCGAGCTCTGGGGGCCCGCTACACACCGTAGTGATACAAACTGGGCTGTATTATACGTGCAAGACTGGAAGAAGAAGAAAGAAACCCATCCGTAAAAAAAAGGATCCACAAAATCAACCCCCAATATTACACCACGCAATTATGTCATAAGCTCATTCAATCATAGAATCATAGAATCACTTAACCTTCACCGCAACTCCCTGCGGCATTCTCGCCTCATACTCTACCGGCAGAACACAGTCTCCGCCGTTCAGCATATTCAGCTCCCACCAGATCTCACCATTCTTCCGAAGCGTCGCAGTACCCAGCTTCCCGCCCTCCCCCTTCACTGCAACAGAATCATTCTCAACGCGCAATCCGCGGGGCTGGAGTATCCCGATCCTGAGCCTCTCGTCATCGCTCACAGGGACCTGATCGAGTACTAGAAGCCTCACAGGGCCAGAGCGAACATTACGGATGCGGATGCTGCGGTAGTAATTTACGACAGACTCCTTCATCATCATCAGGCCCTGGGAACTCGACTTCTTACTCGGCCGCGTGTACGAAACTTGGATACTCTCGTCGACGCCAAGGCCGATGTCGATGTGGTTCCCCGGCACACACAGCGGGATCGTTGTGCTACCGAGGAACGAGCCATCGAGTGTCAGTCCCGCTTTCCCCTGGAGGAACGTAACGGCGGATTTGTTGTGGATGCGTGCTTTGAGGAAGACGGCGGCCCGCAGCTTTGGAACGCAGATGTGCGAGAACTCGACATTGGGGAGAGAGACTTCGGTGATTACATGGCGCCGGACGAGTTTGGAAGAGGTGATCGTGCGAGTACCGGGGAGGTCGTAGGTTGTTGTCATGCCGTGGCTTTCGGTGTTTGCGGTTGCGACGCGCAGACGGTGGCGGACTTCGGAGGCGGCGGATTGTGAGTTTGATCGCTCGGGTTCCCCGGGGAAGTTGCCGTCGTCTTTGAGCATGAAGCCGAGGTTTTCTTCGCTGTCTGAGCCCTGGTCAGATTGTGCTTCGTATAGAGTTGCTTCGCTAGATCTCTTTTTTTTGGATTCTCCTCCGAAGAAGCCGGAGGAAACTGATCGCGATCGGCTCATGCTATCTCGTCGCCTGGATGCAGACATACCTGACGCTGCGGCGGGCACAGCACGATACTGGTGAGCTGTCCATGTCCCGTGCTTCGCCTGCTGTTCGACCGCTGCTGCCTTCGGTACCTCTCGCAGCTGCCGTTCCATCGGTGAAAACAGGCCTCCATCTTGATGGTTATACGTGGACGCAGTCAAGGAGACGTTCCACGACGCCATCCAGGGCACCTTATCCTCCAGGCCGCTAAACGTATTCTGGCTCGTCGACAGCGTGACCTTTGCATCCCTCCACGTTTCTCCGGTTCGATTCGTGAAATTTGCGCGATACGTCAGCGCACCCGATTGCTCGGTGGTGTCGAGGCGGAGATCGTAGTGGGGGGTCCATGACGCGCCGCCGGCGATATACGAGATCCTCAGATACGGGCCCTTCCTCTTCAACTGCTCCTCATCCTCCGCGTCTTGCGTTGGGGCCTTTGGCTTCCCGTGTGCAGCGTCGGAAACCACCGATTGCGTCTCGGGCGGTAGGCTGCCATGCTCGATCGTGATCCGCACTCGATATACCCGACTAGGCACCTCCAGCTTCTGATCCGCCTTCTCCGCCTTCCTATCTGCCCTTGCCAATCTCCGCTGCCGCCTCGCTTCCCTGGGTGCGCGGCGCGCACGATCAAACGCCCGTTTCAGCTTCCCCTCTGTCTTTTTTGCGGCCGCAAGCCGCGTCTGCTCCGCCTCCAGGTCCGCGCGTACCCGCTTCAGCTCTATAAACAGCTCTTCGCGGGTCTCGGCGTAGGCCTTGAGATCGGGGAAGCTGACGACGTTGTCGCAATAATGGTCCATCGATTTCTTGAGATATTCGGTCCTGGCGACTAGTGAGTCCTGTGCGTGCGAAAGGTCGGCGACTTTTGACTCAAGTTGCTTCACGGTTGCGGTTGCGGCTGTGAGCTCGGCGGGTTTGAGCGTTTCTTCGTCTTCGGACGAGGATTCGTCTTCTGAGGATACGTCGGAGGAAGATGGAACGGACCGGTTCGGGACGAGATCTACGGTCATGTCTGTTACTATTGCGCTGGTGCCATGGCCCTCGACTTTGATGCTGTGTTCGTCCGCGAGAGGGGTGAGGTTGTTGATGGTTATTTCGGTGCGGCCGGGCTGGAGGAGTTAGTAGGGAGGGGGTGGGGGAGGGGGAGAGGTACCTTGATGTCGACATTCTCGAGGTCGCGGACGATGGCGGCGCGCGTGGGGTAGATTGTTACGGTGCGCGCCGCAAGGTCGTCGATGGTGTAGGATTGGTGGTGGATTTTGTCGTCGGACATGGTGGAAGTGAGGGGTGGTGACAATGTGAATTGAGGGAGGTGGAAAGGAGGTGGTGGTTTGGGAATTTTATACGTTCATCTGGAAGCAGTTACGAGTCATCGTATGTCGTCACTGTCTCAACCTCCTGCCGCCAAACGCAGTGGCTAAGATATCTTGATTAGTACTGTGCGGGGGCTGTGCACCGTTACACCGCATACTGCTGCACTATCCCAAGACCAACACGATGACATTGGGAGCTGAAGATATCTAGTCTTGGAAGACCGCATTTAGCAAAACTAAAGCCACTCTCAGCTCATGTAGTAGGTTAAGAGAGGGGAAAGCCTATGGTATTCTGATATTACATGATATCCTATATAATAACCTTGGGAGCTGAGAGTTTATTGTGCCTCAACAATCCTGTGCTCGCCTGTGGGTCAAACAAATCAAGTAATTAGAGGCTACAGGTATTGATCCCGCAAATAGAAGGAATCAAATATACCCTTGAGACTCATGTCGCCGACTCCCACCGTTGAATGAGTGACATCATGTGGCCTCGCCGCTTCTTCGAGATGCGACACACATTGTGCTGATATACCGTACACAAAGTACAAATTCTGACCGATGGCAGATGATTCGTACCTATATGCCAACAGTAAGTAAAATGCTCCATAGGTAATGACGGGCACGGCCAATAATCAAGGCTGGTTGTCCGCCCTCGCTATCCTGTGTGAGTAGCTATAAGTGTTAAACTTCATACCCGCGCCCAATGCGCAAGGCAGAATCCTATGAGCGGAGGTACTGCACGCTAAGTTATCAAAATATTGACCGATAAGCTATAGTTGATGATGCAGCTCAGCCGATAGGATATGGCGCTAGAACGTCAAGCGCTTTAAACACCATTACACATATTCAAAACCTGAACAGTTCAATCACTATTTTGCGCTTCTTGTCTTTTCAACTGCTCGAGTTTATAAGCTTACATAGGCCAGTGTGCTATATAGGTATCAAAATCCACACTTGTTAGAGCCAATTCGTTTACAAAGCTCAGAGCTTAGTTCCTGGGCGGCAGGACCGGACTTCATTTGCATTGGGCAGTCCGCACAAAGGCTTAGAGACGCTGAGTAGATCATCGAATACACTGATATAAATAAGATAGTCTGTGTAGTTGTCTTGGTTTCCTTGTGTCTCGATTCAGCCAAAACGTATACAGCACAGTACGGTGAGCCAGAATCTCGCAAAATCATCCAATAACGAAGGGCTGATTGCTTGGCCTCGCTGGCTGAACATGGTGATGAAAACACCAGGTGCTCTAAACATCGGGGTTCGAAACCTCATGGCGCTACAATCGCTGGCTCCGGGTTTGAAACCTGCAGTGCTCATTGTTTGGCCTTATTTTTCACTCCACTTAACTCATCAACGGGGATACTTCGCGAACAGTTCCATACGTGGTAAGTATACCAAGGTGTCGGAACAGGTAAAGCAACAGATAGCTTAGCCTAGCTGGCTAAACATGATGCTGTAAACACTGCAGTTCACGATGCAGTGGATATCCGGATCTGCGTTTGGCGGCAGCAATTTTGGCAGTCCTATAAACCCTACCTCAGTTCTAACCTAGATTTTGCCAATTTCCTACTTCCGCATCTGAATAGATTCCTGTGCTAACTCATCCACAACTTTAATCTCTACAGACTTCGTCATTTTTTGTTTCCGGAAAGCACCTTTGAGGCCATAAAAGAGTTTGAGTGAGTCATGTAGTGCTTTGAAGGATATGTTAGAGTGATTTCAGTGTTTTTAATACCTCAGTTCTTCTTTTGTCTTATCCGCAGAGGGACTCCATTGAATATCGTTAACAGCCCGTTATCAGCCGAATTACGTCTCAGTTAATTACAGAGGAAGCATTTGAGCTATCACCGCATATGCTCCATAGCTAGGAAAAGAATAAAGATATTCTTCCGGTAGGGGCTAAAGAGATACTTGTGGCTTTACAAGTTTGGTTTCTTGTGAGAGAGCGAAATGTCCGATTTTTCCGAAAACTTCCCTCCTCCCGACGGTTTGCCCCTCTACTTGTTTGCTTCCGATTGCACTCTATAGCATACTCAGGGGAACGAGTACACGACAGACAAAACAGAACGATAGAATGAGTGCTACAGGTTTTGAACTTTGGCGTTTACAGCACCATGCACTGTCTGACATTAGTTCTTGTTTATTGGAAAATCAAACCCTGATCACGCAAAACAGGGCTTCTAGTTGTATTCGCATCTCCTGGACCAAGCAAATCTGGCGGCAATGATGACAAGGGAGAAAATTCCACCCTCTGCATGTCTGAGCGGGTGGAAGAGAGCAAAAGAACGAGCACTAGATGTTTTGAACCTTCGGGCTTATAAAACTTGGCATTTATAGCATCATGAAGTATGTACCAGCTAAGCAAGGCATAGGCTCTTGTTTGTTGGGAGACTTAGAACCTGATCGTGCAATCACGGGTCTGGGAGCGTAGTTGGGGAATGGAGGACAAGGTGGAGTGTCCCTGGTAGACTGAGGGTTGTACGTCACTTTCTTTCCCTGTGACTGAGCTTGAATTAGGATTACCCATGACACCAGTTTAGTTGGTTTAGAGATCATAGTTAAGGCGTTTGATTAGGGCTCCATCCTAGACGGGTCCACCCGAACTTTGCTGTCACGGAAGACGAAGTTAGTGTTACGATAGTGAAAAACTCCATTTAACGAATCAATATACGTGGGTGGGATCGGTAGCCGGGTGAGTATGTTGGCTGTCCCTCTGGTTCTCTTTTATATATCTCCCAAAAATCGATATAGGCCTTCTCGACACGCTCAACTTCTAAGACTTTCCACTCGCTCTACGTCTGGGCCCGTCTCAACCTCGGTTAGTAGTCTCGGATAAACTAAGATAAGATCATCTTGATTAGATCGGGATGATTGGGTTGAGTAGATGGGACTTTGTGTTCCACAATCGATCCTTACCTCTTTCTTTCCCTAACGCCGCGAGCAATTGCTTGTTATAATCTAGCTGTCACTTCTTCTGCAATGTGGGTGGTGATGTCACGCAGACATGGTACCAACTACCGACGTTGTCCCCATGTCAAGAGATAAAGTAGCCATACGATAATTAATTCTATGTACAACTTCTAGTACAAACGCAACTAGGATTTTCTCATTTACCCGAACTAGGTTGACGGACTACACGACAGCAAATGTTCGGACTCGCCGATGAGAGATATCCGCCTCCTCCTCCGACCTTCGGGCGAAGACTATCGGCGCTGAATGCAGTTTTCCGACGCAGGCCGACCTCTGCATAGAAGGTTGGGAAAATACATTTACCTTACAGGGATATAACCAAGGCTGCCCCGGTTGCATGCATATACTCTATTAAAGTACGACTTGTCAACTTCCACGGCGTTGGTTCCAGTTTGGTGTGAATGTAATTCATAAAGGACAAGGGAGTGCATGGTGTTACCCAGCGGCAAGCTTTCCAGAGAGCTTTATTTTCACCATGATAAGAAGTGAGAATTAGAGTGATACTTATTGATACGATATGGGGGCGCGGGCCTATCTTGCTTACTGTGGTAATAATATAGTTATCTACCCTCGAAGAAGCAAGATGGATTTTATACCGCCCTGAAATTGTTTGAAACGTTGAAACCTCAAATCGGAATTACCCGTTACTGCTAGGTCTTGTGCCTGATAAACCCCACCCAAGGAATAGATCTAAAACACTCTTCAACACCAAGTGTGAACCACGACCCTAGACACGTATGTTCTGAGTCTGGCAATGTTCTAGACACGGCGGATTAGCATTGCCAAATGATAATTATAAGTACTTATATATTGGCCCCGTACCCCAGCCCTTTGATCTCACGTGATTTTATACTAGCCGAAATGGCAAGTCTGACCCAAATTGAGATCATGAAAAAAGTGAGGTGAAAGGGCCTGGAGACATCACTGTACAAAATTTCAAATTCCCTCCAGAGAGCTGAGCTATGGGGGGGGGGGTATTAGGTTACATCTACCTGAGTCAAAACCAAGTATTTTTTAAAGAATTCCACTACATATGCACTCACTGCAGCCTTAACCCGAAGCTGATCTGGGCTTGATTCAGGTTGACCTGAGAACTTTGTGTGGAGTGATGTCTCCAGGCTCTCTTACAACTTTGTTCCCTCGCCACACTATTCCCTTTTTGTCGCTTCCATTTTCATCTTAGTGCACACGTACACAATTGAGAGCCACTTATCTATATGCGCATGCATGACAAAAGGCACTAACTAGAACTTGCTCTGTGAACGATGGCTTCCAATACAAAGGTAAACAAAACATCTCTATATGAACACGCTATAGGCTGTCACCTAACAAATCATGCCACTTTGCTACTTAAGTGGTTCCAATTAATGGTGAAACGTCCTTAATTCTCGCTAGCTTCCGATCGCGATGAGACAATACGGTTAAAACCTAAAACCAACATCAGATCTCTTCTGGATAAATAACTTGAACTCCAAGATCTAAAGTAAACAGTCACAGCACCATCGGGGGCATAACTGCGGAGTATTGTATCGGTAGTGTTTCAATTGCATATAACGGCCTCCCTATGTATGCCGGTATGCTCTTTATATATATTGCCCCCGCTGACCCCGCTTCACTTTAAAGTAAGGTACAACGGTCAGTTGCCGAGGAGGGTCTTCCGATGCTTTAGTGTATTAGTTAATGGTAGGGATTCGAAAATAGAGTATAACTGGATATATAGACGATCGCAGATCCCTTCCAAGCAACTTATGTTTCTACATGCCTAAACAGTACCGTAATTGCAGATAGACGGTGCTGTGTCCCATTACACTCTTGAAGGTACACACTCACCACCCAACACGCCTTCGAAAAGCGCGATCTTAAGCACCTCCCTGTCGGTCTACCTCATCCATCTTCATCGCTACAGTAGAACGAGCAGAGCAGGCTTGGTTCAAGCCCTCAATATCCCGAAGGGCCCCCACTTTCATTTCCAACAACTAGCTGCTTTCGGTCCCTCAATTATTCGCCGCAGATAGTGCTCGAGATCTCACGACCGGTATCGCAGCAATGGAGTATATGATCATCTCACCTCTGGAACAAGACAATACCATTCTCGACTTTTCAATATTTATAAAAGAGCACATTCAAGACGCCAGCGCCGCATTACAAAGACTTACGGATCGTATACGCCGGAGAAGGGCGCGACGGCCCCTCTTAGATTATGGCACGGTCAGCTTTCTTCCCTTCTTGTCCATGTTAGCGTTGCTGAAGGTATACATACCAAGTTCTCTTCCCTTTTTCCAGCAAACCTCAAGGCAAAACGTTTCCGGTACATGCGTTCCCTCCGTCATATTCGGTTTATATCGGCTAACATTGAACCTAGTTTAAGAAAACGGTGGTCGATAGGTCCAGGTTATACGGCTTTATAACAACGTGGCATTCGTATCCCCATTGGTATTGGCGTTAACTGCGGAAACCCGTCACCGAAATCATCTTCGCTTTTCTATGGCACTGCTGGGGCTTCGGGCGCTGGTGTTTCGACCTTTTGGTGTTGGATGAGTGGATTTGGGGATTTCTTTTTGGTATCATTTCTGCATTTTGCTTCGGTGTCTGTCGCGGGCGATTGCGATGCTAGCTGTCATGAGTTCACAGAATTCGAGTACTGAATGGTCACTTTGGGGTCCTCAAAACGAGATTCGAAGGGGGGGTGGGCGATGAGACCAATTTGATATGGAATACTTATAATGGGGGTAATGCAACGGTAGCCGACTATGGATTGTAACAGCTATGTCTCTTCTCTAATATACTTTTTTGGCACCAAGCTGTATATTCAAAAATACAGGCTAGTCGCGACTCATGAATGGTACGAATCGGTCACTGGCCCAGAACGTAATGAGTCTGATATTGTGCGTGGCCATGGTGGCTTTTGATATACCAGCATCTAGTGTTGCACATGAGACGAATTGGCCCGATATTGGCGAAGCTGGCAAGGCTAGAGATGCCCACTCGAGACAAGACGTCTACGTCTCGAGTCCGTCGGTTTCGTCTCAAATAGTACTATACATCTACCTAGATAATTAACCATAGTAAGGCACAAGGCATGCTGATAGGGCATGAGGCATTATGATAGGGCACGGTATCTCTGTATATATTGAAAGTCTCTCTCTTGTGTAGATGGACTCCGTAAAGGGTCATCATATTCCACATCAAAAGTGGACAAGTCTGTGAGTGTTGTCCTATAACTCAAGTAACAAAGGATGGAAATTTTGCACTTTATTTCCACTTTTTCATTGTTCGCCATCCTCATCGTAGCTAGCTACGGACTTTGCAAGGTTATAGTTGAAATTAAATTAAAATAAAGTAACCTATTAGCGTAATTGGCTGAGCAAATGGCAGGATAAGTTCGAAACCTGCAGTGTACTGTACAGTTGGTTTTGCTCTTACTATTTCCTAGGGCTAGTGCGGGATTTAGCACAGAGAGAAAGTTAAATATAACTATTTAGCCCTTAAATTTGATCAAGTAACCTTCAACCAAACACGCTCCCTAATCTTCCGCTCCAGCTGCCATATCTGCTCTGCGCGCTTGTGTGAGAACTGGATCTCCTGCTTACGCCAGAGCTCAGATAGTTCTCGGTAGATCTCGCCTCGTGCAAGGTGTTGGCGTGGTGTGAGGACGGGGAAGAGGAATGGCTCCATGGTTTGGGCTGGGGGGAGGGGAGCTTAAAGAGGAGGGGGGTTATATTAACTATCATGAAGACATTGAATTGGCGGGTTTACACGCATTCTATGCTATGGTTCGAGTCTGGGCACGAGATAAATAGTTCGGGTGAATACATAGAATAGTCGACTTTCTATTGGGAGTAGATATAGTCACATTACCTTAACCACTATTCTATTAACCCCCCAACACCTCAGCCTAGGGAGAACACCACCCACCACTAGCGAGGCACGTGTATAGAGCCGCACCTTAAACCAACTGAGTGCCGTAATGGGTTCGAAACCTGTATTGCTCACCTGATTCGGGTGCAGGTACACAGTATATCATCACTGTATCGAGCGACCTAGGTCCGTTTCTCTTTTCTTCAGAATTACTTGTTGTACTCTCGTAGTCCACAGATGACTTAAGTTTACTTGAATCTCAAAGTTTTAAAGTGGGTATGGGGTGATCATGGCTAGTAATTCTGCTACGGTCGATAGTCTGGCTTTTTGGTGGAAAAATTAATTATTGACTTCAAATTGAGCCGAGCTACCCCTCTCGAGTCTGAGCAGTTACTAGAGACTCATTCTTGTAGAACAAACCTGGAGGTTCTATTGAGCCTCGTTCGGGGGTTCAAACTGTTACGCAATCGATCAGGTATGGTTGATTTGGTAAAGATCTACAATGATGAGACCTACAGGTTTCGAACTTCTGGACTGGTATGTTCGAAGCACCGGGTTTTTGGAGCAAGATCCAATCTCGGTTAAGCTAGTTTCACTGGCGGGGGTCATATGGTATCACAGTGAAAGTTAAGTAACTGGAGCTTCCTTGATCGTTGCAACAACAAATCAGCACGCAAAGAACTTAGAGTAGCCAAGATTCCCCCTAGTAGAACCAAATGTAACTCGGGCAAAACTCCAGAATAAACTAAAGCGATTCAACGGCTGTGGTGGCTTCAAAATTACGGTGGTTGCTGTTTGCGTCGCGCGGCGAGACGTTATAGCTACGATCGGGGGGATAGGTAGAGTGAATACAGGTGGTCGTCGGAAAGATTGCCATTTTGTTGTACAAATACGACCTGAATAACATTTAATATCTGGGAAAGAGACCGTCATAAATATTGGGTTCGAAATAGTACGTGTTTCCGACCGATCAGCCTGCTACAACTCGTTATTCGTAGACCTTTCAATTGGCATCCCAATTACGTGTGCTGTTTTTGGAACGTCATTTCATTTTTTGCTTTTGAGGCTACTGACCCCAGATATCTGCTGAGCGGGTTTCTCAAACACCTCTGCTCCTGTAAGCAGCAGCTCTATGCGACAAGACGTTTTGTGTCTCGGACGGATATGTTCAAGTTTAGCAAAATATTTTGCCGTCCAACAACACAACTTCAAGTCGACATACTGGTCTATTTGCTTAAAACCGGTGATAATGTCTCAGGCCGTACTAGATTGCCTGACGGCTAGGCAACATTACCGGAGATCATGGAGTAGTTCCCGCATGGCGTGGAACGGCCCCAGATCCTAGATTCGGGAGGCAGCGTCAACCGGTAACCCCATCCGTTCTGTAATCTGCAATCCTGGGCCTTCCAACATATCTAGCTGCTGCGCCTTTCGGTTTGAAGACTATAGTCGCGGTAAAAAAGTGATGAGACACATGATTCAACGAACAACACCATCAAGTCAGTAGGGTAATGATGGAGAGATTAACCTTGGATCTTTAAATCCACTACAACTGGGGTGATTCTGTTACACCTGTAGATTTTGTGGTGGTTATGATTTTGCGTGTCTCATCACTTTTGCCGCGACTGTACATAAACCATGTACCCTTTCTAGATGGTGGTGCGAAGGTAAAGAGAGAGGGCGATGGTTTGTTTGGTATGTACTTAAGCGTAAAGGTCCAAGTACTTAATGTATGATGTCACTTGTTGACTCGACCGTTTTACTAATATACTTTATGGGGGGGTTGATTAAATAGGAAAGCATGACATGGACCTCACATAGGGCTATCATCTTTGACAACTACCACTCTCATCACCATCACCATCACCATCACCATCACCATCACCATCACCATCACCATCACCATCACCATCACCATCACCATCACCATCACCATCACCATCACCATCACCATCACCATCATAATAATCACCACCATATACAGCAGCTGTATGCCTTACACCCACATATATACATAAAAATTATGAAAGCAGTGGGAATGTAATCTGGAGATGAAAGTAGATCCTAAAAGTGACAAACCCATCATTCCAATTCCAACACTTGCTGCTAGTATATACTGCAGCAAAGGTGGGAAGCTGGTGAAACCTGCAGCTCTACACTGTAACTGAAAAAATTCTCATCACAGCAACACCATCTACTACCGACAGGTTGATGTCAGGTTGTTAAACCTATTAACCTAACCACTGTGCTAGCATTACACACCACTGCAAGCCTGTCAACTCTACCAACCTTCCCATACTTTGTGCTGCTGTCAAATCAGACAGGCTTACATTTTGGTGTTGCTAACAGATTAGTTTTCCACATATCTGCCTGCAAATTGAAACAGCACCACATCACTTAATAATACATGATAGCTTCACTTTAAACCCATGTGAGGCTTATGTACTTATTCGAGCCTACCGTAGTGTAATATATCTTCACCCTCCCTAACTATGCATCCTCTCCCCCACCTTCTTCCTCTCCACCCGAACAACCTTATCACAATTCAACAAACACAGCGGATCAAACGCGATCTTGAGCCTCCTCATAGCATCCACCGTCTCCACCCCCAGCTCAAGCGGTAAATAATCCCTCTTAATCAACCCCACCCCATGTTCTCCCGTCACCGTGCCCTCCAACTCCACCGCCCGCTTCACCATCCGATGCACAACCCCCTCCGCCAACGCCTGCTCCTTCTCCCCAAACAGCAGGATGGAATGGAAATTCCCATCCCCCACGTGTCCCACGATCGCGCCGAGGAGTCCAGAGTTTGTAATATCCGCTTTCGTTTCTTCAATGATGGTTGAGAGTGCGGACAAAGGCACGGCAACGTCCGTAGTCCACACTTTATCCCCCTCCTCCCGTTTCAGCGCCATAACGGACCATAGCGCCTCCTTCCGCGCGCTCCAGAGCTCGTTACGCTCCGTCTCTGAGTTCGCGAACTCGAAGGAGGTGGCACGGTTTTTCGTTGCCACAGCGCGCACCTGCGAGATCTGTTCCTTCACGCCGGCGGGGGTGCCAGAGAACTTAAGGAACAGAGTTGGCGCGACCTTCCACGCGCGGGAGGTAGTGCCGGACTCGTTGATGCAGTGCATTTGGACGTCATCGAGGAGTTCTATAGCGGCGAGGGGCACGCCGGCAGCCATGATCTGTGCTACCGTCTCGGCCGCGTCTTTGATGGTTGGGAAGGCGGTGACGGCTACGTTTTCGTGCTGTGGTTTGACGGCAAGTTTTAGGGTTGCTTCTGTCACGAGTCCCAGGGTACCCTCCGAGCCAATGAACATCCGTGTCAGGTCGTAGCCGGCGGAGGATTTTCGGGGGCGTTGCCGCGTCTTGATTATTGTCCCGTCGGCGAGAACGACGGTGAGGGAGAGTACCCACTCACGCATTGTGCCGTACCGTGCAGCGTTAGTGCCTGAGCACCCTGTTCCGACCATTCCGCCGATCATGGCGCCGGGGCCGGGGTCGGGAGGAAAGAAGAGACCGTCTTTGGCTAAGTCTTCATTCAGCTGCTCCCACCCCACAGCCGGCTGAATGACAACATCAAGATCCTCCTTGTGCAGCGCCAGGACTTTATCCATTCTGCTGAAGTCGATACAGACGCCTCCGCGGGTAGCGGCGAAGTGACCCTCTAGCGAGGTTCCGCCAGAGAAGGCAGTCATAGGGATGCGGCGTTCGTGACAGATCTTTGCGATTGCCGAGACCTCGGCGGTGGTAGAGGGGTACAGGACTAAGAAAGGGAGGTAGCTGGTGTTGTGGAAGCTGCTCCAGTCGCTGCTGGAGTGTCGCGCTAGTTCTTCGGCGCTGGTGTTGACGTGTTCCTCGCCGAGAAGCGTGACGAAATCGGTCCATGCTGCTTCTAGGTTTGCTTTGGAGGTGTTGTGGGATGGTGGAGAGAGGGTGGAGAGAGGGGTCGTGGAGGTGATCGGCGGGTGGGGGACTGACGCGGTGCCGAGGTAGTAGAAGCCTAATGCTATGAACACCGTGCCTGGTGGGGGAAGGGGTGTTAGCATGCACACAGAGGGGGGGTATGAAGGGAGGGGGAGAGGGGTATACCGACAAGCCCGCCGAGAGTGGCAGAGCTGACGCCTGTCTGTCTCGCGCCCGTGGCATTCCCGACGTTTAACCGCTGCTCCACCTTCGCCTTCTCAGCCTGCACTCGTCGCGCCGTAGAATCGTAGAGCTGTCCGCGAAACGACTTCTTGGATGCCTCATCTTGGGGTTGCGTCGATTGTAGTCGTCGCAGGAGGGGTGATATGCGGGGAGTGGTAGGTCGCGCTACGCGGAGAACAAGGCGCGCCGACATCACGGAGGAAGCGAGGCTGGCTATTGTTCAACAGTGTAGGAATTGAGTAGGTGGAAGGAAGTGGGAGTTGTAGATGCGGCTATGGTGGAGGCGGTGGTGGGGTTGCTGACGTTAAAGATGGCAAAGATGATCGACGCAGCTAAGGGTGAACCGAAAGCCGAGGTTTGAAACGGAGGCGAAACTGCGCAAAGATGTAATCATGTTAACACAGTCTACTATTACCATCGCACAGTCAGAAAACCACCATCGCACGGACCTGAAAGAAGAAAAGTGATGTGCAAAAGCGATCCATAAACATTCTTCTGACCCTAACCCCAGGCAGGGCATATTCGACTACACTTCGCTGCAGTGTAACCATCGTCATGTGTCTAGGTACTCGTACATATAAATACATCTGTACAGCCTGCGTGCGGCTGAACATCTTCCAAGACTCTCCAAGACCAACAACAAACCCATAAACTACAATTTGTACCTATAACTATGCCATCTTTCTCTCCCTTCACCCTCATCACGGCACCATGCCGCAAACCCATCTCCCCCCCGTCTCCCTCCCGCGGAAACTCTACTACCTTCTCCTCCTCTACTTCTGCAAAATAACCTGGTCCCTAGCATTCACCATCCTCCCCCCCTTCCTCCCGCACCTCTTCCCCCCACCAACCTCAAAAAAATCCTACCCCTGCCTGCCCCGACACCCAGTCTATTTCTACCTCCCCACCACCCCTCCCCCAGCCGGAAAGAAATACACCCT